>Ga0209784_100046_pt1 | contig 200009 bp, 200 predicted proteins | sample AraplaCvi_mLB_r2_2_FD_184284 | JGI IMG/M metagenome (GOLD analysis project Ga0209784, IMG submission 184284) | Arabidopsis root microbial communities from North Carolina, USA - plate scrape CL_Cvi_mLB_r2 (SPAdes) (version 2) | ecosystem: Host-associated > Plants > Roots > Endosphere | place...
GCCGAAAAGGTTTCAAACCCCTTCTTCATGCGCAGCGTCGTCAGCCTTCGCTTCATCTGCGCTTCCTTGTAATCGGCCAGGTTGATCCCCGTGCTTCGCTCGATGCTGCGAACAAAGCCGATATAATCGGGATCCTCCAGTACTGGTTCATGTTCCGTCATCGTATCATCCTGTTTATCAGATTATTCCGCTTCCCGCTTGTGCTTACAGCCAAGGGGACAGCGTCTTGTTGTACTCAACCAATTCCCGATCATCAAAAAAATTGGCGATCTCGCGCTGCGCGCTTTCAGGCGAATCCGATCCGTGAATCAGATTATGCGGCGTATGAGCTGAAAAATCCCCGCGTATCGTACCTGGCAGCGCATCCTTCACGTTCGTTTTGCCGATGACTTGGCGAGACAAAGCGATGATGTCGTCACCTTCCCAAACCATCGCGAACACCGGTCCGGACGTGATGAACCCTACCAGGTTATCGAAAAAATCCTTGCCTTCATGTTCCGCATAATGGCGCTTGGCCAGCTCGTCCGAAATCTGCATAAACTTGCCCGCAACCAGCTTGAATCCTTTATCCTCCAAACGGCCGACGATTCGGCCGATCAGCCCACGCTGCACACCATCGGGTTTAATCATTAAAAAAGTACGTTCCATAGGCCTCATCACGCTTCCCCTCATCCTAGGTAATTGAACAATTCAACCATCAATCCATGCTCAGGTGATGTTACATGTTTGTACCCGTATTTTAACAGAAAGCAACCTCATGGGTAAGGCTAATATGACCGCTTTGTAATAAAATTTGCGATATCTCTAAGGTGTTTTTTGGTCTTGATGTCAGGCAGCGTATCCAATGCAGCCAATGCTTTACCTATATACCGATCGGCCAGCGCCTCGGATCTCGATATGCCTTCGCTTGAGGTTACAAGCTTTACGGCGCCCGATACATCGCACTGGCCATTTAGTGCATGAATCCGTTCCAGCTCCTGCAGCAGCGGCTCTCTCCGCTGGCTGTCCTCGAGAGCAAAAATGACGGGCAGCGTAATGTTTCCCTGTCTCATATCGCTCCCCGGGGGCTTGCCAATCTGCTTCTCCGTCCCGCACAGATCCAGGAGATCGTCCTGAATCTGAAATGCCATGCCGACATTGTATCCGAATCGATACAGGCTGTTGGCCACCTTGCGGTCCGCATCCGCAGCCAACGCGCCGAGCTGGCAGCTGACGGCAATCAGGAGCGACGTCTTGCGGCGAATGCGGAGAAGATATCTTCTGACGTCCTGTTCGGTATTAAAGAAATCGCGAATCTGCTCCATTTCGCCAATGGACATCTCAACCATGGCCTTGGCCAGAATCTGATGAATTTCAGGCTGTTTCAGGTGAGTCGTCAACTGGAGCGCCTTGCCATAAATATAATCGCCGGTATACATGGCGATCCGGTTGTCCCACTTGGCCTTCACCGTGGGTTTGCCGCGTCGCGTGTCCGCATCGTCAATCACGTCGTCATGGACGAGGGAAGCGCTGTGGATCAGCTCCAGCGGCACGGCCACATGCTTCAGCTTATCAATGTCATAGTCGCCGAATTTGCCGCCCATCAGGACAAAAACGGGACGGAGGCGCTTGCCGCCTGCTCTAAGCAGATGCAGGGAAGTCTCTGTCAGCTCGGGACTGTCGCCTTCGACGCTGAGGTAGAGCTCCCTCTCGATAACGTCCATATCTTTTTTTAATGTTCCGAATATGTCAAATCGTTTCATCTCTTCACCCGTATGCTTAGATTCTCATTCCATAACTCCGGCGCTACCTTGCGATTTCAGCAGGCCAAGCTCTGATGCGAACTTGAAATATAAGCGTAACCCTTCCTGTTGTCGTTCATCAAATCGCAGCACAGGTTAATGCCTGAACCATTGTTGTTGCTAGTCACCCCATCTGGTGTACAATTCATGTTCGATGCGTACGCTGTCCAATACCTTGCCAACCAAAAAATGGACGATATCATCAATCGTTTTCGGTCCGTGATAGAAGGCTGGCATCGCCGGAATGATTTTGACTCCAAGCTTGGCCAGCGTCAGCATGTTCTCCAGGTGAATGGCATGCAGCGGCGTTTCTCTCGGGACAAGCACCAGGGGACGGCCCTCTTTCATCATGACGTCGGCGGCGCGTCCCATCAGGTTATCGGAAGATCCGTGCGCCACCGAGGATAACGTGCCCATCGAGCATGGCATGATAATCATGCCTTCCACCAGGTAAGAGCCGCTGGCAATCGTAGCTCCGATGTCGGAGATCGGATGGTATATCACGTTCCCCTCGAAACCGCCGAATTTCTCGGCCAGCACTTCCTCGCGGTTGCCCGCCTGAAAGCCCATTTCCTCCTTCAGCACGCGCCAGCCCGCATTGGAGATAATCAATTGCACATCGTAGCCCAGCGAGAGCAGGGTCTCCGTGAGACGAACCCCGTATATGCTGCCGCTGGCCCCCGTAATGCCGACAACCCAGCTCTTTCTCCGCATGGATTTCATCAGATGTAACGCACCACCAAATCAATGAGAGTGAATACAAACAGAATGATGCTCAGCGTACTGTTCATGGTAAAGAACGCGGTTTGCAGGCGGCTCATATCGTTTGGCGACAAGATGTAGTGCTGATAGAACAAAATTCCGCAAGCGATCACCATTCCCGCCAAATACCACCAGCCCACCGGCGTTACAAAGAAAAGAACGATAAAACCGACAGCCGTAACGACGTGGAACCCGCGAGCGAACCAGAGCGCCTTGTGCAGGCCGAACCGGGAAGGAATCGAGTACAGCCTTTCTTTTGCATCAAATTTCTCGTCTTGGCATGCATAAACGATATCAAATCCGCCCGTCCAAAACGCAAGCGCGATATAAAACACCATCGCCTTCCAGTCGATTTGACCGGTTACCGCAACCCATCCGCCCAGCGGGGCAAGCGCCGTTGTAAGACCGAGCACCAGATGGCAAAGCCATGTGAACCGTTTGGTAAAGGAATAAATGATAAGCATGAAAATAGCGATAGGCAGCAAACGGAAAGCAAACGGGTCCAGCATGTAAGTAGCCCAGAAAAACACGGCGAAAGACAGAATAATAAATATGATGACCTCCAGCGGCTTCAGCAGGCCTGCCGGAATGGCGCGATTGGCCGTGCGGGGGTTCTTGGCATCGATATGTTGGTCGGTGAGCCGGTTGAGTCCGAAAGCTGCGCTTCGCGCACCGAACATGGCAAGAAAGATCCAGCCGATATCTCCCCAGGACGGTAATCGGTCAAACACGACGGCCGATCCTAGAATCGCCCCCATAAAAGCGAAAGGCAGAGCAAACAGCGTATGCTCCACTTTAATCATTTCAAGATAAGTTCCTATTTTCTTAAACATCCAGATTCTCCTTGGTCCCAATATGTAAGGCTGCTATGCCACCAGTCAAGGGAAAGGCCTGAACCTGTTGAAGTCCGGTCTGACGGAAAGCTTCGGCTAACTCCTCTCGTCCCGGGAACAAAGCCAGCGATTCGGGCAGCCATTTATACTGCTCATAACGCTTGGCTACCAGTTTCCCCATCCGAGGCAGCACTTGTTGAAAATAAAAATAATAAATGCCTTTGAACGGCTGCCAAGTCGGCTTGGACAGTTCGAGACATACCACCATCCCGCCGGGCTTAACCACGCGTTTCATCTCACGCAGAACCTGCATGTAATCCGGCACATTGCGAAGACCGAAACCAATCGTCGCGTAATCGAATTGGTTATCTTCGAACGGCAGGCTCATGGCGTTTCCCTGAACCAGCTCGATCTGTGGTTCGAGTCCATGCTTGGCAACCTTCTCCCGGCCGACGTTCAGCATCCCCTCACTGAAGTCGAGTCCGACTATGTGTCCGGATTCACTTGCCTGGGCCATGCTAATTGTCCAGTCGCAAGTTCCGCAGCATAGGTCGATGGCCGTATCGCCATGGCGCATGTTCATCTTTTTCATCGTATACTTGCGCCAGGCTTTATGTCTTCGAAAGCTGAGAATGTCGTTCATCAGGTCGTATTTGCCCGATATGCTTTCGAAGACGGAATGGACGTACTGCTCTTTCGGATTTTTGCCGTCATGCTTGATTGCGTCTAACTTGGTTGTTTGATTATCCACTGCATCCCCCTACCCTTCACTTACGACGGACCGATATGTGCTGAGCCGTTTCAGAAACGGGTCCAGCACACCGGTGTACGGGCTATCACCCACGCGCCCACCCAGCAGCTGCTGTACGGCGCTGACGGATTCCCGGAGCTTGTCCAGCAGCTTCTCCGAGGCCTTATGCTTCAGAATCAGCTTCCGCCAGTCCTTCATATCCGTTTTTCTGCCCACCAGCATTTTCCGTTCCTCGTCGCTGCCCGACTCGATCAGATGCCAGTACGCGTAGCCGCATCTGCCGATGTCAGGCGTCGCACAGCGTTCCATCTCCTGTACAAGCGTTTCACATTCCGTAATTTCCTTGAGCAGCTTCTCCCATGTTTCTTGCACGGACACCTCAAGCAGCGGAGTAAAAGAAAGAAACAGCTGCATATTCAGCTGTACCGTTAGCTGTAGATATTCTTCAGAAGGCAGCAGGTTTTTTTTCATTTTACCGTACAATTTCATCTTCATCACGTTCACTTCGCTTACCGCTTTGCTCAGAAGCGAGATGACGGCAATTTCGCCCTTAAGGGCCAGGAGCTGATAAAAACGGCTGCTGAAGTAATCCCCTGCGAGCACTCTCAGCTGCCGGGATCGCATCATTGCCTCTCCTTGATTGCCTTCCGTAACGTCGATGCTTTCATGCGTATCGAGTCCCACCTGAACCAGTGAGGTAACCAGCGCGTACAATTCTTCGTGTCCGGCAATATTCCGTCCCGAATCCATTAAAAATATGTATAACAAATGAACACGGGCGTCCGGAAAACCCGGAAGTTCCGTGTGGTTCTGAATCATATCATAATTTATATATTTCTCTGCCAGTTCTGGTACGCGATACGGTTTCATTCTCAGCCTCCGTGCACTTGATGTTCTTTTGTCCAATTGAGCCCACAATCCAATCTATTATAACACATGTTCAGGGCACGTACATGCCCTGTCATCTACTATTTTACCCCTTTCCAGGGCCGCTGAACTGCTTTGGCCAAAGATTCGTAAAGGTCAGGTTCAGCGCAGCGGCGACGGAAGGCGGCACATCCTCGTTCTCCAGCTGGGTCAGGACTTCCGCATAGCGTGAATCCCATGCTTCCCTGTTCATATTCGAGGCCAGCAGCATATACCGTTTTCCTCCCCAGCGATCGATGGCAACCACCCTGAGATACAGCTGCCTCACATTATCCGTGCCATCGAACGAATAGGACATAATGCTGGCGATGTCCTCGTAAACCTCGGAGGCCGTCTCCGTGGCATCGCTCAATTTGATATCCAGCGTCAAAGCGCCTTCTTCATAGTCCGCCCGGCTTATCTGCAGATTCAGAGGTAGACTCATCAGGGAATCCACTAAGCCGGCATCGCTTAATTCGCGGCTGTGGTAAGGCACCGCCGCGGGTACAGCGCCGACCTTATAACGAGCTTGCGATTGGAGCCCCATCAACAGGCCAAGCAGGATGAATGCAATCGCCGCAGGCAAGAGTACCGCTTGTACGGATTGCCAATGCTTCATGACCGAAACCTCCTCTGTTCCTAGTTTCTTCCGCTCCTCTGAAGTCCATACCTCATTGTATAAAGAAAAAAAGCAGGCTATGCCTGCTTCTGGTAAAACGAACGGGGATTCGGTTAGAAAAGCGAAAGCGATGTCAACGTCACGGCCACAGCCAGCGCCGCGATCCTGGCCAAATTCATGACCACGAAATTTTGCACCGCGATCACAAAGGTTTTCTCTTTGGATGGATGTGCGGTAAATGCGGCTCCTTTTTTATATACCGGGACAATGGTGACGAACACCAGCAGAACCAGCACAGGGTGCACCTTCATCAGAAGAAGAGCCGCCAGGTCCAGATAAGCAAGGCAGTACAGAACCCGGAACAGTCTCAGCGAATGCTTGAAGCCGATATATACCGGGAGCGTATACCGTCGGTTCTCCAAATCCTCATCCATGTCGCAGATGTTATTGGCCAGCATGATGTTGGCAATCCCGAGAATAGCCGGCAATGATACGACCAGAAGCAGCAGCACCTCGGGAAGGTTCACCTGAAGGGAGAGGACACTCCCTTGAATATCCATAACCGCCAGATGGCTGCCCTCAACATGGATCCAAGCCGAGATGAAAATGATGACAAACCCCATGAACAATCCGGAAAACAGCTCGCCTAGCGGCATCCGCGAAATCGGAATCGGTCCGAACGAATATAATATCCCTACGGCGAAGGACATTCCGCCAAGCAGCAGAATTAACCAGCCCGTGGACAGGAACAGCGCTATGCCGGAACCGACGGCCGTCAGCAGCAGCAGAGCGATGACGGTCACAACCGCCGGCTCATTCAGGTTATAACGTACGATGGCATTATGCTGCTCGTAACCGAAACCGTTCTTTTTAATCGCTTTTTTGTAATCGTAATAATTATTGACCGCCGTTGTTGCCATATCAAACGACAGCAATGATGCGAGCATCAGGGCAAAATGATATCCATTGAACTGCTGAAAACGAAACAGCGCATACAAAGTTCCGAACAGGAACGGGATCATGCTGGCTACCTTCGTCTGAATTTCCACCAGTTTAAAAAAAGCACGGATTCCCATAACCATCATCCTTTATCCATATTGATCTGATTTCAGATTAAAGGATTTCATGGCCGCGGTCTGTTCGATTTGTACTTGACAAACGCATGATGAAAGTGACGAATGTTACTTTTGGGCAGGATCAAACTTGTTCCGGAATATCCCTTTCCTTGCGCCTGCGGCTCCAAGGCGTACCCAGCAGCGGCAGCGCCCAGCGGTCCAAGCCGTACCAGCCCGCGACTTTCCAGGCCAGCACCAGCCATGTCGCCAATATAAACAACAACGGATTGGAGCTTACCGTACCCGCGAATAAAAAGCTGGCATTCATTAATCCGCCGAAAAACGCGGCAATACCGGTCAACAGGCCCAAAATCAGCCCGAGACCTACCAGGACCTCGCCGAAGGCCACCATATAGGCAAACAGCTTGGCATTGGGAAGCACAAACCCCTCAAGGAAAGAAGCATACCATCCGGTTACGTCCTTTCCTTCTTCCGCCTTTGCCAGCGCACCGCCGACAAAGCCCTTAATGGCCGTTCCGGCTTCGCTTCCCGTCCAGGCTTCGGCCGTCAGCTTTTTCAAGCCCGACGTTAACCATGCGTAACCGAGATACAGCCTTACCAGCAGCCATATCCACGCCGAGCGCGTACTGTTGAACAAAAACAGGGATACCGGATTTTCAGGGACCACGATATACTGTCCGTCTCTGTATTGTTTCGCCATGATTTCTGCAATCATCCTTTCGCGTTTTTATTCATTCCATTCCCGCTAGTATATCCATTGTTCGACAAAGCGGCAAGTGCATTTAACAATTCGTTAACACACACCCCACGCGAATAAACGCGAAATACAAAAAAGCCCCACCGAAAAGGCGGGGCTTTTTCCATATGATGATTTTCCTCAGATACCGGATTCGATCTTCCCGTGCTTGGTCATGATCTCGGCTTTGCCGCGTATTTTCACCGCGGACGTATGATCCGTGAACTGGGCGATGATGACTTCGCCTTTGTCCAGCTTCTCGGTATGATGAAAGCGGGTATCCTGGCCGCGGGTAAGACCGATTACCTGCACGCCATGGTCCAGCGCTTTGACAACAAAATAATCGCCGTTCTGAACGTTCTCCATTTTCCAGGCCTCCTCGCCGTAAGCCTAAAAGAAAAGGCCGTGAACGAATTCACGACCTGTGCTCTTAGGTAATATGTAGAAATCTTTATTTGATTCCGTCTTTGAGCGCTTTACCAGGTTTAAATGCAGGAATTTTGCTCGCAGGGATTTCGATTTCTTCACCTGTTTGCGGGTTGCGGCCTTTCCGTGCGGAACGCTCGCGAACCTCGAAGTTGCCAAAACCGACCAGTTGTACCTTGTCTCCACTTTGCAATGCTTCGGAGATGGCATCGAAAACGGCATCAACCGCTTTTGTTGCATCTTTCTTGGATAGCTCAGTAGATTCAGCTACTTGTGTAATCAGATCCGATTTATTCATTCTTTCACCTCCCTAACAAGGAATGTGCTCCACTTGCTATTCACTGTTTCCGTTTTACCGCAAATTATACGTGCAATCGGGTATTTTACCCCTATCTCGCGTTTAGAATGCATGACGCGGAACAAATTTATAGTAATACAGCCATCTGATAATTTCAAGCGTTTTGCTTTGCTAGGCCAAAGAAAACACGAAAAACAGCCGCTAATCGGGACTTTTGACCCGTTAGCGACTGCATTCTCAACACCTTTCCGGCGCCCACTTAAAGAATGATTGCGATCAAACCGCCGGAGCCTTCGTTAATGATGCGACCCAAAGTTTCCTGCAATTTGTATCTGGCATTGTCTGGCATCATCGCGATTTTTCCTTGGATTCCTTCACGGACGATCGAGTGCAGCGAGCGTCCGAATATGTCGGATTCCCAAATTTTGATCGGATCGTTCTCGAAGTCCTGCATCAGGTAGCGCACAAGCTCCTCGCTCTGCTTCTCCGTGCCGATGATCGGCGAGAACTCGGATTCCACGTCCACCCGAATCATATGAATGGACGGCGCGGTCGCTTTCAATCTTACCCCGAAGCGGGTGCCTTGGCGGATGAGCTCAGGCTCATCAAGCGCCATCTCGGCCAGGGAAGGAGCGGCGATGCCGTACCCCGTCGTTTTGACCATCTCAAGCGCTTCGGCGAAGCGGTCGTATTCCCGTTTGGCATGGGAGAACTCCTGCATCAGCTGCAGCAGATGATCCTTGCCTCGGATCTCGACACCCACGACCTCCATCAAGATCCGGTCATACAGTTCGTCAGGCGCGAAGAGATCGATCTCGGCAACGCCCTGACCCATATTCATGCCGCTAAGTCCGGCATGGTTGATGAAATCGTATTCCATGAACTGGCTAACCACACGATCCACGTCACGCAGACGGCGGATATCTTTTACGGTATCTCTCACCGAGTTTTCATAGTTGCTGCGGAGCCAGTGGTTCTCGTTAAGCACCATAACCCAGCTCGGCAGATTGACATTCACTTCATGCACCGGGAACTCATACAATACCTCACGAAGCACACCGGTCACATCATCGTCGGTCATGGTTGCCGCACTCAGCGTCATGACTGGAATGTCGTATTTCTCTGCCAGCTCATTGCGCAGCTGAAGGGCTTCTTCGCTGCGGGGACGCGTGGAGTTAATGACAACAACAAACGGCTTGCCGACTTCCTTCAGTTCCTCGATGACGCGCTCCTCGGCCTCTACATAAGAGCTTCGCGGAATCTCCGCAATGCTTCCGTCCGTCGTGACAACCACGCCAAGTGTGGAGTGCTCCTGAATGACTTTGCGGGTTCCGATTTCGGCCGCTTCCTGGAACGGAATCGGCTCTTCGAACCATGGCGTCGAGATCATTCTCGGGCCATTCTCGTCCTCGTAACCCTTGGCGCCTTCAACGGCATAACCAACACAATCGACCAATCTTACGTTGACCTCAAGGCCATCCGTAACCTTGATTTGTACCGCGTTGTTCGGCACGAATTTCGGCTCGGTCGTCATGATCGTTTTCCCTGCAGCACTTTGAGGCAGCTCATCGACAGCTCTTACTCGATCCGCCTCGTTCGTAATGTTCGGGAGAACAACCGTCTCCATAAACCGCTTGATGAACGTTGATTTTCCCGTACGGACGGCACCGACAACACCTAAGTAAATGTCCCCTCCGGTCCGTTCGGCAATGTCCTTAAAAATGTCCACTTTTTCCAAAAGAGATCCCCTCCTCAAATTACTCCGAAGGAAAAATGCTTTAAGAGCATCCGCTTCGTGTTCCACTCATAGCCAAAGCCATTGCAACAGATGAGCAGCCTTTACAATGTCGCCAGCATCCCGCCGCCGGTATTCCATGAGTTTGGATGGAAACGGCAAAGCGGCGTAACTCGTACATGCATTTGGACTAGTAACATCATATGTACCGGGTTCAAAAATATGACGGTTGCCCCTTAAAGTCCGTCCAGTTTTTTTTAAGATATCGAATATGCCTGCAACTGCCGGACACGCAATCGAATACCGTAAGAAAAACCACCGCTCGGGACACGGTCTGTCTTCGCGCTGTCACGCCTTTCAGACGCTTTCTAGTGCCTCATGATGTGGGCAACCGGCTCTTGCCCGCACTACTCTTTCAGATTATGAATATGCGCGGACTTTACTAGATATTCCAAAGAGATTCAGCCCTACTCAAATAAACGATCACAGAAGAGACTCGAGGATAAAAAAAGTAGACCCGCCTTATGGCTGCCGTACCTCATTCTTCAGGCAGAAACCGGCAACCAGGCGGGACCAAAAAAATACCCGCCGATATCGGCGGGTACGGGGTTAAGGTAGGGGCTGAGCCACAGGCTGCCCGTCCTTCCATGCATAGGGTACGGATTTTACGGGTACATAATAGGATTCCTTCTCCAGAAACACCCGTAAATCCTCTCCTTCTTTGGGCTCGGAGCCGTTCTTCTGGATAGCCTGCATAATATCAAAGGCATAATCGGCGTACACCGTGCCCTCTTCATCCATCATAAAAGGCATTTCCTGGCCCGAGTATACACTCATTAACTTAAGGGATTTGGCCTCGGTTTTCGACAAATCCACCGCCGTATAACCCGGGTAGAGGGCTTCCCCTGCCGGAAGGGCGTTGTCATTCGCCATTTTGTACAGATTCACGGCTCGCTGAACGTCATTCACCTTCTGAGCCGTTGTTAAGTCCATGACCTTCACGGTCGGTTCGGTTTCCTCATTAATAATAAGAAAATAACCGCTGCCGCCTTTCTCGAAAGCCGTATCCGGAATTTGGTCGATATATCCTCGGCCCTTCAGCTGATCCAAATCGACCCGGTATTTCTCATACTTCGGAATTTCCGCGCCTGCCGTAATGATCGGCAGAATTCCTTGCTCTTGATAAAAATCGTCCACGGCCGACTGAATCCGTTTGACACTTTCCCTATAGGAAACCTTGTTCTCCTGCAGCTTCTCGTCAGGATATAGACAACCTGTCAGCAACATTGGAAACAGCACCAGGACTAAGACGGCAGACATCCGCTTCGTACGGCCAGCCGCTTGGGTCATCCAAGTGTTCATACTCAACTAACATCATCCTTCGCTTTAAGAGGTTGTTCAAAAAACCGATCTTTTTGAACTCGCACTTTAAATAAAGTCATCGGGCTCCCGATTCCTCGCTGCCTCCAGCTGCTTGCGTATCGCGGCTTTAAGGGGATCCTCGGGGATTATCACCTTCAAATGGCTCGTAATCCTCGTCTGGCAGGATAACCGGTAGCCTTGTTCCATCATCGACGTTCCCAGTTTCCTGATTTCCTTGGTCTCAGGAGCAGAGCAATGTCCGCGTTCCTCATCCGGTACCAGGATCTTGCACATCAGACAGCCTGCTTTACCTCCGCAACGGGTCGGAATGCGTACTCCGGCACGACGCGAGGCATCCAGCACATTCGTGTTCGGACGAACCTTGACCTTCTTCTGATCCGGCAGAAATAATACCTCGTACTCCAACGGTAAACCGCTCCTTTTCTTATGTACCCGCTCTTCCATGCTGCTGTTTCGATTACCGCGCTATGACTGTAGTCCGATTAATCGCTTCAATACCAACCGATGTTCCCCGCTCAACCGGTTTCGGCTTAACAACCGCTGAAGCAGCGGCAAATGTTGGTTCATATCCCTCAACATCGCCTCCGCAATGGCCTCGTAACGATCCGGCCTGTCTCGAAGCACATTAAACACCAGTTCGTGGGATAACGGCATCAGCCGTACCGTGACGTCCCGTATGTGACGCGCTGGCGCTGCAGGATAGAGCAATTGATCGATTTCAACGCGATAGGAGGAACCCTCCGAATTCACTTCAAATCCGCCCACAAGTTCAATCGGGACTCTCTCTAATTCATAGTGGCTCAGAATGGAAGAATATATCCCTTCCTGATCGAGTCGGGGAGCGTCTACTGCCAGAAGGGCCAGCGCCTCATGCAGCGGCTGAACCCCCCCTGCATCGGCGTAAATATCGATATCCCTCGGCGGCTTGCCTAATTCTACGCCCTGAAGGAGCAAACAGCAGCTTCCACCCAGCAGCCAAGCGACAGGCGCCTGATTCAGTTTGTGAATGGCGGTAGCTAACGCCTTCTCCAATTCCGGCAGATCATTCAGCGTCATGCTGCACCCCTTTACCGTATCTTCCCGGAAGCGGCTTCCCATACTAAATGATGGAAGCCAGTCCGATAATAAAACCGAAAATCATCATCATAAAGGCCACAAACGATAACGTGCCGCGCAGAAAACCTTTGGTCTTGCTTCGCGCAAGCGTAACCACGATGACGGACAGCGCCATAATCAACAATGCGACAAGGGACAGCCACATCTTTTGCATCGGATCCATGTCACGAAACTCTCCAATCTCTCTTCAAATTATTCAACCTATTATATCACGAAAATGATAGTGCCTCACCCTGAGTATGGCGAAAAAAAGAACAAAAGCCGCATTCCCGCAAAGGATGCGTCTTTTGTTCATGATCAGCATATCTTATTTGTTCATCATCATTTTCATCAAGGCTTCCATATTGCTCGGATTCATGCCGCTCTTCTTCACCGCTCCGACAATTTCCTGAATCGTATCCTCGCTGACAGGTATGTTCGCCATAGCAGATACCTGCTTGATCAGCTGGCGGAGCTGGGCTTCATTTTGCATAGTAGACGGCTTAACCGTGCTAGCCAGCTTATTGACAGCCCCTGAAGAAATTTTCTTGCCGCTTTTCTTGTTAATCGCATTCAGTACATCCTTGTGAAAGCTTTTGCTCATTTCCACCCCTCCTCCGACATCCTCACATCAATATATGAGTCAATCCTCGGAATGGTGAATAAGCTAGGTGTGCCACTGCTCCCAAGTTTCGAGCGGCATCATTTCCATCTCGGTCTTGGGATCGCGGCCCATTAAGGCTTCCACGGCGACGCGGGGATTCCGGTCTTTAAACAACACATGGTACAGCTGGTCGGCAATCGGCATCTGCACTCCGTATTTCTCGGAAATGGCATGCGCGGCTTTGGTCGTGCGTATTCCTTCCACCACCATCCCCATGGACGCGAGAACCTCATCGAGTTTCTTGCCCTGACCCAGCATCGATCCCGCACGCCAGTTCCGGCTGTGCTGGCTCGTAGCGGTAACCACGAGGTCGCCGATCCCGGCAAGCCCGGCAAACGTCAGCGGATTCGCGCCCATCTCCATGCCGATTCTCAAAATTTCTGCCAATCCCCTCGTAATAAGCGCCGCCTTGGCGTTGTCGCCGAAGCCCAATCCGTCGGACATGCCGGCGCCCAAAGCGATAATATTCTTCAGCGCTCCGGCCAATTCCACGCCGATCATATCCCGGTTCGTGTACACTCTGAAATACGTGTTCCTAAACAGATCCTGGGCGTCGGCGGCCGCCTGGGCGTCCAAGGATGCCACGACGACCGTTGTAGGGCAGCGTCTCACCACTTCCTCCGCGTGGCTGGGTCCTGATAGTACGACTACGCGACCTTCCTCGCAGCCCAGCTCTTCGGATATAACGGTCGACATTCGCTTCAGGGATTCAATTTCGAATCCTTTGGTTGCGTGAATCACCAGCATATCTTCGCTCCAATACTGCTTCAGCTGGCCCGAAACCTCCCGCATCGCGGACGATGGTGCAACGATAACCACGGCAGCAGCCGACGAGACCGCCTCTTCCATATCGGTCGTGGCGCGAATGTTCGAATGCAACTCCACCCCGGGCAAATAACGGTTGTTGGTATGCAGCTCGTTGATTTCACGGGTCTGTTCCTCCGTTCTCGTCCAGACGACAACATCCAGATCATTCGAAGCGAGAACACTTGCCAAAGCGGTTCCCCAACTGCCTGCCACCAGAACAGCGACTTTGTCAGACAACGCGCTTCCCTCCTTTGTCCTTTCCTTTTCCGGAACCAAGCTTGTTTTCACGTCCCTGTACAAGCTTCACGATGTTCGAGCGATGACGCCAGAAGGCGAATACGCATATGATCAAGCTTGTCCAAAAGATCGGCCAGGAATAATCCGCGATCAAGAGGAAAACAGGGGTTAGCACTACAAAAATAAGGGAACCCAAAGATACATAACGGGTAAAAACAATGGATAGAATGGCGATAATGCCTGCTATAAGCGCTGGAATGAAGCAGAGCGTAGCAAGCACCCCAATGGCGGTTGCAATTCCTTTGCCGCCTCGAAAGCGGAAGTAAAGAGGCCAATTATGACCTATGATGGCGGCAATGCCGCATAACCCCGGCAGCCACGCATTGTCTCCCCCGAGCCATCGTCCGATCCAAACCGCAGCGATGCCCTTAATTACATCCAATGCCAATACCAGAATGGCAGGTCCTTTTCCCAGGACGCGAAGGGTATTGGTTGCCCCGGCGTTGCCGCTGCCATGCTGACGAATGTCGATCCCTTTCAGGATTTTGGCAAGCAGTACGCTAAAGCTTACCGAACCAAGTAAATAACAAACTACAATCGCTACGATCTCCAGAATCAAGCTATTCTCCCCTAACTCTCATCAGACTTTCTTCGAGTAAATATCCTGATGGGTGTACCTTCAAAGTCAAAAGCGGCCCGAATCTTGTTCTCAAGGTAACGCTCATATGAGAAGTGCATCAATTCCGGATCGTTGACGAATACGACCATGGTCGGCGGCTTGACCGCCACCTGCGTTGAATAGTTAATGCGCAATCTTCTTCCCTTATCCGTTGGAGGCGGATTGATCGCAATCGCATCGGATATGACATCGTTAAGCAGATGCGTCTGCACGCGAAGGGAATGCTGATCGGCCACATGTTTAACGACAGGCAGCAGCTTCTGCAGACGCTGCTTCGTCTTGGCCGACAAGAATACAACCGGCGCATAGGTCATGAACAGGAAATGGTCCCGTATTTTTTTCTCGAACTGCTGCATCGTCTTGTCGTCTTTCTCGACCATATCCCATTTGTTGACGACAAACAAAGACGCCTTACCGGCCTCATAAGCATAACCGGCGATATGCTTGTCCTGCTCGATAATGCCTTCTTCCCCGTTGATGAGCACGAGAACGACATCCGCCCGCTCGATGGCCCGCATAGCCCGCATGACACTGTATTTCTCAGTGGTTTCATACACTTTTCCGCGTTTGCGCATGCCTGCCGTATCGATGAGGACGTAGCGCTGCCCGTCTTTCTCGAATGGCGTATCGATCGCATCGCGGGTCGTGCCCGCAACGTCACTGACAATGACGCGCTCTTCACCCAGAATGGCATTGACGAGAGAAGATTTGCCCACATTCGGTCTGCCGATCAGGGCGACACGAATAACATCCTCGTCATATTCGTCGTCTTCCAGTTCCGGCAGGTTCTCGACGACAACGTCCAAGAGATCGCCGATCCCTGTGCCGTGGCTGCCTGATATCCCGACAGGATCGCCAAATCCGAGGGAATAGAATTCATAGATATCATCAGCGCGCTTCAAATTATCCACTTTGTTTACGCTGAGTATGACAGGCTTGCCGGAACGGAACAGAATCTGTGCAACCTCCTCGTCCGATTGGGTAACCCCCGTCTTCGCATCGCACATAAATACGATGACATCCGCTTCTTCAATCGCAAGCTCGGCTTGCATGCGTATGGATTTCAAAATCATATCATCGCCGTCGATTTCGATACCGCCTGTATCGATGACGCTGAACGCTTTACCGTTCCATTCGGCACTGCCGTAAATCCGGTCACGGGTAATCCCCGGTTTATCTTCAACGATGGCTAATCTGTCGCCGATCAATCGGTTAAATATGGTGGATTTACCGACGTTCGGCCTTCCGACGATAGCCACTACGGGTCTTGCCATAGTCACTCCTCCTGTCAATTCTTACGATTATCATCATAGCAAAAAACGTTACAATTGGCTAACCTTTCATCTGCATTTCTATTATGCTCTACCCCATGTTACAACATCCGTAAACGTTCGTCCCCTAAAAAAACAAAGGGCGAACCCAGGTTTCTGGGTTCGCCGACTTCGTTATGATAGGTCAATAGACCGAACAAAACTGTTCCCGGGCTTACTTGAATTTGCTCAGCTTATCGCCGAAACGCTCGCCAAGCGTAACGCTCATGCCTTGGTTGTTCAAAGAAACGTTCGGGTTGTCTTTCAGGTCGATTTTAGGACCTTTGGACGGTTTTTCAGCTCGTGGAGCTTGAGCTGGCGCTTCTTCGGTTTCCTTGATGCTCAGGCTGATACGCTGCTCGGAAGTGTTGATGTCAAGTACTTTAACCTGAACTTCTTGGCCTTCCTTCAGTACTTCTTGCGGAGTACCGATATGCTTGTGGGAGATTTGGGAGATATGAACCAAACCTTCTACGCCTGGTGCCAATTCAACGAAAGCTCCGAAAGTAACCAGACGTTTTACGACGCCCGTTACGATGTCGCCCGTGTTGAATTGCTCGCCAGCTGTTTCCCAAGGACCCGGAGCAGCCGCTTTGATGCTGAGGCTGATTTTGCCTTTTTCAGGATCCACTTTCAGCACTTTCACGCGCACTTGATCGCCTTCGGACAATACATCGGATGGCTTGTCAACATGGCTCCAAGCGATCTCGGATACGTGAACCAAACCGTCTACGCCGCCAACGTCAACGAATGCGCCGAATTGCGTGAGGCGTTGCACCGTGCCTTCAAGCACTTGTCCGTCTTGAAGCTCGGACATCACTTTTAGTTTGTTCGCTTCGAACTCTTCTTCCAGAACGTCCTTCTGGGAAAGAATCACTTTGTTGTTCTCGCGGTCCAGCTCTTTCACTTTTACGCGAAGCGTGCGCCCTTTGTAGTCGCTGAAGTCTTCGACGAAATGACGCTCGACCATGGAAGCAGGAATAAAGCCGCGTGCGCCGACATCGGCTACGAGTCCGCCCTTAACCACGTCAGCCACCGTTACTTCGAATACGTCCTGGTCCGCAAAATGCTTCTCAAGCTCTTCCCAAGAATTCTCGGTGTCGATCGCACGCTTGGAAAGAACCAGGCTTTCCTTGTCGTCGTTGATGCTAACGACCTTGCACTCTACCTCTTGGCCAACCTGAACCGCATCCGATGCATTATCAAGCTGTACAGAAGACAGTTCGCGAACAGGAATTACGCCGTCATATTTATATCCAATGCTTACGTAAGCTTGGTTGTCCTCCAGTTTGACGATCGTCCCTTTCACGGTGTCCCCTTTTTTCAAGGATACGATTTGGTCCAGCTGCTCTTGGTTTTCAGCAGCCTCTTGATTTCTTGTTTCTTCCGACATGTCAAATAACCTCCTCAATTCAAACCCCATTTATTTAAACTCGCATTCGCGAAGTTCAAAACATAATTGCTGTAGTATCTTTCCAACCTCCCCATGCTTTTTATGCATGGAGCGTATAAATCAGTTCTCGGTTGGTTTGCCGCTGGCCCGCATTTCGTGAATCTTGGCCATGATCAATTCGGTTGCCCCATCCAGTGCCTCCGGTGATTTGTCACCTTCGAACCGGGACAGGTCCACGGGTGCGCCATAGATGATTTTTACCTTTCGGAACGGCTTATAGTCTCCAATGATGGCAGCCGGTACAACCGTTGCCCCACTGCGGAGAGCGAAGCTTGCCGCGCCGCGTTTCGCCGCGGTTGCGTCCGAATTGCGCGTGCCTTCAGGGAAGATTCCCATTATCTCGCCCGAACGCAAGATCGTAAGAGCCGTTTTGATGGAATCTTTACTTACTCCGCCGCGCTTGACCGGAAAGGCCCCCAGCTGGCGAACCAGCCATCCGAACACCGGAATGTTGAACAGTTCGGCTTTGGCCATGAACTTCACCTGGCGCTTGACGTGAATGCCGACAGAAATCGGATCTCGAATGCTAATGTGATTGCTGCAGATTAGCACGCCGCCTTCCGAAGGTATGTTATGTACGCCGACAGATTCGAATCTGTAGAGAATAGCGAACAAACCGCGGACCACCGCTCTGCAAAAAACGTAAATCATGCCTTTTTCTCCCCATCCCCATTAAGTTTCGCAATATGAAAGAATCGCTTCGACAACCTGATGGATATCCATATGCGTCGTATCCAGTATGATGGCGTCCTCTGCGCATCGGAGCGGGGACACTTCACGTTCCTGGTCCAGCCTGTCGCGTTCTGCGATATCTCTTTCCAATTGTTCCAGCGTTATGCCTTCATCACTTAACTCATGGAAGCGGCGGAGCGCACGTTCCTTGACACTGGCCGTCATGAAAATCTTGACCTCAGCATCCGGCAAAACCGTCGTGCCGATGTCGCGTCCATCCATGACAACGCCCTTATCCAGCGCCATTTGCTGCTGTAAACGGACAAGCTTTATTCGCAAACCTTCGATTCGTGCATATTGGGATACCACTGCACTAACCTGATGTGAACGAATATATGGCGTGACGTCTTCCCCGTTCAGCCAAACCATTTGACCATTTTCATTCGGTTTTAATTCAATCACCATGTTTTGTGCATGTTGAAGCACTTTTTCGGGATTTTCCGGAGAAATCCCTTGGTTCAGCATGAACCAGGTGACTGCCCTGTACATGGCGCCGGTATCTACGTAGATGTAATGCAGCCTGCTGGCTACCATACGCGCTACCGTGCTTTTGCCCGCGCCTGCCGGACCGTCGATGGCTATATTAATTCTGTCGCGATAACCTGTCCCCTGCATAACCAACGGGGCATTCCTCCTCAAACATATACCTCGTAATCGAAAGGGCTTACCATCCGATCAGGGACGGGATCACCGTTCCTCTAGTGAAAATATATAAGAAAGTCCGAGATAAACAAGGCACGATCTCATATTTCAAGAAAAAAGCAGGCGCCCGCCTGCGACGTGAAAATTATACCACACTAGCTAGAGCGATGCAAAAGAGAAGGGGTGTTTTCTCCCATCCAATCGTTTACATTTGGCTCATGAACGGGAACACCCTCCATCTGATGAACCGGCGAAAGGTAGGGCCGGCTTGGCTCATAATGCAATAGCAGCTGGACGATCACCAAAGCGAATGCGAGCCCTATCAGCAGCTTAAGCAGCACTTGACCATATCGGTCATGAAGAGCTTGCCCTTTATCCCCGGTCATGGGATCCTGCCTAGTTTTTCGGCGCAGCTGATTTTGATCGTTAGATGACTGGGACATAAGCACACGGTCCTTCCGAGACAAATTTTTCCGCTAGTGTGCCACCAGCTTGTCCATTTAATGCATCAACGGTTGCGAAAATCAAACTGGCGCTCAAAGCAATAACGAATCAGCTTCTGGCGCTCCATATCTACGATCTGATTAAATTTCAGCATGACGATGCTTCGATTGCCCGGCAACTGCTTGACCCTGACAACTTCGCCTTCAAAAGGGACATGCTCCACCGATCCGTTCTTGAACGGAATAAGGATCCAGCAGCTTAACAAGCTCCCTTCCGCAAACGATTTGTCAGGTTCCAGGTAAAAGGATACCCCTCCTCCGCCTACATCATCGGTTTTGGTCAACAGCTGCGTGCCGTCTTTAGCCATCACCGCTACCTCGAGCTCGGCTTGTACCCTTAGAAAGCTCCTTCTCTGCACCTTCGTGATCTGATCCGGCTCCGGCTTTTTGATGCGAACCAGGCGTATAACGTCTTCATGGTGACTCAGGACATAAGAATTGAAGAAGTTCTTGACTCCGCCCTCCGTCAAAAAAAAAGCGGAAAGCTCGTCCCCAATATACAGCTTCTTCAGCCTGCCCGTCCCTTCCTGAAGCGGAACCTCCATATACATCGATTCGTCATCCATGTCGGAAATGCGGGATTTGTAAACAATGTTGGCTTCCTTCTCATCCCCCGTATCCAACTGGATATAGAGGACGTCGTTGATCTTTGGATACAATGCGCTCACCCACTAATTCATCATAATCATTATTTTCCATTATATCACGGGATGACCGGGACCATGGGATAAAATCTTCGAATCCGGTCGATTCAAGTCTTTCACAGGGATACAGATGTATTCCTCATACACTATACTGGCTGCTTTGCAGCAGTTCTCCACAAGAAAAAGCCGATTCAGGAAATCGCCTGAACCGGCTTGTATTACATCAAGAAACGGCTATTTAATTCCTGCCTGCGCATCCTTAACGACCTCGACCGTCTCTTCCAGGCCCGTATCCGCATTAATGTAGATCCGGTATTGGGAGCCGTTGATGCGTCCGCCGAACTCATAACACAGCACATCCTCGGAACGGTCGTTTTTGATTAAGGCCTTGCGGTGGTAGAGCACCTTGAATTCAGGGTTCAGAACCTTCTCCGCTTCGGCGAGGCTGAGCTTTGGCTGCGGGATATCGCGCTTTACCTGATGCTCGTAAACAAAGTCGCTTGCCTGAAAACCGATGACCTCACCGTTATCCAAGGCCGAGCGCACGGTGATTTTCTCAGGATAAATCAGCACGCCGTCCTCTTCGCGAACAAAAGAGAAGTTGGCCAGATTGTCGTATTGATCGGCCGATACGACCGTCATGTCGGAATAGCCTTTTTTCGTCAGGAATTGCTGGGCTTTGTCGATGGCATCCTGAACGGATGCTCTCTTCGCGCCGACATTCCGTTCATCCGTGTAGGAGATCAGCTGTCCGCCTTTTTCGGTGAAATCCATGCTGAGCATATGGCCTTTCGGGTGTTTGACTTTGGCCGTGTAGGATACCCACTCGGTACCGCTACCGTTCTTCGTCACTTGTACGTCGGCTTGATTGCCCGTGTCGGAGAATTTGAGCGCCTTGCGCTTCACATCCTGCTCCGAGACCGGCATGCCTGCCAGCTGCTTCACGGATCGTCTGTCATAAATGCTGCTTACCGATGGACCCCAATCAAGCTCAGGGTAAGCTTCTACTTTTTTATCCACCGTTTTGAATCCGTCAATAATCGAGTTATCTTCGACTTTATTCGTAGCCAAGGCGGTTTCTACATCCATCCAGCGCAGACTGTTGGCGATGACCTTGTTCTGCACATGCTGCAAATCCTTCGTGATTTCGCCGGAGTTGGCGTATAACGATTTCAACGTTTTGACTTCATTTTCGCTAAGCGGCTCCTTCGTTAAATCGCGAACACCTGTTTTGTAGGCAAAATTAGATATCCGGGACAGGAACTCTTCGGTTTTGTTGAACGGAAGCAGCGTTAGCGGCAGTTGGCTGATTTCGTTCTGCGCCTGGCTGGTCAGGCGCCATACATTCATCAGCCCCTTCCGGTGCATCCCTTGGGAAGTCGAGCTGACCGCAAGCGTATTGCCGAGCTCGGCATGAATCCTGTCCATATTGTACGACAAGTCATGAAATGCCCGTTGGTATTGGTTCTCGGCGTTAATCAAGATGGCGTTCTTCTCTTTATTTTCTTGATATCCCCAAACCAGAGCCCCGATCAATAATATGGTGGCTACAGGAAACAGAATAGCGCTTAATCGTTTGTACATGATGCGATAGTCTCCTTTCTTCTACTCACTGCCGTTAGTTTGACTAGAAGAAAGAAGTCTTATGCATCCCTGAATCATTCCTTCGTCAATTAGAAATCTTCCTCAATATCGAAGTGATCCCGGTTGTTGCACAGGCACTGCTTAAATCCGGTTTCGATCCGGCCCTGCTCCTTCTTTCCGCGCAATACGAATCGCTCACCGCAATCCTTGCAAAGAATTTTCACTTTTACACGCAAAAAAGGCACCTCCCTTTCTATGATTCCCAGGCTGTCAGCCAAGGTCTATAGAATGAAGTGTGCCCTGATTTGTTACGTATTAACCTCTTCCTCCCGATTAATGAAGCGGAAAGGAGAGCGGTTGTTCGCTCTGGAGATTTTGCCCATGCCGCCATACCACAGCAGTACCATGAGTGGAACGATAAACCATACCCATGTGTGGGTCAGCAAATTCAGAATCAGGTCATAAAGACCATGCCACATCCAAGGCAGAACCATGGACAGCACGAGGAAGAATCTTCTTCGTTTCCCTTCCGTGAACCTCGCATGTCCCATGTAGTATCCCATGATGACGCCAAACATTGCGTGTCCCGAAACGGGCAGCAGCGCCCGCATGAACATCGGGCCGAAGGCTGCCTGGCTGTACCAGGCGTAAAGCAAATTCTCTACCGTAGCAAATCCCAGCGATATCGCAACTGCATATAATATGCCGTCATAAGGCTCGTCAAATTCCGTATGGTTAAAAATAATATGATACATCACGAACCATTTTAAAAATTCCTCAACGCCCGCCGAAACGAACAGTGAGTTGACTACCGGATTGTCGCCTAGCCATAGTATCATTCCCCGCTGCAAAATCATGACCGGGAAAACGATCAGAACCCCTAGCATGAACACTTTAATCACCATGTGCAGGGGTTCTTGATCATACCTGTCTTTCAGGTAAAAATACGTGAGCAATGCGAGTCCCGGCGCCAAAGCTGACGCAATGATCGAGAACACCAGCACTGAAATTCCCCTTCCGTTGTTGCGGGCCTGAAGTCCGGCACGCACGCCCACATCCATTATTGCTGACGCTGGAAGTGTGTACAGATAACCTCAACCGCTTGCTGAGGCATCACTTTCTTCCCGTATTCCTCCAGCATAGCCTCCGTCACCGAAGAGGATTCGCCGAACTCGGCCAGCATTGCAATAATAGCCGGCAGCTTCTCGCTATCCAATTCCTCGGGTTCGAAGTACAAAAACCATTTATCCATATAGTGATAGAGCTTGCCCGCTCCGCCTACAAGGTCCTTCAACATATGCGATGCTTCAATGAGCACTTCAAAATCCTGAAAAACATAGACGATGGTATCACTTTGATCCAGCGTTACTTCCATTTCATAAATCTCGTCCGGCATATCTTCTTCGGACAAGCCGCCGAAATGATGATCGTATTTCCCTCTCGTCACAATAACCACCATGCCTTGGGCAGGCAGTGCAAACACCTCAACGGCAAGAGGTCCGGTGGCATCAAATCCGAGTTCACTGTATGCCTGATCCATCATCTCCGTAAACAGGTCATAAACTTTCGGTATTTCCTGCCACATCTCTTCCTTCTGGATCCCACGCTCACTCAGATCGTCAAACGTGAGGAAAATCCGTATCTTATCTTGACTCAAACGCTCTATTTTCATGACAGGATCCTCCTTACGTAAACAAAAGTTTATAACAAATTATGATGTCTGGATTATGACGTGATAAAAATGGTTTTATATAATTGATTTTATCATTTAATACCCACAAATGCACGTAAATATGTAGCTTAAGAAAAAAGAATCATTCACAGGGATTCGTGAGGCCGTTCCCCGAGAATGATTCAAAAAGGTTGATGCCGTTTACAAACCCGGTATGACGGTGTGGGTCTCTTTCAAAATCTGTTCGACTTCGTTCTTCACATCAGGGTTGTTTCGGATGAAATCCTTGACCTGCTTCAGGTTGGCAGCCTTCGAATGAGTCGATGCCTGTACCCCTGCAGTTCCATGGGAATGAGTGGAATCATGTCGGCCTGAACTGGGAGACACGCTTTCTCGGCTGGAGCCGCTAAACTGGCTCTTGTTGCCTTGAATTTTACTCATCGCGGTATTTGCAAACCGGCCAAGATTCGCGTCTTTCATCATCGAGGAGAAGAACATGCTGTTTTTCCGGGAAATCATCCGGGATGCAACGGCACCGATAATGACACCATATAGAAATGACGAAGTCTTCACAAATGATACCTCCTTCTATGATAAACTCGAGTTTATTGTTCTCGCACCGCCAGGAACTCATGCTACATAAATACAGGAAAGTGAGATGGAATCATGGTTAGAACACAAACAGTCCTTCTGTTGGCCTGCTGCCTGATGCTCAGTGCATGCGGCAGCAACGGCGCTGCTCAGAAGCAAGGCGCGGCTATGGAAGGCGGTACTACCCAGACAACGCAGCAAAACGAATCCGCCGGACAGGTGTCCCCTCCGAAAGAAAACACCGATCCAGCGGCCGAACAGGGCAAGCCCGAAGACCCGTCCAGCACGAGCTCGAGTGAATCCCCGGATTCTCCGGACCCGTCCGAAGAGGCCGTCAAGGATCCGGAATCCGAGGCTCCGTCCGAACCGAAATACCACATGAATAAGGTGTACCGAATCGTACCCAACGATGAATCCGTACCCGAAAAGGTGGTGCTGCTCACATTTGACGATGGTCCCAAGGATGAAAAAATGATCAACCGCATGATCGATACGCTCGACAAGCATAAAGCCAAAGCCATTTTCTTCGTGAATGGATACCGCGCGAAGGAACATCCCGAACTGTTGAAGCTGATCCATGACCGCGGCCAAATCATCGGCAATCATTCCTGGGATCATATCGACCTGAAAAAGGAAAGCAAACAGAAGGTCGAGAAACAGATCGGGGACGTCCAGGAAATCGTCAAGGAAGCGACTGGAGCGGAACCGAAGTTTTTCCGGCCTCCGTTCGGCTCCGGCGGAGATACCGTCAAGGAAGTCGCACTGGAGCATGACCTGCTGTTTATGACTTGGTCCAACGGTTCCCTGGATTGGGAAAGCAAAAACAAAAACAAACCCGATGCCGTTGTGAGCAACGTGCTCGAGCAGCTTCATCCCGGCAGCAATATTTTGATGCATGAGCTTCCATGGACCGTAGAGGCGCTCGATACCTTGCTGACCAAGCTCGAGGACAAAGGGTATGGATTCGTGGATCCGCAATGGATCGAACCTAAAATAAGATAACCCGAAAAACCGGAAAAACCTTAATTCTGCCGTCTAACATCCGACGATCGAATTAAGGTTTTTTGCGTAATGCAATCACATGATATTCCGCCGGACATTTCAAGCGCAGCGGAATATGGGAAGTGCCGAATCCCCTGCTGATCAGCAGCCTGGAGGAGTGGACAGACTCGCCTGCCTTCCTCGGCAGCGTATACCATCCGGATTTAAACTTCTTGTAAAAGCGCTCCAGACGAACGGCTCCGGCAATCGGCAGCACAATTTGTCCTCCGTGGGTATGGCCTGCCAGCAGGAGATCCCCGTGCGTTTCTTCCTTGCCTTTGAGCCATATCGGATCATGCACCAGAATGATGTGATACTGGTTTTCCGCTGCATGTCCCCGGAATTTCGAATACGGATGTTTCCTGCTTGCCGGCTGCCTGACTCCGCTAAGAACAAGACACTCGTCATCCCGCTTCAACGTGACGGTCTTGTCATTCAGCAGAATGACCCCGCTCTCCCGCAATACCTTGCGAACGGCGTCCTTACCTGCATACAGGTCGTGATTTCCCAGTACGGCATACACGGGAGCGAAGCGGGCCAGAACCGACATGTTATGTCTCAACCGCTCAAAGGGCACCCCTTTTTCGGTAATATCTCCGCCCAGGAGCACGCAATCCACCGATGATATATTGGATAATAGCTTCTCTTCAGACAATTGTCTGCGATGTATGTCGGTGATGAACAGCATCCGAAACCCGTCAAACGACCGCGGAATACGTTCGGATACCACTTCCTCTTCACGCAGCCGATAGCCCCGGGCTTCAGCCCTCATCCAGCCGATTGCGCCTGCACCGAGTGCCGCAGCACCCGCTATCCACATCAGCACACTCATAATATCTCCTTTAACAATTCCCTTAATGGAGGCGCTCCGATAAGTCCCCACCACAGAAGACCTACCATCAACAATATGAAGATGACAATTAATGAGTTCACAAACCACTTGCTCATTCTTACGCGATAGGAGGAATATGTATTCGTTCGTTTAGGCGCCGAAACCTCTTCCTCTATCGGATTCTGTTTTGACCTTGTCGATCTGGACCGGCTTAATCCATCCGCCGCGCTGCCGCCCCGCGTCTTCGGTACCGCAGTGCTTGCCGGAGCTTGGGGTTTAGATCGACTCCGATTCCCTTCTGCCTGCAGCGGCTTTTCCGCCGCTCTTTTTTCCGATTGAGCCGATGACTTGTTCTTCCGGCCTTTATTTCGGCCCTGATGCCGTTGCATTCTGCTAAGCTCGTTCATGTTCCTCTTTCCTCCGAAACCGTATCAACATTCCCGATATGAAATCTATCAGAAAATGACACAGAATTGGCGCCCAAATGGTACCCGTTTGTATATAGACGTAACCCAGACCGTAACTGCTCAAGAAAACCCATCCAGTCGGCAACCAATGCTTTAAATATCGGACATGGATCAGCGCGAACAGGATGCTTGTCCAATATGGTCCGAACGCATGCTGTATCGCTCCGCGAAACAATAATTCCTCGCAGATGGACACGATCAGGGCGATAACAAATATATGCCAAACCGGTCTTTTCCTGAACAGCATTTCATTGATCCCGCCGTCGTCCATGCTATCCTCCGACACAAACCGGGACAATACAAAGTCCACTGCCAGCATCGCTGCAGCAAGTCCGAGACCCCAATAAACAAACTCGATTTCCTTCGGAAAAACAAATAATCCAAACGGATTCCGGTTCTGAAACAAAATCCAGATCAAACCGACGATAAGCGTCAACGCTTGCGTAAGATACAGGTTGATGAGCAGCAGCCGATCGTTCAGCTGGTGGGCTTCGATTCTTTTAACGCGTATTTTAAATTTTTTCATAGAAGATGGGCCTGTCTTTCATCTTGATTTTTAAGATATCTTCGTGTACAACCACACTAATATAAGTATAATTTAATCATAGGCGGGCATATGCATCATAGCAAATTAACGGCATGACATTCAAGGCTATCCCTTGTTTCTTCCCCTGCTCCTAGGCGGTTGGCCTAAATAAACACCTATTGACACAATGTTAGAGCCATGATACATTATGAAAAAATTAATCTGTGAAAACCGATGACGGAAAAGAGAAACCGTAACGTCCTCAGAGAGCCGATGGTTGGTGCAAATCGGTGGCGTAAAGTATTCTTGAGCGTTCCTGAGATATTTCGCTGAAACTTGGAGTAGGCGCAAATCGGATGATATCCGTTACCAATCATGGTCTGAACAGACCGCTTGAGGCTGCCGCATCTTGGCAGCGAATAAGGGTGGCACCACGAATAACTCTCGTCCCTTACTACGGAGGTAGTATGCGGATTGAGAGTTTTTTATGTTCCTGTCTCTTTGCCACGACACCGCGTCAAACCTGTATAGACCTCTTGCAAGCTTTATCGGAATCTCTGGTGTATAACGGAGCGCGCGCTAAGCGTAATCCTTATTCAATATTGCAGTACCGCATTTTATAGTGGATTTTAAGGAGGAAGAGAAACCATGTTTAAAGTATTGGTATCGGATCCGATCAGCGATTTGGGGATCCAGCAGTTAATGGAGGCCGCCGATGTGCAGGTAGACAAAAAAACCGGGCTTAACGAAGACGAGCTCACTGCCATTATCGGTGAATACGACGGACTCCTCGTTCGGAGTCAGACGCGGGTTACAGAACGCATCATGACTGCAGGAACCAATCTCAAGGTGGTTGGCCGCGCTGGCGTTGGCGTGGACAACATTGATCTTGAAGCGGCAACAAAGCGCGGAATCGTTGTTATTAATGCACCTGACGGCAACACGATTACGACGGCAGAGCATACGTTTGCGATGATGATTGCCCTCGCCCGCCACATCCCTCAAGCTTATGCCAAAACGGTAGGCGGAACCTGGGACCGCAAATCCTTCCTCGGCGTAGAGCTCCGCAACAAAACGCTGGGCGTTATGGGCATGGGACGGATCGGCAGCGAGGTGGCTAAACGCGCCAAGGCTTTCGGCATGAACATTCTGGCCTTCGATCCGTTCCTGACGGAAGAACGTGCGGATAAACTGGGCGTAAAGCTTTCCTCCGTGGATAATATAATCCGGAACGCTGACTTCATCACGGTTCATACTCCGCTTACGCCGGAGACGCGCCACATGATCGCCAGACCGCAATTCGAGGTCATGAAACGTGGCATGCGGATCGTAAACTGTGCCCGTGGCGGCATCATCGACGAGCGCGCGCTCGTGGAAGCCATCGATGAAGGCATTGTAGCCGGAGCCGCATTTGACGTATTCGAACATGAGCCGCCTGAAAGCGATCATCCGTTCCTGAACCATCCGAAGGTTATCGTCACTCCGCATCTGGGTGCATCCACTGTTGAAGCCCAGGAGAACGTTGCGATCGACGTTTCCGAGCAAGTGCTGCACATCCTGCGCAACGAGCCGTTTAAGAATGCGGTCAACTTCCCGCTTGTAGCCGCAAGCGTCATGAACAAGCTGCAGCCTTACTTCTCGCTCGGCGAGAAATTGGGCAGTGTAGCAGCCCAGATCACCGCACACGCGGTAAAGGAGATTCACGTAGATTATGCAGGCGAGCTAGCTGAAGTCGATACGCAGGCCCTGACCCGGTACATCGTGAAAGGCGTGCTGGAACGCCACCTCGGAAACGAAGTGAACATTGTCAACTCCATGCATTTGGCGAAGAGCCGCGATTTGCATGTCGTTGTGTCGCAGACGCCAAAAACCAAAGACTTCACCAATCTCGTTACCGTTACGCTGAAAACGCAAAACGGCCTGGAACGAATCGTGGCGGGTACGCTTCTTCTGGGATACGGCGAGCGAATCGTCCGTCTGGATAAATTCCCTGTCGATATCTCTCCGGAAGGCCATCTGATTCTGATCTCCCACAACGACAAACCGGGCATTATCGGACGTGTCGGAACCCTGCTTGGCGAGAACGATGTCAACATCGCCTCTATGCAGGTGGGACGTAAAGTGATCGGTGGCGAGGCCATCATGCTGCTGACGGTGGATAAAGACGTTCCTAAGGACGTTCTGATCAAGCTTACCGGCTTGTCGGAACTCAACACGGCGCAGCAAATCGCGCTAGGCTAAACTTTAATCCAAGAGGTTCATCATTGTTCCACGTAGAACAAGATTAACCCCTTTATTTCAACAAAAAAACACGCTCCTTGCGAGCGTGTTTTGCCTTTTGCGCGGGCATTCCCTAGGATTCTGCCGCTTTTGTCGGGATCGTCATCGTAAACACGGTGCCTTTTCCCACTTCGCTTGTCGCGTTGATCGTTCCATGGTGCGCGGTCACGATATTTTTCACGATGGCAAGGCCAATGCCGGTTCCCACCGTCTCCCCACGCACACGCGCCTTATCGGCCTTGTAGAATCGTTCGAATACAAAAGGCAGGTCTTCCGGCGGAATGCCGACTCCCTGGTCGCTAACCTTCACCTGGAGCGCCTCCGTGTTCGATACGGCGATCCGGTCTGCCGTAATTTGAATTTTCTTGCCTGAAGGCGTATGACGGAAAGCGTTATCCAGCAAATTGGTCAGCACCTGTTCAAGCTTGTCTTCATCCGCCGCTTCGAGCTGAAGATTCGAATGGAGCTTGTTCAGCTGAAGATCGATATCCCGCTCTTTGGCACGAACCGCAAATTTACGGAATACCCGCTCGCACAATTCGCCTGCATCCATCTCCCGCAGGGATAACTCGGCATGTCCTGCCTCCATGCGCGTTAAATCAAGCAGATCCTTCACCAGACGCCCCATCCGCAGGGATTCCTCATGAATGACCTGAATAAGCTCCCTGCTCTCTTCGGGTGAAGCTGCCATGCCGTCCAGGAGCGCTTCGCTGTAACCCTGCATCATGGACAGCGGCGTCCGTATTTCGTGCGACACGTTGGCAATGAAGTCCGTCCGCATTTTTTCTAATGTAACCTGTTCGGTGATGTCCCTTAACACCACGACGGCTCCGCGAATCACGTCATCCGAATACAGGGGGGCCATATGCGCTGACCAGATTCCCTGATTCACATGCAGATCGGCGCTTTGGTCCTTGCCTTCGTTGACGGTGGCATAATATAACTCGCTGAGCGGTTTTGGCATGACATCGGCCGCCCAGCCTCCGCCCTGAAGCTCATCGTCCCACTGCAGCCCTTTCCAGGTCTTCATGATTTCCAGTCCCGGCGGGTTCACCAGGATGACCTGCCCGTGATTGTCAAACGTAATCACGGCGTCGCTCATGCTTCTCAGCACGCTGGACAGGTGTTCCTTCTCGTGGTTCAAATTGCGGATGTTCGTTTCCAGCTCCGCAGCCATATGGTTAAACGTATTGGCCAATTCGCCGATCTCATCACTGGTCACAAGGTTCAACCGCGTGCCGTATTTCCCTTTGCGGATATCGTTGGCTGCCTCAATAAGCTGCTGCATGGGCTGCGTAATTTTCGTCAACAGGAACAACCCGAAAAAGGTGGTCATCGAAAAGCCGATAATGGCGACATAAGTAAATAAACGCTTGATGGCATCCGAATTCGCGAAGGTGGTATCGATATATGGGAGCAAGAATAAACCGAGCGTCAGCAGTACGCACGCGACCAAACAGGTTATCGTAATCCACAGTTTGCCGACAAGTGATCTCCAAAAACTCACGTTACTTCGGTACCTCCAGCTTGTAGCCTACTCCCCATACGGTCGTAATCATCGCTGCGGACTCCGTGGATACCTTATTCAATTTTTCGCGCAGACGCTTCACATGGGTATCGACCGTGCGAAGATCGCCAAAAAACTCGTAATTCCAAACATCCTTCAACAGCTCTTCCCGAGAGAACACTTTATCCGGGGATGAGGCCAAATAGTGCAGAAGCTCGTATTCCTTCGGCGTTAGGCTGATTTCATGCCCGCCAGCCGTCACGCGGTGGGCATCGTGTTCAATGATCAAGTGAGGGAATACGATGCTGTTGCTTGGATTCGGCTCCTTGCTTAGATAAGCCGTGGCGGACGAACGGCGCAATATGGCTTTAACGCGATAGATCACCTCGCGAGGACTGAACGGTTTCACCACATAATCGTCGGCGCCCACCTCGAATCCTTGGACTCGGTTAATCTCCTCGCCTTTGGCGGTCAGCATCAGGATCGGCGTAGACTTCACCTGACGAAGTCGGGTGCATACTTCAACGCCGTCCATGCCTGGCAGCATGACATCCAGAATAACGAGCCCGTAATCCTCCGTGCTTGCTTTGCGAAGAGCCGTCTCCCCATCCTCCGCCTCCTCGATTTCATATCCTTCCTTCTCCAGATACATTTTCAACAAACGACGAATCCGTTCCTCATCATCAACAACAAGAATGCGATTTCCGTGCTCAGACATTGGCAGCCAACTCCTTCATTTTTATAGGGAAAATCAGAAGTGGCCCTCTTGATTAAGAAAGGGCCCTTCTGATTGTTAATTCACATCTATTCAATTGCCATTAGTCGGTACCTGCATAGGAATGCAGGCCCGCGATAATCAAGTTGACGCCGACCAGCGTGAACATGACCACGATAAAGCCGATAACGGACAGCCACGACGAATATTTGCCCTGCCAGCCGCGCGACAGCCGGAGATGAAGGTACACGCTGTAGAACAACCAAGTAATAAGCGCCCATACTTCCTTCGGATCCCAGCCCCAGAACCGGCCCCATGCAATCTCTGCCCAGATCATGGCGAAGATGAGACCGCCAAGCGTAAATACAGGGAAGCCGATCGCGATGGCTCGATAACTGATTTCGTCCAGATCATCCGGATCCAGTCGATGGAGTGCGGGCTGAATGAATTTAGCCAGCGGTTTTCGCAGGATCAGCCGGAGCAATCCATAAAGGATCAACCCGGTGACCAGCGACCATACCACCGTATTCAGCTTACGTCCTGCATTCACGCCGTGCATCCAGGACGGAGCTTCCATGAGCGGGGATTTCATGCCCAAGAAAGACTGCATGCTCTCGGTCTCGCTCTGGTAAGGCGCAATGAGCGGAGGCATGTTATATTCCACTTTTACTATTGTACTATTTTCTGTCTTCGGGTCAACCAATGTCTGGTTGAACTCCGCCTGATATCCGCCTGCACGGAAGCTGTATACTGACAAAATAAATCCGATCAGCACCACGATGGCAAACATGACGAGCTCAAGCCAGCGCTGTTCCCTGCGCGCACCCTTGTCCGTTCCACTAAAGTTAACGGTCTGGAGCAGATGCATCAAGCCGGCAATAAAGCCGACTGCAAAAAACGCATCGCCCAGCGCCGCCAATGTAACGTGGATACCCAGCCAATAGGACTGAAGTGAAGGAATGAGCGGCTGCACCTGCTGCGGGAACACGGCGGCATAGGCCATGATCAGGATTGCCAGCGGCAATGCAAACAAGCCGAGCAGCGATTTTTTGTAAATAAAATAAAGTACAAGGAAGGCAATCATGATTGCCATCGACAAGAAGGACATAAACTCATACATATTGCTGACTGGCACATGCCCCGAGCCCGCCCATCTAGTAAAGAAGTACAACAAGTGTCCGATCAAACCAATCGTTGCCGTAACAAATGCGATCTTGCCCCACTTCGCCAAATGGGCTTCCGGGTCGCGTTTGCGGAACCGGCGTCCCATGACGGCAAGTGCGTACATGATAAATGCCACGCAGTATAAGGTAAAGGCGACGATAAATGCGTCGCCGCTGAAATCAATTAGATTCATGCTTAGTCCCCCTGTTATTCTCCAATGACTTTTCATCGACTTCGATATTCATTTGCTTGAGGATCGCGGAGATCTCCTTGCGAAGTCCAAACCAGTTCTTGTTCGTATGCGCGCCCAGTGTCAGCGTTCCGTTATCAATACGCAGCCAGATCCGGCGATGGGTGAAATAAAAGCCCATGATCAGGCCGATCATACCGATGAAACAACCAACCCAAATGAACGGCATGGCTTTATCCACACGAATATTCAGATAAGTCGTCGATTCCGAAAAGTCCACATCGTCCATGCTGAGCACATCCAGTTTTACGAGTGCCTCCCCACCTGCCAGCTGCGCGTTGATCGCTTCCTGATTGAAACGTTCCTTATCGATCTGTTTAGGGAAGTAGAAGTACTGAACGCCTTCCTTCGGCAGATCGGGTCCCTTAATCAGAAATAAGAATGCAGGCGCATTCGGGTTAGGTGACAGGTTGACCGGCTTGCCGTTATCGCCCAGCCCAAAATCAGTAAAGGACTGTGTAAGCGTTAACGTATATTCCCCTGCCTGATACTCTCTTTGGGGATCGTTGATGGACAGCGTGATTTTGCCGTATTCCTTACCGCTCTTGCTGTCAATCAGCATCGGCGAAACCGTGCGGAGAATCGGGGTCAGATCATAATCGAATTGATAAGCCTTCAACCCTTTGTAATTGAGCGGATGGTTCACTTCGATGTTATGGCGCGTCAATTCCACGAGCTGAGGCTCTTTATCGAGATCGTCGCAATTGGCCTCGCACATATACAGGATGGCCTGGGTTTGGAATTCCTTCGGCAGCACTTTGTTCTTGCCTTTGAATTCTTCAGGCATATCGTCCTCGGTATAGAATTCAACCTTAAAGCCGTCGTTCAATAAATAGTAGCTGGTGTTCTTGATGTGCACAGGCTCATCCTGGGGAAAGGCCATATGCTCGTCCATATGCAGTCCCGGCAGGTTCCGTCCCAAAACAGCAAGAAGGAAGATGATCAGGCCGATATGAAGAACATAGGGACCCCAACGGCTGAACCGCTGCTTCTCTGCCAGAAGCGTCCCGCCGTCCGTTCGAACGCGATAGCCCTTTTTCTTAATGATCGGCTTTATCCGCTCAACCCAGTCGGCCCCGTCTTCTTGGACTTGTCCTTGGTATACCACCTTCTGACGGGTAAGGAAGGACATATGCTTCGGAATCCGTTGTCTGCTGAGCGCTTTGTAGAGCGGCAGGACACGGTCAAGACTGCAAATGACAAGCGATGCGCCGATCATGACGAGCAGCAGAACGAACCACCAAGACGTATATGTATGTGAGAGCCCGAGCAAATAATAAATATGCCCCAGCTGTCCGTACTCCTCTTTGTAGTAGACAGAGGGGTCAATGTTAAGGAAAGTGCTCTCCTGCGGAAAGATGGTCCCCAGCGAGGAGCCGACCAAGGTTAGCAATATGAGATATATTGCTACTTTTACCGAAGAAAAGAAATTCCATACCCGATCGATAATACCGGGATTTTCTTTCTGCGATCGACGGGCAACGCCGTCATACCGCATTTCCAGAATCGGCTGGGCCTCCGCTTCCTCGGTCAGCGGCTTGCCGCAAGCCTCGCAGAGGACCGTCCCCGTTGGATTCTGGTGTCCACAATCACACTTCGTATTCTGGATCAAAGGCTTGGAACCTTGACTCATTTCGCATTCACCAACTGTTCAATTTGTTTGTCAAGGGTGTTCAAATCCAGTTCGCCTATGCGAATATGGTCAATCTTGCCGGAGGCCGTAACAAAAAAAGTGGTTGGCATCGGCCCAACCCCGAAGCTGGCAACAGCGTTCCGCTTGGGATCCATCAGGATGGGGAATTTCACGCCGGTTTGAGCAACAAAATTCTCCACGGTCATTTTGTTCTCGCCCACATTGATTCCGATGATCTCAACGCCCTGGCTGCTCCATTTTTCCCACTGGGCTTGAAGTGCCGGCATTTCCCGCACGCACGGCGGACAGTAGGTGCCCCAGAAATTAATAACCCTGGCCTTGCCTTCGTATTCACTCATGGTATGTACGTTGCCATCCATGCCTTGAAGTTCGAAATCCGCCGCCTTTTGCCCTACTTTGGGAACCTCATCAGAGCCGAATACAACGGTTGCAACGGCGTACACTCCGATCAGGATGATGGCAAGCAGAATAACAATCTGTACGCTTTTCTTCGATTTGCCCATAAAGCAGCAGCTTCCTTTCTATGACATTCATCATATCGCATACTACGGGTGTGAACATCCTATGAACAATTATAACGAAATTTGTCATAAACGCCGCTCGCCATTTTGAATATTATGTGTCGGGTTTAACGTTTTTTCTTCGGTTTCCCGCCCGGCTTTGCGGCTTTCGCCATCTGCAGGAGCTGGTTGATTTCGTCCGCCGTCAAATGGCGGTACAGGCCCCGCTTTAAATTTTGCAGCAGCAGATCCCCGTAAGATATCCGCTTCAATCTCATTACCGGATGGGAAATCGCTTCGAACATCCTTCTCACTTGACGGTTGCGGCCTTCATGAATCGTTATCGAAATAACGGATTGTTTATTGTCCGGATCCACGTCCTTATATTCCACTTCCGCAGGTGACGTCATTCCGTCCTCCAGCATGATCCCTTGACGAAGCTTGTCCAGCTCGGTGCCGTGGGGCACCCCTTTTACGGTAGCCAAATAAGTCTTGGGCACATGGTATTTGGGGTGGCTGAGCAGATTGGCAAACTCCCCGTCGTTGGTCAGCAGCAAAAGCCCCTCCGTATCGTAGTCCAAACGTCCAATCGGATATACCCGCTCTTTAATGCCTTTGAGATAATCCGATACAATTTTACGGCCTTCGGGATCGGAAGCGCTTGTAATGACTCCCTTCGGCTTATTCAGCATGACATATACCTTTTTCTCATTCTTAATCGGTTTGCCTGAAACCGTAATGATATCCTGGGCTGGATCGGCCTTCGTGCCGAGCTCGGTAACGGTCTCCCCGTTTACCTGCACCTTGCCTTCAAGAATCAATTCCTCGCACTTGCGGCGGGAAGCGACTCCGGCCTGTGCCATAATTTTCTGTAATCTCTCCATGTTCGTTAGGTCACCTCATTCCTAATGATAACCATCGACAGGATAAATCACAAGCGCGTTCCATGGAAAATGTGCCCCTGGGCAGGAGTCGGAGTGGGGAAATAAGTACAGCGGGGAAATATCATGGAGTCTGGACAACTCCAAAATGATTTTGCTGGCGGTAAACAGCTGCGTTTTCTGGTCCAGCGTCATCGACTCGTAGCTGGCATTGAAGTCGCCCTCCAGACAGATGTGGATCTGTCCCGGTCGGACCAGCACGGAAGACGCGGACACGGAACCGTCCGGATGGATCTTAAAATCCCAGTTCCGCGGTTCCTGCGCGCACACGGTATGATGAATAACAAAACCCTCGATTTCCATTCCATCACCCCCACTACAAATTGTGATTGCAGCAGTATATGACATGGCGGAATCAAGGGTATAGGCATACGTCGTGTTACTTTGAAAAAAACGCACCTTCTAACTATATGCCTTGCTTTTGGCCTTTCTGACAGTCGTCCATGAAACCAATTAACCGAACACCAGCAAGCAGACGGCAATCGCCGCAATAAACCCGACCAAATCGGAGAACAGTCCGACCTTCAACGCATAGCGGCCATTACGGATGCCCACGGCGCCAAAATAGACGGTCAACACGTACAAGGTTGTGTCCGTGCTTCCCTGTATGGTCGAAGCGATTCGGCCGATCATCGAATCCGGTCCGTATGCGCGGATCAGCTCCGTTGTGTAAGCGAGGGAGCCCGTACCTGTCAGCGGCCGTAATATTCCCAAAGGCAGTATCTCGCTCGGTACGCCGAGCGATTGCAGAAAAGGGCCCGTCCAACCGACAAAAAACTCCAGGGCGCCGGAAGAACGGAATACGCTTATGGCTACCATCATGCCTACCAAATGCGGAATGATCCCGATCGCCGTGGAGAAGCCGTCCTTGGCTCCGTCCACAAACGATTCGTACACGGGCACTTTGCGCGTATAAGCATAAAGAGGAATAAATGCGATAATAATGGGTATTGACCAGGCGGAAACGATATTAATCCAAGACAGCAAGACTCATCACCCCTTCACGTCCGGGTTCAGGCCTGTACCGATTCCGGGCGGCTTCTGGCGGCGCATCGTTCGTCTGCGATACCAACGGTCGGCGATAATTGCGGCGGCCGTCGCAATCGCAGTGGCCAATAGCGTGGTTCCGACGATTTCCGAAGGATTGGCAGATTCATAATTAAGCCGGATCGCGATCAGCGTTGTCGGTATCAGCGTAATGCTGGCCGTGTTTAACGCGAGGAGCGTGCACATCGCCGGAGATGCCGTTTCCTTATCCGGATTCAATTTCTGAAGCTCCTGCATCGCTTTGATTCCCATCGGGGTCGCCGCATTGCCCAGACCGAACAAATTGGCGCTCATATTGGACAATATGTATCCCATTGCGGGATGATTTTTCGGTACATCCGGGAACAGGAAGCGGACAACCGGCCCCAGCAGCCTGGCCACTTTTTTCAGCAGACCCGCGTCCTCTGCGAGCCGCATCATGCCAAGCCAGAATACCAGTATGCTGATAAGACCGAAGGAGACGGTTACGCCCGTTTGGGCTCCGTCGAATGCGGCTTTCGTGACGCTGTCGATGTTCCCGTTGAAGGCCGCAAAACCAAACCCGATCACAATCATCCCCATCCAAATCAAATTGATCATCTCTTCGCCCCCGTTTTGCTGCCCCGCTGTTAAGAGAATACACGATTCTTTAGCGAAGGCTAGTTATGTGCGCCCCTGAACAGATGCCGGAGCACTTCTCCTGCAGACTGCCAAAGCGACAAGGAACCGACGGGTCCCAGAGCGCTCCTGGACTTTTGCAAGGCCTCAGGGGCTTCAGGAAGTTTGCTTCCTTCCGCGTAGACCGGAACCTTGCCGATGCTGACATTATCGAGCAGCAGCTCAATATGCCCCCGCAGCCCGAAAGACAAGTCGGGTGTGCTTGTTTTATGCAGGACCAGTCTCTTCACCAGGCGCGCTTCCTCATCATGCGCGAACGCATAAGTGAAGGAACTGCCCGTGACGAGCGGATAGCCCTGGATTTTCTGTCCCTTTTCCGTGACCTTTTTCAGTGGAAAATGAGCAAAGCCGTAATCCAGCATGTTGGAATGGTCGTTCCAATCGTTGCCGTCATTCAGCGTTACCGCCGCGATTTGCTGGCCGTTACGGGTAGCGGAGCTCACCAGGCAGCGGAATGCTTTTTTGGTGTAACCCGTTTTGACGCCGTCCGCCCCTTCGTAGAAGCGCAGCATTTTGTTTTTGTTGTCCCATTTGTAGTCCCATGCTTCATTCGGGTTGGGCGCTTTCTTGGTAGGGGTTTTGACGATCTCGCTAAAGACCGGATTCTTGAGGGCATATGCCGTCAGTTTGGCTACGTCATGCGCTGACGAGTAATGTTCGTCGTGATCCAGTCCATGCGGATTCATAAAATGCGAATTCATCATGCCGAGCGAGGCGGCCTTCTCGTTCATCAGTAACACAAAGCCTTCTTCCGTACCGCCGACATGCTCCGCAATGGCCGTGGCGGCATCGTTGCCGGAGCGCAGCATCAAGCCGTACAGCAGATTCTCAAGGGTCATCTCCTCGCCAAGCTTCAGGAAGATCGAGGAGCCCTCTTTGGCAAAAGCATTCTTGGAGACTTTGACGCGATCATCCAGCTTGCCGTGTTCAATGGCCACGATGGCGGTCATAATCTTGGTCAAGCTGGCAATTCTTAAACGCTCGTCCCCGTTCTTGCTGTACAGCATTCTCCCGGACGTCACGTCGATCAGCGCAGCTGCCTGTGCATGATTGGACGGGCCTTGCTCGTGATCTGCGTGTACAGGGACAGCCGTAACCAGCAAGCAGCATATGGTGATCAACATGGATAACATAGACTTGCGGTTCGTCCATTTCATTTTCATCATTTTATCCTCCGGTGTTCAGAAATCTTGTACAAGTATATGTCGTCCTTGCTGAAGGTATGTCCATTTCATTGCAGCAAAAATCCCTTCCGTCATGAACGAAAGGGATCTGCCTGCTTCAATCAGTATGCCGGCGGAGGCGTCGTGCTGCCTGCGGCATTGTTTCCCGATTGAAACATCGATTGGATTTGATCAAGTAAATACGGGGTCGCATCGATAATCCGTTCAAACAGATGTGTCTGGTTGTCCAGCGGAACGATGTGCACGCCTTCTTTACCCACGACCAGGAAAGCGATCGGCCTGATGGACACGCCGCCGCCGCTGCCGCCGCCAAAAGGAAGGGCATTATGGTCGGTATGCGTCCCGTTAGCGGTATTATGGTGTGTGCCGCCTGCTTCAACGTTGTAGTCGCTTCCGCCCGCTGCAAAACCAAACGCCACCTTACTGATTGGCAAAATGACGCTGCCGTCAGGTGTATTCACGGGGTCGCCTACAATCGTATTCACGTCCACCATTCCCTTGATGTTCTCCATAGCCGTTTGCATCAAGCCTTGAATAGGGTGTTCTGCCATGATCTAACTCCTCCTTTCACCTTTAACACGCGAACTATAAGTACCAGTCCAGCATACATAGCTTTTCCGCAGGAGATTTTCGCTATGCAGCAAAGCTCTGTGGAAATTTGCGGAGGACCGTTAAAGAGCGGCACCACCTGGATTTCCGGCAGCTCATCCATAATCAGCCGGTACGACATCCATCCCATAATAGTATGCTTAACAGCATGAAGCAGCCCGGTTGCAACCGCGGTATCGGCCGCATGCTCCAAGGCAATCCGAGTTGACCAGCGCACATCCATGAGATGAACGGCCGCCATCGTTTGCCTTGCCCACTTTTTAAATCCCTTCGTAGTCAGCAAGACCCGCACATAGTCCCTATATCGTATCGTTCGACTTGAAGTTTCTTTGTTTTCTTTGGAGCCGAGCTCAGTCCCCTCGTCCACGGGAACAGTCTCTTTTTTATACTCAATGCCTCCTTTGGCCAAATGAAAGGGAACTTCGTATTTGCGCGTGATCCATCCAAAGAGCATGTTCATTTCCGCCAATACTTTATATTCATTTTTTCTTAGAACCACGTCCAGCTTTATCGTGACCTTCGAGCTTAGCACAACGATCAGCAATACGATAAGTAGAACGACCAGACCGACCGCAAGAAAGATCCATATCCTCACGAAGTAACCCCCAAAACGAACTTAGTAAAATGTAATCCGCTTGGCTTAGTATGGCAAAAGGGTCTCCAAATGATGCGAAACTGCTCCGATCCTCTGCTTTCATATGCCTGGAACGGCAAAAAAAGGTCCCGGACGCAGTTTATCCACGCTCAGGACCCATCTCTAATGAAGCATAATACAATATATGATGGCTAGCTTTCCTCCACATCATCAAACGTAAGCTGTTGTCCGTCTAGCTTGTCGAACAGCAGCTGTGTTTCCTCTTCCAAATGATCGTTATCCTCGAATTGCGACGGCTCCGGCAAATCCTTGATGTTCGCAAGCCCGAAATAATCCAGAAACGATTTGGTCGTTCCATACAGAATCGGTCTGCCAATCGCCTCCGCGCGGCCGACTTCTTCAATCAACCCTTTGCTAACCAGCGTATGGATGGCTCTTTCGGACTTGACGCCGCGAATGTCTTCAATCTCCACCCGCGTAATCGGCTGCCGATAGGCCACGATGGAAAGCGTCTCGAGCGCGGCTTGCGACAATGAGGAGCGGGAAGGGGAATACGCCAGACGTTCGAAATACGGGGCGTGCTCGGCCAGCGTCGCGATTTTGTAGCTCCCTGCAATCTGCACGATCTGAATTCCCCGTTCATACCGCTCCCATTCTTCCTTCATATCCTCCAGCGCTTCGCCAACGAGGCCATCCGATTGCTCGGTGATTTCAGCAATTTGCTTTATCGACAAGCCCTCTTCTCCCGCCAGGAACAGAAGCCCCTCAATAATCGATTTCAGCTTCGGATAATCCATCAATGCGTTCTTCCCCTCTCCACTCCATGACGATATCTTCAAACAATTTCTCTTGGTAGCACAGGATTTGCTTCATCTTCATCAGCTCCAAGATAGCCAGAAAGGTCACCACGATTTCATGGCGCTCCATCTCCTCGTGCAGCAGCTTGGAGAACAGAATCCTGCCTCCGGGCCCGACCTGCTCCAGAGCGTCCATCACCTGCCGGATCCGGTCCTTAACCGATATTTCATCCCGCTGGATGCGGGCATACGATGTGCGCTTGACGGCTTTGCTTAACGCTTTTTGAAAAGCTGCGATCAAATCCGAGATATGTAATCCCTGTACCGGGTTCTCTTCCACTTCCGGCATGTAAGGAGTCAGATCCTCCGCTTCCTTGGAGTAAATCATGCTGCGTTCCCATTCCTTCTCATGCAGATGACGGGCGATGCCTTTGTACTTGCGGTATTCGATCAGCTTCGCGATGAGTTCCGCTCTCGGATCCATGTCATCCTCTTCAAAAAAATCGAACTCGTCCATTTCGATAACCGGAGGCTTCGGAAGCAATAGCTTGCTCTTTATAGACAGCAGCGTTGCAGCCATCACCAGAAATTCGCTCGTAATTTCCAGTTCAAGCTCCTGCATGTTGTGCAAATAGGCCATGTATTGTTCGGTAATCTCGCTGACGGGAATATCCTGGATGTCGATTTCCGCTTTATCAATCAAGTGCAGCAGCAGATCGAGCGGTCCTTCAAACGTTTCCAGCTTGTATAATACGGTCACGGTGAATCCTCCCGCCAAAAATAAAATGCAGTGCTCTATAAAAAGAGCACTACATTAAATAAGCACTATTTTAGGCTTTTCGTCAAGTTCGCCATTTCAATGGCCGCCATAGCGGAATCCCAGCCTTTATTGCCTGCCTTCGTTCCCGCGCGCTCGACGGCTTGTTCAATGTTCTCCGTCGTGACAACGCCGAAAATCGTTGGTATGCCGGTCTTCAGGTTAATGGCGGACACGCCCTTGGCCACTTCGTTGCACACATAATCATAGTGCGTGGTGGAGCCGCGAATGACGGTTCCCAGGGTGATGATCGCATCGTATTTGCCGCTTTCTGCCATCTTTTGGGCGATGAGCGGAATTTCAAACGCCCCCGGCACCCAAGCGACGTCGATTTCGTTGTCCTGTGCGCCATGACGCTTCAAGGCGTCCAGTGCGCCGCCAAGCAGCTTGCTGGTGATGAATTCGTTGAAACGACCTACCACGATGCCGTATTTCAAACCTTCGGATACTAGATGACCTTCAAATATTGTTGCCATGTTGGATGACTTCCTTTCGGGTTGGAGTTTATATAAGGTCAAACATGGATTTGGGATGACATCGATGTGGTTGCCCGCTTCGCTGACGGCTGCTGCTTCCGATCGCTGTTAACTCCTGATTTCATGAACTATTTATTCAAGGTGGAAATCAGGAGTTAAAGGCGACCGCTGGCGCTTCTCCAGCAGCATTCCGCCCTCTTCGCTGGGTCATTCCATGAGGCAAACCTCCTCCATGATTGACCTTTTATTGGTTTTTGATTAGTTAGCACTCTCGTTCTGCTCGATATCATTGAACTTCAGCATATGACCGAGCTTCGCTTGCTTGGTGTGCAGGTAGCCCGTGTTATCCTCGTTCTCCGGCATTTGAATCGGGACACGCTCCACGACCTCCAGGCCGTAACCTTCGAGTCCCTTGATTTTACGCGGATTGTTTGTCAGCAGGCGGATCTTCCTTACGCCCAAATCCTTCAGAATCTGGGCTCCGATGCCGTAATCGCGCAGATCTGCCGCAAAGCCTAGCTTCAGGTTCGCATCGACGGTATCGAGCCCTTCTTCCTGCAGCTTATAGGCTTTCAGCTTGTTGATCAAACCGATGCCCCGTCCCTCCTGGCGCATATAGAGAAGCACGCCTCTGCCTGCTTCATCGATCTGGCGAAGGGCCGCCTCAAATTGCGGACCGCAATCGCAGCGATGGGAGTGGAACACATCCCCTGTCAGGCACTCGGAATGCACGCGGACGAGAACCGGCTCACTCGGGTCGATCTCCCCTTTTACCAATGCGACATGCTCTTTGTTGTCCACGTCATTGGTGTAGGCTACGGCCTGAAACACGCCGTAGTCGGTCGGCATCCGCACCGCCACCTCGCGCTGCACGAGCTTTTCTTTTTCGTTGCGGTAATGGATCAGATCCTTGATGCTGATCAGCTTCAGATCATGCTTTTTCGCGATCTCCACCAGGTCTGGAAGCCTTGCCATCGTGCCGTCTTCCTTGATTACCTCGCAGATGACGCCTGCCGGATAGGAGCCGCTCAGGCGGGCTAGATCGACAGCCGCCTCCGTATGTCCTGCCCGGCGAAGAACGCCGCCGTCTTTGGCAATCAGCGGAAACATATGGCCCGGTCTTCGAAAATCGGCGGCCGATGCATTTGGATCCAAGATGCCGTTGACGGTGATGGAACGTTCATAGGCGGATATGCCCGTCGTGGTGTCCTTATGGTCAATGGAGACCGTAAAGGCCGTTCCATGATAGTCCGTGTTTTGCGTCACCATCGGTTTGAGATCGAGTTCCCGAGCCCTGGCCTGCGTCATTGGCAAACAGACCAGCCCGCGGCCTTCGGTGATCATGAAATTGATGACCTCGGGGGTAGCTTTATCCGCTAATGCGATAAAATCGCCTTCATTCTCGCGGTCCTCGTCGTCAACAACTATCACGACCTTGCCTTCCTTCAAATCTGATAACGCCTCTTCGATCGTATGAAATGAAAAGCGCTCATCCATCCCTACTCCTCCTTCTTCTCATGGAGATATCTCTATATGCAAGAAACGGCTTAGGCAAAGCCATGCTCGGCCAGGTAATCCCTGCTGATCCCCGATTTCGTGCCGCTTCTGCTTCCTGCGCCTTCCGAACCGTAGTGCAGCAGGTGATCTACATATTTCCCCAAAATGTCGCATTCGATATTAATCGTGTCGCCCGCTTTTTTATAAGCGAGCACCGTCTCCGCCAGCGTATGGGGAATGATGGACACCGTAAAGGAGGAATCCGTCGTTTTGACAACGGTCAAGCTGATTCCATCCAGTGTGACCGAGCCTTTCGGAATGATATATTTGAATACGTCCCTATTCGCGGGCGAAATCTCGTATACCACTGCATTCTGATCGGCCTTTACGCTCCGAATGACGCCGATGCCATCCACGTGTCCCTGAACGATATGGCCTCCGAATCTCCCTCCGGCTGCCATCGCCCGCTCCAAATTAACCTTCCCGCCCGGCTGCAGCTCCTTGAGATTCGTATTTCTATAGGTTTCCGGCATGACGTCAACCGTAAATACGCCCTTATCGATCGCTGTAGCCGTCAAGCAGACGCCATTTACGGATACGCTGTCGCCAAGCTTCAGATCGTCCATGATCCGGTTAGCGGAAATGCTCAGCAGCATGGCTTCGCCTTGGCGCCCAATACGCCGCATCTCGCCGATCTCCTCGACCAATCCAGTAAACACAGGCTTCCCTCCTTTCTCGCTCCTTATTTCCAGACCGGAATGCCGGTGACGTAGATATTGTCGCCGAGTCTTTCGGTCTCAAGTCCTGTCAGCGTAATCGCTTGGTTCATCTGTTCATAACCGCTGAACATGTAATTTCCCGGGGCATCATATCCGCCGATGATTTTGGGGGCGATAAACTGGATGAGCCGGTCCACCAGCTCCTGCTCCAACATCGAGCCATTAAGCGTACCGCCGCCTTCCAGCAAAATCGAGGCGATCCCCTTTTGTCCCAGCTGCAGCAGCGCTCCCTTCAGATCCACCCGCGGTCCAGGTCCGCAGGGGATGACCTGAACACCAAGCTCTTCCAACTCGGTCCGCTTCGTGTCATCGGCCTGCTCCGTCGTCAAGATCCAGGTGGGCGCTAACCCGTCTGACACGACATGGCTGTCGAGCGGTATCCTCAGGCTCGAATCCACGATGATCCTGACCGGGTCCAGCCCCTCAACGCCAAGCCGGGTCGTCAGGCTTGGGTTATCCGCGATTACCGTTGACACGCCGACCATGATGCCTTGATGCCGATGGCGCAGCGTATGCACAAGCTCCCGGGATTTTTCATTGGAGATCCACTTGCTGTCCCCGGTTTTCGAAGCGATCTTGCCGTCCAGCGTGCTCGCCGTCTTTAACGTGACGAAGGGCCGGCCCGTCGTAATGAATTTTATAAAGGCTTCGTTCAGGCGAAGAGCGCGATCTTTAAGGATACCCGTTTCAACCTCGATTCCCGCTGCGCGCAGCATCTGAATCCCTCTGCCCGCCACGAGGGGATTCGGGTCCTCGCAGGCCACAACCACCCGCCGAACGCCCTCGGCGATAAGCCTCTCGCTGCAAGGCGGCGTAGCGCCGTAGTGACTGCAGGGCTCCAATGTCACGTACACGGTACTGCCTGCCGCTTTCGGCCCGGCCATATTCAAGGCATGAACCTCGGCATGCGGCGTTCCCCGTTCCAGATGCGTGCCCACCCCGGCGAGAGCGCCATCCTTAACAACGACGCAGCCGACTACCGGGTTGATCCCGGTTTGGCCCTGCGCACGTTCAGCCAGGTCCAGCGCAAGTGACATATAGAATTCATCGTTGACGATATCCATGCTAAACATGCCCCTTTCCCAACGTTCATACAAAAAAGCCCTGCCAAAGATTCCGAAGAATCCTTAACAGGGCTTGATGGAAGTTAATCATTGACATGATAAATAACCGTCATGAATGCAGATTTCGCGTATAACAAGCGACCCAAATCCGTAACAGGCGACACCAAATAAATCGCCGTCACAGCTTTGAATTGCATGTGAAAACCTGCACATAACGCATGTCACGCTGTGCGCAAAGACACAATAACATGTGCTGCTTATGTGTCTCTCACTCCTTCTCCCATCCAGACTATACTGTCGGTCCCGGATTTACACCAGGTCCACCGCATACGATGTGTAACGTCACAATCATATCCGGGTCACGGACTAAGACGCAGCACTCTGCTTCGATAAGCTCAATAACTGCGTTCATCACCGCCGGTAGGGAATTTCACCCTGCCCCGAAGGATTAAACCTATGAAATTGTTTGATCTTATGAAGAATCTTATCACCCCCTTTTGAAAATTGCAAGAAAAAACAACTAACTTTTTTAAAGCGCATAACTTTAATGCTGTTATTAGCATGGATTTTTGAAGGAGATTTCTTCCCGAAGGGAGAACAGTTAAATAGGGTAGCAAGGAGATAAGTAGCAGTTGAAAAGGAGCGAGCCACGATGAAAACTTCGCTGGACATTATCGTCCGTCCCACGGAGATCGACGTCAACGGACATGTAAACAATGCAAAATACCTCGAATACCTGGAGTGGGGCCGGGAGGAATGGTACGAAGCGGGAGATCTGCGGTATGATGTGCTGAAACGGCTCGGGGTCCAGACCGTCACCGTCAATATCAATATCAATTACCGCAAGGAGTGCGGCCAAGGCGAACGGCTGACCGTCGTGACGGAACCCGAGTCCATCGGCCGCACGAGTTACGTCATGGCCCAGCGGATATACAATGAACAGCATGAGCTGTGCGCGGATGCCATCGTTACCAGCGTGGCGATGGATGTAAACTCGCGTAAAAGCCGGCCCGTCCCCGAAGAACTTCGCCGATTGTTCCCAGCCCCTGCGTAATCCGCCCTTTGCGGCGGCCATAAAAACAGGCTCACCCCTGAGGGTGAGCCTGTTTTTGCGTGATGCTGAATTTATTATGCTTCGTACACTTCTACTTTTTCCATTTTGTCGCGGCCTTTGAATGCATCTACGTATTCCATGCCTTCAACGACTTTGCCGAATACGGTATGTTGTCCGTCCAAATGCGGCTGCGGCTCGTAGCACACGTAGAACTGGCTTCCGCCGGTGTTCCGGCCGGCATGCGCCATGGCCAAGCTTCCGCGCTCGTGCTTGTTAGGATTGATCTCGCAATTAATGGTATAACCCGGTCCGCCGGTTCCCGTTCCCTGCGGACATCCGCCTTGAGCGACGAATCCAGGAATTACGCGGTGAAATACCAGACCGTTATAAAAGCCGGAATTGGCCAATTTCTCAAAATTAGCCACCGTATTCGGTGCATCGTTCTCGAACAGGTCAAGCACAACCTCTTTGCCGTTTTCCAATGTGATCTTCGCTTTTTTTGCCATATGTGTCTATCTCCTTCCGTTATCTCAAACGCTTTTATCGATTTTTTACAATGCAAGTTATAGTTTACTATGAATTGAGCCTCGAAGCAAAACGAACTTGTCCCCTCCCTCGCGATGATATCCGACGGAAGGCAGGACGAAGAGCCCTGACCGCAGCCGGAGGCTTTGGCGGGCCCTTCCTATCCAGACATTGACGTCTTATGAACTCGTAACGGTTTCTTTTGTCACACCCGCCGGCACGACATCGTTGCTGATGATATCGGCTAGCGATTCGCGGCGAACGACCAGATTGCTTTGCCCATCCTTCACGAATACGACCGCAGGTTTGCGGATCCGGTTGTAATTGCTGGCCATGGAATAGTTGTATGCGCCCGTGCAGGACACCGCCAGCAGATCGCCCGTTTCCACCTTCGGAAGCTCCAGGTCCCAAATCAGCATGTCTCCGCTCTCGCAGCATTTGCCGGCAATGGATACCGTTTCTTCCGGCTCTTCTTTAGCCCGGTTTGCAAGCAGCGCTTCGTATTTCGATTCGTAGAGCGCCGGACGCGGATTGTCCGTCATGCCGCCGTCGACGGCAACATATTTGCGCACCCCCGGAATATCCTTGCTGGTTCCCACCGTGTAGAGCGTGGTACCTGCGTCACCGACGATGCTCCGACCCGGTTCCACCCAAATTTCAGGAAGCTCGGAACCAAGGCCCGCAAAATGGTTCTTTACCGCATCCGTAATCGCTTTTACATACTGGGATACTTGAAGAGGCGTATCTCCATCCACGTAGCGGATACCGAATCCGCCGCCCAGGTTCACGACCTTGAACACAACGCCCAGGCCTTCTTTTACGGAAGCAGCAAATTCAGCTACGCGCTGAACAGCCATCTGGAAGCCTTCCACCTCAAAAATCTGGGAACCGATGTGGGAATGGATGCCCATGAGTTGAATATTCGCCTGCGCTTCCGCAAGCTTCACCGCTTCGTACGCAGAGCCGTTGCCGATATCAAAGCCGAACTTCGAATCGGTTTGTCCTGTCGAGATATATTCATGCGTATGTGCCTCGACGCCCGGTGTCACGCGAAGCAAAATGTTGACCTTGCGGTTCTTCTCAGCAGCAATGGCCTGCAGCATATGCAGTTCGATTACGTTATCGACAACGAAACAGCCGATTTCGGCATCCAACGCCATCTCGATCTCTTCCGGCGTCTTGTTATTTCCGTGGAAATGAATCCGATCCGCCGGGAATCCGGCCTGAAGCGCCGTGTACAGCTCTCCGTCGGAAACGACGTCGAGCGACATGCCTTCCTCGTCGGCCAATCGGCACATGGCCATAACGCAGAACGCCTTGCTTGCATACGCGACTTGGAACTTCAAACCGGAAGCCTTGAAGGCCTCGATGTATTCCCGGCAGCGGTTGCGAACCGACTGCTCGTCTACGATATATAGTGGTGTTCCATATTGAGCTTTCAAATCGGATGTGTCACACCCGCCGATTTCCAAATGCCCCTGATCGTTAATCTTGCTTGTACCGTGTAAAAACATGCTTACAATTCCTCCGATCCATTGTTTCAAAAATAGGGTAATCGAATAATTGTTCACAGTATAGCAGACAACGGAAGGTAATCAAAATGGATTTTTCAACAGAACATTTGTGTTATTGTTAGTGCTCGCCCCTCGGATTCATTTCCGGGCCCATTTTCGTGTTGTCTCGCGTTTTGTTGAGAGCCGGGCGTCTTCTTGACAGAAGCAGTGGTTTGCGGAATAAAATTTCGCCCATCGCTTTTGCACTAAATGGTATAAACGGCCATAAATAAGACGAGTTATAGGAACGGTGGGTCGTCAGAAGCAGAATTAAAAGCGTTGTCCCGATGACAAAACCCTTCACCCCAAACAAGGCTGTGGCCAGCAGCAAGACCAGCCTGACCATCCGGTTGGCGAGCCCCAGCTCATAACTAGGAGTCGCAAACATCCCTATGGAGGCAACCGCCATATACAAGACAACCTCGTTGACAAACAATCCGGTTTTAACGGCAATTTCGCCGATCAGAATCGCGGCGATCAAGCCCATTGCCGATGCCAGCGGCGTCGGTGTATGAACCGCGGCCAAACGGAGCAAATCCACGCCGAATTCCACGATCAGAAACTGCAGAATAATGGGAATTTTCGAATTCTCCTCCGGACCGATGATATCGAGTCCCGGCGGCTTCAACTCAGGATGGACAACCAGCAGCATCCACAGCGGGAGCAGGAACATCGAAGCAAAGATGCCTAGAAATCGTATCCAGCGAAGGTAGGTCCCCATAAAAGGGGTCTGGCGATTCTCTTCCGCATGCTGACAGAGATCCAGGAAGGTGGTCGGCATGATCATCACACTCGGCGATGTATCCACCATAATGACGATTCGGCCTTCCAGAAGATGGGAAGAGACCACGTCCGGACGCTCCGAATAACGGACCAATGGATAGGGGTGCCAGCCCTTGTTTACAATCGCTTCCTCCAGCTGCTTGTCGCCAAGAGGGAGCCCCTCCAAATCGATTTCCTGGATTTTCTTCCGGATGGCTTCTACCTGGGTACGATCGGCTACGTCATCGATGAAGACCAAACTGACGTCCGTTCTCGTACGCCTTCCCACTTTGATGATCTCCACATGCAGTCCCGGATCACGAACCCGTCTCCGCACGAGGTTAACGTTCGTCACCAGCGTCTCCGTAAACCCGTCCCTGGCGCCTCGAACAACGCGTTCGACAGCCGGCTCTTCGAGTCCCCGTACGGGATATTTCCGGGTGTCCAGGATGATGGCGGAATGCGCATCCTCGATGAACAGCGCGCATAGACCTGACAGGACCTCGTCAATCACCTTGCTGAGCCTGGTGTCCCGCTCCACCTGAACATGGGGAATATAGCGGTTCATGATTTCGGAAAGCGCGTGGTTGTTAACGTCGTCTGGCGTCAGGTACGTCAGCCTTGTCAAAATTTCCGTCACCACGACATCATTGGTGAAGCCGTTTAAAAAGAGAAGTCCCGCATTTCTGCCGGCAAAGTTCATCTCGCGGAATACCACGTCAAACGAAACCCCAAGGCCGATCACTTCCTTAAGCGTTTCTTTCAGTACGCTCAGCTTGGCGGGAACATCGTCCGTTTGCTGCCAATAAATGACGGATTCCTTGGTGCTGTCGGAGGTTTCGGCCTCCCTCTTTTCCTTCAGCGCTTCTTCCTCCAGCGCTTTGATCTCCGATGGGGGAATGATCGGAATCCCGGTCTCCAGTTCGTCGCCATGCGTTGTTTTTTCGTCCATAACCTACCTCCTAGCCATAACTGTCACTTGTTGTAAACAAACCAGTCGAACAGGGAACCCGCTACCTTGCCTGCCACCATGGCCATCAGAAGACCAAACAAATACCCCTTCAGCCGGAGCCGCTTGGCCAGAATCGGCAGGACATTCAGTACTTCCGTCAGTGCGGCTGCCAGCATGCCGATAAATATTCCGCACATCAGTCCGATGATGGTACTCACGACCGGTCCCAAAGGTACCGACCATCTCCAGAAATCGGCTACCGTGCCAATGAAGGATCCCGTTATCAAAGCTCCTTCATACCAATGCACCCGGCTGTAAGTTGCCGTCAATTGGGACAATCTCGGTATGATGTCCAGCACAATGATGAGCGCAATCACGCCGCCGCCGACGGCGATGCCTCCGGCTACGCCGAGAACGCAGGTAAAAACCCCTTGCAGAATGGACAACATCATGGTTTTTTCCCCGTCGTATCGGCACTGGCGTTCATTTTCCGGTATTCTTCGGCAACCACGAACTGATCCAGATTTTCCTGATAGAGGTACATTTCCACCTCAAGCGGGGTCGGTTCTTCATTCCATTTTTTCTTGAACAAATGATTGAAGAACACCGTCATGCCGAATCCGAGTCCCAAAGAGTAAGCGACCTGGAACAAGTAAGGATGCTCATCTCGTTTTCCCGTTACCATTTCGACTATCCGGATCTGGACCTCGAGCATGTTGACGTCTGCATGAAAGTTCATGATGGTGAGCGCAGAACCGAAAAACAAGAGCAGCCAAATGAGCGGGAACCACAGCCTGGATCGTTTGCTGTCCGGACCGACAAGCTCCACCAGGGTATGATGGTTACCCATCGGTTCAATATGGGCCCCCGGAATCAACCCTTGTATCTTCGGAATGATTTGAATCAGATCCATGACTAGACGATTGCCGTCGATATCCTTCGGCTGGGTCAACGGAAGGGCTCTGAGCCGCTTCTCCCATTCGGGCTCACAAACAATGAAGGCGACATCACCTAGTTTGACGGTCTGGTCTCTCGGCAGCCGTATTCGGCTCCGCAGCTGCAGAAACACCGTCGGAGTGGGATTAACCTTCATCCGAAACACTCCTTTACTGCTAAATTACCGTTAGTATGGGAAGTAACCATCGTTTCTACTCGGATTTACCATACTTTCTTTAATCGCCGGACTGGCCATAGCGGTTAAATCAACAAGATAATCAACCATCGACGTTCTCTCTCAGAATACAGCCCCCATTTAGGGAAGGATCATCTATCGAGATAAAGGGGTGAGACGCTGAAGTTGTTAGGTCTTATTTCCGCAAGAAAGCGCCGTCCCATAAGGACGGCGCTTTCTTTGTGCAGGCTTTAGGATACGATGGGATCCCGCTACTGCGCGATCTCGTTCCGAATGCTCTGCAATATTTTTTTCTCGAGCCGCGATACCTGCACCTGGGATATGCCCAGCCGGGTGGCAACTTCCGACTGCGTCTGATCCCGGTAGTACCTTAGATATACAATGAGCCGCTCCCGTTCGGTCAAGCCCCCTATCGCTTCGTTCAAGGCCAGCTTGTCAAACCATCGTTCCTGCGAATCATCGGCAATCTGATCCATTAGCGTGATGGGATCCCCGTCATTTTCAAATACGGTCTCATGAATCGAGGTCGGCGGTTTGTTCGCCTCCTGGGCAAACACCACTTCCTCGGGCGTTACCCCCAGCTCTTCGGCAACCTCTTTCACCGTGGGAAGACGATCGAGCTGCTTGGACAGCTCGTCCCGCTTCTTCCTGACTTTGTTGGCCATCTCCTTAAGCGAACGGCTGACCTTCAGAGTCCCGTCGTCCCTTAAGAAGCGCTGAATTTCACCGATAATCATCGGTACGGCATAGGTAGAGAACTTTACGTCATAACTGAGATCGAACTTGTCCACGGATTTGAGGAGACCGATACAGCCGATCTGAAACAGATCATCCGGCTCATACCCCCGGTTCATAAACCGTTGAACGACAGACCAGACAAGACGAATATTACAGTTGACGAGCGTGTCCCGGGCAACATTATCCCCGCTTTGGCTAAGTGCAATGAGTCGTTTGACCTCCGCGTCGTCCAAATAAGTCTGCGAAGTTTTCTTCACATCGGCATCCATTTGTCCAACCCCTAATTATATAAAGCTTTCTTAGATTCGATCCTCTTTTTCATTTTGATCGACGTACCGCTGCCTGGTTCGCTGACCACTTCAAATTCGTCCATGAAATTTTCCATGATGGTGAATCCCATGCCGGATCGTTCCAGCTCCGGCTTCGAGGTATACAGCGGCTGCTTCGCCATCTCCAAATCTTCGATCCCGTGGCCGGAATCTTCGATGCGCAGCGTGATCATATCCCCGTCAATCGAGGCTTCAATCTTGACGACCCCTTCCGGGTCGCTGTCGTATCCATGGATGATGCTGTTCGTGACGGCCTCGGAAACCACCGTTTTCAGGTCATTCAGCTCATCCATGTTGGGATCCATCTGGGAGATGAATGCAGCCACGGCGACACGGGCAAAGGATTCGTTTTCCGACTTTGCGGCAAACTGCAGCGACATAAAATTATGCTGTGCTCTTCCTTCACTCATGACACTACCTCCAGACCCGAGAGTGCCGTGCCCTCGTTCTCGTATATCGGCATGATTTTGAACAGCCCCGACATGTCAAGCAAGCGGTAAACCTGCGGCTTGACATCGCACACCGCCATCTTTCCGCCCTTTTGCTTGATGAATTTATAGCGTCCCAGAATGACTCCCAGCCCTGAGCTGTCCATAAAATCCAAGTCTTTTAAGCTCAGCACCAAGTGCTCTGTTTGACGTCTCTGAATGGCTTCATCCAGCTGCATCCGGACATGATCGGCCGTATGATGATCCAGCTCGCCGGACAGACGGACGATCAAAACATGCCTGTGATGCTCCATATCAACATGCAGATTCATGTTTGTTCACTCTCCTCCCTGACATGAACAAGGATTTCTACATTCGAAAAAGACATTCCTGCATCACGACAAAACTAGAAGAAAACTCCCATTAATCTACATGAAACAACTTGCCGGTTGTTCGTTTGAACAGCTTCCAGAATCCAGCCTTCTCCACCTTGACCGGCGACGTCAGCTCGAACTCCTTCACGAGCTGGTCCCCCTGATAGACAGACAGCTTGCCGATGACTTGTCCGGCGGCTACCGGTGCCCTCAGATTCGGATCCAACTGAATCTCATGAGAGATGTCCGGATTCTTTACGCCTTTCTTGACAAGCACGCTGTAGTCTCTTTCCGCTTGAATCGAGATCTCGGGCACGTTGCCCTTTTGAACCTTCACGATACCGAGCACTTCGCCAGGCTTATAGATGGAGTGCATCGTGTATTGGGAAAAGGCATAATCAAACATGCGCGATACTTCATTGTTCCGCGTCTTGGTGTCCGGAGCCCCCATGACAACCGCTACAGCACGCAGCCCGTCCCGTTTGGCCGTTGCCGATAAACAGAACTTGGCTTCGGACGTATACCCGGTTTTCAATCCGTCCGCGCCCGTGTAGAACCGCACCAGCTTGTTCGTATTGACCAGCCAGAACGGTTTCTCCGAATCTTTGCGCAAGTAATCCTGATAAGCGCCGGTATATTTGGTGATCTGGTCGTATTTCAGCAATTCCCTGCTCATGACCGCTATGTCATGGGCCGATGTATAATGATTCTCTGCAGGAAGTCCGTTGCAGTTCACGAAATGCGTATCTTTCATCCCCAGCTCCGCCGCTTTCTCGTTCATCATTTTCACGAAGCTTTGTTCCGAGCCGGCAATCTTCTCCGCCATCGCAACGGAAGCATCATTGCCCGAAGCCATGGCAATGCCTTTGAGCATCTCGTCCACGGTCATTTCCTCGCCGGCCTCAAGGAAAATCTGGGATCCGCCCATAGATGCCGCATATTCGCTCGTGCGCACCTTATCGGTCCACTTCAATTGTCCCTCATCGATGGCTTCCATCGTAAGCAGCATCGTCATTACCTTGGTGATGCTGGCCGGAGGCAGCTTATCATGGCTGTTTTTCTCGTAAATAATGGTTCCGGTATCCGCATCCAGCAATATAGCAGAACGGGCACTTGGCGCCAGCTCCTCTTGAGATGATCCTCCGCCGGGTTTGCTATTTTCTTCCGCATAACTTGGTACAGCCGCACTGGACAATCCCACAGCTAGAACCAGGAATCCAGCGATTAACGCTTTTTTCACTTCCGTCCCCTCCTGACATTCGTATTGGCATCCCGCTGTGCGCGGGTCTTCTATTCATTGTCGTCAGGTTGAAAACAAATTATTCCAGTATTTTACGGAAAATTGTTGCCATTCATCTAAAAAGGACATAACAAAGAGGCTGGGCTTCTTGCAGATGTAAATCTGCGAAAAGCCCAGCCTCTTGCTAACAATCATTACATTTTGGGAATGATGGCCATAACGAGCGCCAGAAATTTCTCCCGGACCTTCTCCGCTGTTTCCATAACTTCGTCATGGGATAACGGTTGATCCAGTATGCCCGCCGCCATGTTGCTGATGCAGGAGAGGCCCAGCACCTCAAGCCCCGCATGTCTTGCCACAATGACCTCGGACACGGTGGACATGCCTACCGCGTCCGCACCGAGCGTGCGCAGCATGACAATTTCGGCCGGCGTTTCATAAGTCGGTCCCAGCAAACCCGCGTAAACCCCTTCTCTCAGCACGATGCCCTGACCCACGGCGACTTCCTTTGCCAATTGGCGAAGTTGACGGCTGTAAGCCTGGGACATGTCCGGAAAGCGCACGCCAAGCGCCGGATCGTTAGGCCCGATTAACGGGTTGGTTCCTGTCATGTTCAGATGATCGGAGATCAGCATGAGGTCGCCCGGCTCGAAGGACGTGTTAATGCCGCCGGCCGCATTGGTAACGAGCAGGCTCTTTACGCCAAGCTCTTTCATGACACGTACCGGAAACGCCGTTACTTCAGGGCCGTAGCCTTCGTACATATGGAAGCGGCCTTTCATCAAGACGACAGGCCGGTCGTGGATCGTGCCCAGCAGCAGTTCGCCTTCATGTCCTTCCACCGTCGATACGGGAAAATGAGGAATGTCCGTGTAAGCGATCGAAACCGGATTCTCAATCAATTCCGCCAAAACGCCGAGCCCCGAACCCAAAATCAGGCCGACCTCGGGCTGGACGCCATTCTGCCCTCGTATGTATGCTGCTGCTTCCTTAATGCTTTGCTGATGGACTGAACTCATATTCATACCTCTCCTATTCTGATAATAAATTGTAGATCCTAAAGTCGGTAAGTCCGCCCTATGATCTCGGATGATAATGATCGTATACTTCCTTCATGCTTTTCTTGGCAGATTGATACATCCCGGTCGTGGACAATGCCGAGTGTCCCAGCATCTCCTGAACCGAACGCAAGTCCGCGCCGTTCCCCAGCAAATGCATGGCAAACGAATGCCGAAGGGTATGCGGCGTGATGTCCTCGTCGATATCGGCAAGCTTGCCATACTTTTTAATAATTTTCCAAAAACCCTGCCGTGTCAAGCGCGTTCCCAGCGAATTCAGGAATAATGCGTCTTCACCGGCATCCCTTATCAGCTTGTCCCGCATATCTCGCACATAAAATGCAACGCTCTCGGCCGCAATGGGGGTGATCGGCAGAATACGCTCCTTCCCGCCGGAAACCGCGCAGCGTAAAAAGCGCATCTCCAAATGGATGTCATGGAGGGACAGATTGACCAATTCCGAGACCTTGATGCCCGAAGCGTACAGAAGCTCAAGCATTGCTTTGTCCCTGGCGCCCTGCGGAGTACCGGCATCGGGAGCAGACAGCAGCTTGTCCACCTGCTCCACGGTTAGCGACTTCGGCGGCTTCCGTTCCGGCTTCGGATTATCCAGCAGCTGGGTAGGATCCTGTACAATAACGGCTTGACGCACCAAATACTGAAAAAAGGAACGCAGGGAAGCCGTGCATCGAAGCAGGCTCGATGCCGCCTTCCCCTGCTGCCTCAGCCTTCCCACATACAGCCCGAGCAGCGTTCGATTCACCTCCCGCGGATGGGTGACCTCCCTTTCAGCTGCAAATGCAAGGAATCCTTGAAGGTCTGCCCGATACGACGATATCGTGCTTTGGGACAGTCCCTTCTCGTCCTCCAGATATTGTACATATTCGTCCAAATATGGTTTCATGATCTTTTGCTCCTATTCCCGCGGCCCTTTGCAAGCACGATCACTCTCCGTACCAGTAATACAATCGGAGACGCTCGGCCGGCGAATAACGGGAGTCCATGGTGCTCTCCGGCTGAAAAGCCTTTACCGCTTGACCCGAAGGTGCACGGTAAGGATCCACTGGCGTTAGCCAATCGCCTACCCATCCCAGCACGAAGTAAAAAAACATGGTCAACACGGCAAACATCGAAATAAAACGGATCAGTGAGCCTATTTTTCGAATAGATATAATCACTGGCAGCGCCTCTCTTTCACATGGCATCGATCGCTCAATTGAAAGCGGGTAATGCAGGTATCATTTCACGTAAAGCCTATGATACAAGCTGCAGGATTATGACGGCATCCCTCTTATCTCCGATCAGCCATTGGGCCCGGCGGTTATTCTGAAGAATAAAAAAAACGTCTAATCGACGTACTTGGATGATGTAACAGTATAAATTGTGCTTTAAAGTGAACGATACGATAATCGTGCATGAACCACCTAATATAGATAGTTATCTAAAAAGCCCTCCCGGCTTACCGCCGTAGAGGGCTGCCGTGATGATGATCACTGCGGTTTGTTGAAAGATATAAAATTAGGATTTGTCCTGGTCATTCTTGCCCTTCTCTTTGCAACGGTAGCATATGCCATGGAAATCAAGCCGATGGTCATGAACGGTAAAATTGAATTCTCGCTCTAATCGCTCTTCCAACGGACCGAGCCAATCCTCGCGTATTTCATCCATGCTTCCACATTGAGTACATATCAAATGGTGATGGTGATGCTTCGAAGTATCCGTCCGCAAGTCGTAACGGGCGACACCATCGCCAAAATTTATCTTCTCTACAACATGAAGCTCACTGAGCAGCTCTAGGGTACGGTACACGGTTGCCAGACCGATCTCCGGAGCCTTCTCTTTCACGAGCATAAATACATCCTCTGCGCTAAGGTGGTCGTCTTCATTTTCCAACAATACGCTTACCGTGGCTTCCCGTTGGGGCGTTAATTTGTATCCTTGGGATTGTAGCTGCTGCTTAATTTTGTCGATCCGCGCTTCCATCGTTTCCCTCCCCCTTGGAAATCACTGCACGTTATTGTTCACTTCCTTCATTATAGGGGGATTTGACAAACAAAGTCAAACGGTTTTGCATTATGGAAAAATTCGCGGATTATAGCAACATGGGCGTAACCCAGCGCATCATGGCAGGGGTAACCCAGGTTTCAAAGGACGCGACCCCGAGCGTCAGCATGACCATGAAAAATGTCAGCATGGCATACGAAGCAAAAGGCTTCATCATGCTGCCTCCCCGATTCATGATAAACCGGTCCCTGATGATGTAGAGCGAGAAGGTGATGGCAGCTACGCTGCACATCATGAGCACCGGTATGATAAGCAAATTTTGCGGCGCAATCGAGACCAAGGCGAACAGCAGGCCTTTCCATGAATACTGTCCCACCAGATAACCGACCGTAAACCCGATAAGAACCCCTTTTAGAAAATCCAGTATCAATATTCCCGGAAGCCCGATGACGGACAATCCCAGAATCCATATCAAACCGATCCATTTCAGATGCAGGGCTGCGATGCTCCAGTAAGAAGACTGACTCATGGATTCTCCACCGTCCTGCACATTAACAAAAAAGTGGTTTAAATAACGGGCCATTTCCTGCTGCTGCTCCAATGAAAGTGCATTGACCATCAACGCTCCAAACAGCACGCCCACTAAAAACAAGACGCCTACAAACACATAGAGCATTGTCTGATCCTTAAAGGCTTGGCGGAAAGATTGCATAGAATAGAGTCTCCTTTCTGTGTCTCTACTCTACTCTATGACAATCGTTTGCCTTGTATGACCTGCTTGGTTGAAAGAGTTGACCCGACTTACCGGAGCACCCTCCCGTAAGAGCCTCCTCCGCCAGCCGATAAGGGCAGCGTCCCATTCCGGGCCATCACGATGCTTGCCGCGAGTCCCTCGCCGGCAACCGCCGCCAGTTCGGCTTCCGTGGCCTGATGAAGGATATTCATTTCGGTCCCGAATGCGTGAAGCAGCTTCGACATGGAGGACTTCCCAAGACCCGGGATGAACTCTAGCGGAACCTGGTAGTGATACGTCGGTCGGCTCTCCGGCACCACGGGCTCCGTGCGGTCAGCGATTTTCAGAATTCGATCGAACACCCCTTGAACCAGCTTGGTACTGCCGCAGTACGGGCATCGCACCAAATGATGAATGTCGCTCCCTTCATCCAGAATGCTGTCGCATCCCACGCAGTAGGTGCGATGGTATTTTCCCAGTCTGGGATTCAGCCCGTAGTTCGCGCTGATTCTTCTCCCGTTGCTAGCCTGAAGCGCCTGGCGAAATTCTGCGAATGAAGGCTTGGCCATGTCGATCCGGTTGTATTCCCTGCCGATCTTCCCGAGCGAATGCGCATCCGAATTGGTCAAAAAGGAATAGGCATCCAGCTCGCTAATCCGTCCGGCCATCGAGGAATCGGCGCTGAGCCCAAGCTCGATGCCCGCGATCCCGTTCAAATCGAACACCTCGCCCATACGGTCAGCCATGCTGCCGTAAAGCCCCTTATGGGGCGTAAAGACATGAGCGGGTATCAGCAGCCCGCCGCGGGCCGTAATCTCTTGCTGCAGCTCCAGCGGACTGGCATAGATGCGCTGGGAACTCAGCTGGACGTTTTTCATATATCCGGCCATCCAGCCGGTGAACTCCTGCATCGTGCTGAGGTTGGGAAAATAAGCCAACACATGGGCCGCGCCTCGGCCGTTTTCACGTATTTCAATCTCGCTGCCAAGCAGGATTACCGTATCCCGATACGCGATTCCGCCCCCGTCTATCTCCTGCATGACGCCGCTGTCCAAACACTGCAAAATGTCTTCCTGCACCGAAGGAGAATGGCAATCAATGATGCCGATCATCTGAATGCCTTTCCGCTCCGAAGCTTCGACGGCTATATTTTCAAAGGTCAGGTTGTTGCTTGCGCTTATTTTCACAGCTTGTCCGCTGCTTGTGCGACCGATATGAATATGCATGTCGCAGTAATAGGACTGAAGCTCCCCGGCAGAGACGTTCTCATCAGGATGCTGCATGTCAGATCTTCCCTGTCAGGCTGTACATATTCCAAGCATAGACGGCGAGAATGGTCTTGGCATCGCTGATTCTCTCCTCTTGGATGAAGGAGTACGCCTCTTCCAGCGAAATTTCCATCATCTCAATGAACTCGTCCTCATCCGGATTCATGTCGCCTCCGACCAGATCCTCTGCCAGATACAAGTGAATGATCTCATCGGCAAACCCCGGAGATGTATAGAAGGAATGCAGTTTTCGGATCGATCCGCACGTATAACCGGTTTCCTCCTGCAGTTCACGCTTGGCGGCTTCAAGCGGATCTTCCCCCCGCTCTAGCTTGCCGGCAGGGATTTCAACCTCACAGCGCCCAAGGGGCTGACGAAATTGATTGACGGCCAGCATTTTATCGTCTTTTAACGCAAGCACCGCTACGGCACCGGGATGTCTGACAACCTCACGGGTTGCCGTCTGCCCATCAGGCAGTTTCACCGTATCGACCTGCAGCGAGATGATTTTCCCTTCAAAAATAGATTGGGTGGACAAGGTGGTTTCTTCCAGCAATTTATCCGATGCTTCACGGTTCTTACTGCCGATATCGCTCACAAAATGACCTCCTTTGTTTAAAAACGGCATGGCGGACCATGCTAGTGCATAAGGTGTATTATATCAAAATTACCAAGAAAGAAGGAAGCCGCCCATGAAAAGCTACAAAGGTGACCATTCGATCCATTTGGTAGGACAGGCCTGGCAGATCCGGATTATGCTGAAGCAGTGGCAGCAGCAATGGGGATCGGAAACGAAGATCATGGATATTATTTCTAAGTCTTCTAAAAATATTTACGAAAATAGATCGGAAAACTAGTTCCCGAGACCTGTTTTTCGACTTTTTTCTCTTTTTTTCGAATGCGGACCATGACCTTTTCGCCTATTAGGGTGTTATATATCATTGGGAGGCTTTGACATGCGACAACTACCTATTATTGAAACCGATCCGATTACAAATCCACCTTCAACTGAATATGAGCGCGGAAAATGGTACAAAAAACGCGGGTATCTTGAGAAGGCTCTGAAGAGCTTTAAGGATGCTGCACAATCCGCAACAACCGATACGACGAGCTCGGGATGGATGGAAGTAGATTTAAGCTGGCTTGAGTACGGGCTAATAAGCATGCGAATGCGTTCCTACGGCAAAGCCGAGGAGGCTTTCAGAACCGTCGTGCTTCATTCGGGTGCCCACGCCCAAGAGGCGCTGAATCAATGGGCCGCACTCCTGCTTCTGCAAGGAATCCCGGATCAAACCATATGCGAACGGCTCTTGGACGAAACAAGCGGTTTTTCGGCATCCAATATCATGGTTGGCAGGTCTTTATATTACATCGGGGCTTACCCGTTTGCCTCCCGCTGCTTTGCTGAACAGGGAAGTTTATATTCCGATACCTGTATCATGTACGTGACTTGCCTTATCATGACGGGTCAAACCTCTGAAGCCATGAAGTTCATTGACAGCTATCTTCGGGATTCCACCCGTCAGCCACGGGAACTGCCGCGTCCGCGAGGAGCCGAGATGGCTCAGCTCACCCGAATCCGGCAGCTCTGCGAATGGAGCGTTCAACATTCGCCGCCTGACCGATTCATCGTTATGTCGGAGGCTTTAGAATTAGCTCGCACTGCCATATCGCTCAATATGATCTCCATCGCCGAACATCTGCTTGCCGATAGCGGCGAACGTGCTTATTATGCTCTTATCTGTTTTCTTTATGAGGAAGGCTACAGGGCGCAGGCCATTTCAAAGTTGCATCAATTGGAAGCGCTGCCTCTCCAGGATCAAGACAGCTACAGCTTAAGGGTATGTTTCATAGCGGCGGAACATTTGTATGATCTGGGTAAATATGATGAGGCCGCATCCATGCTCGAGCAGCTCAGGCTCGCTTCTCCCGGGCATACGGAGGCTCGCTTCGGCGAAGCCGCTTGTTATTTGCAGTCGGCGTTGATTTCCCTTTCCGCCCGTCTAGAGGAGAATTATTCCTCTCCATCGGCAAGGAAGGAAATCGAGTTATACCTCGACAACATTTATGCCGCATTGCATGTTGTCGAGAGCACGAACTGGCATACCACCTGGACGCCAGCCCAAAAAAGGGTAGAGACCTCCCCGACGATGTCATTTCTGAATTAGCTGAATCAAAAAGCCCGCTGCGGACATCCAGCATCCGCAGCGGGCTTTATTTAATCCTCATCATCGACTACGCTTTGGCCGTTTCCTGGATAATTCCAACCACGATCTGCGCCGCCTTTACCAAATCAGAAGCTTGAATGCGCTCCTGCGTGGTATGAATGTCTTGATATCCAATCGCCAGATTGACGGTTGGAATGCCGAGGCCGTTAAAAATATTGGCGTCACTGCCGCCGCCGGACCGGAACGTGCGGGTCGGCAAACCCAATCCGCCGATGGCTCGCTGCGCAAGCTGGACGACCTCGTCATGTTCATTGAAACTGAAGGCCGGATAAACGATCTCGCTAATGAACTCGCAATTGGCATTGTATTCACGAACCGTGGTTTCGAGCGCCTCACGCATATCGTTCACTTGCTTATCGACCTTTTCCTGAACGATGCTGCGTGCTTCGGCATCAATCTGAACAAAGTCGCACACGATATTCGTAGCGCCGCCGCCCTGGAATTTGCCGATGTTAGCCGTGGTTTCCTTATCGATGCGTCCGAGCTTCATTTTGGCGATGGCTTTGGACGCGACTTGAATGGCACTGATGCCGTCCTCCGGATTTACGCCAGCATGGGCAGACTTCCCTTTGATAATCATTTTGATCTTCGCCTGGGTCGGAGCGGCAACTGCGATCGAACCTAATTCTCCGTTGGAATCCAGCGCAAAGCCGATATCCGCATCCAAAACATCGGGATTCAACGCCCGCGCTCCGACCAGCCCTGATTCCTCGCCTACTGTAATGACAAACTGGACTTGCCCGTGCGGAATGTTATTTTCCTGGATAACCCGAATGCCTTCCAGCAAAGCGGCGATGCCGGCTTTGTCATCCGCTCCGAGGATGGTCGTTCCGTCGCTTCGGATCCAACCGTCATCGCCTAGGGTCGGTTTAATGCCTTTCCCGGGTGTTACGGTATCCATATGGCAGGTAAAAAGCAGCTTAGGCGCATGCTGGGCCGCCTCGTCCGCTTTCCAGGTAATAATCAGATTGCCTGCTCCGTGCCCCGTCTTTTCTTTGGCATCGTCTTCTATGATTTCGAAGCCGAGACCGGAAAATTTATGCTGGAGAACTTTCGAAATCTCTTCTTCATGTTTGGTTTCGCTATCCACTTGAACCAGTTCCATAAACTCTTGAATGATACGCTCTTCTGAGATCACTGGACTTCCCTCTCTTTCGCAGATACGATACAATGTCTGTATATCCATATCTCAACTAAATGATGCTGCTGCATGTATGTTCATCATTAAACTTATTCTAAAGGAGTTACACCATGCAACGTAAAAAGTGGTTTCGAATTGTCATCTATCTCATGCTGATCGCCATGGTCGGATCAACGCTTCTGGTGATCCTGGAGCCTTTGTTCCTTCGCTAACGCCAATACGCTGCGATAGGCAGCGAAGTTATTACAGCCAGTGAGCCTCATATGGAAATACCCGGGTGAAGTAAGGCACAATCTCCCGGGCTACTTCCTCTACCTCGAACTTCCGCCCCGTGCAATCCTCCAGCGAGGTTACGCCGAATTCCTGTATGCCGCAAGGAATAATGCCCGAGAATCCCGCATCCGCGATCCCGGATTTAATATTAAACGCAAAGCCATGGCTTGTCACAAACCCGCGCTGCCGACGGCATTTGTTGAATTTCACGCCGATGGCGCAAATCTTCGAATCCCCTACCCATACACCGGTGTACTCGGGTTTTCGGCCTGCTTCGATGTTGTACGATGCCAAGTAATCGATGATGACCTGCTCCACGTCGCGCAGAAACCCGTGGAGGTTCAAATTCTTGCCGCCATCCAGCAGCAACAGCGGATACCCGACAAGCTGTCCGGGACCATGATATGTAATATCTCCGCCGCGATCGATTTCAAACAGGCCGATACCCTGTTTCTCCAATTCCTCTTTGCTTAGCAGCAGGTGCTCCGGATGCCGCTGCGACCCCATCGTATAGGTCGGAGGATGTTGGAGGAGCATCAGACTCTCGTGACGCTCTCCCTGATCGATGGCGGAAACATGATTTTTTTGAAGCTCCCAAGCCATGCCGTAATCCACAAGCGGCGTATACGATACATCTAAAGGTTTGTTCATGTGCTAACGCCTTCTTTCATAGAGTTCCCGCCAACCGATGAATCCCATTTCGATTGACCAGATATGAATAACGTCTGCGAACCGCTTCGAAAAGAATCAGTCCGCAGATCATGCTAGCAGACGTTGATTAATAGAGCTTCGTATCCAGAGTGTAGCCTTCCAGATTGTCTTTGACGCGCTGGAGGAATCGCCCGCAGATCACCCCGTCCAAAATCCGATGATCCAGGGACAAACACAGGTTTGCCATGGAGCGAACCGCGATCATGTCATTGATGACCACCGGCTTTTTCACGATGGATTCAAATGTCAGAATCGCAGCCTGCGGATAATTGATGATCGGATAGGACAGAATCGAGCCGAAGGACCCCGTATTGTTAACCGTAAAGGTTCCGCCCTGCATATCGTCCAGCTTCAGCTTGCCTTCACGAGTCTTGCGCGCAAGATCCTCGATCTCTCTCGCAAGGCCCGCAATATTCTTCTGATCGGCACGGTGGATGACCGGCGTCAGCACGGAATCCTCCGTACCGACGGCCAAGGACAAATTGATATCGCGCTTGACCACGATTTTATCCACGGCCCAGAACGAATTCATGATCGGATAATCTTTAATGGCGTTCACTACGGCTTTTAGCAAAAAGGCCAGGTAGGTTAAATTAACCCCCTCCTTGCGCTTGAACTCATCCTTCAATTGATTGCGCAGCAGCACGATGTTGGTCACGTCGACTTCGATCATCGTCCAGGCATGCGGTATTTCCGTAACGCTTTGGCGCATGTTTCGTGCAATGGCATTCCGCATCGGCGTTACATCAATGAAGTATTCCGATCTTCCGCCTTCCATGCCCTCCACTTCAATGGTCGGAATTTTCGGCGATTCCGTCAAATGCAGCCCAGAATGGCGCACATCCGGAATGGCTGTGCCCAGAGGAGGCGACGGTTCCGCTGGCGTCTGATGCTGCAGCCCTTGAAACGGCGAAGTCCCGCTCGGCTGCACGGCTTCTCTTTGCGCTTGCGCGCTAGGGAAAGACGCCGATCCGGCAGGAGCGCCTTGGCCTTGGGCTGCTCCCCCTTTTTCGATATAAGCCAATACGTCCTTACGGGTTATTCTTCCGCCCATGCCAGACCCCTGCACCTTCGAAAGATCGATCTGATGTTCCGCGGCCAGCGTCTGCACGGCAGGCGAGTATCGGAAGCGCATCGAGCCTTCCTCGCTGCCTGCACCCTGCTGCGGACTCGCAGAAGCTGCTGCTGCCGGTTGGGGCGAAGGCGCAGTCCCTTCCCCGGAAGCGACCGCGATCCGGCAAATAATATCGCCAACATTGACGGTTTGGCCTTCCTGGGCAAGAATATCGCCCATGACGCCGTCCAGGGTGGATGGGATCTCGGCATTGACTTTATCGGTAATCACTTCACAGATCGGTTCATATTGCTCAATGGAATCCCCGGGCTTCTTCAGCCACTTGGCAATGGTCGCCGAAACAAGGGATTCTGCCAGCTGAGGCATCGTAACATCGGTCAGTTTCTGATTTTCGGACATGCTCACAACTCCCTGTTCTTAATAAAGCGCCAATTGACGCATGGATTCTTTGACTTTGTCCTTGTTAAGCATAAAGAATTTCTCCATCGGCGGACTGATTGGCATAGCCGGCACGTCCGGCCCGCACAGGCGCATGATCGGAGCATCCAAATCGTACAGGCAGTGCTCTGCAATAATTGCGGATACTTCCCCGCCAACGCCGCCGGTCTTGTTATCCTCGTGAACGATCAGCACTTTCCCCGTAGCCCGGGCTGCGGCGATGATCGCGTCCCGGTCCAGCGGCTGTATGGTACGCAGGTCCAGCACATGCGCGCTGATGCCTTCTTCCTTCTCAAGCTCTTCGGCAGCCTGCATGGCGAAATGCAGCGGCAGGCTGTAGCTGATCACCGTAATATCCGAGCCTTCGCGCAGCAGGTTCGCTTTGCCGATCGGGACAACGTAATCGTCGTCCGGCACATCGCCGGTAATCAGCTTATAGCATTTCTTGTTCTCGAAGAACAGAACCGGATCCGGGTCGCGGATCGCCGCTTTCAGCAGTCCTTTTGCATCATAGGCCGAGTAAGGCGCAACGATTTTTAATCCCGGCGTTCCGAAGAACACCGATTCCGGGCACTGGGAATGATACAAGCCTCCGAATATGCCGCCGCCGATCGGCGCACGAATCACGACGGGGCAGCTCCAATCGTTATTGGAACGATAGCGGATTTTCGCCGCTTCGCTAATAATCTGGTTGGTTGCCGGGAACATGAAGTCCGAATATTGCATCTCGGCAATCGGCTTCATGCCGTACATAGCTGCACCAATAGCCACGCCGGCAATCGCGGACTCCGCGAGCGGGGTATCGAGCACCCTCATTTCGCCGAATTGATCCATCAAGCCTTTGGTGGTAGTAAACACGCCGCCTTTGACGCCCACATCCTCGCCTAACACGAATACGGACTCGTCACGCTCCATCTCTTCCTTCATGGCCAGGCGTATTGCATCGATATATTCCATTACCGCCATCTCTTACGCGCCTCCTTCAGCATCGGCATATACGTGAAGAAGCGTATCTTCAGGCTTCGGAAACGGAGCCAAGTCTGCAGATTCCGTCGCTTCTTTGATCTCCAGGTTTAACTGCGCGATCAAATCCTGATCGCGTGCTTCATCCCAGAGCCCGCAGTCGATCAAATAGTTCTTGAAGCGGGCGACACCGTCTTTCTTCCAGTTCTCTTCAACCTCTTCTTTGGTCCGGTACGCCAAATCGTTATCCGATGTGGAATGCGGAGACAAACGGTACATCATGGATTCGATCAACGTTGGTCCTTCCCCTCGGATCGCACGTTCCCGTGCTTCCTTCACAGCCGCGTAAACTTCCAGAGCGTCGTTGCCGTCCACTCGAACTCCCGGAAAACCGTACCCGAGCGCGCGGTCGCTGACCTTTCCGCTAATCTGTTTATGAAGCGGAACCGAAATGGCGTATTGGTTATTCTCGCACATGATAATGACGGGGAGCTTGTGAACGCCGGCAAAGTTGCAGCCTTCATGGAAATCGCCCTGATTGCTCGAGCCTTCGCCAAACGTAACAAACGATACAAACTCCTTCTTCTGCATCTTCGCGGCAAGCGCGATGCCCACGGCATGCGGAACCTGGGTCGTTACAGGGCTGGAGCCGGTCACGATCCGCAGGCGTTTACTGCCGAAGTGCCCCGGCATCTGCCGTCCGCCGCTGTTCGGATCCTCGGCCTTGGCAAAAGCCGACAGCATTAATTCGCGAGGCGTCATGCCAACCGCCAATACGAATCCGTAGTCGCGGTAATAAGGTAGGAAATAATCTTTCTCCCGGTCGAGGGCAAAGGCAGCAGCAACCTGACATGCCTCCTGCCCGATTCCGGAAACGTGAAAATTAATTTTGCCCGCACGCTGCAGCAGCAGATTGCGCTCATCGAATTTTCGCGCCAGCACCATATATTTGTACATGTCCAGCACTTGTCCGTCGGTCAGTCCAAGCTGCTCATGCCTATTGTTGTTTGCCGTAACCGTTTCATGTTCTTTCATGGAGATCCCTCCTTTATGTGAGCCATGACTTCAGGTTTGACCCGCCTCGCAACCTGAGTTTGAGGCATATTAGATCAAGTATTAAAACCTGGTACTAAGACTTGGCTTAATGATATTATAATCCCTTTCTCGGCAAAAAGAAATGAGGGATTCCACAAAAGAATGTCCTCATTCCTACAAACCGACCGCTCGTCCATCCACGGCAAGCATTGCTTCGCCGATGATTTCGGATAATGACGGATGGGCGTGGACCGCCGTCCCGACTTCCCATGGGGTCGCATCCAGCACTTGTGCAAGAGCCGCTTCGCCAATGAGTTCGGTTACATGCGGACCCATCATATGCACTCCCAGAATATCCTGCGTCCTCTGATCGGCAATGACTTTTACGAACCCTTCCTTTGTTCCGTGGATCAAAGATTTGCCTATGGCCGAAAACGGGAATCTGCCGATCTTGATCTCATGTCCGCGTTCTATCGCCTGCTTCTCCGTCAGCCCGACGCTGGCCACCTCATGACGGGTGTAAATACAGCGCGGGATCCATTCGCTGCGGTAGGCCTCCGTCTTCTCGCCTGCCAGATGGTTCACGGCAGCAATCCCTTCATGACTGGCAGCATGCGCAAGCTGAAGACCCCCGATGCAATCGCCGATCGCGTAAATATGGGGCTCCGTTGTCTGCATGTTCCCGTTCACGGCAATGATGCCGTTCTCCACGCGAACATCGGTATTCTCCAGTCCGATATTCTCGGTATTGCCTACTCTTCCGACAGAGAGCAGCAGTTTGTCCGCTGACAACGTTCTTGTGTCATCCTTGTGCTCGATCGCGATGGACACGCTTTGATTCCGGATCTCACAGCTGTCGGTTAATAGCTTTATGTTCGTGATAACCTCTACGCCCCTGGCGCTGAGCATCTTCGACAGCTCGCGACCGATCTCCTCATCCTCCGAAGGCAGCAAATGGGATGAAGCTTCCACAATCGTGACCTGAACTCCGAAATCATTCAGCATGGATGCCCATTCCACGCCGATTACGCCGCCCCCCACGATAATAATGGATGAGGGAAGCTCATCCAGCTGAAGCGCATGGTCGCTAGTCAATATATGTATGCCGTCAGGCACTAATCCCGGTAAGTGACGCGGACGCGATCCGGTCGCAATGATCAGATGGGTGGGAACCACGGTTTCCATCTCGCCATCCGGAAGCTCAACCGCTACGGCCCCGCTGCGCGGAGAGAAAATGGACGGGCCGATAACTCTCCCTTTGCCTTGCACGACGGTGATTTTATTTTTACGCATCAAATATTGGACGCCCTGGTGCAGCTTCTCCACAATGCCGTCCTTCCGTTTCTGCACTTTGTTAAACGATAGCCGGACTCCGTCCGTCTCGATTCCGTAGCTCTCGCTATCCTTCATTTCCGCATAAAGCTCGGCGCTTCGGAGCAAGGTTTTGCTCGGAATGCACCCGCGGTGCAAGCAGGTCCCTCCCAATTTGTCCTGCTCGATGATAACCACATTTTTACCGAGCTGGGCTGCACGGATGGCTGCAACATATCCACCGGTACCTCCGCCAAGAATTGCTACATCACATGTTATAGCCACAAACGGCACCTCCATCATAAGTCCAGTTATACACTTTCATTGTACTCTCTTTTTTTCGGATTACAAAATCGTCATTCATAATCGAAATAGACATCCCCTTATGAAAAAGGTATGATAAACGGTAGTTTAATACATCAGTCGCAGGAAGGAATCTTCTATGAAAATGTTAATTTCCCGCTTTATTGCCATCTTGATTTTGGTTATTCCGGGTTTTATGGCAATGAAGGGTTTCTTGATGATGAAGGATGCGGTTTTTCTATATATTGCCGTGCATGGGGACGACAACGTGGCGAACCCCGCTTTCGGTTGGCTTTCTTTTCTTGGCGGACTGGTCCTGTTCGTCATCGGCATCGGTTTCCTGGGCGGCTGGATTCTGTTCCGCGACCGCAAACGGAATTACGTCGGTCCGAGATTCAAAAAGAAGCGCCCGGCAACGAAATCAGGAACCCCGTCCAAAAGCTGATTCATCCATACGCAACAAACACCGGGGAGCGCTCCCCGGTGTTTGTTTGTTTTGGCCCAAGTTGTTATTCCATGAGGGCATCCTTCAATTTACTCGACATTCTTGTTTCTTTGGAGGCTGCTTTTAGGGCGGTTCTCCGTAGATTGACATTCTGTCTCGTTAAAGCTTCGATTTCTTCATACATCGCATGGATTAACGTCAGGGCATCCGGAGGTAAACCTCCCTTGGATTCCGCCTCCTGTATACGCTCTTTCCATGCTTCCATCTTGTCGCTCATGCTGATCTTCCTTTCAGGGCAATTTCCCATTTTCCGTCTTCAACCCCATGCTCCCTACGCCGGTGTCATTAACGAACCTTCAAATCGGCGGACAATTCGGCAATCAATTTCGGCATCCAATCGTGCAGATCCCAAAATTTAAAGCCGGCGGCTGCCGCTTTGGCATGATCCATCGTCCAATCTCCCGGAATGCCGAACGGAGACATGTGATCCGGTGCAGCCGATGACTGGAGCGGAGCCGTCCTTCCAATTTCCTGCTGGATCAAGCCCATCATTTCCCGTACCGAAATCGTGCCGCTCGAACATGCATTAACCGGGCCTTCCAATTGGACTCGGCCTGCCCACTCCAGAAATTCTGCCGCTTCCTCGGCATGCACAAACGAGATTTGCGCGTCGGGATCCGGCAAACCAATGGCTTCCCCGCTCGCAGCATGTTCAATATGGAAAAGCAGCCTTCGCGTGTAATCATCGGGTCCAAGCACAATCGGCAGCCGGACGGCGGTTACATTGAGGTTATGGCGACCGAACAATACCGCCTCCGCCTGGCGCTTGCCTTCCTTGTAGCTGTAGTCCCTGCTTTCATTCATCATGACCGGGTATCTGTAAGGATCAAAGTCTTCTTCCCTCACCGGATGATCCGCAAAATCATATACCGACAACGTGGAGGTCAGCACATATTGTCCGACACGTCCGGCAAATAAGTCCGCTGCTTGTCCCGCTTCTTCCGGCGTATAACATATATTATCATATACGATATCAAAATCCTGGCTCCCCACTGCCTGCTTTAAGCTCTCCGGATCTTTCCGATCCGCGGCAAGCCGCGAAACGGCACCCTCGAATGGATCCTGGTGTTGTCCGCGCGTCAAAATCGTAACGGCATCGCCGTTAGCCACCAGCCGGTTAACCAGCCTTTTGCCAAAAAAGCGGGTTCCGCCCAATACTAATATCTTTGCCATTTATAATTCCTCCCTACCAGGAAATAAGTATATCGTTAATAAAAACGATTCTTACTACACCCTTAACCATTCAAACAGGTTTCCTGTCCTTTTTTCTCCATCCGTATCGCAGACTCCTTCTTTTCTCCTAGTTTAATATTATGCAGCCGCCTGCCTCAGAATTTAAAAAAACCGACCCAGCATTTAAGCTGGGTCGGTTTCAAGATCATGACTCGGATTTATATTGCATGATCCGCTCTCGGCACACCGAAATTCGGCGTACCGTCTTCATTCCACCGGATGATCTGTACGCGCGCATGGCGGTTCGGATCATACAGCGGATCACCCGCGATCTCCTTGTAACTTCGGGCATGGTAAACCAGGATGTCCACCAGGCCGTCCTCGGAGACCGTGAAGCTGTTGTGTCCCGGTCCGTATTGGCCATTGGCTTCCGATGTCGTAAATACGGGCAAGGGTGATTTCACCCAGGAGTCCGGATCCAGCAAATCGCTGTCCTCATCGGCCGTCAGCAGGCCCATTGCATAGTTATGGTCCGTGGCGCTTGCCGAATAGGTCATGAATATGCGGCCGTTTCGCTTCAGGACGGCGGCTCCTTCATTCACCAGATAGCCGATCTTCTCCCAGTCATATTCGGGAACCGATATGCAAACCTGTTCCCCGGTCAGGGTCCAGGGATTTTCCATCAAGGAGATATATAGATTCGAGTTGCCCGGAATGGCCGGATCTTTCTGGGCCCATACATAATATCGTTGTCCCTTATGCTCGAACGTGGTTGCATCCAGTGCAAAAGACTCCCACTTCGTGATCACTTGTCCCTTCTCCACCCATTCCCCTTCCAGCGGGTTCGCCGAAGCGTTCTCCAGCACGAACATGCGGTGATCAAACAACCCGTCCCTCGTTTCGGACGTATGGGCCGCTGCGTAATACACGTACCATTTGCCCTCGATGTGATGAAGCTCGGGCGCCCATATATTGGCGCTCATCAAACCCGAATCATGCTTGCGCCAAATCGTTATGCCTTCCGCATCCGCAAGCCCTCGGATCGTTTCCGAGCGTCTAAGCTCGATCCGGTCATATTCCGGCACGGAACCGGTAAAGTAATAAAAACCATCGCGATGTTTATAGATCCAGGGATCTGCCCTCTGCTCGATAAGGGGATTTTTTATATATAATTCAGTCATGGTGACGACTCCTATACCTTGTAGTTTGACTTCGTTAGCTTTCGGTTTACTTGCTCTTCATTTCCGTTCTTCAAAAAACTATCCTTTGATACCCGCGTTTAAGTTGATCGACTGCACAAAATATTTCTGGGCAAACAGGAACAACAGCAGCGTCGGAATGATGGCCAGGATCGCGGAACCCATCAATTGTCCGATCATGCGATAATTGCCGTAGATGTCCTGCAGCAACAGCAGTCCTGCCGTTACCGGCATTTTCTCCACGTCGGTATACACGATGACCGGCCAGAGGAAATCATTCCAGGAACCCGTGAATGAAAATAGGCCGCACACAATCAACACAGGCTTCATCAGAGGCAAAATGATAGAATAATAGATTCTAAAATCACCCGCGCCGTCCACGCGTGCCGATTCGTCCAGATCCTTGGGAACGCCCATCATGAATTGTCTGACCAAGAAAATGTTCCCCATGCCTGCCAAACCTGGAATAATCATCGCCCATGAGGTGTTTACCCACCCCAGCGCATCTATGATCTTGTAGGACGGAATCAGGTTCACGACTCCGGGAAAGAAGGAAATCCCCAGCAGAGTAAAGAACAAGGTGTCCCTTCCTTTAAAGTTCATGCGGGAATACCCGTAGCCGGTGATGGAAATGACCACGATGACCAGCAGCGTATGCATTGTTGCGATAAAGACGGAGTTCATCAACCAGCGCAGGATAGGGGCAGTCGACGTGTTTTGCAGGATCGTGACATAATTATCGAATATCCAGTTGTCGGGCAGCAGACTGAATCCGCTGGATACGACCTCTGCCTGGGACCGGAACGATGTGGTAATGCCAAAGATGACCGGAATCGCCCATAACACGCACAGCAGGATGAGAAATGTATAAGCCATATATTTGGACACGCTAATGTTGGTTGAAGCCTTCTTCGGACCGGAGCGGGCAAGCTTAGTATCCGCGTTCGCTTCATGTACTACCGGGTTCGACATTGCACAGTACACCTACCTTTTTTCGTTTCCGTCGTTAGCAAGCAGAACATGCCGCTAGGACGCGTTTCGGTTCATCACATAATATTGGAGGGCTGAAATGACCAGTATGACCAGTCCGAGCAGCACCGCCATCGCGGATGCCATGCCGGCAATGGATTCCCCGTGGCCGAAGGCCAGCTGGCGAATATACATCATCAATACCGTGGTGCTCTGTCTGGGTCCTCCGTCCGTCATCATTAATGGCTGACCGAATACGTTGAAAGCTCCGGCGGTCGTCATGACAAAGGTATAAATCAGCGGGAAACGAATGGAGGGCAGCGTAATGCTCGAAAATCTGCGGACGGGCCCCGCTCCGTCCATCTCGGCCGACTCGTACAAATCCTTGGATACTCCGCTGATGGAAGCCCGGTAGATGATCATGTTTCCCCCGACTCCGCCCCAAACCGTAATGACAATAATGATCAGCCAGGCATAAGGCTGGTTGGCGGCCCAGACCGTTTCGGAGCCGAAGACGTTGTTCGTGATCCCAAGCTGCTTGTTAAAAATCAATGACCAGATCAGTGCCGCTGCGGAGATCGAAATTAATCCGGGAATATAGAGAATGGATTGAATGACGTTTTTCATTTTCACTTTTTTGTGTTCGAGCGACACCGCGATCATTAACGGGATAACGATTAGTATCGGTACGCTCAAAACTACGAAGATCAACGTATTTTTTAATCCGTTCATAAATTGGGTATAGAACGTGGATTCCGCATCAAACAGAATCGTTTTATAGTTGGCCAGGCCGACCCACACCGGGTCATTGATCAGATTCCATTGCGTAAACGAAGCATAGATCCCGTATAGGGTCGGTAATAGAATAAACACGATGAATAGAATCAGATGGGGACCTACAAAGAAATAAGGTGTCAGCGACTTCTTTTTCATACCCTTTCATTTCTCCTTTGGAAAAGAAAAGCGTCATGAGGTTTGGACGCTTTTCTTTTTTTCAATCGGCTCTGTCTTCATTTACTTTGCCGCACTGTTGCCTTCTGCGATTTTATCCTCCACGAACTTCTGCATCGTCGCCAGGGTTTCGTCGATATCGACGTTGCCCCGCACAATATCCGCTGCATATGTATCTACAGCCTCGGCAACATATGGATAGTACTCGTAAGTGTAAATGTACAAGGATTCAATTTCTTTTTCATTGGACGTGAAGAAGGATTGAATATAGTTATTGTAGTCCGGACTCTCAATGACTTGTTTACTCGCTACGATCTGACCCGCTTTTGCCCACTCGATCGAGTGTTGGCGAATGAACTCCAGGAACTGGCCGATGGCCTGTTCTTTTTCATCCGTTCTCTTCTCGTTCTTCAGCATGGAGAACAGGTGGGAGGATGCTCGGTTTGTATATGTATCCGCACTCGTCGAATAAATGTTGGTTACGCCAAAGTCCAGGCCGTCAACCGCGGCATGGGCCGTGGAGCTCCATGTGCCGTCTGTGGAGAATAAAACGTTTCCAGCTTGGAACATCAGGTAGCCGTCTTCGCCAAATGGTGTCATTAAACCCGCATCGGCTACTTTCTTAATCTCTGTAAATGCCTGCTTCATGGCTTCCGTATTGACTGCAGGCTTGCCGTCTTGCTGGATGTCCCCGCCCAGATTCTGGATTTGAGCCAACACCACCCAGCCCAACAGCGCATCATTGACCACGTAATCGCCATCATCCAGCTTGCCTTGCAGCGACAACATTTCATCGATGGTCACGACATCGTCATCCAGGAAACTTTCAGCATTATATTTCTTGAGTAGATTTTTGTTGTAGTACATCGCGTTGCTATGGATATCAAGCGGAACCGTATATTGTGTGCCTTCCACGTTTCCGGTTGCCCAGGCCTGCGGCAGATAATTGTCCTCTTTCAACTCTGGCTGCGCTTGCATAACCGCCGTCATCGGCTCCAATACGCCTTGCTTAACGAAGCTTGGAACTCGGTCCGCATGGATGATGGAAAGATCGGGAACGCCTTTTCCGGAATTAAGAACGGTGGATATCTTTGTATACATGTCCGAAGTGATGACATGCTTCACTTTATACTCGGGATTGGTCGCATTGTAATCCTTAACGAGCTGGTCCATGTAAGCCCCGTCATCACCCGTTAATGGCGTCCAGAAGGTAATGGTGTTCTTGTCGCCGTTTCCGCATCCTCCCAGTACCGCTACCGCTAACAATGCAAGTATCAGTGAAACCCCCATTTTTTTCTTCAACAAACTCTCCTCCTATTACTAATCATTTGGTTAATCATTCACCGGCCAAAATCATGAAAACGATTAACTTTGGTTCAGTATACACTTGCTATGAAAGCGGTGTCAATAACTTATATGTAAATCTTAATTATAATTATTATATTTGATTAACATTTTTGTTAATTATATTGCGACAAAAATGTGAGTTTAAATGCCAAGATTTATATACAGGTTAATAATGCCTGTGTTATGATGCATATTAGTTAATAATTGAAAACTTGTTGAAAGAAGTGGTCATATGCAATTGGAAATAGACAAGTCATCGCTTGTGGTTTACGAGGCTTTGGCCAGCGAAGTTCGCATCAAGATTATTCAGCTGCTCTCCAAAAACAAAATGAACATCAAGGATTTGGCGCAGGAGCTTCAAATCAGCAGTCCGATCGTGACGAAGCATATTAAAAAACTCGAAGATGCCGGCATTATCCGGACGGAGAAGGTGCCGGGAAAATCGGGGCAGCAGAAAGTATCGATTCTGAAGGTGGATCACATTGAAATCAACTTCCCCAAAAAAATCTTCCATTCCTTTGCTTCTTATGAAGCTTCGGTGCCGATCGGGCATTACACCGACTATGACCTGAAGCCTACGTGCGGCCTTGCTACCGAGAAGGAGTTCATCGGACGGGTTGACGAGCCCAAGTATTTTATGGATCCCAAGCGCGTGGATGCGGAAATCCTGTGGTTTACCGAGGGGTTCATCCAATACAACATCGCCAACTTTCTGCAAAAGGATGAGAAGCTGCAGCAATTCGAAATCAGTTTGGAGATATCGTCCGAGTTTCCTTTTTCCAATGATGTGTGGCCATCGGACATTACGTTTTCCTTGAACGGAATGGAGCTCGGCACGTGGACGAGCCCAGGAGATTTTGCGGATACGCGGGGGAAATATACGCCTGAATGGTGGCCGCACAACATCAACCAATACGGCCTGCTGAAAACGATCCGGATTACCAGCCACGGCACGTATATCGATGGCGATCCTCTCTCAACCGTCTCCGTGGATGAGCTGGATTCGGCATGTGATCGCTGGACCTTTCGTATCGAAGTCAAGGAAGACGCGAAGCATGTTGGAGGCGCTACGTTATTCGGCAAGAAATTCGGAAACCATGCCCAGGATATCCAGTTCAAAATGTATTATCTGTGAGGAAATTGATGGTGCAGCACCGGAAGGAGATTACCGGATGGTAATGTAACCTTAGTAAAACAAAACAAACCAGCCGCTGATCCGGCTGGTTTGTTTTGCTGATGAATTCCGTCCTGAAACATAAAATCACTCCTTCACAGGTTACGATAGCCGCAACCAATAAAGGAGTGATTTCAATAAATCGCTCAAGTAGACATTTAGGTGTGCAACGTCCATATCCCTAAATCCCTTCCTCTTAGTCCTTACCCTTTCAAGAGACCTTATGCTCGATCCGAAGCTTGTCTGCCACCATGGCAATGAACTCGCTGTTGGTCGGCTTGGATTTGCTGATGTTAATGGTGTAGCCGAACAAGTGGCTGATGGAATCGATGTTACCGCGCGTCCAAGCCACTTCAATGGCATGCCGGATCGCCCGCTCCACTCGGGATGGCGTTGTTTTGAACTTCTCAGCGATGGCCGGATACAGCGTTTTGGTAATCGCGCCAAGAATTTCGATATTGTTGTATACCATGGTAATGGCTTCGCGCAGATATTGATATCCCTTAATATGAGCGGGAACGCCGATTTCATGGATAATGGAAGTGATATTCGCGTCCAAGTTCTTGCCCTTGCCCATAGGAACCACATTGGATTTCATGCTTGCAAACGGAGCACCGGAGGAAATGCTGCTCGGCGAACCCACGAGCTGTCGAATGCGGCTGGCGAGCACCTCCATGTCAAACGGCTTTAAAATATAATAGGAAGCACCCAACTGCACCGCGCGCTGCGTTATATTCTCTTGGCCGAACGCCGTGAGCATTATGACTTTCGGCTGCGGAGACAGATTCATATCGCGTAAACGCTCGAGTACCCCTAGCCCGTCCAAATGAGGCATAATAATATCAAGGATCAGTACGTCCGGTACTTTTCCGGATTCCTCAATCATGCTTAGTACTTCTTCGCCATTATAAGCGATTCCGGATACCACCATATCTTGTTGATCCGAAATGTATTCGCCGAGCAGGTTTGTAAATTCACGGTTGTCGTCTGCCAATAATACCTCAATCTTTTGCAATTCGTGCTCCTCCTTTATCAGATCAGTTGTTATTTTAGAACATTTTTCTGTTTATAAAGTTTTCGACATGCTTAATTAAATTCCTTCTGTCGAAAATTATTTTTCTTTATTTTTTTTTGAAGTTGATTTATAATTAAATATTTTGTTTCAAATTAATCTCTATTTCGTTCTTTTACGACAAAAAATCTCAAGGCATTTAACCTGCCTTAAGATTTTGAGGTGTTGATTCTGTAGATTGTAGTACGCCGGAATCTTGAAGCATCCACTCGATAAAGCACCCATATCCCGACTTAGGGTCGTTTACAAACACATGGGTTACCGCTCCAATCAGCTTGCCGTCCTGAACGATGGGACTGCCGCTCATGCCCTGCACGATTCCGCCGGTCTTCTTAAGCAGTCTCGGATCGGTAATGCGCAGCACCATTCCTTTGGTCGCTGGAGCGTCCTGTTTGGAGACGTGAACGATCTCCACCGTAAAGCGTTCGACTTCCTGGCCTTCAACGACGGTTAATATTTCAGCGGGACCTTCCTTCACCTCATGGGAAAAGGCAACGGGAATCGGCTCATGATACAGTCCGTGATCCGGAAGCTGATTCATTTTGCCGAAAATGCCGAAATGGGTATTGCGCTCGACATTGCCTAAGATTTTGCCGTCTTTGGTGAAGGTTGCCCTTTTTTCTCCGGGCTCGCCTTCTTCGCTACGGCTAATGGAGGTGACGTTGGATTGAACGATCTGGCCGCTTCCAACGTCAATGGGGGTCTGAGTATTCATGTCGGTGATGACATGACCGAGCGCTCCGTAGACCTTCTGGTGAGGCGCATAAAAGGTAAGCGTCCCTACGCCTGCTGCGGAATCACGGATATACAGGCCAAGGCGCCAGCTTTGATCCTCTTGGTCATAGGCGGGACTCAGCTTTGTTTTCATTACCTTGCCGTCCCGTTTAAAGGAAATGTCCAGCGGCCGATTCGCTTTACCGGCCTTCTCGACGATCTCGGCAACCTTCGTGACATCGTTAAGCGGCTTTCCATCCATCGTTGTAAGCAGGTCGCCAAGCTTTAGGCCGGCTGCTTCGCCGGGAGACACTTTGGCCCCGTTTTGAACCCGTACCAGATGATGTCCAACCACCAGTATACCGGAGGATTTCACCTTGACGCCGATGGTTTGGCCTCCCGGTATGACCTTAAGTTCCGGCATCACTTTGACATGGACAGTCTTCAGAGGAATTGTACCGAATAATTTCAGGGTTACTTCTGCGTTTCCACTTTGCTGGGGATTGAGCTGCAGCGGCTGTTTTAACGATACTTGAAGTTTCGATTCCCGGGAGCCGTTTAGCTGCAGGATATCCGGTCGATCAACTGAAGCGAGGGCTTGCACAGGCATGGCAACATCAAGTCGGGACTGCTGACCGGTAATCAATCTCAGCTCATCGGGCAATGAGGCAAAAGATTGGACAGGATCAGCAGTTCCAATGAAACAAAGAAGGAAAGCAAGAACGAAACCGAGCAGTTTTCTCCTGAGGTTGGGCTTCAATGGCTGTCACGCTCCCTTTTTCTTCTTTCGCTTGACGAAAAGGTGGTCGCCAATTGCGTACCTTTAAGTTACCCTGCCCTTATGGTTTTATAACTGTCAATCATTGACCCAAAGCCTTTCTGGAAGCCTTTTGCGCTGCCGCCAGATTGAGCATTTCTTGGGCATGATGAAGCGTCTTTTCGGTAATTTCGACTCCGCCAAGCATCCGGGCAAGCTCTTTTACACGCCCTTCTTCATTCAGGTTTTCTACTTGCGTCATCGTTCTGGAGGCTTCAAGCTTCTTCTCGATTAAATATTGATGATCGGCCATGCAAGCCACCTGCGGCAAATGCGTAATGGAGAATACTTGACAGGTTTTGGCCAGCAAAAACAGCTTCTCGGCAATCGATTGCGCGGCCCTTCCGCTGACACCCGTGTCGACTTCATCAAAGATTAAGACCGGTATTTGATCATGACGGGCAAATATGCTCTTCATCGCCAGCATAATTCTGGACATTTCTCCACCCGAAGCAATTTTGGCAAGCGGTCGGAGCGGCTCGCCCGGATTCGCGGAAATGAGGAATTCCGCCGTATCCATGCCTTGTCTCGTCAACCGGACTTTTTGGCCTTCATATTCGTAGCCGTTCGGATCCAGCTGCAATTCCAGGCGGACTTCCAGCGAGGTGCGTTCCATTTGAAGATCCTTCAGTTCTCCCTCGACTTGCCTAGCCAAGTCTTGCGCGCATTGTTTGCGGGCATGACTCAGCTCTTTCGCGCTTACGAGCAGCACGCTTAACAACTCGTCACGGCGCTGTTCCAACGCTTGAATAAATTCGTCCTTATTCTCCAGCATATCGGTTTCCTGCTGAATTCTCACGTAGTATTCCAGAATTTGCTCCACATTATCCCCATATTTTCGGCGCAATCCGGAGATCATATCTAGACGGAGCTCAATTTCATTGAGACGTTCGGGATTGAATTCGATGCCGTCACGATAATCCCTTAACTGAAAGACCGCATCCTCAAGCTGATAATAAGCGGATTGAAGCTGCTCGACAAGCGGCTTTAATCCCTTCTCGTCGTATCCGGATACATCCTCAAGTCTGGACAAAGCCCTGCTGACGGACTCAAGGCCCGATGATCCGTACAACAGGTCGTAGGCTCCCGCTACGGAATCCATCATCTTTTCGCTGTGGGAGAGTTTGGTTCTTTCTTCGGATAATGCCTCGTCTTCGCCGGTTTTCAGCCCGGCAGCCGCGATTTCCTCCAGCTGGAAACGGTACATATCCAGCATTTGATATGCTTTCTGGCTGGTTTCCTGCAGGTCCTTAAGCTCTTTCTCCACTTTGCTGAATTCGCCGTACAGCTCCTGGTATTTGCGCTTGGCAGGCCCTATGGTCTTATCTCCGTAAGTATCCAGGAGGCTCATATGCTGCTCTGAACGCAGCAGGCTTTGATGCTCATGCTGTCCATGGATATTAATCAGCTTTTCCCCAACTTCACGCAGCATGCTGAGGTTCAGCAGCTGTCCGTTAATACGCGACGTGCTTTTTCCTTGAGACGTCAGCTCTCTTCGAATTAGTAAGTGCTCTTCCGGATCCGCTTCAACCCCCAGCTTCTTGAGCGTACTCCATACCGGATGCTCCGCAGGCAGCTCAAACAGAGCCTCGATCTCGGCTTTGTCGCACCCGTACCGAATCAGCTCTGCCGAGCCGCGGCCGCCGGCAATTAAACCCAGCGCATCAATGATGATGGACTTACCGGCCCCGGTTTCCCCTGTCAGAACGTGAAATCCGGGATAAAAGTGTACATCCACGCTTTCTACGACAGCCAGGTTCCGAATGGATAGCGTGTTTAACATGTTTACCACCTCCGCTACTGCTAAAAAATGATCGATATGTCACCACACCTGATTAGGAAATGAAATTTTTGATTTGGGACACCACATGTTCACCGTCTACTTCCGTACGGCAAATCAGCAAGATCGTGTCATCCCCGCAGATGGTCCCCATGATCTGTGACCATTCCATGTTATCGAGCAGCACGGCAACCGAGTTGGCTGTTCCGGGCAAGCATTTCATGACCACAAGATTGCCGGTTCGGTCAATGTAAACAAAATTGTCGACAAGCGCTCTTTTGAGCTTCTGAACAGGGTTGTACCGCTGATCTGTCGGCATGGAGTATTTATATCGCCCATCATCTGTAGGCACTTTTATGAGCAGCAATTCTTTAATATCCCGTGATATCGTAGCCTGAGTAACCTGAAAGCCTTCCGCGCGCAATGCGTCCACAAGCTCATCCTGCGTTTCAATGTCCTGGTGGGTAATGATATCCCTGATTTTAATATGGCGTTGTCCCTTCATAAAGAGCCTCCTGAGTATTAACTGTTGTATTCATCATGACCAATCCATTCTTCGTCCGTCCAATCCATGCTTAAACGGTTAATTGTCCCCTCATTCACGTCGATGTAGAGGAGGCCCGCACACTCGGGATACAGCAGCAAAAACGGCATCAACCGATCGCGAATGCCAGAGCCTGTCCAATCCACCGGCATTCGTTCCCGCGCCAGCTTCACCATGTACAGTTCGCCGCTGTCGTCGGATGCAACGTAATCTATAAACAACCGACTTAAGATGGGCTTATGTCCCGTTTCAAACGACAAGTTTATTTTTACTTTACCCCCAACCACATCATATCCTTCTTGTTCAAGCATCCCAATGACTGGGTGATCTGGAATGTGCTCATTGATCGGGATGCCCGGCAGCCGGTCCGGTGATGGTGACATCAGCCAACGATTCAGCCTATAGCCGATAAGCAAGGCAATGACGACACCAAGCAATATCATTAATAACCAATCATAACGCTCATTCATCCTCTCACCTCGAATTTTGTATTCGCGGATGAGAACATAAATTCCTCTTTTTCAGCAAAAGAAACCCATCATTTCGATGAGTTTCCTGTGAATGTATGAGCCGCTTGCGTGACGACGGTGTCAATCCATTGACTCAATGGGACAGAAGTTTGTCCATCTTCCTGAGTCGGTTCTTCCGAGCTTTCAGATACCTCCGGCTCTAATCGCCAGTGGGCCAGGAATTCAATATTTCCTTCCCCTCCCGTTATCGGAGAGAACGTAAGGTTTTTCAGCTTGAATCCAAGGCCGTCCGCAAAAGTCAGCACCTGCGTTAAAACGTCCTTATGGACCTTCGGATCCCGAACCACCCCGGATTTACCGACCTTCTCCCGCCCCGCCTCGAATTGAGGTTTGATCAGGGCGGCTACATCTCCCGGTTTACCCAGCAGCATCTTCAGAGGCGGCAGTATAATGCGAAGTGATATAAACGAAACATCGATGCTGGCAAAATCAGGCGGAGGACCGTTCAGGTCCTCCGGCGTCATATAGCGAAAATTCGTTCGCTCCATGACGCATACGCGTTCATCGTTACGCAGCGACCAATCCAGCTGGTTATAACCCACGTCGATCGCGTACACATAACTGGCCCCATGCTGGAGCGCGCAATCCGTAAAACCGCCTGTCGATGATCCGATATCCAGCATCGTGCGTCCCTTCATGTCGAGGCCGAACGTACGAATCGCTTTCTCCAGCTTTAGTCCGCCTCGGCTGACATAAGGATGAACCGAGCCCTTGACCTTCAGTTCGGACGTCCTCGGAATTTTCATGCCGGCTTTCTCGATCCGTTCGGTTCCGGCATAGACCAGACCCGCCATAATCGCGGCTTTTGCTTTTTCGCGACTCTCATAATAACCCTGCTCCACGAGCAGGACATCAATTCGTTCCTTCTGAGATGAATCCATAGTATACTCCCGATCGTTACTAAGACATAAAACTTCTTTTGCCGAGTACGGCGGTCCGGGCATTCTTCAGGCTCCGGATTTCCTGGCAAACCCCTTCCAGCGTGAGACCCACTTCCTCCCGCTGCTGCGGAATGCTTCCATGCTCGATGAACCGGTCTTCGATCCCCATCAAGGATACGACGGCATCATGGATTCCCTGCTCTGCAAAATATTCCAGAACCGCGCTCCCCAAACTGCCTGCTTGCGAGGTTTCCTCCAGAACCAGCATCGACGTTCCCGTCTTCGCCAAATTCCCCAGCATGTCTCCGTCAAGCGGTTTAAGGAAACGGGCATTCACGACTTCTACCGCAATGCCTTCCCGCTTGAGCTGCTCCGCCGCTTCTTCGGCCAGCTGAACCATCGGACCCGAAGCCAGGATGGCATACCCTTCGCCGGGACGGACGACTTCCCAGGTTCCGATTGGAATGGGCACCAGCTCAGTGTCCATCGGAACGCCGCGCACATTGTTCCGAGGGTAACGGTAAGCAATCGGTCCTTCATTATAATCAAGCGCCGTCTTCATCATGTGACGAAGCTCATTCTCGTCTTTTGGCATCATGATGACGATATTCGGGATATGACGCATGAAGGCCACATCGTATACCCCTTGATGCGTTTCGCCGTCTGCACCGACAAAGCCGGCACGGTCAATCGCAAACATCACGTTGGCGTTATGGCGGCAAATATCATGCACGATTTGGTCGTACGCACGCTGCATGAACGTGGAATAGACCGCGAACACGGGTTTCATGCCTTCCATGGCCAGAGCCGCGCACAGCGTTGCCGCATGCTGCTCGGCAATCCCGACATCGATCATGCGGTCCGGGAATTTCTTGCTGAACGGGATCAGGCCCGAGCCGCCCGGCATCGCCGGCGTAACGGCAACGATGCGTTTATCCTGTTCCCCCAGCTCTACCAAAGTATGTCCGAACACTTCCGTGTACATCGGATTGCCTACTGCCTTAAGCACTTGGCCGGATTCAATCTTATAAGGAGTGATTCCGTGCCATTTATGCGAATCCGATTCGGCAGGACGGTATCCCTTGCCCTTGGTTGTTACGGCGTGGATCAGCACGGGACCATCCACATTGTCCGCCTGTTTCAAAGTATCGATCAGTTTGTTCAGATCATGTCCGTCCACAGGCCCGAGGTACGTAAAACCAAGTTCCTCGAATAAAACACCCGGAACCATCATATATTTAAGGCTGTCCTTCATCTTCTCTGCCGTCTTCGCGAGTTTGCCGCCGATGGCTGGGATTTTCTTCAAGACCATTTCCACTTCGTCTTTGGCACGAAGATAAAAACGGTCCGAACGGATCTTGCTTAAGTAGTTATGCATGGCACCGACATTCGGTGCGATCGACATTTCATTGTCATTCAGGATGACCATGAGCTTCTTCTGCTCGTGGCCGATATGGTTTAGCGCTTCAAACGCCATGCCGCCTGTAAGGGCCCCATCCCCGATCATGGCGATAACCCGATTGTCTTCGCCTTTCAGATCCCGGGCCATGGCCATGCCCATTGCGGCAGACAGCGAGGTGCTGCTGTGACCGGCTTCCCATACATCATGCTCGCTCTCGGAACGCTTGACGAAGCCGCACAAGCCTTTGTATTTGCGGAGCGTATCGAATTTATCCATCCGTCCGGTCAAGATCTTGTGTACATAGGCTTGATGGCCCACATCGAAAATCATCTTGTCACGAGGGCTGTCAAAGCAAAAGTGCAAGGCCAGCGTGAGTTCAACCACTCCCAGATTCGGTGCAAGATGGCCACCGGTAACGGACAGCTTTTCGATTAGAAAATGACGGATTTGTCCCGCTAAATCCTCGAGTTCGTCCACCGATAGATTTTTAAGTTGTTCTGGTTGTTTGATATTTGGAAGAAGCACGAAGAATCTCCCCGCTTTCCTTGATTAAGTTAAGTTTACGTTACTAAGCCGATAGAAATTCAGCCATTAACAGACATTATATCACAAAAAAACCGTTTGCATGTAGCGCTCGCTTAGTGGTCCCGGGCCATCAAGAAATCCGCGATCTCCAGCAGCCTTGTAGGGTCGGCGAAGTTCCCTTCGGAAATGACCCGCTTGGCTTCTGCCGTCAGTCGCTCGACTTCATGCCTCGATGCGTCCAAACCGATGAAGTACGGATAGGTCACCTTTTCCTGCTTCACATCGCTTTGTACCGGCTTCCCGAGCTTGGACTCATCCCCGACGAGATCCAGGATATCATCTTGAATCTGAAAAGCAAGGCCGATATGATGCCCGAAGGTACGCAAGGATTCGATCTGGGAGTCGGAGCACCCGGCAATATGGCCGCCCGCCATCAGCGAGAACATGATCAGATCACTGGTCTTGTGCAGGTGAATATACTCAAGCTGCTCTAACGTCGTGATCCCTTGCTCCCCCTCCATGTCGGCCACCTGACCGCCTACCATCCCCCGCGGACCTGCATACTCCGCAAGATCCTCCACGATCGACAGCACGCGCTCTGCTGGAACCCCATGCTTTCTTGCAGCCTGGATGACGCTGTAAAAGGCATGCGTCAGCAAGGCATCACCGGCCAAAATCGCGCTAGCCTCGCCAAACACCTTATGATTCGTCGGCTTGCCGCGGCGGTAATCATCATCGTCCATCGCCGGCAGATCATCATGGATAAGGGAATATGTATGGACCATTTCCACCGCGCAGGCTACCGGAACGGCTGCTTCACGGCTGCCGCCGCCCGCCTCGCATGCCGCAATGACAAGCAGCGGACGCATTCGCTTGCCGCCTGCCATTAAAGAATACGACATGGACCGCGATAGGGTTTCAGGAACTTTCCAGCCTGACGGAAAAAGATTCGTGAACTCGCTATCCAGCCTGTCACAAATTTCATTCATATATTGATGGATCGTAAGTCTGTTATTCACCCAGTTCACCTGTCTCATCCAGCGTCCCGCCGAATGGCTTCCGCTTCAATTCTCCGCCCTCTTCCACGATCATTTCGATTTTCTGCTCGACCTGCTCCAGCTTTTTGCTGCACATCTGCGACAGCTTCATGCCCTGTTGAAATAAATCGATGGCTTTTTCAAGCGGCACATCTCCGTCTTCCAGCTGCTCAACGATCGTCTCCAGCTGAGCCATCGCTTCTTCGAAGCTGATCTCCAGTGTTTCATTCGCCAATCTCTTCATCCTCCTTCATTCCCCACACTTGACATTGCAGCTGTCCATCGTTGACCCTTACGTTCACCAAATCACCTAATTGCACGTCTTCTATCGATTTAACAAGCTTTTGCTCTTTCTCGTCATACACGAGACTGTAGCCTCTCGACATGATCTTCAGCGGGCTGAGTGCATCGAGATGACGCATCTCGGTTTGCAGCTGCGACATCTTGGACTTCATGATCGACTGCATCGCATTCATTAACTGCCGGTTGGCCTGCTCTTTCCTTTTGGCGGCGAACTCCGCTTGAGTCCGCGGATTATATCGGATCAGGCCCTGGTGCAGCGATTTTTGACGCTGGCGGACCAGGGAAAGCCTGGATTTCAGGTGGCCCTGCAGCCGCTGGGACAGCATGTCCAGCCGTTCGGCATGCTGAAGCATATACCGGCGGGGATGCACCAGGACCGGGGACCGCTGAAGCGATATCAAACGTTCACGGCTCCGCTGAAGGCGTTGCTGCAGCCCCTGATTCAGCTGGCGCTGTCTTTGGGCAAGCTGCCCTCTCAGTTCTGCGGTGCTCGGAACCGCAAGTTCCGCTGCGGCCGTTGGTGTGGCAGCTCGAAGATCCGCGACAAAATCGGCGATTGTAAAATCCGTTTCGTGCCCGACGGCCGAAACGACCGGAATATGGGATTGATAAATGGCCCTTGCAACGATCTCCTCATTAAACGCCCAGAGTTCTTCCAGTGATCCGCCACCGCGCCCAACGATTAGCACATCAGCCTCTGCCATGTCGTTCATCGTCCGAATGGCCTTGACGATCGAAGGCGCAGCCCCTTTGCCTTGAACCAGCACTGGATACAAAATGGCGTTCGCCTGAGGATAGCGCCTCCGGATCGTAATCATGATATCCCGCACGGCAGCCCCTGTTGGCGACGTGATCACGCCGATCGTCTTGGGATAGCGCGGCAGCGGCCGCTTGCGATCGGCAGCAAACAAGCCCTCTTCCTCCAGTTTCGACTTCAGCTGTTCATAAGCGAGGTACAAGCTGCCGATGCCGTCCGGCTGCATTTGGACGGCGTAGAATTGGTACTGACCATCCCGTTCGTACACCGACACATTGCCCCTCGCTATGACTCGCGACCCTTCCTTGGGGATAAAAGGCAGCCTCTGGTTATGAGTCGCAAACATAATCGCACGAATCCGGCTGCCTTCATCCTTTAAGGTAAAATACATATGTCCGCTGGAATGATGGGTAAAATTCGATATCTCGCCTCGGATCCATACGTCGGATAGTCTGGAGTCGCCTTCCATCTTCATGCGAATATATCGGTTTATATCCTTAACGGATAATACTCGTCCTGGATCGGCCGTCTTCATGTCAGGCCAGCCCATTCAGCCTTTTGGCGGCTATCAGTGTATTCTGCATGAGCATCGTGATGGTCATCGGTCCAACCCCTCCGGGAACCGGAGTAATCGGGCCGGACACGGCCTTCACGCTCTCAAAGTCAACATCCCCGGCAAGCTTTCCGTTCTCCAGGCGGTTCATGCCGACATCGATAACGACGGCACCGGGTTTTACGTAGCTGGCATCAATCATGTTCGCTCGGCCGATCGCCACGACAAGGATGTCCGCTTGACGCGCGATTTCCGCCATATTCCCCGTTTTGGAGTGGCACATCGTAACGGTCGCGTTCTCGCGCTGAAGAAGAAGAGATACCGGTTTGCCGACAATATTGGATCTCCCGATCACGACCGCATGTTTGCCTGCCATCTCAATGCCTGTCCGCTTGATCATTTCAATAACGCCGGCCGGCGTGCATGGCAGGAGACTGTCATCGCCTATTACGAGGTTACCCACATTAACCGGGTGGAAACCGTCCACGTCCTTCTCCACCGCAATCGCATCGATGACGGACTTTTCCTCGATGTGTTTAGGCAAAGGTAGCTGGACAAGAATCCCATGGATGGATTCCTGGGCATTGAGCTTGTCCACAAGCGCGAGCACTTCGTCCTGGCTGGAATCCGCGGGCAGACGATGCACCTCGGAATAAAAGCCCAGATCGTGGCACGCTTTCTCCTTGTTGCGAACGTAAACATGCGAAGCCGGATCATCTCCTACAAGTACAACAGCCAAACCAGGACGTACATTCTGCTTGGACAATTGTTCTACTTCTAACGCAATCCCCTTGCGAATTTCTTCCGAAATCTGTTTTCCGCTAATAATCGTTGCTTCTGTCATCCTGATCTCTCCTCCATTATGATTGAATCTTTACGTTTCAAGCCGGGCATGAACAAACGTGCAGATTTAGGACTGACGCAGCTTCACCTTGACTTGATCCAGCTCTTGAATCATCCGGCCCAGTACGCCGTTGACGAACTTGCCCGATTCCTCGGTTCCGAAATGCTTGGACAGTTCGATCGCTTCGTTAACCGCCACTTTCCCGGGCACGTCATCGCGATAAGTCAGCTCGTACACGGCCAGTCGCAGGATTTGACGATCCACGCGGGAAAGACGGCTTACCTGCCAGCCTTTCAAATAATGAGCGAGGAGATTGTCAATCGAATCCTTGGATTCCCATGTCCCGTTGACCAGCTGCAGAACATATTCCTTCATTTGAACCTCGTCGCCGATGACCCGCTCGGTCTCATTCTCTTCGGCCGCTTCGGAGAGCAGCATCGACACGGCTTCCATGCTGTCGACTTCGTTCATCTCCATCTGGTAAAGGCTCTGAACGACAATCTCTCTAGCTACACGTCTTTTCATTATGTTCCTCCTGTGGACCCTGCCGAATCCATTTTTCTAATTAGTATGATCCATTTGCCGTCAAGACTTGACAACAATTAAACGCCAAAAAAAAACCTGTGAATATCTCTCTCCGCAAAAAAGGCGCACTACACCTGTCCTCAGCATTTTTTCCGGAGAAAGCATATCACAGGGTTCATTTAAACGGCCGCCAGCGCTCGGAAAGCCAGCGTCCCCATTCCTGAAAGTGGAAGATGGAGCCCTGGTTCAGATCCTTTCGCTTGCCAAATATATAGCCGATAAATACCACTAATGCAAAGAACAGCATATCCCAAAAACCGGATAATAAATAAATCAGTCCGCACACAAGCCCGCCGGCCACCCCGGCAATCCTTCCTCTGTGACTCTCCCATATTTCTTTCCAAGGCATTTGGGAAGCTCACCTCTATTCCACGCGGCTCTTGAAGCTTGGTGCCTGAACCACGTTAGCAATATATACGGATACGGATGATACGGGTATTCCTGTTGTATCTTCAACGAAGTCGTGCACTTGCTTCTGCACTTCGGTAGTCAGCGCAGGAATGGATTCCTCGCCATCAACCACGGCCCGAATCGCAATATCAAGACCCGACTGGGATACCTTGATCCGCGATTTCAGATCCTTCACTCCGCGGACGCGCGAAGCCGCCTTCAAGCAGAGATTCTCGATCGTCTCCACGGAGATTTGGATATCGCCGAATTCCGTTCGCTGATCGATGGAGTTCAGGTTCGAGCGATCGCGCCTGACGGAGATGTAGAAAAAACGGATGCTCAGCAAAAACAAAACCGCAGCTACGATAATTCCAGCCCAGAAAAGGCGTTGTTCCTGAACATTCGTTAATTCGTAAGGAACAGCGCCACTCAACAGGAGGATGGCAACTACGGATATAACACCGATACTTAAGCTGTAGATAAACAGCAAAAGTCTGTCCATGATTTTGGCCACGATTCAGCACAGCCTCCTTAAATTAGATTAAACCCTCGACATCGCTGCCCAGGGCTAGCCTGAAACTATTCTATTTGACGCGTTGAGCCAAATCCAATTCTTCCGTCTTCTCCACGGATTTCATGAAATGGACGTCATGAATATGTACATTGACTTCAATCACCGTAAGCCCTGTCATATTCTCAATCGAACGTTTCACGTTGCGCTGGATTTCCCCGGCAACTTCCGGAAGACGATGGCCATATTCCACGATGACGGATACGTCAACGGCAGCTTCCCGTTGTCCGACTTCCACTTTAACGCCCTTGGATAAATTCTTGCGTCCGAGCAGCTCCGCAATGCCGCCTGCAAAGCCTCCGCTCATCCCCGCAACACCGCGTACCTCGACCGTAGCGAGTCCGGCGATGACTTCAATTACTTCCGGTGCAATCTGAATCTCACCGATATCTGTACGTTCAAATTCTGTAGGCAAAGTTTCCGCCATTGTCTCAACACACCTTTCAGAATAAGTTAGCGGATGCACCCGAACTGCATAACGCATGCGCTCTTATTACTCATACTATACCATTTGGCCAAGTTTATGACAAACTTGGCCAAAGGTTTTAAATCTCATTTTCTTCCAAAAACTTAATATCGAAGTCGCCCTTCAAGAAGGTAGGATGCTTCAGCAGTTTCTGATGGAACGGGATGGTCGAATAGATCCCTTCAATCTCGAATTCAGCCAAAGCGCGTTTCATCTTCGCAATCGCTTCATCGCGGGTCGGCGCCCATACAATGAGCTTGGCAATCATCGAATCGTAATAAGGCGAAATCGTGTAACCGGGATATGCCGCGCTGTCCACCCGCACGCCAGGACCGCCCGGAGGCAGATAGAATTGAATGGTTCCCGGTGCAGGCATGAAGCCCTTGTCCGGATTCTCGGCATTGATCCGGCATTCGATAGACCAGCCATTAATGACGACATCCTCTTGACTGAAGGAAAGCGTGTTGCCTTCAGCAACGGAGATCATTTCCTGAATCAGGTCCACGCCGGTTACCATCTCCGTTACCGGATGCTCCACCTGAATCCGCGTGTTCATCTCCATGAAGTAGAACTGTCCGTCCTGGCCCAGCAAAAATTCAAGCGTGCCGGCACCGGAGTAGTTTACCGCTTTTGCCGCGCGAACGGCAGCTTCACCCATCCGGCTGCGTACCTCTTCACTTAGCACCGGACAAGGAGCTTCTTCAACCAGCTTCTGTCTCCGGCGCTGCACGGAACAGTCACGCTCCCCGAGATGCACGGCGTTGCCGTGTTTATCGGCGATAATCTGAATCTCCACGTGCTTCATGCCGGTGAGATATTTTTCAAGATACACGCCAGCATTGCCGAAAGCCTTCTGGGCTTCCTGCTGCGCGTTCGTAATCTGTTTGATCAGCGATTCCTCATCCTCGGCGATCCGAATCCCCTTGCCTCCACCGCCTGCGGTCGCTTTGATAATGACCGGATAACCGATGTCGCGTGCGAGCATGACGGCCTCGTCCAGATCCTCGACCAATCCGTCGGACCCGGGAATAACCGGAACCCCCGCATCCTTCATCGTTTGCTTCGCCACCGCCTTGTCGCCCATACGGTTGATCGCGTCGGCGGAAGGGCCGATAAAGGTAATGTTGCAGGATTCACAGATCTCCGCGAAATCCGCGTTCTCGGCCAAAAAGCCGTAACCGGGGTGAATCGCGTCACACTCGGTCAGCGTAGCCACGCTCATGATATTGGTGAAATTCAAATAGCTGTCTTTTGATAATGTAGGGCCGATGCAATAGGCCTCGTCCGCCAAGCGAACATGCAGAGATTCTCTGTCCGGCTCCGAGTATACGGCAACGGTTGCGATGCCAAGTTCCCGGCAAGCCCGGATGATACGGACGGCTATCTCTCCGCGGTTTGCGATAAGCACTTTTTGAAATGTCATGCAGTAACCTCCTTCGGACTCATACGACTCTCGTTCTTGGCGAGTCCCTCCATATTACTCCGGCTTCACCAGGAACAGAGGCTGCCCGAATTCTACAAGCTGACCGTTTTGCGCGAGAACCTCAACGATTTCGCCCTTAATCTCTGCTTCCAGTTCATTCATCAGCTTCATGGCCTCGATGATGCAGACCGTCGATTTCTCCGTCACCTTGTCCCCCGGGCTTACAAACGGCCCAGCCTCCGGCGATGGGGAACGGTAGAAGGTTCCTACCATCGGTGATACGATTTTATGTAATGAGCTGTTGCTATCCTCCGCTGAATCCTGCTGAGGTGCCGCTGCAGGTGCTTGATTCCCCGTATTCGGCTGTACGATCTGCGGTGCCATCACTTGCTGAGCCGGTATGTACGCTTGCGGCGCGGCCTGATAGTTGTTAACGACCTCGGCTGCATTGGGTTTCTTAATGGATAAGCGTGTACCTTCGCTCTCAATCTCCAGTTCATGCACGGAAGTTTGATCCACCAGCTTAATAAGTTCCTTAATTTCGTTTAATTTAAACATGATCGACGTTCACTCCTTCACTTTCTTGGAAGCCCTTGCTTAGGACAGTCAGTCAATAGCTTAGAGTATTATATCACAATCGAGCGAAATAGAAAGAGCCCAAGGCAATCCTTAGACTCTTTCGGGTTTATCGTATATCCGTGGTTTATGTTGAAATCTGCGGACAAGCTTATGGCGCAACATATTGGACGGTTACTTTATCCGGCGAAACCTTCAATTCCTTCATCACAAGACTGACGATGTCCGCCGCGCCTTTGGCATCGAGTTTCTCGCTCAGAACGACCACATTATATTTCTGGCTCTCTTCTTTTACTACGGCGTTGCCGAATTGCTGCTGCAGCGTTTCCTCGATGCTGAGAATGACTTCCTCTTTCGCTTCCGCCGCTTTCAACTGCTGGGTAGCTTGTGCGGTTTCCTCCGGTTTATTTTCATGGTTGTCGATTTTTGTCATCAATTCATCGTATAATTTATTATTTTTTTGTGCACGGTCCAGTTTATAGGAATCCAGCTGTGCGATTGCAGACGTTGCATTGGCCGCCACTTCCTCCAGCACTTCTTTATCCGATTTTTCGCCGCTCGTGCTGCTGGTATCCTTGGAAGTCTCTGCTTCGTCCTTGCCGGTGCTGCTGGCGTCTTTGGATTTATCGGCTCCGTCCGTGGATTCCTTCACTTCCGGTTCTTGCGGCTTATTCGCTTCTCCGGCCGCTTTCCCTTGATCATCCTGCTCGCCTTGCGTTGCCTCTGCAGGATCCTCCGTGCCGGTTACGCCCGTATCCGTCGTTCCGGTCCCTTGCTCGTTGGCTCCGGAATCTCCGTCCGTGCCTTCTTCGAGAACTTCGTTCACAACCAGCTCGTCGCCTACGGTTCCATTGGCTTCCTGTCCTGCGCCGGGCTTCTGACCGTCCACCTGCGTGCTCTCGGCAATCGGCGGCGCTTTCGTTCCCGAATCGTCCGTGAACAAGTAGTAGGCGGACAGGATGACCATTAAACTAAGCATGGATACTAACCATATGGTTTGTCTTTTGTTATTCATTTGAACTTTTCCTCCTTTAATTGAAAACCTGTGGCACGAATGATCGGATCATCCGTAGGACTTTACGTTATTCCTGTTTGCGAGGGACAACGGATATGCGATAAGATGGAACGTTCAAACCCCGCTGGATCGCATCCACGATCAAGCTCTTGACGACTTCATTCTCCGCCCCCTTGGCTACGACGAGCACGCCGCGGACCTGAGGTTTGATCTTCTTGGTCACGATCGGCGTCTCTTCGCCCGAAGAATCATAGGTGACGATCTGGCCGTCGCGCTGGTAACTCGTGACATGGCGTTTCCCTCCGTTGGCATCGGTTTCTTCCGTGAGTTCCTGCGTATCCTTCATATTTCGCTGCACCACCAGTTCTTCCGTAGATTCCACGGTCACCATGACATCCACGGACCCGACGCCAACGATCTGTTCCAGCATGGTCTTGGTGCGCATTTCGAAATCCTGCTCGATGCTCTCGAATTCACCGCCGCCGCTGCTGCTCGCAGCCCCCTGGGTTGTTGAGACCGCGGCGGTGTCCGGCGGCGGTTCGCGGCCGATATTCTCATGATCGAGCTTCTTGACATTGACGAAGGAGTTGAACAGCATGATCGCGACGCCGATCAGGCCAAGAATGATCAGCCACCTGAAAGTCTGCATCTTCCTTGCTCCGCCGGCCCCTCCCCCAAGCCACTGCTCCAACCGCTTCAACCAATTTCCCATCCTCCTCACCTCCGCTACAGCTTGTTGTCCTGATCCTGCCCCGGTGCATATATCCTGATCAGTTCCGGCTCCAAATCCCATCGGCGGCTAATGTAATCCCGAACCGGTTCTGCTCTGGCTTCCTCGGCTTTGCTGACTGGCTCTGCGCTTTCTTTTGCTGCCGCCTTCCCATCCTTCTCCTGTGCCATGGAATTCACGTTCACCTGAACGGAATCCACTGGCGTTACGCCGATGGGACGCCTGTCGTCTTCCCCTACTTCTGCAGTCGCCGGCCCATCCCCAGCCAGCCTTACGTCAACGGAGCGTATCGCAGCGCCGGCATATTCCTTGCCCTGCCCGGCAACCGCGGACAGCACCACCCTGACCTCTTGAACGGCTTCCCCTGTTTCAGCCGTGATCTCTTCTTTCATCACCTTGGCTAATTCATTGCCTGCCCATTGAAGGCTTTGACTCTGCTGCGTATCCTTGAGCTTTTCGGCCTGTGCCATGATATGCTCCAGCTGAATTTCCTCCGGCAGCCCCTTCTCCTGCCGCTCCAGTTCCATCGCCAGTTGGTTCTCCGGCGGATCCGTAATGAATGTAATGATGGGACTGAGCAGCGTGAGCAGAATCAACAAGCTCAGGACCAGCCTAGCGTAGCGTTCAAGCGCCTTCCCGGGCAGGATCAAATCAACGAAGGACGCAAAGAGAACCACCATGATGACGCTTTTCAGCCAATCTCCAAGCCAGTCCATTCGTCATACCTCCTAAGCTTTGTCGCCGCTTATCATCTGTCTCACCTCATCATGACGGTGATGTTGGCAGCCGTGAGCAGTATCGTTATGGCGAGAAAGAACATCAAGCTCACCGCGGCCAAGGCCGCGAAAACGTACAGCATCGTCTTACCGATCGTCTGGAGACAGGTGCCGATTGGGGTATCGCCAAGCGGCTGCATGACCGCCGCCGCGACGTTATATATCAAGGCAAGCGTCAAGATCTTGATCGCAGGAAATGCGCAAAGGAACAAAATGATGATGACTCCCGCCAGCCCGATGGAATTCTTCACTAGCAGCGAAGCCGAGATCACAGTATCCGTCGCATCTGCGAACATCTTGCCGACTACCGGAACGAAATTGCCGGTTACGTATTTGGCTGCCCGGATGGTTACGCCGTCCGTAACCGAGCTGGTCAGCCCTTGAACGGAGATAACCCCGAGGAACACGGTAAGCAGCACACCCAGGACGCCCATCGAGATCCCGCGCAGCAGGTTCCCCAGCTGGGTCAGCTTGTACTTTTCGGATAAGGAACTAACCAGATGCAGCAGAGCCGAGAAGAACAGAAGCGGGAACACCATCGTGCTGATCAGCGTGCCTACCGTATGTACCATGAATATGACCAGCGGGTGGGCCACCGAGACGGTGACGACATTGCCCATCGAGGCCATCAGCGCAAAGAGCAAGGGAAGCATGGCCATCATGAAATCGATCATTTGGGTGATGGCGTCACGCGCATATCCGATCGCGATGCTGAAGCTGTTGACCGCGATGACCAGGACCACCATGTAACAGATCGTATACGCTACCCGGCTCACGGTGCTTTTTTCGAAGGCCGTCTGCAGGTTCTCAAGGATTAGGCTCATAATGCTAAGCATGACGATGGTCGCCAGCAGCTTGCCGTTATAGAGCACCTCGTGCCACAGAAATTTTCCGATACCGGACATAACCCCTTTGAAACTCAGCCCGTCGCCGCCCGGCAGCAGCATATCCATCAGGGAGGGCGTCTTGCCATCCGGGAAGAACCCGCCGTAATCCTTCATGAGCCGGTCCCAGTATTTCTCGACCTGATCCGTTGGCAGCTGCTGCGTCTGCTGCTCGACCCATTCATCGGCCGGATTGGCGGCGGCAGCCGCACCGATCGTCCCGCAGAGCCATCCGGACAGCAACAGCATCGGGATCAGTAGGCAAAACACGGCCAAGCCTCTTCGAAGTGTTGCTCCTGTCACCATGTCCCCCCACCTTTTTTCAAGCCGGGAGGAGCTTCAGGACCGTCTCGATGATGATCCCGATAATCGGTACAGCGAGCACCAATATGAGCACTTTTCCCGCCAATTCTATTTTGGATGCGATCGATTCCTGTCCGGCATCTCGAACGATCTGTGCCCCCATCTCCGCGATATAGGCGATTCCGATGATTTTCAGAACCGTCTTCAGATAGATGATCTGAACGCCGGAATTCTCCGCCAGATCTTCCAGCATGGATATGACATTACCGATCTTTCCGATCAGGAACAGGAAGATGAGGAGCGATGTCGCCAGGGCGAGAAGAAAGGCAAAGAGCGGTTTCTGTTCCTTGACAATCAAGATCAGCACGGTAGCGATGATGCCCAATCCTACCACCTGGATAATTTCCATAAATGTCCACCTACTGGAATAGAAAAATACTTTTGATTTCCTTCAGCAAATCGTCTAGCAGCCTTACGACCATAAACAATACAACCACGAACCCGATGAGGGTTACCCAATGCGCCATGTCCTCTTTCCCCATCTGTTTCAGGACGGTATGAATCATGGCAATAATGATGCCAATACCGGCAATCTGGAAGATCGCGTTCACTTCAATGTTCATTTCCCTTGGCACCTCGCTAAAAGATCAATATGACGATCAATGCTCCAATGAGCAGTCCCAGACTTTTGCTCATTTTTTCATATTTGACCTGGTCATCCCTTGCCGCTGCTTCTTCATGCTTGAGCTGTCCCACGGCCAGAGCGATATGTTTGATCTGGTCCTGTCTGTCACTGGTGCCAAGTACGCCGCTTAGCTGTTCCAACACCTCGCGCTCGGCACTTTTCATCGATGTGCGTTTCCAATATTCGCCAAGCGCCTTGCGGATGCTGTCCTGTGCGGATAAACCGTAATCGGGTCTCATATAAAGCGCTGCGGAGGCCAATAAAGATTTGAGCGGTTCACGAAGGGAACCGCCGATTCGCTCCAGCGCGTCGGGCAGCGGCGTAAAGCCGTAGCTGATTTCCGTCTCCAGCCGTTGAAGCGCGAGAATAAGTTCTCGCAGCTGTCTGGGTCTTGCTGCGAATTGCTGGGCTTGGTAGAATCCGGCTAAGGTTCCTGCACCCAGCACGAGCACGGCCCCGACCAGTTTAAGCATAGGCATCACCTCCCGGCTGGCCGCTGATAGCCGTCTGAAGCGTTCGCTGGCCTCCGTCATACAGCTTGTATGATCGGTGGTCGCCCGTTCGGCTAAGAACCGCATACATTTCAAACATCCGGTTCTCCAGAAGTCCCGAGAGGGCGGGCCGGCCCCGCATGTCCTGAACGGATGAGCCATGCGCCGTTGCAATTACGCTGATGCCGGCATGCAAGGCCTCAATCACCGCTTCCGCATCCTCCGGCCGGCCGATCTCGTCCACAATGAGCACGTCCGGAGACATCGAACGGATCATCATCATCATCCCTTCGGCTTTCGGACAGCCATCCATTACGTCCGTGCGAGGGCCGACATCGAATCCGGGTACGCCGCGCAAACAACCCGCGATCTCGGAACGCTCGTCGACGATGCCCACCTTCATTCCCGGCCAATGCACGGAAGAGTTTCCCCACTTGCCGTAGCTGATCTGTCTAGCCAGGTCTCTGAGCAGCGTCGTTTTGCCTTGCTGGGGCGGAGATAAGATCAGCGAGTGCATTACCCTTTTCCGTTTCCGGTCTAGCAGATGAGGAAGGATGTCGTCCGCGGCTCCCTGTATTTCCTTGGCAATCCGGACATTAAATCCGCTGATATCCCGGATGTGCTCCACCCTGCCGCCGCTCAGCACCGTCCGGCCGGTCAGCCCGACCCGATGGCCTCCTGGTATGGTGATAAACCCCTTTCGCAGCTCCTCTTCCATGGTGTAGAGGGAATGATTGCTGATAAGGTCCAGCAGCCTATGGGTATCTTCACGCGTCGGCTTATACGCTTCTTCAGGCCGTAAGGTGAGTCCGCCTCGCCTGTCCAGGAAATGATGCTTGCCCGCCGAATTGATCTCCAGCGGACGCTCCTCCCGGATCCGTACCTCCTCCACATGTTCGAGAAGCTCTTTCGATAGGTTCAGCAGCATGCGTTTAACGGTTTCGGGAAACAGGTCTAACCAATTCAATGTCATATCAATTTCCCCCAGGTTGTCCTTTGTGATCATCTTCTAATAAGAGAACTTCATATCCCATGTGTATGCTTGTACCTGAAAAATATGCAGCGAATCTATCATTTTTTTAAAACCCCGTATAAGAGACAGGAGACGCCGCACAATATCCAGCCGATCTTCCCCCATGACAATTTATCTGCCATTCCCACCAGGCCGATGGTTGTGGTCACAATCAAAATGAGCGGGCCCGTAAACGCCAATGCCGAATTCACGGCAAGCGCTTTATCGACTTGGTTCAGGCGCAGCATGATGATGGCCGCGACGATCTCAAGGCTGCCCGAGAAAATCCGAAGCGTTGCCATACTAGCGACAAACTTGTCCAGCATGCGATATATCCTCCTTCTTCCTTCTTCACATGTGTGATGATTAAAAATATGCGGGGCCCTCTCGTTTTATCTCTATTTTTTCAATTTCATAGAAGGGATCTTCGAATCTTTCAGTCAGCACAAAAAATCCCGGTCATAAATGACCGGGATTAACTCTATGAATATCGATGATGACGGTTGAATCCTGTTATCGGCGAACCTGCGGTCCGCCTACGGAAGCCTGCTGATCCGTATCTAATCCGTACGCGGTATGAAGCGCCTGCACGACCCCTTCGAGATTGCTTCCCTCGATGACGCAGGATACTTTGATCTCGGACGTGCTGACCATTTTGATGCTGACTCCCTGCCGGGAGATCACGTCAAACATTTGTGCCGCCACGCCGGGATGGCTGACCATGCCCGCGCCGACAATCGATACTTTCACAAGATGGTCTTCCGAGGTAACGTCGCGATACGGCAGCTTGCCGCGAATGTGTTCGATCACGGACAACGCACGCTCCCGATCCGCCAAGGACACCGTAAAGGAAAAGTCCGCTTCGCCGTTCTGAACGCCGCTCTGCACGATGATATCAACGTCAATCGATTCTTTTGCAAGCTCTCCGAACACTTGGGCTAGAACGCCCGGGGTATCGGCTACGCCCAGAATACTGATTCTCGCTACATTCTTGTCGAATGCAATTCCGCTGACAACCACACCTTGTTCCATGCTTGTTTCCTCCTTAACAACCGTACCCTCGTTATGATTAAAGCTGGATCTGACGACAAGCTTGACTTGATTATGCTTCGCATACTCCACCGCACGCGGGTGAAGAACTGCCGCGCCCAGATTGGCAAGCTCGAGCATCTCGTCATAGGAAATCTCCTTCAGTTTGCGCGCGCATTTGACTACCCGCGGATCCGTGGAGTATATCCCGTCCACATCCGTATATATTTCACATACATCCGCTTGAATGGCAGCCGCAAGGGCTACCGCGGTGGTATCTGAGCCCCCGCGTCCAAGCGTTGTAATCTCTCCGTCTTCGGACATGCCCTGGAATCCCGCGACAATGACGACATTTCCTTCGTCAAGCGCTTTGTGCACGCGCTCAGGCTTTATATCTGTAATGCGGGCTTTACCATGGACGGCTTCCGTGCGGAATCCTGCCTGCCAGCCGGTCAAGGACACTGCCTTGCGACCGAGACCGTGAATCGCCATGGATAGCAGCGAGATGGATATCTGCTCCCCCGTGGTCATCAGCATATCCATTTCCCGTGCCGGTGGATTCTCGTTTAACAGCTTTGCCTGGTCAATCAAATCGTCCGTCGTATCTCCCATGGCAGACACCACGACCACACATTGATGACCTTCATCTTGTTTCTCTACAATTCTTCTGGCAACGCGCTTCATGCGTTCTGTATCCCCTACAGAGCTGCCTCCGAATTTCATGACGTACAGTGACAATGCTTCTTTCACTCCCCACTAATATCGGTATGTAACAGTGCTCAGGTGGTTTCTCACTTTAAAACAGTATAATACGAAAGTGAGTCACCCCGTCAAGGCTTTTCAAAGCAAAAAGAAAACAGACTTAAGACGCCAAGTCCGCTTATCGCAAAAAACTCCCGTACATTCGTACAGGAGTCGCGTTGGTTTAGAAGATATTGGCACCCCGTCCATCGTTGAAGGGTTCCCGCTTATTGCATGTTATGCACGGGAAATGTATTTACCTTCGCGTGTATCGATCAAAAGCACATCGTCTTCGTTAATGAACAGCGGTACTTGTACATTCAGGCCGGTTTCCACTTTGGCGTTTTTCGTAGCGCCGGTAGCCGTGTTGCCTTTGATGCCAGGCTCGGTTTCAACGACCTTCAGCTCGACGCTGTTAGGCAGGTTGATCCCGAGGATTTCGCCTTGGTAGCTGATAATGTTAACGTTCATGTTCTCTTTCAGGAAGTTAAGTTCCCACTCCAGCTGCTCGCTGGTCAAGCTGAACTGATCGTAAGTTTCGTTGTCCATGAAAACATGCTCTTGACCGCTGGCATAGAGATACTGAACGCCACGGTTGTCGATGATGGCGCGGCCGATCGTTTCGCCTGCGCGGAACGTCTTCTCAACGGTGTTGCCGTTGCGAAGGTTTTTCAATTTGGAACGTACGAAAGCTGCGCCTTTACCCGGCTTAACATGCTGAAAATCCAATACGGTGAAAATATCGCCATCAACTTCTACGGTCAAACCTGTTTTAAAATCGTTAACTGAAATCACTAAGATTCCCTCCTATGGATGCGGTCTATTTAATATAGTACACATTTTTCTTAAAGCACAAGCTCAAAAAGACGAGTTTCGAACCATTATTACAGTATAGTGTAATCTTTGGACGAGCTTGTCAGTATGCGAATGCCCGTTTCCGTGATGACGATATCATCTTCGATGCGGACACCGCCCAGTCCAGGCAGGTAAATGCCCGGCTCCACCGTTACAACCATGCCGGGTTGCAGCACGTCATCGCTCAGCTTGGACAGCCGCGGCGATTCATGCACCTCCATGCCCAATCCATGCCCCGTGCTGTGGCCGAAATATTCCCCGTATCCATAACGTGAAATAATATCGCGAGCCAAAGCGTCTGCCTCGCGTCCCGTCATGCCTGGTTTAATATGATCCAGTGCGTGAAGCTGCGCTTCGAGCACGATATCATAGATCTCCTTCAGCTTCGGATCAGGACTGCCGAGCGCCACGGTTCTCGTGAGATCGGAGCAGTACCCGTCCAGCAGCGCGCCGAAATCAAACGTAACGAATTCGTTCCCTTGAATGACCCGCTCGCTGGCTACGCCGTGAGGAAGCGCCGAACGCTCGCCGGAAGCAACGATCGTGTCGAAGGAAGATGCGGTTGCGCCATGCTTGCGCATGAACATTTCCATTTCGAGATCGATTTCCCGTTCCGTTTTGCCGGCAGCCAGGATCGTCAGAACATGGCTGAACGTCTGATCAGCCAAATCCGCTGCCCGCTGCATAATGCTCAACTCTTCGGCATCCTTGAATATACGCAAATCTTCTACAAGGCCCGAAACCGGCACCAGGCTGATGGGTGTGAGCTGTTCCGAATATGCGGAAAACACGCCGTATGTAACATGGTCCTGTTCGAATCCGAGCGATGTGATGCCTTCGGAAGACAACAGATCCTTGACCGTCTCCATCACCTTCGGCCCGTGCTCGACCACTTTAAAACCGACGGCTTGCTGGGGCGCTTGCGTCATATAACGGAAATCCGTCAACAGATAGGCCTCATCGCGTGTGATCAGCACATATCCGGCTGAACCGGTAAAGCCCGTTAAATATCTGCGGTTGATCGGGCTTGCAACGAGCATAGCCGTCAAGCCTTTGGCTTGAAGCTGTTCGCGCAATTTAACCACTCGTTTGTTACTCATTCTAACAACTCTCCTCTCACCCTTATCCCGTATTAGGAGCTACCCTTCTGGGTCGACCAGGACTTGCAGCAGAGCCGACAAGCCCAATGTGTAACTCGCCGCGCCAAAACCCGCGATTTGTCCGACAGCCACAGGCGCTATGACGGAGGTATGACGAAATTCCTCTCTGGCGTGAATATTCGATAGATGTACCTCCACCGTCGGAATGCGGGCAGAACTGATGGCATCACGCACAGCATAGCTGTAGTGAGTCAGTGCTCCAGGGTTAAGGAGTATGCCGTCAGCCTGTCCGATCGCTTCATGAATACGGTCAATGATAGCACCCTCATGATTAGACTGAAAGAAGGTAATACCGATACCGGCGAGATCCGCCTGTTTACGCAAATTATCTTCGATCGCCTGCAGGCTGAGCGAACCATAAATGCCCGGTTCCCGGAAGCCGAGCAGGTTTAAGTTCGGTCCGTTTATCACCCATATGGATTTCATAGGGCTTCCCACCTTTTCGTCAAATAACCAAAAGCTATTTTACCATAGGCGGCATCGGGTTGAGAAGTTTTTCTTGGCTAACCCGTCAGCTTCTTCGGTTCACGCAGTTTCTCGTCGGTGAATTCCTGCGCAATCGTATAACCGATAAAGAGGCCCCATAATATAAAAATACAAACCTCCGAAATGTTTGTATCCCAGGACAGCTTCTTCACCGGGTCCGTCAGCCGAAGCCAGGGATTGAGCGCAACGAACAGCACCGCCCACCACACGATGCCGTAAACAATCCCGGGCCATGGGCCTCTCAGTTTCCTGAACAAGGCTACATAAATGAGGGAAGCGATGACGGAAAAGGCGATGAAGGACAGCCAACCAGCGATTTGGCCGGCAGTGGTCTTTAGGAATTCATGTTTGAAGAAAGGCTCCAGCAAAAAACCGGGCACGACCTTCGTGAATCTCAACCAGTAAAAGATCCAAAGCACGCCCCCCCAGATCAAGCCGGCATAATAGCCCAGCTCCAGGGCATACGTAAACGGATTGGTTATCTGGTTCTGCTTACGAAATTGATGTTCATGCATGGTTTGATTCTCCTCTTCTTCGGTTATCGAAAGCCCCGCTGTTTCTCCATTTCATCTCTGAAAGTAGTATGCACCGCTTCCCCTGCCCTAATCCAACTAGAAATTACTTTCAAAATTCGATACAATAGTTCATAGAACGAATTACATGTCAGGGAGGGTGAACTGGTTGTCCGATAAGTCAACCCCGATCAGCTATGGAGGCCAAGCTGTAATCGAAGGCGTTATGTTCGGCGGCAAGCATGTGAATGTGACGGCCGTGCGGCGTAAAAATAATGAAATCAAGTTTCTCGAGGTGCCTCGCGAAGAGAAGGCATGGGTTCGGAAACTGCGGAAGATCCCGCTTCTTCGCGGCATCGTCAGTCTCATAGATTCTACTATCAAAGGCTCCAAACATTTGAATTATTCTGCCGATGCTTATGCTGACGATACGCTGGAGCCCGAAGAACGAGAGAAGCAGAAAGAGAAGGAAGACTCCGGCTGGAGTTTAAGCATGATTATCGGTGTGGCCGCCGTCAGCGTGCTTTCCTTTGTTTTCGGCAAGCTGCTGTTTACACTCGTTCCTGTTTTTGTAGAGGATTTCTTTTTTGGCGATACATTTGATCACTATATTGTGCATAACCTGATTGAAGGCGTAATTAAATTAATACTGCTTCTCGTGTATTTATGGGCGATCTCCCAAACACCGGTCATAAAAAGGCTCTTTCAGTACCACGGTGCCGAGCACAAAGTCATCAGCGCATTTGAAGCCGGCGAAGAGTTGACGGTGAAGAACGTTCAGAAATATACGCGGCTGCATTATCGCTGCGGCAGCAGCTTCATGATGCTGACCATTGTGCTCGGCGTCGTTGTCTACTCGGTGGTGCCATGGGATACCATGACGCAGCGGGTCATTCAAAGAATTGCGCTTCTTCCGGTCGTGCTTGGCGTTTCCTTTGAATTCCTGAAATTGACCAATGCCATGCGGGACCTGCCGGTACTCCGTTTTCTCGGATATCCCGGTCTGTGGCTGCAGCTTCTGACGACGAAGGAACCTACTGATGATCAAGTTGAAGTATCCATCGCATCCTTTAACAGAATGCGTGAGTTAGATGCTCAATACGAGAATGTTACAGTTCACCAATCTGTGACAGGAAGTGTGCTGGATCCCGCGAAAGGGTGATAATCCATGAGAAGGCATGCGATCATTTTTTGGACGGCGATTACGTTGGCCGCCATAGGGCTACTGGTATTCCTGTTAGACCCTGGATCAAGAATGAGAATATTGATTCCTCTAATTATTGTTGCTGTCGTATATGTGCTTTACAAGTTCCCGCCACGCCGTTTTAACAAACGGCCCAAGGTGAAGCCTTCCAAGAGGACGGCGGCAAAACTGGCGGCGGCTAAGAACAGCACCGTTCGCAAAAGCAACCCAACTGCTAAACGTAAACAGTATCCGTTTCAAGTGATCGATGGGCACAAAGGAAAATCCGACCCATCCGATGATGTTCCTAAATACCATTAACCGGAAAAACCGCCCGCCCGCGCATGTAAATGCCGGGTGGACGGTTTTTTTAATGTTCGGCATTCCAGCGGGTGAAGAACATCGTGCCAGCCGTCAGACCGGAATTGTACAAATTCTCGCTCTCCTCTTTGGTCAGATTAAAATGGGTGGTGCCAATGCCGAGCGTCGGAATTTTGATCGTGCGATTTCGGTTTTGCTGCTCGATATAACGTTCATCCTGTGCGGAGAGCATCGTCTCGAACATGGCGGTTAACATGCCGATCGGGCCTTCGATCACATGAGGCAGGTTGCTGTTCTTCCCGACCATCTGAAAGCCAAGCACCGGCAGGGGCTTAGGCCCACCCTTCGATTCGCGATCAAAGAGCCATAAGGGGAAGTTGCTGAGCAGCCCCCCATCCACGATATAAACAAATTGTTCGCCGAACGATTTGCCTTTAGCGGCCCTGCCCAACAAACGCAGGATGACGGGGTCAAAAAAATAGGGGATGCTGCAGCTCATGCGCACAGCCTTGGCTACCGGAAAGGTGGATGGATTAATCCCGTATTGGCGGAGATCATCCGGAAGCACCAGCAGCCTGCCATTGGTGATGTCCGATGCCACGATATAAAGCTTGCCTGCCGGGATGTCGGAGAAAGTAAATATCCCTTTGGCCAGCAGGATTTCCCTTATCCAATTCTCCAAGGCCTCTCCGGAATAGAGCCCTTTCTTAATCAACACCCGCAAGGCAGGACCGATAAACTTTGTATTAAAAATGGGTGCCCGCTGGAGAAACGAATGAAATGGCGTTTCCTCGATAATGCGCTTGATTTCGTCAGCACGGTAACCGGCTGCCAACACGGATGCCACGATGGAGCCCGAGGACGTTCCGGCAACGCGGCTGAATACCATGCCGGCATTCTCCGCCGCCTTGACAGCCCCGGCAAGCGAGATGCCCTTGACCCCCCCGCCTTCAAAAACCGCATTGATCTGCATATAAAAATCCCCCGCCTCACATGGTCTAATGACTATGTATGAGCGCGGGGGATGTTTCATACCTATAGGACGTGCAGATTTATCTATAATATGATTGCAATTGATCTTTAATGCCTAACGGATTGTTTAAAATATTCTCTGCTCTAAAGAAAATGCTGCCTTTCACTTCGGCATAGTTCTGATTGTACTTCAATTGATTGATGATTTCCGATGCGCTCTGCCAGCCGATTTCGCTAGTTCCCAGTTTGTAGGGGGCATGACCGATCAGAAGATCTACATCGGTTCCTTGTACTTCACCGGCCCACCAGTCCACCAGCTTATCATAGTCGGCTGCCGGATTACTCATGCTCCAGTAGATCTGCGGTGCCACGTAATCGATCCAGCCGTTCTGGATCCAGGTCCGCACATCGGCATACATGCTGTCATAAGCCGTCACACCGGCTTTCGTATCCGATCCCGTCTTATCCACGGACTGATTACGCCATACGCCGAAAGGGCTGATTCCGTATTCAACGTCCGGTTTCGCGCGATGAATGCTCTCTCCGAGCGATTGGACAAAGGCATTGATATTTCCGCGGCGCCAATCCGCAAGATTGGCGTAGGCTCCATTATTGAACTGGCGGTATGCCGCGTCATCGTTAAAGACCGTATTGGACGGATAGAAGTAGTCGTCCAGATGGATGCCGTCAATATCGTATCCGTTAACGACCTCCATGATCGTATCGATAATATGCTGCCTGGCTTCAGGAATCCCAGGGTTGATGTACAGCTGCTTGCCCGTGTTCACGATCCAATCCGGATGGCTTAGCGCAACATGGGACGGATGGAGCGATGCCGTCAAAATATCGGTGTTCGCCCGGAATGGATTAAACCAAGCGTGAAATTCCATATTCCGTTTGTGCGTTTCCTCTACCATGAAAGCAACCGGGTCGTAACCCGGATCGGCACCTTGAATACCCGTCAACACCTTCGACCATGGTACCATGGTCGATGGATACAATGCATCACCGGCCGGACGGACCTGCACGTACACGGTATTGATGCCAACATCCTGGAGCGAATCCAGCAAGGCGATGTAAGAGGCTTGCTGCTGTTCCGCGCTGGTCTTCGTTTTCGGCCAGTCCAGATTGAACACGGTGGATATCCAGGCCCCTCTGACTTCATCCCCGGTTGATACCGGCGGCGGAACGACGACCGAGCCCGTGGACAGCGAGATGCGCTGTGCGGCCTGATTCCACTCCACTTGAACGCCAAGATTCTCGCTGATGAAACGCAGCGGAACCATGACCCGGCCGTTCTTGATTTCAACGGAAGCATCCAGCGCTACCGATGATCCATTCACGAGGGCGGTTTTTTTGCCGGATGTCAATTGCAGGCTCGAACCGTCCTTTCCGATTGTTACCGTCTTCAACTTCTGATTCCAAGCGACCGATGCGCCAAGTCCTTCACTGATGATCCGCGTAGGAACCATGGTTACGTTAACCTTCGGCAATATGTAAGGAGATACGTCACTGTTAAGGTTTACACCGTCCAGCTGAATGCTGATACGAGCCGCCTTCGCTTGCGCGGTTGGGACCACCGACGGGAGACACAATAGCAGCATGATCAGCACCAACAACCATCTACGAAGCTTCATTTCTATTAATCCTCCGAAAATATGAAATTTGCAGGTAATCTAACCTATTACTATAACCATGTAAATATGACGGTTCAGTTTAAAAAAGCATCTGTCACAAGCGGACAGATGCCACATTACGATTCGTTGACTAATTCGTTATGAACGTCACGCAAATCCTGAAGTCGATTCTCATCACGCTTGAAATATTCCACAAGCGTCTCAATTCTCGTAATGGAATCCCAGCTCAAGTGATGCTCGATTCCTTCAACGTCCCTGTAAATGTTTTCATCCTGTACACCGATCATCTCAAGGAATTCCTCAAGCAAATGATGGCGTTCCATGAGCCGCTTGCCCATTTTTTTGCCTTTGCTGGTCAGAACCAAACCACGATATTTTTCATAGATCAAATATTCGTCCTTGTCCAGCTTTTGAATCATTTTCGTGACGGATGAGGGGTGAACCTCCAAGCCTTCGGCAATATCCGAAACGCGCGCATATCCTTTTTCGTCGATCAACTTGTAGATGCGCTCCAAATAATCCTCCATGCTAGGTGTCGGCATCTTATTCCCTCTTTTCTATAATTGCATAACCCGTGCCATAAAACTGTTTTACCTGCATTAGTAATGATACATGTTTTTGAGACCCGTTGGCAAGTCCTGGTCCAATCCTCATGTTAATATGGGCCTATGTCAATATCGACCTATGAATTGAACCAGCCTTACCCACGTCATTAGAATTTAAGCCATTCCGGCGTAATGCCTTGCAACCAAATCGTGATTTTGTACATTTGATCCGTGAAGAGCAGAACGCCCATCAGAATCATCAAAACGCCGCCGACCTTCATCAGCGTGCTTGAATATTTAAGGATCCAGCGGGTGGAGCCGATGAAAAAGGCCAGAATGAAAAACGGTACCGCAAACCCCAGCGAATATGAGGTGATCAGCGGGAACCACGTTCCCGGATCGGAAGCCGCAAGCGCGATGATCGCCGTCAAAATCGGTCCTACGCAAGGCGACCAGCCTGCGGCGAAGCCGATACCAAATAGAAATGTTCCTATGTATCCGGTCGGTTTGGATTTAAAATTGAATTTCCGGTCCTTCATGAGGAACTTAGGCTGGAAAATGCCGATAAGCATAAGTCCCATCACGATGATCAGCAGGGCGGATAACTGGCGAATCAGGTCCTGGTATTCCGTGAAGAACTCCCCGAACAGGCCTGCCCCCCAACCGAGAGTGTAATAAACAGCAGAAAACCCAAGGATGAACGCGAGTGTGTGCGTCATGGTCCGGAAACGGACCTCCTTGCGGTTCTGTTCGTTCTTTAAGTCATTGACCGACATGCCTGTAATAATGGATAAATAGGACGGGTACAGCGGCAGGCAGCATGGAGATATAAATGAAGCGAAACCGGCCGCAAACGCGATGCCGATATTAATATCAGCCATTTGATTTTAGAACCCCCTTATGTCGTAAAGCCCTTTTTGCCGACAAGCGTAATGATGAGCAGGCTGATCAGCAGCAGCACGATGGTGGCGCCGGGTGCCAAATTAAATACCCCGGCAAGCATCAATCCCCCGATAACGGCAATTTCGGAGATGATCACCGATAATACGATGGAGCTTCGGAAGCTTCTCGCCAGCAATAAACTGATCGCTACCGGAATGGTCAGCAATGCGGAGACCAGAAGCGCGCCAACAATCTTGATGGCAGTGCTTACGACAAGCGCCGTCAGCACCGTAATGATCATGTTCATCCATTTGACGGGCAGGCCGCTGACGCTGGCCGCATCCTCCTCGAAGCTGAGCAGGAAAAATTCCTTGAAGAACATAACCACCACCGCAATGACAACGACGGTTACGCCGCCTACCATATAAATATCTGTGGAATCCAGCGTATAGATGCTTCCGAACAAATAACTCATGACATCCGTATTATAGCCCATTCCCAGCGTGAAAAACAGCGAGGCCAGCGCAACGCCGCCCGACATAATAATGGCGATTGACAGCTCGGCATAACTTTTGTAGGCCTTTCTCAGCTTCTCAATCGCAAAAGAGGCCAGCACCGCAAATACCAATCCTGCGGCAAGCGGATAGACTTCGATCAAAAATCCGAGGGCTACGCCCGCTATCGTGACGTGCGACAACGTATCGCCGATCATCGACAGCCTGCGCAGCACGAGGAATATTCCGATAAGCGGGGCCGTAATCCCGATCAGAACCCCACCGATCAGCGCCCGCTGGAAAAAATCGCTAAGCAAAATATCAAGCAATGACAACGTCTCCTTCTCCTGCATCCATAAGTTTGTTTCTATGATTATACGAGCGAATGCTGCAAGTCCACTTCCACGCAGTTTTCGATTTCATGGGAATGCCGGACGAAAAACTGAATCTTTCCGTTCTGCGATACCGGCGATTCGCCCAGGTAGTCTTTGACCATGTCCAAATCATGGGTGACCATCAGGAACGTCATATGGTGATGGGCATGCATATGGGTGATCAATTCAAAGAATCCGGCTTGGGTCTCTGCATCAATGCCGATTGTCGGCTCGTCCAGTATAAGCAGATCCGGACGATTGATCAGCGCGCGAGCAAGGAATACGCGCTGCTGCTGGCCTCCGGACAGGGCGCCGATCCGTTTATCGGCAATATCCTGAATGCGCATCACTTCCAGCGCGTCCTCGCATTTCTGATGATCCAGGCGGCTCAAACGGCGAAACATTTTTTTTCGATTATATAGACCGGACATGACAACCTCGCGCACGGTGGCAGGGAACAGCGGGTTGAACGCATTTTTTTGCGGGACATAGCCTATTCGCTCCCAGTCCTGGAATTTACGGATCGGCTGGCCGAACAGTTCAATGGTCCCTTCCGCGGCGGGAAGCAAGCCGACGATCATGCGGAGCAGGGTGGTTTTTCCCGCGCCGTTAGATCCGACAATGCCAACGAAGTCCCGCTCTTTTATGGTGAAATTAAGATCCTTAATCACCTGTTGATCCCGGTAATGAAAGGATACATCCTTGATTTGTACGATAGGTTGGTGGCAATCCTGCGCTGCCGGCTCCATAAACAGGCCGCCTTTCTCTCTGTAGTCTCTCTATAATAAATATACGAGTCCGTATACGTTCATAACACGAAAGAAGAGGGGGATATGATCCCCCTTCTTCCTTATTGTAAAGCCTTCGTTAGATTTTGCAAATTTTTCTCCATCAGCGTGAAATAATTCTCGCCGCTGCTTGCCTGCTCCTTGGTCAGCCCCTCCACCGGATTCAGCACCAAGGTTTCCACGCCCGCTTCGTTCGCCAGCGTTTTGGCCAGTTTATCCGATACGAGTTCTTCGAAGAAAATATATTTCACTTCCTTCTCTTTCACCGTCTTAGTCAGGTTCACGATATCCTGCGCTCTCGGCTCGGCATCTGGCGACAGTCCCATAATCGCATGCTGCGTCAAACCGTAGTCCCGGCATAGATAACCGAATGCCTGGTGGGATACGACGATATCTTTTTTCGGCAGTTTGGACAGCTCGCTCGCAAAGTCGTTATCCAGTTTGACCAGCTTCTCTTTTAACGCTTCATAGCGCTGTTCATAGCCGTCCTTATGTTCTGGATCGACCTCAACCAGGCTGTTCTTGATATTCTCTGCCATGACCAGTGCGGATTTCGGGCTTACCCAAGTATGCGGATCCGTATGATGGGTGTCCGTGTTCGTCTTGGCCGCCTCTTCCTCGTGATCATGGCCTGTATGATCTTCTCCGTTGCCTTCCTCATGGCTGTGCTCGTGCGCTTCAGCGCCTTCTTCATGACTGTGATCGTGTTCCTCTTCATGGGCCGCTTCACCATGCCCGTGGCCATCGTCCCCCACGGCGTCGATCAGTCGGATCCCTTGGGAAACGATGACTGGTTTCACTTGCGTATCTTTATCGAGACCCTTTAAGAATCCAGGCGCCCAGCCTTCCAGCCCTGCACCATTATAAAGAAACAGCTGAGCCTTGGATGTATTGACGATATCCTGGCTCCGCGGCGTCCAATCATGAGGTTCCACGCCCGTTGGCAGAAGATTCACGACATTGACCTCGTCTCCGCCGATTTCCTTCGTAAATTCATATATAGGATAGAAGGTCGTAATGACGTTAACCTTGCCTTCAACTATGCTTCCGCCGGATTTGCTTCCGCAGCCCGACAGGATGAGCATCGCCAGCAACATCGAAGTTACGCTCCAAGTCCAGCCGTTCAGTTTGTTCTTGCTCTTTCTCTTGTTCATGTTCATGTTCATCTCCCCCACATTCGCTCCGCTCAACTAATCGTAAACTTTACTAAAAAGATTATAAGAGCAGTTCGACGTGATTGTCAACCAAATCGTAAAAGTTACTATTAGTTTTTCATATAGAACTCATATCCCCCGTATTAGAGGAAAAAAATAACGGCGCACCCTTAACAGGGTACACCGTCTGATCCAACTTAATTCAACGTAAGCGTCATTTATTTCACGATGGCGCCGTTTGGCATGCCCTCCGGCACGGTTGCCAGCGTGAGCTGATCCCCGTAGGAAGCGGCCAAAATCATGCCTTGCGACATTTCGCCTCTAAGCTTCACCGGCTTCAGGTTGGTCACGCAAATCACTTTGCGTCCCACCAATTCCTCCGGCGTATAGAACTTCGCAATGCCGGACACCACCTGCCGCTGCTCAAACCCGAGATCCAGCTGCAGCTTCAGCAGCTTGTCCGCTTTCTTGACCGGCTCGGCGGCGATGACCTGTGCTACGCGCAGCTCAACCTTGGCGAATTCCTCGATGCCGATTTCCTCTTTGAGCTCCACAGGCTCCGCTCCGCTATCGGCGGACGAAGCAGTTGCCGAACCCGTAGACTCTTCCTCGGCTGCCTTCTTGCCGCCAGTCATCGCTTCAGCGATGTAGGCCACTTCCAGCTCCGCATCCAGGCGAGGGAAGATTGGCTCGCCCTTTTGAAGCTTCGTACCAGCCGGTATCGCTCCGAGCTGGCGTCCGCTTTCCCAAGTTGTCAATTCCCCTTCCGCCAATCCGAGCTGTTCCCACATTTTCTTCGGCGTGCGGGTCAGGAACGGCTGCAGCAGGATCGATGCAATCCGCAGCGTCTCGACCAAATGGCTCATGACGGAAGCAAGCTCATGCCGTTTGCTCTCGTCTTTGGCCAGCGTCCACGGCTGGGTCTCATCGATGTATTTGTTGCTGCGGCTGACAAACTGGCTGATCGCGGTCAGCGCAACCGAGAACTCCATATTCTCCATCGCGGTTTCGACTTTGTCATAAACGGACTTGGCCGCTTCCTCGATCGCGGCATCAAAAGGCGTTACGCCTGCCGAGAAAGCCGGAACCTCCCCGTCAAAGTATTTATCGACCATGGCCACGGTGCGGTTCAGCAGGTTGCCCAAATCATTGGCGAGGTCAGAGTTCACCCGCTCCACGAAGCTTTCCGGCGTAAACGTGCCGTCCGCCCCGAACGGAACTTCGCGCAGCAAGTAATAACGAAGCGCGTCGAGACCATACCGGTCGATCATCGTGACCGGGTCGACCACATTCCCTTTGGATTTGGACATTTTGCCGTCCTTCATGAGCAGCCAGCCGTGGGCAAACACTTTTTTCGGAAGCGGCACATCGAGCGCCATCAATATGATCGGCCAATAGATCGTATGGAAACGCACGATTTCCTTGCTCATCAGGTGAACGTCCGCCGGCCAGTATTTGTCATACAGGCTGGTGTCCTCCGTACCGTAACCGAGTGCCGTGATGTAGTTCAGGAGTGCATCAATCCACACGTAGATGACATGTTTCGGATCGCTCTTGACTTTAACCCCCCACTCATAGGTTGTACGGGACACAGCCAGATCCTCAAGACCCGGTTTAATGAAGTTGTTGATCATCTCGTTCTTGCGGGATACCGGCTGAATGAAATCCGGATTCTCCTCGTAATACTGAAGCAGGCGGTCCACATACTTGCTCATGCGGAAGAAGTAGCTCTCCTCCTTCACGAGCTCCACCGGCCGTCCGCAGTCCGGACAATTGCCGTTGACCAGCTGACGTTCCAGGAAGAACGACTCGCAAGGCGTACAGTACCACCCTTCGTATTCGCCCTTGTAGATGTCGTCCTGCTTCAGCAGACGTTCGAACACTTCCTGCACCACCGTGGTGTGGCGCTTCTCCGTGGTACGAATGAAATCTTCGTTCGATATGTCCAGCTTTTTCCACAGATCCTTGATGCCTGCCACGATATCGTCAACGAACTGCTGCGGGGTTTTTCCGGCCTCTGCCGCTTTGCGTTCGATCTTCTGCCCATGCTCGTCGGTCCCCGTCAAATAACGGACATCGAATCCGCGAAGTCGTTTGTAGCGGGCCATGGCGTCGCCGGCCACCGTTGTGTAAGCATGTCCGATATGCAGCTTGTCGCTCGGATAATAGATCGGCGTCGTAATATAAAACGTCTTTTTGTCTGCCATTGTAACCTTCCTTTACCGTGAAATTGAATGTCGCATCAAGCGATTCTTAAGGAAAACCAGCAGTAAACAGCAAAAAACCCCCGCCCCTATGGGACGAGAGTTATTCTCACGTGTTACCACCCAAATTCCCCGTACCCTTGCGGGCAACAGGCTCATCTGCCGTCATACGGCGTCCATTAACGCTGGCTCACGCCGCTTCTTTACGGCAGCCACCGGCTGCAGCGCTCAAAAACGGATCCTCCAAGACCATTTTCCGAAATTCGCCAAGACCGGTTTCCAGCTCCTCCGGCTCTCTGTTCAAGGCAAGCTTTTCGTACTTATCTCTTCCTCGGATATACCTATAATTTCTTACATTTTAATCAAACGAGCCGCAGCGTGTCAAGGTGTGCATCGATCCAAGGCATCGCCCTGGCTGCGGGCGGCATGCTTTCGGTTATCGTCCATATGATACCCCAAAAAAATCGCTATTCCTCTGTCAATGAAGACGACATCTTATCCTTGCGCGGCGGCACCAAATCGATGCCCCCAGGATGAAACGGCTGACATCTCGCGATCCGCTTAGCAGCCAGCCAGGAGCCCTTCAGCGCACCATGCACCTCAATCGCTTCCAGCGCATATGCCGAGCAGGTTGGATAGAAGCGGCAAGTCGCCGGTTTCAGAGGAGAAATGAATTTCCGATAGAAGTGTATCGGCACCTTCACTACCCTGCGCGCCGTGCTCATGCCCGGTTATCCCGATTTCCTCCACCGGCCTGCGAAGTTTCCTTATCGTTATTGTCCTTGCCGCAGTCCCGGCAGTATCCGAACACTTCGAATTTATGCTGGACCACCTGGAAATCGTCCGGTGCATCGGTCAGCTGCATCGGGCAGAAGGTAATCGGATAGGTCTTCTGGCACTGCAGGCAGATCATGTGATGATGATGGTGTTCTTCGCTGCAGCGTCCCCGGAACTTGACGCCTTCCTCGAACACGACTTGCTCCAATACGCCAAGCTCGTACAATACCCGAAGATTCCGGTATACCGTATCAAAGCTCAAACCGCTATACTTCCGGCCCATATATTCGTATACATCCTTGGCCGTCAAATATCCAGGATGTTCCCCAAACAATTTGGCAAGCGTCTTGCGCTGATCGGTAATGCGCAGCCCATGTTCCGACATGGCGTCGATGATCTGTTCCGTCGTAAGCATACGCAATAACCTCCTCTACTTGAAGATACTCTCTCCTTATAATGCCTGAAAAAAATGACAGCGTCAATGAAAGCGGTTGTGAACAGGCAAATCGCCTGCCAAGCAGCCATGAGCTTGAATGGCAATCGGACGGCATAAACCTGCCCCCTCCCTCGGCAAAAACCAACAAAAAGGACAGCCCGGGCCGTGTTTCGGCTGATGGGCTGTCCGCTTGTTGTTTATGAATAAATAGGATTAGTTCTTCACTTGCGGCAGAGGCTGGAGCAGAATGTTGATCGGCAGGCTGCTTCCTGGTGCTGCCGTAAACAGAATTTCCACCGTCTGCTCGTAATTCCCCGTACGATAGAGAACGGCGGCTTCATTCGGTGCAGATACCGCACCACCGCTGGTGTTCGGCGTCTGAATGATGTTTCCGTTCACCATCATCGCGCCCATGTATTTGCCTCCGCGCGGATTCAGCGTGATCAGCGTATTGGGTGCTACACGGTGCAGCTTGATTTTGTACAGAACGCCGAAGTTACCGGCGTTGGATTGATATGAACCGTTAATGCCGTCATACCCTTCCAGGTTCGGATCGTTTGTCTTATCACCAATCGCAAGACGCGTAGGCGTGCTGCCTACCAAATCATAGGATTCAATGATTCGGGTCGAGTCCGGGTAGGTTCCCCGGTTATGAATGCCATCGGCCGGGTGAAGCTTCAGGTATGGCAGTTTCTGGATCGGATCCTTGGCTTCATCGATCATGATGACATCATATCGAATCGGCGAATCCGAATACAGGTCGGCAAACATGGACAGCACCTGCTGATTCTTCATGGTTTGCGCGCTCAAATCTTGCAGGATGATCCGGCTTTCGCCAGGTGCGAGCGAAATCGTCTTGAATGCATCCGCTGACTGCATGGACTCGAGATAGCGCTGCACAGCCGCTTTCCCCGTAGCAGTCGGAATGTTGATCGGACCGCCCAAACCGGTATACTCGGTGGTCAGACGCGCCGTCATCGTGTTGATGTTGGTCGCTACGACGTACATCTTCATGTTCTTCCCGGTTGCATTCAAGTGGTGAATCATGAAGCGCGTGCTGGCATTGCCGATCTCGCGATATACGATACCTTCCTGATAGACGGTTTCCGGAGAGTTGCTGCGAATCAACAGGTACGGCTCGGAGCTTCTCGTAATCGGCATCAGATTCCATGTCGGCACGGCCGATCCGTCAAACGTGTATTTGTCGCCGATGCCCGTAAATAATTGATTGAATTGATCGCGCGTATACAGCACTTCGCTCGTTACGTTGATGATTTTCTCGTATGAGCTGGTCGCCCCATGCTTATCGGTCACGATCAACAGCACTTTATGCGGCCCTGCCGTAAAGAAAGCCTGGTCGTTGTTTTCCCACTTAAACGTAATTTCATCGCCGGGATCGCTGTCATAACTCATGTTAATGTACGTAATTTTCTCACCGATCTTGTATTGCTGTTTATCCGTGTCGAACATGGCCACAGGCGGCGTATTCGGTGCGGATACATGAATGCTCAAAATATACGGATCGCTCCACTCCCCGCTGGCGTCCTGTACCGAATAGGAAACCGTATGCACGCCAGGCTCTTCAAACACATCTTCCCGGCCTTCCCAATGCTCGTCTACGATAGCCAGGCCTGTCGGCGAATAGGCATTCGTCTTGTACGTTACCTTGGTTTGTCCGGCAAAGATTTCACCAGGCTGCACCGTAAAGGATGCCACCGGCTTGGAGCTCAGGCTCAGGATGATCCGCTTGTTCGGCTGGTCGACCCGGTAGGTGATGTCCAGCGCCTGCGTGATGCTGGTAAGCGGCACCATAAACGTATTATTGGACTGGTAAGCCGGTCCCTTCATCGATTTTCGAACGCCGTTCACCGTGTATACGCTGCTGTTTGTCTTAAAGCGCAGCTCATCGTTGCCTCGGATAATAATCGTTTCCTTTGTCTTGCCGTCATAGGTCAGCTTCAGGCCGACACGATCAACGAGGGATCGAATCGCGACATAGGATACGCCATTCTTGACTGCCATAGGCTGTCCGGCGGTATACGCTTTTCCGTTCTGATACATCTTGTTGCTGTTCATCATCAGGATCAGATCATTCGGACCGAGGTTCGGTATGTTCGGAACCTCGCTGCCGGATCCGCCGCCGCTGCTGCCGCCCGGCTTTTCGCCGCTGTTGTTGCTGCCGCTGCCCATTCCGGACAGATCGAGAATCACTTTCTTCTCCGGCTGGTTCACCGTGTATGGAATATCAAGCGCTTGCGTGATCGCGGTCAGCGGTACCATAAACACGTTGTTGCTCTGGTAGGCAGGGCCTTTCATCGGACGCACCTGTCCGTTGACTTTATAATTGCTGCTTCCTGTCGTGAATCGGAGCTCATTGCCATCCTTAATGATAATGGTTTCCTTCGTCTTATTATCGTAAGACAGCTTAAGTCCTGCGCGCTCCACCATGGCGCGAATGGCGACATAGGATACCCCTTGCTTCACGGCCATCGGCTGTCCCGCTTTGTACTGCTTGCCGTTATGGTACATCACATTGCTGTTCATCAGCAGCACCAGTTCGTTAGCGGCTGCATTGGTGGAGCCGACTTCGGGCTTGCTTTCGGACGGGCTTCCCTCTTCGTTCTCAGATACTTCATTATCGGAAGGATCGCTTGCCAAGTCCTCCTGCTGTTCATTGGGTTCAGAAGGTGTGGCATTCGGATCGCTGGTCGTGCCTTCGATTGAATCGGAAGGTGTTTCGGTTGGCGTTGCCGGCGTTTCCTCCGCTTGCTGCAAGTCCGTCTGTTGTTCTCTGTTTGCCTGGCTTTGTCCTTCCACCGGGGACTGCAGCGCTGGTTGCCCGTTTAGCGCCGGAGCTGTAACATCCGGTGATTCAGCTGCCACGGGAAAAGCCATGGATACTTGGGCCGCGGCAAGGACTGTAATCATCGAGATTCGTTTGAAATTCATTCTCTACTCCTTTAAAACTCTCAGTATAGTCTGTCTGCCTCTATTGGACATACTATTAGACGCCGACTTTCCCGAAAAGTTTCTCAGAAATGGCTGGAAAATAGGAAAACCGGAGCATTCCTAGGCAGGAAGACTCCGGTTTGAGCAACCATTATTTAATTATTGACATAGTCCTGATTACCGGTCCAACCGAGAGGATAGGTCTTGCTGATCCTTACCGGAAGCTTACCCTCTGGCTTAACTTTGCCAACCAATACACCCGCGGCGGCATTCATGTAGTAAGGCGTATTCTCGTAGCTGCACAAATATGCGGGAACTGGCGGAAGATCATTGATATCGTACGGATTGCGGGTTGCGACGATAACGAGTGTCACATCCTTAAGCTCGCTCAGCCTGCTAACAAGCTTCTGCTGACCTTGTGGAAGACGGCTCTCGGAGGTGTACGTAGCCACCACGATCTGCTTATATCCTTCCGCGGCTTTAACGGCCTGCTCTACCTCTTCGTCGGACATATCCGTCCCGACGCGCAGATCGTCTGCCTGCACGCCGTAACTTCTCAGGGCATCCCCTAGCGTGTAGCTCTTGCTCCATGCTTCATCGACCTGGGTCGCCTGAAGCAGCTCCGGCCAGATCACCGCAACCGCCTGCTCCGGCTTAAGAGGCAGCTGCCCTTCGTCTTTTACCAACGTGATTCCCCTGCCTGCGATTTGAGCGAGCAACTGCTTGGTCTCTGCGGCAACCTCGCCAATCGGGTGGACGGGAAGCTCTTCGACGAGTTTCGCATTACGCTGTTTGAGCGCCAAAATCCGATCAACGGCTTTGTCGATCAGCTCTACCGAGAGTCTCCCGCTCCGGACAGCCTCGATGACCGCCGTAATCGCTGCCGTCTGCTCCGACAGCGTATGGCTGACCAGCACGCAGTCCGCACCTGCTTCGATCGCGCGTATCGCGCCTTCCGGAATGCCGTACTCCTTGGAGATCGCATGCATCTCGAGGCAATCCGTCACGATCAAACCTTCGAAGCCCATTTCCTCCCTCAGCAGCCCCGTTAATACAGCCTGAGAAAGCGTTGCAGGCAGATCACTCGGCTCAATCGCCGGGAAACTGACGTGAGCCGTCATGATGGCATCGACACCGTCCTTGATTGCTTGTGCGAAAGGGAACAGTTCAACGCTCCGGAGCCGTTCCAAATCATGCGGTACGGATGCCCGCCCCAGGTGGGAATCGACGCTGGTGTCGCCATGCCCCGGGAAGTGCTTGGCCGTAGCAGACACCCCTTCTTCCTGATAACCCTTAATCGCCGCCGTCCCAAGCTCGGCAACGGCATGGGGATCTTCGCCGAAGGAGCGCACGCCGATAACCGGGTTGCGCGGATTGTTGTTGACGTCGAGGCAAGGCGCGAAGTTCATGTTCACGCCGAGCGATCGCAATTCGCGCGCCCCGATTTGCGCCACCCTGTAGGCATCTTCTGCGCTGCCCGCTGCTCCAAGCGCCATATTGCCCGGAATGCGGCTGATGCCTTCATGATCGATTCGTGCGACCATGCCGCCCTCCTGATCAATCGAGATCAGAAGCGGAAACGGTTGGCTGCCCGAAGCGAGCTGCTGCAGGGATGCCGACAGCTCGGCAAGCTGAGGCAGCGTCTTCACGTTCCGGCGGAAATAGCAGATGCCCCCCACCTGAAATTGTTCGATCAGTATGTTGGCATGCTCATTCGGCGTCAATGCGTTGAAGCCGCAGATGAACATTTGTCCTACCTTTTGCTCTAGCGATAAATCTGCTGCCGTCCATTTCATTGATTCCAAACCTACTTTCTATCAATTTAGAGGACGCCGCAAGTCGGAAGAAAATGACCTGATGATTACCTGCCTGCTTTTCGTCCCATCAAAGCTTTAGAGACCCGGCTCCCCGGACATTTCCCGGAATTCGGATGGCGTCATGCCGGTAGCCTTTTGAAATACCTTGGTAAAATACCGCCGCTCATGATAACCGACAAAGGAACCGATCTGTGCAATGTTCTTGTCGCTGTTCACTAACAGGAATTTTGCCGCCTCCATCCGCTGTCTCGTCAAATACTCCACGAAGGTAAGACCGACATGATTCTTGAACAGCAAGCAGAAATAACTGGAACTGATGCCCAGATGCTCCGAAAGCTCCTCGATCCCCAAATCCTGTCCCATGTGGGTGTTGATGTACTCCAGGGCAGACGATACCAATTGTTCAGGCGTTTTCTTAACGGTTTCGGGGTTCGGAGCCTCGTCGATCAGCGAAACGGTATTGTAATACTTTTCTTTCGCCCTCTTCTTGCGGATTTCCTCCCCGATCTCCCGAATCTTCATCTCAAGCTCCCCGTAATGAATCGGCTTGCTGATATAATCCTTAACCCCCAGCTTGATCGCTTCACGGGCATATTCAAATTCCTGATAACCCGTCAGCAAAAAGATTTCCGCCCGGCTTCCTTTCTCCCGGATCCTCGTAATGAAGGTCAGCCCGTCCATGACGGGCATCCGGATATCGCACAGAATCAAATCCGGGTTATACTGATCCGCTACTTCAAGCGCCTCCATCCCGCTGCGGGCAAGTCCGACGACCTTCATGCCCATCTCTTCCCAAGGCAGAACCTTGCTGAGATTGTTCAGGATGGGAGCCTCATCATCAACCAATAATGCCTTCAGCATGCTGCCCTTCCCCCCTGTCATAATTGGGTATGACGCATTGTATAACAGTGCCGCCAGGGCGGCTGGAGCATATGAACAGCCCATAATATGGACCATATTGTATTCTAAGCCGATCGGCCACGCTTCGCAGTCCAAGTCCCCGCCGTTCCTGGTTTACTTTCAGGTTTTGCATCGTCGTCTGTTCGGATACGCCATCCTCGGACACCATATACTCAAACATGGACAACTGCTCAGAGGTCATGCCGAGTCCGTTGTCCTCCACCCGGATCACGACATTGCCGAGCTCCTTCCAGGCAGAGATGCGTATCCATCCCGTATAGGAAATTCCCTCAAAGCCATGCTGGATGCTGTTCTCCACCAGGGGCTGCAGCGTCAGCTTCAGGATGCGGCTGTGCATAAGCTCTTTCGGCACGTCGATCTCGTATTCGAACAGATCCTCGAACCGAAACTTTTGGATTTCAAGATAACTCTGAAGATGCTTGATTTCTTCATCCAGCGTAATTTCTTCCTTGTCCTGTATGCTGATCCGCAAAATGCTGGCCAGCCGGTACACCATCTCGCTGACCTTGCGACCTTCATTCTGAACCGCTAGGACATTGATCGATTCCAATGTGTTAAACAGGAAGTGCGGCTTGATCTGTGCTTGCAGCACACGCATTTCCGCATCGGTCTTCTGCCTTTGCTCCTTCTTGATCTGCGCAAACAGATTGTTGATCCGGTTCATCAAATTGTTGAACCCTTTGGACAGCAGCAGAAGCTCATCCTCGCCCTTCTCTTCTACTCTGGCATTCAAATCCCCATCCTCCACGCGGCGCATAAACCGCACGATGACGGCGATCGTGCCGGTAATCCGGTTCATGAACAGGCGGTTGAATACAATCGCGGTAACCAGACAGATGCCCATGATGACAAAAAACCATTTGGCAAAGGAAGTTACCTCTTGCGACAGCGAGTTCCAATCGGTCACCGAGACGATATTCCAGCCATAATCGTTCAGATGATAAATGGAAACAATATTTTCTTTGCCGTTAAACTTGGCTTTAAAGCTTTGATAGCCTTGCTTAAACTCAACGTCACGCTTCATGTATTGGCTGATATTTTGACCATCCATGCCGTTCTGCGGGTCAAACAGAATGAAGCCTTCATTGTTGACCAGCATGAAGGAGGTGTTCTGCAGGTTGTTAGGGAGCGTCAGATTGCGGAAAATCTCCTCGAACTCCCATCTCTTGATCTGGACGACGAGAATCCCCAGCTTGCGGAGCGTCGTGACGTCTTTAATCAGCCTGATCTGGGTAAACACCGGATCCGCCCCCGTCAATTCCGGAAATTCGTGCGGAGCCAGCCATTTGGGAATCCCGTTCAGCTTCACAACCTCTTCATATAAGGGACTGTTCTTAAACTGCTCATAAGGCAGCGTCCTGAAATCCTCTTTACTGAATATCGGAATGGGTGCTGATTCTTTGTTGAAATGATATAGAAACGCATAACTGATGGCAGGGTGATTATAGAGAAGATTGCGAAAGCTTCGCTGCCTGTCGTTCAATTTCAGCTGGTCCGCATTGGATTCCTTAATCAGGTTCTGCGCATCGGGATCCTTGGCATTCAGGGCCATTGCGAAGACGGAGGTGGCAATCCCGTTATCCGTGACGTACTCCATTTCCTTGAACACGTTCAAAATGCTGTAGCTGATCGCTTTTAGCGAATATTCGGCTTGCTGGCTGTACTTTTCCTCAATCGAGTTGTAGGTAATAAAGAATGTAAATAGGCCCAGCACAAATAACGGAATAATAATGAGCCCCAAAAAGGCCGTGAATAGTTTGTTCCGCAAATTCATACGCATGCTCCTGCTCCTCGTATTACCCCTTGACGCTTCCTGCGGTAACGCCTTCAATGATTTTCTCTTGCAGAACGGCATAGATGATAAGGACCGGCAGCACGCTGAATACGATCCCCGCCGACATCTGGGCGTAGTTCATATTGTAAGCGTCCCTGAAACCGACCATTCCGACAGGCAGCGTTCTCAGTTCATCATTCGATAGGAAATAGTTAGCAAGCAAGAATTCGTTCCAGTTACCCAGGAAATTGATGATAAACACGGTAACGATGGCCGGAACGGTCAGAGGTAAGATAATTCTAGCAAACAAGCCTCCGGACCTCAATCCGTCTATGACCGCGGCTTCCTCGATTTCACCGGGCAGCGACCGCATGAAGGCGGCCAGAATAATCACAGAAAACGGGATGGCATTTGCAACATAGGGCAGAATCAGGGCCATATGCGTATTCAGAATATCCAGCTGCCTCATGATGCCGTATATCGGCAGCAAGAGAGAGTTATTCGGGATCAGCATCCCGATCAAAATACATTGGAAGATGATCGCGCTGATCCGGTTGTATCTCATCCGCGTCACGGCAAAAGCCAGCATTGCCGCAAACAGGATCGATAAGCAGGCCGACAGCACGCCGATGTATAAGCTGTTCCAGAAATACGTGCTGATCTTGGCGCTCACCCAAGCGTTCACATAGTTATCAAACACCAACGTGCCTGGCAATCCAAACGGATTCGTTGCAATGGACTGGTTATCCACCTTCACGGATGAAAACAGGACAAACAGGAACGGATACAGGATGACGAGCAAATAAGCCATCAGGAAAATGTGCGGAGTCAGTTTCTTTATTGCCCTCATCAGTATTCAATCCTTTCGTTGCGTCTGGCAATCAGCACCTGGTAGAGCACCGTTACGATAATCGTGAAGAGGAAAATCAACACGGCGATCGAATTGCCGAAGCCATGCTTGAAACTCGTAATCGCGTATCGAATCATATAGGTTGCCATAACGTCGGTGGAGCCGGCCGGCCCGCCCTTGGTCATAACCAGGATAATGTCCGCGGCTTTCATGGCTCCCGCAATCGAAAGCATGATCACAACGGAGATAATTGGCATTATTAATGGAAGCGTGATTTGGGTAGCCCTTTGGACGCCTGTCGCTCCGTCAATCGCCGCAGCCTCGTCAAGCTCCTTGGGAATGGACAGAATTGCGGCAAGCACCATCACAATGTAAAAGCCGGTCCATTGCCAAGCGTTCGTAATCAGGATGGCGATCATGGCCCATTTGCGATCCGACAGCCAGTAGATCGGCTCGATGCCAACCAATCCCAACATCTCATTCATCAGGCCAAAGTCCGGATTGTAGATGAATCCCCACAAAATGCCGATGACAGCCGTCGACATGATGGAAGGTGCGAAAACCGCTGTTTTATACATCCCTTTCAAACGTTTGACGCTCGCGATAAGCAGGGAGAAAACCACGATGATCGGAACCTGGATCAAGCAGGAAAAAAGTATGAAATAGACATTGTTTCGGACCGCCTTCCAGAAAGCATCGTCATTCAGGGCGGTCAAATAGTTATCGAGCCCGATGTACTTCACGTCTTTGGAGATGCCGTTCCAGCTCGTAAAGCTGTTGTCAAACGCAGTGAAGATGGGATATATGAAAAAAGCCAGAAACAGCAAGAATGCCGGCAGCACAAAAACGATGTATATCAGAGGATTTCTCAGCGCTCTGTTCATGGTAACCTCCGTATTGATGTCTGATGTTGTTTAGGCGAAAGGGCACCCCCATATGCCTTTAGCGGGTGGTGCCCTTCCGTCTGGAATTTTAGCTATTCCTCTGAAGCATTAGCCGCTTCCTGTGCTGCTTGAACATTCTCCAGCATCTTCTCGGCATCGAGTTCGCCGCCGATCACCTGCTGGATTCCCATGCTCAGCGCCGTGTTTACGTCGGCTTGAACAAGCGCATCGAAGGCAGGGAAGGATTTGTTGATTTCGCTGACGCCTTTGAAAATATCCTGCATCAGCGGATCATCCGACGTGGAATTCATCGTTTCCAGATCCATTTTCATCGCCGGCAGTACTCCGTCTTCCTTAAGTCCGCGCAGCTGCATCTCATCCGTCCACATATTTTTGATGAATTCTTTAACCGCTTGAAGCTTGCGAGGATCCTCGGCTACCGCTGCCGAGAAGCCATATCCATTGTTAGCGTCCTGCATGACGATGACAGGGTCGCCTTCATTCACCGGAGGCAGATTGAAATATCCGATCTTGCCGACCATGTCGCCTGCTTGCGCCGGATCTCTAAATACGGAGTTCGCCCACGATCCGTCCATCATCATGACGGCTTCCCCGGTGATGATTTGATTTCTCATGTCCGCGTATTCAAAGCCGAGCTCGCCTTTTTTGAAGTACCCTTTCTCCACCCATTCCTGATGTTTCTTCACCCCTTCCACGACCTTCGGATCGGTCCATTTGGTTTCCCCGGTCTTGAAGCCGTAAGTTACCTCCGCCCCTGCATAATAACTCCACAGGTTATTCGTGGTCATGAGCGGAATCCATGCATCCTTGGAAGATTGCGCGAACGGAATTTTGCCGTCGGCCTTGATGGCTTCGGCGATCTGCTCAAGTTCCGCCAACGTTTTCGGTACGCTCAGACCTTTCTGGGCGAAGTAATCCTTGTTATAGAAAATACCTTCGATGGAACCGCCGATCGGCAATCCATAGATCTTGCCGTCATGCGTGAACGGGTCCAGCGTCGTAAATTTGTCCTTTATGCCGAGCTCATCCAAAATCGGGGTCAAATCGAGCATCAGGCCTTCTTTGGAATATACGCCTGCATCCGGGCTTCCGAATACGTCGAATACTTCCGGCGGCTTGCCGGCAGCCATCTCGCCTCTCAACTTCTCTTTACGATTCACTTCAGAGTCTACAGCGTCCAGCTTGATTTTAAGCCCGGGCACCGCTTCTTCGGTTTTGCTGACCACATCGTTCAGCAATGCGAGTCGGAACTTCTTGGATTCGCCTACTTGCGTATGGCGAACGGTGATTTCAAACGGCTCATTGCTCACCGTTCCTTCCGAGCCGCCTGACGGCTTTTCTGCCGCCTTGTCACCGCCGCCGCATGCAGACAAAAGCGCGGATGAGACGAACAAAAGCGACATGAATAATGCCATACCCTTTTTCTTCATTGTCTTTGACCCTCCCGAAGTCTTTGTATATTGATAGGCGCTTTCCTTACATCTTCATTATAGAAAGCGATTCCACTTTACGATAGGTCGATATTTTTCTATCCAAGGGATAATATCCTCTACAAAAAACAATAACCCTTCCATAAAGAGGAAAGGTTATTGTTATTAATCATAACATATTGTGTTTCATATTATACAACTAAAATGAGTTCAGAACCGACGGCTATTTCTCGGAAATTTCGCCAATCAACCGGTAGGCGCGTGCGACTTCTTCCTCGGACGGTGAAGATACGCCCTCCAACGGATAGGCCATGCCGAGCTCCTTCCATTTGTACACGCCCATCTGATGGTATGGCAGGATCTCGAACTTCTCCACGCCGCGCAGTGTGCGGATGAATTGACCGAGCGCCGCCAAATCGTTCTCGCTGTCATGGATGCCCGGCACGTAAACGTGCCGGATCCACATGTTCCGACCATGATCGGACAGCCAGCGGGCGGTCTTCAGCGTCCTTTCATTGGACTTGCCTGTCAGCTTGATGTGCTTCTCATCGTTGATATGCTTCAGATCAAGGAGGACCAAGTCGGTATGCTCCAGCAATTCTGATATTTTATCCGGCTCGTTATATCCGTTGCTGTCCAGGGTGGTATGCAAATTCCAGCGGCGCTTCACTTCCTTGAACAGCTCCGTGACAAAAGGATACTGCAGCGTCGGCTCACCGCCCGAAACGGTGAGTCCTCCTCCCGATGACCGGTAGTAGCTCAGATAGGGCTCTATTTCTCGCAGCACGTCATCCACCGTCATTTCGTGTCCTTCATGAAGTCCCCAGGTATCCGGGTTGTGGCAGTATTGACACTTCAGGAGGCAGCCCTGCATGAAGAGCACAAAGCGGATACCCGGACCGTCCACCGTTCCGAACGTTTCTATGGAGTGTACATGACCTTTTAGCATGGTGCGTCATCCTTTCTGTATCCGCTATGGTTGTCTTCCAACCTTACATCGATCCGTGGAAGGTACGGTTAATGACATCGAGCTGCTGTTCGCGCGTCAGTTTGACAAAGTTGACCGCATAGCCGGATACCCGGATGGTTAACTGCGGATAATTCTCCGGATGCTCCATCGCATCGATCAGCTGTTCACGGTCAAACACGTTCACGTTCAAATGGTGGGCCTTGCTGCCAAAGTAGCCGTCCAGCATGGCAACCAGATTGTTTACCCGAATGTCGCTTTCTTTGCCCAGGGCTTTCGGCACGATCGAGAACGTATTCGAGATGCCGTCCAGACTATCCTCATAAGGCAGCTTGGCCACGGAAGTCAGTGAAGCGAGGGCTCCCTTCTTATCGCGTCCGTGCATCGGGTTTGCGCCCGGCGCAAACGGCTCGCCTGCTTTGCGTCCATCCGGCGTGGTTCCTGTCTTCTTGCCGTATACCACGTTCGACGTAATCGTGAGCACCGATTGGGTCGGCATGGCATCGCGGTAGGCTTTGTGCTTGCGGATCATGCTCATGAAGGCCTCGACCAGTTCAACGGCGATGCCGTCCACGCGGTCGTCGTTGTTGCCGTAGCAAGGGAAATCGCCCTCGATTTCAAAATCCACCGCAATCCCTTGCTCATTGCGTACCGGCTTCACCTTCGCATATTTAATCGCGCTCAGCGAATCCGCTGCTACGGACAAGCCCGCTATGCCGCATGCCATCGTACGCAGGATATCGCGGTCGTGAAGCGCCATTTCAATCCGCTCGTAGCTGTATTTGTCATGCATATAGTGAATCACGTTGAGGGTATTCATGTAGAGCTTCGCGAGCCATTCCATCATCGGCTTGAAGCGTTTCATGACCTCGTCATAACTCAGAACCTCAGCGGTGATCGCCGGATATTCCGGTCCGACCTGGGCGCCGGATTTCTCATCCTTCCCGCCGTTGATTGCATACAGCAGCGCTTTGGCCAGGTTCGCTCTGGCTCCGAAGAACTGCATCTGCTTCCCGATGCGCATGGCGGATACGCAGCAGGCGATGCCGTAATCGTCCCCATAGATCGGACGCATGAGATCGTCATTCTCATATTGGATCGAGCTCGTTTCAATCGATACCTTCGAACAGTATTTTTTGAAGGCCTCCGGAAGCTTCTCCGACCACAGCACCGTCAAGTTCGGTTCCGGCGCAGGTCCCAGATTGTACAAGGTGTGCAGGAAGCGGAAGCTGTTCTTGGTTACTCTCGTTTCACCGTTCAACGACATGCCGCCGATGGATTCGGTCACCCACGTCGGATCGCCGCTGAACAGCTCGTTGTAATCCGGCGTGCGCAGGAACTTCACGATCCGCAGCTTCATGACAAAATGGTCCACCAGCTCCTGGGCTTTCTCTTCCGTCAGTATGCCTTCAGCCAAATCCCGCTGGATATAAATATCAAGGAAAGAAGATACCCGGCCAAGCGACATGGCAGCGCCGTTTTGCTCCTTGATTGCGGCCAAATAACCGAAATACAGCCATTGGAATGCTTCCTTCGCCGTATTCGCCGGTTTGGAAATGTCAAAGCCGTGCATGCCGGCCATTTCTTTCAGTTCCTTGAGGGCGCGCATTTGTTCGGACAGCTCTTCCCGCAGACGGATCACCGGCTCGTCCATGGCGTCCACTTCAAGCTCGCCGAGTTCTCTCAGTTTGTCCTGGATCAGCGCGTCCACGCCGTATAACGATACTCTGCGGTAGTCGCCGATGATGCGGCCGCGGCCGTATGCATCGGGAAGACCCGTAATAATCCCGGCTTTGCGCGCTGCTCTCATCTCCGGAGTATAGGCATCGAATACGCCCTGGTTATGCGTTTTGCGGATGCCGTTGAAGATATCCACCACCGCCTGCGGCATTTCGAAGCCGTATGCGTTGCACGCATCAATCATCATCCGGATGCCCCCGAAAGGCTGAATCGAGCGTTTGAACGGCTCATCGGTCTGCACGCCGACGATCTGTTCTTTATCTTTATCCAAGTAGCCAGGCCGGTGGGAGGTGATGGTGGAAGGCGTATGAACATCCACGTCCAAAACCCCGCCGTTATCCCGTTCCTTCTTGGTTAAATCCGATACGATATCCCACAGTGCCTTGGTGTTGTCCGTAGGTCCCGCCAAGAAATCATCAGAGCCATAATAAGGGGTAATATTCTCTGCAATAAAATCGTTAACGTCAATGTGCTTGGTCCATTTACCTGATTTAAAACCTTTCCAGCCAACTTCTTTTTCAATCACCGACATATTGAATCCCTCCTAGATTATGCTGCAGCTTGCAGGGACTGGCGGGACCACACATTGATCTATCTCAGACCTTTAATGTGATTATTTTCACGATCAATGGCACCTCTGCCCCGCCATATGCCTTCAAGCTTCTATATCAAAGATCTGAGATTCAGCTTTCTGCTACACCTTTATTGTAGTCCTGTTGATCCGCAGCATCTGTGATAAAAATCACAAAGTTGTGGTTTCCCGTGATGTTTATCACTCTGACTCCGGGCTTCCCTGGCTTCTACCATCATATATAATGGAATTTAGGATCAGCCTTCTGCCCCTTTCCTGGATTAGAAACGTCCATAGAAGGCGTTGCGATATACTTCTGCAAGCTCTGTCACCAGCGGCAGCTTCGGATTGCTGGTCGTGCACTGATCTTCGAAAGCCCGGTCGGCCAAATGCTCGACGTTTTTCTCGAAGTCCTGTGGATCGATGCCAAGCTGCTGGAACGATTCCTCGATGCCAAGTTTGCTGTTCAGCTCGCGGATGGCGGCGATCAGGCTGTTTACGCCCTCCTCCGTCGTTCTTGCCGGCAGTCCAAGAATCCGTGCGATCTCGGCATATCTTTCATCGGCCACAAAGTGGGTGTATTTCGGCCATGCCGCGAATTTCGTTGGCTTTTTGGCATTGTAGCGAATGACGTGCGGCATCAGTATGGCATTGGTCCGTCCGTGCGCCGTATGGTACTGTCCGCCCCATTTATGCGCCAGACTGTGGTTGATGCCCAGGAACGCGTTCGCAAAGGCCATGCCTGCAAGCGTCGAAGCATTATGCATTTTCTCGCGGGCGAGTTTGTCGCCGGTCAGCGCCGATTGCTCAAGATACTGGAACACCAGCTGGATGGCTTTGATGGCAAGCCCATCCGTGTAATCGCTAGCCATCACCGATACGTAGGCTTCAATCGCATGCGTCAGGACGTCCATGCCGGTATCGGCCACCGCCGTTTTAGGCAAGGTGTACACGAATTCCGGATCGATGATCGCCACATCCGGCGTCAGCTCATAGTCTGCCAGCGGGTATTTGGTATTTCCCTGCACTTTGTCCGTAATGACGGCAAACGAAGTTACTTCCGAGCCTGTTCCCGACGTTGTCGGTATGGCTACGAATTTCGCCTTCCGTCCGAGCTTCGGATATTTATAGACCCGTTTGCGGATATCCATGAATTTTTGTTTCAGGTTGTTGAAGTCCGTATCCGGATATTCATAGAACAGCCACATCGCTTTTGCGGCATCCATAGGCGATCCGCCGCCGAGGGCGATGATGCAGTCCGGCTGGAACCGTTCCAACATCTCCGTACCCCGTTCTACGGTCGTTGTCGAAGGATCCGGCTCGACTTCCGAGAACACCTCGATGGCTACCGGCTGTCTGCGCTGGCGCAGGTAATGCTCTACCCGCTCCACATATCCCAGCTTCACCATCATGGGGTCAGTTACGATCGCGACGCGGATGATGTCAGGCATTTTGGCGAGATACTGTGTCGAGCCTTTTTCAAAGTAAATTTTGTCCGGTACTTTAAACCACTGCATATTCACGGTTCTGCGGTTCACCCTTTTCACGTTGATGAGATTGACGGCCGTCACGTTCGACGACGTAGAATTCCGGCCATACGAACCGCAGCCAAGCGTCAGCGATGGTAGGTTCGTGTTGTAGATATCCCCGATGCCGCCTTGCGAGGAAGGCTGGTTGACCAGGATGCGGCAGGTCTTCATGCGATCCGAGAATTGCAGGATGACGTCCTCATTGTGCGAGTGGATGACCGACGAGTGGCCCATGCCGCCAAAAGCAACCATCTCTTCGGCGCGCTTAATGCCCTCTTCCGCGTCTTTCACTTTATAGCAGGCCAGCACCGGGCTCAGCTTCTCGGCGGACAACGGATAAGCAGGACCGACTCCCTCCAGCTCGGCGACCAGGATCTTGGTGCTTTCCGGCACCTCAAAGCCGCAAGCCTCGGCAATCTTGGCTGCCGGCTGTCCGACGATGGTAGGATTGACGGCGCATTTATCCGCTACCATGGCATGCGCTGTCAGCTTCGCCAGCTCTTCCTTGTTCACGAAATAACAGCCGCTGGCGATCATTTTTTTCTTCACGGTATGATAGATCGGCTCCTCGATAATGACGGCTTGCTCGGATGCGCAGATCATGCCGTTATCAAACGTCTTGGATAGAATCAAGTCGTTCACCGCTTGATCGAGGTCCGCGCTCTTCTCGATGAAGCACGGCACGTTGCCGGGACCTACGCCGAGCGCTGGCTTGCCGCAGCTGTATGCTGCTTTGACCATCGCCGATCCGCCCGTAGCCAGAATGCAGGCAACGTCAGGATGGTTCATGAGTGTATTGGTTTTATCCATGGAAGGAGCCTCGATCCACTGGATGCAGTCGGCCGGAGCGCCTTGTTTCACGGCGGCGTCCCGCAGGATGAGCGCGGCTTCCCTGCTGCATGCCTGCGCGGATGGATGGAAACCGAAGATGATCGGGTTTCTTGTTTTGATGGAGATCAGCGCCTTGAATATGGTGGTCGAGGTCGGATTGGTTACCGGTGTGATCCCCATGATGATCCCGATCGGCTCCGCAATTTTTTGGAAGCTGTCATAGGCATTGTCTTCGATGATACCTACCGTTTTGTCGTACTTGATGCTGTTGTGGATATACTCGGTGGCAAACAGGTTTTTGATGATTTTGTCTTCATACACGCCGCGGCCCGTTTCTTCAACCGCCATTTTCGCCAGCTGCATGTGCTTCTCAAGTCCGGCCATGGCCATGGCCTGCACGATTCCGTCGACTTGCTCCTGATCGAGTTTCATAAACTTTTCTTTTGCCCGATTCGCCTTGTCGATCAGACCTTGAATGTACTCTGCTGCCGTTTGTCCCTTCACTTCAACCGTTGTTCCTTTGCTCACAGCCATATCTCTCATCCTCCCATGGTTCATGTTCTTTCTGTCTACGCTTCGATCGTAACACAGACGCTCCTTAAATAATGTGAAATATTTCACAATATTAAAATTTATCTTTTCTGTGTGATTTATACCTGTCTTTTCCCTCTTTCAAGTGAAAGAGATCACAATGTTTGAAATTTCGCCATGATTTCCCTCTTGTTCCGCCCCACAAGTGAATGTTTTCACGTTATAATGTATTTAAAGATTAAACAGATCAAATTTTAGGATGTTAGGGGATACCACCATGAAAACTGTAGACCATGTAATGGAAATCGAAAACTTAGGGAACACGCAGTGCTTCTCGGAACAAAACCGCAACCGTCTGCTGGTCACCATGAAGGAAAGGGTACTCCCTGAAGGATCGCATTTGTTCTGGGAAGGCGACTTCGCCGACAAGCTGTACTTCGTTAAACAAGGAAGAATTAAATTAACCAAATCGACGGATGAAGGCAAAGAGCTTATTCTATATATGTACCATCCAGGAGACATGGTCGGGCAAGCCGATCCATTCTTTAGCAACAACCACAGTTTTTCGGCAGAGGTGCTTGAGGACAGCGTAGTCGGGGTCATCGAGCACAAGGATCTGGAGCTGCTGATCTGCCAGCATTGCGACTTCGCGATTGATTTCATGAAGTGGATGGGTATACACCACCGCATCACGCAGACCAAATTCCGTGATCTCATGATGTACGGCAAGCCCGGCGCATTAACGTCGACGCTGATTCGTCTGGGCAATACCTACGGACAGCATCAAGAGGATGGCACCATTCTCATCAACAAAAAGATCACCCACACCGATCTTTCAAACATGATCGGGGCCACCCGCGAAAGCGTGAACCGGATGTTGAGCGACCTTCGCAAAAAGGACGCCATCGAATATGCCGGCGGCATGATTGTTATCAAGGATCTGCCGATGCTGCAGGAAATTTGCCACTGCGAGCTGTGTCCGAACGAAATCTGCCGGATTTGATCCCCTAAAGCCCCTTTGGTGCATAATATACGGGCATCTGCTTACAATAAACCTTGTCTTTCCAAACCAAATCAAAGGGAGTGCTCAGCATGCGTGAAGGTTTGATTCCTGCTGTTCTTGGAACCGTGGTTTCTGCTTCGGGTGCCGCTCTGCTTTGCAGCAAGTATAAATTTGCCGCAACCGGTATTCTAGGCTTCGGACTGGCTCATATGGTGCTTGGTGCGATCGACCTTGTGGAACATCGGTAAACGATTTGGAAGGCAAGATTCTCACGGCTGTCCTTTCAGTTCAATGACTGAGGAGGACAGCTTATTTATGCTATTCCCCCTCCTATTTGTATACAAAAAAAAGAAACCGTTGCTTGGCAAATGGACGAATGACAGACCATTAACCAAGAACGGTTTCTTTGTTTATTCACCAGGTTGGATTTAATCTGACAATGTAGGAGGATGAAATTCCTCCTCAACACCGCCTATCATTGCCTACTTTTGCTTGCTCCCTTTTCCCGAAGAGATAAACCAGTAAGCCATGCCTACAAACAATCCGCCGCCAATGATATTCCCCAGCGTGACCGGCACCATGTTGCTGATCCAGCCACCGATGGATACCGTCTCGGGATGTCCCGGCAAAATCGTCGCCAGCGTCAGAAGCGACATGTTCGCTACGCTATGCTCATACCCTGTCGCAATGAAGGCAAACAGGCACCACCATATTAAAATCAGTTTCGTGGTTTCTCCTTTGGCCCGAATCCCCATCCACAGGGCCAGACATACAAGCCAGTTACATAATATGCCTCTAAAAAACAGCTCCATGAACGGATCGTTCATTTTCTTGGCCGCTGCCGTGAAGATGAGATGATCGGGCGGCAGCCCTTTGAACAGGCCGGAAGCATAAATCAGATAGCTGAGCAGGATCGCTCCCGCCAAATTGCCGATAAACACAAGTCCCCAATTTTTCAGCGTGTCCCCCATCGTCGTTCGTTTAGATAACGTGCTTATCGTAAAAAACATATGATTTCCGGTGAACAGCTCTGAACCGGCAAACACAACCAACGTGAGCGCAATCCCGAATGCGGCTCCCATGACGAGGGACTGGAAAGGCGAACCGGCGGCTGCCAGCGGCGCGCCCAGCTTAAAGATTAATACGATCCCAATGCCGACATAAGCACCGGCCAGCATGGCCGATACCATGTAGCGCAGTAAGTTATTGTTCATCTGCTCTTTTTTCGCGACCGCGGCATTGACGACGGCTTCCACATCATTGTTAAACATGGGTTACCACCTCTTGGTTTCGTCTGTTGAAGCTGCTTATTACGGCCTTATACACCTACCTCAACCTTTCCGTCCATGGCGCGAACCGGATATATCCGAACTTGGCCCTTATCCGGAGCCTGCACAAGCCCTGTCGAAAGCTCGATTTTCCAATCGTGTAACGGATCGTAAATGTAATGCCCGGATACGATGGCTTCGGCTAACGGACCTCCTTTGGGATGCGGGCTTTTATTCTCCAGAGCAAACCATTGATGATCCGAGGTCCGGAAGACGGCAATCTCCCGGTCACCGATTTGGACCACCCTTCCGAGTTGCGACAGAAATTCATGTTCATTCCCTACCGTGATATAAGTTCCGGTTTCCATAATGCGCAGCCTCCACTTCTCTTGTTCGATTCCTATCCAAGCCATAAGCTCTCTATAATCCGGCAGTCAAGGGGGAATCGTTCTCCCCCTCGATTACTTGCTGCCGACCGGTCTTGCGTCCTGGAATAGCGTATTGCGCAGCTTATCGTCGTTCAGCACTTTCTTCCACGGATCTTCCACTTGCTGCAGGGCCAGCTCTATTCTTCCCACCAGATCCTTGCGCTGTTTAGCATCATCAAGGACCGCCGCACGGATTTGTTCCAGTCCCAGACGCTCTACCCATTCCGACGTTCTCTCGAGGTACTTGCCGGTCTCACGGTAGTACTGCATCAAGGCGCCGCAGATCTCGATCAGTTCCTCGTCCGTTTTCACTTTACAGAACGAATCGGCCAGGCGCGCCTTTGTTCCGCCGTTGCCTCCGACAAATATCTCCCATCCGCCGTCATTGCCGACGATCCCGATGTCCTTCGTGCACGATTCGGCACAATTTCGCGGACATCCGTTGACCGCCATTTTAAACTTCGCCGGAAAGTCCAGCCGCTCGAATTTCTCCTCGAGGAATGCACCCATGCCCATCGAATCCTGCGTGCCGAAGCGGCAGAATTGGGAGCCTACGCAGGTCTTGACGGTCCGCAGCGATTTGGCATAAGCATAACCGGACGGCATATCCAGCTCTTCCCATACGCTTGGCAGATCCTCCTTCTTCACGCCGATCAGATCCAGACGCTGTCCGCCGGTTACCTTAACGACCTTAACATTGTACTTAAGCGATACGTCCGCAATTTTCTTCAAATCCTCCGGCGTGGTCACGCCGCCGTACATTCTTGGCACTACCGTGTAAGTGCCGTCTTTCTGAATGTTGGCGTTCATCCGCTCGTTGACGAAGCGGGATTCCCTCTCCTCCTGATGGGTCACCGGATTCAGCATGGCCAGATAATAATGGATGGCGGGACGGCATTTCGAGCAGCCCCCAGGGTTGCTGAAGTTCAGAACATGCATGACTTCCTTCGTCGTGGTCAGCCCCTTGGCGCTGATTTCGGCGACGATTTCGTCCCGGTCGAGCGTGGTGCACGGACATATGCCTTGTTTGCCTGCCGTCTTAAAGCCATCGCCCAGCACGCTCTGAAGGATTTGCTCCACGACTGGCTTACAGCCTCCGCAAGAACGGGTCGCTCCCGTGCAAGCTTTGATTTCGTCCACCGTCGTAAGGCCTTGAAGCGTCACGGCATCCACAATGGCCTTTTTGGTTACGCCGTTGCAGCCGCAGACGATTTCATCGTCGGGCATCTTATCGAGCGAAAAGGCCTTGCCGTTTCCTTTCCCTGCACATTCGGTGCCCATGATCGAATGATAGATCTCCTCGGTCATGGCCGTCTTTTTTCGTATCATGGATTGAAGGCTGGCCGAATCGCTGACATCCCCGAACAGTATCGCGCCGACGATGATATTGTCGCGCAGCAGGATTTTCTTATAAGTCTTGCGCCAATCGTCCTTCGCCACGATCACCGAGTGCTCGGCCTGCTCCATGAACTCTCCAGCGGAGAATACATCAACGCCGCTGATCTTCAGTTTCGTTGATACGATGCTGCCCTCGTAAGGCTGGCCGTCCACGCCGCAGAGATGCTTGGCAAGAACCTGTCCCTGCTCGAACAACGGCGCAACCAGGCCGTAGCATGCCCCCCGATGCTCGCAGCATTCGCCGACCGCATACACATCCGGCCAGGAGGTCTGAAGATAATCGTTGACTACGATTCCCCGGTTCACTTCGATACCGCTCGCTTGGGCGGCAGCAACGTTCGCTCGGATCCCCACGGCCATGACCACGAGTTCCGCTTCAAGCTCATCCCCATCTTTGAACCGCAGCCCCGTGACTCTCTCATCGCCCATGATTTCCGTGGTTTGTTTGCCTAATAAGAACCGGATGCCCTGCCGCTCCAGCTCCCTTTGCAGCATCCCCGATGCCATGGAATCCAGCTGGCTCTCCATCAAATCCTGCATGAGATGAACCACCGTCACCTCCATGCCCAGGCTGACCAATCCCTTCGCGGCTTCCAGACCCAGCAGCCCTCCACCGATGACGGCCGCTTTCTTGTATGCCTTGGCGGCTTGAAGCATCTGCGTGCAGTTGGCGATGTTTCGAAATCCGATAACTCCCTCTTTATCACTGCCCGGGACAGGCAATATAAAAGGGTTCGAACCTGTAGCTATAATCACTTTGTCATAAGGAACCGTCAAGCCGTTATCGGCCTTTACAACCTTGCGCTCCCCGTCGATGGCGGTGACGGTCACACCCGTATGCAGGGTGATCTGATTGTCCTCGTACCATTTCCAGTCATTCAATACGATGTCGTCCAAGGTTTTGCTGCCTTCCAGCACATAGGACAGCATAATGCGATTGTAGTTCGGGTGAGGCTCCTGTCCGATGACGGTGATGTCAAATTTCCCACCCAATTTAATGATTTGCTCGACCGTGCTTATGCCTGCGATACCGTTGCCAATGACAACCAACTTATCTCTCTTTATATTGGACATCGTTTGATTCCTCCCCAACACGTGGTCTGGTGCTCGTGTATTCCACTGCTTACAAGTAAATTATATCGTGTAAAGGCATATATTTTTGTGATTTTTTTCACATCAATCTTTAAAATTTAAATAAAAATACCAAATAACCCTGTCCGATTGGAACAAGGTTATCCTAATAAACGGCATGCTATATGATTTCGGCTTCCATATAGGCTCGTTCGCCGCCCGGCACTTTTAAATAGGGCCGAATTCCGGCAAATCCCCCCGAATCCAGGTTCACCCCGGTCATCCAGTTCCCCTCCAAAAGGCCTCCTTCCGACTGCATGATGACGGCAGGCGCCTCGATATGCTCCTGGTACAGTACGATGCCGGCCTGAATGGTCTTATAGGCTTTTCCTTGCTGCACCAAAGGCACGGCACTAATATACGTAGGCACAAAATAATGGGCGATCACGTCCAGCTCCTCCCCGTCAAAGAACGCTTCGCTGCCGAGGAAGGGATGCAGCATCACGATTTTCTCGTAGAGCGACCAGATGATCATATGCAGGAATCTTCCCATCCGTCCCTTATTCTGCTCGGAAGACGAATTCAATGTTTCGGTTTCATAACCAATGAACTTCCATCCGCCGGGAGCCTTAACCCACTTCTGGAACATGTCGACCCGAGCGGTGCCGTCTTGGCTAAGGGATGCTACAGCGTCTGGGCTTGTTTCACACACGGCCGACCACAGTGATTCCGGTACATACTGGCTCAGCACCCGCTTGGTTTTCTCAAATATATGAAGCACTTGTAATGAAGCGTTTTCAAGCTCTGAGATGTCCTCTTGTCCATAATGGAACCGGGAGATATTCGTTCGCTTGATCATGGGCTCGCCTCCTTGATATGCCGCCTGGATTATTACATCATATAGAAGGTCCGTCAGCTTGGTGCATGTCCGAATATTTTTGCAGGACGAAAGAATCAGCCATTCTGGTTAGAAAAAAAAACCCTGAAATGAGGATATCTCATGCCAGGGTTTAATCGTCAACGGGAGTCTTAAGATGACTCATCTGTCGACCCATTGTTCTGCCCAGGATGAAATTTGCTCCATCACCGGACGCAGTGCTTTGCCTTTTTCAGTCAGTTCATATTCAATACGTACCGGAGTTTCCGGATAGACATGACGAATCAGTATGCCTTCGCATTCCAAATCCTTCATCCGCTCGGAGAGCATTTTATCACTCATGGACGGAATCAAATTCGAAATATCCTTAAAGCGCTTAGGCCCGCTCATCAGCGTTTGAATAATCAAGCCGTTCCACCGTTTGCCCAGAAAAGAAAAGGCCGATTCGAAACGGGGACACATCGTAACATTTGTAACTTCCATATCCCTTCACCTCTTTACGAAGTCACCTTGTTTATAGAAACTCATAAGCTCACCCATAAATCTAGAAAACTTACGAATTGTAAGTATGTTTCATTTTAGCATATTTTCGAGAAGCTGAAAACCTCCTAGCCCCTTTTTCCCAGAAAATCAGCGTTTATCCCCCTAATATCCGAGCCAAAATATCCAAATCGTCCTCAATCAAAGTGGATAATTTCCTATTATACAGCACCGCCGCTGGATGGAACAGAGGGAATATCTTATAGGTCTCTGGTGAAAACACATAGCCTGCTCCGGGATTTTCCGGATCAGCCGCTTGCTGAACCGGGCCTTCCATCAGCTTGCCGTGCAGCGACGTCACCGTTTCATGGCTTCCGATTAACCGGTGCAGCGCCGTATTTCCCATCGGTGCCAAGATGTCCGGGCGGACCCATCGGATTTCTTCATCAAGCAAAGGCGCATGGGCCAATATTTCCGCTTTGGTCGGCGTGCGATTCGATCGGCTGATGACATTCTCGCCCGAAGGCCTCACGAGCACTTTATCCTTATAGGGCCTGCTTCGCATGGCACTGGTAATATATACCTGGTTCCGTGTCAGTTTCAGACGTTCCAGATACGCGTTCATCTCTTGTCCGGCCTGCCCTACGAAAGGTTTGCCTTCCAAAACTTCATGAGCCCCGGGCGCTTCCCCGATGAACATGATTTTCGCAAAGCGGACTCCCCTTCCGAGCAGGAAGCCCTCAACGGGTTGATGGACGAGCCTGGCCCGGCATATGGCGATGGTTGCGGGATCTACAGGTGCGCTTTGTACTTCGTTCATTGTACAGCCCCCTCTCCTATATCATACAATACCCCATATTCACGTATATTCTATCCCCGGCCGGCAAAAACATTTCGAAAAAGCAGCCCCAACATACCAAAAAAACGAGCCGAACAAGGACTGTACCTTGAACGGCTCGTTCGCTGATGCTTACGATAATGCGCTGTTTATGGCTTAGACTAAAACGGGAAGCGCGCGAACCGGCTGACTGTTGCCGAACGTTTGCTTGCCTGCCGTAGAATGAGCCCAGTTAATCGCATTGGTGATTACTTTCAGCACTTCGGGGTTGTAGTAGGTTGGATAGGTCTCATGCCCTGGACGGAAGTAAAAAATGTTCCCATGCCCGCGTTTGAATGTGCATCCGCTGCGGAATACTTCCCCGCCCTCGAAATTGCTGACGAATACCAGCTCATCAGGGGCCGGAATGTCAAAGAACTCCCCGTACATTTCCTCGTGCTCGATGATGATCGGTCCCGTAATTCCCGCCGCAATCGGATGCGTCGGATTCACGCTCCAAATAATTTCCTGTTCTCCTGCTTCGCGCCACTTCAAATCGCAGCTCGTGCCCATCAAAGCTTTGAACGGTTTGGAAAAATGTCCGGAATGGAGAACGATCAGTCCCATACCATCCTGCACGCGTTTTACGACCTTGCTTACGATTTCGTCACTAACCTGGTCATGAGCCATATGCCCCCACCACAACAGCACATCGGTTGAATCCAGTACATCGTCCGTCAATCCATGCTCCGGCTGGTCGAGCGTTGCCGTTCTAATGATGAAATCCGGATTTTGCAGACCCTCCGCCAAAGCTGTGTGAATGCCCGTCGGATAAACGCTCCGAACCTCATCATGGATTTTCTCGTGCACGAATTCATTCCATATGGTTACGTTAAGCATGTTGCTGTTCCCCCTAATTGCTTATTCGGTTATTCTCTACGCTGTTAGACCCACCACATTTCTCCGAGCGGCTCTTCGATCAGCACTTGCTGAAGGTTTTGCACCGCTTTGGAGAAGCCTTCTTCAACGGACATCAGTCCGTCTTCATGTTCAATGCTCACGACATAGTCATATCCAACAAGGCGAAGAGCACTCATCATATCCGCCCATTCCTTCACATCGTGTCCGTAACCTACGCTGCGGAACTGCCAAGCGCGATCCAGCATGTTCGCATACGACTGCATATCCGTGAGACCGTGTTTGTTCACGTTAATCGGATCAATGCTTGTATCCTTCGCATGGAAGTGGTGGATCGCTCCTTCGCGGCCCAAAATTTGAATCGCTTGAACAGGGTCAATCCCTTGCCACCACATGTGGCTCGGATCCAGGTTGGCACCGATCACTTCGCCTGCGGCTTCGCGCAAACGGAGCAGCGTGCCCGGCGTGTGAACGGAGAAGCCGCCGTGCAGTTCCAAACCGATTTTGACATTGCGGTCTGCCGCAAATTTACCCCACTCGGTCCAGTAAGGAATGACCTTGTTATCCCACTGCCAAGTCAGGATCTCTTGATAGTCGTTAGGCCAAGGCGCTACCGGCCAGTTCGGGTATTTGGCATCCTCGTGGTCGCCTGGGCAGCCGGAGAATGTGTTGACCACAGGTACTTCAAGCTTCTCGGCAAGCTCCACCGTTTTTACGTATGTGTCATGGAATTCTTTTGCGATTGCCTTTTGCGGATGAAGCGGATTCCCGTGGCAGCTCAGTGCGCTAATGATCAGCCCGCGGGATTCCACCGCGTTTTTGAAGTTTTTCAGCGCGGTTTCATTCTCCAGCAGCTCGACCGGGTTGCAATGTGCATTTCCGGGATAACCGCCTGTTCCGATTTCAACTGCTTTAAGGCCCTTGGATGCCACGTAGTCCAATGCATCCTCCAGTTTACGTCCACTCAGCAATACCATAAATACGCCTAATTTCATTGTATAACCTCCTGGTTTAGCTTAGTCATCATATTGATTGCTTGCAAGGAATTTAGTTAACGAAATAAACCGCTTTACCCGTCTTTGCCGATTCATAGATCGCTTCCAGGATTTGCGTCACCACAAACGCCTGCTCCGGCTTAACGACCGGATCCTTATCCTCTATAATCGCTTCAAGCCACATTCTTGCTTCACGGTCCGAGTCGTTTTCCTTGGAGCCCGAATAGAAAGCTACGCCGCCGGCGTTCAGATCCACTTTGGTTTCATACAGTCTGCTCATTTTCTCGCCGTTGATGCGCAAGCCGTCTTTCATGTCGGCTCCGCCTTCGGTTCCCGCCAGAACGGCTTTCGCTTCGCCGATCTCCAGGACGTTAAGCGCCCAGCTGGATTCCAGAACGATCGTAGCGCCGTTCTCCATCGTAATAAATCCGAATGCGGAATCCTCTACCGTGAATTCCTTCGGATCCCACGGACCGAACGCATTCGCCGCATTCTCGCGCTGACCCAATTTATGGAACGTGGATCCCAGCACGCTTTTCGGCTTGTAATTGTCCATCAGCCACAAGGTCAAATCCAGCGCATGGGTTCCGATATCGATCAACGGACCTCCTCCTTGCTTCTCCTCGTCAAGGAATACGCCCCAGGTCGGTACGGCACGGCGGCGGATGGCCAAGGCTTTACCGTAGTAGATCTCACCCAGCTCGCCTTCCTCGCAGATCCCCTTCAAATACATGCTATCGTCCCGGAAACGGTTGTTATAACCGATGGTCAGTTTTTTGCCTGTGCGCTTTGCGGCGTCCAGCATGGCCTGTGCTTCGGAAACCGTTTTTGCCATCGGCTTCTCGCACATCACGTGCTTGCCGGCTTCCAGGGATGCTACCGTGATTTCGGAGTGCGAATCGTTCGGCGTACATACATGGATGACGTCAATGCTGCCGTCTTTCAGCAATTCCCTGAAATCCGTGTACACTTTAGCGCCTTCAATCCCGTATTCGGCAGCTGCCTTCTGCGCACGCTCTTCCACGATGTCGCAAAAAGCGACCAATTCGGCCTGCGCCTGCTTCTTCAAGCTCGGCATATGCTTGCCGTTGGCGATTCCCCCGCAGCCGATAATCCCGATTTTCAACGTGTTCGACATGTCCATTTCCTCCCCATACAGTTGATCTTATTGGAGCTGTCCCAATAGTAGTGCAACGCTTTCATGCGGATTGCCGGGCAAGAGCTCATCATCCTGCCAGATCCGTCAGAAGCTGGTTTGCCTGTTGTTCATAACCAGTTTACAAGAATATGGACCAGGCTTCCAGTTCCCTATTCAGCCGATTCAGCCTGCTGAGGTGCCGGAAGTTTGCCATAACGGTATGTGCTTTGCAGAACGATATGCCTGCCCTCCAGCGAAGACTGCTGAAAGGACTGCATGATCTCCAGCACGTGATAAGCCAGGCGCCCGCTTACGCGATGGTCCTTCTGCTCATGGATCGATTGGATCATATCATGGATGCCCAGACCCCGCTCGTTCTTCCCGCATTCGAAGGCGGGCTCAAGCAATTCCCATTCCTCGGAGCCGTGCTTGCGAAGCTTCACTTCCCCGTTGAAGTAGTTCGGATCGCCGAGACTCAGGCTGCCCTGCGTGCCGTAGATTTCGATCCAGGGCAGATTGGACCCACCAAAGATATCGAAACTGGTAATCATGGTTGCAATGGCACCGTTCTCAAAATCCAGCGTCCCCGCCAAATGCGTCGGCGTCTGAACCGTGATCGGCTTTCCTTGTAGCGGGCCCGAGCCGACGGAACGGTCCGGGATCTGGATGCCTGTGGATGCGCTGATCCGGCTTGCGGGACCCAGCAGCTCTACCAGGGCCGACACATAATAAGGTCCCATGTCCATCATCGGACCTCCGCCCGACGCGTAAAAAAATTCGGGATTGGGATGCCACGCTTCCGGTCCTGCCCCCATCATAAACGCCGTTGCGGCAACAGGTCTGCCGATCAGCCCGGATTCAATGGCCGCTTTGGCCGTCTGTACGCCGGAGCCTAGGAACGTATCCGGTGCGCAGCCGACGCGAAGCCCCTTCTGATCGGCGATATTCAGGACGCGGCGGGCTTCGTCAAGGGTTATGGCCAGCGGTTTTTCACTGTAGACATGCTTTCCTGCTTCCAGGGAGGCGATATCGACATTGGCGTGGCTGGCCGGAATGGTCAAATTAATAATAAATTCAATATCTGTCTGTGCGAGCATCTCCTCAACCGTGTATACGTTCGGGATGTTGAACTCTGCTGCTTTCGCTTTGGCGTTGTCCGGAATGAGATCGGCGCATGCCACGATTTCAACCCAAGGGCTGTTTTTCAAGTTCGTGAAGTATACGCCACTGATGGTTCCGCAGCCGATTATACCTGCTCTCATTTTTTTCATCGATGTCACTCCTTGAACCAATAGATGTGCTCGGACTAGTACAATGGTATTCTTTTATGCTTTCGTTTAAAATGAAGAATATGATTAAAACATGAACAATCTGGTCATTATTTTCTTATTCTTCAAAGGGGACTTTAGCAATGGATTCAAATCTTTCCAACCAAGTCGTAGCAGCGGATTTCTCATTTCATCGCAAACCTTTCAAGATGTCCCTGGCTGACGGTTTCGACACCTATTTGATGCGTTGGCAGACCGACGGCAAATGCCGCGCCAAAATCGACGGCAAGCTGTCGCTCGTCGAGGCAGGGGATCTGTTGATTTTCACGCCCGGACAGCCTTATGAACTTCGAATCGATGACGAATACAACGCATTGGGTGAATTGACCATCGAAAGCGGCGATTATCATATTTTTTTCAAAGGGCCTTGGGCTGACGCGTGGTGGAATTCCAAGAAACGCCCGACCAAAATCAGGGTGCCGCTGGAGGAGCGTTACCTGAGCCTGTTTCGGCAAATTCTGCTCGAGCAGCGGCGCGTATCGGATCCTTATCCCGAGATTTCGGATTACACCGTGCGGATTCTGTGCCTGGAGGTGGACCGTCTGTTATCGGAGCAGCCGTCAACAACTCCCAAGACGTATCTCGCCTACCGCATGAAGAACTACATTGAAGAGAATGCCTCCTCCATGTTCAAGCTGGAGGATGTCGCCGCCCATGTGGGCATCAGCGTTTCCCGGGCAGTCCATCTGTTCAAGGAAGCGTTCGGCACCACCATCATGCAGTACACCATGGACGTGCGACTGAGCATGGCAAAGGAACGGATCGTATTCAGCCCCCTCTCCCTGGAGGATGTTGCCGAAACCTCCGGCTTTGCGAACTACACTTATTTTCACCGCGTTTTCCGTTCCCGATTCGGCGTTTCGCCCAAGCAATTCCGCATGTCCAGCCGAACCTCCAATTAATGGCCATATCTCCACGGCAAAAAAGCGGGCCGACAAAGGTTTTTCCTTGATCGACCCGCTTCTTCTTTGAATCGCATGTAAGATATTCCCTGATTCCGTTACTTCTTGTCAGGACCAAGGCTGGCCGCTGCCTCGGCAACAACGATAGCCAAGTCTTCATTACCGAACATCGACAGGACGCCAAGCAGGGTCTGATCCGGTATTTCGCCAGCCTCTTCTTTGGGCACCGTCAATTCGAGCACGCGCGTCAACCGCTCATTGTCCGGCTGATCCGGATAAGCTTTACGGTACAGCTCAGCCGGATCCAGACCGTGATTCACGCACCACTGGGCAAATACGAGGATCATCATATCCTCATCCTGACGGTACGATTCCGCTATCCGTTCTTCTACGGACTTTCCCGCAGATTCCATGCATTACTCCTCCTCATGCGAACAGGGTTTTATGGGCTCTGTTCGTTCATGAAGACATTATACCGCTTGGTTCCGGTTCAGACAAAGTCTTAAACTAGTCGACCATCTTAACCTGTACCGGGTTGCTCTTCGCTTTGTGCTCATTCTTCTTCTTCATCCAGGTTCCGATGCCGATGACGATGGCAATGACGATAACCTCAAACCCGTACTTCACGACGCCATTTGCGAACCAGCCGTGAATCATCGGCTCTTCCACCACCATCTTCGATGCGGTCCAGGCTAACACCGCAGCGCCGATCGTGATGATAATCGGGAAGCGATCCGTCAGCTTCAGGATAATAGTACTGCCCCACACCATGATCGGAACGGAAATCGCAAGTCCGACAATAACGAGCATGAAGCTTTCACCGGCAGCGCCTGCTACGGCAAGAACGTTATCCAGTCCCATCATGGCATCCGCGATGATGATCGTACGGATAGCCGCCCACATTTGGTTGCCCGCGGAAATTTCATGCTGCTTCTCATCGACCAGCAGCTTGTAGGCAATCCACAGCAGCGCGATGCCGCCGATCAAGCGCAAGCCGGGGATCATCAAGAGCTGGACAACGAGCAGCGTGGCTACGATCCGTATGATGATCGCGCCGACGGTTCCCCACAGGATGACCTTCTTCTGGTCCTCTTTCTGGACATTGCGAGCGGCGAGACCGATAACGATAGCATTATCGCCTGCCAGCACAAGGTCAATGAGGACAATCGACAGCAGCGCGGTCCAAAATTCCATCGACAGCAAATCCATGATTCCCCACCCTTTCTTCATGTTCCGATTAGGCTTTCACCTACCGATGTCCACCACCCAAAAAAACGCTGTTCCCTTCATCGATAGGGTCTACAGCGTTTTTTGGGCGCAAAAATAGACCTCCACCTCATCATGAAACAATCAGGCAAAGGTCTCGCTAAACAACTTATCGTTGCCAATAAAGCCGGGGATGGTTAGTCCCGTAATGACGACTTTACTTACGATATAGAATTTATAAGTCATCGGCAGAGCCCATGAAATTCTATACCGCAAGAAAACCTACCGTTGAAGTCGCGGTTGTTCATCCTTGATAAGGCCGCGACAGAGGTTTTCTTATGAAGCTACTCCCCTTTGGGAACTATTCGGTTGGACACATTATAACATACGAAAAATCGCTTGTATATTCAAATTTTTCCATAGTATCGATTGCGAGAGTCTTCGAAATACGGGCAGCATGCCTGTTTTTTTGCTATCATGGTGCTATTCAGGTCAACGATGCAAAGTGAGGATTCTACATGAAGAGATGGATCATCCCCATCCTATATGCGGCAGTACTGGCACTTGCTTTTTCATACAGGCATGATATCACGGAGTGGTTGGAGAGCGATCCCCCGCTCTTCCTCATGATCCTGCTGGCAGCCCTGCTTGCCTTATTTCCCATTGCCCCCTACAAAGTGGTCATCGCTATTCTCGGGTATGCATACGGAACCGTCTGGGCGGCCGCCATATCGTGGTTCGGAACGACGATCGCCGCCGTCATCCTGTATGCGGCTGTGCGGTCTTTATATCAGGAGCCCGGCAGACGGCTGCTTGGGAAATACACCGCTTTACACAGATTTACGACCGCGGTCGAACGGCGCCCCTTTCAGTCGATCCTGCTCGCCCGCCTGCTGCCCGTGATACCCCAAATGGCCGTCAATCTATATGCCGGCGTCGCCTCCATCCCATTCTGGACGTACACCGCCGCTTCCGCCATCGGCAAAATTCCAGCCATCCTCCTGTACGCCTGGCTTGGCAGCGGATTGGCCGATCATCCGGTCATCTTCGCGGCTGTTGCGGCAGCGCTTATGCTGCTAACCGCTTTGTTCATGGCCGCTTTCCGGTGGTATAAGGGGAGAACGACATAATCGGAGCAATATTTTGGTTTCCTTGACCAAAATGATTATAATAACAATATGACTTACATTTTATATTGTTATAAAACGATGGAGGGATAATAGATGAATAATCGTTCAACCCCAAGCGAATTGGCTACCTTTGCGGGAGGCTGCTTCTGGTGTATGGTCTCTCCCTTTGACGAGCTGCCGGGCATTCTGAAGGTCGTTTCCGGTTATACTGGCGGCCACAAGGAAAATCCGACCTATGAAGAGGTATGCTCCGATACCACAGGCCATTATGAGGCCGTTCAAATCACCTATAACCCGGAAGTTTTCCCATATGAGAAGCTGCTCGAGCTTTTCTGGCAGCAAATCGATCCTACGGATGAGGGCGGACAATTCCATGACCGCGGGACATCTTACCGGACGGCTATTTTTTACCATACGGAGGAGCAGCGCGAGCTTGCGGAGCAATCCAAGCAGGCCGTGGCGGCCAGCGGACGTTTCGACGGACCGATCGTGACGCCGATCATCCCGGCGAGCACCTTCTATGAAGCCGAGGAATACCATCAGGATTACCACAAGAAAAATCCGAGCCATTACAAACGCTACCGCAAAGGCTCCGGACGGGAGGATTTCATTGAGCAGCACTGGTCGGAGTCTGTGGATACCGCCGAGCTTAAGCAGCGCTTGACGCCGATCCAATATGAAGTGACGCAGAACAACGCAACCGAACCCCCGTTCCACAATGAGTATTGGGACCATCACGGGGAAGGCATTTACGTTGATATCGTGTCCGGCGAGCCGCTCTTCAGTTCTACGGACAAATACGACGCCGGCTGCGGATGGCCGAGCTTCACCCGTCCGATTCGCGAATACAACATCAAGGAAAAAATGGATCTCACCCACATGATGGTCCGCACCGAGGTACGAAGCAAAAAAGGAGACTCTCACCTCGGCCATGTGTTCGACGACGGGCCCGGACCGAACGGGCTCCGTTACTGCATCAATTCCGCTGCGCTCCGGTTTGTGCCGAAGGAAGAGATGCAGAAGGAAGGCTACGGCGAGTATTTGCAGCTGTTCGAATAAAATCCAAGTTTCCAAGTGCATTGCCCTTGAAGGGGCAATGCACTTTTTATGGGGTGTGGTTGAACCCGTTTATTCAATTTGGCTGCACGGGGTAATATACAGTACATACGATGAACAGTTGAATTGGAGGGATCGTACCATGCCTTGGAGCAAAAATGATTACCCGCCATCCATGAAAAATCTGGAGCCGCGGGTGAGGAATAAAGCCGTGGAAATTGCCAATGCCTTGCTGGAGGAGGACTACGATGAGGGACGTGCCATCGCCATCGCTACCGCCAAGGCACAGGAGTGGGACGAGAACCACCCCAAGGACGAGAAGTAAGCGTATCAAGCACATGAAAGAAGCTCACCCTACATGCGGGTGAGCTTCTTTTATTGGGACCGCATTATGAACGGCCGCTAACGGTATGCTGCGCTGTTTTCGGAGTAACCGGAGTGCTTGGGGCACGGACCGCCTTCCGAACCGGTTTCTTTTCCGCTTTCTCGGTACCGTACGTCACTGTGATGGTGATCACTTGCCCGGCAATCGATACGGCTAATATAGTATATAAGGTTTCAACCAGTGGCATATAGAATAGCGATAATAGCAGTACTACGGCATCCATCAGGAAAAACACCGTCCCTACCTTAAGCCCGCTCCACTCGCTGAACAGCACGGAGATTACGTCGTCGCCGCCTGTCGCCCCGCCATAGCGGAGCACGATGCCGGCTCCAAAGCCCGTCAATAATCCGGACAGCAGCGCGGCTGCCAGCAAGTTATGATTCAGATCGATAACCAGCGTGGAATACCGCTCGATCAATGCGTAGAACAAGGTGAACATGCTCGCCGCAACAACGGTATTGAAAATGAATTTCCGGCCCTTGATGAACAAGGCAATCAGCAGTACCGGTATGTCCATAAGGACCATACTCAATGCTGGCGGAATATCAAGCGCATACTTGCCAAGCAGCGCAAGGCCGACAAAGCCGCCTTCGGTCAAATGATTGTGAAAATTAATGTGATAATACGTAAAAGCCATTAAAAACGTTCCGAACAACATCGCTGACATGGTGATAAATGTGTTTTGTCTTTTCCTCATACAGGATCCCTCTTGTCGTAGTAGATTGGTCAGACATAGGCCAATCTCTACCTTGAGGCAACCTGGAGGAGTTCATCCTTCGAACCATAGTTCCCATCCTTTCGTAGAGACCGTCCTTGTCTTCAGACGTCCGACTTCGCTCTACAAAGGAAGCTATGTGTATGAGAGATCATAACGTTTCCAAATCGTCCTTTGGGGATTCGTCCTTCGGGGACACATGGTATCCTGATCCTTTCTCGTTTTAGTTAGAGTGCTAACATTATTATAACACAGTTGGCATACAAGCTAAACAGCAGGCTTGAATGAATTGGAATCTCTATATGGAATATGTAAAAAATCCGGCTTTAAGAACCTCCCTCGCCTAAAAATGTTGTTCACATATTCGCTAAATCCGATGTGACTTAAATCACAAGAGCGGCTTTATCGCCTGTCTATACTTAAAAGGGAACACCAATTCGACTAAGGTATCTTATGAATCAAGGGGGAGTCTGCATGTTAAGCCAACGTACGATTGAGGTCGTTAAATCGACCGTGCCGGTTCTGGAAACCCACGGCACGGCGATCACAAGCGCATTTTACCAAAAATTGTTTCATCATCATCCGGAACTTCTTAACATATTCAACCATGCGAATCAAAGGGAAGGAAAACAGCCCTTTGCCCTGGCCAATGCCGTATACGCAGCCGCGGCCCATATCGACCGTCTTGAAGCGATCGTCCCGGTTGTTAAACAAATCGGACACAAGCACCGGGCATTAAACATTTTGCCGGAGCACTATCCGATCGTCGGCGAAACGCTGCTCGGCGCCATGAAGGATGTGCTTGGCGATGCCGCAACGCCCGAAATTATCGAGGCTTGGGCCGAAGCTTATGGCGTCATTGCCGATGTCTTTATCGGCATCGAAGCGGATATGTACCAGCAAGCCGCAAACAAAACCGGCGGCTGGAGCGGATACCGTAATTTCGTCATTGACCGGAAGGTGGAGGAAAGCTCCGTCATTACTTCCTTTTATCTGGTACCTCAGGACGGCGGGGAAATTTCCGATTATCTACCCGGCCAATACATCACGCTTCGGGTAAAACCTGAGGGCGAAGCCTATTATCATAATCGTCATTACAGCCTCTCGTCCGCACCCGGATATCCTTACTACAGAATTACGGTGAAACGCGAAGACGAGCTGGATGGAAAGCCTGCCGGCATCGTCTCCAACTGGCTGCACCGTCATGCCGAGGTCGGGACCGTTCTCGAGGTCACGGCTCCGGCCGGTACCTTTACGCTGGATACGGACTCCGATCTTCCGCTTGCCTTGATCAGCGGCGGCGTCGGTTTGACTCCGATGGTGGCCATGCTGGAATCCGTGCTGCTGAATCAGCCTGAACGGAAAGTAACCTTTATCCATGCGGCCAAATGCGGCAGTCAGCACGCAATGAAGCTGCATATTGATGAGCTCGCCTCGAAGCATCCGCAGCTAAGCACTTACGTCATTTATGAACAGCCGGAAACGGAAGACACATGTCACCAAACCGGCTACATCGATCTGGAGTTTCTTCGCAAAACGGTCGATCCGAAAGCCGACTTCTATTTCTGCGGGCCGGTTCCGTTCATGCGTGCCGTGAACGGCCATTTGAAAGCGATGGAGGTGCCTGCTGACCGGATCCACTATGAATTCTTTGGTCCGGCCGGTACGCTGGAAAGTTAATATTAGTCTAACCGTATCTCAAAACCAAAAAGGATGCCCTTCTTCTGCATGGGGGGCATCCTTTTTGGTTTGATGCCTTCCGGCGGCATCGATCAGCCGTGAAGGGTGCATCGACTCATTGCTCTGTCCGTGCATGCTCGTTCAGGGTTCTATAAAACCTATGTATAAAGCCGGTTCAGGCGTCGGCAAAGGGATATGGGCTAAACGTGCTTGCCCTGCTCTCGCAGCAGCCGGTTTACCGTTTCTCTTCTTACCCCGATCAGCTGTCCGATCTCTTCCTGAGTCAAATATTCGGTCAAATGTATCCCTTGGGAATATTCATCCAGCCATTGGATCAGCAGTTCCAGCCGCTCCGCCGGCCCGCCCACGGTTAAGTGATCCAGCCGCATCTGCATGAACCTCACCTTTTCCTGCAGCAACCTGGCAACCTCGAGCGGTTTTTGCGGATCCTCTTGAAGCTGTCGATACCAAGCTTCTGCCGATATTACCTCCACTTCGCTCTGAATCAGCGCGATCGCGGTTCCATGCGTTTCCTTCGGGCTGATCAACGAGTGATGGGGTACCGTTTCGCCGGGATATAAAATATTGAAAAGCACCATATTTCCGTTGGCATGCAGACGGGTCACCTTAAACAATCCGCTCCGAATGTGATATAACTGATCCCCGCTATCCCCTTGCCGGAACAATATTTCGCCTTTATGCAGTATCATGGTTAATCTCCTCCCGAAAAAATGCAGTTATCAGGAGTGTAAACGATATGCCGCCATGAATCCACCGGGGGTGATCACAAATGCCAGAAATTAATGGTTGCAGGCCGAATAAGGATGGCATACCATGTATATAATAGAACGTATGTTCTTGTATTTTTTCATGTCCGGGGATGTGTCTCTTATGATGAAACCTTCCACTCCTCCTCCGCCTTCGGTCGAAGACGAAGCCCTGATCAAAGATTATCTGCTGCATGACCTGCTTCAGTCTGTTCTCGAACGGGATATTGGAATCCTCAAGACCCTCAAGCTCAAAATGGCCGATATCTATATTTTAAATCTGCAGCATATCCAAAAAGGGATTTCGGCACAAGCCTGGTCCATTCAACAGCAGATGAAGCGGCGCGGCATCCGGATTCAAAGCCAGGGCCGTACCTCCGAGGAATGGCTGCAGGTGCATTATCTGTGCCGCGGGTATGAAGGAAGCCTGCTCTGCGATCGGCCTTCTCTCAAGGAAGAGATAAAGGATCGGCTCGTTTCGTATCTTGGCACGGATTTGGCGGCATACTAGCTCCAACTACGTACAAGACAGGAGCGCTCATGAAGAATATTCTCCATATATATTCTGCCGATATCCGTAGAATCGTCAGCAATTGGGCTGCAGCCGTCATCATCGGGGGTCTTGCCCTCCTTCCTTCTCTATATGCCTGGTTTAACATCGAAGCTTCCTGGGATCCCTACGGCCAAACCTCAGGTGTATCCATTGCCGTTGCCAACCTGGATAAAGGCACCACTCTTCGCGACCAGCCCATTAACCTGGGCAAAGAAATCGTGGAGTCCCTGCATCACAATGAGAAGCTGGGGTGGCGGTTTACGGAGGACAGCGAGAATGCGATACAGGGGGTGCGGCGCGGCACCGATTATGCCGCCATCGTCATTCCGGAGAACTTCTCCGCCCGGATCGGCAGCGTACTGACCAATGAGCCCGTCAAGGCTCAGATCCTCTATTACACGAACGAGAAAATCAACGCCATTTCGCCCAAGGTGACGGCCCAGGGGGCATCTGCCGTCGTGGAGGAAGTCAGCAAAAATTTCATCAAAACCGCCAACGGCACCATCTTCGAGATTTTTAACACGCTCGGGATCGAGATCGAGAACCAGCTCCCTGCGATCAACAAAGTACGAAACTTGCTGTTCCGGCTCGAAAAAAGCTTTCCCGAGCTCAACGAGGCGGTGAGCACGGCCCAGCAGGATATCAAGCTGGCCAACCGGTTGGTTCAGCAGGCCGATGCCGCTCTGCCCCGCCTTGAAGGGATTGCCGCGGACGGCAAGGAAATGGCCGGTGCTCTGGCGGAGTTCGCGAATCAGGCCGCAGGGGCCTCGAAATCGCTGGAACCTGCGCTGCGGCAGGACTTGGAGGTGCTGGGTGCAGCCACCGGAGGGCTTTCGCAAGTGCTGGACGCGCTAGGGCAAAAAGGCATCGACCCGAAGGAGCTGGCCAGCCGCCTGAACGCTGCGAAAGAGCGCGCTGAGACTGCAGCGCAAGCCGCGGCCCGGCTGGGGCAATTATTCAAGCGGCTGGGCTCGATCTCCCCGGCGGCGGCTTCCGCGGTGGCCAAGCTCGAGGACATTGCCGCACGATGGACCTCGGCTCAAGCCGTGCTCCAAACCATCGCCCAAGCCGTGGAACGGGGGGAGGAAGCACCTGCGGATTCCATCGATACGCTGAAGAAGCTGACCGATGACATTACGGGGTTGACCGACGCGCTGCTAAGTCGGTACGACAGCGAAATCGGCCCGGCGATAAGCAAGGCCTTCACCAAGGGCGCAGGTACGGCCAAGCGCGTTCAGCAGGAATTGACCCAGGCGCTTGCCAGCGTCCCCGACATCCAGCGTTTGCTCCAAGATGCCCGGAAAGGGCTCAAAGTGGGGGGCGAAGAAGTGCAGCTCGCCCAAAATCGTCTGCCGGAGGCGGAGCTTCGGATTACGCAGTTGGCCAACCGGCTGCGAGAGATGGAAGCGGAAGGGGATATCCAAGAGGTTATCGATCTGCTGAAAAATAATTTCGAGCTCGAAAGCCAGTTTTTTGCCGAGCCGGTTACGCTGGAAGAGAATCGCCTGTACCCCATCCCGAACTACGGCTCCGCGATGTCGCCCTTCTTCACGACCTTGTCCTTGTGGGTAGGCGCCCTGCTGCTCGTTTCTCTGCTCTCCGTGGAGGTCCATGAGGAAGAGAGAAGTTTTCGCAGCATCGAGATTTATTTCGGCCGCTATCTCACCTTTCTGACCATTGCCCTGTTCCAGGCGCTGTTCGTTACCCTAGGCGATATTTATTTGCTGGGAACCTATGTGGTGAACCCCGGCTGGTTCATTCTGTTTGCGCTGCTGATCAGCTGCGTTTTCATGCTGATCGTCTACACGCTGGTGTCCGTATTCGGCAATGTCGGAAAAGCAATGGCGATCGTTCTGCTCGTGCTGCAGCTGGCCGGCGCTGGCGGGACCTTTCCGATCCAGATGACGCCGCCGTTCTTCCAGGCATTGCATCCGTATTTGCCGTTCACCTATGCCATCAGCATGATGAGGGAAGCCGTCGGCGGCATCCTGTGGGATATCGTCATCCGCGATATGCTGCTCATGCTGGTCTTCGCCGGGATCGCGCTTGTGATCGGAATCGCGCTCAAGAAGCCGATCAACCGGGCCAGCAGCGGGCTGATCCGCAAAGCGAAGGCTTCGAAGCTCATTCATTGACCCCCTCCGGCGGGGACGGACAGAATGACGAGCGCTCTGCCCCCCGAATGTTCCCATGCGTGAAAGGACACCCCGAGCGGCTTCTTATTGAAGCAACGGGGTGTCCTTTTGGGTTATGGCGAAATCATTCATGATGGGATTGCTGTCGAAACTCGCTCAATTTCTGCAGCGTATTTGCTTCCATTTGGCCGAGCCGCCAGATCGCAATCTTCGAAATGCCCGCCTCCCCCGCCGCATCCATCCATCCGGCAAGGGTCGTTCCGTCCGCATACCATACGGTATGCCCGATGCCTTGGTCGTCCGTGTACTCGAAGTATAGGGCCCCGCTGTCCGGATCCCGCTTCGGTTCGTCCGGGCTGGCACGCGCCAGCTCTACCGCACGCTTCTCCGTTAAAGAGACCGCCTTACCATCCTCCGCCCAGTCAAACCCGCCAACCGACAGCGCGATGGCATGATCTCCCGGCAGCTGCCGCAGTTTGCCCCCCAGCTCCTTGATCATGGCATAATCCGCCTTCGGTCCGGGTCCGCTATGCCCCCCGTACAGGTTGTATGCCATCAGGACATAATCCGGCCCCTCCGGCAGCTTAAGCGATGACAGGGATACGCCCGGCTCCAGCACGATTCGGAGCGAGAGGTCTTCCGCCCGGAGGCGCTCATACAGCTCCTCGTACAGCGCGGAGAGGTTGGCCCCATCCTCCTTGCGGACCTTCTCGTAATCCAATTCCACGCCGTCGAAACCATGCTGGGATGCCATGTCCAAAATTTGCTTGATATGTTGGCTGCGGCTTTCGGGAGTAGCGACGAGCTGGGATATCAGGTCCGGATCCTTCTGTTTGGCCGTTCCATCGGTATGGAAACGATCGTTGACGATCGTCAGGATGCCGCGAGCCGGCTCTCCTTCCTTGGACGCCTCCAGGAACGCAGGCAGCGCCTCCCGAAAATCCGACGTCAAGTAAAGCTCGTCTTTATGATTGAAATAGGCTGCAAACAGCTTGATTTCTTCAAGCTCACCACTGAGCTGCTTCCAATCTGCCATGCCCGTCTCCCACTGCCAATCCGTAATCCAGGCAGACAGCTTGACTTGCGCCTGCAGCGGCTGGGGCAGCATCGATGGCTCCTTCTCTTGATCCTCCAACCACCAGAAGGAGACGGCAGCACACAATACCGCAAACCCCGCAGCTGCCGCCCATTTCTTCGTGCGATTCTTCATTCGTTGTTCACGCCCTAAGCTCCCCAATTTTTAGAAAGTCTCGACAGCCCAGTCGACCGCGCGGTTCATGCTTCGCTGTATGCCGGTCAGGACACCGGCAAGTCCGGACGGCTTGTTCGTGAACAGCAGCTTACGTTCGCCACCCGGTGGCTCCGACACAATCGTGACATCTTCAAAGACGGCGTCGTAAATATCATCCTTTTCGTTCTGCTCATGATACTCCGATTCAAGCGCCACGCCTCCTGCGCCGATCGATGCATCCACAGGCTGCCGGTCCAGAAGCAACTGTCGATCAACGCTCACGGACAGGGCATCGCCTTTCACCGAAATCTCCAGCCACCGATCTCCGAGTATGTTGACAGGGTACTCATTCTCATCATCCCGGTCTCCGGACAGCGTCTGTTCCTTTGAATAGACCGAAGCCTTATCGAATTGCAGATCCTCTTCGCCCCATGCCACCTTCGGCAAGGCGTACGTGAACAGCTCCTCGGGAGCTTGGCCCGATTTCTTTTGTTCGACCACCACGTGGTTGTTCTCCAGGAGAAGCCTGAGATACGAACCCTTCGTTCGGTCGTAACGGACATAAACCGACTGCCGTCCTACCACATTGCCGAGCGCTCTGGCCGAGACGGTGACGTCTTGCTCCTCGCTGCTCTTCAAATACAAGCTTCCTGCCTGGGACGGGGGCGATGTGACCACCATCCGGTTATCCCTAAATTCTGCCGCTCCGCCAAGCAGCTCCCACTTGTCAGCCTGCTCCGTGTCGCCCCGTACAAACTGCATAGGCTGCCCTTGGTCCTTGCGCAGCTTCATTAACAGGTGATTGGTAGACCAATACGGCGCAGGCTGGACCCGGGTCAGATTATACAGATCGCTATCCTTCGAATTAAAGGCAACGCCTTCCCGGTTGAAATTCATCCCGAACAGCTTCTGAATCTGATCCGTATTGGCATTCGCCACAAGCTGATTCATTCCTCCGCCGAGCGCATTGGCGTGCATGATCATATACGTAACCGGAACGTAACCCAGCGATTCCGTGTAAACCTTGTCCATTGCCGCATAGTCGGCCCGGATCCGTTCTTCCATCTCCGCGCGGTTCTCGAGCGGAATCATGTTCTCGTCGCGGATGAAATCCATCAAATAGTGGTTGTAATATTCCACGTTGGATTTGACCGTCAGCTCACGCTCGTCTTTTACGCCGACATAACGGCCTTCATTATCGAAAATATTGATATAGGTCAGCCGGTTGCCGTTAGTCCCAAGTTCCCAATAACCGGTGCGGGTCATCTTCAGCATGTCCTTCGGCTGCAGAAATTTCCGTTCGCTGTTGCCCATTTTGTTGGCATAGGACAGAAAGGTAGCCTTATAATTATATTTTTCAAGCAGCGGCTGCGCGAACAGCGCGGAATCATTCCGCCCGTCTTCAAAGGACAGGTACAGCGCCTTGTCGGGCAGCTTCTTGCCATGGCTGTAATAATCGATGATATCCTGCTGCGAAACCGTCGTATAGCCCTGTTCGTACAAGGCCTTCAGCTGGGCATCCAGCTGGGTCTTGGATACGAGCTTGGATGTCCCGGTGCGGCCGACTCCGAAATAGGACAGGGCAATAAAGCCCTGATCCTGACGCCAGGCGGATCTGTCCGGCTCCTTATATGTTCGAAAATCGAAAATCGCATTGGCCAGCAGGACGGCTGCAACGGCCAATATCATGACCTGTGCCGTTACTTTGATGATTTTCCTGCGATTTTTTTGCCGAACATTGAGGGCTGTTTTTTGTTTTTTAGCCATATGTCATCCTCACTTCAATCCTCACTTCAACCGCTTTGACACGATCAGAACGGTAATCCGAATTTTTTGCCTTTGCGCTTGCGGGCTTCCTTCTTCTCCCTGGCTTCGATATCCTGCGGCGTTTCCCGGGTCCCCCACGTCGATTTCCAGAAGGTAAACCAAGCCACCGGCATCTGCCATAACAGGACGAATTCATAAAAGAGGCAAAATACGAAGCCGAACACCCAAAGTCTGCTCTTCCGGAACAGCAGGTGGGCCAAGCTCATCAGCAGCGCCATCAGCAGCAATCCCATCAGGAAGGTCCCCGGGAAAATACCGTGAACGATCGGCACGTACATGAGGTTGTAGGCAACCACGACAGGCGCGGCAATCGGCACGATCAGGCCTATGTAAAAAAACAACGCCATAAACGGCTCTTTGCGCCATATGAAACTTCCGGCCCGCAGCGATTCGCGCAGCCAGGAGCGCTTCCACCGCATCTGCTGCTTCAGAAACACCTTCATCTGCGAAGGCACGATCGTCGAGCAAATGGCAGAATCCTGGTAAGCGGTACGATGCGTTTTCAAAATAAAGTTCGTCATGCTCCGGTCGTCTCCGAAGGTGGCGGGCCTGCCCAGAAACTTCTGGTTCAGCCAAGCGTCCGCATGCTGCACGATCAGCTCTTTCCGGTAGCAGGATAACGGACCCGACAGGCAGGTCACGCTGTCAAACCAGGACTCTGCCGCTTTCATGATCCGAAAGGCGATATAATAACGGACGGTCTGCAGCTTCGTCATGTTATTGGTATATTTGTTCTCGACGTCCGTCCTTCCGGCAACGCCGCCCATCTTGGGATCCTGAAAGGGCTGGACCAGGTGACGAATCGCCGTCGGATCCAGGAAGCTGTCCGAATCCACGAAGACCACCAGATCATGCTTGGCCATCTCGACGCCTTTGACCAGAGCGGCCCGTTTGCCCGCATTCTCGGGCAGTACCATATAGGATAAGCGCTCCCGGGTAGCGTAACGCTCCGCCTCGGAATGAATCAACTCGATCATGTCTTGGATCTGCTGTACCGACTGGTCCGTCGATCGGTCATCCACCACAATGACCTCCAGCTTGTCTACGGGATAGTCCTGGTTCATGCAGCTGAGTATCGTGCGTTTGATCCATTCCGCTTCATTGAAACAGGGGATGATAATGGATACTCCCGGCGTATAATCCGGATTGATCGGCACATCGCGGTACAATGCTCCGAACAGGTAGCGCGTCAGCAGAAACAGGGCCGCGATCAGGCTGTACAAATACAGCACCATGTTGTATTTGAAATAAATGATGCTCTCCGTCCGCATCAGCATGATGAAGAGCACCGCCACGAGCAGCAGTGCGCTGGCGGAATATACGGAATACCCCCACCGTTTGCGCTGAAAATAATCCGTGAGCGGTTTCTCGAACTCCAAGGCAAGCAGATGCTCTTCGCCGGCTTCGGTCGAATTCGAGGCTCTGCGAACAACGGCTGCATCGATCCTGACGGCCGATTCGAAGCCCTCGGGCATAGCCCCCGGCGGGATGCGGAATCGTGCCTTCACTTTGTCGCCGACTTCGAGGCTTGAAGAGGCTTCCGGCAGCCTGAGCAGAAGGCCCGTGGCCGAAATATCGGCAGCCACGCCCTGGATCCCGGCTTTTTTCTTTTTCCCGTCCGGGACCAGCAAAACTTCAAAATCCGCCTCGTAACGCAGGCTGAGCATCCGCAGCTTGTTGACATACTCAGAGCTGGACATATCCTCTCCGGGCTTCTGCGCCCGGTTGCCTCTTCGGTCCGCGTTCATCCGGATCTGCTCCGGATCGGGTACATAGGAAAGAGTCCGCCTGTCCGTGCGCGGAAGCGTTAGCACTTCCTTGGTGCTCTTCGGTTGCTTTCTTTTTATAATCCTCATTGCCTTCTCCCATCGTTATCTTACAAACTCCAATAATGAAAGCCATGGGCTTCGCATTCGGTTTTTGGATAAGCTCCCTTCACGTCGATCAGAAGCTTCGCCTGTTCAGAACTGAACATGTCCTTGAATGCCGCAATCCCGAGCTGCTTGAACTCCCGGTGAGCGACCGCCACAACCGCAATCTGGATTCCGCTCAGCTCGCTCATGTCCGACAGTTCGATGCCGTATTCCTCATATGCCTGCTTCGGGTCTACGTGCGGGTCCGCCACCATCGGCCGGATCCCGTAATCCTGCAGCTCCCGAATAATATCGATGACCTTGGAATTGCGGATATCCCGGCAATCCTCCTTGAACGAAAGGCCCATGACGGCCACCTTCGCCTTCATCAGATCTATCCCTTGGCGAATCGCAAGTTTAATGACGTGCTGGGCGACGTATTTTCCCATGCCGTCATTGATATGCCGTCCTGCCAAAATAATCTTGGAATGATAGCCCGTATCCTCAGCCTTATACGTCAGATAATACGGGTCGATTCCGATGCAATGCCCGCCGACGAGGCCAGGGCGGAACGGGAGGAAATTCCATTTCGTTTCCGCTGCGCGCAGCACGGCATTCGTATCGATGTCCATCTGGTTGAACAGCATCGAAAGCTCATTCATAAAGGCAATGTTGATGTCGCGCTGCGCATTCTCGATAACCTTTGCCGCTTCCGCCACCCGGATGGTTTCCGCCCGGTGAACGCCTGCCTCGATAATCAGCTCATACAGTCTGGCAACCGTCTCCAGCGCCTCCGGATCATTGCCGGACACGATTTTCACGATGGTCTCCAGCCGGTGGACCTGGTCTCCGGGGTTAATCCGTTCCGGAGAATACCCCACCTTGAAATCCTCGCCCAGGCGCAGGCCCGACTCCTCTTCGAGAATCGGAATGCAGACTTCCTCCGTAACGCCCGGATAGACCGTTGACTCATAGACAACCACCGCTCCCCGTTTCAAGGCGCGACCGACCAAACGGCTGGCATTCCGCACGAATTTCAGGTCCGGCACATTGCCGCTTTTTACGGGTGTCGGAACGGCCACGATAAAGCAGCGAGCCTCCTTCAGCTTGTCCGGATCCGAGGTGAAATCGGCCGCACTGCCCGCAAGCAAGGCATCTCCGATCTCACCGGTAGCATCGAATCCCCTGCGATACTGAGACACCTTCGCCTCGCTCAGATCAAAGCCGATGACATCCAGCCTTTTCGAGAACGCGACCGCCAGCGGCAGTCCGACATAACCCAGTCCGACGACCGCCAATTTATCCACGCGATCCAGCATGTTTTCATATAATTCCATTCTACTCCATCTCCATTGCGGCCTGGTCCTGCAACTGCATCATGTCCGCCATTTTTACAAACATGTATCCTTTATCCTTGAGGCCTTCCAGCACGCGGGGCAGCGCCTCAATGGTGTGAATGTCATCCAGCATATGCAGCAAGATGACGCTTCCCGGCTGCGTCTTGGTCATAACCCCGTTCACAATATCGTCGGCACTATTGGAAATATCCCAATCCAGCGTCGTTACGTCGTACATGGCAATCACCGGGTAACCGACCGCCGCCAACGATTTGGCCCGTTTATCGTCGACCACGCCAGTCGGCGGACGAAACAACATGACAGGCTGCTGCTGGATGGCTTCGGTAATGACCTGATGCGCCTTGACGACATCCTGCTGAAGCTCTTCGGGCGTCAGCGATGTAACGACGGGATGGCTGTAGGAATGGTTGGCCACGTCATGCCCGCCTTCCACCATCGCCCGCGCCAAATTCGGATTGCTTTCCACGCCTTTGGCCCGCAGGAAGAAGGTCGCTTTGACATCATGCTCGGCCAAAATATCGAGTATACGGGTCACCGTTTTGTCGCTTCCAAAATCGTCAAACGTCAGGGCGACTTCTTTTTTGTCCGTATCGACTTGATAAACCAGCTCATACTTCGCCCGTTGATAATCCGGATTAATGCGGGCTGCATCATATCCCGGAATTTGCTCGAGCGGCTTTCGCTCGCCCCCGTTCTGCACCAGCTCATCCAGCGTAACCAGGCGATATCCGATATCGTCCACGGCCTTGGCAATGTATTTTATGGAAGAGACCACTTCCGGATTGACGTCGGTATTCATGGAGATGATGCCCCCTCTGGAGACGAACTTCGCCACGTATTCTCCAATGGCTTCGGCACTCTGCATATCGCGGTCCTTCGGATTGATGTTATAGCTGACAACCGCCTTCATTCCAAGATGCGCTGCCGCCAGCGGCACATCTTCCGGGTAATCGCCCGAACGCGTCCGGACATAGCGGGGCTGGGCGCCAGTCTCCCGTTCAATAACGTCGTTGGCCAGCTTGATCTCCTTATAGATCTGATCGTAATTCAGCTTGTTCATATCCAGCTGATTGAGCGTATTATTCTCGATTTCATGGCCTCCGGCCAAGATCGCGCCCGCAATGTCCGGCTCCTCCGCCACTCGGATGCCCGGAAGAAAGAAGGTCGCCTTGATTCCGTACGTTTCCAGTTCATCGATCAGTGCCGTCATGGTGGCTTTATCACCCATGCCGTTAAAGGTCAGCGCCAATTCCTTCCTGGCCGTATACACGTACGGAATTTCCCTGCTCTTCTCCCCGGTATACCGCTCCACCTTTTGAGCAGGCGCTATCGGACCTCCCGCTTCATCGCTGGAGGCAGCTTTACCGCCAAAAAAACCGCAGCCTCCCATAAACGCCAGGATCGCCAGCAAAGCGGTCATTCGGGTAATTATGCTAAACACTCGGTTACTACTAGAAACTCTCTTCATTTGAATACTCCTTTAACATTTCAAACAGGGCTTATTCTGGAGCCCCTCCTGAACAAACCATTAGAATTTAACACCAACCTGACGTAATTGCTATGCTTTTTTGAAAAAATTCATAAATTCCACCTTGCTTCAAAAATCAATGATATAAGAGCTTAGGAATCGTCGTCCATATTATGTAAAGATTTGCCCTTTGTTTCAAAGCATGTTCCTCTGCCTGCCGCTCAATGATTTTCATTATAGAATTCGGTTCTCTACAATTTCTAGACAATACCGGGCAGACCCGATTTCTCTTCCCTTCCTTGGACAAAAAAAATACCCCCGAAGTCTCTTGGAGACCTTCGGAGGTACGTTGAATGAGTGAATGATATGAAGTTGTTTCCTTGTAATACGGAGCAGAGGCGGCAGGCCATCATGGCAATATCACCGCTCTTCCCCGCCCATCGCGGTTCGTTTGTGGACCCAGGCCTGATAATGATGGACGGCCAATCCCGCAAAGGAGGAATGGTCGCTGCCAAGCCTGGCGGCGCGCAGGGCTTCGTCCTCCATCTCCTGCTCGCTTTTGGAATAAAAGGTCAAATGCTCGCCTTCTTCCGTATCCCCGAGCTCCATGCCGATCCACACGGATTTGCCGAGTTCGTCAGCCTGCTCCAGCTCCTCCTTGGATAATTCATACATCTGCTCCCCACTGTCGCGGTATGCCATAACGGCAATCGCATCCGTATTTTGGATCATCCAGCGGCTGAACGAATCGGTATCCGCTCGGCTCGGTCCAGGTATCGAATCAAGCCAGAACGGAACCGCGGCACTGAACGGGAGACCCTGACGCTTGGCCTCCCGGACCCAGACTTCCGTGTTGGCGCTCCATTCTTCCACCACCTGTTCCTGTTCACGATCCCACCTGCGCAGCACGTAAGGCTCCACATCGAACTGCACGCCCTCGAATTTCTCCTCAGGTGCGGAAGCCTGGTTGTACTCTTCCAGCCAGGCCAGCAGGTCCATCCCTTTTTGCCGGCCTTCCTCATAAGCCCAGTCAGGGTGGCCGTTCAAAGCATGGACGCTGATGCCCTGCCGATGTGCTGCAGCCACGAAATGGCGGTACTCCTCGTCCGTAACCTCTTGTTGAATTTGCAAAAAGATCGTTGTAATGCCTTCCCTGCCGCTAAAGGCTACAATCTCCTCCGTTTCGCTTCGGATCAGACTTGCATCCCACAGCCAGGTAGCCTTATTTTGATTCACCTTGCCTGACGGAAGAAGAAAAAGGATCAGCAGCAAAAGACAGATGCCGGCAGCCAGGATGATCCACTTCGCTTTTGCATTGATATGCCTCAGTCTTCTCGTCCATTTCATCAGATCAAGACAGCCTCGCCCGGCTCAGGCACATGCTGAACGGAGTGGCCGATCTTGTATATATGAGGCTCGGCATACGCTTTAAATGCATTCCGCGTGTCCAAGATCGGCACGCCGGCGGAAGCGATCGAATGATAATCCAGATTGCTGTGGTTCGTAATGAGGACGATGCAATCGTACCGGCTGAATTTCGCGAGATCATACTCCACGCTGCGAATCGTCTCGCCTTGCTTATCCACGAAGCTGTTGGCATACGGATCGTAGTAATCCACATAAGCCCCGTTCTCCTTGAACTGTTCGTAAACTTCAAGGCCCGGGGATTCGCGCAAATCGCTGATGTCCGGTTTGTAGGCCATGCCTAACAACAGGATATTGGAGCGCTTGATCGATTTGGCATATTCATTCAGAATCGTTGCCGTTTTGTTGATCACGTAATAAGGCATATTGTCATTGGTGGATTGTGCCAGCTCAATGAATTTGCTGTAAAAGCGGAAGCCCTTGGCCTTCCACGATAAGTACATAGGATCCAGCGGAATGCAGTGGCCGCCGATGCCTGGCCCCGGATAGAACGGCATGAAGCCGAACGGCTTGGTGGCCGCCGCATTGATCACTTCCCATACATCGATGCCCATACGGTCGCACATCATGGCCATCTCGTTGACAAAGGCGATATTCACGCTGCGGAACGTGTTCTCCAGCAGCTTGGACATTTCCGCAACTTTCGGATTGCTGACGGGTACAACCGTCTCCACGTACTGCTTGTACAGCGCTTCGCCCAGCTTCAGGCAGGCATCCGTCGTCCCGCCGATCACCTTCGGCGTGTTCCGTGTATTAAAGCGGCTGTTGGACGGATCGACGCGCTCCGGCGAGAAGCACAGATAGAAGTTCTGGCCGACCTTGTAACCGAGCTTCTCGATCGGTTGTTGAATCAGTTCCTCCGTGGTTCCCGGATACGTCGTGCTCTCCAGCGTAATTAACAGATTAGGCTTCATGAAGCGTTTGAGCTGATCGACTACCATTGTAATGTAGGAAGTATCCGGGTCTTGGTTCTCACTGAGCGGCGTCGGCACGCAGATGCTGACCGCGTCAATGACGGCGATCATGCTGTAATCCGTTGTCGGCTTAAAGCGTCCGGTCTCCATGCATGCCGCAAGCTCTTCGGACGAGATGTCCGTAATATAGGACTCGCCGCGGTAAATGCGGTCGATTTTGTCGGAATCCAGGTCGATGCCGATGACCGTAAATCCTTGTTTCACCATTTCCACAGCCAGCGGCAAGCCTACATAACCTAGTCCCACAACACCCAGTACAGCTTTCTTATTTTCAATGGCACTCAATAAAGTTTCATATTCCTCATTCACAAGTATTCAACCTCCATCGGATGTATAGTCTATTCGTCTATTTCTTTTGTTCGTCGGCCAAAAGACAGACTTGTTTGTTGAACTCTTTCCTTGCGATTAAAGAACCTCTTCAGCTCAACTAATCACGTATCAATCTTCAATTCTCATCTAACTAAAAGCTTTAATAACCATGTGTTTAATGAAGGCAGCGGCGGATGCGGGCATCCAGCTCCACCGGCGAGAACGGTTTGGTTACGTAGTCATCGACCCCGTTTTGGAAACATTGGCTGATGGTTTGCTCTACCCGCTTCTCGGTTAACACGACAATTTTCGGCGGCTCCTTCACGTCCAGCTGCTGGATATGATGAATGAACGGCAGGCCGTCGATGCCATGCAGATTCAGCTCGGTCAGGACAAGATCCGGCTCCCATTTCGGGATGAGCTCCAGTGCCTCCAAACCATCCACCGCTTCCAGCGTTTCGTAGCCCTGCATGGCCAAGCGAATTTGTAAAAATTCCCTCACCGTGGCATCTTGGTCCACAATGAGAATGCGGTTTTGGCCGCTGTCCGCTTCCTCCTGCGTAAATATATGAATATCCGAAGAGGTGCTGAGCCTGGCGGTTTCCGACATCTGCTTCAACGTCTGCCGAGGCGGCGCTTCCGTAAGCGCTGCAAGCGTAATACGCGGGTCCGCTTGCTCGAAACGGCCCTGCAGATGCTGCTTCAGGAGCAGTGCCTGATAATGGGCGGCATCCAGCGTGTAGCCAGGCAGGGTAACCGCCGATACGCCGGTATTGGCGTCGTGCAGAACCTCGCCGTTTACGCCGGTCAGCTGGTTCACAAAGCTTTGAACCTCCGCCAGCTCAGCCTCCGTCCCGGACGGATTGCCAGCACAGTACAGAAACAGCAAGGCTGTTCCATTGGGATGTTCTCTCACTTCCTCCTCCACGCGGCCGTAAAAATCAACGGCCTGCACGCGTTGCAATGTTGCCGATTGAGACATAACTGTAAGTCCCACCTCTCTTTATATTTTGATGCTGCATTTGAACCGGGCCTTGAAGTCAAGCCGCTTCGTTCTTATCTTTCCAGCTCTGCCGGGTCATGGTGCCCCATGAATTGTTGTTTTGCAAATATTGAATATGTCCCTGTACTCTCCACAGCACGCCCAGCTGATGGTAACCCACAAACTTGAGCGCCGAGAAGAGGAGCATTTTCACCAGATCGGACAATTTGGTATACCGGCGGAAGGCGATCTCCTCCAGGATAAGGGCCCCCACGCTGAGCAGGTACCCGCTTAAGAAATTGACAAGCCCGAACACGACCAGCACATGCCAATTTGTCATATCCAGCAAAACATATCCAAGCAGAGCCAGAAGGCCCGTAATTCTGAAGTAAGGGTTTAGCGCTTCGAAAATAACGTTGTAGGGCATGGTCAACAAGCCCATGACTTTATATTTCGGATTGAACACCATATCCCGGTTCTCGATCATGTTCTTCAAGTTTCCGCGTCCCCAGCGCTTGCGCTGATTGGACAAAATGTTGTAGCTGTCCGGCGCTTGCGTCCAGCACACCGCTTCCGGACAAAAGGAAACGCGGTATTTGATTTTATTTTCCAGCATATAGCGGTGCAGCTTGATAATGATGTTCATATCTTCGCCGGGGTAACCGCCGCGATAACCGCCAACCGCAATGACATAGTCTTTCCGGAACAAGCCGAAGGCCCCGGAGACGATGATGAGCCCGTTGAAATGGCTCCACCCGATTCGGCCCCCTAGAAAAGCTTTCAAATATTCAATCGATTGGAACATCGGCCACATCCGGCGCGGCAAGGATACGTCCTTAACCTCACCGTTCTCGATGACGCAGCCATTGGCAATCCGGACGTCGCCGCCGATCGCCACCGTCTCCTCGGGATTCTCCATGTACATCCGGGCCATCCGGATCAGCGCATCCTTCTCCAGCAATGAATCCGCATCGATGGAAGAAATCAGCGGATAACGGGACAAGTTGATGCCCGCGTTCAAGGAATCCGCCTTACCTCCGTTCTCCTTGTCAATGAGGTACAGCTGCGGGTACTGCGGATTATAATAAATGCCCCGCACCTTGTTCGTGCTGATGTTGCCGCGGATCTCCGGATTGGGCAGCAGTGTCAAACCATACTCCTCAATCAGCACCTTCAACGTTTCGTCGGAGGATCCGTCATTGATGACGATGACCTCGTAGGTTGGATAGTTTAGCGTCATGAGGCAGCGGACATTCTCTGCGATCGTCAGCTCTTCGTTATAGGCCGGGACCAGCAAGGATACCGATGGTACCAGTTCCGAGCCCGAAAGCGTATTGTATTTGGAATACGTCGCGCGTCTGAAAATATCCTTAATATTTCTGAAAGAAAACATCAGGATTACAAAATAAAGCGCGCTAACGATCATGACGTAATAAATCGCCACCATCCCGTAAGTGAGCAGGATATCTCTAAGCAGTGTAATCTCCCCCTACTCCTGCAACCGTGCCGATCCGTTTGTTCGTTTGAACGCCGAAATAACGATCGTACACCAGTTTTCTTTTATTAAATGCCACCATTTGCTCGACTTGCTCGTATTCGCCTTCGTTGGACATGATCCGTTCTATCCGGTACAGCGCCGTTTCCCTGGCTGGACCTTCACCTGTAAGCGCGGCTTGGCACAAGGTCTCGAAGCCTTGTTCTCCCAACATGGCCAGACTCTCCGCGCTGTTGTTCCGCACATGCCAATTCTCGTCCTTCAGGGCCGAAGCCAGGAGCGGAATGCTGCCTGCGGCATGAAGCCGACCGAGCGCTTTCGCCGCTGCCGCCCGCACTTCCCACTCATGATCATTCATGAGCGCCGCAATGGTGTCATCCTTCAGGGCCGGGTTCGAGCCAAGATACAGCTTGACGGCCTCGGCACGCACGTCCTTCTCCTCGGATCCGACCAATCGGTCGAGTGCCGGCACGACGGCCGGAATGGCCTGTCCCCACATGGCAACAAGCGAAACCTTGACCAGTCCGGGATCGGGATCGTCCAGAAGCTTGCGCATGAGGCTGGCCGAATCCAGCCGGGTCTCCAGCAAAATATCGGCAGCCATATGGTGAATGGCTTTATCGTAAGACAGCAGCTTGGACAACATTTCCCGAATCTGCTGGGACGAAACCGCGCTTTTGGCAATTGCCCGCGCAATGATGATGGTCATCGGACCGTATCTCGTCTGGTTCATCAACTGCTGGAGCTGGGGAACGGCCTCTTCCGCCCGCATCCCGCCGAGGCGGTAGACCGCTTCAATACGGCGGTCTTTCCTCATGCTGGATAATGCCCGAATTTCCTGTTCCACAAACCCGGCGTCCCGGCACAAACGCAGGAGCTTCTCTCTGGCGTCGCCTTTGAATTGCTCGATCCACTCCATAAACTTGGCTTGAATGACCCGGCGTTCGGCCGACGTCAATTTGCCTGGCGGCAGCTCCAGCGTCGTATCATCATGCAGATGACTCTGCACATACACAAAGTAATCATGGTGTTTTTCCGTAAATCGTTCCGTTTCTCTTTGTATGGCATTATGCTTGATCTTCATTTGGAACAACAGGATAATGCCGGCTGCAATCAGGCCGAGGCATACATAGACAAAGACGTATGCCATTTCTAAATTTGAAAACATCTCCGATGGCTCCTCCTTTTATTTAGCATCTGGCTGCCGCCCCGTTTCAGGGAGACGCGTGAATATTTCCTGCATATCGTAATAGCTTTGCTTCAAGCGTTCGCTGTATTGGGTTGCTTCCCACAGCTCCCATGTATAAGGCTCGATGTCCGACAGATGAATGGACTGCTCCGATCCTGAAGCTGGTTTGCCGGTATTCTCGGTTCTTTCAGTAATCCATGGAACCAGCCGAATACCATCCGCCGTGGTCGTGCTGAACGTGCGTTTGTCTTGAAGCGGACTGTAGTCCAGCACCTGCAGCGAGCTCGGATCTCCGAATCCTAGCAGCATCCACGGAATCCTCATCTCGACGAAGCGGTCTTGATACTGCCATGCCGTAAGGGAGTTGAAATCCGGAGATTCCGGATCGCTGGTTCCCCGTTTCAGCGTGCCCACCGTCTCATCCACGAACGGATGGGAGAATCGGGTGTCCGGCGGATTCATCAGCAGGCTGATGGCCAGCTTCCAGGAATGGAACGAGCCGCCCGGTACGACGGGATCGTCCTTCGTTCCCTTGGCTTCCTCTCCCGGCAGCATCCAATAGCCTTCCTTGCCGTACAACCGGCTGTGGAAATCGTAAGATGGCGCTATGGTTACCTGAGATTCGTCCTCTTGACCAACCTGAATCAACGTTTCCAAAGCACCGCCGGTGAGCGTTCGTCCGGCCAGCTCTTTCTTCGGTATATCGCCGCCAGGGATGGTGTCCGCTCCAATGAAGAGTTTGGAACGTTCGGGATCGAATGCCTCGTCCAGCTCCATGCCGATATACAGATAAGCCTCGTCATGCGTCAATTTCATGTTTTTTACGCCCGGAGCCGTACCGGACCAGGTTTTGACTTCCCCTTCAGGAAGCTTATCCCAGTCGGTCAAATCCCCGTCGATCGTAATTTGTTCCGCTTTACCCGGCTGCATCGCCAGAACGCCGAACATCTTTTCGTTGGTCAGCACATTCAACCAGAATGCCCGGCGGTCTGCCGGTATTTCAAAAGGCATCGTATTCCATGTTTTCTTGAACCATTCGTCCTGCCACATGAACAAAATCGCTCCGGAATAGCCTTCGTCGTAAATATCCTGGGTCAGCGAGACATTCACTTGGCCTTGCTCCGCTTCGTCATGTCCCCCTTGGTCCTTCCCTCCAGGACCGTGGTGGGAAATACCGATGGAGGAAGGCACGCCGTACTCGGTAACCATGATCGGCATATCCTCGAACGCTGCCTTCAATTTTCGCAAATAGGCTTTGTACGTGTTGTAGCCCCCGTCCCCGTCGGGAAGGGTCTGCAATGTTTTGTCCGTCCGGAAAAAATCAGGATAGTACGGGTACACATGGTATGCCGCAAAATATCCCGCATCCCAGTTCACCGGTTCGACATGCCTTGCATCGACGGACACCAGATCTTCTTCAAACAGCGGTTCCCCCGGATGCTCGAGCACATCCGTCGTGACCCAATTGGTAAATGTCATCGGATGCTGCCACCCGTACTTCTGCTCCTCGGCAGCCGTGTAGTCCAATAAAGATGCCAGCCAATTCTCGAAGGGACTTGCGTCCTTCGTCCCCGAGAAATAGGACCCTTTATACTGAGGGACATCCTTATGTACCTTGTTGGTGTTATCAACCATGGCTGGGTCCCATTCTGTACCCACATGCCAGGCCATGAGGTACTTGCCCGCATTGACCTTATACTTGCCGCTCGACTGCCCATGCTTGGGCTCAACGTTGATATCCCCGTAAACTGCAGCGACAGCCTTCGAGATCTCCGCTTTAAACGTTTGGACGATTTCTTCGTCATATGCATCCCGACGCTCGATCAGCTGCTCCTCCGGCGACCAAATGCCCTGCATGAAGTACAGGGGATCATCGCCTTTATCCCGGTTGTATTTCACCAGAGCGGAATAAAAGACCGGATTATGGACCGTGTAGACCCTAATGACGTTTGCTCCCATATCATCGATCTGTTTGAACCAGCGCAGATAATCTTCCTCGGTGGCCGGCAGCTCGCCGGGAAAATGCCCGGGTACGGTTGCGCCCAGGTTCACGCCCTTGGCAAAAACCTCTTTCCAAACCTCTTCATCCTCATATACCAGAAAGGAGGTTCCCTCTGTTTTGAATTTCATTTTCACGCCGTCCGCATCCGCATACGTTTTTAATGACGGCCGTAGATATCCTAAGATTACAGCGGCACCGCAGAGAAGCACTATAGTGCAAAATGCTGCGACCACCCACCATTTTCGCCTGCTCATCGTCTTCGTTGCTCACCTGCCCTTTCTTTGACATGCTTGTTGCTGCACCGACATATGACGACTGAGCCATACTCGTCATTCTATAGCCGATGCGCTCCCGATACCATATTCCTTCTTTACCAACTTTTCCGATCTCGATAGTAGTCAAAAAGAAGTAAAACAAACTTCTTCCATAATTTTCCCCCGATAAATCAAATCGCTGCTCCTTCCTGCCTGTTCATTGACAACTTCACAGCTTGATGTTAGTTGTGTGAAACCAACGTGCGTTTGCCCTGACAAGGCTGGAACCGAACGATTTCATCCCATCCGTGAGATACAGCGAGATTTACGAATATTTTCAGAAAATTTTCGCGAATCGTAATGTTAAACGCAAAAAAATTGCTAAAGTTCCGGTCATTTTTACATCATTATCCATAGTTATGACAAATTTGATACCAAAGTCGTATAAAAAAACGGCTGAGAACCGCATTCTGTAAAGGTTTGGCAATATTAACCTTTTATCCAAAATGAGAATAGAGTCCTGTACCGGGATTGTGTAATATTCTATAGATTTGATAACCAGGATCAAGTGGTAAGTATCGCCTATTTTTCGGGATTTCGGTTTGAACTTCCCCTCATTGCGTTATATAAATTAGTTTGGTTAATGTTCAAATCTGCAGTGCGACAACATAAATCAGACCCGGTCCATTGTCGGTCCGGGTCTGTTGTTGACGATATGAAATTGAAAAACTTGCCATGATTACCGTTTATTCATCAAAGAAAAAACTGCCTTCACCACCAAAAAGTCGGATATCCTCGTTCCTTTACCGCATTATTGACAAGCAGAGCCACCACCATGATCATGACGATCCGACGAGCACAGGCGTGAACAGGAATGACCAGCCGCTGCCAGCCATAATAACGACCAAGGGGCCTGCGCCGGCCGGAGGATGGGTCGTCTTGGTCATTCCCTTCAGGCTGATCGCCGCTCCCCCCCAATCGGCGCGCCATGGCTGATGCATAAGCTCGCAGAGCGGACGACGGAGGAGTCTAGGTTCCCTTCATATCCCGGCGAGCGAGTTTTTTGCCGCATCCCTTGCCTATACGCTGCTGCAGGAGCCTGGCCGGTCTGGATCATCGGGAAGACCTGCTGCAACGGATCGAGCACTCCGAATATGTCCATCCATTCGCGACAGATGTCCCACACTTTGGCTGCCGACAGCCCTCAAACGAGGTGTCAGCTGCCGTTATCCTCGACATCCGACCGCTGACCCAAGTCTCATTTCCGGAAAATCCAGCATGTTAAGCAGTCGATTTACCCCGACCATCTGGATCAAGCAGCCATATTAACCCATAGGATTTCGCAACGTCACAACGAAATTGGCAGCTTCGCAATAAAAATGCTGCCTCGCTCGTTCATGTGAGACAGCATGGTCTTTAAAATAAAAGGTCGCAGCCCCTCAAGCAAGCTTACCGGCAATCCGGTTCATGGTCGCTTCGTCCGTAACCACATACAGCCTCGCATCCCGCGGAATCGGCAAATCGAGCTTGCGATTGATGCTGAGGTCACTGCGATCGGAGATCAGCGTCGCTCCTTGCCGCAGCAGATCCTGAAATGCATCTCCATAGGTCTTCCACGCGGGGTTTAATGCCACCTCGTAAATATCGTCGCCGTGCTGGCGGCTGAGCAGCTGCATCAGCACATCCGAGTTACCTTCCTGCAGCGCTGCCCGCACCGCCAATCGGGAAACGGCATCATGCGAGAGAACAAACTCGTTTACTTGATTGTGGCGGAAATTCTGCACATGCTTCTCCTGCATGATTTCCACCGTGGTATGTACGTCCGGCGCTATCCGCTCGATGCTGGAAACAATCAGTAGCGACTTGCCGTCCACCAGTGCCGATTCGTCGATCCGGGCGTCCGCGAAGACAATGGCCGACTTGGCCTCCAGAATGTTCGCTCTCATCAGCACGTCATCCGATGCAGGATCGCCGCTTACAAAATGCACCTGTTCGAGATGCTCGACGGGATGCCGGCTGGATTCGTCGATGACCACGATCTCGGACTGCGGCGAATACGACAGAATCTCATCAATCGCGGACATCGCTTTTTTGCTCCAATTGATAATGATGACATGGCCGCTGCCCTTAAAGTTCAACCTGCCCGCTCCTCTCTGCCGCTGCATGCTTCCAAACGATTCGATCACTTTACCGATCACCAAACTGAGCAGCCCGATACCAAAGATATAGATGAATATCGTTAATATCTTACCCGGCACGGTAGCTGCATAATAATCGCCATAACCTACGGTTGCCATCGTGGTAAGCACCCAGTAAAGGGCGTTAAACCAATGGTGAAACGTTTCCGGCTCCAGCAGGAATGCCAGGGTCGAGCACAGCACCACAAACAGCACCACGATCACGCTGATCGTTGTTTTACGCAGACGCATCATTTTCAAAGATAATCTCAGAAAAAAGTGCATGCTCCTGCTCCTCTCACCATTGGTGCCAATCGGCCTAAATGATCAGGCTGCTGATCGCAAAGGCCGTGCCGATGAACACCATGGCCAGCAGAATGCCGATCGCTACGTTGCCCTTTTGCAGTTGCTCGGAAATTCGAAGACCCGGCGTCGCCAGCTCGAATACCCAATAGGCAATGATCAAGCATACATACCCGACGGCAAACCACAACATCATATGCCATATCGATGAATTCGTATATGCCGATATCCCCAAAATAATGGCCGTTGCCATAAACTTGCCGCCAAATGCCAGACCAACCGCGACATTGCCCTTCTTCAGCTCTTCCATGTCGTTAAACCGGGTCATCCAGCTGAAAATCAGCATCCCCAGCAATTGAAGCACGATAATACAGATCACACTAATTACAATATTAATGACGACCGTCAATCCGCCCACCCCCGAAATTTTGCATAGGCCAAGTCGTAATCGGCGAAATCATGCACTTCCTCCAATACAACATCAACCGTATCCTTCTTCTCCATTGCGGCATAACGCTTCTCGTCGATCGGCTGCTTGATCCGGTTGCCCGTCGGCAGCTCAACAACGGCAAAATGCCTGGTGTCTTTTTTGTACGTTGTTTTATATACCCCAACCAGCTTCACGTCGGTTTTGACGGTCACTTTCAGGTTGGCCAAATCGGATTCCGCCGTCTTTTTATCCTTGAACGACTTAATGGTCTGCCAGGACGATAACCGGATATCGTTGCGCTGATTCGCATCCGTGGTCAGCTCGGCGTCCATGAATTGCAGCGTCCAAATTTTGTCCCCTGTAGCATAGTTGTCATCGTTAGGCAGGAGCTCGTTATCCGGCAGGACGGTCATGTCGCCGCCAATCAAATCGCCGATGGTCCCTTCAATGATGCGATAGTCCCAAGGCACGCGGCTAGAGGTTGAAGATACTTCCTCCGATCCGGTATGGAACACGGTGGAGCTGCCGCCGGAGCATGCACTCAGCGCTAAAACCATAAGGGATAAGATAAGCACCGCCAGGACGACCGGAGGTTTCCTCTTTCCCTTCGGAGCACCGCTTTGCTGCCTTTTCTCTTGTTTCAACTGCATTTATTTCACTCCCATTGCGATAAAATGGCTCGAATTGCCCGTAATCAAACCGCCCGCCCGTCCCAGCAAACCGCATGGGATACCATTAAGGACGAACATCCCCGTCAGCAAATGAAATTCCCCTTCCGCCGTCTCGACGCGAGCCAGCTCGGCCCTCCTCTGATAGACCGTCGGAAACATGACGCTAGTATCATATCCGTCCTGATCCTCTATCTCGAGTTGTCCTGTCTGGTCGTACAATTTGACAGAACCACCCTCTCGGCCGAACATCGACTTCGATACGAAATTGCCGGAGAATACCGGTTTGTTGTATGTCGGCAGCATATATTTAACGATCACTTCACGTTCTTGCTCATCGAACAATAGGCCCAGCTCATACATGCCCCACATGGCGGCCAGCAAGCCTTTGGACTGCAGCAGAATACTGTGCGGCGAGTTGAACAGCTGGAGTCGCCCCGTTTCGATGGCATAGGCAAGCGCATCTCCGCCATCATCGACGGACATCCATTCCTTCGGATACAGAGCAAACATCCGGTGAATCTCCCGGCCTTCGCCGTCCTTCAGCATGCCTTCGTCCACCCATAGATCCAGACAATCCACCAGCTTGATATCCAGCCCGCTGTGCCGGACCAATGCTTCGATCGTGCCGGAGTCCTCTAGATGCTCGCCGTAAGCAATGCATGCGGCCGTATCCGGACGCTCTGCCGCCCACGCTTGTGCCACCAGCTCTTGCATCCGTTCATTGGGAGAATAGATGCCGGCCTGAGCGCACATCCACGGCGTTGCAATGGAAGCCTCAACATACCCTGTGGGTGTGTCCGCATTCAGCTCCAGCAGCTTGATGCTGCCGTCATGGGCAATTGCAAAGTCAAATCTGGCATACCGGCTGATCAACCCTTCCTCCGGCAGCGGACATTCGTCCAGCATCTGCCACAGAATCGGCGGAATGCCGATCAAGCTGTAAATATGATGGTTGCGATGAACGTAACGTACGGTTTTGTCCAGCGTCGCCCACAGTACCGCAGCGGCTTCTTCCAGCTCGCGATAGGTCTCTTGACGTAAGGTGACGATTTGGTCTATCCAGTAGGCTTCCCCTTCCAGATTCGCCCAGGTAAAGCCAAGCTCGGCGAGCTTCGATACCCGCTCATCCCGATTGGGGTCAGGCTGTCCCGAAACGGTAAACACGCTTTCGCGGCTCATCCGCCAAAACCGCCGGATCTGGAGCTGGATTTCGAACCCGAGGAGCTGAAGCCGCTGGAATTGCCGCCAATGCCGCCGGACTTGGACGATGTGGAGCGGCGCGTTATCGTTCCCGAAGAGGACGTTGAGGTCTTGGGACGGACATTGGAGTTCACCACCGGCTTGTTCTGGAACGTACCGCTCGAATACGTGCGGGGTTTGTAAGGCTTGCCGTTATTCGCGTAATATCCGCGATGATTGTTGTACCATCCGCTGGAGGAATAATAGGAGCCGTTGTTGAAAAGCATGTGGTAGAGCAGCAGATCATCCCAGCCGAAACCGGAATTGTAGCCGCCATAGTTATTGATTACCGTCGTTCCCCCGCCTGATCCTGCGGATGCTCCTTCCGCCGGCTCTTCCTCGAATTCTTCTGCGCTAGGGAACGGGATGTTCCAGTCCACGTTCTTGTCAAAATACTTCTTTACTTCTTCCGTCGACCAGGATACCAGCTGCGGCTCTTCGGATGAGGTAACCGCTTCCGAAGCGAGATCCTTCGCTGCCGCGCCCGACACCAGAAACGCATTCGCCAACAAGGCGATGCCGAGCGAGCTTGACAAGACTCGAATCGGTTTGCCTTCCGGCGTCAGCCATTTGGAAGCGGGCTGGTCTTTTTTGTCTTTTTCATTACTCAAGATGATGTCTCCTTTCGGACAGAATTAATCGTTCCGCATCGGAACGAGCAGAAGCTCCAGTTTGCCCGTGTCCACGTTTAATCTGCCTTCGATCGTTTCATATTCCCTGCCGCCCGCGACGATATAATTCACGTGCTCCAGCGCAGCGACCATGTTCATCGTCCATGCCCGCTCTTCAATCTGCACCAGCTCACCGTTCGGTCTTTTTTCAAACAAAATAACGTACATTCCATAATCCATGATGACAACCCCTTCCATATTAAAGCAGTGAGTATTGTTACGTATTTTATTGGGAATCGTTTCAAAAAACTATGATGGGCTATCGGCGCTTGGACGAAAAATTAGCTGCAAAAAGACACAATCCATATAATAACATCGCTACTGATTATTTACACCTTCGAATTACCATTAAAAAACTCTTGAAAACGAACATTCTAGACGCGCAATGCCTGATTATTTACGTTTTATAAGGTGTAGCATCCATTTTCATGATCATCGTCTCTCTTGACATTATCACTAGTGTCATACTTTAGGATGGGTATCATCCCAAACCCAGAAAGGGGTTATATCGATGAATACAAATCCAAAGAGATTTTCTAATGGTAATCATCCTTACGATGCGCAGGCGGACGGCTCTATCCTTGGTCCGGTAACCGTGATCGGATTAGGCGCCATGGGCTCCAAACTGGCCCGCACCTTCGTGAACAACGGATATGTCACCACCGTCTGGAACCGCACGCCTGAAAAAGCCGCTGAACTTGTAGGCTTGGGTGCCTCTGGCACTACGGACATCGCGGATGCGATAGCCGCCAGCCCCCTCTTGATTGTATGCGTACTTGATTATGATGCCGCCCGCCATATTCTTGAACCCATGAGGGAGAAGCTTTCCGGCAAGGTTGTCGTAAATCTGACAACCGGCACTCCCGAAGAGGCCCGCACGATGGGGACCTGGATGAGAACCCATGGCGCCGAATATCTGGATGGCGGCATCATGGCCGTGCCATCCCTGATCGCCACGCCTCATGCCGTCATACTCTACAGCGGTTCACAAACAGCTTACGAAACATATGAACAAGCCTTGGAAGGCTTAGGTACTAGTCACTATTTAGGGACCGATCCTGCTCTCGCTCCGCTGAATGACCTGGCACTGCTAAGCGGCATGTATGGCATGTTTGGCGGCTTCATCCATGCCGTGGCCCTTGCGGGTTCCGAAGGCACGAAGGCAGCGGATTTCACGACAACGCTGCTGATTCCATTTCTGCAAGCCATGATCTCCACCATGCCGGAAATGGCGAAGCAGATCGATACCGGAGATTATTCCGCCAAGGATGCGAGTCTGGCGATGCAAGCCGCTCATGACACCATCGGGGAGGTCAGCAGAGTACAAGGCGTTAGCGCTGAAACATTCGCGCCGATCTTCGAACTGATGAAACGACGGGTAGAGGAAGGTTATGGCGGGGACGACTTCGCCAGCGTGATTGAGCTGATTCGTAAGCGTCCATCGTCTTAACAGGAAGAAGAATGCTATTATCGGCGGGGACTGACGGCGACATACGACCTGCGTCGAACTTTAAGAAACTCATGCGAAGCGATTCTTGATCCTCCATACAAAAGAAGCATGGATCATCCGGCGAGGACCGATCCATGCTTCATTTTTTTATATCCATGAACCTTGCTTATTTAATCAATTCCCTGATTTCCTGAAAGTTATCGGCAAATCCGATAAATACGTTGTCGCCGATAACGATCGTAGGCACGATCTGTTTTCCCGTCAGACGTCTCACTTCTTCCGGATATTCCGGATTCTGCGTGCAATCATATTCCGTGTATGGAACCTGCTGCTCCTTGAAGTAACGCTTGGCATGATGGCAATCGCTGCAAGTGGGTATGGTGTAAATTTTCAATGGCTCTGTCATGTCGATCACTCCTTAAACGAAAATTATTTGACTTCAACAACAAAAGGCACGGTCATCACTTCACCTTGATGCTGAAATTGTCCCCAGATTTTGTAGATGCCGCTATGCGGAAAGGTAGTCGCAAACTCCGCTTTGGGACCGGTGCTCGATTCGTCAAGAGGATGCACATGGATGTACTTCTCGGCGTCTGCGGACAGAATGACAACATGACCGACCGCGCCTAGGTAAGGCTCCAGATTGCTGATTCCCTGCTTCGTCTGCGCATCCTGAATATGATAGGTGAGCACGGCCTCTTCATTCGATAAGGCATTGCTCAGGCTCAGTTCGATTTCCTTGCCGCTGACTTGTTTGATCAGGCTTGAGTCAGGCTCAATGGCCGAAGGCTCTCCTTCTTCTCCCTCCACCCGAACCCATTCGCTGAGCGTGCTCCCTGCAGCGCCCTTCGGCACGAAATCCGCAATCAATTTATATTCGCCGCCGGCGGGAAACGTGGTGTTCACGGTAAACTCGCCGTTCTCCTTGTAATCGGGATGGATATGGTTGAAAAATGACAAATCGCGATTCACGATGATCAGATGGAGCAGCTTCTCATGATTGACATTAAATTCCTGGACGGGTCCACCGTTATTGTCCATGATCTGAATCGTTAACTCTGATTGGGTGCCTGCGCTTGCCGGTTCATTCCATGTAAATTCAGCCTGGTAGTTGTTCGAGGCCGTCTCATGCCCGCCTCCGTGCCCACTGTGCCCGTTCTCTTCCGGATTTACGGCTTCCTGATTATGGTTCCCGCCGTGGCCGCCTGTATCCGTGGCCTGCTTCGCATTATCGCATGATGTCATTAATCCAATTGCAAGTATGCTCGTTAAGGTTAGCACAGCACCCTTCTTTTTCAACATGCGCTATCACTCCATTCATTGGATATGCTGTAAGATGACTTATCATCCGCTTCTGTAATTAGTATACCCCCCTATCCTATAATTAATCAACTTTTTCTATTATAGCACCTGATCCATTCCCGCTCTCCACGCAAACAACACCATGCCGCCCGCATGGTGTTATCCTCCTATTCTTCACTATCGCCCAAACTAAAGGATCTATTCCTTATGGCTTTCGGTGTGTACTGCCGATGATTTCATAAATCTTCTCCATATCCACATGATTCCGCACGATGTCCGCCACGCGGTCGTATTCCGCGAGTTTGCGTTCTTCCGCTTGGAACGTTTCCCACATGGCATCCAGCCCCTTATTCATCCGAATGCCGTTCAGCCAGGACCTGCGAAAGGCATCGTTGTCAAACAAGCCGTGCAGATAACAACCCCAGATGCGTCCATCGGCGGTGGCTAAACCTTCAGGATATGCTTGAATATTTTCTCCGGCTTCCAAAGAATCCGCCGAATCTGCTTCAATCGAAAACAGCGTTCGGTGTTCTGATCCGCCAGGCTCCGTGCTCCTTTCGGTGACGCCCATATGGATTTCGTAGGCCCCTATTGCCGAAATAGCCTTCGTATGCGATAAAACGAGCTGCAGAGGATGTTCCTGTGACAATTCCCCTCTTACGCGAACGGTCTTTTTTTGTTTTGAAAAAACCGTCCGCATCGGCAGCAGTCCAAGTCCCGCCGCTTCCCGGGCGCTGCCTTCCACCGCATGCGGATCCGATAACCGCTCGCCCAGCATTTGATATCCTCCGCAGATGCCAACCAGCTGCACATCATGCGTCTGCGTCAACCTTAAAATCGCCTCCGCCAGGCCCCGATCCCGGATGAACCCCAAATCGCTGATCGTATCCTTCGTTCCGGGCAAAAAGATGACGTCCGGCGTGCCGAGCTCATCCACCGATTGGACAAAGCGAACGACGACATCCCGCTCCCAGCGAAGCGCATCAAAATCCGTAAAATTCGAAATGCGCGGATACCGGATAACAACAATATCAAGGTCGCGTTTTTCCTGTCTTTGATATTGAAGCTCATCCAGAACTACGGAATCCTCGGCCTCGATTCGCATGTCCTGAATGTAAGGAAGGACGCCAAGCACCGGTATGCCTGTCCGTTCTTCAAGCCAGTCCAGTCCCGGCTTCAACAGCGCCAAATCCCCGCGGAATTTGTTGATGATAAACCCTCTGACCCTGGCCGCCTCATGGGGCTCCAGGAGTTCGAGCGTTCCTACAATCGAGGCGAACACGCCACCGCGGTCGATATCCGCAACCAGAATGACCGGAGAATCCGCCCATCCTGCCAAATTCATGTTCACGATATCCCGATCCTTGAGATTGATCTCTGCCGGGCTTCCCGCGCCTTCCATGACCACGATATCGTACTTCTCCCGGAGCCGGTCCAGCGCATCCAAGACGATCCCCTTGGCCTTCGGCAGAAACTGCGTCCGGTAATCCATCGCGCTCATCTGCATTTCGGGCACGCCGTGGATCACGATTTGGGAATGCATATCTTTAATCGGCTTGATCAGGATCGGATTCATGTCCGTTGTTGCGACTATGCCGCAGGCTTCGGCCTGCACGCCCTGCGCTCTGCCGATCTCCTTGCCATCGAGCGTCACGAAGGAGTTAAGCGCCATATTTTGTGATTTGTATGGAGCCGTGCGATAGCCATCCTGCAGAAAAATACGGCACAGCGCGGTCGTTACGATGCTCTTGCCTACATCCGAAGCCGTGCCCTGCAGCATGAGCACCGCTCCTTGTCCTTTCCCGATCTTCGCGGGTGTATCCCTTATGTATTCCGCTTCCGTTTCATTCATCTTCTTCACCCTTTTCACTTACTTAAGCCGTTTACTCACATCATTATAGCAAACCGTTTGATGAAGGAGTTCTATCTCATGAAATCATAACCCCCCTTGAAACTTGATCAGCCTGAAAATGGTAGTTGTATATTGAATAGTTGCATAACAAACAAGCCGATCCGGTAGGATCGGCTTGTTTGTTATGCCTGTAAAATCAGACGCTGCCTAGATATGCTCGCTAAGGGATAATATTATCATTATCAGGGATATATTCATCCAACGATATACTTTTTTAGTTAAATATGTATTATGTTGGATAGGTGACTAGAGTTGGTTAAGGGAGGAACTTATTGAATGGTAATGCATTTCTCCAAGATTAGCAACATCTATATTCATGTCAAATGGTTCACGGACAATTTTGAATGGGTTCCTCTGCCCTTTCCCCGTATCGTTACGCTGACGTTCCTGTTTTGGTTAGCGTTTACATTGCTGATCTTGTTGCTCACATGCGCATTGCACGATCCCTTGGGAAAGATGCGGCCCGTCGTGCGAATCCACGGATGGCTGCACAGGCTTAGGCCTCACACCGAGGTGATTCTGCGTATTGGGCTGGCCATCGGGTTGATACTGCAGCTTCTGAGCGGCTCGTACCTCGCCCCTGAATTCCGAACCAATTCCATGTGGATCATCCTCGGCCTCTCCGCAGCCGCAGCGTGCCTTCTCTATAAACGCACCTTGCCGGTGAGCGGAGCCATCCTATTCCTGCTCTATATTCAGGCGTCCTTAACCTACAGTCTTTTTCATTCCATCGATTATTTGCTCTATCTCGGCATTGTTTATTATCTGTTTGTGTGCGGCACTTCCATCAAAAGATCGGCAGCCCCGGTCTTGTATATATGCACAGGCATGTCCCTCGCTTGGCTTGCCATGGAAAAGCTGACCATTCCCGAGCTCGCTTGCACGGTTATGGGCAGCTATGGACTTCCTACCTTCGGTTTTACCATTGAGCATTTTGTCATGATTAGCGCTTTTGTTGAAATCGGACTGGCATGGGCATTCATCGTAGGCATCATGAACCGGTTCACGGCACTGCTGGTATCCGGCATTTTTATTATGACAAGCCTTGTATTCGGTTACAAAGAAGTGATCGGCCATATGATCATTCACACGGTGCTGATCCTGTTCCTGATCGAAGGCACGGGGGAAATGCGCACCCCTTTTCAGTTCCATCGCTCGCCCGTTAAACGCGGATTGTTTGTGGGCGTTAACTTCTGCCTGTTTCTGTTCAGTTTGATGGCGCTCTATATTTGGATGGGCAAGACGTTATGACAAACTCTGAATCCGTTGGCCGATGGAATTGCCCAGCTCAACCACCGTTTTGGTCTCGCTTGACCTGACGACTGCATCCAGCACTTCTTGATTCCGGTATCCGTCCATGAACCCAGGCACTCCGTCGGCAGGCGTTCCCCGCAATATCGCGGCAAAATCAGCATACTGCTTGACTTTGCAATGCTGCGGCACTTCCATTGCCGTTCTGGCGAGCTGCCCAGGCTCTTCTTCGCGAATCCACACCACCCGCTCCGGATCCAATGTGCTCGCGTGGACCGTGCCGTGGTCGCCATAAATGGACACTTCATGCTGATTGCCTGAACCGAATGCATTGCGTGACGTCTGGAAAACGCCCATAATATCACCCTCCATCCGGGCCTGGAAGCTGGCAAAATCATCGACCTCGATCTTGGCCATGGCTCCCGTTACCGGGTCCCGGCGTTCCGGGATGATGGTATGTAGCTGGGCCGTGATTTCTTCGAACTCTCCAAACAGAAAACGGGCCATATCAATCATATGCGAACCGAGATCTCCCAGCGTTCCCGTCCCCGTGATGGCTTTGTTGTATCTCCACATGTAGGGAACCTGCTGGTTCGGCACGCCAAACCCCTGCAAATACTGAATGGAGAAATGACGGATCGTACCCAGCTTGCCCGTACGGATAAGTTCCCTGGCATAACGAAAAGCGGGCGTATATCGGTACGTAAATCCGATCATGGCGGGAACGGGCTGTTTCTCATACAGCTCCAGCAAGGAGATGGCTTCTTCGAAGACTCGCGTGAATGGTTTTTCCGCCAAAAAAGGCTTGCCCGCTTGCAAGCATGCGCTGATGATAGCAGCGTGCACGTTGTTGGGCGTGACCGAGATGACGGCATCGACGTCAGGATCTTCAATTAAATCCTTGAAATCCGCATAGCGTTTCCCGTCCTCGATCCCCAACTGATCGCCTACTCTGGCCACCGCTTCTCCGTTGACGTCGCTCACGGCCACAAACTGATAGACATTCTCTGCATTCATCCAGCGGATATGCTCCTGCGCCATCCCGCCCAAACCGATTAAGCCGATTCGAAATTTATTCATCGTTAGAACACTCCTCCTATTAGGTCTCTCATTAGGATTGTGCGACAGGAGCGATGGGCGCCACCCGCCCGTAAGCCGTTCTAGCTCCTTCAACCGGAGCGGCCCAGAACACGCCATTGGTAATCACCTGCAGAATTTCGGGCTGGTGGTAGACCGGAAACATTTCGTGGCCCGGACGGAAATAAAACAGCTTCCCCCTGCCGCGCCTGTAACAACACCCGCTTCGGAACACTTCCCCGCCTTCGAACCAGGAGACGAACACAAGCTCATCCGGCGCCGAAATTTCGAACCGCTCTCCATACATTTCTTCCCGCGGAATCTCGATATATTCACCCAGCCCCTGCGCAATCGGATGGCTCGGTTCAACGACCCATAAACGCTCGATCTCGCCGTCGTCGCGCCATTTCAGCATCCCGGTGTTCGTGCCAAGGAGCCTGGAGAAGATTTTGGAGCCGTGACCGGAATGCAGCACGATCAATCCCATGCCGTCCAGCACCCGCTGCCGAACCTTCTCGACGATGTCGTCGCGGACCTCGTCATGTGCCAGATGGCCCCACCACAGCAGTACATCCGTGTTCGCCAATCGCTCATCGGTCAATCCGTGATCCGGCTCATCCAGTACGGCGGTGGCTACTTCCAAACCTTCCACCTGTTCGAGATGATCCGCTATCGCACGATGAATCCCATTCGGATATATGCCGGCTACCTGTTCATTATGTCTCTCATGCCGGTATTCATTCCATACCGTGACTTTGATGTTCCCCATGATTGCTGCCTCCTGTAGATTATATAGATGAAACGAACTCATCACTGCGCATGCGGATTATTCCTCCAATCTCTGTTGTTCTCTAATTTCCTCTGAATATATAAAAACGCTGTAGAAATTAGAGAACAAAGGAGACCGCTTTGCTTTTCCAAAATAATTCCGCCTTCTCCGTTGAAGCCTGACACTCTAATACCTATTGAAATCAAACCAAACTCTATTCCCTCGAAATCACGCTGCCCCGCAGCATTTCGATCTGCGGGGCAGCTCACGACGATGGCCGTCAATCCTTATTTGACGCTGATATACCGCTGATAGGCTTCCTTGCGGATCTGTACCAGCCGCTCCAGTCCCATATCGTTCAGCTTCTTGACATACGCGTCCCATTCCGCATCGATGTTGCCTTCGGATATCCATTTTGCGCGGGTCGTGCCGACAAAGCCATCGATATCCGTAGTCAGCGTAGGCAGCTCCTGGAATTCTTCGGCGCTGTACATGACGTTCGGGAACGGCGTCGTCACGTAATCGCTGCCCAGCTTGTCGATGACCAGCTTCAAGCCGTCACCCGTGGTCTCATCCAATATGATGTTTTTCTCAAAGCTCGGGCTTACGTATTTGGGACCGAAATCCCTTACGGATTGCTCCCAGTACCAGGCATCCGCACTCGTTCCCTCCGGCGGACTCATGAGCGTAAACGTTCCGTCGTCGTTCTTCTGAATCACTGTGCCGATGGCTCCCCAAAAATTCTGAATGCTCGCTTCATTGGTGTAGAACTGATCCGCCCAGCGGGCCGAAATTTCCGGATGCTTGTTCGACGTGGTGATGAGAAACTCGTTTCTGCGCAGGCTCATGCCCTCAGGCTCGCCCCCCTGGTACCTTTTACCGTCAGGACCGGCAATGGATGGAATCGCGATGTATTGATCCTTCCATTTTCCGAATACCGCGTCCGGTACCCATTGGTTGGAGAAACCGATCAATGCCGCATCCGGGTTCTGATGTTTTGCCGTGGACATGGTGCTGTCCTGCGTAAAGATCTCTTGGTCTATGAGGCCTTCGGCGTACAGCTTATGGGCCCACTTGATCGCTTCTTTGTAACTCTCCGTCACCGGGTAGTAAACAGGTTCGTTATCGATGACCATCATGCTGTTTCCGTTGATGTCCGTGATGCCGAACGGATTCAATAAATCGATGCTGATGTTCCCTGATCCGCTGACCGGAATTTCGTCAGCCTTGCCGTTGCCGTTCGGATCTCGTTCTTTAAACGCCTTGAACACCTCATACAGCTCGTCTGTGTTGTCCGGAACGTCCAATCCGAGTGCATCGAGCCAGGTTTTGTTAATGATCGGCTGGATCGAAGCTTTCGGCCTGGACGGCAGCCGCGCCGGCAAGGAATAGATTTTCCCGTCGGGGAAGGTGCTCATCTTTTTCATCTCGGGCGTTTCTTCCAGCGCCGCCTTCAGATTCGGCATGTATTGATCGATGTAGTCGTCGAGCGGACGGAAATACGACAGGTTGTTGACAATGTCGGAATCGCTGAATACGATATCTCCGAAAATGATATCCGGCAGCGTACCGCTTGCCAGCATGATCGATTTTTGCTCGCCCCAATCATTGGAGGACATGATCTGCCAATTGATTTTGACGTTGGTCTCCTTCTCCAAATCCTTGAGCCACTGGTTCTGGAGGAACGTATCCCCCATGTTGCCCCATCGAACGGTCAGCACGTCCAGCGTAATCGGTTCATTCACGATCGGCAGGCCCTCTTTGTTAAAAGCGGCTTCGGCATCCGACTTGGCGTCCTCCTTCTTGCCGCCGCTGCAGCCCGCCAGGTTCAACAGCAGGATTGCGGCCAACATGATGACGGCAGCCAGTTTGAGGCGATGTCTCCTCTTTGCATGGTTTGTTCCCATTCCACCATTCCCCCTATACTTATTTTTCATCAATCCATCGCGGTGTTACGACTTGACGGCTCCGATCATCACCCCCTGGTTGAAATGCTTTTGCACAAACGGGTAGATGCACATGATCGGCACCGTGGCGACGATAATGACCGCATAGCGCATAATGTTGGCCAGACGCAGCGCAATGGCCGCGGCTTCCCCGGTACCCATGGCGGACTGCATCTGGTTGGTGACCAGAATATTGCGCAGAATGAGCTGCAGCGGGTACAGGTTCGTATCTTTTAAATAGATCAGGGCGTTGAAATAAGAATTCCAATGACCCACGGCCGTCCACAAGGCGATGACCGAGATGACCGCTTTCGAAAGCGGAATCACGATGGTCACGAAATATCGGAGATTTCCGCAGCCATCCAGCTGTGCCGCCTCCCATAAATCCTCCGGGATGCTGCTCTGGAAAAAGGTCCGCGCCACGATGATGTTGAAGGCGGCAACCGAGAACGGCAGCACCATGACAAGAAACGTATCGTACAGCTGGAAATCGCGGATTGTCATGAAGGTCGGAATCAAGCCTCCGTTAAAGAACATCGTAAATATAAAGAGCAGCGATATATACTTGCGGCCCACGAGGTCTTTGCGGGACAGCGCGTAAGCTGCGGATATGTTAACCACCAGGCCGATGGCTGTACCTACGATCGTATACACAATCGTGTTTCGGTACCCAATCCATATATTAGAGTGCTTCAGCAATTCTTGATAGCCTGCCAGCGTAAAATCCTTAGGCCACAGCCATACCTGTCCATTCGCGACCGCTGCCGGCTCGCTGAACGAAGCGATGACGATGAAGTACAGCGGGTAAATCAGCACGATCAACATCAAGACGGCGAATACATACAGGCCGATTTCCAGCACCCTGTCGGAAGATCGGGTATGCCTCTGCCGCGGCCCCGTCTTCTCTCTTACTTCCACTACGCCCATAGAACCCTTCCTCTCTTGCGTTACCACAAACTGTTTTCGCTGTATTTTTTCGAAATCTGGTTGACCAGAATCAGCAGAACAAAATTGATGACCGTATTAAACAAATTGATGGCCGACGAGAAGCTGTATTGGCTGCTCAGCATCCCGATTTTGTACACATACGTGGAGATGACCTCGCTGGAGGTAATATTGAGGCTGTTTTGCATGAGATAAACCTTCTCGAACCCGACGCCAAGCAAGCTCCCGATCCGCAAAATGAGCAGCGTTACGACCGTTGGCATCAGCATCGGAATGTCGATGAACCGGATTTTTTGCCATCTGCTTGCCCCGTCCATGGTGGCCGCCTCGTACAGGCTGGGGCTCACCGCTGACAACGCCGCGATATAGATAATGCTGTCCCAGCCCGTATGCTGCCACACGTCCGACCATACGTACACGCTGCTGAACAAACCGGCCGATCCCATCAGATTCGGCGCTTCCGCACCAAAGAGCCGGAAGATATTCCCGATCAATCCCGAGCCCGGCGAGAACAGAATCAGCATGAGTCCCACCATGACGACCGTCGATATAAAATGCGGCATGTAGGTTACGGTCTGGAAGAAGCGCTTGAACCCATTCTGGCGCATTTGATTGACCATCAAGGCCAGCATGATCGGAATCGGGAACGTCGCAACGCTGTATAAGCTGATGACCAGCGTATTCGTTATGGTGGTCGAGAATTGATAGGAGTTAAAAAACTTCTCGAAGTACTTCAGGCCGGCCCAGGGGCTGTCCATAATCCCGAGAGCGGGACTGTAATCCTTGAATGCGATCAAAATGCCGTACATCGGCACGTAAGAAAACAACAAAACCAGCACTACCGCAGGCAGCAGCAGCAAATACAGGCCCCAATTCTTTCTGATCCGCCCGAGGGTTGGGTGTGTGGTTCTATTCAGTTGGCCTGCTTTCAAATCGATTCCCCTTTCGTTCGCGTCGTCATGAACCCGGTATGTCACGTAAGCAATTTCAGTATACTGCGATCCGGCGTCATGATTTGGACCTCATGATGCGCTATCCGGACCTTTGCCTTGTCCATTTCACCGCCGTCCCCCCGTCCTCCGCTCAAACATGCCGGTATTCGGACTTTACGATGTGTTATCCGGACTTTATGGAAAATGCCCGAGCGTTCGCTCCTGTTTTTTTCGACGTTTCCATTTATAATATCCTTACCGATATAAAAACGCTTTCATAATATAGGCGAACTGAAAGGAATCACGAAATCCCTATGGTTAAAGCACTGAATAACAAGCCTTATCCCATTCGTCACTATGTGAAAATCATGCTCTTCATCTCGGTCTTTGCCCTGGTGGTGGATCTGGTGATCAGCTTCGCCTCGATCTTCATCGTGAAGCAGCAATCCACCCGCTATTTGCAGGATACGGCGAATCTGTACATCCGGCAGATCAATCATGACTTCTCGTATATCAACCACTATATGGGCTGGACGCTCGCGAACGACGAAAGCGTCAAGAACATGGATACCCCCGGCACCGATTACGTGAATTATATTAAGTCGAGCGAAAGAGTGCATAAACAGTTTAATGAGCTTCAAAAAAACTATGGCCAGGAATACAACTTCTTCTTCTATTTAAAGGAACAGGATTTCTTCCAGAACTATGCCCCCATGTCCTTGTCGTATACGGAGTTCCAGGAGCTGAAGGAACAAATCGTCTCTCTCACGGATTCCAAAAACGTATACGAAACGTTCTACTCGAACTGGAACCCGATCCTGGTGCAGGACACCCATTACGTCATTAACATCGTACCCTATCACAACCGGTACTTGATCTGCCTCATCTCCGCAGACGACCTAGTCCGGCCGCTCCAGGAACTGGATTTGGGCGAGGACGGGTTCGTCTCTCTGGTGGATGCCCAAGGAGCCGCCCTTACGAGTCCAGGTGCCGGCGAGGCGGGAGCCAAGCCGCTCGAAGGCGCCAAGGCTTCCTTGTTCAGCCTGTCACAGCCGCGGACTACGGTCACCGAGGGATTCTCGAATGCCTCCTTCAATGTACAGCTGGTCATCCAGTTCGGCGTGTTCGAGACCATCATGATCGCCCAGCTGCTCATTATGCTGCTGTTCGTACTGCTCACTTGCACGCTCAGCGTGGTCATGCTGTATTTCAAGAAGAAGGTGTTAAAGCCGATTCAGAATTTCTCGGAAAACGTAAGGCGCATCCATGAGGATAGCGAAAATCTGGATTTCATGAGCAGCGAGATCATCGAGCTCGAGCAGGTGAATTCCCAATTCAAACACCTGATCGAACAGATCAAGAAATTTAAAATCGATATTTACGAGCAGGAGCTCGAGAAGCAAAGAATCCAGCTCGATTATATGAAGCTGCAGATCAACCCCCATTTTTTCCTGAACTGCCTGACGAACATCTACAGCATGGCGCAAATGCAAATGTTTAAGGAAATCGAATATATGTCGCTGTCCACGTCCAAATATTTTCGTTACATCTTTCAGAGCGGCGATAACCTCGTGCGGCTTGAGGACGAAATCGAGCACGTCCGGATTTATTTGGAGATTCAGAAGCACCGCTACCGCGATGCCTTTTCTTATCATATCGGGTTTGAAGAAGAGCTTGCCGGCCTCACGATTCCCCCCCTGGTGCTCCAGACCTTTATTGAAAACGCGGTGAAATACGCCGTATCCAGAGATCAGGTGCTGCAAATTCGCCTGACCGTCAGTTTGCGGGCGGAGGACGATAAGCCTTATGCGGTCATCCGGATCTCCGATACCGGTCCCGGCTTTCCGGAAGACGTATTGGATAAGCTGGCAAACGGCAAGCCGCTGGATCAAAGCGAAGGGAAACACATCGGGATCATGAACACCCTTCAGCGGCTGGAGCTGCTCTACCATCATCGCGCGCAGGTGGAATTTTCGAACCCGGAAGGCGGCGGTGCCAGCGTCGCACTAACGCTGCCCCAGCCATTGCAGGAAAGGAGAGGAGACATTTCATGAATGTATTGCTGGTTGATGACGATTATTTTGTCGTGGCCGCGCTGGAGAAGAAGATTGATTGGAAGGCACTCTCGATCGAACAAATCCATACCGCTTACAGCGTGGCGCAGGCAAGGGAAATTCTGCAGAGTCATTCCGTTCAGATCCTCATTTGCGACATCGAAATGCCGCAGGGCAGCGGACTGGAGCTTCTCGCCTGGATACGCGAGGAACAATACGGCATACAGACGATCTTCCTGACCAATTACGCCGATTTCAACTATGCGCAGAAAGCGATTGAGCTGCAAAGCTTCGACTATTTCCTGAAGCCGATTGAATTCGATAAGCTCAGCCTCATCATCTCCAAGGCCGTGTACAAAGCTAAGGAACAGCAAAGCGACCAGGAGGCGATACAGAACGGGCAGCTGTGGAAGAAAAACCAAAGAAAGCTGCAAGAGCACTTCTGGAGCAAGCTGATCAAGGAAAAAAAAGCTTCGTCGGACCGGGCGGCCATCGCCGGATATATCGCGGAGCAGAATCTGTCCTATGCGATGTCGGATCTGTTTCTCCCCCTGCTGATCACGATTTTTCCGTATGATCAAAGCTTGGGCAAAGAAGACAAGGACCTGTTTGATTACGCGTTTCTCAACGTGCTGTCCGAATTGTTCCAGGATCCGCTCTTTACGGTTGAGACCGTCATGGAGTATAGGGATTACGAATGGATGGTCATCCTGAAGTGGAATCATTCTCCGGATACCGCGGTCATTGAATGCATCTGCAGGTCCTTCATCGAGAAAGCCAACCGGTTCCTTCGGAGCGATGCGTGCTGCAACGTATCGGTCTCAGCGGCTTTGGAGGGGATCAACAAATCCATGCGGGACCTGCTGCAAATGAACGAGGACATGATCAAGAAGCGCAACCAGATCATGTTTCTGGAACGGCATTCGCTGCAAGAAGCCGCGTATACCCCTCCTCCGCTTCAAGATTGGGAGGCGCTGCTTGCCGAAAACAACCCGGCCGCCTTTCTCGAAGAAACTCGCCGGTACCTGCAGAATTTGGCCAAGAGCGGCGTCCACAGCGCTTCGGTGCTGCGTTTATTCCGCTTGGATATGGTGCAGCTCGTGTACTCCTATCTGAAGGGCAAAGAGATCCAGGCTCATAAGCTGTATACCGGCAAAACCAATGATCAGTTATTTCTGCAGTCGTTAAACTCGATTGAAGACATGGAAAAATACATGGCGTATCTCGTCCGCACGGCAGCCGAATATCAAGCCTACGCCGGCCATTCCCATACCGTGGTGGAGGAAATCAAGCATTATATCGGGTGCCATTACGGGGAGGAGCTGACGCGAACGACCCTGGCGGAAATCGTCTTTCTGAACCCGGATTATTTGGCCCGCGTCTTTAAGAAAGAAACGGGCATATCTTTAGGCACTTATATCATTCAGGCCCGCATCCGGACGGCCAAACATCTGTTGGAGTCGACTCCGATGTCCGTGTATCAGATTGCGGCGAAGGTCGGATACGCCAACTATTCCTACTTCTCGAAGCTGTTCAAGCAGGATACGGGCTGGGCGCCCAGCGACTATAGGCGGGTGCTGCAAGGCGGAGGCAGCGGGAAGGTGGATCACGCCAAATGACCGCAGCAAGGACTGGCAATCCATGAAAAATGGGCGGATCAACGACGTCAACATAAAAAGTACCGCAGCCTCAAGCATAATCGCTTGGCGGCCGCGGTACTTTCTTTACGATATTCAATAAGTGCTGTCCTTCGTTAGGTTACGCAGGGTAAATATCGAAATCCTTCAGCGTTTCGCCCGTTCTGGCCGATTCAAACACCGCTTCGATCAGATTCAGGACCCGCAGCACTTCCTCGTTCTTCACGATCGGTTCTGCCTCGCCCCGGGTCACGGCCGCAAAGTTATCGAAGAAGCTGCTGGATTGACGGTATGGCTCCGGCAGGGCACCCGTAATGGTAGCTTCTTCGGAAGGAGGGGCCATCGTTTTGGTCAAGCCTACCCCGGCTTGAATCGGCTTCGGCTCCACTTTCGCCGCATCCTGGTTCCGGGTAACGACTCTTCCGTTTAACGACCAGTCCTCAATAATGCCGGTTCCCTCGGTTCCTTTGACATACCAGCGTGGAAGCGTAATGAAATTCGTCGTTCCCACTTCGATCAGAACCGATACGCCGTTCTCGAATTCGATGACCGATTCAAAGCCGTCATCCACCTCATCGCCCAAAATAAAGCTCAAGCGGCTGCTCAGGCTGGTCATCCGGCTGTCCACCATGAACAGGATCTGGTCCAGCAAATGCACGCCCCAGTCCAGTAGCATGCCGCCGCCGTGCGCTTCCAGATGGCGCCAATCGCCCGGAATGCCGTTCGCCCCGTGTACCCTGGATTCGATACGGAACAATTCGCCAATCGTCTTTTCGTTGTACATTTGCTTAATCGTCAGGAAATCCTCGTCCCAGCGGCGGTTCTGGTGAACCATCAGCACCCGACCGGCGGCATCGGCAGCGGAGACCATGTCCTTAAAGTCACCTACGGACAATGTTACCGGCTTCTCGCAGATAACATGCTTGCCTGCCGCAAACGCCTGAAGCGCCAGCTCCTTATGCACGTCGTTCGGCGTTGCAATGAGCACCACGTCAACCGCATCATCGTTCAATACCTGCTCATAACTCTCGTAGGCAGAATACCCGTCCTCCCGGGACGCCTTCCGGCGCTCTTCCAGAATATCGTAGGTTCCGGTCACCTCAAGAAACGCGTTGTCCTTAATCAGCTTGGCATGGTAGCTGCCCATTCCGCCGTAGCCCACGATCACGATCGCTTGTTTTCTTTTTTCCGTTGTCATAGATACATAGCTCCTTTTTTACATCTCAGCAGTAAACGCATACACAACCATTATAATATCACATGCGAAATAACTGTTCTCTTTTACGATATTGTATTCCTGCTGCCATCGCAAGGCTGTGAGTTACATCGCAGTCCGTAATGGAATGAGCAGGATAGCAAAAAAAAGCGTTACCCTGCTTCTATCGCAGGGTAACGCTTTTTGATTTTCGCGAGTTATTCCTTCACGACCAGCTTCAGCGGTGCCGCGATATTCGCTTCCACCTCTTTGCCCTGCAGCACGTCCTTGGCTGCGCCGACGGCGAGCTGACCGATCAGCTCAGGCTGCTGGGCTACCGTTGCCGTCAGATTGCCGGCTTCGATGGACTTCAGCGCATCGTCGTTGCCGTCAAAGCCGATGACCATGATGTCTTTGCCCGAGCTTTGAATCGCTTCGATTGCGCCCAGGGCCATTTCGTCATTGTGGGCAAATATCGCTTTGGCGTCCGGATTGCCCTGCAGCAGATTTTCCGTCACGGTAAGACCTTTGGTCCGGTCAAAATCCGCCGCTTGCTTCGCGACCACGTTCAGCTGCTCATCCGCGATATCATGGAAGCCCTTGCCCCGTTCGCGGGTCGCGGAAGCGCCCGGAACGCCTTCGAGCTCAATGACCTTCGTATCTTTGCCCAGCTGCTCCACGATATATTCGGCTGCCATTTGGCCGCCCTTCACGTTATCCGAGGCGACCAGCGCAGCGACCTCGCCTTGATCCGCCGATCGGTCCAGGGTGATGACCGGTATGCCCAAACTGTTTGCCGTTTGAACCACGGTCGAGATCGCGGACGAATCCGTCGGGTTAATCAGCAGTGCATTGACGCCCTGCTGAATCAGGTCGTCAACGTCATTGCTCTGCTTGGCAGAGTCGTTCTGCGCGTCAACGACAACGACCTCCATTCCCTGCTTCGCCGCTTCGGCGACGACGCCATCCTTCAAGGAGACAAAGAATGGGTTATTCAAGGTGGAGATGGAAAGACCGATCTTGATGTCTTTGACGTCCCCGCCGGTTTTGGGCTTTGCCCATTCCGGCGGCTCCAGGGAACAGCCCGTGATGAAGATCAGCATGAGTGATACGAGCAGCAAAGTTGTTTTTTTCATCGTTCATTCTCCCCCTTAAGCCGATTTCTTGCGGTCGAGCAGTACGGCAATCGCAATCACGACACCTTTGACAACCATTTGATAGAATGAGTTCACGCCGAGCAGGTTGAGCCCGTTGTTCAGAATTCCGATGATCAGCACCCCGATCAGCGTGCCGACAATTCGGCCGCGTCCCCCGGTCAGGCTTGTACCGCCCAGCACAACGGCTGCGATGGCATCCAATTCATAGGAGGTACCCGCTGTCGGCTGTGCGGAATTCAAACGGGACGTCAGAATCGCCCCTGCCAGCGCGGACAGCATCCCTGCCAGGGAATAAATCATAATCTTTACGCGCGGTACCTTAATGCCGGATACAAGCGATGCTTTTTCGTTACCGCCGATGGCATACGTTTTGCGGCCAAACGACGTTTTATGCAGGATGACCCACAGCACGGCAAACGTGATGATCATCGTAATGGCCGGCACGGGAATGCCCAGCAGGTATCCGCGGCCGAACAATTGGAAGACAAGGCTGTCGCCAAGCCCGGTAATCGGATTGCCGTTCGTATAAACCAGCGTAAGTCCCCGGAATATCGTCATGGTAGCCAAGGTGGCGATAAACGGCGCCATTTTCCCCTTGGTGATCATGAGACCGTTGATCATGCCCATCACCCCGCCAAGCGCAACGCCGATGATGATCGAGAGAATCGGGTCAAAGCCGGCCACCATCATGTTGGCGACAAATGCGCTGGAGAGCGCGAGAATCGAACCGACCGACAGGTCAATGCCGCCCGTCAGGATAACAAACGTCATACCGAAAGCAATCAGTGCGTTAATCGATACCTGACGCAGCAGGTTCAGAATGTTAAGCGGTTCCAAGAAGCTTGGATTCAGGACGGAAACGATGACGATCAGAATGATCAGTCCGAGCAGCGGACCGAGCTTTTGCGTCAAACCTGAGACCTTGAACCCTTTTCCCGCCTTGGCATCGTTAATAGTTGTCATATTACTGTCCCCCTGTAGCTAGAGTCATGATGTGTTCCTGCGTGGCTTGTTCGCGATCCAGTTCACCGGATATCCTGCCCTCGTGAACGACGAGAATCCGGTCGCTCATCCCGAGCACCTCCGGCAGCTCCGACGAGACCATCAGAATCGCCACGCCGCGTTCGGTCAGCTCATTCATCAGCTGGTAAATTTCGCGTTTCGCTCCTACGTCCACGCCGCGGGTCGGCTCGTCCAGGATGAGCACGCTCGGCCCAATGCCGATCCATTTGGCGATAACCACCTTCTGCTGGTTGCCCCCCGACAGATTGCGTGCATGCGTCTCGGATGAGTGGGTCTTGATCTGCAGCCGCTTTGTCAGCGTTTCGACGAAATCCTGCTCCTTCTTCCCGGAGATGAATCCTCTGGATGAGAAGCTGAACAGATTGGGCAGCGCCATATTTTCACGGACCGAGAAATCCAGGACCAGCCCTTCATCCTTGCGATCCTCCGTTATGAATCCAATGCCGTGTTTCACGGCATCATCCGGCTTCTTGATATGAACCTTCTTGCCGCGCACCCAGATTTCCCCGCTATCCAGCGGGTCCAGCCCGAAGATCGCTCGCATCATCTCGGTCCGCCCCGCGCCCATCAAACCGGATACGCCTACGATCTCGCCGGCTCGGACCGAGAAGCTCACATTCTCGAACCGGCCCTTGCCGGAAATATTTTTCACTTCCAGCACCGGTTCGCCCGGAGACGGATGCCGTGCGGGATATCGCTCGGTCAGCTCCCGGCCGACCATCTTTTTGACGACTTCGTCAAAGTTGGTTTCGGGAATCGGCTTGGTGTCCACGGATTTGCCATCCCTCATAACCGTAATCCGGTCGCAGATCGTGAAGATCTCCTCCATGCGGTGGGAAATGTAAACGATAGATACGCCTTGCTTTTTCAACGAGCGGATGACGCCGAACAGCTTCTCGATTTCCCTTTCGGTCAGTGCCGCCGTGGGCTCGTCCATAATGATGACTTTCGCTTTGGTCATGAGCGCTTTGGCGATCTCAATCATCTGCTGCTGGCCTACGGAGCATTCCCCTGCCTCCTGCGTCAACGGTATCGTCACCGCCAATTTGCCGAACTGTTCCTTCGCAAGCGCCTTCATTTGTTTCATGTTGAGGAATCCCAGGCCGGATGTCATCTCCTTGCCGATAAACAAGTTATCCAGAACCGTCATCTCCGGCCAGATGTTGAGCTCCTGGTGGATGAAGGCGACGCCTTTCTCTTCGGCTTCCTTCGGGTTCGCAAAATAGGTTTCCTGACCGTCGATCAAGATCTTGCCCTCATCCCGGCTGTGAAGCCCGGTTAAAATATTCATCAGCGTCGATTTGCCCGCGCCGTTCTCTCCCATCAGGGCATGAACCTCTCCTTCCCGGAGATCAAAGTCCACGCCCGCCAGCACCCGGTTCGTGCCAAAGGATTTATGGATATTCGTCATCTCAATGTTCATGATGCTTCCTCCTCTTTAACCGAAATGAACGCCGGCCTGCAAAATGCAGTTCGCATAGGGCTTGGCTTCGCCCGTACGGATAAACGCCTTGGCGTTTCGAGTCCGTTCCTTGAACTGCTCGTGCGAGCAAGCCTCGATCTCGCAATCCTGAAATTGTTCATGTATATCATGCAGTGTTTCCTTATTCTCCCGCTTCATTTCTTCAGCAATGACGATTTTTTCAACGACCATATCGTCGGCGATCGCCTCCACCACCTCCATAAAGCTCGGCGTCCCCAGCGTTAACGCCAGGTCGATCTTCGGAACGCCTGGAGGAACCGGAAGGCCAACGTCCCCGACCACGATGGTATCGGTGTGCCCCAGATCCGCCAGCACTTTCGCGATGTGGCTGTTCAACATGCCGTTCTTCTTCATGATCAAAGGCTCCCTTCCACTTCGAGACGCGACGGCATTCCGCCCTGCGCTCCGAACTTCATGACCGACAAGGAAGCGGCGCGGTTCGCGAATCTGAGGCTGTCGGTCAGACTCATGCCCTCGGCCAGCGCCACGGCGAATGCGCCGTTGAATGTATCGCCGGCACCCGTCGTATCTACGGCTTCAACCTTGTAGCCCGGAACCACGACCTCTTGCATACCGTCAAAATAACGAACGCCCTTTTTCCCTTCCGTTACGATGAGTTTGTTCGGATACCGGCGCAGCACGTCGCCGAGCGGCTCGTCATGAAACAGGATAGCGGCTTCATGTTCGTTTGGCGTAATGTATGCCGCCCGTTCAATAACGACGCTCGGCACCGGACGGGCAGGAGCGGGGTTCAGCATCAATGGCACCTGATACTTGGCGCATATCGCACTCACGTGCACCACCGTTTCTTCCGGAATCTCCTGCTGAATCAACACGATATCCGCCGCCTGGATTGCCTTTTCCGCCTGATCTACGTATTCCGGAGTGATCCGATCATTGGCAGCCTTCACCACCACGATGCTGTTGTCTCCCTCTGCCAAAATGATGTGCGCCGTGCCGCTTTCCATACCTGTAACCGGTTCCACATAATCCGTAAGAACACCATTCGACTGCAAATTGCTCAAAATCGTTTCGCCGAAGGAATCGTCACCGACGCAGCCAACCATCGTCACCTCTGCACCCAGCCTTGCCGCCGCGACGGCCTGGTTGGCTCCCTTCCCTCCGGGCACCGTCTTAAAGCTATCGCCCAGCACCGTCTCTCCCGCGCCGGGGCGCTTGGCGGAGGTCACCACCAAGTCCATCGACGCGCTTCCGATCACCACGATTTTTGCCATCACGATTCCACCTTTCTCGTTGTCTGCCGCTCTATGAATTCAACCGAGAATTCGATATTGCTTTTCTCTATGCGCTGCCCTTCGATGAGCCCGATAAGCAATCTGGCCGCTTCCCGGCCCATTTCGTACGCCGGCTGATGAATCGTCGACAGCGGCGGGGCCAGCAGCCTGCTGAGCAGAATATCGTCAAATCCGATAATTTGTACGTCTTCCGGCACCCTTTTCCCCAGCCGAAACGCTTCCTTCACCACGGCGGATGCCATAATATCGTTACTCGCGATTATGCCATCCGTGTCCGGATATTCGCTGAACACTTTCTGGGCGAATTCTTCGGCATCGGTTAAAGAAAACGATGTCGTCTTCAGCACTTGATACGCAGCCGCCTGTTGCTCCAGAACCTCGACGGCTCCTTCAAAACGTTCCTGTGCAGGCCGCACATCCGCCGGGCCTTGAATTACCGTTATGGCTTTACTCCCTCGCCGCACGATTTCCTCAGCCGCTATTCTTCCTCCCTGACGGCCATCCGCGTACACGGAAGGGCGGTCCGACGAGGTGCGGTCCAGAAACACGACGGGAATGTTCAGCCCCGCATACATGTCGGCATCCGGGTTGTTGGTCGATGATATGACGCCAACCACATTATTCTGGACAAACGTCTGAATGTACTCCGTTTCCTTCTTCTTGCTCTCGTCGCTGTTTCCGAAGATCAATCGGTAATCATTCTCCTGCATCTCGTCCTCTACCCCGCGGGCAAGCTGCGGGAAATAAGGGTTCATGATGTCGGGAAGCAAAAGTCCTATCAATTTGGATTTCCTCTTGTATAAAGAACGCGCCACTTCATTCGGCGTGTAATTCAGCTCTCGAATGCTCTGTTCCACCTTGGACCTGGTGTCCTCATGCACGTAACCGTTTCCATTTAAAACCCGCGAAACCGTGGCTACGGATACGCCCGCCTGATTCGCCACATCCTTGATCGTTGCCATACCGTCATCACCTCATTCATGTGTAACCGGTTACAGGTATAAGATATCACATCTCTTTTCCACGTGCAAGCTTTTAGGGAATGGAATATTCTTGTACCGGCACTGGCAAGCTCGCCTTCAGCAACTGCCATGTCCGGCAATAAATTACGGTATTCTTACAAAACCCCTTACTGGATTTTACATCCGGCTCCTATACTCAAGGCTGTAAGGCCAAGCTGGAAAGTGAGGTAAAACATGATGATGGAAAAAGAATTCACGCTTCCTTCTCCGGGGCACTCTCTATCGCCGAACGTCAACGGGCCGGAGGTATCAACCGCGGCGAAACCCGTCTCGATCAAGAGAACAAGGCGCAGAGAAATTCTGCTCGCTTATGCATGTTTAGCGCCTTCGCTGCTCATATTCGCCCTGTTCTTATTCTACCCGCTGCTCAAGTCGGTTTATCTTAGCCTGTTCCTGACCGATCCGCAAGGCAGGGTAGCGGAATTCGTAGGATTCGACAACTTCAGGGAAATATTGGCCTCCGACATGTTCTATACAAGCTTTGGCAATACCCTGCTGTTCATCGTGCTGACGGTTCCGACCGGCATGGCGGCTGCGATTCTGCTGGCTGCCCTGACGCACAACAAACTCAAGGGCATGAAAATATTCCGCTTTATCTTCTCGCTTCCGATGGCCGTGTCCGTCGGTACCGGCTCGATGATCTGGATGATTCTATACCATCCGACCTTAGGCATACTGAATTATTTTCTGACGCTGCTCGGCACGCAGCCCGTCCAATGGCTTACCGATCCGAAATGGGCCATGATCTCCGTCGCGCTTATGACCGTCTGGATGAATCTTGGATTCAACTATATCCTGATGCTGAGCGGCATGCAGGGCGTGTCCGAAGATATCTATGACAGCACCAAGATTGACGGCTCCGGTCCGCTGAGAACGTTCTTCCGGATTACGATGCCGCTAATCTCCCCTACGTTATTCTTCACGTCCGTCGTATCGGTTATCGGTGCCTTCCAAGCATTCGGGCAAATCAACATCCTCACCAAAGGCGGTCCGATGAACAGCACCAACGTCATGGTATTCAACATCTACCAGGATGCCTTCGTTAATTTTCGCTTCGGCATCGGCAGCGCGCAGGCCCTCATCCTGTTTGCCATCATTCTGCTGCTGACCGTCTTTCAATTTAAATTCGTCGAGAAGAAGGTGCACTACCAATGAACATGCGTCTCATGCCCAAAAGCTTCATCTACATCGCGCTGCTTCTCGGTTCGTTGGCCGTTCTTTTCCCGCTCCTATATACCTTGTCGACATCGCTGATGAGCGAGGCCGAATCGGCCGTCTATCCGCCGCCTCTGCTTCCCGAAGCCGTCAATCTGTCCAACTTCGCCAAGGTGATCGATACGATTCCTGTCCTTACCTTTATCGGAAACAGCCTGATTGTCTCCATTGCCATCATGCTCGGACAGATCGTGACCGCAAGTCTGGCAGCATACGCTTTCGCCTTCCTGCGATTTCCGGGAAAAACGCTGCTGTTCAGCCTCTTTCTCGCGACGATGATGATCCCGTGGGAGGTGATCATGATTCCGAATTACTTGACGGTCAAAAGCCTGAACTGGCTGGACACCTATCAAGGGCTCATCATTCCATTTCTGGCCACGGCCTTCGGAACCTTCCTGCTCAGGCAGACCTTCCTGCAGCTGCCGAAGGAGCTGTTTGAAGCGGCCCGCGTGGACGGCTGCGGACATGTCCGCGTTTTCCTGAGCATGGTGTTGCCGTTATCCATCCCCGGAATCGCCACGCTGGGGGTCTACTCGTTCCTGAATAATTGGAACATGTACCTGTGGCCGCTTCTGACAACCAACCGGGTCGAGATGCGAACCGTCCAAATCGGGATCGGCATGCTGCAGTTCGAAGAGATGAACTCATGGAATCTGATACTCTCCGGCGTGCTCCTGCTGCTGCTGCCTTCCCTGCTGCTGCTTGCGCTCGGGCTGAAACCCCTTGTGCGCGGCATCACCGCAGGTGCTTTGAAGGGCTAATGGCCACGATGCCGACCCAGTAGACCATATTGGATCAGCCTTGCGTGCCGGTTATCGATATCAAACGGGCTCACGCAATTTCTGATAGATCAAACCATACTTTATTTTCAAAAAGGGAGAGATTAACCGATCATGAAACGTTTTGGTAAAAGGTCCTTCGCGCTGCTCCTGCTTTCCTGCTTCATGCTGATCAGCGTCGCTTGCAGCAATACGCCAACC
>Ga0209784_100048_pt1 | contig 198885 bp, 168 predicted proteins | sample AraplaCvi_mLB_r2_2_FD_184284 | JGI IMG/M metagenome (GOLD analysis project Ga0209784, IMG submission 184284) | Arabidopsis root microbial communities from North Carolina, USA - plate scrape CL_Cvi_mLB_r2 (SPAdes) (version 2) | ecosystem: Host-associated > Plants > Roots > Endosphere | place...
CGGCTCATCACATCCTGGGGCTGTAGCCGGTCCCAAGGGTATGGCTGTTCGCCATTTAAAGTGGTACGTGAGCTGGGTTTAAAACGTCGTGAGACAGTTTGGTCCCTATCTGCCGTGGGCGTTGGAAATTTGAAGGGGGCTGCTCCTAGTACGAGAGGACCGGAGTGGACGAACCTCTGGTGTACCGGTTGTCACGCCAGTGGCATTGCCGGGTAGCTAAGTTCGGAAGAGATAACCGCTGAAAGCATCTAAGCGGGAAACTTGCCTTAAGATGATATTTCCCGGGAACTAGATTCCCCTAAAGGGTCGTTCGAGACCAGGACGTTGATAGGTCAGGTGTGGAAGCGTAGTAATACGTTAAGCTAACTGATACTAATTGCCCGTGAGGCTTGTCCCTATAACCTTAGCAGGTTATATGATGAGCTTATTTGTTTGCCAAGGTGACTGTCTTATAAAAGATAGCAACACCGTTTGGACACTCATACCCAACCGGACTGACTCACCCTAGTGAGTTCGGTATAAAAAACTACTTCTTCTAAATTGCGCTGTTTGTTGCTCCAACCGGAGAACAAGCATCGATACAAGTTATGCCTGATGACCATAGCGAGTTGGTACCACCCCTTCCCATCCCGAACAGGACCGTGAAACGACTTTGCGCCGATGATAGTGCTGCAACCAGTGTGAAAGTAGGTCATCGTCAGGCTTTTATTAAAAAACCCTCTGCAGATTTCTGCAGAGGGTTTTTGCTTTGCGTTTTCAGTTTCCACTGCAACACGATTTCCCGAAATTTCAGCTTTACCACAACAAAACTACTGTGTTTTTAACCAGTTGTCCTGTATGATTCATTGATTCACATAAAGGCCAACTGCGATGATAGGTCGTCTTTCCGGGATCCTGCTCGAAAAAAATCCTCCTCAATTGTTGATCGACTGCAATGGCGTCGGTTATGAGGTCGGCGTGCCGATGAGCACTTTCTACAATCTGCCGGGGCTGGGCGAGAAGGTTGCCCTGCTGACCCATCTGGCAATACGCGAAGATGCGCATGTCTTGTACGGCTTCGGCACGGCGGAAGAACGGAACGTTTTCAAGCAGTTGATCAAGATCAGCGGCGTTGGCGCCCGCACCGCCTTGTCTATCCTGTCCGGCATGTCGGTACAGGACCTGGCGCAGGCGATCACCATGCAGGAAGCCGGCCGCCTCACCAAGGTGCCAGGCATTGGCAAGAAAACCGCCGAGCGGTTGTTGCTCGAACTGAAAGGCAAGCTGGGCGCCGACCTGGGGCCGGTCGGCAGTCATCATGCCAGCGATGTCAGCGGCGATATCCTGAACGCCCTGATCGCACTGGGTTACTCGGACAAGGAAGCGATGTTGGCGCTGAAACAGCTGCCGGCCGACGCCAGCGTATCCGATGGTATCAAATTGGCACTGAAAGCCCTGTCCAAGCTGTAGTCGAACAGGCAAAAGCTGATCATTATTGCTTTATTGATGGTGTGGATGTCTTTTTTTATATCTAATCGCTACACTCTGGCTACAATCCGACCATGAGTATCCAAACCGACGATTTCGCCGAGCAACGCATTATCGCTGCCACGCCGGCTTCGCCCAATGAAGAGGCGATCGAACGCGCCTTGCGGCCGAAGCAACTGGACGAATACGTCGGCCAGGAAAAAATACGCGACCAGCTGCAGATATTCATCACGGCGGCCAGGCAACGGCGTGAAGCGCTGGACCATACCTTGCTGTTCGGTCCTCCCGGCCTTGGCAAGACTACGCTGGCGCATATCATCGCGCGCGAAATGGGTGTCAACCTGCGCCAGACTTCTGGACCGGTGCTGGAACGCGCCGGCGACCTGGCTGCATTGTTGACCAATTTGGAAGCCAATGATGTGCTGTTCATCGATGAAATCCATCGATTGTCGCCGGTGGTCGAAGAAATCCTGTATCCGGCGCTGGAAGATTATCAGATCGATATCATGATTGGCGAAGGCCCGGCGGCGCGCTCGGTGCGCCTGGACTTGCAGCCGTTCACCCTGGTGGGCGCGACCACGCGCGCAGGGATGTTGACCAATCCGTTGCGCGACCGTTTTGGCATCGTCGCCCGCCTCGAATTTTATACGCCGCTGCAACTAAGCAAGATCGTCACGCGCAGCGCTTCCTTGCTGGGTGCGCCGATCATGGATGAAGGCGCTTTCGAAATCGCCAAACGCAGCCGCGGGACCCCGCGTATCGCCAATCGCCTGTTGCGCCGGGTGCGTGACTACGCCGAAGTCAAAGGCAATGGCGAAATCACCAAGCAGATGGCGGATGCGGCGCTGGTCATGCTGGATGTCGATCCGGTCGGTTTCGACATCATGGACAGGAAATTGCTGGAAGCGGTGCTGTTCAAGTTCGGCGGCGGTCCGGTCGGACTGGACAACCTTGCCGCCGCCATCGGCGAAGAGCGCGACACCATCGAAGATGTACTGGAGCCGTACCTGATTCAGCAGGGATACCTGCAGCGTACGCCGCGCGGCCGCATTGCGACCCCGCTGGCATACAGCCATTTTGGCGTGGCGGCGCCGCGCACCGGGCCCAATGGCGAGTTGTGGGGGCAAAATTAATTCACCTACGGACGCCGATGCCGCGCCCGGGCAGCCGGCAGCAATGCAAATCTGGGTCGACGCCGATGCATGTCCCGGCGTCATCAAGGAAATCCTGTTCCGGGTAGCCGACCGGTTGCAGATCGTAGTGACCCTGGTAGCCAACAGGCTGTTAAGGGTGCCGCCTTCGCGGTTCATCAAGGCGGTCCAGGTGGCGTCCGGCTTCGACGTCGCTGATCGCGAAATTGTTCGATTGCTGCAAGCGGGCGACCTGGTGATTACCGCCGATATCCCGCTGGCGGCCGAAGTGCTTGAAAAGGGCGGCAACGCCCTGAATCCGCGCGGCGAGTTTTATACCAAGGACAACATCCAGCAGCACCTGACGATGCGTAATTTCATGGATGAACTGCGCGGCAGCGGCGTCGAGACCGGGGGGCCGGCGGCATTCAGCCAGAGCGACCGCCATCTGTTCGCAGCACAGCTTGACCGGTTTCTGCAGAAGTCGCGGAATCGATGAATGTTTCTAATCAAGGCAAGACCGCGGGCCCGGTGGCGTCCCGCAAGCCAGCTGCCGAAATGTCAATATTTCTGCGCTTGTGTAAAAATTGAACGTCACAGACAATACGATAGCCTTCACTAATAGTGTGCAAGTCAACCATGCTTATGTCTACCAAAGCTAACCGTTACGCCAACCAGCTTCTGGATGCGCGGGCGCGTGCCAAATTGATGCCGCTGTTGTCGGCTGCCGATGCCCTGTCGCCGATGGATGGGTATGACATCGGCAAGCGCATCCTGGACGCCAGCATCAGCCAAGGCGATGCCCCGGTCGGCCGCAAGGTCGGCTTCAGCAATCGCACCATCTGGCCGAAATACGGCATTACCGAAACCATCAATGCACCGATCTGGGCGCACGTATTCGACAGTACGGTGCGTTACGCCGAAGATAACCGTGGAATCCAGAGCCTGGAAGGCGCCTTGCAGCCGCGCATCGAGCCGGAAGTGGTGTTCAGCCTTGGCCGGACACCCGCGCCGGATGCCGACCTGGAAGAAATCGCCGACTGCATCGAATGGATGGCGCATGCCTTCGAAATCGTGGTGTGCCCTTTCCCCGATTGGAAATTCGAGGCGGTCGACGCCATCGCTGCGTTCGGCCTGCATGGCACGCTGATTGTCGGCGAGCCGCACATGCTGTCGACGGCAACCCGCCGCAACCTGGCCAGCATGCTGGCCAACGCCAGCGTTTCGCTGTCGTGCTGCACCGAAGACTCGGTGACCTTGTGCGGCGCCGGTTTCGGCAGCGACGTGCTGGACAGCCCGGTGCACGCCCTATGGCATCTGCACCAGGTGCTGAATGCGCAATCGCAATTCACGCCTTTGCAGGCTGGTGAAATCATCACCACCGGCACCTGGACCGATGCCTATCCTGTGCAGGCAGGGCAGACCTGGGTCACGGCATTTTCAGGAATCGCACTGCCGGGTCTGACAGTATCCTTCGTGTAAGCCGGCTGGAATAGCGCCAGGCAAAGAAAAATGCCGTTCAGCGAATCGCTTGAACGGCATTTTTTTCGAACAGCCCGACGGCCAGCCAATTACTTACTCTTCACGTATCCAGGTTTGGGTGCGGCCAAGCAAGGGTACGCCGATATAGCCGCGTACATTCAGTTTTTTGCCGTCATCGATGACCGCCATCTTGCTCTTGTAGACCTTGCCGTTGTCCGGATCAAGGATGGTGCCGCCGTTGTATTCGTTGCCATCCTTCTTCATGCCGTTGATGATGGTCATGCCGAGGATAGGCTGGTCTTTCAGTTCGCCCTGGCATTTGACGCATTTCGGATTCTGGTCCTGGCTGGGATCGCGCAGCAGTTTCTCGATCTTGCCGCTCAGTTCGCCATTGCTTTCGGTAATGCGGATCAGCGCCTTCGGCTTGCCGGTATGGTCATCGATATTCTTCCACAGGCCGACCGCCGAGCTGGTGTCCTGGGCGAATGCGCCGAAAGCCAGCAAAGCGCTGCTGGCGATTGCGGTCATCAAAAGTTTCTTCATGTTTTGTCTCCTGTCTCTGTCGCATCGGCCTGCATCGCTGCAGGCCGGCGCATTAGTATTATTAAGAAATCAAGATACTTTTAATTTTGCAAACTGTTCACGCAACTTCTCAAGGGTACCCGAAAAATTGACCAGGCGTTCCTGCATCTGCGCAACCACCTGTGCCGGTGCTCTTGCCACAAAACTTTCATTGCCCAGTTGGGCCTGGGCTTTGGCAATCTCTCCTTCAATACGAGTGATTTCCTTGCCCAGACGTTCCCGTTCAGCTGCAACATCAATTTCTACCTTGAGCAGCAGCTTAGCATCGCCGACTATGGAGACCGGGGCAGGCGATTCGGGTAGAGTCTCTACTACTTGCACCTCTGCCAACTTCGCCAATGCCTGCAGATACGGCGCGAACGACTGCAGCGTAGCCTGTTGCGCAGCCGAACCCGCAATTACCAGCGGCACCCGCGTCGCCGGCGACAACTGCATTTCGCCGCGCAGGTTGCGGCAGGCATCGGTCAGTGCTTTCAGCTGGGTCATCCAGGCTTCGGCGTTTTCGTCGATCTTTTCCAGGTCTGCTTCAGGATAAGGCTGGCGCATGATGGAGTCGCCGGCCGGATCGAGCGTCTTGCCGGTCAGCGGCGCCACGCTCTGCCACAAGGCTTCGGTGACAAACGGGATGACCGGGTGCGCCAGGCGCAGCACGACTTCCAGTACACGCAGCAAGGTGCGGCGGGTGGCGCGCTGTTGCGCTTCGTTGCCGTGCTGGATCTGGACCTTGGCGACTTCCAGGTACCAGTCGCAATATTCGTCCCAGACGAACTTGTAGATGGCGGAAGCGATGTTGTCGAAACGGTAGTCGGCAAAACCCTTGGCGACTTCGGCTTCGGTGCGCTGCAGGAGCGAAACGATCCAGCGGTCGGCTTGCGAGAACTGCAGCTTTTCCTTGTCGCACACGCCAGGCGTATGGCCGTCGAAACCGCAGTCCTTGCCTTCGGTGTTCATCAGCACGAAACGGGTGGCGTTCCACAGCTTGTTGCAGAAATTGCGGTAGCCGTCGCAGCGGCCGAGGTCGAAATTGATGTTGCGGCCGAGCGTCGCCAGCGAGGCGAAGGTAAAGCGCAGCGCATCGGTGCCGAAGGCCGGGATGCCGTCGGCGAATTCCTTGCGGGTCGCCTTGGCGATGCGCTCCGCATCCTTCGGTTTCATCAGGCCGACGGTGCGCTTGGCGACCAGTTCTTCTAGCGTGATGCCGTCGATCAGGTCGATAGGGTCAAGCGTATTGCCCTTCGACTTGGACATTTTCTGGCCGTTGCCGTCGCGCACCAGGCCGTGCACATACACGGTCTTGAACGGCACCTTGCCGGTAAAGTGGGTGGTCATGATCACCATCCGCGCTACCCAGAAGAAGATGATGTCGAAGCCGGTGACCAGCACCGACGATGGCAGGAACATCTTGTAGTCCGGCGTTTCTTCCGGCCAGCCCAGGGTCGAGAACGGCACCAGCGCCGATGAGAACCAGGTGTCGAGCACGTCGTCGTCGCGCCGCAACGCGCCGGTATAGCCGGCGGCGGCAGCCTTGGCTTGCGCTTCCGCTTCATTGCGGGCGACATAGATCTTGCCGTCGTCGGCATACCAGGCCGGGATCTGGTGGCCCCACCACAGCTGGCGCGAAATGCACCAGTCCTGGATATTGTTGAGCCACTGGTTGTAGGTGTTGTTCCAGTTTTCCGGAATCATCTGGATTTCGCCGTTGGCGACTTTCTCCAGTGCGACTTCGGTAATCGATTTGCCAGGGAAATGCGTGCCTTCGGGCGCCGGCTTGCTCATGGCCACAAACCACTGGTCGGTCAGCATCGGTTCGATCACCACGCCGGTACGGTCGCCACGTGGCACCACCAGCTTGTGCGGCTTGACCGATTCCAGCAGGCCTTGCGCATCGAGGTCGGCGACCATCTGCTTGCGGGCCTCGAAACGGTCCATGCCCTGGTACTGGGCCGGGCCGTTTTCGTTGATCTTGGCGTCCAGCGTCAGGATCGTGATCTGCGGCAGCTGGTGGCGCTGGCCGACTGCGTAATCGTTGAAATCATGGGCCGGCGTGATCTTCACGCAGCCGCTGCCGAATTCCTTGTCGACGTAGCTGTCGGCGATGACCGGGATTTCGCGGTCGGTCAAAGGCAGTTTGAGCATCTTGCCGACCAGGTGGACATAACGTTCGTCAGTCGGATCGACGGCGACCGCAACGTCGCCCAGCAAGGTTTCAGGACGTGTGGTGGCGACCGTCAGGTGGCCGCTGCCATCGGCGAACGGATAGCGGATATGCCACATCGAACCGTCTTCTTCTTCCGACGCCACTTCCAGTTCCGAGATGGCGGTGCCCAGCACCGGATCCCAATTCACCAGCCGTTTGCCGCGATAGATCAGGCCCTGCTCAAACAGCCGCACAAACACTTCCACCACGGTGCCGGACAGCTTGTCGTCCATCGTGAAATATTCACGGCTCCAGTCGGTCGAGGCGCCCATGCGGCGCATCTGGCCGGTAATGGTCGAACCGGACTGTTCTTTCCATTCCCAGACCTTTTCGACGAATTTTTCACGGCCGAGGTCATGGCGCGAAATTTTTTGCGCGTCGAGTTGCCGTTCGACCACGATTTGCGTGGCGATGCCGGCGTGGTCGGTGCCTGGGATCCATGCGGTGTTGAAGCCGCGCATGCGATGGTAGCGGGTCAAGCCATCCATGATGGTCTGGTTGAAGGCATGGCCCATGTGCAGCGTGCCGGTGACGTTGGGCGGCGGCAACTGGATGCTGAAAGACGGTTTGTCGGCGTCGGTGGTGGCGGTGTAGTACCCGCGCTTTTCCCACTCGCTGCGCCAGAATTGTTCAATCTCGGCAGGGTCGAAAGACTTGGCTAATTCCATGATTTATTGGGGTTCTTTGCTAAAGCGATCTAAAACGATGATTATAAAGTACGCAGCCTGCTCGGGAGGCCGGCAGGCACGGTTTTTTGACGTAAAGACAAGCGCGTGGATGGATTTGCCACGGATCGCTGGCTTCTATACTTGATCTGGGATAAGGAAACCCGGATTTTCGATATACCGCAGGCCGGTTGCGGGTGTAGAATCCTTTCCGCTGCCTCGGGATTCAAACACCGCGGCAACGCAACGCTAGGGGTCCTGATTGCTGAAATGCCAATGCAATCGGGTGAGAAATACCCTCGAACCTGATCTGGGTAATGCCAGCGAAGGGAAGCTGTCGAGATGTAACCGGCCGACTCACCAGACTGCATCGTGAATCCACGCCACCAGACTCGAAAACTCCTTTGCTGGCTCCAAGCCATGAATTACAAGCAAAGGAGCCAATATGAACGCCAATCCAAAATTCTTGTCCGCCACAGCAACGGTGGATGAAGCCGCAATCCATCCTCTGCCGAATTCCCGCAAGATCTACGTCACCGGCTCGCGTCCCGACATCCGCGTGCCGATGCGGCAGATCAGCCAGGCCGATACGCCGGCATCGTTCGGCGCCGAAAAGAATCCGCCGATCTACGTCTATGACACCTCGGGACCGTACAGCGATCCGGACGTAAAGATCGATATCCGCTCCGGCCTGGCGACGCCGCGCCTGCCATGGATCCTGGAACGCGAGGATACCGAAGAACTGCCGGGCCCGAGCTCGGAATACGGCATCGAGCGCCTCAACGATCCCAAGCTGGCCGAACTGCGCTTCAACCTGCACCGCAAGCCGCGCCGCGCCAAGGCCGGCAAGAACGTTTCGCAGATGCACTACGCGCGCCAGGGCATAGTCACGCCGGAAATGGAATTCGTGGCGATCCGCGAAAACATGCGCCGCAAGGAATACCTGGAAGAGCTGAAAGCCTCAGGCCCGATGGGCAACAAGCTGGCCGACCTGATGGGACGCCAGCACCCGGGCCAGTCCTTCGGCGCTTCGCTGCCGGCGGAAATCACGCCGGAATTCGTGCGCGACGAAATCGCCCGCGGCCGCGCCATCATTCCCGCCAACATTAATCATCCGGAAATCGAACCGATGATCATCGGCCGCAATTTCCTGGTCAAGATCAACGCCAACATCGGCAACTCCGCGGTGACCTCTTCCATCGGCGAGGAAGTCGAAAAGATGACCTGGGCGATCCGCTGGGGCGGCGATAACGTGATGGACCTGTCGACCGGCAAGCACATCCACGAAACGCGCGAATGGATCATCCGCAATTCGCCGGTGCCGATCGGCACCGTGCCGATCTACCAGGCGCTGGAAAAGGTGAACGGCAAGGCCGAGGACCTGACCTGGGAAATCTTCCGCGACACCTTGATCGAACAAGCCGAGCAGGGCGTCGACTACTTCACCATCCACGCCGGCGTGCGCCTGCAATATGTGCCGATGACGGCCAAGCGCCTGACCGGCATCGTCAGCCGCGGTGGTTCGATCATGGCCAAGTGGTGCCTGGCGCATCACCGCGAATCGTTCCTGTACGACCATTTCGAAGACATTTGCGAAATCATGAAAGCCTACGACGTCAGCTTCAGCCTCGGCGACGGCTTGCGTCCAGGTTCGATCTACGACGCCAACGATGAAGCGCAGCTGGGCGAGCTGAAGACCCTGGGCGAACTGACCCAGATCGCCTGGAAACACGACGTGCAGGTGATGATCGAAGGCCCGGGCCACGTGCCGATGCACCTGATCAAGGAAAACATGGACCTGCAGCTGGAGCAGTGCCACGAAGCGCCGTTCTACACGCTCGGACCGCTGACCACCGACATCGCGCCAGGCTACGACCACATCACTTCCGGCATCGGCGCCGCCACCATCGGCTGGTACGGCACGGCCATGCTGTGCTACGTCACACCGAAGGAGCATCTGGGCTTGCCGAACAAGGTCGACGTCAAGGACGGCATCATCACCTACAAGATCGCGGCGCATGCGGCCGACCTGGCCAAGGGCCATCCAGGCGCCCAGATCCGCGACAACGCGCTGTCGAAAGCCCGCTTCGAATTCCGCTGGGAAGACCAGTTCAACATCGGCCTCGATCCGGACAAGGCGCGCGAATTCCACGACGAAACCTTGCCCAAGGATTCCGCCAAGGTAGCGCATTTCTGCTCGATGTGCGGCCCGCATTTCTGTTCCATGAAGATCACCCAGGAAGTGCGCGAGTACGCCGCCGCGCAAGGCATTTCCGAGATTGCCGCACTGAAGAAGGGGATGGAAGTGAAAGCCATCGAGTTCGTCAAGAACGGCGCGGAAATCTACAGCAAGCAGTGAGGCCGGTGATGGAAATCGTACTCAACGGTGCGCCGCATCCGCTGGCCGACGGCGAGAACCTGCAACAGCTGATCGCGGCGCTGGAGCTGGCCGGGAAAGCGGTGGCGGTCGCCGTCAACCGGCAGGTAGTGCCGGCCAGCCTGTGGCCGCAGCGCATCTTGCAGCCGGCGGACAAGGTTGATGTAGTGCGCGCGATAGGCGGCGGCTGAGGCCGTTCCTGTCGCACTGCACACGACGCAATGACAGAAAGGAATTGACATGGACCTGAACTCGAGCCCTGAGACGGGACAACAAGACACCGGCTTGACCATCGCCGGCAAGACCTACGGTTCGCGGCTGCTGGTCGGCAGCGGCAAGTACCGCGACCTGGAGCAGACCCGCGCCGCCACCGAAGCCAGCGGCGCCGAAATCATCACGGTGGCGATCCGGCGCGTCAACATCGGCCAGGATCCGAAAGCGCCCAACCTGCTGGATGTAGTGCCGCCGTCGCGTTACACCATCCTGCCCAATACCGCGGGTTGTTACACCGCGGCCGATGCGGTCTATACCCTGCAGCTCGGGCGCGAACTGCTGAACGGCCACAAACTGGCCAAGCTGGAAGTGCTGGGCGACGAGCGCACGCTGTTCCCCAACATGCCGGAAACCTTGAAAGCGGCGGAAGCCCTGGTCAAGGATGGCTTCGACGTCATGGTGTATTGCAGCGACGATCCGATCCAGGCCCGCCTGCTGGAAGAAATCGGCTGCGTCGCGGTGATGCCGCTGGCGTCGCTGATCGGTTCTGGCATGGGCATCCTGAACCCGTGGAACCTGTCGCTGATCATCGAGCAGGCCAAGGTGCCGGTGCTGGTCGACGCCGGCGTCGGCACTGCGTCTGACGCGGCGATCGCGATGGAACTGGGTTGCGACGGCGTGCTGATGAACACGGCGATTGCCGGGGCCCAGGATCCGATCCGCATGGCGCGGGCGATGCGGCTGGCGATCGAGGCCGGACGCGAAGCGTTTCTCGCCGGCCGGATTCCGAAGCGTTTTGCGGCGTCGCCGTCGTCACCGATGGCTGGACGACTCAAGTGAGCGCTGGCGCAGCGCCGCCGGCCTGCGTGCTGGTGTTTTCCGGCTCGGATCCGAGCGGCGGCGCCGGTTTGCAGGCCGACATTACTGCAATCGCGGCATTGGGCGCGCACCCGTTGTCGGTAGTGACGGTGCTGACGGTGCAGGATAACGAGCGGGTGTTCGGCGTCCATCCGGTGGCGGCCGACCTGGTGCGGCGGCAGGCGCAGGTTTTGGTCGACCGGATTGCCGTTGCCGCGGTCAAGCTTGGCATCGTCGGCAACCGTGCCAATGCCGAAGCGATCGCCGCCGTCATCCGCGACCTGCGCTCGCGGCAGCCGGACTTGCCGGTGGTGTTTGATCCGGTGCTGGCTACCGGCCATGGCGACAGCCTGGCCAGCGAAGACCCGGTCGCAGCGTTGTCGCCTTTGTTTGAACTTGCGACGGTGATTACGCCGAACCGGATCGAAGCCGATCGCTTATGCGGCGCCCAGGCCAGTCCGGAGCAGCAGGCCGCGCTGCTGCTTGAGCACGGTTGCCGGCATGTGCTGTTGAAGGGCGGCCATGGCCCGGAACCGGATGAAGTCGTGAACCGCTGGACCGGCAAGACGCAGCAGCGCAGCTGGCGCTGGCCGCGCCTGCCGGGCGAGTTCCACGGCAGCGGCTGCACGCTGGCGGCTGCGCTGTCTGCGCTGCTGGCGCAAGGGCTGGATATGGAGCAAGCCATCGATGCAGCGCAAGCGTATTGCCAGCAGGCGTTGGCGGAATCGTATGCGATCGCGGCGGGGCAGCGCATTCCCAGCCGCATTCTGCCGTTCTTGAAATTACGAGGATAAAACGATGAAGGGTCTATACATCGTCACGCCCGACTGGGATGACACCGACAAACTGCTGCATGTCAGCGAGCAGGCTCTGCAGGGCGGAGCAGCGCTGCTGCAGTACCGGCACAAGACCGCGGATGCCGCGCAACGGCGGCAGCAGGCCGAAGCCTTGCTCAAGCTGTGCCGGCGTTATGCACGGCCTTTTATCGTCAACGACTATGTCGAACTATGCCTGGAGCTGGGGGCGGACGGCATCCACGTCGGCGGCACCGACGCCAGCGTGGCTGAAGTGCGGACGATGGTGGGAGCGGACAAGATTGTCGGCGCATCCTGCTACGGCGACCTGGAGCTGGCGCATGCTGCATACCGCGCCGGCGCCAGCTACGTAGCGTTCGGTGGATTTTATCCATCGCGCGTGAAGAAGTATCCCGTCACCACGCCGCCCGACATCGTCACCCGCGCCAAGGCGCAGATCGCGGCGCCGAACGTGGTGATCGGCGGCATGACGCAAGAGAACGCGGTGCCCCTGATCGCCGCCGGTGCCGACATGGTGGCGGCCATCAGCAGCGTCTACCTGGCCGATGATCCGGTTGCCGCGGCGCGCGGCTTCGCCGCCTTGTTTGAAAACCGTTAGGCGCCGATAGCCGCGACCGTAGCCGCGATCATCCGTTTGATTTGGAACCGTTCAGGTTTCCAGCAGGCTGCGCAGCATCCACGCATTTTTTTCATGCAGCTGCATGCGCTGCGTCAGCAAGTCCGCGGTCGGTTCATCCGACGCCGCGTCAACCACCGGGAAAATCGAGCGCGCGGTGCGGGTCACGGCTTCCTGTCCCTGCACCAGCTGCTGGATCATGGCAGTCGCGTTCGGTACGCCTTCCTCTTCGGTGATCGAGGTCAGCTTGGAGAACGCCTTGTAGGTGGCCGGCGCGGGATAGCCGAGCGCGCGTATCCGTTCCGCGATCAGGTCCACTGCCAGCCACAGTTCGTTGTACTGGGTTTCGAACATCAGGTGCAATGTATTGAACATCGGCCCGGTGACGTTCCAGTGGAAATTATGGGTTTTCAGGTACAGGGTGTAGGTGTCGGCCAGCAGCTTGCTGAGCCCGTCGGCGATTTTCTTGCGATCCTTGTCGCTGATGCCGATATCGATGACTGCGACGTTTTTCTTTACCATTGCGCTACTCCTTCTAACTGTGATGTATGAAGACTTGCAGCTCGATTTTAAGTCAATTCGCCGCAGGCAAAGCAATGCCCGCTTTTTTCCAGACCTAGCCGGGGACGGCGGCGGCGGCTGCCTGCCGCGAGCGGCGATACATGCTGACAGTCAAAGCCACTGCCGCCAGCGACGCCACGGCAGCGAACAGGAACACCTCTGGATAACCGAACTGGCCCACGATCAATCCGGCCAGCGGGCCGGTGACGCCCAGCGCCAGGTCGAGGAATACCGAATAGGCGCCGAGGGCGCTGCCGCGGTTGTTGGCCGGCACCAGGTTGACCGCTTCCACCCCGAGCGCAGGGAAGATCAGGGCAAAACCGAAGCCGGTGAGCGAAGCGCCGACCAGCGCCAGCGCAGGCGAACCGGCCTGCCACAGCAGCAGCAAACCAAGCGCTTCAACCGAAAAACAGATGATCGCCACCCGGAAACCGCCGAAGCGCGAGATGGTGCTGGCGAACAGCAGGCGCGCGCCGACAAAGAAGGTGCCGAATAGCGTCAGGGAAAATGCCGCGTTCGGCCATTGATGGCTGGCGTAAAACAAGGTGATGAAAGTGGCGATGGAGCCGAAGCCGATCGAGCCCAGGGCCAAGCCCATGCCGTGCGGAAAAACCTTGCGCAATACGTGCTGGAACGGCAAGTGTTCGCCGCGCACCACGGCGGTCGCCGCTTTCAGGCGAGCCAGCAGGAAACCGCCCAGCGACAGCACGGTCACGGTAGCGCCCACCGCGGCCAGGCCCCAGGCATGGTTGATCACCACGCCCAGCGGCGCGCCGACGGCCAGCGCGCCATAAGTGGCGATGCCATTCCAGGAAATCATGCGCGCCGTGTGCTGCGCGCCGACCCGGCCTATGCCCCAGGTGATCGCGCCGGTGCCGACCATGCTTTCACCGCAGCCAAGCACCAGCCGGCCGGCCAGCAGGATGGCCAGGCTCAGCGCCGGCATCTGTGGAAAGAACCCTGCGGCCAGCAAGAACGCGCCGCTGACGCTGCAGCCGGCCAGGCCGCGCAGCACAGCGGTCTTGGGACCGACCGAATCGGCCATGCGGCCCGCGAACGGCCGGCTCAGCAAGGTCGCCAGGTACTGCATGCTGATCGCCAGGCCGGCCAGCACCGAGCTGTAGCCGAGGTCGGTATGGACGTAGCCAGGCAGCACCGCCAACGGTATGCCGATTGCCAGGTAGCAAATGAATGTGAAAAATGCGGTGGAAACGATGTGAAACGTTACTGCGGACCCGGACAACGGCTGGCTGGCGCGGTCGAGGCGAACTTCTTCGGGCATGGTGGAGGACGGCTTGGTTGGTGGTGATGGAGGGATGCGATGATGCAATGCAGTATTTTACTCTTCCAGCCCGGATGCTGCAGGCGGCCCGCCACCGGGCGGAGGCGGTAAGGCGACCGCTGCCGTGATAGCGGCATCAGGCGAACCTCCGCACAGCTTATAATGCAGGGATGCAAAATCTTCTTCATAACCTCAATCCAGAACAGCTCGCGGCAGTCACCTTGCCGGCGCAATCCGCACTCATCCTGGCCGGCGCCGGTTCCGGCAAGACGCGCGTGCTGACCACCCGCATCGCCTGGCTGATCCAGACCGGCCAGGTATCGCCGTCCGGCGTGCTGGCGGTGACGTTCACCAACAAAGCGTCGAAGGAAATGATGACGCGCTTGTCGGCGATGTTGCCGATCAATACGCGCGGCATGTGGATCGGGACTTTCCATGGCTTGTGCAACCGCCTGCTGCGCGCCCACTACCGCGACGCCGCTTTGCCGCAGACCTTCCAGATCCTGGATTCGCAGGACCAGTTGTCGGCGATTAAGCGTTTGCTGAAATCGCTCAATGTCGACGATGAAAAATACCCGCCGCGCAACCTGATGTATTTCATCAACGGCGCCAAGGACCAGGGCTTGCGCGCCAACGAGGTCGAGGCGAACGACGATTACAACCGCAAATTCGTAGAGCTCTACGATTTGTACGACCAGCAATGCCAGCGCGAAGGCGTGGTCGATTTTGCCGAGCTGCTGCTGCGCACCTATGAACTGCTGAGCCGCAACCAGCCGCTGCGCGAGCATTACCAGTCTCGCTTCCAGCATATCCTGGTGGACGAATTCCAGGATACCAACGATTTGCAGTACAAATGGCTCAAGCTGATGGCGGGCCAGCGCGGCTCGGTGTTTGCGGTGGGCGACGACGACCAGAGCATCTATGCTTTCCGCGGCGCCAATGTCGGCAACATGAGCGCTTTCGAACATGAATTCCGGGTCGAGAACCTGATCAAGCTGGAGCAGAATTATCGTTCCCACGGCCATATCCTGGACAGCGCCAACACCCTGATCGCCAACAACAGCAAGCGTCTCGGCAAGAACCTGCGCACCGACGCCGGCCACGGCGAACCGGTAAGGATCTACGAAGCCACCAGCGACCTGCAGGAAGCGCAGTGGATCATCGAAGAAACCAAGAGCCTGATCAACGAAGGCGCCAGCCGCAGTGAAATCGCCGTGCTGTACCGCTCGAATGCGCAGTCGCGCGTGATCGAACATGCCTTGGTGGCGTCTGGCATCCCTTACCGGGTGTACGGCGGCCAGCGCTATTTCGAACGCGCCGAGGTCAAGCACGCGATCGCCTACCTGCAGCTGATGGACAATCCGCATAACGATTCGGCCTTTCTGCGCGTGGTGAATTTTCCGGCGCGCGGCATCGGCGCGCGCTCGCTGGAGCAGTTGCAGGATGCGGCCAAACAATACGGCATTTCTTTGTACGCAGCGGTGCCGCATGTGGCCGGCAAGGCGGGCGCCACGCTCGGTTCCTTCCTCAAGCTGATCGAAGGCGGGCGCTTTGAAACCCAGCACCTGCCGCTGCCGGAAATGGTGCAGGTGGTGCTCGACTTGAGCGGCCTGATGCAGCATTACCAAAATGAAAAAGAAGGCGCTGACCGTATCGAGAATCTGGAGCAGCTGGTGAACGCTGCGACCCTGTTTGTTTCGGAAGAAGGTTATGGCATCGATGCGCCGGCCTTGCTTGGGCCCAAGGCGCAGGCGGTGTCGGGGGCCGCCATCACGACCGCCGACGGCATCGAGATCTTCGACGCCGATGCGCCGCTGTCAGCAGTGATGTCGCCCTTGTCGGCCTTCCTCTCGCATGCATCGCTGGAGGCCGGCAACAACCAGGCCCAGGCTGGCGAGGAAGCCTTGCAGCTGATGACGGTGCACTCGGCCAAGGGGCTGGAATTCGATGCGGTGTTCATTACCGGGCTGGAAGAAGGCTTGTTCCCGCACGAGAATTCGCAGAAAGAGGACGCCGGCGTGGAAGAAGAGCGGCGCCTGATGTACGTCGCCATCACGCGTGCGAAAAAGCGGCTGTACATGAGTTTTTCGCAAACCCGGATGCTGCACGGCCAGACCCGCTACAACATGCGCTCGCGCTTCTTTGACGAGCTGCCGGAAGATGCGCTGAAATGGCTGTCGCCCAAGGTGCAGCAGCACAGCTGGTTCGCCAACACCAAATCGGCTTGGGATGAGGCGCCCGAGAAAGCTGCCAACAATATCTCCAAGAACTTTGGCCGGCGCGATGTCGGCTGGCGCATCGGCGAGAACGTGGTGCACCTGAAGTTCGGCGAAGGCGTGATCGTGAACATCGAAGGCAGCGGCGGCAACGCCCGAGCCCATATCAATTTCGGCAAGCATGGCATGAAGCTGCTGGACCTGAGCGTGGCGAAGCTGGAGAAGGTTGCCTGAGAGAGCGGGCGGGCAATGCCCGCCCGGCGAAGCTTATTCTTGCGTAGGATATTCCGCGGGCGGCGGCAGATCCGCCTCGGGTTTGCCGAAGATGTGGGTATAGGTAGGGTAGAAAGAACAGTACATCACTACCGTCAGTGCGATCGACAGCGGCAGCAGGATCATGATCGTGACCGCCTGGTTGCCGACCAGGACCGCAATCAGCACGCTGACGATCGCCGGCAGCACAACACCGATGCCGGCCCAGGCCAGTCCGTATACGGTGAAAGCCTTGATCTCGCGCGATACCGCAAAGAAGCTGTAGAAAACGGCTTTCGACACCCCCATGTTTTTCCACATGATGAGCGGCGCCGCATACCAGAACGCCATTGCCGCCGGCGCATACACCGCGGCGGAAAACAGCATCGCCAGCGACATGCCGGAGTCCTGCATCTCTTTTGGATCGAGCGTAGCCTGGCCGGTGATCGTTTTCCAGAACACGCCGCCGTCGATCAGGGCCGAGGCGGCCAGGGCAATGAATGCAGCCACCAGGTACAACGCGCCCAGGATCAGCAGGTTTTTCAGCGCAGGCGAACGAAAGCCGATCATCAGCAGATTGGGATAGACGCGCTTGCCTTGTTCAATCAGCACGCAGGCCTGCATGAACGACATGGCAAATACCGGGACCAGCATCAGCGGCAGCAATTGCCCAAGCAGCGGCACGAAGCTGAGCAGCAGCATCAGGAACATGTAAGCCAGGAATAGCGTGGATATTTCGGCCGGCTGTTTGCGGAACAGCGCAAACCCTTCCTTGATCCATATCCATCCGGTTTTTGCAGGCAGTTTTTCCATTGTTTCAATCAAGAATTTCGCTGAATGGCTTTGTTTAATACAAGGCCGGGGCAGGGTGCGCCACACGTTGCCGCAGGATCCGCTCGAAATGGGCCGGATCGTGCGGCGTCAGCATTTCTGCCGCACGCGGCAAGTAAAAATCATAGAGCCGCGACAGCCAGAAGCGCAGGGCGCCGGCACGCAGCATGGCTTGCCAGGCGCCTTGTTCGGCGGCGCTGAACGGCCGCACGGCATGGTAGGCGTCCAGCATGGCCCTGGTGCGGGCGGCATCCAGTTCGCCGCTGGCCAGGTCTATGCACCAGTCGTTGACCGTGACCGCCAGGTCGAACAGCCAGGTATCGCAGCCGGCAAAATAGAAATCGAAAAATCCTGTCAGCCGTTCGCCGTCGAACATCACGTTGTTGCGGAACAGGTCGGCATGCACCGGTCCGCTGGGCAGTTCGCCATAAGCTTGCGAGGCGGCGAAGTTTTCCTGGAACGCCATTTCGCTGCGCAGCAGCTGCTGGCCGTCTTGCGGCAGGTAAGGCAGCACCACCGGCGTGGTTTCGCGCCACCAGGACAAGCCGCGCAAGTTCGGCTGGCGGATCGTGAAATCTTGCGCCGCCAGGTGCATTTTTGCCAGCATCGTGCCTACTTCAGCGCAATGTACCGCCGCCGGCGCCAGCTGGCAATCGCCGTCCAGCTTGGTGACGATGGCCGCGGGCTTGCCGTGCAGCGGGTTAATGATCCGGCCTTGCTGGTTGGCGATAGGCTCGGGCACCAGCACGCCGCGCTGCGCCAGGTGGCGCATCAGTTCCAGGTAAAACGGCAGCTGTTCGAAGCTGAGGTTTTCAAACACTGTCAGCACATACTCGCCGCGCTCGGTATCGATGAAAAAATTGCTGTTTTCGATGCCGGACGAAATGCCCCTGATTGCCAGTGCCTTGCCTAAGGAAAAGGGAGGGATCCAGTGCGTGAGATCGTCTAGCGTGACGGGGGTAAATACTGCCATGGGGAAAATCGGAAAAGGACAAGATTCGGACAAGGTTCAGGCCGGGTTGGAATGAATATGCGGCAAATGCGCAGCGGTTATCCGCGCATCGGCCGCATGGCTGCTCAGGAATTGCAGGCTAGTTCTTGGACGGCGCCACTGCCGGCGGCGGCAATCCTGCGTCGCCGTCAGCCTGCACGGCCTCGCCTTCCTTGCGGGCTTTTTTGCCCAGGTCGAATTCCTTGATCTGCCATTGGGCGCCGCGTACCGGGCCATCGCCCGGCTGCAAGGTGCCGGCCTGCGACTGCGGCTTCACATAATAAGTGCTGCCGCCGCTGGTGACCTTGACTTCGGTAACCTTGCCCTGTTCGCGTTTTTGCGTCATGTCGGCAGGGCCTTCGCCCGGCTTGCGAATGGAGACCGCCGGCGCTTCGCCTTCTTCCAGCTTTTGCAGCTCGGGCGGCGGCGGCGCGGCGGTCTTGGCCGCCTGTTGTGCATTGACCAACAACGGCATTGCCAACGAGGCAATACATACCGCCAGCAACTGCCAGGCTTTGGATTTATTCATGAGAATTTGGCTACCTTGAATTAAAACAAGATGGAAGTCTTCATTGTAACAAACCACCGGCCCCTATAGGCGATAAGGGGGCCGGGAATCTGTCGGCGTGCGTTTGCCGCGCGGGTTTACAGCAACACGCTGGTATGGCGGTCGGATTCGGCCATGACGGTTTCGCCTGCTTCGTAGAATTCCACCACGGCGGCGAGGATCTCGGCCGGATCGTCCAGCACCTGGATCAGGTCCATGTCCTTGGCCGCGATCATGCCGTCGCCCACCAGCTGGGTGCGGAACCAGTCCAGCAAACCGCTCCAGAAGCTGCTGCCGACCAGGATGATCGGGATGTGGCGGCATTTGCCGGTCTGGATCAGCGTCAGCACTTCGGTCAGCTCATCCAGGGTGCCGAAACCGCCCGGCAGCACGATGTAGGCGTCGGCGTAACGCACGAACGCGACCTTGCGGGCGAAGAAATGACGGAAGCTGAGGGAAATGTCCTGCCACTTGTTTCCGCTTTGCTCATGCGGCAGTTCGATATTCAGGCCGACCGACGGCGATTTCCCTTCAAATGCGCCTTTATTGGCCGCTTCCATCAAACCCGGGCCGCCGCCCGAAATCACGGCAAAACCTTCGTCGGAGAAACGCCGTGCGATATCCATGCACAAGGGGTAATAGGGATTATCTTCCTTGATCCGGGCCGAGCCGAAGATCGATACCGCGGGATGCAACTCGGAAAGGCGTTCGGTCGACTCGATAAATTCTGCCATAATCGTGAACATATGCCACGATTCGCGCGCCTTCTTGGAAGTTGCGCGTTCGATGTCCGTCACTTGCCGCAAACGCGGCACATTTTTTCCGTTCAATTCCATATGCAAAAAACCCTGCTGTTAGTTGATGGTTCCAGTTATCTCTATCGGGCCTTCCATGCCTTGCCCGATATGCGCAATGCTGCCAATGAACCGACCGGCGCAATGTACGGGATCATCAATATGTTGCGCCGCCTGCGCCTCGATTACCCCTCAGCTTACCTCGCCTGCGTGTTCGATGCAAAAGGTAAAACTTTCCGCGACGACATGTACGCCGACTACAAGGCAACCCGGGCATCGATGCCGGAAGACCTGGTTAAGCAGATTACGCCGATTCACGCCGCCGTGCGCGCCATGGGCTGGCCGATCCTGATGGTCGAAGGCGTGGAAGCCGACGATGTGATCGGCACCCTGACCGTGCAGGCAGTGAGCCACGGCATGCAGGCCATCGTTTCGACCGGCGACAAGGACCTGGCGCAGCTGGTCAACGACGATGTGACCCTGATCAATACCATGAACAACGAAACGCTGGACCGCGCCGGCGTGATCGCCAAGTTCGGCGTGCCGCCTGAACGCATCGTCGATTACCTGACCCTGATCGGCGATACCGTCGACAATATTCCCGGCGTCGCCAAGGTCGGGCCAAAGACTGCCGTCAAATGGCTGGCGCAATACGACACGGTTGACCAGGTCATCGCACATGCGGCCGACATCGGCGGCGCCGTCGGCGAAAACCTGCGGCAAGTGCTGGACTGGCTGCCGAAAGCGAAGGAGCTGGTGACGGTAAAAACCGACTGCGACCTGAGCGCGCACATGGTGTCGATCCCGGAATCGCTGAAGGCGCCGGAGCAGGACAAAGAGACGCTGATCGAGTTGTTTACGCGCTATAACTTCAAGACCTGGCTGCGCGAATTGAGCGCGCCGGGCAATCCCGACGCCGCTGCCGACAGCGCAGGAAAAATCGCCGCGGCCGCCGCCGACAGCAAGCCGAGCGCGGCCGAACCGGCCCAGAGCAGCCTGTTTGCAACGGCCGAGCGGCAATACGAAACCGTGCTGACCGAAGCCCAGTTGGACCAGTGGCTGCAGCGCATCGACAAGGCCAGCTTGACCGCGGTAGATACCGAAACCACGTCGCTCGAACCGATGACCGCGCAGCTGGTCGGCATCTCGCTGTGCTGCGAGGCCGGCATAGCCGCCTATATTCCGGTCGCGCACCGCTACCAGGATGCGCCGGCGCAGTTGCCGCGCGAACTGGTGCTGCAAAAGATGAGGAATTGGCTGGAAGACGAGAGCAAACCCAAGGTCGGCCAGAACCTGAAATACGATAGCCATATTTTTGCCAACCAGGGCGTCAGCCTGCGCGGCATCGTGCACGATACCCTGCTCGAATCGTATGTGTTCGAGTCGCACCGCAGCCACGATATGGACAGCCTGGCCTTGCGCCACCTGAACCACCAGACCATCACCTTCCAGGAAGTGTGCGGCAAGGGCGCCTCGCAGATCGGTTTCGACGAAGTCGAGATCGGCCGCGCCACCGAATACGCGGCAGAAGATGCTGACATCACGCTGCAGCTGCACCTGGCCATGTGGCCGCACATCGTCGACGACGCCAAGCTCAGGTTCATCTACGAAAAAATCGAAGTGCCGACTTCGGTCGTGCTGCAAAAGGTCGAGCGCAACGGCGTGCTGATCGACGCCAGCCTGCTGGCCACGCAATCGAATGAACTGGGCAAGCGCATGCTGGAGATCGAGCAGCTCGCTTACGAACTGGCCGGCCAGCCTTTCAACCTGAGCTCGCCCAAGCAGCTGGGCGAAATCCTGTTCGACAAGCTCAAGCTGCCGGTGGTCAAGAAGACGCCGTCGGGATCGCCTTCCACCGATGAAGAAGTGCTGCAGAAACTGGCGGAAGATTACCCTTTGCCGAAGGTGCTGCTCGACTATCGCAGCCTGTCCAAGCTGAAGTCGACCTATACCGACAAGCTGCCGAAGATGGTCAACCCGGATACCGGCCGCGTGCATACCAACTACGCGCAGGCGGTGGCGGTGACCGGACGGCTGGCGTCGAACGATCCCAACCTGCAGAACATCCCGATCCGCACCGCCGAAGGCCGGCGCATCCGCGAAGCGTTCGTGGCGCCGGCGGGCAGCGTGATTGTCTCCGCCGATTATTCGCAGATCGAACTGCGCATCATGGCGCACATCTCGGGCGATGAAAACATGCTGCGCGCCTTTGCCGAAGGGGTGGATATCCACCGCGCCACCGCTGCCGAAATTTTCGGCGCGCCGGCGGCGGAAGTGAGCAGCGAGCAGCGCCGTTATGCCAAGGTGATCAACTTCGGCCTGATCTACGGCATGAGCGCGTTCGGCCTGGCCGGCAACCTCGGCATAGAGCGCGCCGCGGCGCAGATGTATATCGAAAAATATTTCATGCGTTTTGCCGGCGTCAAACAGTTCATGGACATGACGCGGGTAGAGGCCAAGTCGCAAGGTTACGTCGAGACGGTGTTCGGCCGCCGCCTGTGGCTGCCGGAAATCAATTCGCCCAACGGCCAGCGCCGCCAGGGCGCCGAACGGGCCGCGATCAATGCGCCGATGCAGGGCACGGCTGCCGACCTGATCAAGTTGTCGATGATCGCGGTGCAAGGCTGGATCGAAACGGAGCGGTTAAAATCCAAGATGGTCATGCAAGTGCACGATGAGCTGGTGCTTGAAGTGCCGCAGGACGAACTGGCGCTGGTGCGGGAAAAGCTGCCGCAGCTGATGGCCGGCGTGGCTGAACTAAAAGTGCCGCTGATTGCCGAAGTCGGAGTGGGCAAGAACTGGGACGAGGCGCACTAAGGACGACGGGCCGCTCACGGTTGCCGCGATAGCTGAAGATCAACTTTAAAGGAGAGCTTGATGCCGAATTTGAAAGAAGATTTTGATAGCCTGGTGGCGAAAACCAGCTTGTCCGACGGCGTGGACCGCCGCACGTTCATGAAAACCGCCCTGGGCACGGGTTTTGCCGCCGCCGTGCTGCCGGTAACGGCGCAGACCGTGATCAAGACCGACACCGAGGGCCTCACTGCCGGCGCGCTGGAGATCGAGGAAAACGGCCTGAGCGTGCCGATCTACCGCGCGCAGCCGGAGGGGAAAACCAATTTGCCGGTGGTGCTGGTGGTCTCGGAGATTTTCGGGGTGCACGAGCACATCGCCGATATCGCCAGGCGTTTCGCCAAACTGGGCTACCTGGCGATTGCACCGAACCTGTTCAAGCGCCAGGGCGATCCGGCGGCTTTTGCATCCATCCCGGAGCTGTACGTCAACGTGATTTCCAAGGTGCCGGACGACCAGGTGCTGGGCGATCTCGATGCCTGCGTGGCCTGGGCCGCGAAAAATGGCGGCAATGTCGGCAAACTGGCGATCACCGGTTTTTGCTGGGGCGGCCGCATCACCTGGCTGTATGCCAGCCACAACCCCAAGGTCAAGGCTGCCGCGGCCTGGTACGGCGGCCTGGTCAAGGGCAAGGACCCAGAAGGCAAGACCGAGGCTGAGATCAAGGCATTGACGCCGAAGCAGCCGGTCGACATCGCGCCGACCTTGAAAGTGCCGGTGCTGGGTTTGTACGGCGCCAAGGACCAGGGCATTACGCAGGACCATGTGGCGCAGATGAAGGCGGCGCTGGCCAAGGGCAGCAGCAAGTCGGAGATCGTGGTGTATCCGAATTCCGGCCATGCGTTCAACGCCGATTACCGTCCCAGCTATGTTGAAGCAGATGCAAAAGATGGCTGGAAGCGCACCCTGGCCTGGTTCAAGGAGCATGGCGCGAGCTGATGCCGGCGCTTGTTTCTGGATGCCAGGCGTCCGACATAGGAGTCTTTGCCGGCGGCCTCTTGACCCCATAAGCAGTTAATTTTGCTGAAATACGTTTGCCGAAATGCAGCAGCTGTGCTTTAATTTGCAACCTTGTTGCATATAAAGCTGTCTGCAGGAGCAAAAAAATTAATTCCACACTCGTTTCAATCCTCCTGGCGACTATGATCGCCGGCCTCTTCAGCATTACCGCTGCTGCCGTTTTTTCGTTCGCGCTGCTGTCCAAGATGGTCGAGCGCATGGTCAGCCTGTCGGTCGGCATCATGCTGGCGACTTCACTGCTGCACGCGTTGCCGGAAGCGTTCGAGTCGAAGGCCGACAGCCACACGCTGTTCGCCGTGCTGCTGGGCGGCCTGCTGGCGTTTTTCGTGCTGGAAAAATTCGCCATCCTGCGCCACTCGCACCATCACGAAGACGACGGCCACGGCCATCACCACGGCCATGACAAGAAAGAAGCGGGCAAGGCTGGCTGGATGATCCTGGTAGGGGACGGCTTGCACAATTTTACCGACGGCATCCTGATTGCCGCCGCTTTCCTGGCCGATCCGCACCTGGGCCTGATTACCGGCCTGGCCATCATCGTCCATGAGATCCCGCAGGAAATCGGCGATTTCATCGTGCTGCTCAACGCCGGCTTTTCGCGCACCCGCGCTTACGTGTACAACCTGATCTGCAGCCTGATGGCGGTGGTCGGCGGCTTGCTCGGTTATTTCACGCTTGAGCGCGGCATGGAATGGATTCCTTACGTGCTGGTGTTTGCTTCATCGGGATTCATCTATATCGCCGTCAGCGACCTGATGCCGCAGATGCAGCGCCGCGCTACCGTGCGCGAAACCATTCCGCAGATCCTGCTGATCGGCGCCGGCGTCGCCATCGTGCTGTTCCTGACGCGCCACGCCCACCACCATTGAACCGTGGGGCAGGCAAAAGCCAGCCCCTTGCGGTTTCATGTGCCCTTGGCCATTGGCCGCGCCGGATCCGAACACCATTCGCTCCACGATCCCGGATACAAGGCAGCGCCATGCAAGCCGGCGATTTCCAGCGCCAGCAGGTTGTGGCAGGCGGTGACGCCTGAGCCGCATTGCATGACCGCCGCCTGCGGTTCGCTGATCAGGGCGCCGAATTCCTCGTGCAACTGATGGCCCGGCTTGAAGCGGCCGTCCGCCTGCAGGTTGTCTTTGAAGAAACGGTTCTTGGCGCCGGGGATATGGCCGCCGACCGGGTCTATGGTTTCATTTTCTCCACGAAAGCGGTCCGGCGCGCGGGCGTCGACGATGGTGCGCCGCGGGTTGGTCAGGTTGACCAGGATGTCATGCGCGTTGACGCTCACGGTCAGCGGCGGCTTGGCGCTGATGCTGCCGGCCGCAGGCGCAGGTTCGGCAGCCGACAAGCCGCCGCCGGCCGCCTGCCAGGCCGCCACGCCGCCGTCCAGCACCGCGACCGAACTGTGGCCGATGGAGCGCAGCAGCCACCACAGGCGGGCCGCATACATGCCGCCCTGGGCGTCGTAGGCGATGACTTGCGTATCGTCGTTGATGCCCCAGCGCCGCAGGCTCGCCAGCAAGGCGTCTTTTTCCGGCAATGGATGGCGGCCCCTGAAACTGCCGTCGGTCGCCTGCTTGGCGCCGGAAAGGTCGCGATCGAGGTTGGCAAAGCGGGCTTCGGGAATGTGGCCGGCATCGTACGCAGTCCTGCCGGCGGCTGCATCCACAAGATCATGGCGGCAGTCGACGATGACCCAGTTGGGGTTTTGCGCATTCTGCAGCAGGTTCGTGGCAGAAATCAGCGTCTGGTAGGGGTGGGCTTGGGACATGGCATTCCTTTTATCAAGTATGTGTCAGGTGATGCAGGGCAACGCTCATAAGCGCACAAAAGGCTGCTCTAGCCGGCAACCGGTTTTTCCTCATGCAAGGGGCTGAGCGGACGCGCCTTCCTTTGATTATAAAACGTTGCCAGCAAACCGCTGACAAGGATTACAGCAGTTCCAAGCCAGCCGCGCCAATCCATCTGGTCATGCCAGATAAGGATGCCCCAGATGCTGGAAAAGACGATGCCGGTGTATTGCAGGTTTGCGGTCAATAGCGGATTGCCAAGGCGGTAGGCGCGCGTCATGGCCATCTGCGCCAGCGTGGCCGACAGGCTCAGCGTCACCAGCAGGCCTACGCCTTGCATCGTGTGCGGATGCCAGAACGGCATGCCGCCGCCGGGCAGCAAGGTGCTGCCCGCCAGGCCGGCAAGGGCGCTGGTGCTTGAAAAATAGAATACCACCCGGTATTCCGGTTCGCCCAGCGTGCCCAGGCGCCGCACCTGCAGGTAAGCCACCGCGGAGAGCAAGCCAGACGCCAGCGCGATCATGCCGCCCATAGTCTGTTCAGCATTGAACGACGGCCGCAGCAACAGCATCACGCCGATGAAGCTGAGCAGGATGGTGAACGCCATGCTCCATTCGAAGCGGCTGTTGCCGCGCCACCAGGCAGCGCCGAACAGGATTGCCGCCAGCCATATCGACGAGGTGTAATTGAGGGTGGTGGCGGTCGCCACCGGCAGCAGGCTGAAGGAATAGAACCACATCGACAGGGCGATCACGCCGATCACGCCGCGCCAGATATGCTCGCGCGGCATCGGGGTCTTGAGGGTGCCGCCTTTCACCAGTATCAGGACGATGATGAACAGCATGCCGATCAGGCCGCGGCTCAGGACGATTTCAGCGATGGAATAGTGGTCGGCGGCGAGCTTGACGCAGACCCCCATGATGGAAAACATGAGGCTAGCGAACAGCATCCAGAGTGATTGCATGGGGCGGGAATGAAGTGGAAGAGCGGTGCTCTATTCTGACCGATTCTGGTCGCAGTGCATGCCTGCGGCGCTAAATAATGAAAAAGGGCCGGAGCCTGCGCGCTTCAGCTTGCGCACAAACTCCGGCCCCCGGTTCCGCTCACGGAATGCTCAGACCAGGCCGCCTTGGCTCCGGTACCATTCGTGGAAATGCTGCATGCCGTCTTCCATCGGCGACTGGTAAGGGCCGACTTCATTGACGCCGCGCTCCATCAGGATGCGCCGTCCGGCGTCCATGCGCAGCGCGATTTCATCGTCTTCGACGCAGGTTTCCATGTAGGCCGCACGTTCCGCCTCGACCATTTCGCGTTCAAACAGCGCAATTTCCTCGGGATAGTAGAACTCGACCACATTGGTGGTCTTTTGCGGGCCGCGCGGCCACAGCGTCGACACCACCAGCACGTGCGGATACCACTCGACCATGATGTTGGGATACAAGGTCAGCCAGATCGCGCCGAACTTCGGCGGTTCGCCGTTGCTGAACTTGAGCACCTGCTCTTGCCATTTCTTGTACGCCGCCGAACCGGATTTCGCCAGCCCGTGGTTGACGCCCACGGTCTGTACGCTGTAATCCTTGCCGAATTGCCATTCCAGGTCGTCGCAGCTGACAAAACTGCCGAGGCCGGGATGGAACGGTTCGACGTGATAATCCTCCAGGTAGACCTCGATGAAGGTTTTCCAGTTGTAATCGCATTCGTGGACTTCGACATGGTCGAACAGGTAGCCGCTGAAATCGAGATCCTTGGCCACGCCCAGCTGCGCCAGCTTTTCGCCGACGTGGAAGGCGTTTTGTTCAAACAGCAAGCCGTTCCAGTTCTGCAAGGGCGTGCGGGACAGGTTCATGCACGGCGTTTCGCCGAAATGCGGCGCGCCGATCAGTTCGCCCTTGAGGTCGTAAGTCCAGCGGTGCAGCGGGCAGACGATGTTGCGGGCATTGCCGCGGCCGTCGAACATTTTTGCCTGCCGATGGCGGCAGACGTTGGACACCAGTTCAATCCCCTGCGGATTGCGCACCAGCATGCGGCCTTCGTTTTCAGAAGCGAGCGTGGCGTAATCGCCGACGTTGGGCACCATCAGTTCATGGCCGACGTAACGCGGGCCATTCTGAAACAATTGCTGGATTTCGCGCTTCAAGAGCGCTTCGTCAAAGTAGACGTTGACTGGAAGTTGCGCATCGGAGCGCGCGAGCTTGGTAATAGAAGCCAGATCGGACATCCCTCCACCCCCAAATGTGTTATCAACCTAAGAGAGAAAGAATCCGCAAAAACCTGTGTTCAAATAATATGAAACGGAAATTTTGGACAGAACCGAGGATTATCCCATAAAAAAGCCGGTTTTGGCGCTGTTTTACGCTTTTTATCCAGCGCTTTTTATCCGGCGCCCTCGAATTTCAACGGTTTATAGATGTTTGCTCTAAAATAGCGAACTACACTATTTATAGCCACTATGCCAAAAAATCCGATTTCCGCCAGCAGTCCCGCCTCGTTTGAACAAGCCATGGCCGAACTGGAGCAACTGGTTGCCCAAATGGAAGCTGGCGAGTTGCCGCTGGAAGCCTCCGTCGCCGCTTATAAACGAGGATCGGAACTGGTCAAGTTTTGCGCCTTGCAGCTGGAAAAAGTCGACAGTCAGGTCAAGGTGCTGGAAGGCGACATGCTCAAGCCGTTTGCCGGTGAAGCGCTCAAGGATCACAGCGGGGCCGAAGAATGACTGTTGCTGTTCCATTATCGAATCAAGCGCTGGAACCGGGATTGGCTTTCGACGCCTGGATGCGCCAGGCGCAAGCCGGGATGGAAGCTGCCCTGGACCGTTTCTTGCCGGCCGAGGCCAGCATTCCGGCCAGGCTGCACCAGGCCATGCGCTATGCCGTGCTGGATGGCGGCAAACGGGTCCGGCCCTTGCTGGTATTTGCCGCAGGGGAACTGTTTGCAACGCCGGCCGCCGTCGCGCAACGCGCCGCCGCGGCAGTCGAAATGATCCACGCCTACTCGCTGGTGCACGACGACATGCCATGCATGGACGACGATGCCTTGCGCCGCGGCAAGCCGACCGTGCATGTGCAGTACGATGAAGCGACTGCCCTGCTGGTCGGCGACGCCTTGCAGTCGCAGGCATTCATCGTGCTGGCCGAAGCCGGCGAGGGTGTCGATGCGGCGCGCCAGATCGTCATGCTGCGCCTGCTGGCGCAAGCCTCGGGTTCGCTCGGCATGTGCGGCGGGCAGGCGATCGACCTGGCTAGCGTCGGCCTGAATTTGTCGCTGGCGGAGCTGGAACAGATGCACAAGCTGAAAACCGGCGCCTTGCTGCGCGCTTCGGTATTGCTGGGAGCGTGGGGCGGCAAGGCCCTGGAACCAGCCGAGATCCAGGCGCTGGAAGCCTACGGCACCGCCATCGGCCTGGCGTTCCAGGTGGTGGACGATATCCTCGATGCGACCGCGGATTCCGCGACGCTGGGGAAAACCGCAGGCAAGGACGCCGCGGACAACAAGCCGACCTATGTCTCGATTCTGGGTTTGCCCGAATCGCAGGCGCTGGCGGAAAAATTACGCAACGACGCCCACCAGGCGCTTGCGATCTTTGGGAACAAGGCACGCCGCCTGCGTGAGCTGGCGGACCTGATCGTGCAACGGAAGGCTTAGATATGGAATTACTCAACACAATCGACAGCCCGGCAGACCTGCGCAAACTGACGCGCGCGCAACTCAAGCCGCTGGCCGACGAGCTGCGCGAATTCGTCATCGAATCGGTGGCGCAGACCGGCGGCCACCTGTCGTCCAACCTGGGCACGGTGGAATTGACGATTGCGCTGCATTACGTTTTCAACACGCCGGAAGACCGCGTGGTGTGGGATGTCGGCCACCAGACCTATCCGCACAAGATCCTGACCGGCCGCCGCGACCGCATGCACACGCTGCGCCAGCTCGACGGCATCTCCGGCTTCCCGCGCCGCAGCGAAAGCGAATACGATACCTTCGGCACCGCCCATTCGTCGACCTCGATTTCAGCGGTGCTGGGCATGGCGCTGGCCGCCAAGACCAAGGGTGAAACCGACCGTCATGCGATCGCCGTGATCGGCGACGGCGCGATGACCGCCGGCATGGTGTTCGAAGCGATGAACAACGCCGGCGTGTATGACGACATCAACATGCTGGTGATCCTGAACGACAACGACATGTCGATCTCGCCGCCGGTGGGCGCCTTGAACCGCTACCTGGCGCGCCTGATGTCGGGCCAGTTCTATGCGCAAGCCAAGAACGTCGGCAAGTCGATACTGCCGGGGCCGATGCGGCAACTGGCCAAGCGTTTCGAAGAACACGCCAAAGGCATGGTGGTGCCTGCCACCATGTTTGAAGAATTCGGTTTCAACTATATCGGCCCGATCGACGGCCATGACCTGGAATCGCTGATCCCGACCTTGCAGAACCTGAAGAACCTGAAAGGGCCGCAATTCCTGCACGTGGTGACCAAGAAAGGCCAGGGCTACAAGCTGGCCGAAGCCGATCCGGTGCTGTACCACGGCCCGGGAAAATTCAATCCGGCCGAAGGCATCAAGCCGGCCGCGGTCAGCAAGATGACCTACACCCAGGTGTTCGGCGACTGGCTGTGCGACATGGCGGCGCAGGACGACAAGCTGATCGGCATCACCCCGGCGATGTCGGGCGGCTCCGGCCTGGATACGTTCGCCCAGCGTTTTCCGCAGCGTTTTTATGACGTCGGCATCGCCGAGCAGCATGCGGTCACGTTCGCCGCCGGCCTCGCCTGCGAAGGCTTGAAGCCGGTAGTGGCGATCTATTCGACTTTCCTGCAGCGCGCCTACGACCAGCTGATCCATGACGTCGCCTTGCAAAACCTGGATGTGACCTTTGCGCTGGACCGCTCGGGCCTGGTCGGCGCCGATGGCGCAACCCATGCCGGCAATTACGACATGGCCTATCTGCGCTGCATTCCCAACATGGTGGTGATGGCGGCATCCGATGAAAACGAATGCCGCCAGATGCTCTCCACCGCGTATCGCTACAACGGCCCGGCAGCTGTGCGTTATCCGCGCGGAGCCGGCATAGGCGCCGCCATCGCCCCCGAATTGACCACCTTGCCCCTGGGTAAAGGCGAAATCAGGCGCCGCGGCCAGAGCGTGGCGATCCTGGCCTTCGGTTCGATGCTGGCCCCGAGCGTGGCGGCGGGCGAGACGCTGGACGCCACGGTCGTCAATATGCGTTTCATCAAGCCGCTGGATGTCGACCTGGTGCTGGAACTGGCGCGGACCCACGATGCGCTGGTCACGGTAGAGGAAGGCTCGATCATGGGCGGCGCCGGCGCCGCGGTGGCGGAAGCGCTGGCGGCGGCCGGCTGCGTCAAGCCGCTCTTGAACCTGGGCCTGCCGGACCGGTTTATTGACCATGGCGATGTCAGCCAGCTGCTGGCGCAATGCGGCTTGAATGCGGAAGGCATCGCCGCATCGATACGCCAGCGCTTCGGCAAGGACCAGCCGCGCCTGGTCGTCAACCAGAATTAAGCGGGCCTGGCCGCCCGCCGTTCTCAAGCAACTCCAGCCAGGGTGCTGCCGCCGGCCGCGCGGCAGCGTTCAAGCCAGACTTATATCCAACCATCCCGGTTCTCCTGCCGAGCCTGCAGGCAAAGCGGGACCAGGCTGCTTCCGGCAGCCTTTCATTCAAAGGTTAAGCATGAATACTCGTGACCAACATCTGACGATTCCAGACGTGCAAAGCAGCGTCGACACCCGCCACCTGGCAATCCAGCGCGTTGGCGTCAAAGGCGTGCGTTATCCGGTGACGGTGCGCGCCGCCGCAACGGCGCAGCCGACCATCGGCAGCTGGAACATGTACGTGCATCTGCCGGAACAGCAGAAGGGCACCCACATGTCGCGTTTCATCGCCCTGCTGGAAGGTCTGGAAGGGCCGCTCGACGTTGCCTCCTTCGGCGCGCTGATGCGCAAGATGGTGACCCTGCTGGACGCCGAGCGCGGCCGCATCGAGCTGACTTTCCCGTATTTCATCAACAAGATCGCGCCGGTGTCCGGCGTGCAGAGCTTGATGGATTACGAAGTGGGCCTGACCGGCGAGATCAGCCAGGGGCAACTGGAAATCACGCTCAAAGTGCTGGTGCCGGTGACCAGCCTGTGCCCTTGCTCGAAGCAGATTTCAGCCTATGGCGCGCACAACCAGCGCTCGCACATCACCGTCAATGCGGTGCTGGATGGCGAGATCCTGGTCGACGAGCTGATCGCGAAGATCGAGGCGCAGGCATCCTGCGAACTGTTCGGCCTGCTCAAGCGCCCGGATGAAAAATACGTGACCGAGCGCGCCTACGAAAATCCGAAATTTGTCGAAGACCTGGTGCGCGACGTGGCGGTGGCCCTGAACGACGAGCCGCGCGTGCTGGCCTATGTGCTGGAAGCGGAAAACTTCGAGTCTATCCATAACCATTCGGCGTATGCATTGATCGAGCACGACAAGCGCGGCAAATAAACGCGGTTGATTCAATCCAATGGAGCGGGATGAAGCCGGTTGCGGCGTCATCCCGTTTTTTTTATACGTCCCGTGAGCGGTCTTTCTGCCACAGCACATCGCTGCCGCCATCCGCGCGGTTCAGCACCCGCGACAGCACGAACAGCAGGTCCGACAAGCGGTTCACATACTGCCGCGCCGCCTCATTCACCGTTTCGCCGTTGCCCAGGCTGACGATGCTGCGTTCCGCGCGCCGGCAGACTGTACGGCAGACATGCGCCAGCGCCGCCGGACGGTTGCCGCCGGGCAGGATGAACTCCTTTAGCGGCGGCAGGCCGGCATTGTATTTCTCCAGCAGGTCGTCGAGCCGGGCTACCTGCGCCTCGCTGACCAGCGCGTAGCCGGGAATGCACAGTTCGCCGCCGAGGTCGAACAGGTCGTGTTGTATCGATAGCAATGCTTCGCGCAATGCTGCCTCCAGCCCTTCGCACAGCAGCAGGCCAAGCTGCGAATTGAGCTCGTCGATATCGCCGATTGCCTGGATGCGTAGGCTGTCCTTGCCGGTGCGGCTGCCGTCGCCGAGTCCGGTGCTGCCCTTGTCGCCGGTGCGCGTCGCGATCTTTGAAAGTCGATTGCCCATGGTGTTGAAGTTCCTCTGTTCCGTGTTTTTGCCGATCCGGGATGGAATGCCGCGACTTGTACTTTACACCAGCGCGCAGCGGCCCCGCAGAGTAAAATCCAGAGGAAAAGGAGACCTTCCAATGAATCACATCGCCGATCTCGCCGCCCTGAAAAAACCGCTGCCGGATGCTCTGCTGGCAGCGCTCGCCCCGTTGTTTGGCGAGCGCCTCTCGACCACCATGGCGATGCGCGAACATCACGGCCGCGACGCTTCTTCATATGACCCGATGCTGCCGGACGCCGTCGTGTTCGCCGAATCGACCGAAGAGGTCGCCGCACTGGTCAAGCTGTGCGGCGAATACCAGGTGCCGGTGATTCCTTTCGGCAGCGGCACGTCGCTGGAAGGCCATGTGCTGGCGCTGCAAGGCGGGATTTCGATCGATCTGTCGCGCATGAACCGCTTGCTGGCGATCCATGCCGAAGACTTGACGGCGACAGTGCAGACCGGCGTCACCCGCAAGCAGCTGAACCACGAGATCAAGGACAGCGGCCTGTTCTTCCCCATCGACCCAGGCGCCGACGCGTCGATCGGCGGCATGGCCGCCACCCGCGCTTCCGGCACCAACGCCGTGCGCTACGGCAGCATGCGCGAGAACACGCTGGCGCTGACGGTGGTGACGGCGGACGGCCGCATCATCAAGACCGGCACACGCGCCAAGAAATCCGCCGCCGGTTATGACCTGACGCGCATCTTTGTCGGTAGCGAAGGCACGCTGGGCGTGATCACTGAAGTGACTGTCAAGCTTTATCCGCAGCCGGAAGCCATCTCGGCCGCGGTCTGTTCGTTCCAGAACATCGCCGACGCGGTCAACGCCGTGATCCAGACCATACAGCTGGGCGTGCCGGTGGCAAGGGTAGAACTGCTGGATGAGAACGGCGTCAAGGCCATCAATGCGCATTCCAGGCTGGCGCTGCCGGAACAGCCGCTGCTGCTGTTTGAATTCCACGGCAGCGAGAACGGCGTCAAGGAACAGGCCGAGCTGGTGCAGGCGGTGGTGGCGGAACACCATGCCGTCGGGTTTGAATGGGCGACACGGCCGGAAGACCGTTCGCGTTTATGGACCGCGCGCCACAACGCCTATTTCGCCTTGCTGCAATTGCGCCCCGGCAGCCGCGCGATTTCCACCGATTGCTGCGTGCCGATCTCGCGCCTGGCGGAGTGCATCCTGGAGACCAAGGCCGATTGCGAAGCGAACGGCATGGTGTACTCGATCATCGGCCACGTCGGCGACGGCAATTTCCATGTGCAGATGCTGGTCGATCCTGACGACGCCGCCGACATCGCGCGCGCCGAGGGCGTCAATGCGCGCATGGTGAGCCGCGCCATCGGCATGGACGGCACCTGCACCGGCGAACATGGCGTCGGCCTGCACAAGATCGATTTCCTGATTGAAGAACACGGCGTGGAAGCGATTGCCACCATGCGCGCGCTGAAACATGCTTTCGATCCGAAAAACATCATGAACCCTGGGAAGATCATCCGGTGGTAAGCCTAATGTCGAACAAAACCCCGCTGGTCAACCGCCTGCCGCCGGTGCACGCCTTGTCCGCTTTTGAAGCCGCAGCGCGCCACCACTCGTTCGCATTGGCGGCGGACGAGCTGTGCATCACGCCGTCGGCGCTGTCGCACCGGATCCGCCTGCTGGAAGATTTCGTCGGCGAACGCCTGTTCTCGCGCGAAGGCAGGACCGTCGCCTTGTCCGAATTCGGCCATCGTTACCTGGAGGTGGTGCGCAGCGCCTTGCGCACCTTGACTGAATTTCCGCTGCCGCAGCGTAACGCCCAGGTGCAGCCGCGCGTCAAGATCACGGCGCCGCCGACGTTTGCTCGCCAGCTGCTGATCCCGCATCTGCACGAGTTTGCCGGCCGGCACCCTGAGATCGTGGTCGAAATATTCCTGTCGGTGCCGCTGTACGACCTGAGCTTGACCGAGAGCGATCTCGAAGTGCGCTTCGGCGCCGGCAAGTATCCCAACACCACCACCGAGAAATTGTTCGAAGAGCCCACCTTTGCCGTCGCCAGCCCTGCATACCTGAAGCAGGTCGGTCCGCTGAAGCAGCCGGCCGACTTGCGCAAGGCAAGCTTGCTGCGCTCAGCACTGGAGCCTTGGCAGCCGTGGTTCCAGGCGGCCGGGCTGGACTGGCCCGAACCTTCTTCCGGCCTGCGCGCCGACGACCTCGGACTGCTGCTGGAACTGGTGCGCCATGGCCATGGGGTCGGCCTGACCCGCAAGCATTTTGCCCAGCAGATGATTGCGCAGGGAGAAGTGGTGCAATTGTTCGACATCAGCCTGACTTCGCCGCCCCATGCCTATTACCTGGTGTACCAGCAAAAGCCGCAGGAAAGGCCGGAAGTGACCACTTTCATCGAATGGATGAAGGATACCTTCAGCCGCATCTGAAGCGGATTGGCGGCTGCCTGAAAACATTTCATCCGTGCGGTGCAAGATTTTCAGGCGGATTCAAGGTGGATAGCAGAGGAAAACATCCTGTTGAAAACACAATATCGTTATACTCGACGACTGAAAATACACTCTCCGATAGCCAGCCTGCCAATGGGAAAACAGCATGAATGGGAAAACAGCATCGTTCGCTCCAGCTCCTGCTGAACCCGCCTTCAGCCTGGCCCGCCAGCAGCAAGTCGTCAGCGCATTGCGGGCGCTGCTGCCGGAGCATGCGCTGCTGTCGAACCTCGAAGATACCCGGCCCTACGAATGCGACGGCCTGGCCGCCTACCGGCAGACGCCGATGGTGGTGGCGTTGCCGGAGAACGAACAGCAGGTCGTCGCCATCCTCAAGGCTTGCCGCGATCTCAAGGCGCCTATCGTGCCGCGCGGCGCCGGCACCGGCCTGTCGGGCGGCGCCATGCCGATCGCCGACGGCGTGGTCTTGTCCACCGCCAAATTCACCCGCATCGTCAAGCTCGATCCGTATGCGCGGACTGCCGTGGTGCAGCCCGGCGTGCGCAACCTCGCCATTTCCGAAGCGGCCGCCGCGCACGACCTGTATTACGCGCCGGATCCGTCGTCCCAGATCGCCTGCACCATAGGCGGCAACGTGGCGGAGAATTCCGGCGGCGTGCATTGCCTGAAATACGGCCTCACCGTGCACAACGTGCTGCGGGTCAGGATGGTGACGATCGACGGCGAAGTGGTTGAACTCGGCAACGGCGCGCTGGATGCGCCCGGCCTCGATTTGCTGGCGCTCTTCATCGGTTCGGAAGGCATGCTGGGCGTGGTCACCGAAGTCACGGTCAAGCTGATCCCCAAGCCGCAGGCGGCCAGGGTCATCATGGCTTCCTTTGACGATGTGGTGAAGAGCGGCAATGCGGTCGCCAACGTGATCGCCGCCGGCATCATCCCGGCCGGCCTGGAGATGATGGACCGCACCAGCTCGCGCATGGTGGAGCCCTTCGTCAAGGCCGGCTACGACATCGACGCCGCCGCCATCCTGTTATGCGAATCGGATGGCACCTCGGAAGAGGTGGAAGAGGAAATCGGCCGCATGAGCGCGGTGCTCAACGCCAGCGGCGCGACCCGCATCGAAGTCTCGACTTCGGAAGCGGAGCGGCTGCGCTTCTGGTCGGGCCGCAAGAACGCCTTTCCGGCTGCCGGCCGCATTTCCCCCGATTACTACTGCATGGACGGCACCATCCCGCGCAAGAACCTGGCGCAAGTGCTGCTCGGCATCGAGCAGATGGAGGGCAAATACGGCCTGCGCTGCGCCAATGTGTTCCATGCCGGCGACGGCAACCTGCATCCGCTGATTTTGTTCGACGCCAATCTGCCTGGCGAATTTCATCGGGCGGAAGAATTCGGCGCCGAGATCCTTGAGCTGTGCGTGGCTGTCGGCGGCACCATTACCGGCGAGCACGGCGTCGGCATCGAAAAGATCAATTCGATGTGCGTACAGTTTTCGCCGCTGGAGCGCGAGGCTTTCTTCAATGTCAAACGTGCCTTCGACACCGCATTCCTGCTTAATCCGGACAAGGCGATTCCCACTTTGCAGCGCTGCGCCGAGTACGGCAAGATGCATGTGCAGCGCGGCCAGCTGAAATTTGCGGAACTCCCGCGCTTCTAAACCAGACCCGAAAACATGGACGCAGAGTCATTCAGACAGCAGGCCAAGGCGCAGATTCTGGCCGCCGCCGCGGAACACCGGCCGCTGGAAATCCGCGGCGGCGGCAGTAAGCGCTGGTATGGCCAGCAAGTGCAGGGCGAGCTGCTCGACACGCGCGGCTATGGCGGCGTCATCGATTATGAACCGACCGAACTGGTGATCACCGCCCGTTGCGGCACCCCGCTGGCCGAGATCGAGGCGCTGCTGGCGCAGCACAACCAGATGCTGCCGTTTGAGCCGCCGCATTTCGGCAGCGCCGCTACCTTGGGCGGCATGGTCGCCAGCGGCTTGTCCGGCCCGTCGCGGCAAGCGGTCGGCGCATTGCGCGACTTTGTGTTGGGTGCGGTGCTGATGGACGGCAAGGGCGACATCCTGCATTTCGGCGGACAGGTCATGAAGAACGTGGCGGGATACGATGTGTCGCGTTTGCTGGCCGGTTCGCTTGGCACCCTGGGCCTGATCCTGGAAGTGTCGCTGAAAGTATTGCCGCGCCCGCTCGCCACCAGCAGCCGCCGGTTTGCCATGGGCGAAGCCGAGGCGATTCGCAGCCTGAACCAGTGGGGCGGCCTGCCTTTGCCGGTTTCCGCCAGCTGCTGGCAGGATGGCGTGCTGACGCTGCGCCTGTCCGGCGCCCAGGCGGCGGTGAGCGCCGCCGAAAAGAACCTTGGCGGCGAAGCGGTCGCCGATGCGGACGATTTCTGGCACGCGCTGCGTGAGCAGACACACGCTTTTTTTGCGCCGGCAGCCGCGCACAAGCCTTTGTGGCGGCTGGCGCTGCCGTCGACCGCAGCGCCGCTGGCATTGCCCGGCGCTACGCTGATCGAGTGGGGCGGGGCGCAGCGCTGGCTGTTCACCGGCGCCGACGCGCAGGCGGTGCGTAGCGCGGCGTCCGCCGCCGGCGGCCATGCCACGCTGTACCGCGGCGGCGACAAGGATGCCGGCGTGTTTCATCCGCTGGCGCCCGCGGTGGAGCAGATCCACCGGCGTTTGAAAGCCAGCTTCGATCCCGCGGCGATTTTCAATATCGGCCGCATGTATCCCGGCTTTTGATCCGAACCTCACAAACAACCTATAGCGCCGCAAGCCATGCAAACCAATCTCGCCGACTTTATCAAGAATACCCGTGCAGGCAAGGAGGCTGACGCGATTCTGCGCGCCTGCGTGCATTGCGGCTTCTGCACGGCGACCTGCCCGACTTATCAGCTGCTGGGCGATGAGCTGGACGGCCCGCGCGGCCGCATCTACCTGATCAAGCAGGTATTGGAAGGGACCAAGGCCACCGTCAAGACCCAATCCCACCTGGACCGCTGCCTGACTTGCCGCAATTGCGAATCGACTTGCCCTTCGGGCGTCGAATACGGCCGCTTGCTTGATATCGGGCGCAAGGTGGTCGACGACCAGGTGCCGCGCCCTGTAGCGCAGCAGATGACGCGCAAGCTGCTGAAAGAATTCTTGCCGCGCCCTTGGCTGTTCAAGCCAGCCATGGCAGCCGGCCAGCTGCTGCGGCCGCTGTTGCCGCGCAAGCTGAAAAACAAGGTTCCGGAAAAGCAGGAGGCGGGGATTTTTCCGCGCCGCGAACATGCGCGCAAGATGCTGCTGCTGGACGGCTGCGTGCAACCGGCGATGTCGCCCAACATCAACCACGCCGCCGCCCGCGTCTTCGACGCGCTCGGCGTGCAGCTGCTGGTAGCGCCCAAGGCCGGCTGCTGCGGCGCGATCCGTTATCACTTGAACGACCAGGCCGGAGGGCTGGACGACATGCGGCGCAATATCGACGCCTGGTGGCCGTACGTGATCGGCAGCAATGGGCAAGGCGTCGAAGCAATCGTCATGACCGCGTCAGGCTGCGGCGTCACGGTCAAGGAATACGGCCATCTGCTGGCGGCCGATCCGGCGTATGCCGTGAAAGCAAAAGCGATATCGGCGCTGACCAAGGACCTGTGCGAAATCCTGCCGGCGTTCGAGGCGGAGCTGCAGCAAAAACTGCAGGGGAAAATTACCCAGCGCGTGGTCTACCATCCGCCATGCACCCTGCAGCACGGCCAGCAGATCCGCGGCAAGGTGGAGAGCCTGCTGCGCAGCGTCGGCGTCGATGTGCAGCTGTGCGCTGACAACCACCTCTGCTGCGGTTCGGCCGGCACCTATTCCGTATTGCAGCCGGAATTGTCGTACCGCTTGCGCGACAACAAACTGGACAACCTGCAGGCGACCCGGCCGGACATGATCGTCTCGGCCAATATCGGTTGCCTGACCCATCTGCAGTCGGGCACGCAGACGCCGGTCAGGCATTGGATCGAACTGCTGGACCAGGCGCTGGCCTGACAGTTTTAAGGGGGCCGGCGTCCTTAAAACTGATGGCGGATGCCGACTGCCATGACAAACTGCTTGCCGTTGGAAGACGGCGTGCCGTTTTGCGAGTCGCCGACCACGGCTACCGCGTCGACCGCCGTCACGCCATCCTTGCCCAATGTCTGGCCGCGCGCTTTTTGATAAGCTTCCAGGAAGTAGAGCGCGGTGCGTTTAGAGAAATCGTAGGTCTGCTCCAGGGATAGCTGCTGGTAGCGGGCCGGATTGCTGATGCCGTTGGCGGCCGACTCTCGCGTGTAGCTGTAGCCTGCCGCTACCGTGACGGCCGGCGTCAGCTTGTAGCTGGAAATCACGCCTGCCGTATTGAAACTGCCCTGGTGTGTGAACAGGGACGCGGCTCCCGGCGCCATCTGGACATTGGAAAAATTCAAGCCCAGCATCAGGTTGCCCGACGCCTGGTACCTCGCCGCCGCAGCAATCATCTGCACCGACTTGGCTGAGGCATAACCGGCATTGACCGGAGACTGGGCGTAGCTGCCCGACGTGACGTTCGGATCCCATGGCGCGAAACCCTTGAGATTGTTGTTGTTCAGCTTGAGATATCCCAGCGCGAGGCTGAGCGCATTATTGTCGTAGCGCAGCGCCGCACTGAGAGTATTGCCGGAACCCATGGTTCCGGCGTTTTCGCCGAAACCATACAAGATGCTGGCCTGGAGGCCGGCAATCACCGGCGTCGCGTAGACCAGGGAATTATTGATGCGTATGGTGGTGTCGAGGCCGTCCAGGTCGCCCGGATGGGCGCCGGTGGCGCCAGTGACCACGCCGGTCGGCCCCAGTCCGCCGACATAGCGCCAGTACGGCGTGTACTGGCGGCCTAGCGTAAACGTGCCGTAGCGGGCGTCGCTCAATCCGACAAAGGACTGGCGGTTGAACGCCTTGGTCGCATCGCTCTGGACGCCGTTGTCGAGGTTGAATCCCTGTTCCAGCGTGAAGATGGCTTTGCTGCCGCCGCCCAGGTCTTCGCTGCCGGTAAATCCCAGCTTGCTGGCATTCAGGTTGCCGCTGTTCATATACGTGTTGGCGTGGCCGCGCTGGCTGCTGGAATAGATGATCGCGGCGTCGGCGGTGCCGTAGATCGTGACGCTGTTCTGCGCCTGGGCATGGCCTGCCAATGAAGCGGTTGCTGTCGCCAGCGCCAGTATTTTGTATTTCATGTGTCTCCCCTTTGGTTATTGGACTGCTTCAGAATGTCGGCTTGGTGATTCTTAACTTGATTTCGCGGTAGTCGTCGACGATAGCGTCGCTGACGGCGGCGTCCGCTGGCAGCAGGCGATTTTCGTGGCGCGGCAAGAGCACGGTCACGATATCGGAGGCCGGCTGCACGCCGCTGCATCCGACCGCGATTTCCAAACTCGATGCGCAGCTCTGGACGCGGATCTTCCACAGGCTGTGTTGTCCGTTTTGATAGGCATGGCTGGAACCGTCGTCGTCGAAAAACTCGGCCGTGAAGCTGCCGTCGTCCTGGTGCGGGAACACCATGAAACCTTGCTGGTGCGCGGCGCGGTTGAAATGCTGTTCAGCGATGTTGACGGCGATGGCGCTGCCGGCCCTGGCCAGCAGCGGCGGCAGCTCGCCGGCGGCAGGCAATACGATTTCTTGCCCGCCGCGGTGGTGCGCGCCGCTCCAGAATTCGTACCAGTCCGCGCCTGCCGGCAGGTACACGCTGCGGCTGTGCTGGCCCGGTTCCACCACGGCAGCCAGCAGCAGGCTGGGGCCGACCAGCATGTCGTCGTTTTCCTCGAAACAGCGCGGATCGCCGGGGAAAGCCAGGAAGGTAGGCTTGATCATCGGTTCATAGCGCTGGTGGTAGCGCCACAGCAGGTCGTAGAAATACGGCGTCAGGCGGGCGCGCAGCTTGAGCAGGTTGCGGATGGCGCCGGTGATTTCGGGGTACATCCAGGCTTCGTTGACGGTTTTGTCGTCGTTCCAGGAGTGGATCGAAAAGCGCGGCATGAAAATGCCGAACTGCACCCAGCGCAGCAGCAGCTCCGGACCCGGCGCCGGGCCGCTGAAGCCGCCCACGTCATGGCCGGTGTTGGAAATGCCGGACAAGGCCAGGCCAATGCCCATCTTGATGTTGTATTTCAGGGTTTGCCATGAAGTGTAGTTGTCGCCGGACCAGGTCTGCACATAACGCTGCATGCCGGCGGCGCCGGAACGCGAGACCAGGTAGGGCCGTTGGTGCGGCGCAAACGCGGTTTGCGCTTCCTGCGAGGCGGCCATCATCAGCATGGTTTGCAGGCCCTTGGCTTCGACCGCCTTGAATGGCTGGCCGAAGCCGTGCACGCTGGCGTGCGGATTGAGCACCTGGAATTCGTTGTTGTCGTTCCAGGTGCTGGTGACGCCATATTCCAGCAGGGAGCTGGTCACGGCTTGTTTCCACCAGTTGATGGTGTCGGGGTTGGTGAAATCGAGGTAAGCGCCGATTTCATCCCAGAACTGCACCATTTCCGGTTCGCCGTCCTGGTCGTTGATGAACAGGTTCAGGTCGCGCGCCTCGGCAAAACACGGATGGTCCTGCAGCAGGCAAGGCTTGATGTTGGCGCACAGGCGTACGCCATGTTCCAGGTAATGCTGGGCGAAGGCCTTGGGATCGGGGAATTTTTCGCGGTTCCAGTTGAATACATAACGCTTGTCGCCGATCGAGGTGTAGCCGGACGACAGGTGGAACGATTCGCACAACATGTCGTGCTGTTCGCAGTTCTCCAGGAATTCGTTCATCTTTTCCTGTGCGTCCGGGGCGTCGGTGTACGTCATGGTCGAACCGGAATAACCGAGGCCCCATTTCGGCGTGAACGCCGGCTTGCCGGTCAGCCAGGTATAGCGCCGCACCACTTGCTCCATGTCGTCGCCGGCGATGAAGTAATAATCGAGGTCGCCATGGTCGGCAACAAAATAGCGGTAGTGGCCGTGATAATTGTCCAGCTCGCAACCCATGTCCAGCTTGCCTTCGGACAGCGTGTCGTAGAACAGGCCGAAGGCGTTTTTTTGCCGCCGGTTCCAGGTGAGGTAGAACGGGATGTGTTTGTACAAGGCGTCGGTGCTGCTGGCGTTGTAGCCCATTGCATCGATGGTTTTCAGGGAGTAGCTGCGGCCGTGGCGGTTGGTGTCGCCGCTGCGCTCGCCGAGGCCGAAATACATGTCATCCTTGGCGTCGCGCTTGAGGTAGTGGTAGACCTTGTCGTCCCAGTAGCCGAAATTGACATGTTGCGTGGCGCGGTCCTGGGCTGCGCTTTGCCAGGTTCCGCCCTCGCAGGTTTCCCAGCTGCAGTACAGTCCTTTGAATTGCACCGTCAGCCGGATTTTCTCGGTTTGTATCAGCAGGGCGCCGCCGCTTTCCTCGATGCCGTAGGGCGGTTGTGTAAAACCCGCCAGCGAGAAGCGATCGCGTCCCTCCAGCGGAAGGTGCTGTGCGCCCGGCGCAATCGCCCAGGTACGGGGGAAGCGCAGCTTCGCATCAGGCAACACCATGACGCGGATGATGTCTTGTTCCAGCACGAAGATATGTGCTGCCTGGCCGCCGGAACCCTTGAGCGTCAGCTGGGCGCCTTTTTGCACGGCAAGGTGAAATTCAGGTATACGTTTGACTGACATGGAAGTCTCCAATTTCTTGTTCAGTTGCTGGCGACATTGCTGTCTTTATAGCCGCGATACAGCAGGAAAAGAATCGTTACGCCGACCACGTCGAACATTCCGAGCGCAGCGAACAGCGGGGTATAGCCAATCGATTCGGCCAGCTGCCCGATCAGCAATGAAAACGAGAGTCCGCCAATCCAGCTGATCATGCCGGTCAGTCCGTTGGCAGTGCCGACTTCGCGAGTGTTGAAGACGTCGGCGGTCATGGTGTTGACCAGGCCGGAAATCATCTGATGGGAAAAGCCGCCTATGCAGAACAGGGCGATGGCCACGTAGGGGCTTTCCACGTAACCGACAAAACCGACGCTGGTCATCAGCAATGCACCTGTAGCGATGCCGGCGATGCGTGAACTGATCAGCTTGAACTTGAAATGCTTCATCAGGAACGGCGACAGGTAACCGCCCAGGATGCCGCCCATGTCGGCGGCAAAGAACGGCATCCAGCCGAAGATCGCGAATTCTTTCAGATTCATGCCGCGCACGGAAATGAAATACAGCGGAATCCAGAAATTGAAGGTTTGCCAGGCAGGTTCCGCCAGGAAGCGGGTGATCGCGATGCCCCAGAAACGGCGGGTCGTGACAATCGCCCGGACCGAGGGGTTGGCGCGGGTCTGGCCTTCGGCAATGCTTTCCTGGCCGGAGAGGATATATGCACGTTCTTTTTCGGACAGGTTGGGATGATCTTTAGGGGACCGATAAAAGAAGAACCACAAGCCCGCGAAAATGAAACCTAGTGCGCCAGTAGCGATAAACGCCGCTTGCCAGCCATGTTTGTAGAGCAGCCATGCCACCAGCACTGGCGCGATCACCGCGCCCATCGAGGTGCCGGCGTTGAAATAACCGACGGCCACCGAGCGCTCTTGTTTCGGAAACCATTCCGATACCGCTTTTATTCCTGCTGGAATCGCGACGGCTTCGGTCAGGCCCAGCAAGCCGCGGAAGAACGCCAGCGATATCCAGCCGGTGGCGAAGCCGTGCAGCATGCCGACTACCGACCAGGCGGCGGCAAACAAGGCGAAGCCCACTTTCAAGCCGAGGAAATCGATGATGTAGCCGCACACCGGCTGCATGATGGTATAGGCGACCTGGAAGGCTGCCACCACGTACGAATATTCCTTGGTGCTGAAGGCCAGGTCATGTTTCAGCGTGTCCGCCAGCACGCCCAGCGAGTTGCGCGATATGTAGTTGAGTATGGTGCCAAAACAGACGAGTGCGATGATCCACCAGCGCAGGCCTTTGATATGTTTCATTGTTGTTGTCTCGGTTGGTTTTTATTTATGTGATTGAGTGCCGGCTGAGCGTTACGGCGGTTCCGTGACGGCCAGGCTGGAAAACGCCATACGGAATTCGCAGCTGAACGTACGGCCGGCGGCCAGGGTGTGCAATCCGGTATCGGGAAAACCGGATTGCGACAGGTTGACTGCGTCGGCGACGTGGGTCACCGGTTCGATGCAGAAGTATTCGCCTGCCTTGGGTGCATGCAGGACCAGGTGCGACAGCGGGGATGAAGCGGAAATCGCGATGCGATGCTGCCGGCCGTCGCTGAGCACGGCTTGCCCGTTCCAGCCGCCGTAATACAGCGTCAGATCTTCTTCTGGCGTAATGCTGCGCGGGGTGCGGTAGTCATGCTGCGCAGGGACGTCGCCGACGCCGATGGCGACATGTTCGGCATCGGCTTGCCACAGCTGTTGCGCGGCAAACGAAACCTGCCGAGCCAAGCGCCGCGGAAAATACGGATGGAAGCCGGCGCCGAGCGGCATCGGCGGCAACGCCGTGTTGCCAGTGCTGGTGACCTCCATGTTCATGGCGAGCGCGCCGGCAGTCAGGCTGATGGTCTGCTTCGCTTCGAAACGCCAGGGCCAGCCGTTGTCGTCTTCTTCATGGACGTACAGCATTGCCGCGCTGCTGCTGTCGCGATCCAGCAATTGCCATTCGGCGCGGTGGCCGAACCCGTGCATGGCATGCCGTTCTCCCGGATGCAGCGGCAAGTTCAGAACCAGGTCCTCCCAGGAAAACCTGCCGCCCCGGATGCGGTTGGAAAACGGCAGCAGCGGGTAAATGCCGGCCTTGGGCCAGGCGCTTGCCGGGAAGCCGTGCCGCCTGCACTGTTCCGGCATGGGGACGATCCAGTCGATTCGCCGCTCGCCTTGCGACGACCAGAGGGAAGTGACGCGGCCGCCGGCTGCAGGCGACAGCGTCAAATGCCAGCCGTCGTTGCCAAGGCTGGTTTCCGGCGAGAGCAGGAGTGTTTTCATTTGACGCTCGTTGGGCGCTTTAGCGCAGCAGGCAAGGTTTCTTGTTATCGAATTTCCAGCCGGGGATCAGGTATTGCATGGCCGCGGCATCGTCGCGCGCACCCAGTCCCATGCTGCGGTAAAGCTGGTGCGCGGCTTCCAGCTCCACCGGATCGAGTTCGACGCCGAGCCCGGGTTTGGCGGGCACTTCGACCATGCCGCCGGTGATCTGCAGCGGCTGCCTGGTCAGGCGCTGGCCGTCTTGCCAGATCCAGTGCGTGTCGATGGCGGTGATGTCGCCCGGCGCCGCGGCGGCGACGTGGGTGAACATCGCCAGCGAGATATCGAAGTGGTTGTTGGAATGCGAGCCCCAGGTGAGGCCCCATTCGCGGCACATCTGCGCCACCCGCACCGAACCCTGCATGGTCCAGAAATGCGGATCGGCCAGCGGGATGTCCACCGATTGTAGCTGGATGGCATGGCCCATCTCGCGCCAGTCGGTGGCGATCATGTTGGTGGCGGTCTGCAAGCCGGTGGCGCGGCGGAATTCGGCCATCACTTCGCGTCCGGAAAAGCCGTTCTCGGCGCCGCAGGGATCTTCTGCATAGGCCAGCACCGCGTGCTGGTCTCGGCACAGGCGGATGGCGTCCTTGAGCAGCCAGCCGCCGTTCGGATCAAGCGTGATGCGGGCCGCCGGGAAACGCTCGGCCAGCGCCGTCACTGCTTCGATTTCATCCTCGCCGCGCAGCACACCGCCCTTCAGCTTGAAATCGTTGAAGCCGTAGCGCCGGTAAGCGGCTTCGGCCAGGGCGACCACTGCCTGCGCATCCAGCGCTGGCTCATGGCGCAGCCGCAGCCAGTCGTCGACGGCGTCCGGCGCACTGGCGTAAGGCAGGTCGGTGGCGTTGCGGTCGCCGACGTAGAACAGGTAGCCCAGCATCTTCACTGCGGTGCGTTGCTGGCCTTCGCCCAGCAACGCCGCCACCGGCACACCGAGAAATTTGCCGAGCAAGTCGAGCAGGGCGGCTTCCAGCGCCGTCACCGCATGGATCGCGATGCGCAGGTCGAAGGTTTGCAGGCCGCGGCCGGCGGCGTCCCGGTCGCTGAACGCCGCGCGGGCGCTGTTGAGGATCGCCTGGTAGTTGCCTATCGATTTTCCCAGCAGCAGCGGGCGTGCATCTTCCAGCGTTTGCCGGATGCGTTCGCCTCCCGGCACTTCGCCGACGCCGGTGTTGCCGGAACTGTCGCTGAGGATCACGATGTTGCGCGTGAAATAAGGGCCGTGCGCGCCGCTCAGGTTGAGCAGCATGCTGTCGCGCCCGGCTACCGGCACCACGCGCATGTCGACGATATGCGGAGTGCCTGGGGTGGGATGGCTGGTATTCGAATCTGTCATGGGACTGCCTATGGCTGTGTGTGCGGAAGTATCTTGTTGTCTTTATTGCTAAAAATGGGACCGCTACCAAATCATGTTCGAGCAAATGGTAGCGGTCCCATTTTTGGCTGTCAACGATTTTTTTTACGAAAAAGAGGTTAAACGCTGGCGCGCTCTATGATGCTGAAGCCGAGATCGCAGATCGGTTCGGCCACGCTTTTGCCCTCGGAGCGGGCGATGATGAAACGCGCGGCAGTGCTGCCGATGGCAGTGCCGTCGATGCGGACCGTGGTCAGCGGCGGCTGCAGGTCGCGCGAAAAACTGAGGTCGCCCAGGCCGATGACGGCCAGCTGGCGGGGGATGGCGATGCCGCTGGCTTGCGCTTCTATCATCAGGCCCAGGGCCAGCAGGTCGGAGCTGCAAAACACGGCGTCGATGTCAGGCGCGCGCTGCAGCAGTTCCCGCAGCCCGCTGCGGCCGTTGCCAAGCGTGGTGGGCGCCGTCACCAGGCAGGCCGGGATCTCGGTTTCCTGCGGCCGCGCCATGCCCAGCCGGACCGCCGCCTCGGAAAACGCCGTGGCGCGGCGCCGGCTGCGTTCATCGTCGCCGCTGATAGAAGCTACCCGTTTCTTGCCTTTGGCGTGCAGGTACTGGGCCACAGCGGCGCCGATTTTTTCATGGGAAAAACCGACCAGCATGTCGACCGGGGTTGGCGTCAGGTCCCAGGTTTCGACCACCGGGATGCCGCTTGCCAGCAAGCGCCGGCGCGCCTGCGGCGAGCGGGTGATGCCGGTCAGCACGATGCCGTCCGGGCGGCGGCCGATGATGGCGTCGAGCAAGGCGTCTTCGCGCGAATTTTCATAACCGCTCTGGCCCAGCATCACCTGGTAGCCGACGCCGGCCAGGGTGTCGGTCAGCGCTTCCACGGTTTCCAGGAACATCGGACCGGACAGGGTCGGCACCACGGCTGCCACCAGGCGGCTTTTCTGCGACGCCAGCGCGCCGGCCAGCAGGTTCGGCACGTAACCGGTCTGCGCTACCGCGGCTTGTACTTTTTGCAGAACCTTGGCCGAGACGGCGTCTGGCGTGTTCAGTGCGCGCGACGCCGTGATGGGCGCGACGCCTGCCAGTTTGGCGACGTCGCGCAGGGTGAAGCCGCCGGTTTTGCGGCCGCCTTTACGGCGTGCGGTGACATCGGCGACGACGGCGTTCATCAAGGTTTCTTTTTCCATGGCGAAATTCTAACATGATAAAATGATACCGTTACCATTATGCCGGGGCAGTGCGGCGAAATGCGCTTTGCATCCCCCTTACGGCAGAAATCCCATCATAATAAAAGCCTTTGAAAAATCCGTACAGGACAGGGTTCATGCCAGAGATATCAACGCAAAAGCTTAACGGTCGGCAGCAGGAGTTGCTGAGTTATGTGCAACGCGACGGCTTTGTGACAGTAGAACATCTGGCGACGCGTTTCAACATCACCCAGCAGACCATCCGGCGCGACATCAACCTGCTGGCGGAGATGAACCTGCTGCAGCGCTATCACGGCGGCGTCGGCCTGCCGTCCAGCGCCGAGAATATCGCCTATGGCGCCAGGCAGGGTTTGTATTCGGAAGAGAAGCGCCGCATCGCCGCCCTGGTGGTGGAACATATCCCGGACCAGGCGACGCTCTTCATCAACCTTGGCACCACCAACGAAGAAGTCGCCAAGGCGTTGAGCCGGCGCCGCAACCTGCGGGTCATCACCAACAACCTGAACGTGGCCGCCATCATGAGCGGCTATCCGGGCTGCGAAGTGATCATCACCGGCGGCGTGGTGCGCGCCCGCGACCTCGGGATTACCGGCGAGGAAACCATCGATTTCATCCGCCGCTTCAAGGTCGATTTCGGCATCATCGGCATTTCCAGCATCGAGGCCGACGGCACCTTGCGCGATTTCGATTATCGCGAGGTGCGGGTGTCGGAAGCCATCATCGAACATTCGCGCACCGTGTTCCTGGTGGCCGACCATTCGAAATTCTGGCGGCCGGCGCTGGTGCGGCTCGGCGATATCTCGAAGATCAATGCCCTGTTCACTGACAGGCCTGTGCCGGAAGCAATGACCGGCATCTTCGAAGAAGCGAAAATCGACGTGTTCGTTACCGACGACGCGGTTCGGCAGCAAAAATAATAATCCCGCGAAGCCATTCGCGCGCCGCACGGCGGCATCCATCTTTTTTCCGCGCTCGGGCGACTGCCCAAGCCATTTCCATGCGTGACCGCTATTTTCAAACTCCCTGGCCAGGGAGGAGGATAGTGTTTGTCTATAAGCAATTAAGGTTATCTCTATCGAATAATTGCTTTTAATAAATATAAATGATTATCTATGTTCGAATTCGAACAATATACTTTCGAATATAAATATTTTATGATGTGCGGTGACATTGCAAGCATACCGTTTTGCTATTTGGCAACAACTGGATATGTCCGATGAGCGAGTTGCCGACACAAGGAGATGGCTGTGGCATCAGGTGAAATTGTTGATTTGCTGGTAGTGGGCGGCGGCGTTAACGGCGCCGGGATTGCGCGCGACGCCGCGGGACGCGGCTTGAGCGTGTTGCTTTGCGAGCAGGACGACCTGGCTTCGCACACGTCGTCAGCCAGCACCAAGCTGATACATGGCGGCTTGCGTTACCTCGAACACTACGAATTCAGCCTGGTCCGCAAAGCCCTGCAAGAGCGCGAACAGCTGCTGCGCATGGCGCCCCACATCATCGCGCCGCTGCGCTTCGTGATGCCGCATGTCTCGAGCCTGCGGCCGGCCTGGATGATACGCGCCGGCCTGTTTTTATACGACAATCTGAGCAAGCGTGAACTGCTGCCCGGTTCGCGCTCCATCGATTTCCGCAAGCATCCGGCCGGCGCGCCGCTGAAGAAAACCCTGAGCAAAGGTTTTGTGTATTCCGACGCCTCGGTGCAAGACGCGCGCCTGGTGGTGCTCAATGCGATGGACGCCAAGGAACGCGGCGCCACCATCCTCACCAAAACCCGGCTGGTCGAAGCCAGGCAAGGTACGCAATACTGGGACGCGACACTGTTGTCGACGGTGAGCGGCGCGACCACCAAGGTCAAGGCGCGCTGCGTGGTCAACGCTGCCGGCCCCTGGGTCGCCAGCTTGCTGAACAGCGCCTTGAATACGCCGGCCCAGCATCACATCCGGCTGGTCAAAGGCAGCCACATCGTCACCAAGCGCCTGTTCGACCACGACCACGCTTACATTTTCCAGAATCCCGACAAGCGCATCGTCTTTGCGATTCCGTATGAAACCGACTTCACGCTGATCGGCACCACTGATGTCGAGTACAGCGGCAATCCGGGCAAGGTCGAGATTTCCGATGAAGAAACCGCTTACCTGTGCGAATCGGTAAGCCGCTATTTCGAAACCGCGGTGACGCCGCAACAGGTGGTATGGTCCTATGCCGGCGTGCGGCCGCTGCTGGAAGAAGAAGTCGCCAATCCGTCCGCGGTGACCCGCGACTACCGCCTTGAGCTGCGGAACGAACAAGGGCTGGCGCCGGTGCTGTCGGTATTCGGCGGCAAGATCACTACTTACCGGCGCCTGGCCGAAGAAGCCATGGAGCACTTGCAGCCGCTGTTCGGCTACATGAAATCGCACTGGACCGCGCATGAAGCGCTGCCGGGCGGCGACATCGCCAACGCCGATTTTGCAGACTTCCAGCGGATTTTCCAGCAGCGCCATGCCTGGCTGCCGGCCACCCTGGCGGCGCGTTATGCACGCACTTACGGCACCCGCGCGGCGCGCCTGCTGGACGGCATCCACGAGATGGCCGGGCTGGGCGAACTGTTTGGCGCCGACCTGTATGAAGCCGAAGTGCGCTACCTGATGCGCAACGAATGGGCGCTGACTGCCGACGACATCCTGTGGCGCCGTTCCAAGCTGGGATTGCGTTTCGATGCCGCCGGCGTCGAGCGCCTGCATGCCTGGCTGGAGGCGCAGCAAGCACCCGCACCGGCCGCCATGCTGGCTTGAAGTGGCTTACCTGAAGTTTTGCCCGGCAGGCAGCAGCGCCGGAAGATAAAAAAGACTGGCCCGGAATCAGCCCCGGATCAAAGTCACCCGGTCCGCGCAGGCGGATTCACCAACCTTGGAGTAGACAAGTTGAAAGATAAATACATTTTAGCCCTGGATCAGGGGACGACCAGCTCGCGCGCCATCCTGTTCGATCGTCAAGGCAATATCGTTTCTTCGGCGCAGAAAGAATTCCGCCAGATCTATCCGCAGCCGGGCTGGGTCGAACATGATCCGCAGGAAATCTGGTCGACCCAGGTCGGCGTCGCCGCCGAGGCTTCGACCAACATCGGCCTGAACGGCACGTCGATCGCCGCCATCGGCATCACCAACCAGCGTGAAACCACCGTGGTCTGGGATCGCGAAACCGGCAAGGCGGTGTACAACGCCATCGTCTGGCAAGACCGCCGCACGGCCGCATTCTGCGACCAGCTGAAAGCCGACGGCCTGGCCGAAACCATCCGCGCAAAGACCGGCTTGCTGGTCGATTCATATTTTTCCGGCACCAAGATCCGCTGGATACTGAACAACGTCGAAGGCGCGCAGCAGCTGGCCGACCAGGGCCGCCTGGCGTTCGGCACGATCGACACCTGGCTGGTCTGGAACATGACCCGCGGCAAGCTGCACCTGACCGATGTCTCGAACGCCTCGCGCACCATGCTGTTCAATATCCACACCATGGATTGGGATGACGAGCTGCTCAAGATCATGGGCGTGCCGCGCAGCATGCTGCCGGAAGTGCGTTCTTCCAGCGAAGTCTACGGCCACACCGAGATTTCGGGCTTCGGTTCCGAAATTCCGCTGGCGGGGATTGCCGGCGACCAGCAGGCAGCCTTGTTCGGCCAGATGTGCACCGAACCCGGCATGGTCAAGAATACCTACGGCACCGGCTGTTTCATGGTGATGAATACCGGCACCAAGCCGATCATTTCGAAAAACAACCTGCTGACCACGGTCGCCTGGAAAATCGGCAACGAAGTCAGTTACGCGCTGGAAGGCAGCATCTTCATCGGCGGCGCTGTGGTGCAGTGGCTGCGCGACGGCCTTGGCATCATCAAGACTTCCACCGAAATCGAAGCGTTGGCGCGCAGCGTCAAGAGCAGCGACGGCGTCTACCTGGTGCCGGCGTTTGCCGGCCTCGGCGCGCCGCACTGGAACCCGCATGCGCGCGGCACCATTTTCGGCATTACCCGCGGCACCACTTCGGCCCACTACGCGCGCGCCGCGCTGGACAGCATCGCTTATCAAACCATGGACGTACTGAAAGCCATGGAAGCGGACGCCGGCATCGTGATCCCGGAACTGCGCGTCGATGGCGGCGCCACCGCCAACAACCTGCTGATGCAATTCCAGTCCGACATCCTCGGCGTTGATGTGGTGCGTCCGAAAGTCACGGAAACCACGGCATTGGGAGCGGCCTACCTGGCTGGCCTGGCGGTCGGCTACTGGAGCAGCACCGACGATGTGCGCGGCCAATGGCAGCTCGACCAGCGCTTCAAGCCGGCGCTGCCTGCGGACGAAGTGCAGGCCAGCATCAAAGGCTGGCAGCGCGCGATTGCAGCGGCCACGGTGTGGGCAGATTCCTGATTACAAACCGGTAGCAAACGCTGTTGGATAAAAAACAGACCGGAACGCAGACCAGAATCTGCGTTCCTCTCACTTCCCATTTCCGAAAGAGTTCGTCATGACTCCCTTTTTAGCTGAATTCGTGGGCACCGCCCTGATTGTCTTGCTTGGCAACGGCGTGGTTGCCAATGTACTTTTAAGTAAAACCCATGGCCACGGCAGCGGCCTGATCGTGATCACTGTCGGCTGGGCGATGGCCGTGTTCGTCGGCGTTTTTGTGGCGGCGTCGTCCAGCGGCGCCCATTTGAATCCGGCCGTGACCCTGGCGCTGGCGGTGGCCGGCAAGTTTGCCTGGGGCAGCGTGCCGGGTTATATCCTGTCGCAGATGCTGGGCGGGATGATGGGCGCTTTCCTGGTGTGGCTGGTGTACCGCAACCACTTCGCCGAGACCACGGACGGCAATTTGAAGCTGGCTGCGTTTTGCACGGCGCCGGCGATCCGCAACACCTTCGGCAATATGGTGTCTGAAGTGGTCGGCACTTTCGTGCTGGTCTATTGCGTGCTGAATATCGCTTCGCCGAAGATGGGCCTGGGCGCGCTGGATGCATTGCCGGTGGCTTTGCTGGTGATGAGCATCGGCGTCTCGCTGGGCGGCACCACCGGCTATGCGATCAACCCGGCGCGCGACCTGGGTCCGCGCCTGATGCACGCATTGCTGCCGATCCCCGGCAAACGCGACAGCGACTGGGGTTATGCCTTGGTGCCGGTGGTGGGTTCGATCTGCGGCGGCGTGCTGGCGGCGCTGGTGTACGGCCTGCAAATGGCGCATTGAGCTGCGATTGACGATGCATCCGGACCGGCTGGCTGCAAAGCCAGGAACCGGTCCGGAATATTCCTGCCTTATTTCCCCAGCAATTTCTCGATATCCGCCGCCAACGCTTCCGGCTTGGTCTGCGGCGCAAAACGGTCAACCACGCCGCCATCCTTGTTCACCAGGAATTTGGTGAAATTCCATTTGATGCCCTCGCTGCCCAGCAAACCCGGCGCCGCGTTTTTCAGGTACTGGTAGAGCGGCGCCGCGTGGTCGCCGTTGACGTCGATCTTCTCGAACAAGGGAAAGGTGACGCCATAGTTTTTTTCGCAGAAAGCACCGATTTCGTCGGCGGTTCCCGGTTCCTGGGCGCCGAACTGGTTGCACGGAAAGCCCAGCACTTCGAAGCCTTGCGCGCGGTACTTCTGGTAAATCTCTTCCAGGCCCTTGTACTGCGGCGTGAAGCCGCAGTTGCTGGCGGTATTGACAATCAGCAGCACCTTGCCGCGGAAGGCAGCCAGCGATTCGGGCGTGCCGTCCAGCTGCTTGACGGTGAAATCGTAAATGCTAGTGTCGGTAGTCATACTATCCCCAGATGTTCAGTGCCGGCTGCCAGGTCGCGGTCTTTTGCATCCTTGCCGCGCAGCTTGATGGCGAGACGCAGATCGTTGACCGAATCGGCGTTGCGCAAGGCGTCTTCATAACTGATTTTATCCTCTTCGTACAAATCGAACAGGGCCTGGTCAAAAGTCTGCATGCCGAGTTCGCGCGACTTCTTCATGATCTCCTTGATCTCGTGCACGTCGCCCTTGAAGATCAGGTCGGAAATCAGCGGCGAATTGAGCATGATTTCAACCGCCACCGCACGTCCCTTCACGGTTTTCAGGGGCACCAGGCGTTGCGAGATGATCCCTTTCAGGTTGAGCGACAAGTCCATCAGCAGCTGCGGCCGGCGCTCTTCGGGGAAAAAGTTGATGATGCGGTCAAGCGCCTGGTTGGAACTGTTAGCGTGCAGGGTGGCCAGGCACAGGTGGCCGGTTTCGGCGAAGGCGATGGCGTAGTCCATGGTCTCACGGTCGCGGATTTCGCCGATCAAAATCACGTCCGGCGCCTGGCGCAGGGTGTTCTTCAGCGCCACGCCCCAGTTGTCGGTATCGACGCCGACTTCGCGCTGGGTCACGATGCAATTCTTGTGCGGGTGGATATATTCGACCGGATCCTCGATGGTGATGATGTGGCCGTAGCTGTTTTCGTTGCGATAGCCGACCATCGCCGCCAGCGTGGTCGATTTGCCGGAGCCGGTGGCGCCGACCATGATCACCAGGCCGCGCTTGGTCATGGCGACGTCTTTCAGCGTAGGCGGCAGGCCCAGGTCTTCGAATTTCGGGATGTCGGTGGTAATCGTGCGCAGCACCATGCCGACCCGGCCCTGCTGGATGAACGCCGAAGCCCGGAATCGTCCCAGCCCGGCCGGGCTGATGGCGAAATTGCATTCCTTGGTTTCTTCGAAATCGGCCGCCTGCTTGTCGCTCATGATGGCGCGCGCCAGTTCCAGGGTATGCACCGAAGTCAGCGCCTGGTTGGACACCGGGGTGATCTTGCCGTCGATCTTGAACGCCGGCGGGAAGTCCGCGGTGATGAACAAGTCGGAGCCGCGCTTGCTGACCATCAGGCGCAGCAAGTCGTGCATGAATTTGGTGGCTTGATCTCTTTCCATGATTCTTATCCTAATCTATGTGCGGCCCGGGTGTTAGCCTGGGAAATTGTCTGGTGCCTTGGCCGCTGCGCGCGCGCTGGCCAGCGAGATCACATTGCGCTTGACCAGTTCGGTCAGGTTGCTGTCCAGGGTTTGCATGCCCATGTTGCTGCCGGTCTGGATCGCCGAGTACATCTGCGCAATCTTGCTTTCGCGGATCAGGTTGCGGATCGCCGGCGTGCCCAGCATGATTTCATGGGCAGCAACGCGGCCGGAGCCGTCCTTGGTCTTCAGCAGGCTTTGCGAAATCACCGCCTGCAGCGATTCCGACAGCATGGCGCGCACCATTTCCTTTTCTTCGCCCGGGAACACGTCGACGATACGGTCGATGGTCTTGGCGGCGGAAGAGGTGTGCAGGGTGCCGAACACCAGGTGGCCGGTTTCGGCGGCGGTCAGCGCCAGGCGGATGGTTTCAAGGTCGCGCAATTCGCCCACCAGGATCACGTCCGGGTCTTCGCGCAAGGCCGAGCGCAGCGCATTGCTGAAGGAATGGGTGTGCGGGCCGACTTCACGCTGGTTGATCAGGCATTTGTTCGACTGGTGGACGAATTCGATCGGATCTTCGATGGTCAGGATGTGCGCGTATTCGTTCTCGTTGACATGGTTGACCATGGCGGCCAGCGTGGTCGACTTGCCGGAACCGGTAGGGCCGGTGACCAGCACCAGGCCGCGCGGCTTGAGCGCCAGTTCGGCAAAGATGCGCGGCGCGTTGAGCTGTTCCAGGGTCAGGACTGTCGATGGAATCGTCCGCAGCACGGCGGCAGCGCCGCGGTCCTGGTTGAAGGCATTCACGCGGAAGCGCGCCAGGCCCGGGATTTCAAAGGAAAAATCGCATTCCAGATGTTCTTCGTACGCCTTGCGCTGGCCGTCGTTCATGATGTCATAGATCATGGAATGCACGTCCTTGTGCTCCAGCGGCGGCAGGTTGATGCGGCGCACATCGCCATGAACCCGGATCATCGGCGGCAAGCCTGCTGATAAATGCAAATCGGATGCCTTATTCTTCACCGAAAAAGCCAGAAGTTCGGAAATGTCCATTTATAATCCCTGTGCTGTATTTTGTTTGTTGAAATGCATTTTTCTGCCCGGGCGCCGCTTGCCAAAACCGCCTGGCCATGCAAGTGAGTAGTTCTTTACGGCAATTTTCAAACTCTCCGATTATGTCCTTAATGTCGCACAAGTTGCAAGCCGTCCATAGCAGTATTCATGCCACGGCCATTGCGGTGTCGCGCCGACCTGACAGTGTGGCGCTGCTGGCGGTGTCCAAAACCTTCGGCGCCGATGCGGTGCTGGAAGCGGTCGCCGCCGGCCAGCGCGCTTTCGGTGAAAACTATCTGCAGGAGGCGCTGGCGAAAATGGCTGAGGTCGAGCTGGCGCTGAAGTCTGGACAGCGCGACGATGTCTTGCTGGAATGGCATTTTATCGGTCCGATCCAGAGCAACAAGACGCGCGCCATCGCCGAGCATTTCGACTGGGTGCACACGGTCGACCGCGAAAAGATCGCCCAGCGCCTGTCGCAGCAGCGGCCGCCGCAACTGGCGCCGCTGAACATTTGCCTGCAGGTGAATATCAGCGGCGAAGCGAGCAAGAGCGGCCTGGCGCCGTCGGAATTGCCGGCTGTGGCGCGCGCCGTTGCGGGATTGCCGGGGTTGAGGCTGCGCGGCCTGATGGCGATACCGGAGCCGACCGACGACCGGCAAAAACAGCATGCGGCATTTCGCCGGACCAGGGAGTTGCTGGAACAGCTGCAGCAGGACCTGGACGCGCAGCAAGCTGGACTGCAGCTAGACACTTTGTCGATGGGCATGTCGGCAGACATGGTGGCGGCGATTGAAGAGGGCGCGACCATCGTTCGCGTGGGCAGTGCAATTTTTGGGCAACGGGAACGGAATCATGAAAAGTAAATTGAATATCGGCTTCATCGGCGGCGGCAACATGGCGGCGGCCCTGATCGGCGGCCTGGCCGGCAAGGTGACTGACGGCGCCAACATCCACGTGGTCGACCTGAATCCGGAGGCGCTGCAGAATCTGGCGCAGCGCTTCGGCGTCAGCACGGCGACCGGGATCGATGCCGCGATCGAGGCTTGCGAAGTGATCGTGCTGGCGGTCAAGCCGCAGCAGATGAAGGAAGTCGTGGCCAAATTGCGGCCGCATGTCGGGACGCAGCTGGTGCTGTCGATTGCCGCCGGGATTCGCGCCGTGGACCTGGCGCGCTGGCTGGGCGGCCACGACGCTATCGTGCGCTGCATGCCGAATACGCCGGCGCTGATCGGTCAGGGCATTACCGGCATGGTCGCCACCGCCGGCGTGTCGCCGGCACAGCGCGAGACCGCAGACCTGATCTTGCGCGCGGTGGGCAGCACGGTATGGCTGGATGACGAAAAAAAGATCGATGCGGTGACGGCGGTATCCGGCAGCGGCCCGGCGTATGTTTTTTATTTTATCGAGGCCATGCAGCAGGCGGCGCAGGAACTCGGCCTGACTGCGCAACAGGGCATCGAACTGGCCAAGGCCACCTTCACCGGCGCAGCACAGCTGGCGGCACAATCGTCGGAGCCGGTGTCGCTGTTGCGCGAGCGTGTTACTTCCAAGGGCGGCACCACGTATGCTGCGTTAAGTAGCATGGAAGCTGCGGATGTGAAGGGCGCGATCATCGCTGCCGTCAAATCAGCCGCGCTGCGCGGCCAGGAGCTGGGCGACGAGTTCGGACGCGACTAGCGTCGGGCGGGCGTCACTGATAAAAAAACAGCGGCATCGCATCGCGATTGCCGCTGTTTTTTATTGCAGGGCCGCGGTGGTATCCGCGGCCCCGGCCGTATTTTATTTGTTGCGGCCAATCGCCAGGCCAGCCAGCAAGCCGATGACGGCCGCCACGCTGACAGCCTTCCATGGATTGTCGCCAACATATTCATCGGTGACATGGGCCGCGTGCTTGGTGTGCGCCACGGCTTTCTTGGTGGCCTTCGGCAGTTCCGTCTTGGCCGTTTCCAGCGCTGCTTTCAGCTTCTCGCGCGCCGAGTTGTATTTTTTTTCCGCATGGTCATGGGTATCGTCGAGCAGGGTTTCCGCTTCCTTGATCACGGATTTGAGTTCGCCAGCCAGATTGTCGCGCATCTCTTTTACGTTGTCGGTAGTAGTAGCCATGTTTGCCTCTTCAATGTGGATTGCGGGGAAAGATGTTGCCTAATATATCACGATAGTCATGCCGGGCTGCCGCCGGACATTTACCGGAGCGCGTAGTCCAGGGCGATCCCGCCGAATACCGCCGCTCCCAGCCAGTTGTTGTGGCGGAAAGCGGCAAAGCAGCCGGCGCGTTCGCGGCTGCGGATCAAGCGGTAGTGATAAACCGCGCACCCTGCCGCCACCAGCATGCCGGCGCTGAACCAGGCGCGCAGGCCGAATTGCCAGCCTACTGCAAATACTAATCCCAAACTGAGCGCGTAACAAAGCATGATTGCCGTTACGTCGTAGCGGCCGAAGGTAATCGCCGAAGTCCGGATGCCGATTTTCAGGTCGTCGTCGCGGTCGACCATCGCGTATTCGGTGTCGTAGGCGACGGCCCAGAATACATTCGCCAGCAACAGCAGCCAGGCGGCGCCCGGCACCGTTTCCTGGACCGCGGCGAAACCCATGGGAATGCCGAAGCCGAAGGCGATGCCGAGGTAGGCCTGCGGAATCGCGAAGAAGCGCTTGAAGTAGGGATAACTGCCGGCCACGATCACGGCGATGACCGACAGCTCCTTGGTCAGCGTGTTCAGCGGCAGGATCAGCAGCAGCGACAGCAGTGTCAGCACGACGGCCACCATCACCGCTTCCCAGGCAGCGATTTTGCCGCTGGTCAGCGGCCGCTCGGCGGTGCGCTTGACGTGTTTGTCGAAATCGCGGTCGGCGAAATCGTTGATCGCGCAGCCGGCCGAGCGCATCAGGGCGGTGCCGAGGCAGAAAATCGCGACCAGGGCCCAGGCCGGTTTACCGCCGGCAGCCAGCCACAGGGCGGCCAGGGTCGGCCACAGCAGCAGCAGGATGCCGATGGGTTTGTCCATGCGGATCAGCTGGAAGTAGAGTTTGAGACGATTCATTGCGGTTTGGATGATTAGCGTTGCCGCCAGGCGGAAGCGGGAAAAAACGGAGAGATGGAAACGTGCCGGCAGAGGTAAACCAGGTGCTATCCCGGCCGGCATAAATCGGTTCTTGGCTCAGCCTTCGACAGCAAGCGCGTCATGCAGCAAGGTGACGCCTTTCAGGCCGCAATCCAGCACAGCTTTTTGCACGGCTTCGATAGCGGCATGGCGCGTAAAGCTCTTGCGCCAGACGATCACCACCCGGCGCGACGGCTCCGGGTCGGTGAACGGCACATAACGCAGCATGCCGTCCTTGGCGTCGATATCGGGCACCGAGGCCAGCGGCAGCACCGTGATGCCGATGCCGGAAGCGACCATGTGGCGTATGGTTTCCAGCGACGAACCTTCGAAAGTGCGGGCAATGCCGTCGCCGGCAGTCGAAAAGCGCGACATTTCGGGGCACACTTCCAGCACCTGGTCGCGGAAACAGTGGCCGTTGCCGAGCAACAGCATGGTTTCCGATTTGAGATCCTGGGCGCTGATGCTGGCGCGGTTGGCCCAGGCATGGTGCTTGGGCAGCGCGACCACGAACGGCTCGTCGTACAGCGGCTGCACCATCAGGCCGTGCTCGGGGAACGGCAGGGCGATGATGGCGGCGTCCAGTTCGCCTTGGCGCAACAGCTCCAGCAGGCGCACGGTGAAATTTTCCTGCAGCACCAGCGGCATCTGCGGCACTTGCTCGATCATGGTTTTCACCAGGGGCGGCAACAGGTAGGGGCCGACTGTATAGATGATGCCCAGGCGCAGCGGGCCAGCCAGAGGATCCTTGTTCTGGTTGGCGATCTCGCGGATGGTGGCGGTCTGCTCCAGCACCCGTTCGGCCTGGGCCACGATCTGCGCGCCCAGCGGCGTCACGGAAATTTCGGTGCCGCCGCGTTCGAAGATCACCACGCCCAGTTCGTCTTCCAGCTTCTTGATCGCCACGGAGAGGGTCGGCTGCGCCACGAAGCAGGCTTCCGCGGCATGGCCAAAATGCTTTACGCGGGCTACCGCGACGATATATTTGAGTTCGGTCAGAGTCATGTTGTTATCTTCGCATATTTTTCGGTGGAGATTGTATCTCCATGTTTCAGCGCCGCTCTTGCAAAATAACCATCATTCTTGCCCATGCCGCTCACACTTTCAGGAAATCTTCGCGGCCGCCCAGCCAGCGCGTCAGATGGGCGCTGACCGTGGCCTGGCTGGCCTGTCCTGGGTCCTGCAGCAGCGTTTGCGCCAGGTCGCGGGCGCGGTCGACCAGCCATTGGTCGGTGGCGAGGTCGGCAAACCGCAGCATGGCCTGGCCCGACTGGCGCGCGCCGAGGAACTCGCCGGGGCCGCGGATTTCCAGGTCGCGCCGGGCGATTTCGAAGCCGTCGGTGGTTTCGCGCATGGTCATCAGGCGCTGCTTGGCGATGTAGCCGAGCGGGCTTTGGTATAACAACAAGCATACGCTGGCGGCAGAACCGCGTCCAACCCGCCCGCGCAGCTGGTGCAGCTGCGACAGCCCGAAGCGTTCCGCATGCTCGATCACCATCAGCGAGGCGTTGGGGACATCGACCCCGACTTCAATCACGGTAGTGGCGACCAGCACGTGGCAGGCGCCGGCGCTGAAGGCGTCCATGATTTCCTGTTTTTCGGCTTGTTTCAGACGGCCGTGCACCAGGCCTATCCGCAGATCCGGCAAGGCTTCCGCCAGCATCGCGTAGGTTTCGGTGGCGGTTTGCAGCTGCAGTGCTTCCGATTCCTCGATCAGCGGGCAGACCCAGTACGCCTGGCGTCCGTCCTGCACCGCTGCGTGCACTCTGGCGATCACTTCGTCGCGCCGCGCCTGGTCGACTGCGCGGGTGACGATCGGGGTGCGGCCTGGAGGCAGTTCGTCGATCACCGAGATTTCCAGGTCGGCGTAATAAGTCATCGCCAAGGTGCGCGGAATCGGCGTGGCGCTCATCATCAATTGATGCGGTACCGCCGCCGCATTCTGGACAGCTTCGCCGCCGCCGTTTTCGGATACGGTCTTGTTGCGCAGCGCCAGCCGCTGGCCGACGCCGAATCGATGCTGTTCGTCGACGATCACCAGGCCCAGCTTGGCGAACTGCACGCTGTCCTGGATCAGGGCGTGGGTGCCGATCACCAACTGCGCCTCGCCCGATTCGATCATGGCCTGGGCCGCCAGCTTTTCTTTCTTTTTCAGGCTGCCGGTGAGCCAGGCGACACGCACGCCAAGCGGCTCCATCCAGGCGGCGATCTTGCGGAAATGCTGGTCCGCCAGGATTTCGGTAGGCGCCATCAGCACCGCCTGGTAACCGCTGTCGATGGCCTGTGCCGCGGCCAGGGCGGCAACCACGGTTTTGCCGCTGCCGACATCGCCTTGCAGCAGGCGCTGCATGGGAAACGAGGCCTGCAGGTCGGCGCTGATTTCGGCCACCACCCGTTGCTGGGCCTTGGTCAGGGTGAACGGCAGCGTGGCGAGGAAGGCCGCGGACAATTGCCCGACCACCGGCAGTGCGCGGGCGTTCTTGGCGCGCCGTGCGACCTGGGCCCGTTTCAGTGACAATTGCTGGGCCAGAAGCTCATCGAACTTCATGCGCACCCAGGCCGGATGGGAGCGGTCTTCCAGCGCATGCTCGTCGACGTCGGGCGGCGGGTTGTGCAGCAGGCGCACCGCGCTTTCGAACGGCATCAACTGCTGCGCCGCCAATTGCGCCGGCGACAAGGTGTCGCGCCAGGTGATGTTTTGCATGGCGTCGGCAATCGCCTTGCGCAGGAAAATCTGCGACAGGCCTTCGCCGGCCGGATAAACCGGGGTCAGGACGTCGGGCAAGGGAGCGCCTTCCAGCACCACCTTGTAACTGGGGTGGACTACCTCTGCGCCGAAAAAGCCGTGGCGGATTTCGCCGCGCGCGCGCACCCGGGTGCCGACCGCCAGCTGCTTGGTCTGGCTGCCGTAGAAATTCAGGAAGCGCATCACCAGCTGGCCGCTATCGTCGGCGATGGTGACGATCAGCTGGCGCCGCGGCCGGTACTGGATATCGCAGGCAGTGACGACGCCTTCGACTTGCGCTACGCTGGTGCCCATCATGCCGGCTTGCTGGATGGCGACGATCTCGGTTTCATCTTCATAACGCAGCGGCAGGTGCAAAACCAGGTCCATGTCCGTGCGCAAGCCCAGCTTTTCCAGCTTGCTGGCGCGGGTGTTCGCAGCCGGGGCAGGGGGAGCAGCAGCGGCAGGTTTTCGCTTCGGAGCAGGCATATCAGGCGGTTTGTAGGCCACAGGGCGTAAAATAGCGGGTTTGCTCATAAAAAAGCATCGAGTTGCTGCATCCCTGTTGTGTACAGATTTCAGCGTTTGCCATTGTAAAGCCTATGGCTGTATTGGCAAGTTGAGCCTAATTTCATTATTTTTATCCGAGCATGCATTCTCTATCCGATTACGATTTCGAACTGCCTCCTGAGCTGATCGCGCAAACCCCGCTGCCGCAGCGCAGCGCCTCGCGCTTGCTGCATATAGATGGCGAGCAGCTGGTGGACCGCCAGTTCGCCGATATTGTCGATCTCCTCAATCCCGGCGACCTGCTGGTGTTCAACGATACCCGCGTACTCAAGGCGCGCTTCTTCGGCGTCAAGGAAACCGGCGGCAAGGTCGAGGTGCTGGTCGAACGCGTGGTTGACGACCGTACCGTGCACGCCCAGGTGCGCGCCTCGAAATCGCCGCCCGCCGGCACCCGGATCTGCCTGGCCGAAGCGTTCGACGTTGTGGTGGGCGAGCGCGTCGGCGAGTTTTATACGCTGGTGTTTCCGGCCGACGTGTTCGAACTGATCGAGGCCCATGGCCGCCTGCCTTTGCCGCCGTACATCGAGCACGATGCCGATGCTTTCGACGAAACCCGTTATCAAACCGTCTACGCCAAACACGCGGGCGCGGTGGCGGCGCCCACTGCCGGCCTGCATTTCGACCAGGCCTTGCTGCAAAGCTTGCAGCAGAAAGGCATCGGCTTCGCCTATGTCACGCTGCATGTAGGCGCCGGCACTTTCCAGCCGGTGCGCAGCGAGAACCTGGCGGAGCACAAGATGCACAGCGAGTGGTACACCATCGCCGAAACCACCGTGGAAGCCGTGCGCGCTGCCAAGGCCGGCGGCGGCAAGGTGGTGGCGGTCGGCACCACGAGCTTGCGGGCGCTGGAATCGGCTTCGCAGTCCGGTGTCTTGCAGGCGGGCAGCGCCGACACCGCCTTGTTCATCACTCCCGGTTATGTCTTCAAGACCGTGGATCGCCTGATCACCAATTTCCATTTGCCGAAATCGACCCTGCTGATGCTGGTCTCGGCTTTCGCCGGCTACGACTGCATCCGCGCCGCTTACGCCCACGCCATCGCGCAGCGTTATCGCTTCTTCAGCTACGGCGACGCGATGCTGCTTACCTATAACGTTTGATCCTGATTACTGATTGAAATCCATGCTTGAATTCACGCTGCTGAAAACCGAAGGGAAGGCCCGCCGCGGCCGTCTGAAACTTAACCACGGCACGGTCGAGACACCGATCTTCATGCCGGTCGGCACCTATGGCTCGGTGAAGGCGATGTCGCCGCTGGAGCTGGTGGAGATCGAAGCCCAGATCATCCTCGGCAACACCTTCCATCTGTGGCTGCGGCCCGGCACCGAGGTGCTCGATAAATTCGGCGGCCTGCACAAGTTCATGGCCTGGGACAAGCCGATCCTGACCGATTCCGGCGGCTTCCAGGTATTTTCGCTGGGCGCGATGCGCAAGATCACCGAAGAGGGCGTGAAATTTTCTTCGCCGATCAATGGCGACAAGCTGTTCCTCTCGCCCGAGGTTTCGATGCAGATCCAGAAATCGCTGAATTCCGACATCGTGATGCAGTTCGACGAATGCACGCCATATGAAATCGACGGCCGTCCCGCCACCAGCGAGGAAGCGGCGCAATCGATGCGGATGTCGCTGCGCTGGGCCAAGCGCTCCAAGAACGAATTCGACCAGCTGGAAAACCCGAATGCGCTGTTCGGCATCGTCCAGGGCGGCATGTTTGAAAACCTGCGCGACGAGTCGCTGGCCGGCCTCGAAGACGTCGGTTTCCACGGCATCGCCATCGGCGGCCTGTCGGTGGGCGAACCGAAGGAAGAAATGATGCGCGTGCTGGAGCATATCGGTCCGCGCCTGCCGGCCGGCAAGCCGCATTACCTGATGGGTGTCGGCACCCCGGAAGACCTGGTGGCCGGGGTCGAAAACGGGGTCGACATGTTCGATTGCGTGATGCCGACCCGCAACGCCCGCAATGGCTGGCTGTTTACCCGTTTCGGCGACCTGAAGATCAAGAATGCCCGCTACAAGGACGACGAAAAGCCATTGGACGAGACTTGCGGCTGCTACGCCTGCCGCAATTTCTCGCGCGCATACTTGCATCATTTGCATCGTACCGGCGAAATCCTTGGCGCGCGGCTCAATACGATACACAATCTGCATTATTACCTGGACCTGATGAAGAATATCCGGGCAGCGCTGGATGTCGGCCAGTTCAGCGTATTCGTGACCCAGTTCCACCTGGACCGGGCGCGCGGGGTATAGGATTTTCTCCGGGGAAAGTATGCATTTTGCAACTATTTTCGGACAAACCGGTCTATGACCACTGGCCCGATTTGCCGGCTCCCGCTATAAGGGCGGCGGATCGGGCCGATTTTCCCGGCAATAAATAGCGCCGGGGGGCGGCTGGACGGTTGTATGCCGTTACCCAATGCTAGAATGCTGGGCTATTTTCAAACTATTACCTGGAGCAACTCGTGTCAATTATTTCCAGCGCTTATGCGCAAACTGCACCTGCGGCTACTGCTGCCACCGGCCCGTTGGGCCTGAGCGGCAACCTGACCAGCTTTTTGCCGATCATCCTGATGTTCGTCGTGTTGTACTTCCTGATGATCCGTCCGCAGATGAAGCGTCAGAAAGAACAGAAGTCCATGATGGATGCGCTCGCCAAGGGCGATGAAGTAGTGACTGCCGGCGGCATGCTGGGCAAGATCACCAAGGTTGCCGACGGCTACGTCACGCTGGAAATCGCCAGCGGCACCGAAGTCGTGGTGCAAAAGGGTTCGGTCACCACATTGCTGCCAAAGGGCACGATCAAGACGGCTCTGTAACAGGCGCCCGACTGATGGAACGAGAGCATCCGGACGGGTGCTCTCTTCAAATGTAAAGTCCGGAAAAAAAGAGCCTGGCGGCGCAGTGCTACTAGCGCAGCACAGCAAGGCATTGCACGCAGGGCATAGGCTGCACCAACCATGCAAGCAAGAGACTCCCTCTGAGACTCACACAGAACGCTGAATCAATATGAATCGCTATCCTCTCTGGAAATATATTCTGATCGTCATCGCGCTGCTGTTCGGCGTGCTGTACACCATACCGAATTTCTTTGGCGAATCGCCTGCGGTACAGGTAAGCAGCGGCAAATCGACATTGAAGGTCGACAGCTCGCTGGCCGACCGGGTGTCGCAAGTGCTGCAGCAGGGCAACCTGCAGACAGACGGCGTGGCGTTTGAAAACACCGGCGCGCAAGGCACCGTGCGCGCGCGTTTCCACGATACCGACACCCAGTTCAAGGCCAAGGCCCTGCTGGAACAGAACCTGAATACAGATCCTACCGATCCGACTTATGTGGTCGCTTTCAACCTGGTGCCGAACACGCCGCACTGGCTGCAGGCGCTGCACGCCTTCCCGATGTATCTGGGCCTTGATTTGCGCGGCGGCGTGCATTTCCTGATGCAGGTCGATACCAAGGCGGTCATCAACAAGCGTCTGCAAGGTTTGCAAGCCAGCGCCCGCAGCGCTTTGCGCGACAAGGATATCCGTTACAGCGGCATCAACCGCAACGGCGACAGCATCGAAATCAGTTTCCGCGACCAGGACACGCTCAACAAGGCGCGCGACCTGCTGGCGCCGCAATTGACGGAAATGCTGATCCAGGTTGCGGCTCCTGTCGCCGGCGGCGATCCGATGCTGACTGCGTCGCTCAAGCCGGAAGCATTGAAGCAGATCGTCGACAACGGCGTCACGCAAAACATCACGACCTTGTCGAAGCGGGTCAATGAGCTGGGCGTGGCCGAACCTATCATCCAGCGCCAGGGTGCTGACCGCATCGTGGTGCAGCTGCCTGGCGTGCAAGACGTCTCGCGCGCCAAGGACATCATCGGCCGCACCGCCACGCTGGAAGTGCGGATGGTGGACGAGTCGGTGACGCGCGGAACCGAAACCACCGCTGCCGTGCCTTTCGGCTCCGAACTGTTCAAGGTCGGCAAGAATGCCCCAGTCGTGCTGTACAAGGATCCGGTCCTGACCGGCGACTATATCTCCAGCGCGGCCGTGAGCTTTGACCAGAACCAGCAGCCGGCTGTCAGCATCGACCTCAACGGCGACGGCGGCCGCAAGATGCGCGACGCTACCCGCGGCAAGGTCGGCAAGGCGATGGCGATCGTACTGTTTGAAAAAGGCAAGGGCGAAGTCCTGACAGTGGCTACCATCCAGAGCGAACTGGGCTCGCGCTTCCAGATCACCGGCATGGGTTCTCCTGAAGCGGCCGCCGACCTGGCGCTGCTGCTGCGCGCGGGTTCCCTGGCGGCGCCCATGACCATCATCGAAGAACGCACCATCGGCCCGCAGCTGGGCGCCGAAAATATCAAGAAGGGTTTCGATTCGACCATGTACGGTTTTGCCGTGATCGCCGTCTTCATGATCATTTACTACATGCTGTTCGGTTTCTTCAGCGTGCTGGCGCTGTCGGTCAACCTGCTGCTGCTGATCGCCGTGCTGTCGACGCTGCAGGCGACGCTGACCTTGCCCGGCATCGCCGCGATCGCCCTGACGCTGGGTATTGCGATCGACGCCAACGTGCTGGTGAACGAGCGTATTCGTGAAGAACTGCGCAACGGCAATTCGCCGCAAGCAGCGATCTCCATCGGTTTCGACCGCGCCTGGGCCACGATCCTGGACTCCAACGTGACGACGCTGATCGCCGGCCTGGCATTGCTGATTTTCGGTTCCGGCGCGATCCGCGGCTTTGCGGTGGTGCATTGCCTGGGCATCCTGACCTCGATTTTCTCGGCAGTGTTCGTCTCGCGCGGTTTTGCCAACCTGTGGTACGGCCGCAAGAAGAAACTGACCAGCCTGTCGATCGGCCAGATCTGGAAGCCGAACGCTTGAGCCGCGGCCAAGCGCAAGCGCATATTGAATAACGGTGCGGCCGCCATGCGCGGCCGCACAGGCAAGAACCAGTGGTGTGAACCAAAAGGAATGTGATGGAACTTTTCCGTATCAAAAAAGATATTCCGTTCATGCGCCATGCATTGATATTCAATGCGATCTCGGCGCTGACGTTTGTATTGGCCGTATTCTTCCTGTTCTCGAAAGGCTTGCATCTGTCGATCGAGTTTACCGGCGGTACGGTGATCGAAGTCGCCTACAGCAAGCCGGCCAATATCGAAGGCATCCGCAAATCGGTCGAGAGCCTTGGTTATACCGATAACCAGGTCACCAATTTCGGCACCGCGCAAGATGTGATGATCCGCCTGCCGGCCAAAAAAGGTGAAAACTCCAACGAGCAAAGCGCCGCGGTACTGAAGGCCCTGCAGCAGCAGGATGCAGATGTGCAGCTCAAGCGCACCGAGTTTGTCGGGCCGCAGGTGGGCGACGAGCTGGCGCACGACGGCCTGATGGCGCTGCTGTTCGTGGTGATCGGCATCGTGATCTACCTGGCGATCCGCTTCGAATGGAAATACGCGGTGGCGGCGATCATCGCCAACTTGCATGACGTGGTGATCATCCTCGGCTTCTTCGCCTTCTTCCAGTGGGAATTCTCGCTGACCGTGCTGGCGGCGATCCTGGCGGTGCTGGGTTATTCGGTGAATGAATCGGTGGTGGTGTTCGACCGCGTGCGCGAAACCTTCCGCGACCGCCGCTTCGGCAAGCTGGCGGTGGCCGATGTCATGAACCACGCGATCACCAGCACGATCTCCCGTACCATCATCACCCACGGCAGCACCGAAATCATGGTGCTGTCGATGTTCGTGTTCGGCGGCCCGGCGTTACACTATTTTGCGCTGGCCCTGACCATCGGTATCCTGTTCGGTATCTATTCTTCGGTGTTCGTGGCGGCGGCAGTGGCAATGTGGCTGGGCGTCAAGCGCGAAGACATGATCAAGCCGATCAAGGAAAAGGACGAGACTGACGGCGCGGTGGTATAAAGCGTCGCGGCAATAAAAAAACCAGCCTTCGGGCTGGTTTTTTTTGGTCTGGCGGAAAGCGGCGCTTTAGATTTTCCTGGCCAGCGATGCTGCATGTCCGATGTAGTTGGACGGCGTCATGGCCAGCAGATGGTCTTTGGCTTCCTGCGGGATTTCCAGCTTGAGGATGAACTCGCGCAATGCATCCTTGGAGATGCCTTTGCCGCGCGTCAGCTCTTTCAGCTGCTCGTAGGGATTTTCAATGCCGTAGCGGCGCATCACGGTTTGCACCGGCTCGGCCAGCACCTCCCAGGTAGCGTCCAGGTCTTCCGCCAGGCGGCCGGGATTGACTTCCAGCTTGTTCAGGCCGCGCAGGCAGCTGTCGTAAGCCAGGATCGCGTAACCGAGGCCGACGCCGATATTGCGCAGCACGGTGGAGTCGGTCAGGTCGCGCTGCCAGCGCGACAGCGGCAGTTTTTCCGACATGTGCTTGAGCACCGCGTTGGCCATGCCCAGGTTGCCTTCGGAATTCTCGAAATCGATAGGGTTGACCTTGTGCGGCATGGTCGACGAACCGATTTCGCCGGCCTTGGTGCGCTGCTTGAAAAAGCCCAGCGAGATGTAGCCCCAGATATCGCGGTTCAGGTCGAGCAGGATGGTATTGCTGCGGCTGATCGCATCGAACAGTTCCGCCATGTAGTCATGCGGCTCGATCTGGATGGTGTAAGGATTGAACACCAGGCCCAGCCGCTGTTCGATCACGTTCTTCGAGAAATTTTCCCAGTCGAAGTCAGGGTAGGCCGACAGGTGCGCATTGTAGTTGCCGACCGCGCCGTTCATCTTGCCCAGGATTTCCACGGCGGCGATGCGTTTCACCGCGCGCTGCAGGCGCGCCACGACGTTGGCCATTTCCTTGCCGAGCGTGGTCGGGCTGGCCGGCTGGCCATGGGTGCGCGACATCATCGGCAAATCGGCGTTGGCGTGCGCCAGTTCGGTCAGCTTGGCGATCACTTCCTGCAGGGCCGGCAGCAGAACGGTATCGCGCGCTGCTTTCAGCATCATGCCGTGCGAGGTGTTGTTGATGTCTTCCGAGGTGCACGCGAAGTGGATGAATTCCGACGCGGCGACCAGTTCCGGCACGTCCTTGACCTGTTCCTTGAGCCAGTATTCGACCGCCTTGACGTCATGGTTGGTGACGGCTTCGATGGCCTTGATGCGTTCCGCATCGGCTTCGCTGAAGTCGCTGGCCAGCTTGTCGAGCAGCGCGGTGGCGCTGGCGGAGAAGGGTTTGATCTCGGCGAAGCCCGCATTCGACAGGGCTTGTAGCCAGGCAATTTCAACCTTGACCCGATGGTGCATGAAACCGGCTTCGGACAGGATCGGGCGCAGCTTGCCGGTTTTGGCGGCGTAGCGGCCATCCAGCGGGGACAGGGCGGAAAGCGTGGAAAGAGACATGATAATGGTGACTATAGAGGTGAATGAAGATAGGGCCGGTATGCCGGTTGTTTCTATTCTGCAAGTGCACAGCGTGCTTAAAAACGATGAGGATTCTGGCAACAACGTCTGTCAACAACGCAAGGCAATAATGGGCCAAACCGAATTTTACCATTTGCAACGTGGTAAATATGCCGCTTTGCGTCCGGGCCGGGCCGGCGATGGACAAAGTGGCTGGGGGCGAATGCTATAATCAGCCAACATTTTTTACCATAAGTGACATATGAAGCTGATCGGTTCCCTCGCAAGTCCTTTTGTCCGCAAGGTACGTGTTGTCATGGCGGAAAAGAAGCTGGACTACGAATTTGTGCTGGAAGATGTCTGGGCCGCCGACACCAAGATTCATGCTTCGAATCCCTTGGGCAAGGTGCCTTGCCTGGTGATGGAAGACGGCGGCGCCATGTTCGATTCGCACGTGATCGTCGAATATCTCGACACCCTGACGCCGGTTGGTAAATTAATTCCGATTAACAGCCGCGAACGCTCCGAAGTGAAATGCTGGGAAGCGCTGGCCGATGGCGTGGTGGAAGCCGGCGTGCTGATCCGCCTGGAAAGCACGCAGCGCGCTGAAGGCGAACGCAGCCAGGCATGGATCGACCGCCAGCAGCGCAAGATCGATGGCGGCCTGAAAGCGATGGCGACCGGCCTGGCGGAAAAGCCGTTCTGCTCCGGCATCCACTATTCGCTGGCCGACGTGGCGGTCGGTTGCGCCTTGGGCTGGCTCAGTTTCCGCTTCCCGGAAATTACCTGGCGCGAAGACTATCCGACGCTGGCCAAGTTGTACGAGAAACTGTCCGAGCGCCAGTCGTTCAAGGATACCGTTCCGCAATAAGCTGCACGACCGAAGCAGGCTGTTCCGTCCGTGTTCTGACGCGCGGACGACGCAACAGCGGCTCTCGGCGGCATCTGCTTCCCCCGCAAATTTCTTCTCATGCCTGCACGGCCTCAGTCTCGCCGTGCGCTAGTTGCCTGCCTGGCCGGTTTTCTTTGGCGCGAAGAAGGTCGATGGCGACTGCCCGAAAGTTTTCCTGAACATGGCGGAAAATGCCGACTGGCTGGCGTACCCCAGTTCGGCGGCAACCAGCGACAGCGGCATGCCGCGCGCGATCATCGGCGCCGCGTGGGCCAGCCTGATCTGCTGCCTCCACTGGCCGAAGGTCATGCCCAGGTCGCGTTCGAACAGGCGCGCCAGGGTTCGTTCCGAGGCCCCGACCTGGTCTGCCCAGCCGGCCAGCGTCGTGCTGGAGTCAGGCGTTTCCATCAGGGCCTGGCAGATGGCGTGCAAGCGTTTTTCGGTCGGCAGGGAAATGCGTATGCCCTGGGTTTGCGCCGCCGTCAATTCGTCCAGTATCAATTGGCTGAGCAGGGTTTCCCTGCGGCTGCCGTCGTCGGTTTGCGACAGGGCCGCAATCAGTTCGCGCAGCAAGGTCGAAACTTCCAGCACGATGCATTCCTGGCCGTCGAAAGGCGTGGCGTCGGTATGGATGTACAAGGCGCGCAGCTGGGACCGTTCCATGGTGGCGATTTCATGCTCCACCAGCGGAGGAATCCAGATCGCCCTTAGCGGCGGCACGATCCAGGTGCTGTTGCCGACGCTCACGCGCAGCACGCCTTCCGCCGCATAGGTAACCTGGCCCCAGGGATGCGAGTGCGCACTGAGCAGCTTGGCGGCGTCAAGGTCGCGCGCTCGCAGGCGCACCGGGTGCTGTGCGTCCGGCACGACATCAAGCAGGCCGATCGTGGTGTGGGTGAGTATTTGCGCGGGCATAGGGATGGAATGGCAGAAATACGACAAATTATGTCTTTCTATCTTAAAACAGTCTCGGTTTTTTTGCTTACACTGACGGCTTGCGAATGAAGGAATATTTTTCGGCTGCCAAACTGGCCGTTTCCGGTTTCATTTGCGCCTTATTCCCACTATTTATTCCACAACCATGCAAACCGCAGCCAAGCAGATTTCTCCCGCCATGGGATCGCACGATGCCGAGAAAACCGGTTTTCGCGTACTGGGCGCCATCAGTTTTGCCCATTTCCTGAATGACATGATCCAGTCGCTGATCTTGTCCATCTATCCGCTGCTGAAGGGAAATTTCAATCTCAGCTTCGCGCAGATCGGCCTGATTACCCTGACTTACCAGATCACCGCCTCTATCCTGCAACCGCTGGTGGGGCTCTACACCGACAAGCATCCGAAACCGTATTCGCTGGCGCTGGGCATGGGTTTCACCCTGGTGGGCCTGCTGATCCTGTCGGTCGCGCCAAGCTATGGCATCTTGCTGTTCGCGGCAGCCCTGGTCGGCACCGGTTCGTCGATTTTCCATCCGGAGTCGTCGCGGGTAGCGCGCATGGCTTCCGGCGGCCGCCATGGCCTGGCGCAGTCGATTTTCCAGGTGGGCGGCAATGCCGGCAGTTCGATGGGACCGCTGCTGGCGGCGTGGATCGTGATCCCGCACGGACAGACCAGCATCGCCTGGTTTTCGGCGGCGGCGCTGCTGGCGATCGTGGTGCTGTGGCAGATCGGCAACTGGTACAAGCGCAAGCGCCAGGAAGCGCAGAACAAGCCGGCCAAGGCAAAACAGCATCACGTGGCGCTGCCGCGCAAGAAAGTGCTGTTTTCGGTAGGGATCTTGCTGATGCTGATTTTCTCGAAATATTTTTACATGGCCAGCCTGAGCAGCTACTTCACGTTTTACCTGATCGATAAATTCCAGCTGTCGGTGCAGTCGGCGCAGCTGCATTTGTTCATATTCCTGTTTGCCGTGGCGGCCGGCACCGTGCTGGGCGGCCCAATCGGCGACAAGGTCGGCCGCAAGCTGGTGATCTGGGTCTCTATCCTGGGCGTGGCGCCGTTCACGCTGATGCTGCCGTACGCTAACCTGTTCTGGACCGGCGTGCTGACGGTGGTGATCGGCGTGATCCTGGCTTCTGCGTTCTCGGCGATCCTGGTCTTCGCCCAAGAGCTGGTGCCGGGCAAGGTCGGCACCGTATCCGGTTTGTTCTTCGGATTCGCCTTCGGCATGGGCGGCATCGGCGCCGCCGCCTTGGGCAAGCTGGCCGACATGACCAGCATCAGCTTCGTCTACCAGGTCTGTTCCTTCCTGCCGCTGATCGGGCTGCTGGCGGCGTTCTTGCCGAATCTGGAAGGGCATCGGCGCAAGGCCGCCGGTTGACAACTCAAGCTGTCAATCAAGCCGTAAAAAAAGCGCGCTGTCGCCAGCGCGCTTTTTTTCTGTCTTCTGTCTATCGCCGCATCATTTCTTTTGCTTGGCGACCCACTGTTCCAGCGCTTGCAGCGTGTTGCCGACATGCTTGTCCGGATCCATGCTGCTGTATTCATAGATGATGCTGCCGTTGGGAGCGATCACATACGATACGCGGTCCGCATAGCTGGTCTTGGACAGCAGCACCGAGTCGTAGGACTTCATGATTTTCTGGTCCTGGTCGGAGGCAACCGCGAATTTGCTGCGGCATTCGCTGACCGAGAATTTGTTGAGGGTATCGATGTTGTCGGCGGATACGCCGATCACGGATGCGCCGAGCGCCTTGTACTTGTCGACCGCATCGGCAAACAGATGGGCCTCGATGGTGCAGCCCTTGGTGAAGGCGGCAGGATAAAAGTACAGCACCACCGGTCCTTTTTTCAGTTCGTCGGCCAGCGAGTAGCTGAACACTTTGCCGCCGAGAGAGGCCTGGGTAGTGAACGGCGGCGCTTGCTCGCCGGCCTTCAGGGCGGCAAAAGCCGGTGCTGCAACAGCGCTGCAAACCAATAAAGCGGCAATCAGTCGTTTCATGAAGACTCCTGGATGAATGATAAGCAGCATCATGCTTCGAGATCGCAGCGTTGTCCAATCACTTGTTCAACCTGGCGATGGCCAAGGCCGCGACAAGACGCGCCGGACACGGTGTTTAATGGCCGCCGTGCCAGCCGCCGCCCCATCCACGGCCACCCCAGCCTCGTCCGCCCCAGCCGCGGTAATAGCCGAAGCCGATGTCCACGCTAGGCGCCACATACACTGGCGCCGGTGCGTAGTAGCCGCCGCCGTAATAACCGCCGTAGCCGCCGCCATAATACGGATCGCCTGCATATGGATAGGCAACGCAGCCGCCCAGCAGCATGGTTGCGCCCAGCAGCGTTGCTCCGATTAATAGTCGCTTTTTCATGAGACCCTCCGTCCCTGGTACTGATGGAAATTGGATATAAGCCTAGCAGATAAGTTCAGGTTGAACAGGGCGATGTGTATCACGCAGGAATCGACAATTGCGGGGGTATATCTGGATAATCTGGGAAGATACCAGGGAGATGGGGGATTTTCGCTCCTATACTCCGGTCAGTATTGGCCCGGAGCATAGGATTTGATGTGCTACTTTTACAATCGGTAACCAAATTCACGGTGGAAGCGCTCGTCGATTTCGGCGCGGCTCGGTGCGTGGTTTTGCGGTCCTAGATGGGCGATCTTGATGCTGCCCAGCAAACTGGAAAGACGCCCGGTAGTAGCCCAGTCCATGCCGTTGCTCAAGCCATACAGCATGCCGGCGCGGAAGGCGTCGCCGCAGCCGGTCGGATCGAGCACCCGTTCGGCCGCGACGCAAGGAATGTCGATCTTGCCGCCTGCGGTGAATATCTCCGCGCCGAGTTCGCCGCGGGTGACGACCAGCGCCGATACCCGCTCGGCGATCTGCGCCAGCGACAAGCCGGTGCGCGAGGCCAGCATTTCGGCTTCATAGTCGTTCATGGCGATATAGGTCGCGAGTTCGATGAACTGCTTCAGTTCGTCGCCGTTGAACATCGGCATGCCTTGGCCCGGATCGAAGATCAGCGGAATGCCTTGCGCCGCGCAGTCGGCGGCGTGCTGCAGCATGCCGTCGCGGCCGTCGGGCGCGACAATCGCCAGCTTGACCGGACCGGCGTCGGCCACCTTGTTCTCGTGCGAGAAGGTCATCGCGCCAGGATGGAAGGCGTTGATCTGGTTATTGTCGGCGTCGGTGGTGACGAAACATTGCGCGGTATAGATCGATTCGATGGTGCGCACAGTCTTGCGCGAAATACCTTGGCGGTCGAGGCGCGCCAGGTAGTCGCCGCCGTCGTGGCCGATGGTCGCCATGATTTGCGGATCGCCGCCCAGCAGTTTCAGGTTATAGGCGATATTGCCGGCACAGCCGCCGAAGTCGCGGCGCAAGGTCGGCACCAGGAAAGAAACGCTGATCTTGTGCAGCTGGTCGGCCAGCAGTGCATCCGAGAAGCGTCCTGGATATTGCATGATGACGTCGAAAGCCAGTGAGCCGCAGATAAGAGAGGTCATAATAAAAGAGGAAAACTTGCTGGTTGGCGCGGATGATCTGCGCAAATAAAATAATTACGGGATAGAGTTTAAGCGCAACCGGTAAATTTTGCGCCGCTCGCTGCCGCTCAAGGGTAATACAGGTACACGCGGTAGCCGGACGCCTTAAGCTGCAATAACTCGAAGCCCAGTTTCACCGGCTGTTCCTGGTCGCTGGCGAAACCCTGCGCCGGATCGGCCGATGCGCTTAAATAGTCGCGCGGCGTGAATACCCGGCGCGCTATCGCTTTCTCGTTGCCGTCGTTTAAGGTCAGTTCGATATTAGGCCAGGCTTGCACTGTATCGCTGCGGTTGCGCAGCAGCAGGTTCAGCGAAAACAGATTGCGGGCTGGATCGACCGCCTGCAGTTCATTGGCTTCGATCGAAATGCTGTCGATTTTCATGGGCAGGCCGACGCTGCAGCCGATTTTTGCGCAGGCGCCGACCAGCGCCGGCTTAAGCTGCGGCAGGCGTGCCGCCAGCTGGTCGCGGAAAAAATACGTCGATTGTCCGGCCAGCCCGACCAGCAATAGCGCAGCAGCGCCCCACATGGCCCAGCGCAGCGTGCCGCCGAGGCGTTGCTTGCGCCTTGCGCTCAGGACAAAATCCGGTTCGTCGGCTGCGGCCGTTTCAGGCTCGGCGTTTTTTTCGCGGCTTTTCTTTTTACTGCTGTCGCCGCTGTCCGCTGCGTTCTGGGAATTTGCGGCGGCAGGGACCTTTTCGGCGCGCCATGGCTTGCGCTGCAATTCATCGATGATGCGATCCAGTTCATCGTCATCATCGGCGGCAGGGGCCGATCCGGCCCTTGCCGCCAGCGTTTCGTCGTCCTGGCCGGCGACGTGCATCAGGGTCATGCGCGCCATCTGCTTGTCTTCCTCATCGTCGACATGACGATGCCAGACATTCGGCGCAGGCAGATCGCTGGCAGCCTGGTCGGGATCGGTGGGGGCGGATGGCTTGATGAGGCCGAACGGCGTGTGGTGCACGTCGGCCGGCGCTGACTGGCTGGTTTCTTCGGCGATGCGCAAATCTTCTTCAAGATCGTCTATCGCCGCTTCTACCCGGCCTGATGCCGTGGATCTTCCGGGTTCAGGCGTGACGACAGGCAGCGGGTGGTCCGGGACTGCGGCAACTGCAATCGCCGGTTCGGGTTCTGGAATCGGCTGCGGTTCCGGTGCGATATAAACCGGAGCTGGCGGCGCGCTATGCTGCGGTTCTGCTACGGGTGTTTTGTCGGCGGCAAAGGCATGGGGCTGGCGTGCAGCGAAGTCTGGTTCCGGCGCCGCTACCGGCGCTGCCGCTTCGGGCCGCACCAGGTGTTCGATGCCATTGAAGACTTCGCGGCAGCTGCCGCAGCGAACCAGGCCGCCGCGCAGCTTCAGCTGGTCGTTGGCGACCCGGAAGGTGGTCTGGCAATGCGGACATTGGGTCGCGAGCGCCATGGCGTGCCGCTTACTTCAGGGTTCCGGACAGCGCTACCCAGCCGTCCTGCTCTGCCCAGACGCTCAGGGGGATCCATTGCGCATAGGCGGCGATGACGTCTTCCGCCTGTTCCGCCAGCACGCCGGACAATGTCAGGCTGCCGCCGGCAGCGATGCGGCTGCACAGCATGGGCGCCATCAGCTTGAGCGGGCCCGAGAGGATGTTGGCGACGACGATATCGAATACCTGCATTGCGCTGCGGGCGCTGAAATCTTCCGGCAGGTAGTAAGCCACCTCGCAATGGTTGCGTTCGCTGTTGTAGTGCGCGGCATCGATGGCGTGCGGGTCGATATCGACGCCGACCACGGTGCAGTCGCTGCCAAGCTTCTTGGCCACCATGGCCAGGATGCCAGAGCCGCAGCCGTAATCGAGCAGCGATTGCGGTTTCTGCTGCGGCACGTGGATTTCCAGCCATTCCATGCAGAGGCGGGTAGTCGGATGGCTGCCGGTGCCGAAAGCCAGGCCGGGATCGAGCTCCAGGATCAGGCCGTTGGCGTCGGGCGCATCGTGCCAGCTAGGCACTACCCAGATGTTCTTGCCGATATGGATGGGTTCAAACTGGGATTGCGTCAGCCGCACCCAGTCCTGCGCCGCCACCGGCCGCAGCGAGTAGGGCGGGACCGCGACGCCGCATGCCTTGGCGGCGTTGCTGACGATCGCGGCATGGTCGGCGTCGACTTCGGCCAGGGCCACCACCCGGCTGCGCTGCCAGGCTGCTTCCTTGGGCTCCATGCCGGGCTCGCCGAACAAGGGCTGCTCGGCGGCCGTTCCCAGGTCGGCATCTTCCACCGAGACCGACAAGGCGCCAGCGTCCATCAACGCATCAGACAGCGTTTCGGCGTCGCTCAGTGCAACTTCAATAACAATTTCGGTCCAGCTCATCAGATGCCTTACTGTGTAATGGAGACTCCCCGCAGGGAATCCTTATTTCTTTGCCGCTTTATCCGTTTCCTTCGCCACCACCGGCCGTTCGGCCAGCTTGTGTTCCAGATAGTGGATGTTGGTGCCGCCTTCGATGAAACGGGCGTCGATCATCAGTTCACGGTGCAGCTGGATGTTGGTCTGGATTCCTTCGACCACCATTTCCGACAGCGCAATCTGCATCCGCCTGATGGCTTGCTCGCGGGTCGAGCCGTAAGAGATCACCTTGCCCACCATCGAATCATAATGCGGCGGCACGAAATAGCCTGCGTACGCATGCGAATCGACCCGGATGCCAGGGCCGCCAGGCGCATGCCACGACTGGATCTTGCCTGGCGAAGGCGTGAACTTGAACGGGTCTTCGGCGTTGATGCGGCATTCGATAGCGTGGCCGGAGAGCTGGATATCGCGTTGGCGGAAGCGCAGTTTTTCACCGGCTGCAATGCGGATCTGTTCTTGCACGATGTCGACGCCGGTGATCATTTCAGTGATCGGATGTTCAACCTGGACCCGGGTGTTCATTTCGATGAAGTAGAACTCGCCGTTTTCATACAGGAATTCAAAAGTGCCGGCGCCGCGGTAATCCATCTTGCGGCAAGCTTCGGCGCAACGGTCGCCGATTTTTTCGATGATCTTGCGCGGGATGCCAGGCGCCGGCGCTTCTTCGATCACTTTCTGGTGGCGGCGCTGCATGGAGCAATCGCGCTCGCCCAGCCAGACCGCGTTCTTGAACTGGTCGGCCAGGATCTGGATTTCCACGTGGCGCGGATTTTCCAGGTACTTCTCCATATACACTTCCGGATTGCCGAACGCGGCGCCGGCCTCGGTCTTGGTCATGGTCACGGCATTGGCCAGCGCCGCTTCGGTATGCACCACGCGCATGCCGCGCCCGCCGCCGCCGCCGGCCGCCTTGATGATGACCGGATAGCCGATCTTGCGGGCAATCTTGACGATTTCCTTTGGATCGTCGGGCAACGCGCCTTCGGAACCCGGAACGCAGGGCACGCCGGCGCGGATCATGGCTTGTTTGGCCGATACTTTATCGCCCATCAGGCGGATGTTCGCCGGCCGCGGGCCGATGAAAACAAAACCCGACTGTTCAACCCGCTCAGCGAAATCGGCGTTTTCGGACAAGAAACCATAGCCCGGATGGATGGCCTCGGCATCGGTCACTTCAGCGGCGCTGATGATGGCCGGCATGTTGAGATAACTCAGGCTGGACGGCGCCGGGCCGATGCAGACCGATTCATCCGCCAGTTTCACGTACTTGGCGTCACGGTCTGCTTCGGAATGGACCATCACGGTTTTGATGCCCATTTCACGGCAGGCGCGTTGGATGCGCAAGGCGATTTCGCCGCGGTTGGCGATAAGGATTTTTTCAAACATAGTAATTGGTATATGCGTCGCTAAGAGTTAAGCGTTATCAAGCATTGGGTTGCCAATACGGCCTTCGCTCAACGGCGGACGGCGCTGCACTGGCAACCGGAACGGCGGGATCCGGATAAGCGGATCCCGCCGTGCAGGCAACTCGGTAGTTCTCTCGGTACAGGTCTCTCAGTACAGGTCTATTAACCAATGATGAACAGCGGTTGGCCGAATTCGACCGGCTGGCCGTTTTCCACCAGGATCTTCTTCACTACGCCAGAAGCGTCGGCTTCGATTTCATTGAGCAGTTTCATCGCTTCGATGATGCACAGGGTGCCGCCTTCCTTGACTTCCGAGCCGACTTCGACAAATGCCGGCGAACCGGGAGCCGACGAGCGATAGAAGGTGCCGACCATCGGCGACTTGACGACATGGCCTTCCGGCACGGCAGCCGCCGCTTCCACCGGCGCTGCGACGGCAGCCACCGGCGCTGGCGCGGCTACCTGGTACTGGGCCGGGTGCTGCTGTTGCGGTTGCATCATGACAACCTGGTTTTGCTGGGATGCAGACGACTTGACGATACGGACCTTGCTTTCGCCTTCCGTCACTTCCAGCTCTTCGATGTCTGATTCAGCGACCAAGTCGATCAGCGTTTTGAGTTTTCTCAAATCCATATGCAATCCTTCAGAATATATAAATAATGAAAAGCTATTTTTCGTTTTTTTGACAGGCATTCAGCGCCGTTGCAAGGAACATGCAAAAACGCGGGGTTACCGCAAATTATCAACTAGGTATCAACTAGAGTTTCTTAATGGCAAAATCAACTGCTGCGCGATAGCCATCCACGCCTAAACCGCAAATGACTCCCACAGCGACATCCGATAGATAGGAATGATGTCGAAATGCTTCTCGCTGGTGGATATTCGAGATATGGATCTCGACAAAACGGATCGCCACTCCGGTCAGTGCGTCGCGCAAGGCGACGCTGGTATGCGTGAGCCCGCCCGGGTTGATCACGATGGCGTCGACGCCTTCTGCCTTGGCCGCATGGATGCGGTCTATCAGTGCGCCTTCGTGATTGCTTTGGAAATGCTCAAGCCGGACCCCGGCGGCGGTTGCCTGGGCCCGAGCAGCTTGTTCGACATCGCTCAGCGAGGTCGAACCGTAGACTTCCGGCTCTCTTGTACCCAGCAGATTCAGGTTGGGTCCGTTGAGTAGAAGTATATTTTTTGCCATGGAGATGGTGCTCCGTTTGACGACGATGGCCGCATTTTGCCGTCAAATGACGTTGACTGGCAAGGGGAAATTTGTTTCTGTGAAATTTCGGTCCGGCATTGTTAAATGTTTCTGCAGTAAGTTTTCAGCTTATAGCAATGCCAAGTCTTTTCGCAGTTCATCGAATTTAATGCTGCCCAGGTACATTTTCTTCACCTGGCCGTCACCGCCGATCAATACCGTGAAAGGCAGGCCGCCACTCTGGTTGCCAAACTGCCGCAACAATGCTGTGGCGCCGGTGCCAGCTACGTACAAGGGATAGGAGATTTTGTATTTGTCGGCAAATTTTGCGATGTTATCTGCAGAATCGATGCCAATGCCAACAATCTGTATATTTTTTGCGGCTATTTCAGTTTGCAGGGCATTCAGTTCCGGCATCTCTTCCACGCAGGGCGCACACCAGGTCGCCCAGAAATTGACGACCAGGGGTTTGCCTTTCCACTGCGACAAGGCGCTGGCCTTGCCGCTGGCGTCAGGCATTTCCTGGGCCAGCAAACTAGCCACCGCAGCGCTTTCCGGGGATGCCGGTGTATGGCGTTGCATGCCAAAATAAACGCCGATCGCGCAAAATAGGATCGCAATCGGCACAAATATCAGTATATTTCTTTTCATTAATTTTCTTCTTTGTCGATCAGGGCCAGTACCGCATTCAGGTCGGCCCGTTCAGCGCGTTTGCCGGATGCGGCCCTGATACTACCTCGCAAATCGTCGGTTTCATATAGTGTCAGGTGCAGCCCCTCTTTTTTATACATGAAACTCACAGTTTCCACGGGCTCGTTATTACCGCCGGTTTTAAGAGGCGGGCTGGTAGAGACCTCGAATTGTACATTCTTATTAAAAAGGAAAATTTCCACGTCTTTGGGGCTGTCGACAAACAAATGCAGATGGATGTCCGAATGCTCCCCGGCAGTGCCGTTGAGGACTGCTCCGGTCAGATAAGGCTTGAATTGCACCAGCTCCGCCATGATTTCCACGGCGATCTGGCGTAAATGCAAGAGCCGTGCCGGTTGCGTGTCGGCGAAGAACAGTTCGTTATATATACGTACTTCTTCTTCGATCTGGGCGTTATCGGGCAGGAAATCACCGCGCGTCTTGCCGCCTCGCTTGCTGCCGACGCACAATTCCACCGCTTTGCGCTTCGCGGTGCCATAGTCGGCGCCGTCTTCGGCGATCATGCGGGCTGCCGCGGCGGCAATTTCTGCGCGCAGCTGTTCTAGTTCAGGTGAGAGATTGGATGCCATGAGCGGCATGATAAATCGATTTGCCTGCGCGCGTCCCCTGGCTCACTGAATACCTTTATTAAGGCAAATCCGAAACTGAGCCGATTTTTCCGCATTTCACTTTTTCCAAGCCCTGCTAACGGGTGCGGCGGCCGCTCAGGTAAAATCACGGTAATCCTCTTTTCAGCATAGTGAAATTCAAGAATGCATATTCATATCCTTGGCATTTGCGGCACCTTTATGGGCGGTTTGGCGGTGTTGGCCAAACAGGCAGGGCATAAAGTCACCGGCTGCGATGCCAATGTGTACCCGCCGATGAGCACCCAGCTGGAAGCGCAGGGCATCAGCCTGATCCAGGGTTTCGGCGTGGAGCAGACCGCCTTGCAGCCGGACCTGTACGTGATCGGCAACGTTGTGGTGCGCGGCAATCCCTTGATGGAAGAAATCCTGAACCGCAGCCTGCCCTATGTGTCGGGGCCGCAATGGATTGGCGAGCACATCCTGCGCGACAAATGGGTGCTGGCGGTGGCCGGCACCCACGGCAAGACCACCACTTCCGCCATGCTGGCCTGGATCCTGGAAGACGCCGGCTACGATCCGGGTTTCCTGATCGGCGGCGTGCCGATGAATTTCGGCATTTCTGCGCGTTTGTCGGGCAAGGGCGGTGCGCCATCGCCGTTTTTCGTGATCGAGGCCGACGAATACGACACGGCATTTTTCGACAAGCGAAGCAAATTCGTCCACTACCACGCCAGGACGGCGATCCTGAACAACCTGGAATACGACCACGCCGACATTTTCCCTGACCTTGCGGCCATCGAAACCCAGTTCCATCACCTGGTGCGCACCATCCCGGGCATCGGCCGGCTGGTTGTCAACGCCCGCGAACCGGCGTTGCAGCGCGTGCTGGACCGCGGCTGCTGGAGCGAATCAGAATTTTTCGGCGGCGACCGCCAAGGCTGGACGCTGAGCACGCAGGAAAACGGCCACTTTGAAGTCGCCCTCGATGGCCAGCCGCAGGGTACGGTGCAGTGGGAACTGAGCGGCGAACATAACCGCATGAACGCCGTGGCCGCGATTGCCGCCGCCCGCCATGTCGGCGTGCCGCCGCTCCAGGCCATCGACGCCTTGTCCCGTTTCGAGAATGTGAAACGCCGCATGGAATTGCGCGGCACCGTATGCCGGATTGCGGTATATGACGATTTTGCCCACCATCCGACCGCAATCGCCACCACCGTCGCCGGCTTGCGCAAGAAAGTCGGCGCGGCGCGCATCCTGGCGGTGTTGGAGCCGCGCTCGAACACGATGAAGCTGGGCGCCATGAAAGAAGCGCTGCCGGGCAGCCTGGGCGAGGCCGACCTGGTGTTCGGCTACGGCGCCAAGGGCGCCGGCAAGGATGCGCTGGACTGGGACCTGGCCGCTGCGTTGCGGCCGCTGGGCGACAAAGCGAGTACTTACCACGAGCTCGACCAGCTGGTGGCGGCGATCGCCAAGGCCGCCAGGCCGGGCGACCAGGTGCTGGTGATGAGCAACGGCGGTTTCGGCGGCGTACATCAAAAGATTCTTGACGCTCTTTCTTCACTCTCGCCTGGCGCGCAATGATCCTGTACCTGCACGGCTTTCGTTCGTCGCCGCAATCGTTCAAGGCGCGCTTGCTGGCTGAGCGCATGCAGCAGCTAGGAAGGGCTGCCGAATACCAGTGTCCGCAACTGCCTGCCTCGCCGGCCGCCGCCATCGCCATGGCGCAAGACTGTATCAAGGATTGCGATCCCGCCACGCTGACGTTGGTCGGCTCCTCGCTCGGCGGCTATTACGCGACCTGGCTGGCCGAGCAGGTCGGCTGCCGGGCGGTGCTGCTGAATCCGGCGGTCAAGCCGCCGCGCGACCTGGAAAAGTATGTCGGCGTCAGCACCCAGTACCATTCCGACCAGCCATTTGAATTCAAGCGCGAGTACATCGCCGAGTTGCAGGCTTTGCAGATAACCCGCATCACCCGGCCTGAGCGTTATTTCCTGATCGCCGCCACCGGCGACGAAGTCCTGGACTGGCGCGAAATGGTTGGTCATTATCCGCAAGCCAGGCAGCAGGTGATTCAAGGCAGCGACCACGGCATCAGCGAATTCGCCGACTATGCCGGAGCGGTGCTGGCATTTTGCGGGATCGCCTTCGATGGCGCGCCGGCGGCGAGGACCTGATGCCGCGTTCCCGCACCTGCGCCAAATGGCATGACCATGCCAATGGCGTCCATCCCTCCGATAATTTGCGCGATTGGCTGACCGACCGCGTCTCGCTGACCTACAAGCTGATGGCGCATTGCCAGCAGTTCCGGGTCCAGCGCCTGCGCCAGCAGCGAGCGTTATGCCTGGCCGACGAATGGCAAAGGATTGCATTGCCGCGCCGGCTGCAGGTGCAGGAGCGGGATGTCCTGCTGCGTTGCGACGGCCGCCCGATGGTGCTGGGCCATACAGTGGTGGCGCTCGACGCAACCACTACCGAATGGCCGTTCTTCAGCACGCTGGGCGAGCGCTCGCTAGGCACCACGCTGTTCGGCGACCCGCTGGTGGCGCGCGGACAGCTGCAGTTCGCCCGGCTCTACCACGATCACCCTCTGGTGCAGCGCATGTGCGCCGCCACCGGCGTCGACGGTTTTTCTTATCCGCTGTGGGCCAGGCGTTCCACCTTCCGCCGTAAAACCGGCGTCATGCTGGTGACAGAAGTATTTTTCCCCGAGATCGAACAATTGCAGAGGGTGCGGCCGGATCCGAAGACGATGCCGTCCCCGGCTGCGCACGGTCTTTCCTCGCAGATTGTTCCCGCCTATCAACAACCTTCATTTGACGCTGCAACAGAGCTGGCAGCGGTATCATCGGAAATCCACACGTAAAGCATGCAATGAATCTATTTTTTGAAGAGTCCGGCGACTTTAAAGCAGGTGTCGTACTGTCGCAGCAAGGCGAGGCCTACCAGGTCGAACTGCCGTCGGGCAAACGCAGCAAGGTCAAGTCCAAGGACGTGTTGCTGCAATTCACCGCGCCGACGCCGCAACAGTTGCTGGAAGAAGCGCATCAGCTGGCGCAGGGGATAGAGCTCGATTTCCTGTGGGAAGTCGCAGGCCAGGAAGAATTCGGCTTTGCCGAACTGGGCGCCGAATATTTCGGCCATGCGCCATTGCCGGCCGAAGCTGCGGGTTTGCTGTTGAGCTTGCACACCGCGCCGATTTATTTTTATAAAAAGGGCAAGGGGCGCTACAAGGCGGCGCCGGAAGCTTCGTTGAAAGCCGCCCAGGCCGGCATCGAAAAGAAAAGGCAGCAAGCCTTGATCCAGGCCGAATACGTTGTCCAGCTGAAGGCCGGGCAACTGCCTGAGGTGATGAAGCCGCTGGCGCTGCAGCTGTTGTTCAAGCCAGACAAGAACAGTATCGAGTACAAGGCGCTGGAAGCCGCCTGCAACGAATTGCAGACATCGCCGCAGCGCTTGATGCTGACGGTGGGCGGCATCGCTTCGCCAAAGCAGCTGCACCTTTCCAGGTTCTTGCTGGAATTTTTTCCGAAAGGTTCCGGCTTTCCCAAGATCGCCATTCCTGCGGTGGCGGATCTGCCGCTGGCGCCGGTGCAGGCATTTTCGATTGACGATGTAACCACTACCGAAATCGACGATGCCTTGTCGGTGCAGACGCTGGCGGATGGCAAGGTGCGGGTCGGCATCCATATCGCGGCGCCGGGCCTGGGCATCAAGCGCGGCGACGCGCTCGATGCGATTGCGCGCCAGCGCATGTCGACCGTGTATATGCCCGGCGACAAGATCACCATGCTGCCGGACGAACTGGTGGAAGCCTTCACCCTGGCCGAAGGAAAAAACTGTCCGGCGCTGTCCCTGTACGCCACGCTGGATCCCGCCGACTGGAGCGTGGTCAGCACCGAGACCAGGGCCGAGTTGGTGCCGATTTCCGCCAACCTGCGCCACAACACGCTGGACGAGCTGGTGACCGAGGAAAATCTCGCCAACGACGCCGGCGAGTATCCGCACAAAGCCGACATCGCCTTGTTGTGGAAATGGATACAGGTCCTGGAACAGGGCCGCATGGCCAAGCGCGAAAGTTTCGGCTTGCGGCCTGAGCAGAACAACCGCGTCGATTTCAACTTCTATGTGGAAGACGATGTAGTCACCATTGCGCGCCGCAAACGCGGTGCGCCGCTCGACAAGATCGTGGCGGAGCTGATGATCTTCGCCAACAGCAGCTGGGGCAAGCTGATGTCCGACCACGGCGTGCCCGGCATCTACCGCGCGCAGGGCGGCGGCAGCGGCGGCTGGGCCGCCAAGATGCAGGTGCGCATGGTCACCCATGCAGCGCCGCACCAAGGGCTGGGAGTCGACCAGTACGCCTGGAGCACCTCGCCGCTGCGCCGGTATACCGACCTGGTCAACCAGTGGCAGATCCTGGCTTGCGTCGAAGGCGGGGTTGCCGCGCCGCTGGTAGCGCCATTCAAGCCGCGCGACGCCGACCTGTTCGCCATCGTGTCCGGTTTTGACGCCGCTTACTCCGGTTACGGCGACTTCCAGTCGAACATGGAGCGTTACTGGTGCTTGCGCTGGCTGGCCCAGGAACAGGCGCGGCATGGCACGCGCCAGGTCGACGCGGCGGTGCTGAAAGATGAAATCCTGCGCTTGGCGGAGATCCCGCTGATCATCAAATTGCCAGGCATGCAACAGCTGGCGCGCGGCACCCAGGTCAAGCTGGACATCATCCGCTGGGACGAAGTCGAACTGACGGTGGAGGCGCGCTTGCTGGAAGTCTGTGCGGCGCCAAGCGCCGAAGCCCAGCTGCTGGAGCCGGAGGACGAAGAGGAAATTTCCGAAGAACTGGATGCGGCGATGGACATGCCGCATGAGGCGGTGCATGAGACAGTCGACACGCCGCCGCAGGATCCGGCCGCCGAACCTGGAAGCGCCATCGAGGAGATCAAGCCACTGGCGGAATGAACTCTTGCAACAAGCGCAGAAAGCCACGGTAAATTTCCCGTAGGCATCTCTCTTTGTCGTAGAATCCCTCTCTTTTATAGCGACTTTTAGCTCACGCGTGAAATCCTTTTTCCAAAATCGAATCCTGGTCGGCGCCATTGCGGCGTCGGTATTGGCGCATGCTGCCTTGCTGGCGGTGCGCTTTGCCGCGCCGGAAGCGTTCAAGCTGAAACCCACCGACCCGCTGCTGGAAGTGATCCTGGTCAACGCCAAGCACAATACCAAGCCGGTCAAGGCCGAGGCGCTGGCGCAAGCCAACCTGGACGGCGGCGGCAATGCCGATGCCGGCCGCGCCAAGTCGCCGCTGCCCGACATGCGCAAGTCGGAAGACGGCGACAACGTGCAGTCCACCAAGCGCCGGATCGAGCAGCTGGAGCAGCAGCAGCAACAGATGCTGGCCCAGATGCGCAAGGAAACGCCGCTGAGGATGCCGGCCATGGACGTCAACGACAAGGCCAGCGACAGCACGCCGCAGCCTAACGGCAACGACCTGGTCGAAAGCGCCAAGGCGATCGCCCGCAAGGAAGCGGAAATCGCCAAGAACATCGACGATTACAACAAGCGGCCGAAAAAGACGCAGATCACGCCAAGCACCCGTGCCGTCGGCTACGCCGCTTACTACAAGTCGTTCCAGGACAAGGTTGAAAAACTGGGGACGCTGAATTTCCCGAAAAAGAACGGCAAGAACCTGTACGGAAGGCTGGTGGTGTACATCCCGATTTACCAGGACGGCTCGCTCTACACCAGGGAAGGCGGTCCCAGGATCGAGCGCGGCTCCGGCAATCCCGAGCTCGACCGCGCCACCCTGAAAATCATTGAGCGCTCGGCGCCGTTCGGACGCTTCCCGGAGAACATGCGCAGCAGCGGCAAGGACGATGTGTGGGAAGTGATCTCCACCTTCGAATTCACCCGCGAGGGCTTGCTCGAAGCGCAACTGATGGGAGGGGCTAACCAATGACCGCTGCTTACGTGGTGATCGGCAATCCGGTTGCGCACAGCAAGTCGCCCGACATCCACGCGCGTTTTGCCGCCGACACCGCCCAGGACATGCGTTATGGACGCTTGCTGGCGCCGCTCGACGGATTTGCGGCAGCGGTGCAGGAATTCATCCAGCAGGGCGGCCGCGGCGCCAACGTCACCGTGCCGTTCAAGCTGGAAGCGTATGCGCTGGCCACCACCCTGACGCCCCGGGCGCAGGCTGCCGGCGCCGTGAATACCTTGAAATTCGACGGCGGCGAAATACTCGGCGATAACACCGACGGCGTTGGCCTGGTCACCGATATCGCGCGCAATGCCGGCTTTGAGCTGGCGCATAAAAAAATCTTGCTGCTGGGAGCCGGCGGCGCGGCGCGCGGCGTCTTGCTGCCGCTGCTGGAACGCCAGCCTGCGCAGCTGACGATTGCCAACCGCACCGCGGCCAAGGCGCAGCAGCTGGTGCAGCAGTTCCAGCAACAGCGCGGCGGTTGCCTGTTGAGCGCCTGCGGATTTGCCGAAGCAACCCAGCAGTACGATCTCGTGATCAACGCCACCTCCGCCAGCCTGCAGGCAGAGCTGCCGCCACTGGCCGCCAGCGTATTCGGCCCGGCCGCGCTGGCCTACGACATGATGTACGGTTCCCAGCCGACCATTTTCATGCAGTTCGCTGCCAGCCACGGCGCCCGGGTGCGCGATGGCCTGGGCATGCTGGTGGAGCAGGCGGCCGAATCGTTTTTTGTCTGGCGCGGAGTGCGGCCGCACACCGATGAATTATTTGCCGCCTTGCGCGCGCAGCTTTAAGTATTGTTCAGTTAATTATTTGCAGGGAACCGGGATGAAGCCAGTCGGCAAGCTTGTATTGCGCTTATGTATGCTGCTGATCGCGGCAGTCTTGCTGCTGCAGCTGTATTTTTTCCTGCAGATCGGGTGGTGGGTCGATCACAACCCCAGTTCCACCAGCTTCATGCGGCACCGCTTGTCGGAGCTGCAGGAAACCGTGCCGGACGCCCAGCTGCAATTCAAGTGGGTGCCGTATTCGCGCATTTCGAACAACCTGAAGCGCGCCATCATCGCCTCGGAAGACGCCAATTTCTCGGAGCATGACGGCGTCGACTGGGACGCCCTGCAGCAGGCTTACGAAAAAAACACCAAGAAGGGCAAGGTCGTGCGCGGCGGCTCCACCATCACCCAGCAGCTGGCGAAAAACCTGTTCTTGTCGGGCGAGCGCAGTTACCTGCGCAAAGGGCAGGAACTGATCATCACCTACATGCTTGAGTTCTGGATGGACAAGGAACGCATATTCGAAATCTACCTGAACGTGGTGGAGTGGGGCAACGGCGTGTTCGGCGCCGAAGCCGCGGCCCAGCATTATTTCAAGACTTCCGCCAGCAACCTCGGCGCCAGCCAGGCTGCGCGGCTCGCGGTGATGCTGCCGAAGCCGCGTTTTTACGACAAGAACCGCGGCTCGGCATATCTGTCGCAGCGGACCGGCCTGATTTTGCGGCGCATGGGTTCGGCTGAATTGCCTTAATATACGCCCTGCTAAAAGTTGCTTAATTTGCAGTGACCCGCCATTCTCGAGATGCAAGAAATGGAAAAGCAACTTCCCTGAATACCAGTCGAGGTAAGCATGATCAATGTATTTGTTTTACAAAACGGCCGCCTCAGCCAGGTCAACATCGAAAGTCACAGCGACCTTGAGAAAGTGCAGCCGGTATGGGTCGACCTGACCGAGCCGAACGACCAGGAACGGGCCTGGGTCAAGAGCATCTACGGCGTGACCTTGCCGGGGGAAGACGAGGTCAAGGATATCGAGGCGTCAGCCCGTTATTACGAAGCGGAAAACGGCGACCTGCACCTGCGCACCGATTTTCTGTTTGAAGAGGACGACGGTCCTTCGTCTACCGTGACGGTCGCTTTTATCCTGGCGCGCAACATATTGTTTTCGGTGCACGGCGAGGATTTGCCGGTGTTCCGCCTGGTGCGCATGCGCGCACGCTCGCGGCCGGGCTCTATCGGCGATTACAAGGACGTTTTGCTGGACCTGTACCAGACCGACGCCGAGTACTCCGCCGACGCCCTGGAGGGCGTATACAAGCAGCTGGATGAGGTCAGCCAGCGCGTGCTGCAAAAGAAACTGACGGACCAGGCCGCGGCCGAAGCCTTGAGCGCCATGGCGCATGAGGAAGACTTGAACGGCCGCATCCGGCGCAACATGATGGATACGCGGCGCGCGGTGAGTTTCCTGATGCGTGGCCGCTTGCTGAGCGTGGACCAGTTTGAAGATGCGCGGCAGATCCTGCGCGACATCGAATCGCTGGACGGCCACACCGCTTTCCTGTTCGACAAGATCAACTTCCTGATGGATGCGACGGTCGGTTTCATCAACATCAACCAGAACAAGATCATCAAGATTTTCTCGGTTGCCTCGGTGGCGTTCCTGCCGCCGACTCTGATCGCTAGCATCTACGGCATGAATTTTCATTTCATGCCGGAGTTCGACTGGGCGCTCGGTTATCCGTTTGCGCTGGTGCTGATGGTGTGCTCGGCGATTACGCCGTTCTGGTATTTCCGCCGGCGCGGCTGGTTGAATTGAAAGCAGAATGGACGGGCCCACCTTGGTGGTCTCAGTTGCATGCTTCGTCATTCCCGCGAACGCGGGAATCTAAATTGCTGAAGATGGCGATGAAAATGGATTCCCGCGTTCGCGGGAATGACGGGGTCGCCGAGACGGGGTCGCCGAGACGGGGTCGCCGAGACGGGGTCGCGCCGAGACGGGGTCGCGCCGAGACGGGGCGCCGCAGTCGGAGACGCCTAGGCGGGCTCGTCTAGACCGTATGTGGCGGATTTTTAAACCAGCTGCGCGAATGCGCCGCGCGCCGCGGCGACGGTAGCCTCGATCACTGCGTCGTCGTGCTGCGCCGATACAAAACCCGCCTCGAACGCCGACGGCGCCAGGTACACGCCGGCGTCCAGCATGGCATGGAAGAATTTGTTGAACAGGTCTTTGCTAGACGCCATCACTGTCGCATAGCTATCCGGCACCGCCGCCGCAAAATACAAGCCGAACATGCCGCCGATCGCATCGCCGCTGAAAGTGACGCCGGCTTCTTTCGCAGCCGTGCTCAGGCCGTTGACCAGTTTGCTGGTCTGCGCTCCCAGCCTGGTGTAGAAACCAGGCTCCTGGATCAGCTTGAGCGTGCTCATGCCGGCCGCCACCGCCACCGGATTGCCGGACAGCGTGCCGGCCTGGTACACCGAACCCAGCGGCGCCATGTGGCCCATCAGGTCGGCGCGGCCGCCGAACGCCGCCACCGGCAAGCCGCCGCCTATGACCTTGCCCAGCGCGGTGATGTCGGGCTTGATGCCGTACAGCGCCTGGGCGCCGCCCAGCGCAACCCGGAAGCCGCACATGACTTCATCGAAAATCAGCACGGCGCCGTACTGCGTGCACAGGCGGCGCATGGTTTGCAGGAATTCCGGCGTCGCCCGCACCAGGTTCATGTTGCCGGCCACCGGTTCGACGATCACGCAGGCGATCTGGTCGCCCATGTCCTTGAAGGCGTCTTCCAGCTGCTGGGTATTGTTGTAGTCGAGCACCAGGGTGTGCTTGACGAAATCTTCCGGCACGCCGGCCGAAGTCGGATTGCCGAAGGTCAGCAAGCCGCTGCCGGCCTTGACCAGCAGCGAATCGGCATGGCCGTGGTAGCAGCCTTCGAACTTGACGATCTTGTCGCGGCCGGTGGCGCCGCGCGCCAGGCGCAGCGCGCTCATGGTGGCTTCGGTGCCGCTCGAGACCAGGCGTACCTGTTCTATCGACGGCACCAGCTTGCAGATCTCCTCGGCGATCTCGATTTCGCCCTGGGTCGGCGCGCCGAAACTGAGGCCGCGCGCGGCGGCGTCCTGCACCGCCTTGATCACGGCAGGATGGGCGTGGCCGACGATCGCCGGGCCCCAGGAGCCGATGTAGTCGATATAGCGGCGGTCGTCGGCATCCCAGAAATACGGGCCTTCGGCGCGCGTGATGAAGCGCGGCGTGCCGCCTACCGAACGGAAGGCGCGCACCGGCGAATTGACGCCGCCGGGAGTGGTCAGCTGGGCGCGGGCGAACAAGGTGTCGTTATTGGAAGTCATAATTTTAATAATTGCGGGACAGAGTTTAAGAGCCACCGCAGCGTGGCGAATTACTCTGTCCTCAACTGATTAGGGAAAACGGTTAAATTGCAAAGAAAAATAATAGGATGCGGAATTCAAAAAAATACTTGAGGTTCTGGAGATAGGATAATTGGTTATCAGGCGGTCTCGCCGCCATCCTCTTCCTGCCGTTCGAGCCCCTCTTCGCGGGCCCAGAAATAACGGTCAGGGATCAGCTTGCCCATGCCCAGCCGTTGCGCGGCGGTGACCGCGGCCAGGGTGAATTCCTGCGCCTCGGACACCGCTTCCGGCACGTCCAGGCCATTGGCCAGCATCGCTGCGATCGCTGCCGACAGGGTGGTGCCGGCGCCGCTGAAAGAGCCTGAAACGCGCGGCCAGCTGTCTTGCCGCACCACGCCCGATTCATTGAACAGGGTGTTGCCGATTTCAGCCGCAGGCGTAGGCGTGCCGGTCACGAACAGGTATTCGCAGCCGAGTTCGATGATGCGCATGGCGTCGAGGCTCATCATGTCTTCGGACGAAGGTTCGCGCCAGGTCTCGGCCAGGCGCGACAATTCCACCGCCGACACCAGCATCACCGTGGTCTGCGGAACCAGCAGCTCGCGGATGGCGGTCAGCAGGTCTTCGCTGTCTTGCCCCTGATCTGGCATGGCCGATAAAAAAGGGTCTAGAATCAGCGGGATTTCTGGATAATCCGAGACGATCTCGGCAATCACCGAAACGCTCTCGATGCTGCCGACGGCGCCGACCTTGAAGGCGGACACCGGCATGTCTTCCAGCAGCACGCGCGCCTGGTCCGCCACCCAGTCAGCGTCGATCTGCTGGGTGTCTTCGATGCGTGCGGTGTCGCCGATCAGGATCGAGGTGATGACAGACAGGCCATGGCAGCCCATGGCCGAAAACGTGGCCAGGTCTGCCTGGATGCCGGCGGCGCCGACGGGATCGGCAACGCCGAAGGTCAATATGAGTGGAGAAGTTTGGTTTTGCACGGCGGGTAGATTAAGATATCCGACTTTGCATTTTACTTGATTGAAGGATCGCCGCTGTGAGCAATAACGAAACTACCAAAACTGAGTTCAAAACCTGGATGTGCCTGATTTGCGGCTGGGTCTATGACGAAGAGGCCGGTTTGCCGGAAGAAGGCATTGCTCCGGGCACATTGTGGGACGATGTGCCGATGAACTGGACTTGCCCCGAATGCGGCGCGCGCAAGGAAGACTTTGAAATGGTTGCGATTTAAGCCAAATACCACATTTTCATTGTAGGAATATCAAGTTATCGTCTGAAGTTACAAAATAAATTGAACTTTATTGGCTGCCCTTCGTAAACATTGTTCTAAGGAATGTCTTTCTTTGTTACAGTGACGCCGTAGATTTATTTGGATTGAATGAGACGATTTCATGACAACATCACTTGGCGGCGTCAACCTGAAGGTAATGGTCATTGACGACAGCAGCACAATCCGGCGTTCCGCGGAGATTTTCCTGAGCCAGGCTGGTTATCAGGTAGTACTTGCCGAAGACGGCTTCGATGCCCTGGCGAAAGTGAACGATCACAAGCCTGCGCTGATTTTCTGCGACATCCTGATGCCGCGCCTGGATGGCTACCAGACCTGTGCGCTGATCAAGAAGAGCGCTAAATTCCATGCTACGCCGGTGGTCATGCTGTCGTCCAAGGACGGCCTGTTTGACCGCGCGCGCGGCGCCATGGTCGGTTCCGACGAATATCTCACCAAACCGTTTACCAAAGACAGTCTGCTGAAGGCGGTGCGCCAGCACACGCAGACAGCGGACGGTGCTATCCCGGTCATTGCATAAAGCAGGCTGACTGATTTACATAATTTGAAGTACGAAGCAAATAAAGGTTGAACATGGCCATACAGAAGATTCTCATCGTCGACGACTCGCCTACCGAGCGTTATTTCCTGACCGATATCCTGGCGAAGGCCGGTTATTCGGTGTCGACTTCCGAAAACGGCGAAGGCATCCTGGACAAGATCAAGGCCGACAAGCCGCAGCTGATCCTGATGGATGTGGTGATGCCGGGCCAGAACGGCTTCCAGGTAACCCGATCGATCACGCGCGACGACGACACCAAGGACATCCCCATCATCATCTGCAGCAGCAAGGGCCTGGAAACCGACCGCATCTGGGGCCTGCGCCAGGGTGCGCGCGACTACCTGGTGAAGCCTATCGATCCGAAGGAACTGCTGGCGAAAATCGCTGCGCTTGGTTAATCGAGCGCCGGTTTCAACGTTGCTGAATTTAAGCCGACGAATCTAGCCAAGTTTACGCGAAATGAGCGCCCAACCAATATGACCCAATCAAGCTCGCATCTGACGGCGGAAACATCGCCCTCGCCGCTACCCGTCAACAAGGTCGCCCTTGACGCCGACTCGCGCCGCAGCCGGCTGCGTGAATTCCAGTCGCACTTGCTGGAGCGGATGCAGGCTGCGCGCAGCGGCACCGAAGCGCAGGAAAGCCAGCTCGGCTTGCAGATCGGGCAGACCCGCTGGTTGCTGAATTTGCAAGAGGCGGGCGAGATCGTCGCGGTCGACCAGATCTCGCGGGTGCCGCTGACCCACGACTGGTACCTGGGGTTAAGCAACGTGCGCGGCACGCTGATCAGCGTGATCGATTTTGCGCGTTTCCAGGGGCAAGGGGTGACGCAAATTGACAAAGAATGCCGGATTGTCGCTTTTGCACCATCGTTTTCGTTCAATAGCGGCTTGCTGGTTTCGCGTGTCCTGGGCTTGCGCAACGTTGCCCAAATGACCCCGCAAGCCCCGGATTCACTGGATCAGGCAGGCGCCAAGCGCTATCTCGACAGCGACTCGCAGCTCTGGACCGAGCTGAGCATGGCCCAGATCTTGCACGACCCTCGTTTTTTACAAGTAGGTTTATGAGTCCCAGGTGCCGTTGCAGCAGCAGCGGTATCCGGTGGCAGCGAATTTGCAATTAGGAGATTCTGTAATGGCATTCAAACTACCGTCTTTATCCAAGGCGGCCAAGGAAGAGCAGGGCGAAGCAGGCGATCGTTTCGTGCAGGAAGCATTGATGCATGATCCGGAGCAGACCGTGATGGAAGAGCGTTTCATTCCTGAACCGCCGCCTGCGCCGTTGTTGACGCCGATCGCCGCGCCGCAGCCAGCTGCTGCCCCAGCTCCGGCGTTTGCCGCCGCTCCGCGCGAAGCCGTCAAGGAATCCGCTGCCGCACCGTCTCTCGCCAGTGCCGCCAGCAGCATCGCCAGCCCGGACTCGTCGCCATTGCCGCTGATCGGCAAACTGCCGCAGCAAAAGCAGATCCGCCTGCTGGTGACCGTGCTGGTCGGCGCTTTGCTGCTGACCATCCTGTTCCTGTGGCTGAGCGCCAAGAGTTCAGCGATGAGCTCGACCCAGACCCAGATCGCCGGCGATGCGCTGATGCACTCGCAGCGTATCGGTAAGGCGACGCCGAATGCGATTCAGGGTAACCCTGAAGCGTTCAAGCAGCTGGCCGACAGCCGCAAGGAGTTCAACCAGGACCTGGGCATCTTGCGCAAGGGCGGCGACTACAAGGGCCACGATATCGGCACCCCTAGCGCCACCATGGATTCCAAGCTGGCCGAAGTCGACAAGGTCTGGTCGAATACCGACAAGGCCGCCGACACCATCCTCAAGCTGCAAAAGGAATTGACCAGCTTCGGCGTGACGCTGCAAAAACTGAACGGCATCTCGCCTAACCTGCTCGACCTGTCGGAACAGATCGCGACGCTGAAAACCCAGACCGGCGCTACCCCGCGCGAAATCGCGGCTTCCTCGCAGCTGGTCATGCTGACCCAGCGTCTCGGCCGCAGCGCCAATGAATTCCTGACCTCCGAAGGCGTGAACCCGGAAACCGCATTCTTGCTGGGCAAGGACACCAATACTTTCCGCGACATCGTCAGCGGCTTCCTGAACGGCAGCGACGTATTGCGCCTGCCGGCCAGCAAGAGCGAAGAAGAGCGCAGCAAGCTGACAGAACTGGAAAAGAGCTTTGCCGAGTACCAGGAATCGGTGGCATCGATCCTGGGCAACATGCAGAACTTCGTTTCGGCGAAACAATCGGAACAGCTGATCTTTACCGAGAACGAGCACCTCAAGCAACGCCTGAGCGCCTTGCAAGACACCTACCGCGACGCGCAGGACTCGCAAAGCATCTGGTTCTGGCTGATGCTGCTGGCCGCCTTGGTCACCCTGCTGGCTGCGGCCGGGATCGCCTGGGTCCAGGTGCAGGACGGACGTCACCGTACCCATGAAGCCGACGTGCGCCGGATGGAAGCGGAAGAACAGCGCCTGCAAGCGATCAAGCAGGAAGAAGATGCAAGTAACGCCAACGACCAGAACCAGGCCGCGATTTTGCGCCTGATGAATGAATTGCAGGAAGTTGCGGACGGTGACTTGACGGTGCAGGCGACGGTGTCGGAAGACATCACCGGCGCGATCGCCGACTCCGTGAACTACACGGTGGAAGAGTTGCGCGGGCTGGTAGGACGGGTTACCGCCACCGCTCAGCAGGTGACGATCGCATCGGACCAGGCGCAAAGCATTTCGATCGAACTGCTGGCGGCGTCGCAGCGGCAGTCGCGCGATATTCAGGAAACCACGCAAGCGGTCCTGGACATGGCGACCCAGATTACCGACGTTTCCAAATCGGCCAGCGAGTCGGCTGAAGTGGCGCGGCAATCGGTTAGTGCGGCTGAAGAAGGCTCCAAGGCGGTGGAAAACGCGATCTCGGGCATGAATGAAATCCGCGAGCACATCCAGGAAACTTCCAAGCGCATCAAGCGGCTGGGTGAATCGTCGCAGGAAATTGGTGAAATCACCGAACTGATTTCCGACATTACCGAACAGACCAACGTGCTGGCGCTGAATGCGGCGATCCAGGCGGCTTCGGCAGGCGAAGCGGGCCGCGGCTTCTCGGTGGTGGCGGAAGAAGTTCAGCGCCTGGCGGAACGTTCCGGCGCGGCGACCAAGCAGATCGGCGCGCTGGTGCGCACCATTCAGACCGATACTCACGATGCGGTGGTGGCGATGGAGCGTTCGACGCAAGGGGTGGTCGAAGGAGCCAAGCTGTCAGATGCGGCCGGTGCGGCCTTGTCGGACATCCGGCGCGTTTCGAACCGCCTGGCGGAACTGATTCAAAGCATTTCTTCCACAACCGAGCAGCAGGCCAACTCGGCAAACGGCGTGGCTACCAACATTCAAAACATTCTTTCAGTGACTGAAAAAACACGGGAAGGTACACGACAGACGGCTTTGTCGATTCGTGAACTGTCCAAGCTGGCAGAAGATTTGAAGAGCTCGGTATCGCGTTTCCGCGTGACCAATTAATGTGTGGCACCGTGCCTGCCGTCCCGTTTGCTGAATTGAGCCGGGACCAGCAGGCGCGGCATCCTTGCCCGGGATTTGCGCTGCTGTCGCGCAGCCGGGCAATGGATATGCATCGTGGTCGATTCCCTGGCCACTTCCTGAATCCATGAGGCAGTCATGACCACCGATTTTTCCAGCACCGCTGACTCTGCGCGGACGCACCTTGATACCGGACCGTTGTCATGGGTGATGAGCGAAATTCGCGAGGCGCTGAACCAGTCCGGCGCCGCCCTGGCCCAAGCCGGCGGCGTTGCCAGCGACGATTACCTGACCGCTGTCCGCCACGCCAAGACCTACCTGCACCAGGCGCACGGCGCTTTGCAGATGGTCGACATCGACGGCGTCACCATCATCACCGAAACGGTTGAAGACATACTTGAACGCGCCGAATCCGGCCATGCCGAACTGAGCGCGCAACATGTGCAGATTATCGGCAATGCCTACCAGGCGCTGATCGAATACCTGGACGAAGTGCTGGCCGGCGGCAGCCACCAGCCGGTCCGCCTGTTCCCGTATTACCAGGCGCTGCTGGAGATCCGCGGCGCTGAACGCATCCATCCGGCCGACCTGTTTTTCCCCGACCTGACGATTCGCCCCCATTTTCCCGCGGCAGAACAGGCCGCGGCGGTCGAGGCGGAGGTTTACCTGCCGTTGCGCAAGCGCTTCGAGCGCGCGCTGCTGCCGTTCCTGAAAAGCGCCGACAAGGCGATTGAACTGGAAAACGCCACCGCCATGCAAGCCGTGGTGACCGAAGTCGAACAGATGCAGCGCAACCAGCAATCGCGCGCATTCTGGTGGGTGATGCATGGCTTCGCCGAGGCGGTCGCCACTGCCCAGATATCGAACGAGCTCTACGTCAAGCAGCTGTTTGCCCGTATCAACCTGCAGTTGCGACGCTTGAGCCAGGGTTCGTCGAGCATCTCGGAACGGCTGTTGCGCGACGCTCTGTTCTTTATCGCCGGGATTGAGCACACTTCCAAGCTGGCGACCCAGATCCGCGTCGCTTATCGTCTCAACGGCCTGGTGCCGGCCGACTACAGCACGCGCCACTATGGCCAGATCAGCCTGGATGCCTTGGGCGCCGCCAGGGACCGCCTGACGCAGGCCAAGCATATGTGGGACCGCCTGGCCAGCGGCGACGCCAGCCCGGCGTCTGCTTTCGAACAGGAAATGCATGGCTTGAGCGAAGCCGGCAGCCAGCTGAATGCGCCGTCGCTGTCGAAGCTGCTGCGCGAACTCAACGGCATTGCCCGCCACGCTGCGCATTCGCGGCCGGGCGATGCGATCTGCATGGAGATCGCCACCAGCCTGCTGTTTATCGAAAACACGCTGAACCACATCAGCCGCCTGCCAGAGAATTTTTCAGAGCGCGCGGATGCGATGACAGCGCGCCTGCTGTCGGTCGTATCCGGCGAGAAGCTGGGCAAGCCGGCGCAATGGATCGACGATATCTATCGCGAGGCGCAACAGCGCCAGACGGTCAAGATGCTGGCTTCTGAAATGCTGTCCAGTTTGCGTCAGGTCGAAAAGATGCTGGACGAATTCTTCAACGATCCGGAGCGGCGCGAAGTGCTGGCTCAGATCGAGCAGGTATTGCACCAGATCCAGGGCGCGCTGGCGATCCAGGAACAGAGCGACGCCATGCGGGTGGTCGAGCATACGCGCAGCACCCTGCAGCGGTTTTCCGCCGAGGGCAGCGAGGTGGTGCCGGAGCAGAAGGAATTCGAACGGATTGCGCAAAACATCGGCGCGCTCAGCTTCTTTATCGAGACGCTGCAGCATCAGTCGGATACCCAGAACAATCATTTCACTTTTGACGAAGATGCGGGTGTGTTCCGCATCAACCTGCTGGAGCGGCGTGCGGTGGTTGCGCCTCCTCAGCCAGATCCGGTAGTGCCGCCGTCCGCGGCAGACAGCCAGGCGCCGGCTGCCGCCAGCATGGCGGCCGGCGACAGCCTGCCGTCCTTGCCCGAGCTGGCGACGGTGGAAGACGAGTTGCTGCAGCACCAGCAGGAATCGGCGGAGCTGGCGCTGTCCCTGACCGCGCAGCCGCATGATCCGGAACTGCAGGAGCGGCTGAAAGAGTCGCTGGTGCAGATGCGGGTCGATGCCGCCTTGAGCGACAATCCCGAAGCTACCGACCGCGCCCAGGCCGCCATCGACATCCTCGACCATCCGGATTTTTCGGCATCCCAGCAGTCGCTGGCGGAAATCGTCACCACCATCGTGCCGCTGCACGCGGCGGAAGCCGCGGCGCCGGTAGCGCCGGCAGCAGTGAGCGACGAGGAGGCCGATGCCGAACTGCGTGAGATTTTTTTGTCCGAAGCGGACGAGGTCCTGACGAACGCCAGGCAGACCTTGCCGCAATTGCACGACGCCCCGCATAAGCAAGAACCACTGACAGTATTGCGCCGCGCATTCCATACCCTCAAGGGCAGCGGCCGCATGATCGGCTTGAACGCTTTCGGCGAAGCTGCCTGGAGCATTGAACAGGTATTGAACCTGTGGCTGTCGGAATCGCGCGCAGTGAGCGCTGACCTGAACGCCTTGCTGGACCATGCCGTGGCCCAGCTGGATGACTGGGTAAAGGAAATCCAGCAGCATGGGCATTCGCAACGGACGCCGGATGCGCTGGCCGAGATTGCCGCCCGGGTGCGTGACGGCGGGCCATTTGCCGAGCCTGCCGCCGTTGCGGCGGTTGAGCCTGACGAGCTGCTGGAATTCAGCGACCTGCCCGAGTTGCCGGCGCAAGCCGAAGAAATCCAGCTGAGCGACGACGCCCTGGCCTTGTTTGCCGGTGCGTCGCAGCCTGCGGCTGTGGAAGAAACACTGTTGCCGGAGATCCAGTTTGAGGCGCCGGCAGAAGCCGTTGCGGAACCGGCTGCGATCGAAGCAGCGCCAGTGGCGGCGATGGCCAGCGCAGAAGTGATCGCCTTTCCTGGCATGCAGGAAATACGCCATGACGACAGCACCAAGCAGATCGGCGACCTGACGATCAGCCTGCCGCTTTACAACATCTATCTGGCCGAGACCGACCAGCTGGTGCGCCATCTGTCGCACGATTTCGCCGAATGGCGGCATGAGCCGGAACGGCCGGTAATGACGCAGTCGGTGCACGCCGCCCACTCGCTGGCCGGCAGCTCCGCCACGGTCGGTTTCAAGCCTTTGCAGGAAGTGGCGCATGCGCTGGAGATGGCTTTGCAGCGGATGGCGCTGCAGCCGGGCAGCCTGCACGGAACCGATTACGACACCCTCCAGCTTGGCGTCGAGCGGGTCAAATGGATGCTGCAGCAGTTCTCGCAAGGCGACATGCCGTACTATGAACCGGCCCTGGTCGGCAGCCTGGACAGTTTGTGGCAAGGCCAGGAATCGCGTGGCGTGGAAACGCTGCCGGAAGCCGTCGACGAGACGATCGCCGCTGTCGATGTGGCGGCAGCGCCGCCAGCGGTCGAAGAGATTGCCGAACCGGCGGTCGAGAGCCATCTGCATGTGGTGCCGGCGATCATTGAAGAAACAAGTGCTGGCGTTCCGGCTCACGCAAACGATGTGCAGCCGATCGCTGCGGTCTCGGCCGCAGCCGTGCCGCAGTTGTTTGAACCGGCCAAGGAAGAGATCGATCCTTCGCTGGTGGTGCGGGATGAACTGGATCCCGACTTGCTGCCGGTGTTCCTGGAAGAGGGCAGCGACATGTTGCCGCAAATCGGCAGCGCCTTGCGCAGCTGGCAGCAGAGCCCTGCCGACGTCAAGCCGTCGCAAGCGATCCTGCGTCATTTGCATACCATCAAGGGCAGCGCCCGCATGGCCGGCGCGATGGTGCTGGGCCAGCACATGCATGAGATGGAAAGCCATATCGAAGTGATCCTGCAATCGGGCAGCGCTTCGCGGCATGCCATCGACGAATTGCTGACGCATTACGACCGCGGCGTGCAAATGTTTGACAACCTGCGTAATCCGCAAGCGCAGCAGCCGGTCGTAGCCGCCGCCGCACCAGTCCTGGAAGCGCACGATCCCGTCAACCTGCCGAGCGTGATGCCGCCGCTGGCCGCTGGTGTGGCGCCGGTGCCCGCGGTCACCAGCGCCACCGGCCTGGTGTCGCAGGTGCGTGTCAACGCGGAAGTGCTGGACCGGCTGGTTAACCAGGCCGGTGAAGTGTCGATCACGCGTTCACGGCTGGAATCCGGCATCGGCACCTTGCAGATATCCTTGTCGGAACTGACCGAAAACGTTGACCGCCTGCGCGGCCAGCTGCGGGAAATCGAAATCCAGGCGGAAGCGCAGATCAGCTCGCGCATGACGCTGGCCGGCGAACGCGAATTCGACCCGCTTGAATTCGACCGCTTTACCCGCCTGCAGGAACTGACGCGGATGATGGCGGAAAGCGTCAATGACGTCGCCTCGCTGCAAAAGAACCTGACCAATACGGTAGACGGCGCCAACGCCGACTTGCTGACCCAGCGCCGCCTGACGCGTGACCTGCAGCAGGATCTGATGCATGTGCGCATGGTGCAGTTTGCCAGCATCGCCGAACGCCTGTACCGCCTCACGCGCCAGGTCGCCAAGGAACTGGACAAGCGGGTCAACCTCGACATCCGCGGCAGCAACGTGGAAATCGACCGCAGCGTGCTGGAAAAAATGATCGCCCCGTTCGAGCATTTGCTGCGTAACGCGATCGTGCACGGCATCGAATCGCGCGAAGCGCGGCGCGCCGCCGGCAAGAACGAAACCGGCGAACTGAAGATTGAAATCCGCCAGGACGGCAATGAAATCCTGATCCAGCTGTCGGACGACGGCCAGGGCTTGAACCTGCAGCGCATCCGCGACAAGGCGCGCACGATAGGCTTGCTGGAAAGCGACGAGCAGATATCCGACCTGGAAACTACGGACCTGATTTTCCGCCCCGGCTTTTCCACCGCTGCTGACGTCACCGAACTGGCCGGCCGCGGCGTCGGCATGGATGTGGTGCGCTCGGAAGCGGCATCGCTGGGCGGCCGTGTCTCTGTCAGCAGCGATCCGGGCCAGGGTACGCATTTCACGATCCACCTGCCGTTGACGCTGGCGGTTACCCAGGTGGTGCTGCTGACCACCGGCGGCAGTACGTATGCTGTGCCGTCGGCGCTGGTCGAGCAAGTGCAGCAGTTGAAGGCGAAGGCGTTGGCCGCAGCCTACAACGACGGCTCGCTGATCTGGCAAGGGCATAAAGTGCCGCTGCAATACCTGTCGACCTTGCTGGGCGATACCGACATGGTGCCCGTGGCGCAGCAATATTCACCTATCATCATCCTGCGCAGCGGCAATGACCGGGTAGCGATACACGTCGATGAAATCGTCGGCAACCGAGAAGTCGTGGTCAAGAATATCGGCCCGCAGCTGTCGCGCATGATCGGGATTGCCGGTGCAACCGTGCTGGGTTCGGGCGATATCGTGCTGATCTTGAATCCGGTGCCGCTGGCAATGCGGCAGTTGTTCAATACGTCCCACGAATTGCGGGCGCCGAAGCAATCGCACCTGGCTACCCACGAGACGTTGGGCGCGGTGGCGGAGATGAGCGTCGGCGCCGAAACGGGTGCGCCGCAAGCGGCCCAGGCGGTGCAGGGCTTGCGCAGCCAGAACGTGGTGATGGTGGTCGACGATTCGCTGACCGTGCGCCGGGTCACCCAGCGCCTGCTGTCGCGCGAAGGTTACCAGGTGGTGCTGGCGAAAGACGGCGTCGACGCGCTGGAGCAGCTGCAGGCGATTACGCCGGACGTGATGCTGGTGGATATTGAAATGCCGCGCATGGATGGTTTCGATTTGAGCCGCAACATCCGCAACGACGAACGCACCCGGCATATTCCGATCATCATGATTACATCGCGTACCGCGGCCAAGCACCGCAGCTATGCGATGGAACTGGGCGTCAACGAGTACCTGGGCAAGCCGTACCAGGAAGATGAGCTGATCAGCACGATCAAGTCGTTCATCAATAAAGAAGCCAACACCCTGCAGTAACCTTTCACGCGCGTGTGCGGGAGATGCATTTCCCGCACACGCGCATGAATTTCTCCTACTCCACATTCATTTTTTTACCACCGCGTAGCGCAGCAAGGTTGCCTTACGCGCTTCGTCGTGCTGCACCAGCGGTAGCGGGTAGTCTTGTCCCAACTTGATTCCGGCCCGCTCCAGTTCCTGCGCGGGCGCCAGCCACGGCGCATGGATATGCCTGCTGTCGAGCGCGGACAGTTGCGGCAGGTAGCGGCGGATGAACTTGCCGTCGGCATCGAATTTCCGGGACTGGGCAAGCGGATTGAAAATGCGGAAATAGGGTTGCGCATCGCAGCCCGACGACGCGGCCCATTGCCAGCCGCCGTTATTGGCGGCAAGGTCGAAGTCGTTCAAGCGCTCGGCAAAATAACGTTCCCCCCAGCGCCAGTCGATGCCGAGATCCTTGATCAGGAACGACGCAGCCACCATGCGCAGGCGGTTGTGCATATAACCGCTCTGGTTGAGCTGCAGCATGGCAGCATCCACCAGCGGATAACCGGTGCGGCCGTCGCACCAGGCTTGGAACAGGCTGCTTGCGCGTTCGCCGCTTTCCCATTGGATGGCGTCGTAACCTGGCTTGAAGGCGGCCAGCGCCACGTGCGGATGATGATGATGCAGGATCATGAAATAAAAATCGCGCCAGATCAATTCCGACAGCCAAACCGCCGCACCTGCCGCAGCAGCGCCCTGGTGCAAGGCCTGGTACGCCATGCGGGCCAGCGTGCGAATCGAGATGGTGCCAAAGCGCAGGTGTATGGATAGATACGACGGTCCCTTGACGGCGGGGAAGTCGCGGCTCTGGCCATACTGCCCGATGCGCTCCATGAAATCTTCAAGCAGTGCGGTGGCGCCAGACATGCCTGGCACGATCTTCAGTTCTTGCAGGTTGGTTTTCTTGAATCCCAGCGCGGCCAGGCTGGGCATCTTTTCCGATGGAGAAGTAGGCGGCGAGGCCAGGCGCGCTGCATATTTTTCTATCGGGTAGGGTTTCAAGAAAGAAGAGCCGTCTGCCGCGGCCAGTCTTTTCATCCAGGCGTTCTTGTAGGGCGTGAATACGGAGAACGGCTGGCCCGCCATGGTCAGTATTTCGTCGCGCTCAAAAATCACCTGGTCCTTGCAGCTGCGCCAGATTCGGCCATCGGCGGCCAGCAACGCGGCGACATCGGCATCGCGCTGCCGCGCCTGCGGTTCGTAGTCGTGGTTGCTGAACACGGCGTTGACGCCAAGTTGCCTTGCCAGCGCAGGAATGACTGCGCCGGCGGCGCCGTGGCGCACCAGCAGTCCGCCGCCCAGTTTGCGCAATTCGAGGTCGAGCTCGATCACGCTGCCATGGATGAATTCGACCCGGCGGTCTGCGCTCAGGCCGGCATCCAGCAATGGCTGCAGGATATCGGTATCGAACACGAATACGCAGAACACCGCCGCGCTGGTGCTTAAGGCATGGTGCAGGGCGGCGTGATCGGACACGCGTAAATCGCGGCGAAACCAGACCAGGGATTTCTCAAATTGCAGCATGAAGGCGCGATGGCTATGAAAAGTGAATGATTGTGAGGCAACGCTGAGGCGGCTTGCGGGGACTTTACCCGACATGCGACGCTATTCAAAGCGGCTTTAGCGTATTCAAAACTGATAAAATGCGACGTATGGCCAAGCTAGATACAACTCCGGACGATTCTCCCGCGCGCAAGGGCGGCGCGAAGGCCGGCGCTGACTCCCCTCCTTTGAATCTGACAAATCATTTCCTTATTGCAATGCCTTCCATGCTGGATCCCGTTTTCGGCGGGACCGTGGTGTATTTGTGTGAGCATAATGCCAACGGCGCGCTGGGCGTGGTGATCAACAAGCCGACCGACATGACCATGCAGGTATTGTTCGACCGTATCGACCTCAAGCTTGAAATCAGCCCTGGACCGGGCGGGCTGGAATTCGGCGACCCGATCGCCGAGCGGCCCGTCATGTTTGGCGGCCCGGTCCAGGTCGAGCGCGGTTTTGTGCTGCATGCGCCGACCAAAAACTATTCGTCAACCCTGAAAGTGACGGACCAGATCGCCATGACCACCTCCAAGGACGTTCTGGAAGAAGTGGCGCATGGCAACGGCCCGCGGCGCATCCTGGTAAGCCTGGGCTGTTCCGGCTGGAGCGCGGGCCAGCTGGAAAGCGAGATTGTCCACAACGGCTGGCTGACTGTCGCCGCCGATCCCGCCATCATTTTTGAATTGCCGATTGCCGAGCGGTTTGCCGCCGCCGTGAATCTGCTGGGGATTTCGCCGTACATGCTGACCGCGGAATCCGGCCGTGCGTGAGCTGCCGAGAGATCTTTGCCGGAGCCTGGCATGGCTGGCGTGACGGACATCGCGGGCACCGTGCTGGGCTTCGATTTCGGCCTGAAACGCATCGGCGTTGCGGTCGGCAACACCGTGCTGAGGCAGGCGCAGCCGCTGCAGGTCATCAGCGCGGCCACCAACGACGGCAAGTTTGCCGAAATCTCGGCCCTGGTCAAAGAGTGGCAGCCGGTGCTGTGCGTAGTGGGCCTGCCCCTGCATCCTGACGGCGCGCCGCACGAGATGAGCGTCCGCTGCCAGCGTTTTGCCAACCAGCTGCACGGCCGCTACGATGTCGCCACGGCGCTGGTCGATGAACGCTATTCGTCAGCGGTGATCAAGCAGCAGCGGGGAGACGTGATCGACGACCAGGCTGCCGCGATCATCCTGCAGCAGTATTTTGACGGTTTGCCTGATGATTTATCTGTATGACCTTGACTTAGCGGTGAAGATGCAATGACTACAACCACTCCCCAATTCGATGCCGAAGCGCTGTACCAGGCGCTTGAGGCAAAAGTAAAGGCAGCCTTGGCGCAAGCCGACAATGTCGCTGTCATCGGCATCTACTCCGGCGGCGCCTGGATCGCCGAGCGCCTGGTGACGGCACTAGGCCTGAACCCGGCTGAGCGTCTTGGCTTTATCGATGTCTCGTTTTATCGCGACGACTTTTCCGAAAAGGGATTGCGCACCGACATCAAGCCGACCCAGATCCCGTTCGACGTCGACGACGCCACCATCCTGCTGGTGGACGACGTGCTGTACACCGGCCGCACCACGCGCGCGGCGATCAACGAATTGTTCGATTACGGCCGCCCCAGGAAAATCATGCTGGCGGCGCTGATCGACCGCGGCGAGCGCGACTTGCCGGTAGCCGCCGATTTCATCGCCGATGCGGTGACGCTGCAGCCGGGCCAGTCCTTACAACTTCAACGCGCCGACGACGGCAGCTTCACTTTAATCATCCAATCCAATGCTTAATCCCCAACTCAATAAAAACGGCGAACTGCAACATCTGTTGACGATCGAGGGACTGCCGACTTCGGTCGTCACGCATATCCTGGACACAGCTTCTTCCTTTGTCGGCGTCAGCGACCGCGATGTCAAGAAAGTACCGCTGATGCGCGGCAAAAGCGTGTTCAACCTGTTCTTTGAAAATTCCACGCGCACCCGCACCACTTTCGAAATCGCCTCCAAGCGCCTGTCGGCCGACGTCATCAACCTGAATATCTCCGCCTCCAGCGCCAGCAAGGGCGAATCGCTGCTGGATACCATCGACAACCTGTCGGCCATGCACGCCGACATGTTCGTGGTGCGCCACGCGCAGTCCGGCGCTCCGTACCTGATCGCCAAGCACCTGACCGACACCCGGCAGCATCACGTCCATGTGGTGAACGCCGGCGACGGCCGCCATGCCCACCCGACCCAGGGTTTGCTGGACATGTACACGATCCGCCACTACAAGAAAGATTTCAGCAACCTGACGGTGGCGATTGTCGGCGACATCCTGCACAGCCGTGTGGCGCGTTCCGACATCCATGGACTGACCACCCTGGGCGTGCCGGAAGTGCGCGCCATCGGCCCCCGCACCTTGCTGCCCAGCGGCCTGGAGCAGATGGGCGTGCGCGTCTTCACCGACATGAACGAAGGCTTGAAAGGCGTCGATGTGATCATCATGCTGCGTCTGCAGAACGAACGCATGAGCGGCGCCTTGCTGCCGTCGGCGCAGGAATTCTTCAAGAGCTACGGCCTGACGCCGGAGCGCCTGGCGCTGGCCAAGCCGGATGCGATCGTGATGCACCCGGGGCCGATGAACCGCGGCGTGGAAATCGATTCGGCGGTTGCCGACGGCGCGCAGGCGGTGATCCTGCCGCAGGTGACATTCGGCATTGCGGTGCGGATGGCGGTCATGAGTATTTTGGCGGGTAATTAGCGCTATCGTAGTTGTTTCTGTTTTGCACAGTATTACGTAGCTCCAAACTTCCAGTTTAGCCAGTTGGGGACAGAGTAATTCGTCGCGCTACGGCGACTCTTAAACTCTGTCCCGCAATATAGAATAATTTTACAGATGAAACTTCACATCAAAAACGGCCGCCTGATCGACCCGGCAAACAATATCGATGCCCAGCAGGACCTGTTCATTGCCGCCGGCAAGATCGTCGGCGTCGGCAGCGCGCCGGCCGATTTCACCGCCAATAAAACGATAGACGCCAGCGGCCTGGTGGTGGCGCCTGGCCTGGTCGACCTGAGCGTGCGCCTGCGCGAACCCGGCTACGAATACAAGGCAACGCTGGAATCGGAAATGCAGGCAGCCATGCAGGGCGGCGTCACCAGCCTGGTGTGTCCGCCGGATACCGATCCGGTGCTCGATGAGCCGGGCCTGGTGGAAATGCTGAAGCATCGCGCCAAGAACCTGAACCAGGCGCATGTCTACCCTCTGGGCGCCTTGACAGTTGGCCTCAAAGGCAAGGAGCTGACCGAGATGGCCGAGCTGACCGACGCCGGCTGCATCGGCTTCGCCCAAGCGGAAGAACCGATCCTGGACACCACCGTGTTGCTGCGCGCGATGCAGTACGCGCGCACTTTCGGTTATACCGTCTGGCTGCGGCCGCAAGATCCCTACCTGGGGCATGGCGGCATCGCGCATAGCGGCGCAGTCGCTTCGCGGCTCGGCCTGTCGGGCGTGCCGACCATGGCGGAAACGATTCGCCTGCAGACCATTTTCGAGCTAGTGCGTGCGACCGGCGCCCGCGTGCATTTGTGCCGCATTTCGTCGGCGCCGGGACTGGAACTGATCCGCGCCGGCAAGAAAGAAGGCTTGCCGATCACCTGCGACGTCGGCGCCCATCACATCCACATGACCGACGTCGATATCGGCTTCTTCGATTCCAACGCCAGGATGACGCCGCCGTTCCGCTCGCAGCGCGACCGCGATGCAATCCGGCAGGCGCTGCTGGACGGCACCGTCGACGCCATCTGTTCGGACCACACGCCGGTCGACGACGATGAAAAACTGCTGCCGTTCGGCGAAGCGACCCCCGGCGCCACCGGCCTCGAACTGCTGTTGTCGCTGGCCCTGAAGTGGGCCGAAGAATGCGTGGCGCCAGAGCCGCAAGGGATCAGCCGCGCGCTGGCGAAAATCACCACCGATGCTGCCCGCGTGGCCGGCCTGGCTGCCGGCCGATTGACGGTCGGCAGCGTCGCCGACATCTGCCTGTTCGACCCGGCCGTGCGCTGGACGGTGGAGGCCAAGGAATTGGCCAGCCAGGGCAAGCACACGCCATTCCTCGGGTATGAGCTGTGCGGACGCGTGAAAACCACGATTGTGGCCGGTCACATAGCATTTGAGCGCGCATGAAGCAGCTGTGGTTTGCCTTTCGTCTGGCGCGGGTGCTGCTGCACCTGCTGGTCGGCTTGTGGACTTGCGCCACGGTGTTCCCCCTGACCGACAGCGCAGGGCGGCAGCGGCGCATACGGCTGTGGTCGATCCAGCTGCTGGCGATCTGCCGGGTCCAGGTCACGCTGCGTAATCCGCAGGACAGTGCGGCGGCAGCGCGCGCCCTGATCGTCGCCAACCATGTTTCCTGGCTGGACATCTTTGTCATCAATTCGATCCAGACTTGCCAGTTCGTGGCCAAGTCGGATATCCGCGACTGGCCCTTGATCGGTTGGCTGTGCGAAAAGGGCGGCACGATTTTCATCGCGCGCGGCAAGCAGCGCGATGTGCGGCGCATATTCCAGGGGCTGGTGACGAGTATCGAAGCAGGCGCGCGGGTTGCCTTCTTCCCTGAGGGGACCACGTCCGCGCAGGGTTCGCTCTTGCCTTTCCACGCCAACCTGTTCGAAGCCGCGCTCGACGCCAAGGTGCCGGTGCAGCCGTATGCCTTGCGCTACCTGGATGAACATGGGGCGCTGCATCCGGCCGCGGATTTTATCGGCGACATGACGTTTGCCGAAAGCATGCTGGCGATCCTGAAAGCCAAGTCGATGAGAGCCGAGCTGATCCAGCTGGCGCCAATCGATACGACCGGATCGCATCGCCGCGACCTGGCCGTCCTCGCACGTGCTTCGATTGCCGAGGCGCTGGAGATCACGGAAAAAGAAGAGGCCGCCTAGACGGGGTCGCCTAGACGGGGTGGAGACCCGAGTCTTACCCCGGCCGCTGCGCTTGCGGGCAGCTGACCTGAAACAGCTGCCGGTCGGCCAGCCGCACCGCGGTGAGCTTGCCGCCCCACACGCAGCCGGTATCCAGTCCAATCAGGTTCGGCCTGAGCACCAGTCCCAGGGTCGACCAATGGCCGTATACCACCGTTACGTCCTGGGTCTGCCGCTGCGGCACATCGAACCAGGGCAGGTAGCCGGGCATGGATATGCCGGTGCTTTCCTTGGCCGCCAGCTCCATGGTTCCATCCTCGGTGCAAAACCGCAATCGCGTCAAAGCGTTGACGATGCAGCGCAAGCGCTCGTTGCCGTGCAGCGCATCGTCCCAGCGCAATGGCTGGTTGCCATACATTTCGCGCAAAAAATCGACCCAGTGCGGGCCGCGCAGCACGGTCTCGACTTCCTGCGCCAGCGCCACCGTCCTGGCGGCGGACCATTGCGGCAGCACCCCGGCGTGTAAAAACAGATGGTCTTGTTCCTGCAGCGCCAGCGGCCGTTGTCTGAGCCAGTCAAGCAGCTCGTCGCGATCGGGCGCATCCAGGATTTCCTGCAGCGTGTCGCCCTTGTGCAGTTTGCGGATGCCGTGCGCGGCTGCAAGCAGATGCAAGTCGTGGTTGCCGAGCAGAGCCTGGGCGCGATCGCCGAGAGAATGGATCAGCCTGAGCGTCGCCAGCGATTGCGGACCGCGGTTGACCAGGTCGCCGACAAAAATCAGGCGAGCATCCGGCGTGGCTGCGTCGATGCGTTCCAGCAGGTTCAGCAAGCTTTGATGGCAGCCTTGCAGGTCGCCGATGGCATATAAGGTGGGACTGATAGATGTCATATTTTGCAGCGATGGCCGAAATGGAGTCCGCCATTGTAGATCGCTGGCCGGTTTTTCAGATACCTATTGTGTTTTGGCCGCAGGGACCGCGTAGGCTGGGCAAGCGGGGCACTTCCAGGGTTTATCGCGGTCTGAAGTGTACTAATTGCCGGTAATTGTTGTTGAGTTGTTATTTCGCAACAATTTGTTACATCGCTTACCGTTCTGTACTCGCTCAAATATCTGGAAATGTTATTTAGGTAACTTATATTGTCTGCGAATAGTGGATAATTCAGGGTTACGCACGAATTTGGTGATTTCGAAGAAATGCGCGGTATCCGCTGATTGTGGCGCGAGTCTTCAGAACCCTATTTTTAGGATACATACATGATATTTATTACTGGCGGGGCGGGCTTTATCGGTTCCAATTTCGTACTCGACTGGCTGGCGCAAAATGACGAGCCGGTGATTAATTTCGATAAGCTGACTTACGCTGGAAATATCAATAACCTGGCGAGCGTTCGCCAGGATCCACGTCATGTCTTTGTGCAAGGCGATATTGGCGATATAGCGCAGGTTGCCGCTCTCTTGGCGCAATACAAACCTCGCGCGATTGTCCATTTCGCGGCAGAAAGCCATGTCGACCGCTCGATCCATGGACCGGCGGCTTTTGTGGAAACCAATGTCAACGGCACGTTTGGCCTGCTGGAGGCTGCCCGTTCCTACTGGAGCGCCTTGCCCGACGCGGAAAAGGCGGGATTCCGCTTTCTGCATGTGTCGACCGACGAAGTCTATGGCACGCTGGGCCCCGACGACGCACCGTTTACCGAAAATACGCAGTACGCACCCAACAGCCCGTACTCGGCCTCGAAAGCCGCTTCCGACCATCTGGTCCGGTCTTATCACCACACCTATGGATTGCCGACGCTGACCACCAATTGCTCCAACAATTATGGCTCCTACCATTTCCCCGAAAAGCTGATCCCGCTGGTCATCACCAATGCCCGCGCCGGCAAGCCGTTGCCGATATATGGCGACGGACAGCAAGTGCGCGACTGGCTTTATGTGAGCGACCACTGTGCGGCAATACGCCGCGTGCTGGAAGCGGGCAAGCCGGGCGAGGTCTACAACGTGGGCGGCTGGAATGAGAAAGCCAACCTGGACGTGGTCCATACCCTGTGCGACATCCTCGATGAACTCGATCCCAAGGCGGCCGGCAGCTACCGCGACCAGATCACTTATGTTACCGACCGTCCCGGCCACGACCGCCGCTACGCCATCGACGCGCGCAAGATCGAACGTGAACTGGGCTGGAAACCGGTCGAAACCTTTGATACCGGCATCCGCAAGACGGTCAGGTGGTACCTGGACAACCAGGATTGGGTAAAGGATGTCCAGTCTGGAAACTATCTGAAGTGGGTTGAAAAAAATTACGGGCAGCGCCAGAACACGGCGGAGGGAAGGTAATGACAACACCAATATCTTCGGGTCGCAAGGGAATCATCCTTGCCGGGGGCTCCGGTACTCGGCTGTACCCCGTCACCATGGCCGTTTCCAAGCAATTGCTGCCAGTTTACGACAAACCGATGATCTACTATCCGCTGACCACCCTGATGCTGGCCGGGATACGCGAAATCCTGATCATTTCGACACCGCAGGATACACCGCGTTTTAAAGAATTATTGGGCGACGGGCGGCAATGGGGACTTGAGCTGAGTTATGCCGTGCAGCCCACCCCGGATGGTCTGGCGCAAGCATTTGTCATTGGTCGTGAATTTGTTGGAAATAGTCCATCGGCTTTAATTTTGGGTGACAACATCTATTACGGCCATGATTTCGAAAATCAATTGCGTGCAGCATCGGCGCGCAACGAAGGCTCCACCGTATTTGCCTACCACGTACACGATCCGGAGCGCTATGGCGTGGTCGAATTCGATGACCAGCGCCGAGCCATCAGCATCGAAGAAAAACCACTGCAGCCAAAGTCCAACTACGCGGTCACCGGATTGTATTTCTACGATAATGAAGTCTGCGATATCGCCGCCGGCATCAAGCCGTCTCCTCGCGGCGAGCTCGAGATTACCGATGTCAACCGCTTCTATCTTCAGCGCAATCGTTTGAATGTCGAGTTAATGGGGCGGGGCATGGCGTGGCTTGATACCGGGACTCACGAATCACTGCTGGAGGCGGGCCAATTCATTGCCACAATCGAAAATCGCCAAGGCCTGAAGGTTGCGTGCCCGGAAGAGATCGCATATCGGAAAGGATATGTCAGCGCCGAAGAACTGGAAAAATTGGCGCAGCCACTGAAAAAGAACGGATATGGCCAGTATTTATTGGGCCTGTTAAAAGATAAGGTGTTTTGAACATGCGAGTACAAACTACAAATATTCCTGACGTACTGATTTTTGAACCTACGGTTTTTGGTGATGATCGCGGTTTCTTTTATGAGAGTTTTAACGAGCGCCGCTTCAAAGAACTGACGGCCGTCAATACCTCTTTCGTTCAAGACAATCATTCCAAATCCGCCAAAAATGTCTTGCGCGGCTTGCATTATCAGATCCGGCAGCCTCAAGGAAAATTGGTGCGGGTTGTGGCTGGTGAAGTATTTGACGTAGCGGTTGATATCCGCAAGAGTTCACCGACTTTCGGCCATTGGGTGGGGGTGGCCTTGTCCGCCGAGAATAAGCGCCAGCTATGGATACCCGAAGGTTTTGCGCATGGCTTTGTGGTTACCAGCGAGTCCGCGGAATTCCTCTATAAAACCACAGACTATTGGGCGCCGGAGCATGAGCGCTGCATTCTTTGGAATGATCCCGCCATTGCCATCAAATGGCCTAATGACGACAAGCCTTTATTGTCCGGCAAGGATCAGGCCGGGAGCTTGCTGGCGGATGCAGAGTTATTTGCGTAATCCATGAAATATGTATGTTGAATAATCTTTACCAAATCAAAGAATAGGCAATGACTCGAATCTTATTAACCGGAAAAAACGGCCAGGTCGGATATGAACTGGAGCGTAGCCTGCAGGGTTTGGGCGAAATTGTTGCGCTCGATCGCAGCCAGATGGATTTGTCTGACCTGGATCAGGTGCGAGACGTGATTCGCAAGGTCAAGCCGTCCCTGATAGTCAATCCGGCGGCATACACGGCAGTGGACAAGGCGGAAAGCGAACCGGAGCTGGCTATGCGCATCAATGGCGAGGCGCCGGCTGTCATGGCGGAAGAAGCGAAAAAACTGGGCGCCGCGCTGATACATTACAGCACCGATTACGTTTTCGACGGCAGTAAGGGCTCGCCATATGTCGAAGATGACCAGACCAATCCAATTAACGTCTACGGCAAGAGCAAGGCGGCAGGTGAACAGGCGATACGGGAAGCCGGCGCCGCGCATCTGATTTTGCGCACCAGCTGGGTATACGGGATGCATGGGAAGAATTTCTTGCTGACGATCTTGCGGCTGGCACAAGAGCGCGATGAACTACGGATCATCGGCGATCAATTCGGCGCCCCAACCTGGAGCAGGACCATCGCCGAAGTCACGTCGCATATCGTCGCCCAATCGAAGGCTGCGGAAGATCAGGCCGCGTGGTGGGACAAAAACAAAGGAACTTATCATTTGACCGCTCAGGGAAGCACGTCTTGGGCCGGTTTCACAAAACAGATACTTGCCAATGCCCAGCCCCAAAAATCGGTTCAGGTATCGACAATTACCACGGCAGAGTATCCATTACCGGCGAAGCGCCCTCAATACTCGGTCATGTCCTCGGAAAAATTAATCGAAAGATTCGGTTTGTTGCCAGCTTGGGATGCGGCGCTGGGACTGTGCCAAAGTTAACCCGGGTTATAGCAATCAGCCATTTCCGATTGATGCCCAGGATATTCCGAGTAAACATATGAATGTGCACCATGACTAACGAGATTTTAAAAAATAATCTGTCTAACGCGAAAGTCCTTGTGGTCGGGGACGTGATGCTGGACCGCTACTGGTTCGGCGACGTGGACCGGATTTCTCCAGAGGCTCCAGTGCCTGTTGTAAGAATCAAGCGCAAGGAAGATCGCGCTGGTGGAGCCGCAAATGTTGCACGCAACATTTCAAGTCTGGGTGGCGGCGTCACTCTGTTATCGGTCATTGGTGAAGACGAGGCAGGCAACGCCTTGGAAAAACTGCTCAAGGAAAATGGCGTTAACGCTACGTTGTACCGTGACAGCAAGATATCGACGACGGTTAAATTGCGGGTTCTTTCCAGGCAGCAGCAGCTGATCCGAATAGATTTTGAAGAATTGCCAACTGATGAAATTCTATCCAATAAGCTGGACGTTTATTCTCAACTGCTTCACGACCACGATGTAGTTATTCTTTCCGACTACGGCAAGGGATGCTTGATGTACGCCGATGCGATGATACAAGCAGCGCGCGAACAGAAGAAACCGATTCTCGTAGATCCTAAAGGCAGCGATTACAGCCACTACAAGGGCGCGACGTTGCTGACCCCGAATCGCAGCGAATTTCAAGCTGTCGCCGGCTCTTGGAACAGTGAAAGCGCTTTAACGGAAAAGGCCCGGAAATTGCGGAAAGACTTGGCTCTGGACGCATTATTGGTTACTCGCAGCGAAGACGGCATGACTTTGTTTACAGAGGATCGCATGATCCACGAGCCAACCGTGGCGCGTGAAGTCTACGATGTTTCCGGCGCGGGTGATACTGTCATCGCAACATTAGGCCTAATGCTGGCTGCCGGTTGCCGATATGACGAGGCGATAAATATCGCAAACAGGGCGGCCGGTATTGTCGTTGGCAAGTTGGGAACAGCAGTCGTAACGCAAGATGAATTATTTCGATAGAGGAATATATGTACATTGTTGTAACTGGAGCGGCCGGCTTGATCGGTTCCAATATCGTAAAGGCATTGAATGATCGTGGCCACAAAAACATTATTGCGGTCGATAACCTGACTCGGGGCGATAAATTCAAGAACCTGGTTGACTGTGACATTGCCGATTATGTAGATAAAGAAGAGTTTCGGCACAGGATAAGCAGCAAAGCTTACGAAGGACAAATTGCAGCTGTTTTCCATCAGGGCGCGTGCTCGGATACGATGGAGCTCGATGGCAAGTACATGATGTCGAACAATTATCAGTATTCATTGATGTTGCTGGACTTTTGCCAGGAAAATGGCATTCCTTTTCTCTATGCGTCCAGTGCTGCGGTATATGGAAAAGGCACCATCTTCAAGGAAGAGCGTGAGTATGAAAATCCGTTGAACGTCTATGGGTATTCAAAATTCCTGTTTGACCAAGTGGTGCGGCAACGGATGGGAAATCTGAAATCCCAAGTCGTTGGGTTCCGATATTTCAACGTTTATGGTCCGCGCGAAGGCCATAAAAACCGTATGGCTTCGGTCGCGTTTCATCATTTCAATCAATTTCGCGAACATGGAAAGGTAAAGCTCTTTGAGGGCCGCGACGGGTATGCCGATGGTGGACAGTTGCGGGATTTTGTATCTGTGGAGGATGTGGTCAAAGTGAATTTGTGGTTCTTTGACCATCCGGAAAAATCCGGGATATTCAATTTGGGAACCGGCCAATCCCAACCTTTTAACGACATTGCCATTGCGGTTGTAAACACGTCGCGGGAGCTGCAAGCCTTGCCGCCTTTGACAAAGGAACAGATGATTGCCGGAGGAACTTTGGAATATATAAAGTTTCCGGAAGCATTGATTGGGAAGTACCAGTCTTTTACCCAGGCAGATATTTCGCAATTGCGGTCTGCAGGATATTCCGAGCCATTCCTTACAGTTGCCGAAGGGGTTCGTCGTTATATAAAAAATTGGTTGAATAACCAATAATACTATTTTGTTTAGAAATATACTCGGTAACTCGATTCTCACGGCCTTGATCCGTGGTTCGTCATTTGGCGTAAGGATTTTTGCCTTACTGATTTCCGCACGATATTCCGATCCAGCATATTTCGGAACAATTGCCTTGTTTTTTACCATAGCAGAAATAGGGCGGCTGGTAGCTGATTTCGGAATTGATACGTATACGATGCGTGAATATGCATCGCACCGAAATAAGCAGATGCTTGAACGCACCATCGGTTCGGCCATTTGTGCAAAGATCGTCCTGGGGCTGATTGTTGCCAGCGCCGGCCTTGGTCTGATGCTGTATTTGCGAAGCACCAATTTTCTATTGATGCTTCCATTTGCCTTGATGATTATTTCACCGTTGGTAATGAATCTGCCGATCAATTTTTTTATCGCAAAGATGAGAGGGCGGCATATTGTCTTCTTTGTGTTGGCAACGGGTCTGATATCGCTGGTAATTTTCTATTTGATATTTGCTGTATTAAAAAATTCGCAGGCCGCATTTTTTGTAATACCGATTGTCGAAACTGCAATCGGGTTTATTTTGATCAGCAAAGTTCCGGTAATAAGGCGCAGCTTATATAGCATTCGATTCGATGGCATGATCGAGTTGGTAAAAATGACATTGCCAATCGCCATTGCAACGATATTGGGAATTGCCTATGGACGGATGGATGTTTTTTTCCTGGAAAAATTTCGTTCCGCCGAGGAGCTCGGCCTGTATGCATTTTCAGTTCGCCTGGTAGAGCCTTTTCAATTTATTGCCGGCGCTTTGGCGGTAAATGCGTATGGTCACATTGCGTCATCCCTGAAAAAATCTTCAGTTGAAAGTGCTGGAGTAAATTCAAGGTATAGGAAAGTGATGGGGATTTATGCTGCAATTGCATTTGTTTTTGTTCTATTAATTGCCAATATTTTTTTAGCCGAACTATTTGCCAAATATGCAGTAACTCAGTGGATGCTGAACATTTCAGGGATTATTTTATTATTCAAATGTGGCAATTTGATCACAACATCAGGTATACAAGCACACGGAAAATATAGATTCATTACCTCGGTTGCTATCTGGAATTTTTCTTTTTTAATGATTTCGATGTTTACTCTGGTGCCGAGGATGGGAGCATATGGTGCTCTGCTTGCCGTATTGATGATGGAAACCATTAATTTTCTGCTGCAAAATTACTATTTGCGAAAATTGTTGGCGGGAAAATACTGAAATGATGCAATAATGTTAATTAAAATATTCATGCGGGTAAATGTTGCTCTCGCGCTGTTTCTCTCTTTTTTCCTCAGATTTTTGATGAAACGATCATCGGATGGAAAAATGTCGATACTTGTGGTGCGCCTGGACCAGACTCTTGGCGATAGCGCCATGAACTCGCCGCTGCTGAGAGAGCTGCGGGTGGCGTATCCGGATGCAGAACTATCGCTGGTTGTGCACCCGAGAATTCTCGAAATGGTGAAATTTTGTCCATATATTGACAAGATTTATACCTATGACTGGGGAACTTCGTTACCCAGGAGCCTGATCAAGCGGCATTGGCTGAGTTTGAAGTTTTGCCATCAAAATTTCCGACTTAAAAAAATTGATCTGGCGATAGTGCCCCGGTTCGATGAAGACCATCATGCAGGATTTATTGCCTTATTCAGCGGAGCCACTCGCCGCCTTGCGTATACAGAAAAAGCGTCTGCGCGTAAAGAAGTTCTTAATGCCGGCTTTGATAATTTTTATACTGATATATTGCCTGCCCAAGGAATTAAACATGAAGTTGAACGCAACCTGGATATAGTTCGGTATTTGGGGTTTCAGCCACATGAAGAGAACATGGAATTCTGGTGCAGTAAAGATGATGACGCGTATGCGGAAAAAATCTATGCCGAGCACGGAGTCGATTTCAAGGAAATAACGCTTGTTGGGTTGGGACTTTCAGGCGGATATTCGATTTTAAAGCGCTGGCCAATTGAATATTATATTGAATTGGCTGACTCGATATTGAAAAAAAATGGAAAAGAAAATATCAAATTCTTGCTCGTTGGGGGCAAGGAAGATATAGATTTGGGTCTTAAATTTCAGGAAAAATTTCCTTCTAATACAATCAATATGATTGCAAAGACTTCAATTCTGCAGATGGGAGCTTTATTGAAGAATGTAAATTATTTCATTGGGAATGACTCTGGGGCAATGCATGTTGCTGTTGCTAATGGAGTAAAGGTTGCTGGCATCTTTGGTTCAAGCTGCCATCATCGCTTTGGCGCATGGGGAAATAAAGCGCAATCGATTTCTCTTGAGTTGGATTGCGGCCCATGTAAAACAGGCCATGTAATTGATAGATGTGGAAAATGTATATATGAGTCGCCTAGATGCATGGATGACCTGGTGCCAAATCTGATATCAAATAAGATTGATTTTGGATTTGGGGTAAATGGGAGCATACAGAGTGTAACCCCACAAAATCCATAACGGCAAAGTGAAATATGTATCAGTACTCAATCGTCCTTCTTGTATTGTTATCGGCATTTGTTTTCTGGCTAATATTCTATGGAATAAAGATATATAAGACACCTTTGAATCCTTTGTCATTTTATTTGGCATTTGATAGTGGGTTGAGGGTGATTCTGAGTTGCTCATTAATTTATTATTTCAATTATACGGATTTTTCCGATGGCGATATTGTCGATGCCCTAGCATTGCATTTTTTTTATGTCATCTGTTTCGCATTGCCTTTTTTAGCGCGGCCTCGTTGGCTTCTGATTCTGGCTGATCGTTTAACTAAATTGGCATATTTAAGGATGCCACGAGAAAGAACAAGATTTTCTATTTTTGTTTTTCTTTTGATTTTTGCTTTTATTTTTATTAATTTCTATCTTCTGGCGACTGTGGGGGATGGCGGAACATTATGGATAACTGACCCCAGAGAGGCCTACCAATATAAAAAATTCGGAGCTGGCAATTATTATCTTTTCTGGATTTGGGGGATTTCATTTCTTTTGCTTTACGTCTTGTACACAATCAGGCCGCAAACAAAATCGGATTTTTTCAAAATATTTCCTTTATTAGCATTGATCTTGTTTTCGACATATTTTACCGGATCAAAGCAAGTACTTATAGTAAATCTCCTTCTGGTGATATTCTATTATGTGAATTATGTAAAAACCATCAAACTCAGATACTTTTTTCTATTGGCGGCATGCCTCTTGGGTGGGTTTCTCTCGTTGCAGTTATTGCAGGGGACAACCAGCGACTTGAGCGGAGCATTGGCATATTTTGATTATTTTCAAAAAACCATTGAATTTGTTTCTCAATATGATCACATCGGCCCAAAGTATGGAGAAGCTTTTTTAAGTAGTTTTTGGGGCTACGTGCCGCGCTCATTTGCTCCAGATAAACCTCTGGTTTACGGGCAAATTCTGATTCAAGAATTCTTATACCCTGGAGCCGCGGATGCCGGTTATTATCCGGCGTTCAGTTCGTGGTCTTTTTTATATTTGGATTTCTGGATTTTTGGGGTCGCAATATCTGGCTTGTTTTCCGGCGCTCTTTCCTGGGTTTTTTACGAATTATTCAGGAAAAATAAAGAAGATATTTTTTTGTTTTCGCTTGCAATTCAAGCCACGATATCGCTGTACATGGTGCCATTACATGGGGAACTGTATTTGGTCGCCTGGTTTGTTCTACAGAGAATTATTTTAAATTTCGGATTGAAGAGAGTGAAATGACAATTTTTTCAGATTCATTACAGCATCATATTGAAGTTTTCCAGAAAATGGCAACAATGGAAACTAAGATAGATGAGGTTGCCACCGTTTGCGCGAATTCGATAAAAAATGGAAATAAGATAATTTTTTGTGGAAATGGCGGATCTGCCGCTGATTCTCAACATATTGCTGCAGAATTAGTTGGGCGTTTGGTGGATGACCGCCCTGCCTTACCAGCGTTATCGCTGACAACTGATACATCTGCACTTACATGCATTGCAAATGATTATGGGTATGAGCAGGTGTTTTCCCGACAGCTTGCTGGTGTTGGTCATAAGGGAGATGTATTGGTTGCAATTTCGACGTCGGGGAATTCAACAAATGTAATTAAAGCTGTCGAGGTTGCAAAGTCGCTCGGAATATACTCCGTTGGCTGGCTAGGCAAGGACGGGGGGGCGCTTGCCAAACTCGTTGACGCTTCTCTGGTTGTGCCAAGCGACACTACCGCGAGAATTCAAGAAGTGCATATTTTTTGGGGACACATAATCTGTGCCCTGATAGAAAAGAAACTAGGGTTTGGAGATTGGAAATGATGACTGAACGACATGTACTGATTACAGGTGGGGCTGGGTTCATTGGTATCAATTTGGCGCAGAAACTTGTTGGCGATGGATATAAGGTTTCGATTCTGGACAATTTGTCGCCACAAATACACGGGCACTATCCTGCGCAAGATGAAAAATTGTTACGTGACGAGCGAGTAAATTTTATTAGGGCAGATGTTCGTCAAGTCGGCGTGTTGCAAGCAATAGTCGAAAAAGTGGAGGCCATTGTTCACCTTGCTGCGGAAACAGGTACAGCCCAGTCCATGTACCAGATTGCGCATTACAATGATGTGAACGTCCAAGCCACTGCTCAATTGCTGGATATTCTTGCCAACAATCCGCATTCGGTTAAAAAGATAGTCTTGGCTTCTTCACGGTCCATATACGGGGAAGGCGCTTATCGCTGCAAGACGCACGGCGATGTCTATCCAGGTGCACGGAATGCCTCCCAGTTAAAGAACCATCAGTGGGATCCCCTTTGCCCTATCTGCGGTGCGGCAGTGAGCGCTATTCCGACTCCGGAATCAGCGCGTCCCAGTCCAGCGTCGATATACGCGGCGACCAAATATGCCCAAGAGGACCTGATCCGAATCGCCGGCGATTCCCTTGGCATTGGGACTGCAATCCTGCGTTTCCAGAATGTATATGGGGCAGGTCAGTCCCTCAATAATCCATATACCGGAATATTGTCGATTTTCTCAACCCGTATTCGCCGGGGCATGTCCTTGCCGATCTTTGAGGACGGCCTTGAAAGCAGGGACTTCGTGCATGTCAGCGATATTGTGCAAGCTATCCAGCTGGCGCTGGAGAGCGAAGCAGCGAATGGGGCTACGTTTAATGTCGGGGCCGGAGAGCCAACCTCGGTGCTCGATATTGCAAATATGCTGGTTGACGCTTTCGGCGGAACAGTCCGACCTACGGTCACAGGGCAGTACCGCCTTGGCGATATCCGGCATTGTTATGCAGATTTGACGCAAATACGTGAAAAGCTGGGCTTTGAACCAAAGATGACGTTGAAGAAGGGCATCGAGGAATTCACAAGTTGGGTGTTGTCTCAGCCTTTGCCGGAAGACGGTTTGGATAAAGCCAATGAAGAGCTGAAAAAACGCAAGATGATGTCATGAAACTGAAAGAAATCTTATATGCCGACTTGACCAGGCAATATATTTTTTCAGGCAGGGGGGAGAAAAGGCCGACTTTGCCGGGACTGATGCTGGCAACATTTTCGCCGCGATTCACCCCTGTCGTGATTTTTCGTTTGTCTCATTGGTGCTTCCAGAAAAAATTGTCGCCAATCGCCAAGATATTGTCGATGGTGAATTTCGTCATATTTGGTCTTGAAATTGCCGTGCGTTGCGAAATTGGGCCGGGGCTATATTTCCCGCACACCCAGGGAACAGTGATTGGTGCGCTTCAGATTGGTGAGAATGCAACCATCTATCACAACGTTACTTTTGGCGCTCGCGAAGTTGACATTGAATATCTGGCGGATGCACGCCCGGTTGTCGGAAACAATGTGATTGTTGGCGCTGGTGCTAAGGTTTTGGGCGCAGTGTCGATTGGAGATGACTCTCGGGTCGGGGCCAATGCAGTCGTGCTCGAGGATGTTGCGTCTGGAACTACAGTGGTAGGCATTCCAGCGAAACCGATAAACAGATCTGATTAATCTAAATACAGTGGAAACTTTTTTTGGCGGAAAAAAAATCTTGTTCATTGCTCCCAAATTTTTTGGCTATGAACGGGAAATAAAAAATCGACTTGAGAGCTTGGGAGCGCAAGTCGATTTTTATGACGACAGGCCGTCGAATAGCGCCTGGTCGAAGTTCGCGATTCGAATGATCCCGCAAACACAGCAGGGAAAAATAAGAAAATATTTTTCCGTACTCTTGGAAAAATATTCCAATGACTATGATTTCGTTTTTATCGTGAAAATGGAATGCATGCCGGTTGAGATTTTACTGGCGCTGCGAAACCGGAATCCGAAAGCAAAGTTTATTTATTATTCGTATGACTCTGTAAAAAACAATAATAACTTCAAGAAGGCGATTGGACTATTTGACTCTGCATTTACGTTTGATGATGAAGATGCAAAGGCAATAGAGGGAATAAAACTGCGTCCGTTGTTTTTTTTGAATGAATATCGTGATTTATTCACGGAAAATATTCTTTATGACATAAGCTTTATCGGAACTGCACATAGCGATCGTTATCTTTTACTGAAAAAAATAAAATCGGTTTTGCCTGATGAGAATTTCCGAGGCTTTTTTTTCTTGTATGTTCCTAGCAAATACATTTTCTGGCTTAAAAAGATTTTTGTTCCGGTATTCTGGAAATCGAAAAAAACGGATTTTTCCTTTTCACCCATGAATAAAAAGGAAGTTTTGTCTGCCATTTCGCAATCGAGATCTATTCTTGACTTCCAGCACCCAGGCCAGACTGGATTGACCATGCGGACAATAGAAATGCTTGGCGCGCGGAAAAAACTTATTACTACCAATAAAAATGTAAAAAAATATGATTTCTATCGCCAGGAGAATATTAAGGTTATCGATAGAGAGGATCCGGTCATTGAAAGTGATTTTTTTCATGCTCCCTATGTGAATTTGCCGGACGATCTGTATGAAAAATATTCGATAGACGGTTGGCTTCGAGAGGTGTTTTCTGTGTCGGGTAAAGACTGATATGAAGGTTCTTGTTACCGGGGCATCGGGTTTTGTCGGCCGGCATTTATGCAGATATTTAAGCAGCAAAGGGCATGAGGTGATTGCGCTTGCCAGAGCCCAGGGAACTCTGGTCGAGGGCGCGAAGCGGGTGGTCGTCGCCGATCTCAATGCACCGGACTCGCTTGGCGATATCTTGAAAGAATGTGAAGCGGTGATTCACCTTGCTGGTCGGGCGCATATGTTGAACGACACTGCTGACGACCCCCTGCATGAGTTTCGGCGCGTGAACGTCGGCATGACAGAAAAGCTTATGCAGCAAGCAGCAAAGGCTGGGGTCCGGCGCTTCATATATGCCAGTTCGATCGGGGTTAACGGTAATAAAAATTCTGGGCATCCATTTGTCGAGACGGATGTCGAAAGCCCACATGATTTATACGCCGTCAGCAAATTGGAAGCTGAGCAGCTCGTCAAGAAAATTGCGGCGCAAACTGGTATGGAATATGTGATTGTGCGGCCGGCGCTGGTTTTTGGCCCAGATGCGCCGGGGAATTTTGGCCTTTTGCTGAAACTTGCGGCCCGCCGGCTGCCGCTTCCGTTTGGACGCCTGTCGGCGCGGCGAAATTTATTGAGCGTGTGGAATCTTGCCAGTTTCCTGGAACTTTGCATTGTTCATCGGAGCACGCTGAGCGAGACATTCTTGATCGCCGATAATGAGACCGTTACCTTGGCTGATATTTTTAAAAACCTTGGAGCGGGGATGAGGAAGGCGCAAATGATGCTCCCTGTGCCGCAGATCTTGCTGGTTGCCGCATGCTATTTATTCGGGAAACAGCAGCAGTTTGAGAAATTGAATTCGGAGCTGAGGATTGATAGCGGCAAGGCAGCGGAGAAATTGGGCTGGAAGGCTCCATATACAACGGCCGAAGCATTAATCAAAACCGGTGAAGAATATATATTGGATTCAGAATGAAAAGAATTTTTGATTTATCTTGTGCCTTAATTATTTCAATTTTATTGATTATTCCGATCGTTGTTGTATCCCTGCTGGTCAGGTTTACATCGAATGGCCCTGTCATTTATTGGTCAGATCGCGTCGGGCGTAATAATAAAATATTCAAGATGCCGAAATTCAGGACGATGTTAATTGATACACCGGCAGTTGCAACCCATCTTTTGCCAGATCCAAAGAAATTTTTGACACCGGTGGGATCTTTTCTGCGCAAATCGAGTCTCGATGAATTACCGCAATTGTGGAGCATAATTGTCGGCGATATGAGTTTTGTGGGGCCGCGGCCCGCATTATTCAATCAGGATGACCTGATCCAGCTGAGGACCAAGTATGGAGTGGAGGCATTGTTGCCCGGATTGACTGGATGGGCGCAAATCAACGGTCGGGATGAGTTGCCGATTCCTGAAAAGGTAAAGCTGGATGTCGAATATTTGCAGCACCGCTCTTTTTTGCTGGATATAAAAATCATGTTTTTGACTTTCCTGAAAGTCGTTCGAAGAGATGGGATTACGCACTGACAATCGGCATCATCGGGAAACATTTTCTGCTGATGCCTTCATTTTCTTATCGCAGTGGAACTCTGAATTATCGACATGATTTCATTTTTAAGTTTATCGCGCTTCCAGAAGCAGATTATTGCTGCAACGGCAGATTTCGTTTTGCTGCCGCTGACATTTTGCCTGGCGATATGGTTGCGCCATGATGGCATTAGCAGCTGGCTATTGCATCAGTATGGTTTATTGATCATGGCCGTGCCCTTGGTATCGATCCCCATTTTCATCAGGCTAGGCCTATATCGTGCCGTCATTCGTTTCATTGACCATAAAATTGTGTATGTTGTGGTGCTCGGGGTCACATTGTCGGTGATAGCGCTGGGAGCGTTCGGGGCCTTTACGCAGACAGCGGGCTATTCTCGCGCTGTTTTCGGTATTTACTGGGTAAGTGCGATCTTGTATGTAGCGGCAAGCCGATTCTTGGCAAGAGGCTATTTGCTGCGCGTCAGCGGCATTGTCGGCGCAGTGCCGGTAGCAATTTATGGCGCGGGCCAGGCCGGTACGCAATTGGCTAGCGCTTTGCGTGCCGGCAATGAGTATTCCCCAGTAGTGTTTATTGACGATAAAAAGGAATTGGTACGGGCGACGATTGCAGGCATCAAGGTTTTCTCGGCAGAAGAATTGCCTGATTTGATCGCACGCTACAACTTCAAGGAAATTTTGCTGGCTATGCCGTCCTTGAGCAAATTACAGCAAAAGCACATTCTCGATAAACTCGAACCGCTCAAGGTCAAGATTAAAGTAACTCCGCCCATCAAGAGCTTGATTAACGGCGAATTGAGAGTACAGGACATTCGCGAAGTCGAGATCGAAGATCTTTTAGGACGCGATCCGGTCGAACCGAGTCTAGAGCTGATTTCCGCTTGCATTGTGAACAAATCAGTCATGGTGACTGGAGCAGGGGGATCCATTGGTTCGGAGCTCTGTCGGCAGATTGTTCGTCAGCGGCCAACGCGCCTGATTTTGCTTGAGATGTCAGAATTCGGGCTATATGCGATTGAACAGGAGCTGAGCGAATTGCAAAGACAGCTTGGCCTCAGTATTGAATTATTGCCATTTTTAGGTTCTGTGCTGGAAACCGAAAAGTGCACGCGCATCATGCGGACATTTGCCGTGGAAACTGTATATCACGCAGCCGCCTACAAGCACGTGCCATTGGTCGAGCATAATCCGATTGAGGGCATCCGGAATAATGTATTTGGTACGTTAAGTGTGGCCAAGGCAGCGATGGCAGCCGGCGTCAAGTCATTTGTACTGATCTCGACTGACAAGGCCGTTCGCCCTACTAACGTAATGGGGTCGACCAAACGGCTTGCAGAGCTGATATTGCAGGCATTTTCCCGTGCACAAGCCGCGAGTGCATCGAAAACCAGATTCTGCATGGTGCGTTTTGGCAACGTGCTGGGTTCATCAGGGTCGGTCGTGCCGTTATTTCGCAAGCAGATCATGGCGGGAGGGCCGATTACTTTGACTCACCCTGAAATCACGCGCTATTTCATGACAATTCCTGAAGCTGCCCAATTGGTCCTGCAGGCAGGGGCCATGGGACAAGGAGGAGATGTGTTTGTCTTGGATATGGGCGACCCGGTAAAGATCATCGATCTGGCAACCAGAATGGTCCACTTAAGCGGGCTAGAGGTGCTGTCCGATTTGACGCCAGACGGCACGATAGAAATCAACCACGTTGGCTTGCGTCCTGGCGAAAAACTGTACGAAGAGCTGCTGATCGGGGAAAATGTCGAAGGCACAGAGCATCCGTTGATCATGTGTGCACAAGAAATAGAGATTCCCTGGCCAATTCTGGAGAACCTGCTGAATCAGCTCGACGACGCATGCTCCAGGTTTGCCTACGAAGAAGTGCGTGAATTATTGTTGCGCACGGTCGCCGAATATTCCCCGCAATGTGGCATCGAGGATTTTATATGGCGCGCGAAACGCCAATTGCCGGAGGTCGGCGACGCGACCCTGCATTAACTGGCGAAACAGTATTTGATTGAATTTCATTTATCGGGGGTAGTATGGATTTATCTGGATTGACGGTAGCCGAATTGAAAGCGCTGCAGGATCAAGTCAAGCAAGCTTTGAAAGATCGTGAGCACCAAGAACAGAGCAAGGCACGCGAGCAGATTCTGGCGATTGCCCAAAGCGCCGGGATTTCCCTGCAAGATTTGCTCGGTGCGCAATTGCGTGGAAAAACTACAGTTGCCAAGGTCAAAGTCGCGGTCCGTTACCGCCATCCGTCCGATGCATCGCTGCAATGGACTGGTCGTGGCCGTCAGCCTAAATGGGTCCAGGATTGGGTCGCCTCTGGCCAGTCCCTGGACGCCGTGCGTGTATAGCAGCTGAAATACAAAATACATCCCGTTGTCCTTTTTTCGCCAACGACAATGATTTGATAGCGGATGCCTGAACCGAAGACGCATGTGGAAATCACGGCATGCGTCTTCGGGCTGACTAGCGCTGGAAACGGCATGCAGCGTATTGGCCACAATCTTCTTGTGCCGTGAACAGCCACACTCTTTTCCCATAACATCATGCTCCCACTCTCAAAATCCATATTCAAGGCTTACGATATCCGTGGTGTCATCGGCGTTACGCTGGACGCCGGCATCGCGCGCCAGATCGGCCAGGCCTTCGGCGCCGCTGCGCGCGCCAAGGGGGAAAAAACGGTCATCATCGGCCGCGACGGCCGCTTGTCCGGGCCGGAACTCGCCACAGCCCTCGCCACCGGCCTACAAGATGCCGGTGTGGACGTGATCGATCTGGGCCTGGTAGCGACGCCTATGGTGTACTTTGCGACCCACGTACTGGGCGCGCAGTCCGGGATCATGGTCACCGGCAGCCACAATCCGCCCGACTACAACGGCTTCAAGATGGTGCTGGCGGGCGAGGCGATATACGGCGACACGATCCAGCAGCTGTATCAGGCTATTGCGAACGGCAACATCAAGGCGACCGTTGCCGCGCCGGCAGGCAGTTACCGCCAGCACGATATCAAGGATGCCTATCTGCAGCGCATCGTCAGCGACACCAGGCTGGCGCGGCCGATGAAGATCGTGGTCGATTGCGGCAACGGCGTCGCCGGCGCGTTTGCCGGCGAGCTGTATCGTGCGCTCGGTTGCGAGGTACAGGAGCTGTTCTGCGAAGTGGACGGTACTTTCCCTAACCACCATCCCGATCCGGCGCATCCGGAAAATTTGCAGGACGTGATTCGTGCCCTGCAAAATTCCGATGCCGAAATCGGCCTGGCTTTCGACGGCGACGGCGACCGCCTCGGCGTGGTCACCAAGGATGGCCAGATCATCTATCCGGACCGGCAACTGATGTTGTTTGCCGCCGACGTGCTGACGCGCCATCCGGGTCGCGAGATCCTGTATGACGTCAAATGCACGCGCCACCTGGCGCCATGGATTACCGCGCGCGGCGGCCGGCCCCTGATGTGGAAAACCGGCCACTCTCTGGTCAAGGCCAAGATGCGTGAAACCGGCGCGCCGCTGGGAGGCGAGATGAGCGGCCATGTTTTCTTCAAGGACCGCTGGTACGGTTTCGACGACGGCTTGTATGCAGGCGTGCGCCTGCTGGAATTGCTGAGCCGCGAAAGCGATCCGTCGGCGGTGCTGAATGCGTTGCCGCAGTCGTCCAGTACGCCTGAGCTGCAACTGCAGCTGGAGGAGGGCGAGAATTTCACCCTGATCGAGAAATTGCAGGATGAGGCCAAATTCCCGGGATCCGACCACATCATCAAGATCGATGGCCTGCGTGTCGAGTATCCGGACGGTTTCGGCCTGGCGCGTTCATCCAATACCACGCCGGTGGTGGTGATGCGTTTCGAGGCTGAGTCGGAACAGGCGCTGGCGCGAATCCAGTCGGAATTCAAGCGCGTCATCCTGGCTGCCAAGCCGGATGCTGTCCTGCCCTTTTAATCCCTTGTCGAAGCGAACCCAGTTTGAACATTCTCATTGTCCGCGTCTCTTCGCTGGGTGACGTGGTCCATAACATGCCGATGGTGTCCGATATCCGGAACCACTATCCCGACGCTAATATCGACTGGGTTGTCGAAGAAGGCTACACCAGCCTGGTGCGCATGAACCCCGAAGTACGCCGGATTATCCCGATTGCCTTGCGGCGCTGGCGCAAAAGCCTGTTCTCCGCGGCCACACGGACGGAGATCGTTAACTTCCGCAGGCAACTGAAGCTGGATGCCTACGATGTCATATTCGATACCCAAGGTTTGTTGAAAACCAGTGTGGTGATGTGGATGGCGAGGCTTGTCCCGAGTGGGCAGCGGGTCGGCCTGGGGAATGCGACAGAGGGCTCCGGTTACGAGCCGTTGTCGCGCGTGTTTCATACCAAGAGCGTTGCGGTGGGACTGCATACGCATGCAGTGCTGCGGGCGCGCCAGGTTGCGGCGCAGGCGCTCGGATACAGCCTCGACGGTACGGCGGCGGATTTTAACCTGCATATGCCCCCAGTTAGCGCAGCGGATTTACCGGCATGGTTGCCTGACCAACCGTACGCTGTCTTTTTCCACGGCACCGCCCGTGCTGAAAAGCAATGGGCGGCAGCGAACTGGGTGCGAATTGCAGACTTGCTCGACGAGCGCGGATTGCAGCTGTTGCTGCCTTGGGGCAGCGACGCGGAAAAGCTGAGCGCAGAACGGTTAGCGAGCCAAGTGAATAATGCACGCGTATTGCCGAAATTGCCGATGATGGAAGCGGTAATGTTGGCTCAGCGTGCCGCATTGGTAGTTGGCGTCGACACAGGCTTGACGCATATCGCAGCCGCCTTCAAGCGCCCGACCATCGAACTATATTGTGATTCTCCTCGCTGGAAGACTGAGGGCGACTGGTCGCCGCAAATTATCAATTTGGGAGATATTGGCGCCCCGCCATCTGTTGATCAGGTAGTGGCAGCCGTCAATACGCTATTGCAGTGACTGTTTGGCGTGTCAATGCCGGTTTGAATTTATGGCAATGGCGAAACCAAAGAAATGGCGTGTGCACAATCATTTTCCATGGGCCATTTTTGCCATCCCCGTTTTGATCACATGTCTTCCAGAAGCCACTGTTTAACGTAGCAGTGCATCATGCTCTTCGTTAACTATAGACGGAAACATCTCCTATATAGCAATAGCCGGCACTGTCTCTCGTTGCGTAAATATAAATGCTGCTTTTTGTTGTCTTGGCGCTAAGCAATGTGGCAACCACGGCATGGTAATTGGGAGCGGACAAGTTAATGTAGGCCCAGTTACGACCATTGCATCTGCCGGATCCTGTCATGTGAACTCTAAAATCCATGCTGTCAGGCGAGATTGATACAGCCTCGACTGCGCCGATTACGCCGTCCAGGATGCCGTCCCAGGCATGAGTTGGGCCAGAAAGAAAAACAAGTGCAGCGGCCAGTACCATTGGATAAGAAATTTTACGCATGTGATCTCCTCACGGATCTAAAGAAATGATGGATGCTTATTTGCTTCTGGTTATCTGCAGCGATCTTTTGCCGGGATATTAAAATCAACTGCTGAGCAAGAAACCAACGATCGGTGTCATGTCAATTGGCGGGTCGTTCGGATCACCATAGTAGGCTTTCACCATCGCAATATCTGTTGGGCTGAGATTGCCGTCACCGTTCCACCTAGGGTTGCAATAATTCATAACGGAAGCCAAGTCCCACGCTCCAAATAGGACATCGCCGTCGCTTCTAATTGGTTGTTCATCTGCGCTGCATACGCCTGCGGGAGTATCGGGGCGGTTTTGCTCATGTGCAAAGCTGAGAACATGTCCGAATTCATGCACAGCAACGGCGTGGATGCAATAGTCTTTCTTTGTTAGGCAGCTCCGACTCCATTGAGTAAATTCAAAATTCAGAACTACGCCAGGAACGAGATTTCGTATGTAGGTACCTAAACCCCGCGCGTAAGGCCCTACGTCCTGAATTGCTATTGAAACTCCTTGATTGCGTGTGTTCGTGCATTGTTGCCATCCAACGAAGCGCACCAGAGAATTCGCCTCCCATGTCGATGCGACGGCTTGTCGCGTAATTTCTCTTTCTCTCGCGTACTTATTAAACGTCGCAGTATCTGCACTCCAGCAAGTTGGGATTTGCCTTTCGGGCCAGATTGCCGAGGTACGCGGAAAGCCTCTTTCTGTTGCTTCCAATGCAGCTTTCTTAATAGTCTCGGTTCCTCCGGATTTCGATTGTGGCGGTGACGGGGTAGGCGCGTCACTGCCGTCACCACAACCCGAGACAGCCAGAATGGTGGCCACAGCGAGTGGCGCCATAAAAAACCGGATGAATTTCATTTGATATTTTCCCCCTCTGATTAGGTTGATTTTTGTCTAGCGCCTGTGGAGATTTGCTGCAGAAGAGAGCTGCTTATGACAATAAATCGAATTGCCTGGTTGTCAAATAAGCAAAGTCTTAAATATTGCTATATTGTTAAAAATAAAATTCGAACACTGCTGCAAGCATCAGGTGATGAATGAATGTGTTGTTTTTAAGGCGTGATTAGCGCATTCAGGCCGTTCTTGCAAGATCGTGTACGAAGGCGGCGCATGTAGACCGCTCGACATCCGTTCCATGAAATATTTGTTTTCGGCAGAGTGCAATTTTTTATACGTGACTCATCGAGTCGGGCGGACGACAACGGTTTTTCGAGGACGGGAAATAGACGCGGAGTGAGATTGCGGTGTCGTTGGCGGAAGGCAGCAGGAGTCGAACCTACCCGGGAGCGGCTGGCGCCCCCCACCGGGTTTGAAGCCCGGCCGCATCACCGGATACGTATGCCTTCCGTTGTCATGGCGCTCTATCTTATCCCGATTCGGGGTTGCCTTGCCATCTGAACAAGTCTGTCTCGCTGTCGCGCAACAGATGCATGTCGCGTACACGACGGGTGTACCCCACGCGATCAAAAAATTCCAGGATCTGGATGGCGCGCTTGCGTCCCAGCCCGGTAGTGTCGCGCCAGCGTGCGGCGCTGACTCCTGCCGTTGCGCCTTGGCCCGGATTCTGTTCCGCTGCCAGGCTCACCACCAGCGCAGCTAATTCGCGCACACGATCGCGGTGATAAAACAGGTCGCGCTCAATCTGATATACCAGTCCTTGCCGCAGCAATTTTCGCAGCAGCTGCCGCAGCTGTTCCTCTGGAATCTTGTGCGCTCGCGCCAGCTCGCGCAGCCAGGGTGGGTCAAATCCGGCTGCGGCGAGCGTCGGCAGCAGCTGCTGCGCCAGCGCCCGTTCGCTATCCGAGAGCGATACCGCATGCTGCGGCAGATGCAGCCAGGGTCCGCTGCGCTGGATCGTCGCATCGCCGGTGAGGGAGGCGATGACCGCCTGCCACAGCGCGCTGTCCAGGGCCGGCAGCGCCATCCGCCGCAGGCGCGCAGCATCCACGCCCTGTTCGTCGGGAAAGCGTACATGAAAATCCGTCAGGGCGGCGACCGCGAGCGTCCTTAGCGACTGCCACTGTGCGGCCAGCATTACAAAATTATCGTGTTCTTGCGAATTGATGGCGATTGATTGCGCACCTTCAGGCAATTGCAATACGGCGGCTGGCAGCCCGCTAAGCTGCATCAGCGTGGACAGGCGCATGCCTCCAGGCGATGCGGCTTGCAGCAACGCACCGATGCCGGCGCCGTCCAGCATCAGTTGCATGGCGTCGAGCCAGGCCTGGCGTTCTGGCGCGCGCCGCTTGCGCGCCGGGGCGAGCGGGTCCAGCACGTGGCCGCCGCCTATCGTCATGTTCGCCTGCGCATTGCGGACGATGAATCGATCGCCAGGAATGGCGCAGACGGGAAACTCGAATAGCAGTTGCACCCTGCCGCGGCTACCGGGGGCCAGGATATTCCCCTCCAGCAGTGCGATCTGGGCGACCTGATGCAAGGTGCCCAGGTGCACATGCAGCGGCGAGCGGTTGCGCAGCAATACGCAGGCGTGGGCCGATAGCTGAAGCTCGACGTCGATCCGCGTCGATGCCGTCATGGCGGATGGAGCGGCCACCCAGTCGCCGCGCTTGACCGCATCCTTGTCGATGCCGCTCAGGTTGAGCGCGCAACGCTGGCCGGCGTGGCCGCTGGCGGCGGGGCGGTTTTGCACGTGCAGGCTGCGCACGCGTACGGTATCGCCGGCCGGCATCAATGCCAGGTGGTCGCCAACGTGGACCTGGCCGGAGAAAACGGTGCCGGTCACCACGGTGCCGTGTCCTGCAAGCGTAAATACGCGATCTATGGCCAGCCTGAACAGCCCGTCATCGCGGCGCGGCGGCATGCGCTGCGCGGCTTCGTGCAAATGCTGCCGCAGGGCTGCGGTTCTTGCATCTTGCGCATGATGGGCGGCGACGGCAAAGATCGGTGCGTCCGCCAGTCCGGTGGATGCCAGCAGTTGGTGAATTTCGCTGGTGACTTCTGCAATGCGCGCTGCATCGACGCGGTCGGTTTTGGTCAAGGCGACCGCACCGGCGCCGATGCCTAGCCACTGCAGGATTTCCAGGTGCTCCCGCGTTTGCGGCATGACGCCGTCATCGGCGGCGATCACCAGCAATGCGAAGTCGATGCCGGAAGCGCCAGCCACCATCGTGTGCACCAGCCGTTCATGGCCGGGCACGTCGATGAACCCGAGCACCTCGCCGTTCGCCAGCGGCGTATAGGCATAACCAAGTTCGATCGAAATGCCGCGGACCTGTTCTTCCTTGAGGCGGTCGGTGTCGACGCCGGTCAGCGCCTTGATGAGCGTGGTCTTGCCGTGATCGATATGCCCGGCGGTGCCGACGATCATATGCGCAGACCCTGCAGCTGTGAGCTGAATAGGGCTTCGTCATGTTGTTCCAGGCAGCGGCAATCCAGCCACAGCGCATCGTTGGCGATCCGTCCTATGACCGGACGCGGCAGCTGGCGCAAGGTTTTCTCCAGCTTGTCGAGCGCACGGCCATGGCGCTTGCCGCCGTTGGCCGCATTGCCCGCGCGAATCGCCAGGCCATGGCTAGGCAATTGGTCCACCGGCAGGGCGCCGCTGCCGATCTGGCTGAACATCGCTTCGGCAGTGACGGTGTAGTGTGTTCCCAGCGCATTCTGCAGCGTCGGCAGCAGGCGTTCGGACTGCGCTTTTATCGCCGCCTGGCTGCGGGTAAGCAGGCGTAGCGTCGTCAGGCGTTCCGCCAGGAATTCCGGGGCCAGATACAGCCGCAGCACGGGCTCCAGCGCGGCCAGGGTGAGTTTGCCGACGCGCAGCGCGCGCTTCAACGGGTTTTTCTTGATGCGGCGTATCAGGTCGGCGCGGCCGACGATCAGCCCGGCTTGCGGCCCGCCCAGCAGCTTGTCGCCGCTGAAGGTGACCAGGTCGGCGCCCTGGCGGATGGTTTCCCGTACCGTGGTTTCGCCAGGCAGGCCCCACTGCGTCAGGTCCACCAGGGTGCCGCTGCCAAGGTCGACCGTCACAGGCAATCCGTGCGGCCGCGCCAGTTCCGCCAGCGTGCTCACTTCCACGCTGCGGGTGAAGCCGCTGATGGCGTAATTGCTGCAATGGACCTTCATCAGCATCGCCGTGCGTGCCGTGATAGCGTTGGCGTAGTCGGCAGGATGGGTGCGGTTGGTGGTGCCGATCTCCATCAGTTTTGCGCCCGCGCGCTGCATGATGTCGGGGATGCGGAATGCGCCGCCGATCTCGACCAGCTCGCCGCGCGAGACAATCACTTCCTTTTTCTGCGCCAGTGCGTTGAGCATCAGCAGCACCGCAGCAGCATTGTTGTTGACGACGGTGGCCGCTTCGGCGCCGGTCAGTTGGCACAGGACATCTTCGACCAGGCTGTCGCGGTCGCCGCGGCCGCCGGTTTCCAGGTCGAATTCAAGGTTGCCGGGAGAGGTCAGCGCACTGACCACTGCCTGCACCGCTTCGTCCGGCAGCAGGGCGCGGCCGAGGTTGGTGTGCAGCACGGTGCCGGTAAGGTTGAACAGCGCGCGTAGGCGCGGCCGGCTGGCGGTTGCCAATTGTTTCTCAAGAATGTCGATGAGCTGTGAATCATCGACGTCTGCCGGTATCAGTTTGCCGGCCAGGGCGTCGGCTCGCAGCTTGTCCAGGTGCTTGCGCAGTGTTGCGGTCAGCTGGGTCCGTCCGTACTGCGCAAGCAAGGGTTTGATGTCGGGCAGGTTCAGGACACGGTCCACTGAAGGAATGTCGCTGGCGCAAGCCAGCGGGGCAGTTCCTGTCGCGGCCGGCGTGGTTGCTGCAGCCATTCAATTCTCCATGGATTGCCAGAGCAAGGGATTGCCGCGCCGGCGTGCATAAGCAGTTTCACCCATCAGCAGGTCCAGGGTCAGGCTGGCAAGGTCATCGGCCAGCGGTTCGACATAGGGATCTTTTTCCTGGTAGAAGATTTTAAGCCAGCTATGGCATTCGTCGCAGGTTTCGGCCTTGATGGATGCCGGGCCGTCTTCTATGACCTGGTAAGCAATGCCTTTCGTGGAATCGCAATGGCTGCACTTGATGCGTACCATATGCCATTCGGCGGCGCACATGCTGCATTGCAAATAACGATGGCCCTGCGACTGCCCATCCATCCGCACCACGCTGGCGACCGGCAGTGAACCGCAGCATGGGCACACGCCTGGCGTATCGAGCAGCGGCACGTTGCGTTCGCTGAAGCGGGTCACGAGGTCGCAGCACACTACCTGCAGGGCTGCGGCATAGAACGGCGCAGCGGCCGGATCGACGATTTCATCGTTGCCGCGCAGGATGGCTTCGGCCTGGCTGTCGCGTTCGTTTGCGCCGGTTTGCCGGATACGGACTATCAACCGGGCCGCGGCAGGGGGGATGTCGCCGCTTGTTGCGACGTGTTCCAGCAACTGGTCCAGGACAGCTTGCCAATGCGGGCTGCGCACCTGGTCCGCGGCCAGGATCAGCGGCATCAAATGGGTGTGCGCGAGGTTGATGCGGGCCTGGTCCCGGGCGCGGTCGTTCGGTTCGCCGGCCAGTTTGTCCAGAGCCTGCTGTTGCGCCTCCACCAGCACCGCCATCAGGCTCAGGTATTCGCAGATGGCGTTTCCTGCCGCGAGCTGTTTCAGGCGTTGCGCGCGGTTGCTGAATACGCTGGCACGCTCCGGCAGCCGGATGCGTGGAATGGCGTTGTGATCGAGTGCTTCAATTTCGCCGGGTTCGAGAATGCGCTGCAAGGTAATCCCTTCATTCGCCTGTCATTTTCCGGTACCACGCCGGGTGATGCTTGCGCGCCCAGGAGCGGCTGACGGTGCCGCGCGTCATGGCGCCCACCGTTCCCTTGATCCACAGCGCGGCATAGATATGCACGACGATGCCGACGATCAGCAGGAAACCGCATAGCGCATGCAGCACAACCGCCGCCCGGATCACGAGTATCGGGAACATCCAGGAAAACCAGGCGCGCCAGATGACGATGCCGGACAGCAGCAAGCCAATCATACAACCGATCATCATCCAGAACAGCAACTTCTGGCCGCCGTTGTAGCGGCCTACCGGCGGCAGGTTTTCTTCGCGGTTGTTGACTACGTCGCGCAGGCCTTTCAGCCAGGCGATGTCGTTTTTTTCGATCAGGTTGTGCCGCCAGAAACCCAGGGCCAGTATCGTGAAACAAAGGAACATCACCAATCCGATGAAGGGATGCAGGATCCGCGTCCATGGTCCGCCGCCCAGCACAAAGCTGAGCCAGAACATGGCGGGGTGGAATAGCGCCAGTCCGGACAGCGCCAGTATGACAAACGTGATGGCGACGATCCAATGGTTGATGCGTTCCCTGGCGTTGTAGCGCTGGATCTTCTCTTGCTCTACGTCTGGTTCGGAATTGTTCATGGCGGCAGGTCCTGCGAGGTGATATTGCTGCCGGGCGGCGTCGGCAGTTGCGCGCCGCGACGTGCGGCATCGGTTTCTTCCCGTTCCGCCGCCTCGTCTTCCGCCGAGACTTCGTTCGGTCCGACCTTGATGTAATGGAAAAAACCAGCCAGCGCGGTCAGCGCGATGCCGGCCAGCGCCAGCGGCTTGGCGGCGCCTTTCCACAAGCCGACCAGCGGGCTGATGCGCGGGTTGTCCGGCAAACCGTGATAGAGCGATGGTTTGTCGGCGTGGTGCAGCACATACATGACATGGGTGCCGCCCACGCCCGGCGGATCGTACAGCCCGGCCTTGTCGAAACCGCGTTCCTTGAGGTCGACGATGCGCTCTGCCGCATGTTCCTTCATGTCTTCCTTGGTGCCGAACACGATGGCGCCGGTAGGGCAGGTCTTGACGCAGGCCGGCTCCTGGCCCACGGCCACGCGGTCCGAGCACAGCGTGCATTTGTAGGCCTTGTTGTCTTTCTTGGAAATGCGCGGCACGTCGAACGGGCAGCCGGTTACGCAATACCCGCAGCCGATGCAGTTCTCTTCATGGAAATCGACGATGCCGTTGTTGTACTGGACGATTGCGCCGGGCGAAGGGCAGGCCTTCAGGCAGCCCGGATCTTCGCAGTGCATGCAGCCGTCCTTGCGGATCAGCCATTCCAGATTGCCGTCCGGGTTCTCGTATTCCGAGAAGCGCATGACGGTCCATGAATGCTCGGTCATGTCGGGCGGATTATCGAGTACGCCGACATTGACGCCGACCTCGTCGCGCAAATCGTTCCACTCCATGCATGCGGTCTGGCAAGCCTTGCAGCCTATGCATTTGGTGACGTCGATCAGCTTGGCGACCGTGCCCGTCACCGGCTCGCGCACACCGGGCGGCGGCGTGGTGGTGGCGGACACCCGCTTGATATCTAACGATTGCAGCGCCATGGCTTCTCCTATGCTTTTTCGACCTTGACCAGGAACGACTTGAATTCCGGTGTTTGCGAATTGCCGTCCCCCACACCGGGCGTCAGTGTGTTGGCAAGGTAGCCCGGTTTCGCCACGCCCTTGAAACCCCAATGGATCGGGATGCCGACGTGGTGCACAGGTTTACCTTCAATCATCATTTTCTTGATGCGCTTGGTCACCACCGCCACGGCGACGATATGACCGCGCTTGGAACTGACCCTGACGCGCTCGCCGGCGACCACGCCGACTTCTTTCGCCAGTTCTTCGCCGATCTCGACAAACTGCTCGGGCTGCAGGATGGCGTTGAGGCGCGCGTGTTTGGTCCAGTAGTGGAAATGTTCGGTGAGGCGGTAGGTGGTGCCGACATGCGGGAAGGCGTCGGCCTTGCCGAACATGGCGCGGTCGTCGGGGAACACCCGGGCGCCGGGATTGCTGGTCGCCGCCGGATTTTTAGGAAACAGCGGGTTATAGCCGACCGGCGTTTCGAACGGTTCGTAATGCACCGGGAACGGTCCTTCGGCCATGCCGGCGCGGGCGAAGAAGCGCGCTACGCCTTCCTGGTTCATGATGAACGGTCCCATGCCGCCGGCAGGCGCTTCGTCCACCTTGAAATCGGGGACATCGACGCCGCCCCATTTCTGGCCGTTCCAGCCGATCAGCTTGCGTTTGGCGTCGAACGGCTTGCCGTTGAGATCGCACGATGCGCGGTTATACAGGATGCGCCGGTTGGCCGGCCACGCCCAGGACCAGTTCAAGGTCTGGCCGATGCCGGTCGGATCGGAGTTGTCGCGGCGCGCCATCTGGTTGCCGGCTTCGGTCCAGCAGCCGGCGAAAATCCAGCAGCCGCAGGCGGTGCTGCCGTCGTCGCGCAGTTCGGCAAAACCTGCCACCTGTTCGTTTTTCTTGCGCACGATCTTGGCCGGATCCTTGGGGTCGGCCAGGTCGCTCAGCGCGCGGCCGTTGTATTCCCTGGCCAGCTCCTCCGCGGTCGGGCTCTCCGGATTGGCGTAGGGCCAGGCCAGGTTGACGACAGGGTCTGGATATTTGCCGCCGTTCTTGACATACATCTTGCGGATCTTCAGGAACAGCGCCGACATGATTTCCAGGTCGCTGCGCGCCTCGCCCGGAGGCTCTGCGCCCTTCCAGTGCCATTGCAGCCAGCGTCCGGAATTGACCAGCGAACCGTTTTCTTCTGCGAAGCAGGTGGTCGGCAGGCGGAATACCTCGGTCTGTATCTGGCTCGGGTCGACGTCGTTGAACTTGCCGTGGTTTTTCCAGAACTCGGAGGTTTCGGTCGCTAGTGGATCCATGGTGACCAGAAACTTCAGCTTGGCCAGGCTGGCGCCGATCTTGCCCTTGTCCGGCGCCGCCGCCAGCGGGTTGAAGCCCTGTGCGATGTAACCGTTGACCTTGCCTTGATTCATCAGCTCGAACACCTGCAGCATGTCGTACGGCTTGTCCAGCTTGGGCAGGTAGTCGAAGGCCCAGTTGTTGTCGGCCGTGGCGGCGTCGCCCCACCATGATTTCATCAGGCTGACGTGGAATTTGCCGTAGTTCTGCCAGTAGCTCAGCTGGTTCGGACGCAGCGGCTTGCTGGCGCGGGCGGCGATGTACTTGCCGTAATCCTGTTCGGATTCGGAAGGCAGCGTCATGTATCCCGGCAGCAGGTTCGTCATCAGGCCGAGGTCGGTCAGGCCCTGGATGTTCGAGTGGCCGCGCAGCGCATTCATGCCGCCGCCGGCAATGCCGATATTGCCGAGCAGTAGCTGCACCATGGCGCCGGTGCGGATGATTTGCGAACCGATCGAATGCTGGGTCCAGCCGAGCGCGTACAGGACGGTGGCGGCGCGCGTCGGCGAGGCGGTGGACGCCAGCATTTCGCAGACCTTCAGGAATTTCTCCTTGGGCGTGCCGCAGACGCTTTCCACCATTTCCGGCGTATAGCGTTCGTAATGTTTTTTCATCAGGTTGAAAACGCAGCGCGGATGAGCCAGGGTCGGATCGGTCTTGACAAAACCGTCGTCGCCGAGCTCGTAGTCCCAGGTGGTCTTGGCGTAGTTGTGTTTTTCCGTGTTGTAGCCTGAGAAAATGCCATCCTCGAAGGTAAAGTCTTCGCGCACGATAAAGGTGAAGTCAGTGTAGTTCTTGACGTACTCGTGCTGGATCTGGTCTTTTTCCAGCAGGTAGCGGATGACGCCGCCGAGGAAAATGATATCCGTGCCGGTACGGATCGGCGCGTAGAAATCCGCCACCGAGGCCGAGCGCGTAAAACGCGGATCGACCACGATCAGCTTCGCCTTGTTATGCGCCTTGGCTTCCGTCACCCACTTGAAACCGCAGGGATGGGCTTCGGCGGCATTGCCGCCCATGATCAGTACTACATCCGCATTCTTGATGTCGACCCAATGATTCGTCATCGCTCCACGGCCAAACGTCGGGGCAAGACCTGCCACCGTCGGACCGTGTCAGACACGCGCCTGGTTGTCGAACGCCAGCAGCCCGAGGCTGCGCATGGTTTTATGCGTCAGGTAGCCGACTTCATTGCTGCTGGCCGATGCCGCCAGCATGCCGGTGGTCAGCCAGCGGTTGACGGTCAGTCCCTGCGGCGTCTTTTCGACAAAATTGGCGTCCCGGTCCTGTTTCATCAGGGTCGCGATGCGGTTTAAGGCATCGTCCCATGACATCCGTTTCCATTCCTTGGCGCCGGGCGCCCGGTATTCTGGATATTGCAGGCGGCTGGGACTGTGGATGAAATCGAGCAGGGCCGCGCCTTTGGGACAGAGCGTGCCGCGGTTGACCGGGTGGTCTGGATCGCCCTCGATGTGGATGATGCTGGCCTTGGCATTTTTTGCGCCGTCGCCGAGGCTGTACATCAGGACCCCGCAACTCACTGAGCAGTAGGGGCAGGTGTTGCGGGTTTCGGTAGTGCGGGCCAGCTTGTAGCTGCGTACCTCCGCCAATGCCGGCGCTGGCGAAAACCCCATCAGCGCCAGACTCGAACCTGCCAGGGTAGCGCCAGTCGTCCTGAGGAACTGGCGTCTTGACATGTGAACCATGGGTAGACCTCTCTTTGTGCATTAATGCCAAATCGCGTCGGAGCATGCCGTTTTATTATAGGATGGATTATTGTTTGCTAACAGAAGGAAAATATTGCCGCTTCGCTGTCTTCGCAAATTCTTTATCCGGCCGGGCAGCTCGATTGTTATTTGATTAATAATTTAAAAGAGGGTCAGGCAAGCCTGCAGTTCACGGCGCCATGGCAACACGGCATAATACGGCCATGGAACAACAAATTCTCGAAATCGACATCGCCGACTGGCAGGTCAGCACCCCGAACTCGGCCTGGATTTCCGCGCTTGAAGCCGGAAAAGTCCTGTATTTTCCCCATCTCAGCTTCAACTTCACCGCCGACGAACGGCGCTTCCTGACGCCGGCGATTCGCGATCCCAAGAGCCGCAATATCAGCCTGGACGCCAACGGCAAGCTGAAAGGCGCATTGGGCGACGCTGCCGACCAAGAGGCATTGGCCGGCATGATCGGGCGTTTCCGGGCGCAGGCGCAGCAGCTGATCCACTCTTTGCTCCCGGCCTATGCCGACAGCCGCAGCGAACTGCGCATGGCGCCCACCAGCTATCGGCCGATGCAGGTGGAAACCCGCGCACAGTCGTGGCGCGCCGATGACCGCCGCCTGCACGTTGACGCCTTTCCATCGCGTCCCAACTATGGCGAGCGCATCTTGCGCGTATTCGCCAATGTCAATCCGGACGGCGTGCCGCGCATTTGGCGTGTCGGCGAACCTTTCGAAGATGTGGCGCAACGCTTTTTGCCCAGGGTAAAGGCTTATTCGCGCTGGCAAGCGCAGGTGTTGAATGCCTTGCACGTCACCAAATCGCTGCGCAGCGAATACGATCACCTGATGCTGCAGCTGCATGACGCCATGAAGTCGGACCCGGCCTATCAGAAAGACGGTCCGCAGGTGACGCAGCCGTTTGCCGCCGGCTCGGTGTGGGTATGTTTTTCCGACCAGACACCGCACGCGGTGATGGCTGGCCAATACATGATGGAGCAGACCTTGCACCTGCCGGCAGCCAAGCAATACGATCCCGGCGCCAGCCCGCTGGCGATCCTGCGCCGACTGACCGGCCGTGCGCTGACCGAATGAAGGCTGCAGCGGGTTTTGACGCGGGGCGGGCATGGCGCATCCGCTTGCTGTATTCCGCGGTATGGTGGCTGGCGATGCCTCTGGTATTGCTGCGTTTGTGGCGCCGCGGCAGCAAGGAACCGGGCTACCGCCAGCATGTGGCGGAGCGCATCGGCTTTTATCCGTCCGTCGCGCCGGCGCTGGCGTCGCGCAAATTTCTTTGGGTGCACGCGGTCTCGGTAGGTGAAACGCGCGCTGCCGAACCATTGATAGCGGGGTTGCTCGAGGCCTATCCGGAACACGCGGTCCTGCTGACGCACATGACCGCTACCGGCCGCGCCACCGGACAGGCGCTGTTCGGCAAGTCGCCGCGTGTGCTGCAATGTTTTCTTCCTTACGATACCGGCTGGATGGCAGGCCGTTTCCTGCGCCATTTTTCGCCGGTGCTGTGCGTGCTGATGGAAACCGAAGTGTGGCCGAACCTGATCGTCCAGTGCGGGCGCCGCAAGGTGCCTGTGGTGCTGGCCAATGCGCGCCTGTCGGAACGTTCCCTGCGCCGCGGCAAGCGTTTTTCCACCCTGATGACAGAAGCCGCCAGCGGCATGTCTTGCGTCGGCGCCCAGACCGAAGCGGATGCCGCGCGCTTGCGGCAACTCGGCGGCGGCAATGTGCAAGTGACCGGCAACCTTAAATTCGACGTCACGCCGGCTCCGGCGCTGCTGGCTGCCGGTGCTGCAATGCGGGAACAGATCGGCGGCCGCCCGGTGTTGCTGTGCGCCAGCACCCGCGACGGCGAAGAGGAACTGATCCTGGAAGCCCTGTTCAAGCGAAGCCAGGACGCTGCCTACGCCAATCTGCTGGCCATCATCGTCCCGCGCCATCCGCAGCGTTTCGACGAGGTGGCCGCCATGGCCGCGGCCAATGGTTTGCCGTCGCTGCGCCGCAGCGGCCTCGGCGGGCAGCCGGTGCCGCCGCAGGTGAAGGTGCTGGTCGGCGATTCGATGGGAGAAATGTTCGCCTATTACACCGCGTGCGACGTGGCGTTCATCGGCGGCAGCCTGTTGCCGATGGGCGGGCAGAACCTGATCGAGGCATTTGCGGTCGGCAAGCCGGTATTGATCGGACCCCATACTTTCAATTTTTCAGATATCACCGAACAAGCCATTGCCGCCGGCGCGGCGCAACGGGTGAGCGACGTCGGCCAGATGCTGGACACCGCCCTGCAACTATTGCAGGCCGGCCAGCAACGCCAGGCGATGGGAGAGCGCGCCATCCATTTCGCGCAACTGCACCGAGGCGCCACTGCGCGCACCCTGGCCTTGCTGGCGCCGTTTATCTGACTTTGCCCGTCAACCATGCATGCATCTTTTATCGTCACCAAAGTGGTAAGCGCACTGCTGCTCCTGCCAGTCAACCTGATCTTGCTGTGCATTGCGGGCATGCTGCTGCGGCGCGCTTTTCCACGCACCGGCATGGCGCTTAGCCTGGGATCATTGCTGTTGCTGGTAGTGCTCAGCAGCAAGGCCGGGGCTTTGTTGCTGGTGGCGCCGCTGGAGCAGCGCGCCCCGCCGCTGGCGGCGGGCGCAGCCGATGGCGCGCAGGCCATCGTCATACTGGGCGGGGGCAGGCTGGCAAATGCGCCGGAATACGACGGCGGCGACACGCCAAATTATTGGACCTTGGCACGCTTGCGTTACGGCGCCAGGTTGCAGCGCCAGATCGGGTTGCCGATCCTGTTGTCGGGCGGCAGGCCTGACGGCTCCAGGATATCGGAGGCGGCCGTGATGGCAAAAAGCCTGAGGGACGATTTTTCGACGCCGGTAAAATGGCTGGAAGAGGCATCCGACGACACCAAGCAAAATGCAAAATTCTCGGCCGAGATCTTGCGGCAAGCGAAAGTCGAAAAAATCATTCTGGTGACTGACGCCGTGCATATGCCCCGCGCCCAATTGTTGTTCGCTCAAACAGGACTGCAGGTAGTTGCTGCGCCAACCGTATTTCTCAGCCGGGACCGATTCACTCTATTAAGTTTCTTGCCGTCCGGCGAAGGCCTGCGTTACAGCGGATATGCGTTGCACGAATGGCTGGGGTTGCTGTGGTAGGGGAGCGGCAGGATTTTCCAGACAAACCGGAACTGTACAACCGCGAACCAGCGTCAATTCTGGAAACGAAATTGAATTTGTAAGGGTTTGTATGTTTTGTAAGTTATTGATTTATATAGGGCGTTTTGATGACATGAGGAACCCAAGTTTGCTATCCTTCGCTATTTCGCAAAAAAAGCGGTCTCAAGAGCTTGCGTTCCAACAGGTATTTTTTACAAATTCCGCTCGATTGAGTTTCTATCTTTGAAGCTTGATGATGCATACAATATAAGTCGGTAAGGATTGCAATTGAGCATCAACACATCTTGTAACTCTGCTCCAAATAATGTTCTCGACACCAATGCCGTGCACGTGGCTTTCGGTGTTGATACTAATTATTTTCGAGGCATGGGTGTCAATATAACCTCTATTGTTAAAAACAATCCTGACCTGGTTTTCATTTTCCATGTTTTTGCTTTTTCGATTACCGATGACAGCCGGCGCCGGTTACAGGAACTGGAAAGCAGCCACGATATTTCGATAGTAATTCATATCCTGCACGCGGATATATTGTCCGAATTCTCTCAATTCCCCTGTTTTTCACAGCATCCGCTCGGCACATTTATCCGGATTTTGATCCCTAACTTAATGCAAGGGATAGCCGGCAAGGTCCTGTACCTTGACGCAGACATCTTGTGCATGGGGAAAATCGACGACTTATTGCCGGTTGAAATGAACGACTGCATTGCTGCAGTTGTACATGATGAACTTGAAACTACGGTAAAGACCCAGGTTGCAGCATTGCACCTGCAACATCATGAATATTTCAACGCCGGGGTGATGTACATCGACGTCAATAATTGGGTGGCAAACGATACGCAAAACAAGGCGCTCACCGTTCTTTCAACGCAAGAATTACGTTTTGCCGACCAGGATGCATTAAATGTCGTGCTCGATGGACGTGCAAAATACGTTGATGACAAATGGAATTACCGCTATCACCTGGTGGATTTTCTCAGCAAGGGCGGTACGCGTTTGAATGTGACGAAACCGTTTGTATTCATGCATTTCACGGGCCCGGTAAAACCTTGGCAATCCTGGTGCCTGCATGAAGCCAGGTCCATCTTCGTCGAATACCAGTCAATGTCTTCCTGGGCCGATATGCCGCTGGATCCTCCGAGAAGTGTAAGGGAATTAAAACTGTTCTCGAAATTCCTGATCAAGCAGCACAGGATCGTTGAGGGAATCGGATGGCATGCAAAATATTTATGGCTGAAATTTATCAACAATGTAAAAAAATACACTTGATCATAAATATCCTGCTTAGGTATTTATTGGTATTTTTATGAAATCTAGATAATTTCAACTAATTTGAAATCGCATCCAGGTTTTAGTTGCTGGAATAATATGATGATGCATTTATTTCTAAGCATCATAACATTTGCAAATCGGAGAAATACTTGCGTTACGTGAAATTGTTGATTGCGTCCATAATCGTAGCTTTTTATTTGTTGGCATTGGTTGTGGATCGTGCGGCCGGTGTGCTCTTTGCCTTATTGTTATTATGCAGCTTGATTTTACTTGCCTCCAGAAAATATCCGGACGGTAACTCATTTGGCCAGCTGCTGAAAGATTATTGGCCGCTTTGCCTGGCAATGTGCACTCCTTTAGTCGCAGTGTTCGCCAACCAGCTTGCATCGGGACATTTCGCGGGCCGGACATATGATCCGCCACTTCGGCTGGCAGTGTTTGCCTTGATTTTCTGGATTGTCTCGTTCTTGCCAATCAAATACATGAAACATGTGCAATGGGCACTTGTCATAGGAGCATTCCTGGCGGTCGTTAAAATATATGTCCTTACGGATGGCGGAGCTAGGCGTTATGGTTCAGATTTCATTCCCATTATAATTTTTGCTGAAATGGCCTTGTTGCTGGGCGTATTTTCAGTATTTTCGATCGCGTGGAACAAGCCTGGCAACAAGCTAGCCATATTATGCAAAATTGCAGCGCTTTGTACGGGTTTGTATGTTGCTTATTTATCTCAATCGCGCGGGGTCTGGCTTACGATACCGGTTTTTATTGGGCTTGCTTGCCTGGTAACTAAAAATATCCGCAACAGTTATAAATTATCCGTCATAGTTTTTTTTGTATTATTGATTGGCGCCGTCTCTCATTACGGTCAAATTGTAAAAGAGCGAGTTTCTGGCGCCGAGAACGACATGACCCAGTATTCCGAAGGCGAAAACATCGACACTTCTCTTGGTATCCGTCTCCAACTATGGAAAGGATCCTGGGTGCTGTTTACCGAACATCCGGTTTTCGGGGTCGGAGTAGAGGGTTTCCCGAAAGCATTGGAGGAGTTGTCGGAGAGAAATGTCATTACGCCGGTCGCAGCAGGCTTTCAGCATTCGCATAACGAAATATTATTCATGATGTGCCGGCTGGGATTATTCGGGCTGTTTGCATTATTGGCATTGTATTTCGTGCCCGCATATTATTTTTTACGCGATATACGCAATGACGACAACGAGGTTCGATATACAGCAGGAATGGGAGTAGCACTCTGCCTTGGTTTTATCGTCCTTGGGCTGGTTGATGTCGTATTTTTATGGTGGGAAATTTATCCGTTCTATGCCTTGAGTATTGCGTTTTTCCTGTCGTATATCATGCAACGCAAAAGAATCCTGGCGGAACAGGCGCGGCTTCCCTGATTTTTTGCGACAAGATATGGATTGATATAGCCGTCGCAAGAATCTGCATATTCTAGCGACGGCGATTATCAAGGGTATATGAGAAACAAAGGTTAGCGGCCCCGATTCATATACCATCTGGATTCATGTTTTGCCAGCGCCATGAGTCGCTGCATATGACGTCCAGTCCCCGTGTAGCCCGCCAATCAAGGATTTCAGCTGCGAGAGAGGGGTCGGCGTAATAGGCTGGAACATCGCCGGAGCGCCTTCCCACAATTTCGTAGGGAATCGGACGTCCGCATGCCTTTTCATAAGCGTGAATCACTTCAAGGACGCTGATCCCATGCCCAGCTCCAAGATTCACTGTGAACGATCCACTATCGGATGCACCGTCGTCAAGCAGATGTGATACTGCCGATACATGCCCCTCCGCCAGGTCCATTACATGGATATAGTCGCGTACGCCGGTGCCATCCGGAGTAGGGTAATCACCGCCATATATACGCAATTTCTCCCGTTTGCCCACCGCAACCTGTGCAACATAAGGCATCAAATTATTTGGAACGCCGCGCGGATTTTCACCGATCAATCCGCTCTTGTGCGCGCCGACCGGGTTGAAATAGCGCAAATATCCTATTTTCCAGTCACGATCCGAATGTTCGAGGTCACGCAGGATTTGTTCGCTCATCAATTTTGTCTGGCCATATGGACTGGTCGTCCGCAAAGGAGCGTCCTCTTTGATTGGCACTGAATCCGGATCGCCGTATACCGTTGCCGATGAGCTGAATACCAGGGTTTTCACGCCATGCCGCGCCATCACCGAACATAATTTCAATAAGCCGTTCAAATTGGTGTCGTAGTAAGTCAATGGCTTTTCTACCGACTCTCCCACTGCCTTCAGCGCGGCAAAATGAATGGCTGCATCGATTTTATTCTGCTGGAAAATGGAATCGAGCAGGGATTCATCCCGTACATCGCCTTCAATAAAATTCAGTTTTGACTGGCTAATCGCAGAAATGCGCCCAATCACTTCCATGCTGCTGTTGCAGAAATTATCCAGGCCGATCACGTCATACCCCGCCTCAAGCAAGGCGCACCAGGTATGAGAGCCAATATATCCGGTGGCTCCGGTCAGGATTATGGTTTTCTTCATGGGGAATAATGTATTTCAATCCATATTGAGGGTAGATGCAAACTGTAATGGTAAAAAAAACGCCGCACAAGTGCGGCGTTTTGCTTAACTCAAGTGTAAATGACTATTTCGCTGCCACAGCGGTATTTTCATTCAAACCGCCACCCAGCGACCGGTACAGGTCGATCGCATTATTCAGGCGCAGTTGCCGCGTCTGGATGAGGGACTGCTGCGCCGAGAACAGGTCACGCTGCGCATTCAGGCGGTCGGTCGAACTGGCGATGCCGTTCTTGTAGCGCAGTTCGGTCAATTTCACCCGCTGTTCCTGCGCCTTGAGGAAGGCATCCTGGGCTGCCAGCTGTTCTTCCAGCGTGCCACGGGCAACCAGTGCATCGGCTACTTCCCGGAATGCGCTCTGGATGGTTTTCTCGTAGCTGGCAATCGCCAGGTTCTTGCGGATTTCGCTCAGCGACAGGTTGGCGCGGTTGCGGCCGCCCTCGAAAATCGGCAGCGTGAGCTGCGGCACAAACGACCAGGTGCGGCTGCCGGCCGAGAACAAGCTGCCCAGCGATGTGCTCGCATTGCCGATGCCCGCCGTCAGCGAGATGGTCGGGAAGAAAGCCGCGCGTGCTGCGCCGATATTGGCGTTGGCGGAACGCAGTTGCTGCTCCGCTTCACGAATATCGGGACGGCGGTTCAACAGGTCGGACGGCAGGCCGGCCGGGATGTCGGTGACGATCTGCTCATCCGACAGCGATTGCGGCGCCGGCAGGTCGCCTAACGGCTTGCCGACCAGGAGAACCAAGGCGTTGGTAGCCTGGCCGCGCTGGCGCACCAGCGTCGCCAGCGACACGCGGGCAGACTGCACCAGCGTTTCGGAGTTGCGCAGGTCGAGTTCCGACGAGGCGCCGACATCGAAGCGCATCTTGTCCAGCTTGTAGTCGTCCAGGCGGCTGTCCAGGGTCTGCTGCGCCAGTCTTTGCTGCTCGGCATACGACTGCTCGGTCAGGTAAGCCTGTGCAACTTGCGAGATCAGGCTGATCTGCGCCGCCTGGCGTGCTTCCTCGGTCGCCAGGTAGCTCGCCAGGGCTGCATCTTTCAAACTCCGTACACGGCCGAAAAAGTCCAGCTCGAACGAAGTCATGTTCAAGCCAACCTGGTAGACGTTGCCAACCGCGTTCTGGCCCGGCACCAACTGGTACGTGGCGGTACGGCCGCGGGTGCGGCTGAAATTGCCGTCGAAGTGAGGCAAGGCGTCGGCCGCCGTGATGTCGTACTGCGCGCGCGCCTGCTCGATGTTCAAGGCAGCGGTGCGCAGGTCGCGGTTGTTTTCAAGCGCCGAGGCGATCAGCGCTTGCAGCCGCTGGTCGGGGAAGAACTGGCGCCAGCCGAGCGCCACCGCATCCAGCTGCGCCTGGCCGTCGGCGGCAGCCGGATAGCTGCCGGCTACCGGCGCTTCCGGCCGTACATAGGTCGGCGCCATGGTGCAGCCCGACAAGGCCCCTGCCAGCAGCAGGGCGCCCGTCAGTTGCTTGGGTAATAAATTAAACATGCTGATTCTCCACATCTATTTTCTTGTTGGCCGCATGCAATTTCCGTTGGCGTTCGCTGCCTTTGAAAAATTTGCGCACCACCACGAAGAACACCGGCACCAGGAACACCGCCAGCACAGTCGCCGTGATCATGCCGCCCATGACGCCGGTACCGATCGCGCGCTGGCTGCCCGAACCGGCGCCGGTCTTGATCGCCAGCGGCAACACGCCGAGGATGAACGCGAATGACGTCATCAGGATCGGACGGAACCGCAGGTGCACCGCTTCCAGCGTCGCTTCGATCAGGCCCTTGCCCTCAGCCTGCAGGTCTTTCGCGAATTCGATAATCAGAATCGCATTCTTCGCCGACAAGCCGACCACGGTAATCATCCCGACCTTGAAGTACACGTCGTTAGGCATGGCGCGCAAGGTAACGCCCAGCAGTGCGCCGAGAATACCGAGCGGCACCACCAGCATCACTGCCAGCGGGATCGAGGTGCTTTCATACAATGCCGCCAGCACCAGGAATACGGCGATCAGCGACAGCAGGTACAGCATCGGTGCTTGCGAACCGGAAGTCTTTTCTTCCAGCGACTGGCCGGTCCACTCGAAGCCGAAGCCAGGAGGCAGCTTGGCAGTCAGCGCTTCCATTTCATCCATGGCTTCGCCGGTGCTGTGGCCAGGCGCCGCGCCGCCGGAAATCTTCATGGCCGGATAGCCGTTGTAGCGCGACAGCTGTACCGGTCCCTTGATCCAGTGCGAGGTGGTGAATGACGAGAACGGCACCATGGTTCCTTGTGCGTTCTTGACATACAGCCTGGCCAGGTCTTCCGGCTGCAGGCGCTGCGGCGCGTCGGCTTGCACGATCACCCGCTGCTGACGACCCTGGTTCGGGAAGTCGTTCACGTAGGAGGAGCCGAGCGCGGTCGACAGCGTGCTGTTGATGGCGCTGAACGATACGCCCAGGGCGTTGGCCTTGTCGCGGTCGATATCCAGTTGCACCTGCGGCGAATCTTCCAGGCCTTCCGGACGGACGCCAGCCAGGATCTTGCTTTGCGCAGCCATGCCCAGGATCTGGTTACGCGCCGCTGTCAATGCGGCGTGGCCTTGTCCCGAACGGTCTTGCAGGCGGAAGGTAAAGCCGGTGGCGTTACCCAGTTCCGGGATCGGCGGCGGGTTCAGCGGATAGACGATGGCGTCCTTGATCTGCGAGAACACGCCAAACGCCTTGCCGGCGATCGCGTCGGCAGATTCAGCCGGGCCGCGTTGGCTCCAGTCCTTCAGCGGCGTGAACACCAGGCCGGCATTCTGGCCGTTGCCGGAGAAGCTGAAGCCGGTGATTGCCACCACATTGGCCACGGCAGGCAGGCTCGCGTAATACTTTTCGATCTGCTTGATGACTTCCAATGTACGGTTGCTGCTGGCGCCGGCAGGCAACTGCACGTTCGTGATGATGTAGCCTTGGTCTTCGGCCGGCAGGAACGAAGCCGGCAAGCGCGCGTACAACACGCCTACGCATACCAGGATGGCGGCATAAACGAGCAGGTAACGGCCGGTCTTGGTCAGCATCTTGGCGATCACGCCCTGGTAGCCGTTGGTGGTGGCGTTGAATTTGCGGTTGAACCAGCCGAAGAAACCCTTCTTCTCATGGTGATGTCCAGCTTCCACCGGTTTCAGGATGGTGGCGCACAGCGCTGGCGTCAGCGTGAACGCCATCAGTACCGAGAACACCATCGAAGCGACCATCGACAGCGAGAACTGGCGATAAATCGCGCCAACCGCACCGCTGAAGAATGCCATCGGGATGAACACCGCGATCAGCACCAGGGTGATGCCGATCAGCGCGCCGGTGATCTGGCCCATCGCCTTGCGGGTTGCATCGCGCGGCGACAAGCCTTCTTCGCTCATGATGCGCTCGACGTTTTCCACCACCACGATCGCATCGTCGATCAGGATACCGATCGCCAGCACCATGCCGAACATGGTCAGCACGTTGATCGAGAAACCGAACAGCAGCAGCGTGGCGAAAGTACCCATCAGGGCCACCGGCACAACCACGGTCGGGATCAAGGTATAGCGGATGTTCTGCAGGAACAGGTACATCACCAGGAACACCAGGATGATCGCTTCCACCAGGGTTTTGACCACTTCTTCAATCGAAATCTTGACGAATTTCGAAGTGTCGTAAGGAATCGTGTATTTGACGCCGGCCGGGAAGTACTTGGACAGTTCCGCCATCTTGGCGTGGACTGCGGTGGCGGTGCCCAGCGCATTGGCAGTCGGCGACAGCTGCACGCCGACGAACGATGTCGGCTTGCCGTCGAGGCGGCCGGCAGTTGCGTACGACTGGCCGCCGATTTCGATGCGAGCGACATCGCGCAGGCGCACGATCGAGCCGTCCGAATTGGCGCGCAGCTGGATATTGCCGAACTGTTCAACAGTATTCAGCTGGCCGGTTGCTACCACGGTCGCGGAAATCTGCTGTGTGCCAGGGCTAGGCAGATCGCCCAGCGTACCGCCGGCGACCAGCGCGTTCTGCGCGGTGATCGCGGCTGTCACGTCGGCTGGCGTCAGGCTCAGGCCAATCAGCTTGACCGGGTCGATCCAGATCCGCATGGCGCGTTCGGTGCCGAACAGCTGGGCCTGGCCGACGCCCGGCACCCGCTTGATTTCGTTGAGCACATTACGCGACAGGTAATCGCCCAGCGCGATCGGGTCGAGCTTGCCGTCGGTCGAGGACAGGCCGATGAACATCAGGAAGTTGCTGCGCGATTTGGTGACTTGCACGCCGTTCTGCGTAACCACCGCAGGCAGCCGCGCTTCAACCCGCTTCAAGCGGTTTTGTACGTCCACCGCTGCCAGGTCGGCATTGGTTTCCGGGGTAAAGGTGACAGTGATGGATACCGAACCGTCGGCCTGGCTTTGCGACTCGATGTATTGCAAGCCGTCGGCGCCGTTCATTTCCTGTTCGATCAGGCTGGTGACGCTATCATCAATGGTTTGCGCGGTCGCGCCGGGATACGAGGCGCTAACGACAATCGTTGGCGGTGCAATCGAAGGATACTGCGCCACCGGTAATTGCGTGATCGCCAGAGCACCCCCGAGCAGGATGAAGATGGCGAGCACCCACGCAAATACGGGGCGGTCGATGAAAAACTTGCCCATTAATAGGCTCCTTATTTAGCGGTAGATGTGGCAGCAGAGGCAGCCGCGGCGCTGGCGCTGGCGCCGGCTGCTGCAGCGGGTGCGGCTGTAGCTGCCGGAGCAGCATTAGGCTTCCATGGCGACGGATTGACCGGCGCGCCTGGTTTTACCTTTTGCAAGCCATCAACGATTACCTTGTCGCCGGCTTTCAGGCCTTCGGTAACGATCCATTTGTCGCCTTGTGCGACGTCGGCGGTCACCGGCCGTACGGCCACTTTATTGTCAGCGCCGATCACGAACACCGAAGCGCCGTTGAGGTCGCGCTGGACTGCCTGTTGCGGCACGGTCAGGGCGGAGGCGTTGACTGCCTGCTCGAGCTTGGCGCGTACATACATGCCAGGCAGCAGGCTGCGGTCCGGGTTAGGGAATTCAGCGCGCAGGGTGACCGAACCGGTGTTGGCGTCGACCGTCAGGTCGGAAAACAGCAGCTTGCCGGTTTGCGGATAGGTGCGGCCGTCTTCAGTCACCAGGGTGACCTTGGCTTGGCCGGCGCCGGCGCTTTCCAGCTGGCCGCTTTTCATTGCCTGCTGCAACTTGAGGATGTCGGTGCTGGACTGGGTCAGGTTGACGTAGATCGGATCGATCTGCTGCACAACCGCCAGCTGGGTCACTTCACCCTGGCCGACCAGCGCGCCTTCAGTCACCAGCGCCTTGCCGATGCGGCCGGAAATCGGCGAGGTCACGGTGGCGTAGCCGAGGTTGAGGCTGGCGGTCTGGCGTGCGGCCTTGGCGGATGCAACGTCAGCGGCAGCTTGCTTCTGGGCGGCGACGGTGTCGTCGTAATCCTGCTTGCTGACGGCGTTGACGTCCACCAGCGGCTTGTAGCGCTGTGCTTTCAGGGTCGCGGTAGTCAGGTTTGCTTCGGCCTTGGCCAAGGTCGCCTGCGCACTGTCGTAAGCGGCTTGCAGCGGCGCCGGATCAATCTGGTACAGGGTCTGGCCTGCCTTTACGTCGCTGCCTTCGCGGAAATTCCGCTTGAGCACGATACCTGCTGCCCGCGCGCCGATCTGGGCGATACGGGTAGCTTCCAGCCGACCTGGCAATTCCGTGGTGAGGGCCAGGCGTTCTGGGGCGATAGTGACAAATGAAACACCGGCTGGCGGTTGAACTTGAGCGTCCGGCTTCTTGCCGCAGGCGGCAACTGCGGACAGGAGTGCGACAGCCAGGGTGATACGCGTGAGACGACTGATAGAGCTAACTGAATTCATAAAATTCTCGCACGGTAATTGAGGAAAGACTGCAGATCTGACAGGTGACTCTGTTTCTGGAATTGACATAGGATATATAAGTAATTGCTTTGTTGCACCGGATGCCTTGCCAGAAAGCGGGTGGAACAGCCGGAATACTGCTATTATACATACATGCACGAATGTATGTGTTATGTCTGTATTGCCAATTAATTATTTGCTGCGAGCGCACAAAGTATCGTAACAGTTTGGAGGTCGGCTTAAAATGGCTAGAAGTACAAAGGAAGAAGCACTGGAAACGCGGAACCGCATTCTTGATGCGGCAGCGGAAGTGTTTCACCAGCACGGCGTGGCGCGCACCACGCTGGCCGACGTCGCCAGCGCCGCTGACGTAACGCGCGGAGCTATCTATTGGCACTTCAAGAACAAGAGCGATTTATTCGACGCCATGTGTGAGCGGGTGCGCCTGCCGATGGAAGCGATGATCGAAAAGACCGCCGACGAGAATGCGCATGATCCCCTGAACCAGTTCCGCAACAGGTGTCTGTTCACCTTGCAGGAAGCGACGCTCAATCTGCAATCGCGCAAGATTTTTGAGATTGTGCTGCACAAGTGCGAGCTGGTGGATCCGGAAGACCCTATCTATATCCGCCAGCACGAATGTTTCTTGCAAGGCCGTACCGACGTAGAGCGCCTGCTGCGGTTTGCTATCGCAAAAGGTCAGTTGCCGCGCGATCTGGATCCTGTGATGGCGGCGGTCATGGTGCAGGGGCTGCTGTTCGGCATCCTGAGCAACTGGACCTTCAGCCCGCACAGCTTCGATCTTGCCGGCAATGTTTCAAAAGTGGTCGACAACTGCATCCACATGTTCAAGACATCGCCATTCATGCTGAAAAGCGGCGATGCCTGATGGGCGGTTCCCCAGGGGGGGGGGCATTCTTCAATACGCAGCCGGCGCCAATAACGCGTTGATCTGCTGCAGGTCTTCTTCTTTCAAGGTGCCTACCGCTGACTTGAGTTTCAGGCTATTCATCAGCGTATCGTAACGCGCCTTGGCCAAATCCCTGCGGGTAGAGTACAGCTGCTGCTGCGCGTTCAGCACGTCGATATTGATGCGCACGCCAACCTGGTAACCCAGCCGGTTGGAGTCCAGCGACGACTGGCTGGAAATTTCCGCTGCTTCATACGCCTTGATCTGGGCCAGGCCGCTGTTGACTCCCAGGTAAGCCTGGCGTGCGTTCAACGCCGCGTTCCGGCGTGCGCTCTCGAGATCCGAGCGCGCCTTGTCTTCTAGCGCCACGGCTTGCCGCACGCTGCTGTTGACAGCGCCGCCGGCATACAGCGGGATGGTCCACTGCACGCCGATCGAGTTGTTCATCTGCGAAATGTTATAAAAAGGAATCGGGCTGCCGCTGACGTCGGAGTGTGTGCGGCTGGCTACCAGGTCGACTGTCGGCAGGTGGCCGGCACGGTTTTTCTTGATTTCGTATTTGGCGCTATCGAGCGCAATTTGCTGGCCTACCACGCCGAAATTCTGCTCCTCGGCGCTGCTGACCCAGCTCTCGATCGCGGCCGGCTGCGGTGCGCTCAGCTGGACGCCGGGACGCAGGGTCGCCAGCGGCGCCGGCGGCTTGCCGATAATCTGCTGCAGCACGTTGCGGGCGACTTCGAGGTTGTTGGCCGCGGCGATTTCCTGCGCAATCACGAGGTCGTAGCTGGCCTGGGCTTCGTTGGTGTCGGTGATGGTGGCGGTGCCGACTTCGAAATTGCGTTTGGCGGAAGCCAGCTGTTCGGCGATCGCACTTTTCTGGGCTTGCAAAGTGGCCAGCACGTCTTGCGCCGTCAGCGTGTCAAAGTAAGCCTGGCTGACGCGCAGCATCAGGTCCTGTTCCGCCTGGGCAAACTTCACTTCGCCGGCAGCGACCGACAGCTTGCTTTCCTGGTACTGCTGCCAGTACGCGGGACGGAACAGCGGCTGGGTGAGCTGCAGGCTATAGTTGTTGGTGACGGTTTTCCAGGATTCCCCGGCGCGGCTGTAGTTGCCGCCGAAGCCGACCACCGGCAGCAGGGCGGCGCGGCCCTGGATGCTGCTTTCATTGCTGGCGCTGAGCGCGTAGCGTGCGCTGGTGTATACCGGATCGTTGGCCAACGCTTGCTGATACGTTTGTACCAGATCGACCGCATGCGCATTTGCAGCCAGCAAGGCGCTTGCGATCAACGAGGCCATAAGGGTATTGCGCATTACACTCTCCGGAACGGTGGCGGCAGGCAGGTGTGGTCTGGTTCGGCAGGGCCTAGGTCAACACGCCCTAGTAGGTCGGCATGGCTGGATCGACCTGCTGCGCCCAGGCGTGGACGCCGCCGGTCAGGTTGCTGACCGCGGAAAATCCGTGACGCTCGAGAAATGCAGCGACCTGCATGCTGCGCGCGCCGTGGTGGCAGATACAGACGATGGCCTGGTCTTCTTCCAGGTCGTTCAGGCGCGCCGGCACTGTCTGCATCGGCATCAGCTGCGCCGCGGCGATGTGGCAGGTCTCGTATTCCCATGGCTCGCGCACGTCAAGCAGCAGCGGCGCAGGGCGTTGCGGGTCGGCGATCCAGGCGGCCAGTTCTGAAGCGGTGAGATGTTGCATAGGCGTGCTTAGAATTTGAAGTGGGAATGAACAGCAGCTTCGCGCAGCGGTTTGACGTTGGTTTCAAACAGGTGGACCGTGCTGTAGTTGCTGTCCGAAGTGCGGGTAATGATTTGCGCCGACATCACCGGCGCTTCGCCCAAGATGGCGATAATCCGGCCGCCGACATTGAGCTGCTTGAGGAAGGCATCCGGCAGCGTCGACAGCGAACCGGAAATCACGATCACGTCGTAAGTCTTGCTTGCGCCCTGGTCCCAGCCCTGGGCGCCGTTGCCAAGCACTACCTCGACATTGGTGATGCCGTAGGCAGCCAGGTTCTTTTCAGCCAGCGCCTTCAGTTCGGGATCGATTTCAACCGTCGTCACATGCCTTGCCTTGTAGCACAGGAGCGCAGCCATATAACCCGAACCGGAGCCGATTTCCAGCACTTGCTCATGTTTCTTCACGGCAGCTTGCTGCAGCAGGCGCGCTTCGACCTTGGGCGCCAGCATGCTTTCGCCATTCGGGCCCGGCAGCGGGATCTCGGTATCGGAAAACGCCAGGCTCTTGTAGGCGGCGGGAACGAATTCCTCGCGCCGAACTACCGTCAGCAAGTCCAGCACGTCCAGTTCCAGCACGTTCCAAGGGCGAATTTGCTGTTCGATCATATTGAAGCGGGCTTGTTCGATATTCATGGTTAAGGCTCGGTAGTGAAAATAAAGGGCTCATTCTATCAAAGGCCACCCTCAAAACCTCAGGACTTACGCAAAACCACCCCAGCGGCGTTACTCTTCCTAACCCTACCCGCCGTACTATCTTCGTCGTCACGCCTTGCCTGGACAGTTTTGCGTAAATCCTGAAGCTAGGGCACGCTACGGCTTGCTGAGCAAGCCGTGCAGGCAAAGATCGATAAAACTGTTCAGGTAACTGCCGGCGTCCACAGGCTCCACGTGGCAAGGGTTGAGCGGTTGCTGCCACATCATCAGCATGATCACCGGCGCGATCAGCACGTTGGCGGTCTGGCGCACGTCGATCGCACGGAATTCGCCGCGCTCGATGCCACGCTGCAGCATGCGCACGATCATGGCCTCGCCGCGTTCGCTGACTTCTTCGCGGTGAAAGGCCGCCAGCTCGGGAAAATTGCCCGATTCGGCCATCAGCAGCTTGGTGATGCCGGCCAGCTTGGTGGCGCCGATGTGCTCCCACCAGCCCAGCAGGATTTCGCGGAACAGGTCGGCGCTAGGCCCCTGGTAGCCGTCGATGATATCTTCCGCTTCAGCCAGCGCCGGCACGATGTTTTCACGCACGACCGCCTTGAACAAATCTTCCTTGCTCTCGAAATACAGGTACAAAGTGCCCTTGGAGACGCCGGCCAGGGCCGCGACGTCGCCCAGCCTGGTGGCGGCGAATCCGCGTTCGACGAACAGGTCCAGCGCAGCCGCCAGCAATTCCTGCGGCCGTGCTTCCTTGCGTCTTGCCCAGCGGGGTTTGGAGCTGAAAGGGCAGTTCATGAATGCTTGGTTTCCTCAGTTGCCTACAAATTACTGACTTGAAAGTCAGTAATGTAAGCGGCAACCACCGGAGTGTCAAGAAAGGTTAGCGTGCACGCGGGAACTTGAGGGATGCGCGGCGATTGCCGGTAGAATCTGGCCTTTGGTTAAATCGGCGTCGTCACGAGTTTGGGATGTTTGCAAAAAATACATGGATTGACGGGGGCAGGGCATGAGCGCGCAAAGCATCGCTTGCCGTCCCGATTGCGGCGCCTGCTGCACGGCGCCGTCGATATCTTCGCCGATCCCTGGCATGCCTGGCGGTAAACCTGCAGGCGTGCGCTGCATCCAGCTGGACCAGTCCAACCTTTGCCGGATTTTCGGCAGTCCCGATCGCCCCGCGGTGTGCGCCAGCCTGCAGCCGGCGCCGGACATGTGCGGCGATTCCCGCACCCATGCCATGCATTATCTGGCGACGCTGGAACGATTGACTGCTGCGTAGGGTCTGTCTGCAGACAGAATAAGGAAAATCCGGATGCAAATGAAAAATTACATGCCTGTTACGAAAATGCCGGCGTTGCTGGTTTTGCTGGCGGCGCTGCTGCTGTCTTCCTGTGCGGCCCTGATCGGACCGCGCGATGTCGAATTCCCCTTGGCCAAACTGCAGCAATCGGTAGACAAACGCTTGCCGTTTTCGCAGCGTTACCTGGGCCTGTTCGAGATCACCGCCGATAAGGCCCAGCTAAGCTTGCCGCCTGAGCAGAACCGTCTGGCGATCACAACCGACGTGATCCTGACCATGCCGCTGCTGGGCAAATCGTGGAACGGCAAGATGGCGATCTCGGGCGTGCTGTTCCTGGATAACCCGCATAACGCGGTGACACTGCAGGAGCCAAGGCTGGACAGCCTGGTGCTTGACGGCCTGGACAACACCTACGCTGCGCAAGTCACGCAGATCGGCAACCTGCTGGCGCGGCAGCTGCTGACCAACCTGCCGCTGTACACCTTCAAGCCGGATGATTTGCGTTATGCCGGTGTCGCTTTCATGCCGACCAGGATCGGCACCCGCGCAGAAAATCTGGTGGTCACGTTTGAACCGGTAAAATAGCCGCCAGGTTTTAAGAAAACACCAGCAGCCATATGACAGCCAGGGCGGTATCATTCGCCTCGGCGCCTGATTTCCTTTCTTTTACTACTCCCACACTACATGGATATTATTCTTGCGTTAAAAGTGCTCATCATGGGCCTGGTCGAGGGATTTACCGAATTCCTGCCTATCTCGTCAACCGGCCACCTGATCCTGGCCGGCAGCTTGCTGGACTTCACCGCCGACATCACGCGGGAAAAAGCCGAAGTGTTCGAGATCGCCATCCAGGCCGGCGCGATTTTCGCAGTGTGCTGGGAATACCGGGCTCGCATCGGCGCGGTCCTGCGCGGCCTCACCAGCGACCCCAAGGCGCGCAAGCTGGTCGTCAACCTCGCCATCGCGTTTGTGCCGGCCGCGCTGCTGGGCCTGTTTTTCAGCAAGATGATCAAGGAAAAACTGTTTGCGCCGTTGCCGGTGGCGATCGCGCTGATCGTCGGCGGCTTCATCATCCTGTGGGTCGAGCGCCGCAACAAGGGCGGCGACCGTGCCGCCCGGGTCGAGTCGGTAGACGACATGAGCGCGCTCGACGCCTTGAAGATCGGGATTGCCCAGGCGTTCGCGCTGATTCCCGGCACCAGCCGTTCCGGCGCCACCATCATCGGCGGCATGATGTTCGGCCTGTCGCGCAAGGCCGCGACCGAGTTTTCTTTCTTCCTGGCGATTCCCACCCTGTTTGCCGCCACCATCTATTCTCTGTACAAGGACCGCGCGCTGCTGTCGGCTACCGACATCCCGCTGTTTTCGGTCGGCACCGTTGCCGCGTTTGTTTCGGCATTCCTGTGCGTGCGCTGGCTGCTGCGTTATATCAGCAGCCATGATTTCACCGTGTTTGCGTGGTACCGCATCGTGTTTGGGCTGGTGGTGATCGTGACCGGGTACACCGGCTGGGTGAACTGGACCCATTGAGCCGGGTTTCCGCAGAAAAGTTGGCCGGATTTCAAGAACGGCCGTTATTTGATACTGAACAGGAGAATGTTGTGGCAGGTGTATGTTCCGCTGGTACCGATATCGGGTTTGCATCGCTTGATTATGTGCAGGTCGCGATCCTTGGCGTAATTCAGGGCATCTCTGAGCTATTGCCGATTTCTTCCACTGCGCACATGCGCATCGTCCCGGCCATACTGGGCTGGCACGATCCAGGTTCGGCGTTTTCAGCGGCGATGCAGCTGGCTGCGCTGGCTGCCGTTGTCAGCTACTTCTGGCGCGATGTGCGCGAGGTGACGGTCGGCAGCATCACCGCGGTGCGTGAGCGCAATTTCAGCAGTCCTTCGTTCCGGCTCGGGGTGGCGATCGTCCTGGCCACGATCCCGATCGGGATCGCCGGCCTGGCGCTGGCGCCGGTGCTGAACGCCTGCGGCTCACCGCTGCGCAGCCTGAGCGTGATCGGCTACGCCTGCATCGCCATGGGCGTGTTGCTGGCGGTTGCGGAATTGAGTTGCCGCCATCGCCGCACGGTCGGCGAGATGCGTCTGCGCGACGCACTGATTGTCGGCCTGGCGCAGGTGGGGGCGCTGATCCCGGGCGTGTCGCGTTCCGGTTCCACCTTGACCGCCGCCTTGTTCCTCAATTTCAAGCGCGAAGAAGCCGCGCGCTTTTCTTTCCTGCTCGGCCTGCCGGCGATCGCCCTGGCCGGCTTGAAAGAGCTGCTGGTGCTGTTCCACCTGCATATGCCGGCGGAAACCTGGATGCTGCTGATTTTCGGCCTGGTGGTCGCCAGCGTCTCGGCGTTCGGCGCGATCTGGGGTTTGATGAAATTCCTGGAACGCTTCTCGACCTGGCCGTTTATCGTGTATCGCATCGCATTGGGGATTTTCCTCCTGGTAGCGGTGCACAACGGCTTCCTTAATTAAAAGAAAATTTCGTCAAGTATTTAATGCCACATTCAGATGCATCCGCCGGTTCCGACCCGCAAGCGCTCCATATACTGCAAACGGTATTCGGTTATCCCTCTTTCCGCGGCCAGCAGGCTGAGATTGTCAGCCATGTAGCCAACGGCGGCGATGCGCTGGTATTGATGCCGACCGGCGGCGGCAAGTCGTTGTGCTACCAGATCCCGGCCCTGCTGCGGGACGGCGTCGGCGTGGTGGTGTCGCCGCTGATCGCACTGATGCAGGACCAGGTCGATGCGCTGGCCGAAGTCGGGGTGCGCGCCGCTTTCCTGAATTCGACGCAAACCTACGAAGAAGCTTCGCAGATCGAGCGCCGCGTGCGCAGCGGCGACCTTGACCTGGTGTACGTGGCGCCGGAGCGCTTGCTGACTCCGCGCTGCCTGGACCTGCTGGAATCGTCCAGGATCGCCTTGTTTGCCATCGACGAAGCGCATTGCGTATCGCAATGGGGGCATGACTTCCGTCCCGAATATATCAAGCTGTCGATCTTGCATGAGCGTTTCCCGCAAGTGCCGCGGATTGCGCTGACGGCGACCGCCGACCAGCAGACCCGCGAGGAGATCGCGCTGCGTTTGCAGCTGGAGCAGGGCGCGCGTTTTGTCTCCTCTTTCGACCGTCCCAATATCCGCTACCAGATTGTCGAGAAGGCCAACGGCCGCAAGCAGCTGCTCGATTTCATCCAGAGCGAACATGCGGGCGACGCCGGCATCGTGTATTGCCTGTCGCGCAAGAAGGTGGAGGAAACCGCGGAATTCCTGGAGCAGCAGGGGATCCGGGCCTTGCCCTACCATGCCGGCATGGACTATGCGCAACGGACCAAACACCAGGGCCGCTTCCTGCGCGAGGACGGCATCGTGATGGTGGCCACCATCGCCTTCGGCATGGGGATCGACAAGCCGGACGTGCGTTTTGTCGCCCACCTGGATTTGCCGAAAAGCATAGAAGGCTATTACCAGGAAACCGGCCGCGCCGGCCGCGACGGCGCTCCCGCCAATGCCTGGATGGCGTATGGCTTGCAGGATGTGGTGCAGCAGCGGCGCATGATCGACGAATCCGAGGCCGGCGAAATCTTCAAGCGGGTGCTGGGCGTCAAGCTGGATGCGATGCTCGGCCTGTGCGAGACCCTGCATTGCCGGCGCGTGCGGTTGCTGGATTATTTCGGCCAGGATTCGGAGCGCTGCGGCAATTGCGATACCTGCATGAGTCCGCCGGTGTCGTTCGATGCGACCGTGGTGGTGCAGAAGCTGCTGTCGACGATCTACCGGGTCGACCAGCGTTTCGGCGCGATGCATGTAATGGATGTGTTGCGCGGCATAGATTCCGACAAGATCAAGCAATGGCGCCATGACCAGCTCTCCACCTTCGGCATCGGCAGCGACCGCAGCGAAGCCGAATGGCGGGCGATCCTGCGGCAGTCGATTGCGCTGGGCCTGATCACGGTCGACCATGAGGCCTACAGCGCCCTCAAGCTGACCGATGCGGCGCGGCCGGTATTGCGCGGCGAGCAGCAGGTGCAATTGCGCCAGTACCAGAAACCGGTCAAGCAGAAACGCAGCGGCAGCAAGCCCAAGGGTTATGTCGAAACCGACCTGTCGACGCTGGAGCAGGCGATTTTCGAGAAGCTGCGCTGGTGGCGGGTGGAGACTGCGCGCAAGCACAATGTCCCGGCTTACGTCATCTTCCACGACGCCACCATGCGCGAAATCGCCAAGGCGCAGCCGTCGTCGCTGGACGATCTGCGCGGCGTCAGCGGCGTCGGCGAGAAAAAGCTGGAGACCTACGGTGCGGAAATCGTCGAGCTGATCGCCGAATTTGCCTAGCATTTCGGCGGCGCTCGACAGCGGCGCCGCGTGATTCCTTAAATCGCCGTGCCCAAGGCCGCCATCAATGCCTGGCGGATTTTCGCTTCTTGCGGCGCCACTCCAAAACCTACCATCACGCCTTGCGCATCAAAGAAGCGGCAAATGGTGGTCGCGCCATCCAGCTCGGTTTCCCAGCGGCCGGCCGCCACCGCATGCGGTGGCGGCGGCACCAGCGCCAGCGGATAGCTCGGGGTCTTGACGATCACCGGCGAATGTTTCAGGTCGATCGCGGTATCTTCGCCCGTCAGGGTCCTGGCGATCGCGCGTGCCGCGGTGAGGATCGGCGCGATGTATGGCAGGGGACTGGTGCGGCCCTCGCTGTCGACACGGTACTCGGCGCAGTCTCCAAGCGCATACACATCGGCGGCGCTGGTGCGGCCATGGCTGTCGATCATGATGCCGCGGCCGGTAGCCAATTTGGCTGCTTGCGCCAGCGCCAGGTCAGGACGCAGGCCGACTGCGGACAGGACCACATCGGCCATCACTGTTTCGCCGTTCGACAAGGTGAGCTTGATCGCGCCATCGGCATGGTCGATGCTGGCGGCGGTGGTTCCGAGCTGGAGGGCGATGCCGCGCGCAATCAGCGCGGCATGCAAACCTTCCGACAAAGCCGGCGCCGCCAGCGCAGCCAACGGCAGCGCGTTGGGATCGATCAGCGTCACAGCGTGGCCGTGTGCGGCGAGGTCGTCGGCGAATTCGCAGCCGATCAATCCGGCGCCCAGGATCGCCACGCGCGCGGTTGCCTGCTGGTCTGGCAGCAGCTTGGCGCGGAAGGTGGCGTAGTCTTCGATGTGATTGACCGACAGCACGCGGTCGGCGGCGTCGCCGGCGATGTTCAGGCGGATAGGCTGGGCGCCGACGGCAATCACCAGATGTGCATATTCAAAAGCGCCCATGCTGGTATCGACCACTTTTGCCGTGGTGTCGATGCCGTTGACGCGGGTCTTGGTCATGATGTTGGCGCCGATCTGTTCCGCCATCTGCACCGCGCTTTGCGAGATCAGCTGCGCCGCCAGTTTCTTTTGCGCGAAAGCGTTGGACAGCATCGGCTTGGAATAGAAGCCGCCATCGTCGGCAGTAATGATCAGCAGCGCCGCCGTCTTGCCCAGCTTGCGCACCTCGCGCGCCAGAGAATATGCAGCCATGCCGGCGCCGATGATGATGATGGGTTTCATGAATGTCCTGGAGGATGGTTGGGATAGTGATGAGCGCAATGTGCGCAATGCTGGCCGCCGCAACGTTTGCGGCGGCTAATTTTACAACAGGCGCTTGGATCTCAATCATGTCGGCATTGTGCTGGGCGGCGGGACTTCAGTTAGATTTGTCTCGGTAAGCTGGTTATCAGCATAGAGATAATAGTTTTTGATATTAATTTTCATAAATTTAATAGTTTTTATAAATTACTCTATGAAATAGCTATTCACCATGCGAAATTCACATGGTCGGCTGCGACCAGTCTGATAAAATCAGTGACTTTCACTTGTTACGCTTGGGGACAGACGCATATGGATTCGATGATCGATAAAAAAGAAGAACTTCGTCAACAATTGCGTCAGGCGGCGCTTGAGTACCACGAGTTTCCGACCCCGGGGAAAATCAGCGTCACCCCGACCAAATTACTGACTAACCAGCGCGACCTGGCGCTGGCATATTCGCCAGGCGTGGCGGCCGCTTGCGAAGAAATCGTGGCCGATCCGGCCAATGCTTTCCGCTACACCGCGCGCGGCAACCTGGTCGCCGTGATCACCAACGGCACCGCCGTGCTTGGCCTGGGCAACATCGGGCCGCTGGCGTCGAAGCCGGTGATGGAAGGCAAGGGCGTGCTGTTCAAGAAATTCGCCGGCATCGATGTCTTCGATATTGAAATCAACGAAACCAATCCGGAAAAACTGTGCGACATCATCGCTTCGCTTGAGCCGACCTTCGGCGGCATCAACCTGGAAGACATCAAGGCGCCGGAATGCTTCGAGATCGAACGCAAGCTGCGCGACCGCATGAAGATCCCGGTATTCCATGACGACCAGCACGGCACCGCCATCATCGTCGGCGCCGCGATCCTGAACGGCCTGAAAGTCGTGGGCAAAGACATCAAGAGCTGCAAGCTGGTGGTGTCGGGCGCGGGCGCCGCGGCGCTGGCTTGCCTGGACCTGATCGTCGACCTCGGCTTCCCGATTGAAAACATTTTTGTCACCGACCTGGCCGGCGTGGTCTACAAAGGCCGGGTCGAACTGATGGATCCGGACAAGGAACGCTTCGCGCGCGAGACCGATGCCCGCACCCTGGCTGAACTGATTCCCGGCGCCGACATTTTCCTCGGCCTGTCGGCCGGCGGCGTGCTCAAGCAAGACATGGTGAAGGCGATGGCGGCGCGGCCGCTGGTGCTGGCGCTGGCCAACCCGACGCCTGAAATCCTGCCGGAAGACGTGAAGGCTGTGCGCGACGACGCCGTCATGGCGACCGGCCGTTCGGACTATCCGAACCAGGTCAACAACGTGCTGTGTTTCCCGTACATTTTCCGCGGCGCCCTCGATTGCGGCGCCACCACCATCACCCGCGAGATGGAAATCGCGGTGGTGCACGCGATCGCCGAGCTGGCGCAAGCCGAGCAGTCGGACATCGTCGCCACCACCTACGGCATCACCAACCTGTCGTTCGGCCCTGAGTACATCATTCCAAAGCCGTTCGATCCGCGCCTGATGATCAAGATCGCGCCGGCGGTGGCCAAGGCCGCCGAGGCGTCCGGCGTCGCCAGCCGTCCGATCAAGGACATGGAAGCCTACATCGACAAGCTGCAGCAATTTGTTTACCGCAGCGGCACGTTCATGCGGCCGCTGTTCCAGATCGCCAAGAAGACGGCGGCGGAGAAGAAGCGGATCGTGTATGCCGAAGGCGAAGAAGAACGCGTACTGCGCGCAGTGCAAGTGGTGGTTGACGAAAACCTGGCGCGTCCGATCCTGGTCGGCCGGCCGGCGGTGCTGCAGCAGCGCATCGAGCGCTTTGGCCTGCGCCTGAAAGCGGATGTCGATTTTGAAGTCATCAATCCCGATTTCGACGAACGCTATCGCGACTACTGGCAGACTTTCCTGGCGATGACCAAGCGCCAGGGCGTGACCGAACAATACGCCAAGCTGGAAATGCGCCGCCGCCATACGCTGATCGGTTCGATGGCGATCCACAAGGGCCATGCCGACGGCATGATCTGCGGCACCTACGGCACCACCAGCCTGCATCTGAACTATATCGACAAGGTGCTGGGCCGGCGCGAAGGCGTCAATGTCTACGCCGCGATGAATGCGCTGATCCTGCCGAGCCGGCAGCTGGTGCTGGTCGACACCCATGTCAACGAAGATCCGACTGCCGAGCAGCTGGCGGAAATCACGATCCTGGCCGCGGAAGAAATGCTGCGTTTCGGCATCAAGCCGCGCGCTGCCTTGCTGTCCCATTCCAACTTCGGCACCAGCAACAGCGCTTCGGCGCAAAAGATGCGCAATGCACTGGCTATCATCAAGGAGCACGCGCCGGATCTGGAAGTCGACGGCGAAATGCACGGCGACACCGCGCTGGACACCGAGCTGCTGCGGAAAGTGATGCCGGATTCGGCCCTGAAAGGCGACGCCAACCTGCTGGTGATGCCGAATATCGACGCCGCCAACATCGCCTACAACCTGCTCAAGAATACCTGCGGCAACGGGGTTGCGGTTGGTCCTATCCTGCTGGGCTGCGCCAAGCCGGTCCATATCCTGACGCCTTCGGCCACCGTGCGCCGCATCGTCAACATGACGGCGCTGTGCGTGGTGGATGCGATTTCCGCGCGCTAAACCAGAAACAGCAACAAAACATCAGCAGTAATAGAAGGACCCAGCTTTACCGCCAAGTGACCGGCGGCAAAGCTGGGTCTTTTTTTTATGGCAGAGATCTCCGGGGCGGATAAAACGTGTAAATTGCAATAAAAACAGTGGCATTCCAATATTGAAAGATATGCGCCAGGAGATGCGATGTCCCAATATCCCAAGAGCCCGCTGATGGGGCAGATGATGAGCCAGCCTTTGCTCATCTCCAGCATTATCCAGCACGCCGACCGTTATTTCGGCCGCAATGAGATCGTGTCGCGGCGGGTCGAAGGCGATCTTCACCGGTATACCTATAGCGATTGCCACCGGCGCGCGCGCAAGCTCGCCAATGCGCTGGCCGCGCTGGGCGTGGGCATGGGGGAGCGGGTCGCTACGCTGGCCTGGAACGGCTACCGGCACATGGAGGCTTACTACGCGGTGTCCGGCTCGGGCGCGGTGCTGCACACCATCAATCCGCGCCTGCATCCAGACTTGATCGGCTATATCGCCAACCACGCCGAAGACCAGTACCTGCTGTTCGATATCTGCTTCCTGCCGCTGGTCGAGGCGGTGGCGCCGCTGGCCAAGACCATCAAGGGCTATATTGCGTTGTGTGGTCCTGAGCACATGCCTGCAGACAGCAAGCTGCCGAACCTGCTGTGCTATGAAGCGCTGCTGGAGGCCAGTTCGGACGACTACAGCTGGCCCTTGTTCGACGAAAATTCGGCCTCCAGCCTGTGCTACACCTCCGGCACCACCGGCAACCCCAAGGGGGCTCTTTACTCGCATCGTTCGACGGTATTGCATTCGCTGGCGTCGATCATGCCCGACACCATGAACATATCCGGGCGCGACGCCGTGCTGCCGGTGGTGCCGATGTTCCATGTCAATGCCTGGGGTTTGCCGTACGCGGTGCCGATTACCGGCGCGAAGATGGTGTTTCCAGGCCCCGCGCTGGACGGCAAATCGCTGTATGAATTGTTCGAACAGGAGCAGGTAACGATCTCTGCCGGCGTGCCTACTGTCTGGCTCGGCCTGCTGAACTACCTGGATCAGAACCTGTTGAAATTCTCCAGCTTCAAGCGCACCATCATCGGCGGCTCGGCCTGTCCGCCGTCGATGATGCAGGCTTTGCGCCATCGCCATGGCGTCGAGGTGGTGCACGCCTGGGGCATGACCGAGATGTCGCCGCTGGGCACTTCCTGCTGCCTGCTGACCAGGCATCTGTCGCTGCCGGTCGAGCAGCAGGAATTGCTGCTGCAAAAGCAGGGCCATGTGATCTACGGCGTCGACATGAAGATTGTCGACGACGCCGGCAAGGAATTGCCGTGGGATGGAGAAACCTACGGCAACCTGCTGGTCAAGGGACCATGGATCATCGATACCTATTTCAAGAATGAGGGCGGCGCGGTGCTGCAGGATGGCTGGTTCGCTACAGGCGACGTGGCGACCATCGACGCCGACGGCTACATGCAGATCACCGACCGCAGCAAGGATGTCATCAAGTCAGGCGGCGAGTGGATCAGCAGCATAGACCTGGAAAACATCGTGATGGCGCATCCGGCGGTGCAGATGGCGGCCTGCATCGGCATCTTTCATCCGAAGTGGGATGAGCGGCCGTTGCTGGTGGTGGTCCGGAAGCCGGGCATGGAAGTGGACAGCGCGCAGCTGCTCAAATTTTTCGAGGGCAAGGTGGCCAAATGGTGGACGCCGGACGACGTGGTGTTTGTCGACGCCTTGCCGCTTGGCGCCACCGGCAAGCTGCTGAAAAACAAATTGCGGGAACAGTTCAAAGAGCATGTCTTGCCGACCGCCTGACGCCATGCGGCGGCAGCTTTATTCAAATTCGCCGGCCTGTTTCCACGGCACGCGCCCGGTCTGTACTTTGTTGGCGGCGCGATCGCAATGATCAGGATGGTCGTCAAAAAACATGTGCGGCTTGAAGGCGGCCAGCACATCCGATTTGACGATGCCGCCCATGAAAAAGGTTTCGTCGATCGCCACATTCCAGGCGCGCAAGGTGCGGATCACCCGTTCGTGGGCCGGCGAGGAGCGCGCCGTGACTAGTGCGGTGCGGATCGGCGCAGCATGTCCGTCCGGGTTCTTGAAATTATTCTGGATATACGACAGCGCCAGCAGCAGCCGTGCAAACGGACCTTGCGGCAACGGCAGCAAGGCGTTTTCGCGCTCGTGTTTTTCAAAGGCTTCAATCCCCTCGGTCTGGTAAATCCTTTCCGATTCATCCGAAAAAATCACAGCGTCGCCGTCGAAGGCGATGCGGATCTGTTCCAGCTCTTCCATCGCGTTCTCCGGCTTTTGGTACAGCAGGGCCGCCGCCACGCCGGAATTGACCGCCGCCTGCACGTCATCTTCATGCAAGGACAAGAACAGGCTGACGTTGAATGCCTGCAGGTAGGGCGCCAGCGAAGCGCCGCCGGACAATACCGCGCGCGTGATGTCGAGGCCGTAGTGCTTGATCGAATTGAAGATGCGCATCGAGGTCTCGCTGGAATTGCGCGACATCACGACCACTTCGACAAAACGCTGGCCTGTCAGGCGGTTCAGTTTCAGCAGCGCCTTGACCAGGGCGAACCCGGCTCCGGGCTTGAGGACTTCATTTTCGTTGAGCAGCTGGTGGCGGCGATATTCTTCCAAGCCATGCTGGCGAAAGATGGCCTCTTCGGTTTCCAGGTCAAATAGCGCACGGGATGAAATCCCGATCACCAGCAAATTATCTAAGGACTGCGGCATGTGCGGTGGTCTTAAGGAGGTAACGGGAGCGCTCATTATATGCGCTTGCTTAAGCATCGACGGGGCGGCAAGGCGGCGTTTGTCTGGTGGTGTTTTTTACAATATTTCTTGCCGCGTTGAAGGCGGCTTGTTCCCTGCTGTTACGTTACATGTTACGTGTCAAAGACCTTTGCAGCACAGGTCGGCATTTTTCCGGCAGATCATTCGGAATTGCTGTTAATCATTGATTTAAAAGGTTTTTCTTTTCGATTTGTGAAATTGGATGGGCTGCCAGAACGGTTGTTTTGAGGATGTTTCTGGCTGGCACGCTCTTTGCGGAAAGACAGTAGGCAGAGCTTTATCCGATTCATCAAAAAGGGAGATCAATCATGAGAGTATCGAAAAAGAACGGGTTGCTTGCGGCATCCATGGTGCTGACGGCATTGTTGACAGGTTGCGGCTCCGGCGGCGATTTGCTTAGCCATACCGGGACGCCTGGGGGCGGTGGCACGCCCACCACCCCGAGTGCACCGGGCAATCCGGTTACGCCGGTCCCTCCGGTCACGCCGGCTGCGAGTTCGTCCAACCTGGTTTCGAATCTAGGCACCACCGTATCAAGCGTCGGCACAGCGGTTGACGGTGTCGGCAGCACGTTAATCAACCAGCTGCCGCTGGTTACTCCCGCCACCAAGACCGCATTGAACGGCGTGGTTGACAATGCCAGCGGCATCGTCACCGTGCTCGGCGGCGGCTTGGCGAATGGCCTGGGTCAAATCGGCACCGCGCAGAATCCAGTCGGCATCACGGTCGGCAGTGCAGGCGGCGTGGTGGCGCAGGTCGGCGCTACCGTCAACAGCGCCGGCCAGGTAGTCACCAGCCTCGGCAGCAGTGGCCCGCTCAGCGCCCTGGCGCCGGTGACAGCGCCGGTCGGCGGCCTGGTCAGCACCATAGGCAACACCATTTCCGGCACCGTAGCGCCAACGCTGACTACTGCATTGACCACCGGCCCGGTGCAACAGCTGACGCAAACGGTCAGCACGGCAATTGTTCCCTTGTCCAACACTGCAGGCACTCTGCTGCAAACCGTCGGCAATGCAACGGCGCTCAACCAGCCGGCCAATCTGCTGCTGGGCGTACTCGGCAATACCGTCGCCAATGTTGGCGGCGGCCTGACTGGTTCCGGCGTGCCTGTGGTCAGCAATCTTGGCCCGGTGGTGACTAACACCGGCAACCTGGTGGGCGGCTTATCGACCAACGGCATTACCGGCACCGGCCAGCCGTTGCTGGGCAACAAGACCGGCGGCATCTTGCAGCCGGTTGACAATACGCTGATTGGCGCCCTTGCCGGTCCGTTGGCTCCAGTGGTCGGCGTAGTCAACGGCCTGACCGGCAGCCTTACCGGTAGCCTGAGCGGCGCAGCCGGCGGCAGCGGTCCTCTGGCGCCTGTCACCGGCCTGTTGGGCAGCCTGACCGGCGCTGTGGGTAGCGCAGGGGGTGCAAGCAATCCGCTGGCTCCGATAACCGGCTTGCTGGGCAGCGTGGGCGGCGCGGCCGGCGCCGGCGGCACTGGCAACCTGTTGGCGCCTGTCACCGGTTTGTTGGGCAGCGTGAGCGGCACGGTAGCGTCAGGCGCAGGCGGTGCAAGCAATCCGCTGGCTCCGGTCACCAACCTGATCGCGGGCTTGACCACTACTGTCTCCTCTGGCGCCGCCAGCACCACAGGCAGCGGTCAAACCTCAGGATTGCTGGGTGGCTTGCTGGGTGGTTTAACCAAGAAATAAGCAGCGACGTCGGTTTGCAAAAAGCCTTGGTTTTTACCAAGGCTTTTTTTTGGGGTAGCGCGGAAAAACGGTCAAGCTGTACAGAGGCGAAATGACAACGCACGCAACAACAAAATAGTTGCACTAGGTGAATTATTGCCGTAATTTAACAGTGACTTCAGGTTCCGCTGAATAGATAGATTTTGCCGTCGATAACGAACGAGAGCCGTAGCCGCATGCAATTATCCAAATCGAAGTGCTACCGCCGCGCCGCGGTAATCATGATCAGCGGCGCTTGTTGGCTCACCACGTCGTATCCTCTGCCGGCACATGCCGATGCGCGCAGCCCGGTGCAGGGCAACCCGGCCGATACCTTGCCTAAGGCAGAGGCGCCGCCAAGCGCGCCGGTGACGATCAATATCCAGACCCAGGCAGTCGATCCCGCGCTGCAAAATCTGCTGGCCAGCCATCTGACGCCGTCGCGTTTCCAGATCGCCGGCGTCAAGACCTTGCCGTTTGAGCAGGTCGCCGCGCTGTTCGCGCCGCTGGCCAACCGCGATACCACTGTCGCTGAGTTGCTGGCCGCCGCCAACAAGGTCACGCAGATGTACCAGGACCAGGGTTATCCGCTTTCCTTTGCCTTCATCCCGGCCCAGAGTTTCGAAGGCAACGTGGTGGTGGTCACGGTGGTCGAGGGCTACGTCAAGAATGTCAAGATCGAAGGCAATCCCGGCGGCAGCGAAGAGCGCCTGAAGCGGGTTGCGGAACAATTGCAGCAGGAGCGGCCGCTACGGCGCGCCACGTTTGAACGGGTAGCCGGCATCCTCAGTTTGCAGCCGGGCGTCAAGATTGTCGCCAACGTGGCGCCGCCCACCACCACCGACGGCGCCGCCGACATGGTGTTGACGGTGCAGCGGCGGCCGATCACGGCCGGGGTCGGCGTCGATTACCGGCAGCCTGGCATTCGCGGTTTGCTGACCGCCAGCACCAATGGCTTGACGCCGCTGGGTGAGCAGGTAACCGTCAGCACATTGCAGCCGAGCGGGCCGCAGGATGAAAAATATTATGCGATCAATTATGTCCAGCCGATCGGGACCGATGGCTTGCTGGCCAAGCTGAATTGGTCGGACTATCGCGCCAAGCCGGAAAATCTGGCGCTGGAAAGCATCCAGTACCAGGCTCGCTACCAAACCAAAACCGTACGCGCCGGCGGCTCGCTCAGTTATCCGGTAATCCTCGATAACACGCATAACCTGACTGTCACCGGCGGCGCTTATGCCGCCGAAAATACCCAGGTGTATACCCGCTCAGTGCCAGTCACGCCGATGTCGATCCAGCTCAGTTCGCAGGTGCGGGTATTGAGTGCCGAGGTAGCCTGGACCGATGTCAAGACAAGTCCGGAAAAACTGCAGCAGACGCGCCAGCTGAACGTCGGCGTATATAAAGGCGTGGATGCGCTCGGCGCCAAACGCGAGAACAGCAATGTCGACCTGGGCTTTACCAGGGTCACGGTGCAGGCGGCGCAATCGAACCAGCTGCCAGGCGGCTTCGGCGTCGCGGTGGCGGTCGGCACGCAATACAGCAGCAATATCCTGCCGACCTCCGAGCAGATCGGCTTCGGCGGCAAGCTGTTCGGCCTCGCATATCCGGCCGGCGAACTGGCCGGCGACAAGGGCTGGGGCATATCGGCGGAAATCAACCGCCTGTTCCCTATGAGTTATACCTATCTGAAGTCGGTGCAGCCGTATTTTCTGGTGGATCATTCGCGAATTTATTCGAATGCCGGTCCTTTGATCCACGATACTTTGGGTTCTGTTGCGCTGGGGGTACGCTTTTCGGATGGCCGTTATTACACCCTGGACCTGTCGCTGGCTAAGCCGGTGGCGGATGTTCCTGTCAATTCCAGCTCGAGATCGCCGCGTGTGAATGCGAGCTATTCGTATCAGCTGGATTAAATTTCACGCCGCCTTGGCTGGACTGAATCTCGGACCGCATGCTACCGCCGCTTTTTTTATCGGCTCGGAACGATTTTCTGTCCACGTTCGTATCGACTTCAACGTTAAGGAAGTATCGCGCATCTGCCGCTAAAAGCGGTCGTCCATGTAGCGATCTGCGACATGTGGCCATGTCCAAAAGCGGTAAGACCAGTTTGCATTTTTATGATGAATAAAACTATGGGAAATGCGCATCGATAGTTGGAATTTTGATTTGTCGGAAAGCAACTATTTATTGCTTTGATGTAACTGTTTTTTTCACGATGTAAAATGCTATTTCAAGATAAAACTGTATTTCTCCTATGAAGAAGTGACTAGAGGAAATATTCTAATAATATGTTTCTTAAAGGAAAAATTTATCTTGAGGTAATTTTTAATCGGGGCTATGCTGATACCGCGTAGTCCGGATTCAGGGGGCTTGATTCACGGCTGAATGTGGAGTCGTTCGACCGTCGATTGTTGCGCAAACAGGCTGCAGATTTAATGAGGTATGTGCTTTTTCAGGAGATCACAATGAACGCCAAATTAATGAAATTTCTTCGGGAAGAAGATGGAGTCACGGCTATCGAATATGGCCTGATTGCGGGACTGATCGCAGTAGCGATCATTGTTGCGATTACTCTCCTGGGAACCGATCTCTCGCGATTGTTCAACAACATAGCCGGCAGATTACCAGTTGGCACTTGATCGCAGCCGGATAGAGCGCCGTGATCTGTCCAATTAGCCGTCGCTGCAAATTGGACAGAGAAAACAAATGCCGGATTTGAGTTTATTGCTATTTTTTCTGCTGTTTTGCGCCGCAATTTTTTCATACGACTGTTTATTTCGCCGCGTTCCCAACAAAGTCTTGTTGATCGCGATTGCAGTACAGCTGGGATTTTTTTTGTGGCTGGGCAAAGGCTTGAACGGAATAGGCTGGTTGAATGCTTTATCTGGTTTTGCAGTCGGATTGGCGTTTTTCTTGCCGTTGTATGCGTTGCGGGCGATGGCGGCAGGTGACGTCAAGTTTTTTGCGGTGCTTGGTTTCCTGCTTGGACCAGGAGCGTTGTTGCCGGCCTTCCTGATCGCTTCTTTGATTGCAGGAGTCCATGCAGTAGTGATGCATGTCTCGCGTTTGGGAATGGCGCCGCGTTTGCAGCTGCTTGCGATGCGTATCGTGCGCTGGCCTTTATGTCAGCGAATATTGGAAAAACGCGGCAAACGCGTGGGAATTCCTTACGCAGCTTACCTGGCGTTGGCCGGGGCCTGGATAGGGATGCATGGCGCTCGGATAGTGCCAGGGTTTACCTGAGTTCTTGTTTGCATCATGCATGCCGATATAACGGATGTCGGCGATGCACTGATCGTATCAGCGGTAAAGATCGGGAGCAGGGATGTATAACAAATATAAAGATACGGCCCGTCCCGGGAGGGCATCGGGAGTACGACACACTGCTCAGCGCGGTGTTGCAGCGATAGAATTTGCTTTGGTCTTCCCAGTGCTTTTTGTGCTGTTGTACGGAATCATTACCTATGTGCTGATTTTCCTGGCCCAGCAATCGTTGGCGCTGGCAGCGGAAGAAGGCGCGCGCGCTGCGCTGCGCTACACCACTGCGGATCGCGGCACGATTGCCTGCAACACTGCGACTCAGCTTGTTAAATGGCTAGGCAGCAATTCCAATGGCAATCCTATTGCCACTTGCGTTCCGACCGGACCCGTCGTGTGTGCATTCCCTGCGGGCACCAGCGCGCAATGCATCACGGTCAAAGTCACATACCCATATGGCACTCAGCCTTTGGTGCCGCTGCTGCTGGGACCACTAATGAATGTTGCGATACCCGCCACGTTGGCGAGCTCCGCCACGGTGCAAATTAATTAATAAAGTCGTTGTGAGGATTATTTATTTACTGCTCACCGCGCCACTGGAATCGCGTCAATGAGCGGACAGCTTGGTGCTCTCATTGAGGTAAATGTGATGTGGCATGGAGGCATTTTGAACTTCATTCTGTTCGGATAGGCAGCGAGTACACCCTATGAATAACCTTACAAAAATTGTCGCGGCAATATTGGTGGTGGCTGCCCTCGGTTTGGCGTTTGTGGCTTGGTGGCTTGGAAGCCGTCCGCCGCCGACGATTTCCGCGGCGCCTGCGCCAATCGCCAAGAATGCCAGCCAGTATGAAGTCATAGTGGCGGCACGGGCGCTGGTCGCGGGTAAAGCGATCGCTACCGACGATATCAGCCTGGTGGCCCTGCCGATCAATCCGGCCGGTGCGTACAGCCAGGCCAGCTCGGTGGTTGGCAAGGTTCCTTTGATCGATATCGGCGCCGGCACGCCGATTACCGAAAGCGGCCTGGCCAGCGGCCTGGCGGTGAAGCTGGCGGATGGCGAGCGGGCGGTGGCAATTCCCGTCGACGAGATTGTCGGCGCCGGCAACCGTGTTCAGGCGGGTGATTACGTCGATGTGTTTTTCACGCTCAAGCAAGGCCCGGATAGCGAAAAGACGCAATCGCGTTTATTGATGTCGCGCCTGCATGTGCTTTCGTATGGGGCGGCGGTGATCGGTACAGTTCCCGCTGGCGGCAGCGCTGGAGCGGCGCCGCCTCAACAGACGTCTCAGGCCAGCCAACCGACACAGGCGCAGGCTCAGCCAATTGCCCGGACCGCAGTGCTGGCAACGCCTGTAGCGGATGTCAATCGCCTGCTGCTGGCAACCCAGAACGGCAAGCTGATGCTGGCGCTGCGCAACCCCAGCGACGAAGCCATTCCCGACTTGACGCTGTTTCCGCCCCCGGCCACTGTGCTGGCGGGTAAACGTGAACTCACGCGCGATCAGCAAGACGCGTTGAAACTACCCGACAACCAGGCATTTGCCGGCATGGAAATGAACGGACTGGCAGGCGATTCCAGAACGTCGGCGAGCTATAAGGCAGGCGCCGCGCCAAGAACCGCGGCAGCACGCGGCGCCAATACTCCCGGTACGGTTGAGGTAATCCGCGGCACCCAGCGGGAGTCGGTGGCTTTCTGACGCGAGAAGTTTTTCAATGACGGGTTTATATCAATAACAGGATTGACCGCAACTCATGAAAATTCACGAACTAACCCTGCCATTGCTGCTGAGCGCGAGTGCAATTCCGGCCCTTTCCATGGCCGCTACCGCGGATATCACGCTCGCCATGCGCGAACAGCAAAACCTGCCGGTTGCGGGGACGCTGGAACGCATCGCCATAGCCGATCCGGAAGTGGCGGATGTGTTGATGGTGCGTGGTTCAGGCGGTAAAAATGGCAGCGTGATCCTGGTCGGGAAAAAAGCTGGCACAACCACCGTGACGGCATGGGCCAAGGGCATGCCGGCCAATACCTGGAGGGTGACCGTTCAAGGCGACCTGCAGGCGGCCGTGGCCGGGCAGGGCGGGGCCGATGTGAAGGTGCGTGGCGCTGCCAGCGTGATCAGCGGACAGGCGCCGTCGCTTCTGGAGCATACAAAGAGCAGCGCTGCCGCCGCGGACGCGGCAGGCAAGGGCAAGGTGCTGGATATCTCGACCATCGATAGCGGCAACGTGGTGCAGATCGATGTCAAGATCGTCGAATTCAGCAAATCGGTATTGAAGGAAGTCGGTTTCGATTTCGGGCTGCTGGTAAACCGCGGCAATTTCAGTTTTAACCTGGGCAGCAACCTCGCTTCCAACGGCGGGTTAAGCACAACGTCGTCAGCATTCGGTTTGTTAACCAAGTTCAGCCGAGGCAGTTACAGTTTGACCAGCAACTTGCGCCTGATTGAAGGAAACGGCATGGCGCGCGTGCTGGCGGAACCGTCGCTGACTGCGCTTTCCGGCCAAAGTGCGAGTTTCCTGGCTGGCGGCGAACTGCCTATTCCACAGTCCGGCGGCCTTGGCACCACCACGATCGTCTACAAGCCTTTCGGCATCGGTCTGACTGTTTCGCCGACCATACTGGCGAAAGGCAGGATCGCGCTGAAGGTCGCGCCGGAAGCCAGCGATGTCGACTATAGCAAGGTCGTTGTCACAGACACAGTGTCGGTGCCGTCGATTAATACCCGGCGTGCCGATACGACGGTCGAGCTGGGCGACGGCGAAAGCTTCATCATCGGCGGCCTGGTTTCGCGCACCACGCTATCCAATGTCAAAAAAATTCCGCTGCTGGGTGATTTGCCAATTATCGGCAGCTTCTTCCGTAATCTGAGCTATACCCAGGACGAAAAGGAACTGGTGATTATCGTTACTCCGCACATTGTCCAGCCGATTGCAAAAAACGTGCCGTTGCCATTGCCGGGCGAAGCCGAGGAACGCCGCAATACCGCCGGCACTGCCTGGGGGAGTTATCTGTTGGGAGGAGCCAGCCGCGACGAATTGCCAGGATTTTCGAAATAGCGCCCAATTTTTGGATTACATGATGAATGCTCGCAACAAGGCTTTGAATGAACTGACGGCGCTGAGCCGTTTCGTCTTCTGTTCGCGTAACAGCACGCAAGCGGAATGGCTGGGCGCCGCCCTTGGCAAATGGGGCACGCTGCTGCAGGAAAAAGCCGATGTGGCTCAATTGCTGTCGCGCATAGTGGAGCTCAATCCTTTGCTGGTGCTGCTGGACTTTTCGGGGATAGAGCAAGTAAGCGATCACGCCGGTGTCTTGTCGCTTGATTCTCTTGGCACAACCGCGCATGCAACCGAATTGGCGCGTGCCTTGAGTAAAACCCTGCCGGCTTTGCCTTTGGTTGCGGTTGGTTCGATGGCATTTCCCGAAGGGACGATTGCAGCCTTGCGAGCCGGCGTCAGCGATTTCATCGATGTCAGCGCTTCCGAAGATGAAGCGCGCGATGTCGTGCAACGGGTGCTGGCCAAGGCCGCGGCGCGGGCTCCGGCGCAGGTCAAGCGCGGCCAGCTGGTGACCTTGCTCGGCGTACGTTCGGGCATCGGCACCAGCACATTGGCGGCGCATCTGGCGGACATGATCCAGCTGCGCAATACCAGCCACGGCGGCAAGCGGAATTCGGCCGACAGCCGGGTCGCGTTGCTCGATCTGGGCTTGCCGGCCGGGGATGGCAAGCTGTACCTGAGCGCCAATGGCAATTTCGACTTCGCCGAAGCCGTACGCAATCTGCGCCGTTTTGACGAAACCCTGGTACATACGGCGCTGCCGCGCAGTCCTGGCGGCGTTACCGTGATTTCCCTGCCGCACAGCCTGAGCGAGATGCGCACGGTGTCGCACCATGATGCGCTGGCTCTGCTGGACCGTTTACGCTTGTACTTTGACGTGCTGATTGCCGATCTCGGCGGTTTCACCAATCATGAGTTCATCGCTAACCTCACGGGCGCCGCCGACCAGGTTTGGCTGGTGACCGATCAAAGCGTCGGCGCCCTGGTATCGCTGGCGGGCACCCTGCAGGAACTGAATGGACGCCATCCGGACGACGGCAAGCGGCACCTGGTGGTGAACCGTTACGACGATCGCTTCGGCATGGCGGCCAGCCAGATAGCCGAGCGTTTCAAGTTGCCGTTGCTGGCCACTTTGCCCGAGCGCACACTGAAGCTGACTTCGAGCGCCAATCGCGGCAAGCTTCTGCATGAAATGGCTCCGCACGATACTTATGTCAGGGCCGTGGAAAGCTTGATCGATGGCTTGCTCAGCCACGGCGAGACGGTCTCGCACAAACATGGAGTGGGGCGCTGGCTACCGAAAATTTTGTTACGAAAATAAGCAAGCCGATTCAAGCGTAATGCAAACGCAATTCGCGCCGCGGCCTTGGAGCCTGTCCAGGCAAGACAGGAAAAAGCGGCCCCTGATGAAAGACGGGAGAAACGAACGTGAGTAACCAGATTGAATTTGCCGACGACGACCAAACGTTTTCGAATACCCAGGAATTCCAGGACATCAAGACCGCGGCTTACGATCATCTGCTGACGCGGATCGAAGAATTAGGGGCGGAGTTCGGCCGCTGGTCGCGCAGCGCGATCCAGCAGTTCGTCAACCTGGATGTCGACGGTTTTGTCCGCTTGCAGCGCATTCCCCTGAACGAAGCGGAGGTGCGGCAGATTGCCGACGCCCTGACCAAGGAGCTGGCCGGCCTGGGGCCGCTGGAAGATCTGCTGGCCGACATGACAGTCGAAGATATCCTGATCAACGGCTATAACGACGTGTTTGTTTCGCGTCACGGCGTATTGCAGCGTGAGACGCTGCGCTTTACCGATAACGCCCACCTGCTGCGCATCGTCAGGCGCATCCTGGCGCCGCTGGGACGCCGGCTGGATGAATCGAATCCGATGGTCGACGCCCGCTTGCCGGATGGCGGCCGGCTTAACGTAGTGATCGAGCCGTTGTCGGTAGACGGACCGATGGTATCGATCCGGAAATTCCGCAAGGAGCCGCTGAAACCGACCGACCTGCTCAATCTCGGCACCATGAATGAGGAGATATATTCGCTGCTGGACAACGCGGTCAAGGCCCGTTGCAATATCCTGGTCTCGGGCGGCACCAGTTCCGGTAAAACTTCCCTGCTGAACGCGCTGGCATTTTTCATCCCGGAGAATGAACGTGTAGTGACAGTGGAAGACACGGCAGAGCTGTCGCTCAACCATCCACACGTGGTGCGCCTGGAATCGCGCCTTGGCGGCTTTGAGGGCAGCGGCGCAGTCAGCATCCGCGACCTGATCCGCAACAGCCTGCGGATGCGGCCGGACCGGATTATCGTCGGCGAAGTGCGCGGCGCGGAAGTGCTGGAAATGCTGCAAGCCATGAATACCGGCCATGATGGCTCGATGGGCACGATCCACGCCAATACGCCGCGCGAATGTCTGTACCGGATCGAAATGCTGGCCGGGTTCGCCGGCTTCCAGGGCAGCGAAAGCAGCCTCAGGCGGCAGATCGCCGGCGCCCTCGATTTCATCGTGCAGATCGGCCGGCTGTCCAATGGCCGCCGCCGCATCGTCTCGATTACCGAAGTTACCGGCATGGGCGACAACATCATCACCCTGCAGGAACTGTATCGGCATGAAAGCTATATCGGACCGGATGGCGAAGAAGCGGACCGCTGGATATCGCTGGGCATCTTCCCGCACGCGCCCAAGCTGCAGCGCCAGCGCCAGCTGGGGCAGCAAAGTGCCGGCAGTCCAAATACCGGCGGGCTCAGCCATGGCTCGACAGGCGGCCAGCCGGGGAGGCGCTAAGTCATGCATATCGCTCTTTGGCTGCTTGCTGCTGCACTGTTATTGACCGGCACCGGTCTTTGGCTGTGGCAACGCGCGCAGCAGCGTTCGCAGCAGGATGTCAGCGCTGCATTCGTGAACCGGCAGCTTCAAGGAATGCAGCAGATTCAGAAGGAGCCGCAGGACGCGACTCAAGTCGCGCCTCAGTTGAAGTTGACGATAGAAGCCTTGCGTCATTTCTTTTTGCGCGCAGGAATTCAGCATCCAAGCGGCAAGCTGTATTTTCAGCTGCTGGTGCCAGGCATTTGCCTGGCGCTGCTGGCATTGATATTGGGCGGCGCGTTGTCCGCAATCGGAACGCTGCTGCTTTATACGATGCTGGTGTATTTTTATTTCTGGCTGCGGACTTCCAAATTGCAGCGGACCATGGTGCGGCAATTGCCTGGATTCCTCGATACCTTGGTGCGCCTGGTTACGATAGGCAACAGCATCGGCTCAGCCTTTCAGACGGGCATCTTGAGTACTGAAGGACCGCTGCGGGTAGTGCTCGATCGCGCAAACCGGCAGGTGCAGGCGGGTGTTGAACTGGAACATGCGCTGCGCTTGCAAGCTGCGATATACCGATTCAAGGAGCTTGACCTGGTCGCCGCGGTGATTGGCGTTTCATCGCGCTTCGGCGGACGTTCTGATCTTGTCCTGGAACGCATGGCGGCCTTCATGCGCGATCTGGAGCATGCGCAAAACGAATTGGTTTCCCTGTCGGCAGAAATTCGTTTGTCTGCCTGGATCATGGGCATATTACCGATCGCCATCGGTATTTTCCTGATCATATTCAATAACAATATGTTTACAAACATGTGGCAAGACCCGGTTGGAAAAAAAATGCTGATCGGCGCTGTAGTCCTGGAAATCGTCGGCAGCTATGGTTTATATCGACTGGCAAAAACGGTCTAGCAGGGAATCGATGCCGAGCGTTACATGAAGCGGGGATAAAGTGAATTCGACACAACATACGTTGATCATCCTGGCGGTTCTGCTGCTGGCTGCGGCCTTGTTGCTGATGGGGGCAGCGTTGCTGGCGAGAGCATGGAGGCTCAAACGCAACCTGGCCACAATTGACGAAAAGATCGCATCCCATGACCGTCCGGCTGCCACTGCCAATATCAATGCCAAGCCGGTATCCTGGAGCGACCGGCTGGTGGCGGCCAGCGCCGGCTGGCTTGATACGCCGATAGGGCGGCAGCTGGTGGCGGAAGAAGATCGCCATCTGCTGGATCAATGCAACGTAAATGACATGCGCGGCAAATCCTTGTTTTTTCTGGCGCGGGTGGTGCTCGCAATCAGCTTTCCCTTGCTAGGTTTTTTTCTGTTTGATCGCGGAGGATGGCTATCGCTGCTGCTGATTATTTTTTTTGGCATTGCCCTGGGTTACATGCTGCCGAAATGGATAATGCGGCGCGTCGCGCTCAAGCGCCAGCGGCAGGCTGCCGAAGAACTGCCTTTGCTGATCGATTTGCTGCGTCTTTTGCAAGGGGTGGGTTTGTCGGTAGACCAGAGCCTGCACGTGATTGAAAACGAATTCGGGAGTGTGTTGACGGTGCTGGGCGAAGAGCTGGCAATCGCCAGCCGTCAATACAGTACGGGGCGCAGTCGGGAACAGTCAATGCGGCGCTTTTCCACGATTTTCGACAACGAGGATTTGCACGCGGTATCGCGGCTGCTGGTGCAAGTAGAGCATCACGGCGGCGCGGTGCAGGAGCCGCTCAAGCAGTTTAGCGAACGGATCCGTGAACAGCGCAAGCTCGACATGAGAGAAAAAATCGGAAAGCTGACAGTGAAGATGACGGGAGTCATGGTAATGACATTGCTGCCGGGATTGCTGGTGATTACCGGTGGCGTGGGTTTCCTGGCGGTGATCAGGGCTCTGTCAAGAATGGGAGCAAGTGCATGAAGATTTCTGATATGGACCTGGACGGAGGCCGCCGTGGAGCCCGGCTCCCTGCTGGCATGGCCGCCTGGCTTGCGCCGCTTGCCATCGCGTTGGCTTCTGTGCTGTCGGCTGGTTGTGCAAGCAACTCGGCCAAACTGTATGCAGAACAGAATGAAGCGGCGCAGTTGCGTCAACAGACGGAAGAGAAGGCGCCCACGCCTGACAACAAGGGCATGTATCTGGGTTTGATTCGGCAGATGCAGGAACAGGGCATGTATTTTGCGTCGCTGGCGCACATCGATGCCTATGAACAGCAAAACGGCAGTACCCCGGAAGTTCAGCGCTTGCGTGCTGACGCTCTGCGCGAAACACGGCAGACGACGGCAGCAGACGCCGCTTATCGCCAGTTGCTGAAGTCGCCTGAGGCGAGCGCTGCCTGGCACGGATTGGGTCTGCTGGCGGCACAGAGCGGCGATTACAAGAATGCGGTCACGTCGCTGCGGGAAGCTGCAAGGCGCGAGCCGACCAACCCCGCGATGCTCAGCGATCTTGGTTACGCGATGCTGCGTAGTGGGGACATAGGCGCCGCTCGCGTGCCATTGGCGCAAGCTGCGGAACTGGCGCCTGACAATCGCAAGATGATAAGCAATCTGGCGTTGCTGCTGCTGGTTTCCGGCGATGCCGAAAAAGCGCGCGCCGTGATGGATAAAGCCGCTTTATCTGCGGACAGCCGCGCCACAATCTATCGTTTGTCTGCAGAAATCGGCCAGCAGCGGCCGGTGGTGGTGGCGGTGCATGATTCCGCCGATGGGCCAAAACCCCTCAACGGCGGACCTGCGGCTACGACCGTTAAAAAAACAAATCCGACGCTGCAGCCTGCACCTCCCTTCCAGTCGATGCTGGATAGATTTGGCAACGGCGGTTGATTGTCATGGAGTTTAATTTTTGTTCAAGAGGCAGACCAATGAAAGCGCAAGGAGCACTCCATCATTACATGCTGTATATCGGCTTTGCGTCGCTGGTAACAGCGGGAACAGCGTGCGCGCAGAATATGTCGCCGCTCACCGGAAAGCTGCTGCCAGAACCCGCTGCAGCCAGCAAAACCTCGACGGTGCCGGCGGCACAGCCTGCGGCGGCCAGCTCGTCGACCACGGCTCGGCCGGCAGCCGCTCCAGCCCAGGCAACTGCTGCTGCACCAGGGCGGCCGCCGGAAACACCGGCTCCGGCTGGCGCGGAGACCAGAATACGCGTAGGCGACGTCACCCATGCCCTGTTACAGGCGCAGGCCGATGGCCGTGTCGCCGGCCCGCGCCTGCCGATGCTGGGCGCGACGGCGGATATCAGCTGGCAGCGTTATCTGGATAGTTTCAAGCATCCGTTACCGGAATTTTTTGAAAATAAAGTATCGAAAAATAGTTCGAATTGAACGTCCCAACGGATAACCATCTCAAGTCGGCGCCAACCTTCATGAACTCATTTTTCAACACCATAGCTGATCATTTCTCGGCTGCCGGCCCACGGCAGCGAGAGGTGCCTCGCCGTGGCGGTTCGATAATAGTGATGGTGGCGATTTTTTTATCGATTGTACTCATTTTGGCGTCGTCGATTGACATCGGTTATGTGTTTTACATGAAGCGCGATCTGCAAAAAACGGCTGATCTGGCGGCACTGGCCGGCGCGTTGCAACTGATGACTACACCTCCTGCCGGCAATCCCACGACATGTGCCGCTACCGACACGGCGGTCCTGGCCGCCATCGGCAATGCCCAAGCGAACGGCTTTGCGACTACGGCGCCTAACAACATGTCAAATGCTATTACTATCACTTGCGGCCGCTGGGATCCGGTTGTCAATGCAGCGCAGGCGCCAAATTATTTCGCGGCCCCTATTGGCGGAGCCAAGTTGAATGCAGTGAAGGTAGTTGTGGAGCAGACCGTGCCGGCGTTTTTCGGTTTGGGTGCGCGCACTATCAGCGGGCAGGCAATTGCTTCGGGCGGCAATCCCTATGCGACATTCTCCCTTGGCACGGGGCTGCTTTCCGTGTGCAGCGGCGCCAGTCCGTTGCTGAATCCGTTGGTCAACGGACTCTTGGGCAGTAACGTGTGTTTAACTGCTGCGACTTATAACGGATTGGTTGGGTCGCAGATCTCTTTACTGCAGGTTATTAACAACCTGGGTTTGAATGTAGGGACCCTTGATCAGGTACTGAATACCCAGGTAACCCTGGCGCAGCTGATAAATGCAACCATCCAGGCATTGTCGCCGGCGCAGGTGGCGAACATAAATGTTGCCGAGCTGGTGAATTTGACTACCGGGGCATTGGGTGGAACCCTGTTGAAACTCGGCGATATTCTGAACGTCAACGCCGCAGACGGGATTGCCGCCTTAAGTGCGCAAATCAATGTGCTGGATTTGATAAATGTCGGAACCTTGCAAGTCGCTAATAAAAATAATCTGATTAATCTCGGCGCGAATATCGATCTCGGTGCGTTGGGGCAAGTCGGGTTGCAATTGAAGCTGATTGAGCCGCCGCAGATGGGAGTCGGTGGCGTCGGCGCGACAGCAACGTCGGCGCAAGTGCGGCTGGCGCTCAATGTGAATGCCTTGCTGGGCTTGGTCAATCTCCCTCTTTTCATCGATGTCGCTCCGGGACAGGCTCAAGTCCAGAGCCTGCAATGCACCGCGCCGCAAAGCGCGACATTCAAGGTCACCACCGGTGTGGCGGAAGTCTGCCTGGCAAATGGACAGACTGGCATGGGGGCGCCATTTTCCTGTCCCGACGTGTCCAAACCCGCGAACCAGGTGGCGGTTTTACCTTTGGTGAGTCTCGGCATCAATGCGCCGCTGACCAGTTCAAGTACGATTGCAACCTTATATCCGCCTCCTCCCGCGGGCGTTCCTCCAAATGGGCCTAGCAGTCAGCTTGTCGGTTCTTCTTTAGGTTCCATTCTGGGAGGAGTCCTCCAGCCGGGGACTTTTGTTTTCGGTGGACTGCTGAGCCTGCTGAATCCGCTGCTTATTACCTTAGGCACCGTGCTGAATCCAGTATTGGGAGCTGTCGGTGCTTTGCTCGATGCGACTTTCTCGTTGCTGGGCTTGGGGATCGGACAAAGTACGCTCAATTTATCGTCCATAAGCTGCGGTGATGTGAAATTGGTTTATTAGAAACAAAATATCAATTGATGGAAAAGATGTGATTTATAGCCACGAGCGACCGGTTGAAATCTGCGATTCAATCGCATGTCACGACACGCCGACAGCAACGATCCAACCAGCCTTGCGCGAAGGTGACTGAAAGAGTTGACCATGCAAAACAAACCTTTGCAAGAAAGTCTCGACATATACATTTGGGAAGGCAAGTCCGATATTGCCGACCGGATTTCGCAGTGCCTGGCGAGTTTCGATATCGAGGTGATCCGGGCCGACGGCATGGCGGTGACGCGCGACCAGGTGGCGTCGCGGCCATCGTTGGCGGTGATTTCGGTAACGGTGATCGAGCAGGCTGAGTTTTCTGCCGACGCCTGGCAAAAATCGCACGGCATGCCAGTGATCTGGGTGGCTGAAGTCGGGCGCGCCGCCAATCCGCGTGTGTATCCGGTCGAGTACTCGCATATCCTGATGCTTGACTTTACCTGCGCCGAGCTGCGCAAGCTGGTGTTCCGCCTGGCGTCCGAGCTGCACGCCAGCGCTAGCGCCGATCGTGCGCCGCAGCCGCTGATAGCGCAATCTGAGAGCATGCAGGCCTTGGTGGCGGAGGCTGAAGCCTTTGCCGATTGCGAATCGAGCGTGCTGATCATCGGCGAGACCGGTGTCGGCAAGGAGCGCATCGCACAGCTTTTGCACCAGCGCCATGGCCGTTACCGTCACGGCCCGTTTGTCGCCGTCAATTGCGGCGCCATTCCGGACGGTTTGTTCGAGTCGCTGTTTTTCGGCCATGCCAAAGGCGCGTTCACCGGCGCGCTGCTGGCGCACAAAGGTTATTTCGAACAGGCCGACGGCGGCACCTTGTTCCTCGACGAGATCGGCGACTTGCCTTTGTATCAGCAGGTCAAGCTGTTGCGCGTGCTGGAACAGAGCACAGTCACCCGGCTCGGCTCGCAAACCGAGGTCAAGCTGGATTTCCGGCTGGTGGCGGCCACCAACCGCAACCTGCGTGAACAGGTGCAGCAAGACATGTTCCGTGCCGACCTGTATTACCGGCTGGCGGTGATCGAACTGCGCGTGCCTAACCTGGAAGAGCGCGGCCGGAGCGACAAGATTGCGATTTTCAATACCTTGCTGGCGCAGACCTACGAGCAGATCCCGCAGCCGCCGGATTGGCTGCTGGAGCTGGTGGCGGCGGCCAAATTTGCCGGTAACGTGCGCGAGCTGCGCAACGTGGCGGAGCGGGTCGGCATCATCTATCGCCAGCTGGGCGTCTGGGACCGGGTCCGGATCGACAGGGTATTCGATAAGCTCGGCGCCATGGAGCGCGTCAATGAAGGCAATGACCTGATCGCGGTGCGCAAGAAGTGGGACCTGGCCGAGCGCAGCCGGATTCTCTCGGTGCTGGACGCCAACGGCTGGCGGCGCCAGGATACTGCGCATGCGCTTGGCATCAGCCGTAAAGTGTTGTGGGAAAAGATGCGCAAATTCCAGATCGCCGATACGGAAGCGGTCGGCGAGGCCGAGTGATTTGTCAAGGATGAGTATTAAAACAACAACAATAATGGCTTGGGTAAAAACAATGCCCAGCAACAATAGGATTGCAGATAAAATTGCCGGCATGCTGTCTAATATCGACTAAATTAATGTTAGCGAAGGGAATCAGGGGATGAATGTAAATGTACGCAATGCAGTCCGCGGTCTGGGACTGGGAATGCTCATTGCCGGCTTGTCGGCCAACGTCTTGGCGCAACCGTCATCCGCCAGCCCCGCACCAGCCGCTGCTTCGCCAACTCCGGCGGCGGCCCCTCAGCCGGCAACCGCCAGTGCCAACAGCACCATCAGCGAACTGCAGCAATTGATGCAGAGCCAGGGTGTGAGCGAAATGCGTACCACTTATAACGGTAACTACGGATCCAGTCTGCTGTTCAAGCCGGAAAGCCGCACTTATTACGTCGCCTTGTTCCAGCAAAAGAATTTCTGGCGCGTCGTGAAAACCACGTCCGACATGCAAGCCGAACAAATCTACAAGAGTTTCGTCGGCCAGACCGAAAAGCTGGCTGAGGTAGATATCCGCCGCATCAAGCTGGAAGCAGAGAAGTCCTACACCGAGCAGCTGATCGCAGCCCAGGAAACCCGCCTCAACGCCCTGCAGAACGATCTGGTGGTGCAGCAGCAGCAGGAGCAAAACGTCAGTGTCCAGCAGGACCAGGCGCGCCAGCAGGCGCAGCTGCTGAGCAACAAGCAACAGGCTGCACGCAACGAGTTGCGCGGTTTGCAAACCCGCATCCGTACGCTGGAAGCCCAACAGACCATGCTGGATAACAGTAATTTCGGCGACGCCAAGGCCACCAGCAAGAAGTAACTCCGCCGCGGTGCGGATCTGGCGCCAGGGATTGACCTCGGGGCGCGGAAGGAAACAATATCGGGATGCGTATATTGCGTGTCCCGATTTTTTTTGCCTGACGCCGCTGCGACTGATTCCATCGAATCACGCAGCAGCATGATGGAGGCGTGGGGCGCCGGTTCTGATGATTTTTCTGATGCAAAACAAAAAGGCCTCCATTTCTGGAAGCCTTATGTCTGTTGGTGCCGAGAGCCGGAAATGAAATTTATTTAAAATCAATGGGTTAAAACTATTTTTAGTAAAAAATGGGATTTGTGTAAAAAAATTATAAAGAATGGCACAAGATGCTCCGTGGATTGTGGCAATTTCGAAACAACTTCGTAAGGCTGTTAGGTTTGGTAATGCAGATTCGATTGTCTCGTTAGTTCAAGGGGACATTCCCCACGTATTTACTGGCTCTGCGATTGGCTTGTATCAATACTGTATCAATCAGCTTCCGGCAAGCCTGAAATTAGCTGCATGAGACGCCCTTTGGCGCCTCCATCTGAAGAATCTATTTTCATCACCAGCCTTTCCACAGAGCGACTAATCCGTTCAAAAAAGCATCACAGTCTTTTGCGTTCCAAGAGACATCTTGAATGTCATCAAGCAGTTTGTACTGTCTGTTTGCGCATAAAAATGTGGAACGGTCTGCGGCGTATAGCCAATTTATGCAGTTGACCATTGATTTATCGTAATCAACGCCAAACAGATCAGCCGGAACGTTATACAACAAACCTTCGAGATAGTAGGACGGTGCTTGCCCAGGCGCCAAGGTCTTTAGTTCGATCATTTGCTGGCGGGCATTCTTGAAAATGCGAATGATATGTTTCATCCACTCGTTGGTTTCTTGATTTTTTGCTGCAAGATTTTCTCGATGCAGCTTCGGGTAGTTCACGATCTTCGTGCCATCGGACTTGAAAAAAGAAATGCCGGTTACCTGTTCGTAATCACTGAGCGCAGTATATCGACTATATTTCCTGTGTTGGATTGCAATTAGCACGTCGGTTTTTCGTCGATTGTGGAACGGCTGAATAGTGACGGCTTTCGTCCCAGGAACAGCGTCAGCACCGAAACGGTTATTCAGTACTTCAATTACATCTTTGCGAAAATCCGTCAATTTGTACTCCGCTGGCGGATGCACAGCCGAAAATGCCGCTTTCTGCGCTTCCGGCAGAGGAGTAATGTCGTAGCTGAACGCAGAGTCCAGTCTGATCACGACATCGACATCGCTATCTCCTATGATGTTTGTGTCGTTGCGATACGAGCCTTGTAGGAATACTTTATAGCTTTTATCCTTGTATTTTGCGTCATCGCTATCCAGCGCAAGCTTGATAGTGTTGTAGGTGTCTTTTGATGTGACCTGAGCCCCGATCTGCGCCCAAGATGTTAGGACTTCTTCTGGTATCGCCACGTGATCTCCCTATACAAGTAATGCTTTGAGTTCGTCTTCGTGCTTGCCGAATGATTCGCCACCGCGTTGATAGAGCGTGTTTAATTTCTTTACATCGTGCTCTAACATGTCGGTGGCCATGTCCGGGCTACTGTAATGGTCGTTGATACGAACCATTGAAACGTCTTTGAATAGAATCGTTGATAGCTTTTCCATCGAACGGGTATTGATATTGAGCGTTTTCTGCAGCAGTCGCACGAGAAAAAATTTTGAGATTACCCACTTATGCCAATATTTTGGAGGCTCGGGGTAGACACCAACACCGATACTTACCACCCTTAGTTGTTCGCGCTGGAAATTGAGCGCCATCAGCGCGTCCGCTATCGCATACAAGGTTGGATTGTTGGCGCAATATCCCCCGTCCAGCAATTCAATTTCGCTTCCGTCGCCTGTTTTAACGATTTTGCGGTTGAAAAAAGGGTATGCAGAGCAAGATGCAACCACAGCGTCCGCAATTGTGCAGCCGAACCCAGCCTGGAATGTGGAATGCCTCCCGTGGGCTTGAGCGGCTTTGTTTTTGAATATCATCGGTCTTTCTTCGTGCCAGTGCGCGGTAACGATGCCGACGCCTGTTTTCACCACGTCGAATTTTTGATTGCCGTAGACATCGACGGCTAGCTTTTCAAGTGCTTGAGTACGTCCACTACTGCTACCCAAGCCCATGATCTGAGGCACGTGAGTTCGGTATAGTGCATGAACTTCATCGACGCTTTTCCCAAGAGCCAAGAGCGAAGCAATGATTGCCCCGGTACTGGTCCCATAAATAAAATCGAATTCTTCACTAAGCGGTTTGCTGCCGAGAAGTGCTTCAAGCTGCTTAAGGACCCCAATGGTGTAAAACCCCTTAGCTCCTCCCCCATCAAGAGAAAGGATTCGGCAAGTTTTAGGCTCCGAGGCTTGATTCATGGATTGATAACTATTGTTTGCGTTGTGATATTGCCTGAAGATAACTTTACCATGCTAATACCGACAATCCTCTAAAATAAAGTCCCCCTCGGGAAAACCATAACCTTTATAACCTTTTGCAGAAATCGGCTCAAAACCCTTGCTGTATAAGGCTTTGCAAGATTCGATAAACTATAACCTCGGCATAACCTTGGCATAACTAGGTTATAAAATAAAAGATAACTTCTCTAAAATTAAATAACTATATAAATCAATGACTTGGAATCTGGTTATGTTTTGGGTTATCAAAAGTTATAGTTCAACCATAATCACCTAGATCCATATAAATCAATGGCTTACAGTGCATAAAATCGCGTGATTATAAAGGTTATGCTTTCCCCGAGGTCAAACCTGAAATCGGTTTTTCCTCGCTCACACCACAACCCCGTTTTTACCCCTCTACGTGCGTCGTTTTGCGTCGCGTTCCCGTAACGTATTTTCGCCCTGCGCCGGCTGTTTTCTCCTATGTGCGTCACATTTGCAAATTTGAGTCGAAACCGACCAATTTAGCGGGCAGGCGTGGCGGGGGGATGATTGCGCACCCGGCGGTCAAGACATGGTAGACACTGTTACGACTGTGACGAACATGTCGCCCACGGGGCGTTCTGTAATACGGATTGCCAAGACGACTATCAGAAGGAGTGGGAAGCGCTTAGGCGGGCGGGGCTTTGATGATAAATTAATTGTTTTTTTATTGCTATTTATACAGAGACGTACTATATTGACAACTCTCCCTAGTGTCTTAGCCCCACTGAGACACTTCGCCCGCTACCGCGAGGTCTGTGGGCTTTTTTTATTCATCCCTACCTGGCTCCTCCGTTAAAAATAACCGCCCCTGTATCGATCTGGGCTGCCTTGCGCAGCTCTTTTTGTCGTTCTGATATTGTCACCTTGCCATAAAAAAGACTGTCGCCGGGACCCTTGGTGCGGAATGCCCCGCCACGCCTGTCGGCTTCGTTAAACGCACGCCTTTTGCCGTAGTTTGCAAAAAAAGCCACGCCCAAAAGCGGAGCAGGACTAAGGGGGAAATCGATCGCGTCATAGTGACGCAAAATAAGGCAGTTTACATTTCGAATTGAATGTATTAAATTGGTCCAACCATTAAACCGGTATACGCATTGGAAGCTAGCTGATAATATTAAAAAAACCACAAACCGCATTTGGAGGCTGTTATGAATCTGGATGAAAAACACATTTCTTTTGCTATGCCGAGGCATGTTTTTTTGTACATATGCATGGCTTTTGCTCTGAGTGCTTGCGGCAGCGGAGATTCGGGCCTGGTCGGGCAAACCGTTGTTGCCTCTCCCGATAGCGTTGCGCCCGGCGTCACACCACCTAACACCACCCAACCTGTGGTCACGCCGCCGCCCGCCACTGCGTCTGGTCCTGTCGCGACGCCCACCGCGATTTATGTATCGCCTTCTGGAAGCGATGCCGCGAGCGGAGACAAGACCGCTCCGAAAGCGACGCTTGCGGCAGCGGTCGCAACGGCAATCAAGGCGAATTTAAAGGAAGTGATTGTCGAAGACGGCACGCATTACCTGGCGCAACCGCTGCTGCTGGGGCCGAGCGCGTCAGGCATCTTCATCCATGCGGATAGCGGCGCGCATCCCGTCATCAGCGGCGCAAGGCCTTTGAATGGCCTGGCGTGGACGACGTACAAGGGAAACATCATGCAGGCAAGCGTGAGCGGAGCCGCATTTGACCAGCTCTTTGTCAACGGGACCGGCCAGGTCCGCGCACGCTATCCGAACTTTCAGCCGGGTGCGGCCGTTGTATTCAATGGGTTTGCCAGCCAATCGGCGATACAGGCGCGCGCTGCGGCATGGAAAAATCCGGCAGGCGGCTTTTTGCACTCGATGATGAATGCGGCGTGGAGTGACCAGCACCAGAACATCCTCGGAGTGAATTCAAACGGCACGCTGAACCTGAGCAGCCCTATCGGCAACAATCGCCTGTCGCAAGGGACCGATACGTCGACAGAGTACGTCGAGAATATTTTTGAAGAACTGGATGCACCCGGTGAATGGTTTTACAACACGCAAACCGCGACCCTCTATTTTTATCCTCCTGCAGGAGTAGACCTGAAGTCGGCCAGATTCGAAGGTGCGGTGATCGAAAACCTGATCAGCATCCAAGGGACGGAAGCGAATCCAGCGCAGAATATTCGCATCGACGGGCTGAATTTCACGGCCACCAGCTACACCTTCACGAAAACCACGGAACCGCTGCTGAGAAGCGACTGGACCATTTATCGGAGCGGCGCGATCCTGACCGAAGGCGCTTCCAATATAGAAATTTCAAACAATGTTTTCCAGGGGCTGGGCGGCAACGCTATCTTCGTCAGCGGCTATAACCGGAACATCAATATCCATACCAACGAAATCTACAATATCGGCGCCAGCGCGATTGCGTTTGTCGGCAGGCCGGATGCGGTGCGCTCGTCTACCGCGGTCAACGCTGTGCCACCGATGAATTACAACACGGCGGCTAATTATGCTTCCCTGGATATGGTGAAGGGCCCCAAGAGCAACAATTATCCCGCCAGCTCCTTTGCCTCGGACAACCTGATACACGATATCGGCACCAAGGAAAAACAGGTGGCCGGCGTCGAAATCTCGATGGCCTCCAAGATCACGGTGCAGCACAACAGCATTTACAACACGCCACGCGCCGGCATCAACATCGGCGACGGCACCTGGGGCGGCCACCTGATCGCCTACAACGATGTCTTTAATACGGTCCTGGAAACCGGCGACCACGGTGCGTTCAATGCCTGGGGGCGGGATCGTTACTGGAGTCCTGATTCAAATGCCATGAAAGCAGAAATGCTGGCGAATCCAACCATCTGGAATCTCGATGCGGTCGACCAGACGGTTATCCAGAACAATCGCTTCCGCTGCGACCGCGGCTGGGATATCGATTTTGATGACGGCACATCAAATTACCTGGTCCAGAACAATGTGCTCCTCGGCGGCGGCAAGGCAATCAACAACGATCTCAAGGGCGGCCTGAAATTCCGGGAAGGTTTCGCGCGCATCGGCATCAACAATATCATCTTGAACGATTCGTTTTATCCGCAGGTATGGTTTGCCAATAGCGGCGATGTTTTTCAGCACAACATTGTCATGGGAGCGCATAAGCCGGCGCTGCTATCCAATTTCGGTAAAACAGTGAACAGCAATTTGTTCATGACCAATGCCGACCTGGTCGCTTCGCAAAATATTTCACCGGGAAGCTGGGAGACGGCATCTGCGGTCGGCAACCCGTTGTTTGCCAGCGCCGCAACTGGAGACTATAGCGTGCCGGCCAATTCTCCCGCCGTGACGCAAATAGGATTTGTGAGCTTCGCAACGAATCAGTTCGGTGTCCAGAACGCCGCCCTGAAAGCCAAGGCGCAAACGCCGACGCTGCCTCTACTCGACTATGGCGGATCCACTACGCCAACGTCTGACAAAACCGCCTTGATCGGCGCCACGATTGAATCCATTACCACGGTTGCGCAGCAATCGGCAGCGGGCTTGCCGACGGTCCAGGGAGTGCTGGTTGATGCGGTGCAGGCAGGAAGCGCAGCGGCGACGTCCGGCCTGCTGGCGGGAGACGCGATCATCGGCAGTGTTGCCGGCGGCAAGAGCACGCCTGTCAATACGGTGAAAGATTTGATCAATGCCTATAACGCAGCCGGCGGCAGCGGAAGCCTGACGCTGAAAATCTATCGCAATCAGCAGCCGATGACGCTGGTGCTGACTTTTCCGCCGGTGACCAGCGTTACCTATAACGACGATTGGTCGGGCATCACTTATACCGGAAGCTGGAATTATTCGAGCAATCGCAACCAGGCATCCGGCGACTATAACTTCGATGTGCACTACACCACAACCAACGGCGACTCCGCCACGATCACGTTTACCGGAACCGGAATCACCGTGCTGGGCCCGACCGACGTCAATGCCGCGGCGACGGCAATGGCGCTGCTCGACGGCAGCACCACTTCTTCCATTGCCATTCCGGCGGCGGCTCAATATACGCCGCAACAGGCAATGATCACGCTGTCCAAACTTGCCGCAGGCACGCATACCTTGAAGATTACAAAAAACAGCGGCATTTACCTGCAAATTGATGCAGTGATTATTGATAACTGAAAGTGCGAAGGAATCCGTGTTGTCTTGCATGAAAAAGCTGTCGATCAGGACCTTTCAATCCCAGTCCCCCCACGCCTGCGGTGGAGGTTAAATGTGCTGTTTTTAACGCAGTTTGTAAAACCGCAAAGTCCCCAAGTTACGGGAGGGTTACGGGAAAATCGCTTGAAGCGGTTTGACGCAAAATAACGCATTTCTGAAGTGAACCCTTGCGACTGGAGCAAGCAGGGGAATAAAGAATCAAGTTTTATTGCGAAATTATTCCCACTAAGAATTGCTGAATAGTAATTGCGTTAACAATTGTCAAATATAGTTGTTTATCATCATTTTTTGTAATTACTCAGAATATTATTACCCCCTAATTACAATTTTTCCAAGTCGTCATTGGAGTGAATATTAAGTGCTATGTCTTGTCGCTGCAGAAGCGTTTTTTCGTAGACAAGTACAAATATTTTCGATTATAGAAACGTCGAATGTAATGAGGATGGCGAGAATGGGCAAATCACATCAAATAATCTACGTGGCGGTGTTGATATATAGAAATGCTGTATCTAAATTCGGCAACAGATTTATCTTAGTCGAACTAGTGTTGTTATTGTTTCTAAACCTACTATTTCCCATAAGCGCCACGGCCCAGTCGATGTTTATCGACGCAGCATTCGATGTGGCGCACCAATGGTTGACTCTAGCCGATACAGATCAAGCTGGACAGATGTGGGAGCAAAGTGCGGCGCCGATGAAGAAACAGTCGGATCAGCAGGCTTGGACTAGCTACATTGATCGGATGCACAGTCAATTAGGTAAGGCACCACAATCTCGGTTTTGGCAAACGATAGAACATCAGATCGATCCCCGAGGTTTTCCTCAAGGCGAATTTGTCGGAATCACTTTTTTTTCTGATTTCACCAAGGTCCGAGCTTGGGAGACGGTAACGTTGGTTCGGTTAAATGACAAGTGGGTGCCTGTTGGCTATCAGTACGGTCTTAAAGATGCTACTCCCAAATGATGTATTCCAGGCGATTACTCGGCCGTCGTGTTTTATCCCTCAAGCAGCCCTATCTTCTAGCTGGATTTTGTCATGAATAAAATATTCAGAATCATTTGGAGCGATGTGCGCATTGCTTGGGTCGTGGTATCGGAAATGTCGAAATTGCATGAAAAAAGGAATTCGGAGGCTAGAGGAAACGATCGATCTATTAGGTTACAGCCCCCGTCGGCGCTAAGGATAATGACAAGTGCGATTGCATTGGCGCTTGGGCTTTCGGTGGCGGCTCCAAGTAACGCTAATATTGCGATTGGAAATTGTGGGTCAGTAAACACTTCAAGTAATCCGGCTACTACGCAAACTTGTAGCCCTCTTTTTTCAGGAGTTAGCGCGAGTGCGACTGCGCCCGCCGGTGGAGCGATGGCCATTGGCGACAATTCGAATAATCCAGCGGTGGCTAATGGCAATGATACGCTAGCAATTCAATCTGGCGCCAATGCCAGTGGCGCGTCTTCGATTGCAATTGGTCATGATTCAATAGCTACAGGTGGTGGAACCGTTGGGACCGCAGCTTTGGTGCTTGGTTCATCCTCTAGTGCAAATTCTGGAGGCGTGGCGATTGGTACCCAAACTTCTGCAACTGCAACAAATGCTACCGCCCTTGGTACAAATTCTAGTGTAACGTTGGCGAATTCCGTAGCACTTGGAAATGGTTCGTCAGCTACCGCCGTGACCGCAACGACAAATTGGACAACGGCCAATGGGATCGTTACTAATAGGACTTTTACCGTGAATCAGGCGCCAACAAATGGCGTCGTTGCAATCAACAATCGCCAGATACAAGGAGTAGCCGATGGTGAAGTATCTGCAACGTCAACGAATGCCGTTAACGGAAGCCAATTATTCGGTGTGGCGCAAGCGCTCAACAACAACGTATCGTCACTATCGACATCGACCTCTACAGGCCTAAGCACTATCAATAGCAATGTGGCGTCGTTGTCGAATAGCAATGTTGCTTCGTTGTCGACTTCAACATCGACCGGTCTGAGCACCACCAATAGCAGTGTTTCGTCGTTGTCGACTTCGACTTCTACAGGCCTGAACACTACCAACAGCAATGTTTCGTCGCTGTCCACATCGACTTCGACTGGCCTGAGTACAACGAACAGCAACGTGTCTTCGCTGTCGACGTCCACCTCAACTAGCGTTGCGTCATTGTCGACCTCGACTTCCACCGGTATCGCTTCGTTGTCGACTTCGACATCAACAGGATTGAGCACGACCAACAGCAGTGTTTCGTCGCTTTCCACATCGACTTCTACTGGGCTGAACACCACTAACAGTAATGTGACCTCGCTGTCGACATCGACCTCAACTGGTATCGCATCGCTGTCAACTTCGACATCAACCGGATTGAGCACGGCCAACAGCAGTGTTTCGTCGCTTTCCACATCGACTTCGACTGGTCTGAGTACCACGAACAGCAACGTGTTTTCTCTGTCGACGTCCACTTCAACTGGTATCGCTTCGTTGTCAACTTCGACATCAACCGGATTGAGCACGGCCAACAGCAGTGTTTCGTCGCTTTCCACATCGACTTCGACTGGTCTGAGTACCACGAACAGCAACGTGTTTTCTCTGTCGACGTCCACTTCAACTGGTATCGCTTCGTTGTCAACTTCGACATCAACCGGATTGAGCACGGCCAACAGCAGTGTTTCGTCGCTTTCCACATCGACTTCGACTGGTCTGAGTACCACGAACAGCAACGTGTTTTCTCTGTCGACGTCCACTTCAACTGGTATCGCTTCGTTGTCGACTTCGACATCGACAGGATTGAGCACGACCAACAGTAGTGTTTCGTCGCTTTCCACATCGACATCCACCGGCATTGCTTCGCTGTCAACGTCGACTTCGACCGGCCTGAGCACCACTAACAGCAACGTGACCTCGCTGTCGACATCGGCATCTACTGGTATTGCCTCGTTGTCGGCTTCAACCTCGACCGGCCTGAGTACAACGAACAGCAACGTATCTTCGCTGTCGACGTCGACGTCGACCGGCCTTAGCACGACTAACAGCAGCGTGTCTTCGTTGTCGACCTCAACATCTGCTGGCATCGCTTCGCTGTCGACTTCGACTTCAACAGGTCTGAACACTACTAACAGCAATGTTTCATCGTTGTCGACATCGACATCCACTGGCATTACTTCGCTGTCGATTTCCACTTCCACAGGTCTGAGCACGACCAACAGCAGTGTTTCGTCGCTTTCCACGTCGACTTCGACTGGCTTGAGTACGACCAACAGCAATGTGTCTTCGCTGTCGACATCCACGTCAACTGGCATTGCATCGTTGTCGACCTCGACTTCGACCGGATTGAGCACGACCAACAGTAGTGTTTCGTCGCTTTCCACATCGACATCCACCGGCATTGCTTCGCTGTCAACGTCGACTTCGACCGGCCTGAGTACAACGAACAGCAATGTGTCGTCGTTGTCCACTTCGACGTCGACCGGCCTTAGCACGACTAAAAGCAGCGTGTCTTCGCTGTCGACATCCACTTCAACTGGTATCGCATCGCTGTCAACTTCGACATCAACCGGATTGAGCACGACAAACAGCAGTGTGTCGTCGCTCTCCACATCGACTTCAACTGGCTTGAGTACAGCGAATAGCAATGTATCGTCATTGTCTACTTCGACATCTACAGGCTTGAGTACTACCAACAGCAACGTCTCATCGCTGTCGACATCTACATCTACTGGCATCGCTTCGTTGTCAACCTCGACATCAACCGGTTTGAGCACGGCCAACAGCAGTGTTTCGTCGCTCTCTACGTCGACTTCGACTGGCTTAAGTACCACGAACAGCAACGTCTCTTCGCTGTCGACGTCCGCATCAACTGGCATAGCATCGTTGTCGACCTCGACATCTACCGGCTTGAGCACAACCAACAGTAACGTCTCTTCGCTGTCGACGTCCACCTCAACTGGCATTGCGTCATTGTCCACCTCGACCTCCACCGGGATCGCTTCGTTGTCGACTTCGACATCGACTGGATTGAGCACTACCAACAGCAACGTCTCATCGCTGTCGACATCCACCTCAACTGGTATTGCATCGTTGTCCACTTCGACATCAACCGGGTTGAGCACGACCAACAGCAGTGTTTCGTCGTTGTCCACTTCGACGTCGACCGGCCTTAGCACGACTAACAGTAGCGTGTCCTCGTTGTCGACCTCGACATCAACAGGTCTGAGCACTACTAACAGCAATGTTTCATCGCTGTCGACATCCACTTCAACTGGTATCGCTTCGCTGTCGACTTCTACATCGACTGGATTGAGCACGACCAACAGCAGTGTTTCGTCACTTTCCACGTCGACTTCGACTGGTCTGAGTACCACGAACAGCAACGTGTCATCGCTGTCGACATCGACATCCACTGGCATTGCATCGTTGTCGACTTCGACATCAACCGGGTTGAGCACGATCAATAGCAGTGTTTCGTCGCTTTCTACGTCGACTTCGACTGGCTTGAGTACAACGAACAGCAATGTTTCCTCGTTGTCCACTTCGACGTCGACCGGCCTTAGCACGACTAACAGCAGCGTGTCTTCGTTGTCGACCTCGACCTCCACCGGCATTGCTTCGCTGTCGACTTCGACATCAACCGGATTGAGCACGACCAACAGCAGTGTTTCGTCGCTTTCCACATCGACTTCGACTGGTCTGAGTACCACGAACAGCAACGTGTTTTCTCTGTCGACATCCACTTCAACTGGTATCGCTTCGTTGTCGACTTCGACATCAACCGGATTGAGCACGACCAACAGCAGTGTTTCGTCACTTTCCACGTCGACTTCGACAGGTCTGAGCACCGCCAATAGCAATGTGGCTTCGCTGTCGACGTCCACTTCAACGGGTATCGCTTCGTTGTCGACTTCGACATCAACCGGATTGAGCACGACCAATAGTAGTGTTTCGTCGCTTTCCACATCGACTTCGACTGGCTTGAGTACAACGAACAGCAATGTGTCGTCGTTGTCCACTTCGACGTCGACAGGGCTGAGCACCACCAATAGCAATGTGTCTTCGCTGTCGACATCCACTTCCACTGGTATCGCTTCGTTGTCGACTTCGACATCAACCGGATTGAGCACGACCAACAGCAGTGTTTCGTCGCTTTCCACGTCGACTTCGACTGGGCTGAGCACCACCAATAGCAATGTGTCTTCGCTGTCGACATCCACTTCAACTGGTATCGCTTCGTTGTCGACTTCGACATCAACCGGATTGAGCACGACCAATAGTAGTGTTTCGTCGCTTTCCACATCGACTTCGACTGGTTTGAGCACTACCAACAGCAACGTGTCTTCGCTGTCGACGTCCACTTCAACTGGCATTGCGTCATTGTCGACCTCGACTTCCAC